>JAESFV010000064.1_pt1 | contig 233652 bp, 218 predicted proteins | sample 9269471 | NCBI WGS metagenome assembly JAESFV01 (sample SAMN14502647, study PRJNA617108) | algae metagenome | isolation source: Symplocastrum torsivum CPER-KK1 and co-occurring heterotrophs from... | place: USA: Central Plains Experimental Range, Colorado | collected 2001-01-01
ACCGCACCGTATACCCCGTGATCTCCGCACCATTGTTCGGCGGCGGCGACCACGACAACACCACCGTCCGATCCTGCACACTCGACACCGTCGGAGTCCCCGGCGCATCCGGACGACCCTGCACCGTGAGCCGGATGCGTCCCTCCACTTCGCGGTCAGGGTCACCCGTGGCATCCTGCACGCGATACCGCACGACCATCGTCCCGAAGAAGCTGGCATCCGGGGTCACGCGCACGTCATCGCCCGCAACCGCGGCGGAGCCCTGTCCCGTCTCTACGATCGCCGCCGTGACTGTCAGCGGAGTGTCCGGGAACGGGTTGAAGTCGTTCGCGAGAACCGGCACCGAGATCGCGCGGCCCTGGTCGGCCTCTGCGATCGTGTCGTCGTTCGCCGTCGGCAGCGGACGCGTGGATGCCGTCACTCGGACCGTGACCGTGCCCTCGACGGGCTCCGTCTCGCCGTCGGTGAGGCGGACCGTCAGGGTCGCCGTCGTGCCCTTGGGCGTGTTCGAACCGGCACTGGCGCGGAGCGAGCCGCCGTCGATCGAGGCTGAGATGCCCTGCGGCGGGCCGCCGACGAGTTCGTACCTCATGTTCTCGATGTCGCCAGGATCGGGATCCGTCGTGAGAGCGCGGAGGTCGAGCGTCGCGGCATCCTCTCCCGGTGCGACGTCGATCTGCCCCGCGGTGAGGCTCGGGGGCTGGTTGTCGGGCGGCAGCACCGTGATACCGAGCGACAGCGTCGCCTTGATCCCGTCGGGGTCGTCGGGACCCGTGCCGTCGGTGACCTCGAACGTGAGCGCGTCAGGCCCGAAGTATCCCTGTGCCGAGGTGTAGACGAGTGTTCGCTGATCCTTCACGAGGCTCGCCCCGTTCGAGAACGCCGCCTGCACCTTGCCCGCCTCGGTGATGACGGCCGTCTTGCCGGCTCCCGCGCGCACGTGGTCGGCGAGCGGGATCTCGATCGTCTCTCCGCTCTCGACCTCGATCTCGCCGCCGCCGGTCAGTGTCGGGGGAATACTGGCGAGCCCGGGCACGAAGATGAATGCCGACGCCGTCAGGCTGTCCCGATCGGTGATCGTGTACGTGAGCAGCTGACTCTCGTCGGTGAGCACGACCCGAACGCTCCCGTCGGCCAGAACGCGTGCCGTGTCGCCCGCGACCGTGACGGTGAGGGCGTCCTTCGTTCCGTCGGGGTCTTCGTCGTTGGCGAGCACCTCGACATCGACCTGTCCCTCTTCGATATCGGCCGGCTGCACGCGGTCGTCGCGGGCGATCGGACGCTGGAGCGGGACGTCGTCGGCGACGGTGATCTGCAGGACGGCCTTCGCCTCCGCCCCACGGGCGTCGCGGATCGTGTACTGCAGGCTCGTCTCGACCGGCTCGTCGGGAGAGGTCACGACGACGCGCTCGCCCTGGACGACAGCCTTCAGCCCGGGAACGTCGGGCAGGATGAGTCCGTCGCGCACCAACCCGAACTCGTCCCCGTCGGGATCGGAGTCGTTCGCCGTCACCGGCACCGCGACCGTCCGCCCCGGACGCATGATGACAGAGTCCTTCACGGCGTACGGCGCCTGGTTCACTGCCTCGGGCGGGGCGATCCCCACGCGGATCGGAGCGGTCGCCTCTTTGCCGAGGCGGTCGCGGACGCGATAGGTGAACGAATCGAGTCCCGCTGCCTCGTCGAAGGCCTCGTACAGCAGGTAGTTGGCACCCGTCTCGACGACACGTCCCTTCTTCGGCGCCGAAGCAACGCCGACGAGCTCGACCGAGTCGCCGTCGGGATCGATACCATCGAGCGGAATCGCGATCTTGACCCGAGAGCCATTGAGGACGCGTGCCGTCAGGTCTCGGGGTCGCGGCGCGGTGTTCGTCTCCTCATTGACCGGCAGGATCTGGATCGTGACATACCCGGCATCCTTCTGACCCGCCGAGTCGAAGATCTCGTAGGTCGCGTACGCCGTGCCCGGTTCATCCCCCGCTCTGAAGCGAAGCGTGTCCTCGGAGACGAAGACCTCGCCCTGCTCCGGATCGATCAGCGGCGGCACGAGGTCGGGCGAGACATGGATCGTGTCGCCGTTGGGGTGATAGTCGTTCTCCAGAACGGGGATCGTGACGATGTCGCCCGCGCGGACGATCACCTGATCGTCGTTCGCGACCGGCGGGCGCAACCGCGGCGGAGCCGGGACCGGTATGACCACGACCTCACCCTCGGCCTGGCGCGCACCGTTGGAGATCCGGTACGTGATGCGGACTTGCTGCCCGAGCGCCGCCTGGTCGGTGATGCGGAGGGTTTCGTGATTGAGCACCGATACCGCGATGCCGCTGTTGGGTTCGACCGTGACGGACTGCACGACGAGGATGCCACCGGCCGGATCGCTGTCATTGGCCAGCACGTTCACCAGCACATCTCCACCCGAGGGCAGCAACGCGACATCACGCACCGCGATCGGATCCCGATCGGTGTCACTGTCCGCTAGGACGTCCACGCGCACGAGCCCCGGGACACCGTTCGCACCCGCCGACGCCAAATACTGCACGTAATACGTGCCCGGCGCGTCCGACGTGAACGAGAACGTCTTGTTCGCAAAATCCGGGACGATCGTCGCCCCCGCCACCTCATCCACCCGGGTCAGCCGCAACGGCTCCCGCCCCGAACTCGTGTCATTGGCCAGCGGCGACACCGTCACCGTCTGCCCCGCCCGCACCACGACATGATCCGCATTCGTCACCGGGACCGTCGACCCCACCGGACGCACGTCGAACCGCACGATCCCCTCGGTCACCTCGTTACCATCCGACACCAGGATCACAACATCCTTGCGCCCCTGGGTCCCGCCGATCGCCCGATACGTGATCCGCCCATCCGACGTGAAATCCGCCTCATCACCGGGGGCGGGAACAACCGATGCCAGGAACACGTCATCGCCGTCCGGATCGATCCAATCCGGCAGCACGTTGTACGACACCGTCCCACCCGACTCCACCGTCACCGCCGTGACCCGCTTCTGCACCGGCGCGGCATTCACATCCCAACCATGGACGGAGAGACGGGTCGTCGCGGTGTCCGTTCCCCCTCGCCCGTCGTCCACTTGGTAGAGGAAGGAATCCGATCCGGTCGCGTCCTCCGGGACGGCGATCTGGAGGCCCGCCCCGTTGTTGATCGGCTGCACGGTTCCCAACCCGGGGTCGCCATTCGGGAGCGTCACTGTGAGGACGTCGCCATCAGCATCGCTGTCGTTGTCGAGCACGGGAAGGACGGTCGTGCGACCTGGACGGACGCCGAAGTCGTCGTCGTTGGCGATCGGGGCGGTGTTCTGCTCCGTCCGCTCGGGAAGAGTCGTCTCGACCGACTCCTCCGTGGTCTGCTCGTCCTCCTCCGTCTCCCCCTCGGGAGGCGTCACGTCGTTCCAGTTGTCGATCCGCTGCAGACTGTCGCTGGCCATCCACGCAGCCCCACCCACGATGTCGTTGAGCACCACGACATCCCGATTCACCCGGAACCGCAGCACCGACTCCGGAGTGATGCCCTCGACATCGGCCTTCAGGTCGTCGACCTCGCCCACGCAGTCGCGGATGAACGCGCCCGACCCCGACCACGCGGCGTACGAACACCCGTTCAACCGCACCGGAGCCGCAGGATCACCCTGCGCCCCCGACGACACACTCACGGGCTCCGACCCATCCAACGGCACCCGCACCAACGACCCCGCCGTCGCCACCAGCACCGCATCGGACTCCGCCGACGGAACCTGCAACACCCCCGACTCACCCTGCTCGACCTCGGCGGACAACCCCGACGACGACACCACACGACCCGCCGCAGCATCCAGCACCACCGCCACCGACCCCACCGCCGACACACTCACATCGCTCGACGCGTCGATGCCGTCGAGCGCGCTGCGCGTCGGCTCTGCCGGCTCCCCGTCGGTCTCCGGGCGGATCGTGACGAGTTCTCCCGCCGAGGGCGAGACGCCGTACGCGGTGCCGTCCACGCCGACCGCGATCGCCGCACCCGGTCCGAGCGATGCCGTGGGGTCGCTGCTCTGCACTTGGAACGACGGTGCCGCCTGCGCGGGCACGACCCAGAGGTCGCCGGACTCACGATCGAGAATGGCCACGGTGTCGCCGCCGAGCTGGACGTCGGCGTCGACCGGTGTCGTTCCGGCATCCGTCAGCACCATCATGGCCGGATCGACGGCCGTCAGGCTGGCATCCGTGCGGTTGTGGAGGAGGACCGTCTCGCCCGACTGGACGATGTCGTAGTCGTCGCTCGTCGTGCGCAGAGCCCCGTCGAGCACACGCGACTCATGATTGAAATGCCCGACCATCAACGCCGACTGCTTCGTCACCCACACGCCACCGTCATGCAGATCCACCTCCGTCGTCGGCAGACCCTCATACACGAACGCCATCGTCGTGATCGCCACCGCCGACACGGTCAGCACACTCGCCGAGGCAAGCGCTTTCGGGCGCGCGCGCAACCAAGCGAACGACGTCATATGGACTCGGCCTCCCCCAGGCACGTTCTCCGAAGCGTCGGGTCCCGGACCTATCCGGGCGCTCACAGTGGGATGTGGTCCGACAAGCGTAACCCGCCACGAACAGAGCGAAGCCTGCCGAGGATGGGGAGATTCCCCCATCCTCACCGACCGACGTAGGCCTTCAGGTGACGGGCCGTGAGGGTGTCGGCGGAAGAGATCAGCTCAGCCGGCGGCCCCTGGAAGACGATCTCTCCCCCATCGCGTCCGGCCCCCGGGCCGATGTCGATGATCCAGTCGGCATGAGCCATGACCGCCTGGTGATGCTCGATCACGATGACGGAGTTCCCCGCCTCGACGAGTCGGTCCAGGAGCGCGAGCAGGTTGTCGACGTCGGCGAGGTGGAGCCCCGTCGTCGGTTCGTCGAGAACGTAGACCGCCCCCTTCTTCGCCATCGAGATCGCGAGCTTGAGCCGCTGGCGCTCACCCCCCGACAGGGTGTTGAGCGCCTGTCCGAGCGTGATGTATCCGAGCCCCACATCGATCATGCGACTGAGCGTCGTGTGCGCCGGGCCCTTCGTGAAGAACTGCGCCGCTTCGGTCGCCGACATCCCGAGAACCTCTGCGATGTTCTTGCCGTCGAGCAGATACTCGAGCACGTCGTCGCTGAAACCCGTGCCGTCGCACAGTTCGCACAGCGTCTCGACCGTCTGGGTGAAGCCGAGCGTCGTGATGATGACGCCGAGCCCCTTGCACGCGGGGCAGGCCCCCTCGGAGTTCGCACTGAAGAGTCCCGGCTTGACCCCGTTCGCTTTCGCGAACGCCGCCCGGATCGTGTCGAGCAGTCCCGTGTAGGTCGCGGGGCTCGACCGGCGCGACCCCTTGATCGGCGACTGGTCGACGACGACGACATCGTCGAAGGCGGGCACGTTCCCGTGGATGAGCGAGGACTTCCCGGAGCCCGCGACACCCGTCACGACGGTCAGGATGCCTAACGGGATGTCCACATCGACGTTCTTCAGGTTGTGCTGGGTCGCGCCGCGGATCTCGAGGGCACCGCGCGCGGTCCGTGACGAGTCCTTCAGCCACGCCCGGTGATCGAGGTGCCTTCCCGTGATGGTGTCCGACGCTCGGAGGCCCTCGACGTCGCCCGTGTACTGGATCTCCCCACCCGCGCGGCCCGCCCCGGGGCCGAGGTCGACGATGTGGTCGGCGATCTCGATGACCTCGGGTTTGTGCTCGACGACGAGGACCGTGTTGCCCTTGTCGCGAAGCTGCAGGAGGAGGGCGTTCATCCTCTGGATGTCGTGCGGGTGCAGGCCCGCCGTCGGCTCATCGAAGACGTAGGAGATGTCGGTCAGCGGCGAGCGAAGGTGGCGGATCATCTTCGTGCGCTGCGCCTCGCCACCCGAGAGCGTTCCCGAGGCACGATCGAGAGACAGGTATCCGAGCCCGATGTCGACGAAGGAGTCGATCGTCTCGCGAAGGCTCTGCATGAGCGGCGCGACCGAGGGATCGTCGACGGTGCGCAGCCAGGCGGCGAGATCCGTGATCTGCATGGCCGCGGCATCCGCGATGTTGACGCCCTTGATCTTCGACGATCGGGCGCCCTCGTTGAGGCGTGAACCCGCGCATTCCGGGCACGGCATGAACTTCACGGCACGGTCGACGAATGCGCGGATATGGGGCTGGAGCGAGTCGCGGTCCTTCTGGAGCATCGACTTCGTGATCTTCGGGACGAGCCCTTCGTAGGTCATGTTGATGCCCGCCATCTTGACCTTGACGGGCTCCTTGTAGAGGAAGTCTTCGCGCTCCTGGTCGGTGTAGTCCTGAATGGGCTTGTTCGGATCGACGAAGCCCGACTCCGTGTATCCCTTCACCATCCACCCGTCGACGCTGTAGCCCGGGATCGTGATGGCGCCGTCTGCGAGCGACTTCGTCTTGTCGTAGAGCTCATCGAGGTCGATGTCGCTCACTTCGCCGAGACCCTCGCAGTTCGGGCACATCCCGCCCGTGATCTCGAACGAGCGCCGCTCTTTCTTGCCCTTGTTCTTGCCGACCTGGATCTCGACGGCCCCCGCGCCCTTGACGGAGGGGATGTTGAACGAGAATGCCTGGGGTGAGCCCACGTGCGGTTCGCCGAGCCGGCTGAAGAGGATGCGCAGCATCGCGTGCGCGTCGGTCGCCGTGCCGACCGTCGAGCGGGAGTTCGACCCCATCCGTTCCTGATCCACGATGATCGCGGGGCTGACGTTCTCGAGCGAATCGACCTCGGGACGATTCAGCTGACCCATGAACTGCTGAACGAACGTCGGATACGTCTCGTTGATGAGCCGCTGGGACTCATTGGCGATCGTGGCGAAGACGAGGGAGGACTTCCCCGATCCCGACACCCCCGTGAACACCGTCAAGCGACGCTTGGGGATGTCGACGCTGACGTCTTTCAGGTTGTTCTCGCGGGCTCCGATGACCCGGATGACCTCGTGCGAATCTGCGATGTGGGTGACGGCTTCGTCGGACATGCTCCCCCTCGGATCGGTGCGACGCTACATTGTGCACCCGGATGCGGACATCCCGCTTCCTCGATCCTGCTCTCGCCATGAGTCGCAGCCCGTGCCCATTCACCGCTCGGGGCGCGGATCATCCCCGCGGGGCGCACATTCCGCGCCCCGCCCGACGCATCGCGCCCCACGCCGGGCACCGAGACCAGCGGAGGCGGCCCGCCGCGGCATCCCGGCGCTCCAGAGCCCAAGTCTGGGGCGCAGTTCGCCACCGTCCGCCGCTGGTGGGGCGCACGATGCACCCGCGGGGCGCAATTTCCGCGCCCCGCGTGACGGATGCCGCCCCAAGCCGGGCACCGAGACCAGCCGAGGCGACCCGCCGCGGCATCCCGGCGCTCCAGATCCCAAGCTCGGGGCCGCAGTCCGCCACCGTCCGCCGCTGGTGGGGCGCGTGATGCAGCCGCGGGGCGCACTCCGCCACCGTCCGCCGCTGGTGGGGCGCGTGATGCAGCCGCGGGGCGCACTCCATCCCCGCGGGGCGCACTTTCCGCGCCCCGCACGACAGATGCCGCCCCAAGCCGGGGCACCGAGCGGGCGGTGCAGTCCACGCGTTGGGCGCAGTCCGCCACCGTCCGCCGCTGGCGGGGCGCACTCCATCCCCGCGGGGCGCACTTTCCGCGCCCCGCGTGACGGATGCCGCCCCAAGCTGGGGCACCGAGCCCAGCGTCCGGCGGCAGCCGGTTCAGGGGATGGGGAAGACCACGGCGGCACCGGATGGCACGGTGGCCGTCACGATGCGGGTGTCGAAAGTCGCGAGGAGCGCATCGTTGGATGCCGCGAGGTGCAGCAGGTACGTGTCGGTCACCTGCGAACTCGCAAGGAGCCTCTCCGTGTGCACCGAGGCGTCGAGGAGGCTCACCGAATCGGGGAGGAACGCGTGGCCCGGCTGAGCGACGAGGCTCGCGAGACTCGCGAGCACGATCGGCGCGGGCTGCGTGTTCGGGTACTTCGGATGGCTGACGACCCGCACGGCTCCGTTCTGCACCGACGGACTCGTGTGCCAGGCGTCGGGCTCGCGCGCGGCGAACCACCGGTGCGCGCGGTCGTGGTGCACGTGGTGCGGATCGATGAGCGCGATGACGACGTTGACGTCGAGCAGGTGCGCGGTCACGACGGGTCGTCCCGCAGCGCGTTGACCTCGTCGAGAGAGGCGTGCCCCGCCGTCGGCGGAGCCGGAAGCAGCACGATTCCGTTGCGCGTCCCGAATCGGCGTCGCTCTGTGAGGGTCGCGCGGGCGAGCTGGGAGATGGCGTCGCCGAGGGTGATGCCGCGGGCATCCGCGAACTGCTTCGCCGCCGCGAGGACGTCGTCGTCGATCGTCAGAGTCGTGCGCATGCATCAAGCATCACGCATCACTCATCAGCGGTCAAGCTCGGATGCCGCCGCCACTGGCAGGACGAATCCCGTCCACAGGCCGAAGCACGCCCTGCGCATCCTGTCGCGTTGATTTCTCCTGCCGTCGGTGTCGGCGATGATGGGGGCATGCCCGCTCCTCACCGCCCCGGCCTGCGGATCGACGCGCGACTCACGATCCCCGAGTCCGAGCTGTCGTGGAGGTTCTCGCGTTCCTCCGGACCCGGTGGACAGGGCGTCAATACCGCCGACTCGCGGGTCGAACTCGTGTGGGATGCCGCGAGCTCGGCCGCTCTCTCCCCGCACCAGCGCGAGCGTCTTCTCGAGCGCCTGGGCGCCCGTCTCGTCGATGGTGTCCTCACGATCGCGGCATCCGAGCACCGCGCGCAGCTGCGCAACCGAGACGCCGCCCGGGCCCGACTGGCCGCCATCGTGGCGGACGCGCTCCGGCCACCGGCCCCGACACGACGCCCGACGAAGCCGACACGCGGCTCGAAGGAACGGCGTCTGACGGCGAAGAAGCATCGCACCGATGTCAAGCGGATGCGACGCCCGCCCCAGGACTGACCCGCCCGCTGCCGCGACCGCGGCAGAATCGTCGCATGCCCCTCGATCGCGCCGCACCGTCCCTTCCCGGACGCGCGGTCATCTCGCAGACGTGGAGTTCGGCGGTCTTCCTCCACTGGCGCGTGGATGCCGCTCGGGTGGCCCCGATGCTCCCTCCGGGCGTTCACCCCGACACCTTCGACGGCTCCGCGTGGATCGGGCTCGTGCCGTTCGAGCTGTCGCGATTCCGGTTCCTGCCGCTCCCGGCCGTACCGCTCGTCGGAACGTTCAACGAGATCAACGTCCGCACCTACGGCGTGGACGCGGAGGGGCGACGCGGAGTCGTCTTCCTGACGCTCGAGGCCGAGCATCTCATCCCGGTGCTCGCCGCGCGCGCCCTGTTCGGCCTGCCCTACCGGTGGGCCGCGATCGGGCGCAGGACCGACCCGGCCGACCGTGCGATCGAATACCGCTCGCGTCGCCGACGTCTCGACGGCCGCTCGGCGGGTCCGGGCACGCGAATCCGTGTCGAGGTCCGCGACGAGCCTGTCGACACCGACCTCTCACGCTTCCTTACGGCGCGCTGGGGCTTCCACGAGCGGCACCTCGGCCGCACGATCTGGGCGGCCAACGAGCACGAACCCTGGCCTCTCGTTGCGGGCACCCTCGTTGCTCTCGACGACGGGCTCCTCGCCGATCGCGGCTTCGCCGATCTCGCCCGGCGCACCCCCGACTCCGTGCTCGCCATGCCGCTCGATCACGCCGGTTTCACGACCCGGTTCGCGGCCGCGCATCGGGCCTAGCCGCTACGGCGTCCGCTCGCTTCCGACGATCTCGCGCACGGCCGGCGCCACGGCCTCCCCGAACGACTGCAGCTCGTGCGGGTCGTCCGAGGCCAGGATGAAGGTGCCGATGCCGTCCTCGATGGCGAGGCGCGCGAGACGCTCGGCGAACGCGCGCGGATCGTCGGCGAGCCGGCCGAGGTTGACGAGACGCCGGATGTCGCGTGGCTGACGACCGACGGATGCCGCGGCCTCGTCGATCGCCGCGTTCCCCTCGGCGAGCTGCCCGGGCTTCAGATAGCCGAGCGACGGCAGCCAGCCGTCTCCCTTGCGGCCGGTGAGCGACAGCATCCGCGGCTTGTAGGCGCCGATCCAGATCGGGATGTCATGTGCCGGGCGCGGACCGCGCTTGGCGCCGTGCACGGAGTGGAAGCGCCCGTCGGTGAAGGCACCGCGCCGCTCCGAGGTGTCCCACAGCTCGCGGATGACGTCGATCGCCTCCTCGAGCGCCGTCACCGCCTGCCCGGGAGAGAGCCGTGTGCCACCCATCGCCGCGATCGCGTCCCAGAATCCCCCGGCGCCGAGGGCGAGGTCGAAGCGGCCACTGGAGAGCAGGTCGAGGCTGGCCGCGGCGCGCGCGACGACCGCCGGCGGACGCAAGGGCACGTTGAGGACGTTGGGTGCCAGTCGCACACGCTCCGTACGGGCGGCGACGACGCTCAAGAGAGTCCACGTGTCGAGGAAGGCCGGCTGGTAGGGATGATCCTGGAACGTGACCACGTCGAGCCCCGCCGCTTCGGCGACCTGGGCAAGCGCGACCGGCCTCTGGGGGTCTGCCGCGGCAGGTGTCAGGAATGCGCCGAACTCGAGGTCGTGACCGTAGTCCATGATGTGCCTCCGTCGTCAGGAACCATGCGGCGCCGGCTGTCATTCCGTCTCGAACGCCGCTGCGAGCGCGATGGAGTCGAAGAGGTTCCGCATCGCGGCGCGGATCTCGCCCAGCGGTGTCGAGAAGCTCGCCAATGCGACCTGCTTCGAGCCGGGAACGGCGAACCAGTAGTCGACCTCGAGACTCGTCGAGATCGCCTGGACCCCGTCCTCCTCGACGTGCTCCTCGCGCAGCCGCTCGAGCCGGAGCATGCTCGCGCGCGGCCCGTCGAGGCGGTGGGCCGTGTCGGCGCCCTCCGCGCCGAGGGCGAGGAAGCTCTCCCGCAACGTCGCGAGCACCGCGGCAGACGCCGTCCCGATCGCCGGCGTCATGCGCATGCCCTCGGGGGCATGAACGGTGAGGGATGCCGGGGTCGCGAGGCCCGGCACGATCTCGAGGCACAGGAACATGCCGTGCGCTCCCGCCGCACGCGCAGCCAGGACCGCCCGGCGGAACTGATCACGGAGTCGGCGCCGGGCAAGAGCAGCGTCGTCCGCCGGCCCCACGACCTCGCGCACGACCGTGTCGACCTCGGCGAAGGCCGCAACCTCGTCGCGGGGGTCGACCGCGAGCCAGCGCCCGGGGAGCTGGAAGGTCAGCCGGGGCGGGATCTTCTCGCCCGCGGCATCCGTCACCGCCCGCTCGCGATCCGCTCGATGTCGTCGGGGCCGACGGTGATCATCCGCCCTCCGCTGCCGTCCAGTCCGAGCGTCTCGAACACTGACGGGAAGATCGCCATGGCATCGGCGGATGCGGAGTCTCTGTCGGCGTAGTCGGCGCGGTCGCCGTCGACGAACCAGATTCCGACGGGATGCCGCGACGCCGCCGCGTCGTCGGCGATGACCGGAGCCGCGCCGCGGACGGCGTCGACGAGCCCGCTCTCGGTCGGCTCATCGACGAACAGCAGCACCTGGACCTGCGTGTTCCAGGGAGCACCCGAGTGCGTGACCCACGTGAAGGCGCCGTTCACGCCGGGCACCTCGGCAAGTCGCGACTCGAGCGGTGCCAGATCGGGGTCGGCAGAACAGCCCACAAGGCTCAGCGCTCCGACGACCACCGCCGTGACCGTTGCGATGCGCGCCACCGCGCCGCCCCTATGACCCCCGCGTGTACTGCGCAACGTAGACCTCCTCATAGCTGCCGGAACCTTCCTCGGCGAAGAAGATCTCGTCGCCGGGGCGCGGTTCGGGCAGGTAGCGCTCTGCCTCTGCACCATACATTCCCGCATCGTGCATCGGCCACGTGAGCGGCCGGTAGGTCTGCCAGTCCGGATCCAGGTGGCGCAGCGAATCGATCGGGTCGAGGCCGAGGAACTCGAGCGTATGAACGGGGTCGATGCCGTTGTTGATCTGCGTCACCCGCACACCGGGCGGCATCGCGCTGTAGTGCTTGTCGATGGCGGATCCGGCACTGAAGACCGACTCGACGCGGTCGGCGACGCGCGGATCGGTCGCAAGATCGCCGGCCATCATGCCGCCGAGCGACCATCCCGTGAACATGATCGGCGCTTCGCTCTCGAAGACGCCCGCCTCGGTCATCGCGTCCCACACTGCCTGCTCGTACTGCGTCGGAACGCCCGGGAACATCGACAGCATGACGTCGGCGCGCGCGTCGTTGAGCGCGCCATCCGAGTTCGTCAGGCTCCAGTTCTGCGTGCTGGGGAGCTGGATGCGCCACGAGACGATGTTCCCCGCCGCGTCGCGGATCGCGACGACGCGGATCTCGGTCTTGTCCTCTCCGCCGCGGGCGTCCTGCTCGGCGAGATCGGTCATGATGCCCTCGTAGTCGCGCGCTTCGAGAGCGTCGTTGGCGGCATCCGTCGCGGCGTCGCCGGTCGGCGCCGTCGATTCGGTCCGCGCTTGCTGCCGCTGCGGACTGCGGAGGGTCTCGGCGATCCCCACGGCGAGGATGAGTGTCGCCAGCGCGCCTCCGAGAAGCAGGAGGCCGATGAGTCCGAAGGTCGCGAACACGAGTCCGATGACGAGAGCCGCGACGAGCAGCAGGGCCAGCACGACGAGCACGGAGACGAGCGCGCTCAACGCTTCCATGAGAGCCGCGACGACGACCGCGAGCACCCCCGAGGCCCATTCGCCGACCATCTCGAAGAAGTCGCCGACCCCCTCCCAGAACTGGTTCCAGTTGTCGCCGAACGAATCGGCCCCGTGTTCGATCGCGGTCTCGATGGCGCGGATGGCCCGATCCGCTGCTTCGCCGATGAGCTGACGCACGTCGTGAAGAGTCGTTCGTGCCGCCGCGACCTCGCCCAGCGAGTGCGACAGGCCGTTGCGCGCGCTCCACAGGTCGTCGTCGAGCGCACCCGTCGGATCGCCTGCGGCATCGGCGCGCAGGACGTCGCCCTCGAGGTCGAAGACCTCCCGCTCGAGGCGGTAGACGCGATCCTGGTGGAAGTCGGCCTCTTCGACGGCTGTGCGGGCGCGCGCTTGAAGCGGCGCGAGGTCGACGGCGTAGGTCGTGAGCGCGGTCGCTGTGCCGGCATAACGCCGGCGTGCGCGGCGGAGTCCGGCGGAAGCCTCCTCTGCGGCGACCGCCACCTCGTCGGTCGCCTCGCTGCGCTGCCCGTCGACGAGGTCGAGGAGCGCGTCGGCGGCGCGCTCGATGGCATCGGCGGTCGCCTGGAGACCCCGCGCGCGCGTCTCGAGCTCGGCGGGTCGTCCCCAGAAGACGTCTTCGAACTCGATCGCCAGGCCCGAGCTCATGGTCCGTCACCGCCGGGCTCGGCCATTGCGGCATCCAGTTCGGTGTACGTCTCGTCGATCGCCTCGAGCCAGTCGCGCACGGCGGTGAGCTGCTCTTCCAGCTTGCCGCGGTTGTAGTCCCAGTTGCCGGCGAAGTCGCGCACCTTGCCGGCGAGGCGATGCTCGCCCGTGAGGTCGGCGAGATCGTCGCCGACCCGCTCGGCACCCGAGAACGTCGTCAGCGCATTCTCAACCCGCGTCTTCGCGAGTCGGATCGCCGTCAGATCGAGATCGACGTCAGCCATGGTTCCCCCCTTGCTGTTGCGAGCCTAGAGCCGAGAGGGGTCCGACGCCGATGGGGACTATTCACCATGACGGATGCCGCGAGTCGGCGCGCCGGCCCGACGCATCACTGCGCGCGCCAACACCCCTCGACATGGTCGTCCACCATTCCGGCCGACTGCATGAGCGCGTACATCGTCGTCGACCCGACGAAGCGGAAGCCGCGGGCCCGCAGGGCCTTGCTCATGGCGTCGGACTCCGTCGTCGTCGCGGGAACGTCGGCGAACGCGGCGGGACGCGGGCGCGAGGGCGGGGCGAACGACCACATGAAGGCATCCAGCTCGCCCGGAGCGAGGTCGCGGACGATGCGGGCATTGGAGATCGTGGCCTCGATCTTGGCGCGGTTGCGGATGATCCCGGCATCCGTCATGAGCCGCTCGACGTCGTCGCCCGTGAAGGCCGCGACCGCGGCGGGGTCGAAGCCCGCGAAGACCTCTCGGAAGCGCGGGCGCTTGCGCAGGATCGTGATCCACGACAGACCCGCCTGGAATCCTTCGAGCGCCATCTTCTCGAACAGCTTCTGATCGCCGTGCAGCGGGCGGCCCCACTCCTCGTCGTGGTAGCGCCGGTACTCGGCATCGTCTCCGACCCACGCGCACCGCGCGATCTCGTCGGGGCCGATCCGTACGTCGTGACTCACGCGCTCAGCCTAGGTGCGGGTGCCGACATGCGGTCGCGGTGCGACCGTTCGTCGGAGCGCGTCGTCGAGATGAGGACGGACGAAGCGATACCCCGCGGTCGTCAGCACCCCTGGTACGACCCAGCGGCTCTTGAGCACGAGCTCGGGCTCGGTGCGGACGACCCACATCGCAGGCTCGAGCATCCAGCGCCGGATGGGGAGTCCGAACGGCGCGCCGACGATGCGGCGGAGCGTCGCCATGAGCGTCCGGTTGTCAGAGGGATGAGGGCTCGCGAGGTTGACGATCCCGTCGATGTCGTGCCGGTCGCGGAGGAACCGGACGGCTCCCACGACGTCGTCGACGTGGATCCAGCTGAACCGCTGGTGCCCGCGCGTGTCGTAGTGGGGTGCACGGCCGTCGCCGGTCGGCGTCGGCCCGATGCCGCGATAGCGCCGGTGCTGCGGCCACCACCCGTCGATGTGCGGGCCACCGAGACCCGTTCGGGCGAGCATCGTCAGCAGCTTGGTGGCCGGTCCGTCGCCCAGCACGATCGCCATCCGCAGCGCGACACGACGCGTGCCGGGAAGGGGCCCCGCGAAGAACTCCTGCTCCCAGTCGCGGGCGACATCGACCGAGAAGCCCGTGCCGAGGACGCCGCCTTCCTCCGTGTGGGGCTCGTCCATCTCGTGCCGGTAGATCGTCGCGGTCGAGGCGTTGAACCAGACGGCCGGCGGATGCTCGGCTGCCGCGACGGCGTCACGGAGAGCCGCGGTCGTCTCGATCCGCGAACGATAGACCTCGTCGCGGTTGGCGTCGGTGTAGCGGCAGTTGACCGACTTCCCCGCGAGGTTGAGGAGGACCTCGGCACCGTCGACGGCGCGGGCGATCGACACGGGGTCCGACCAGGTCGCGTCGGCGCGTCTGCCGATCGTCGTGACCGCGTACCCGTCGTCGGTGAAGGCCTTGACGAGATGACGCCCGATGAATCCGGACGCTCCCGCGATGACGGCGCGTCGCTGGTGAGTCATGTCCGCTCCTGACTGAACGTGTTCAGTTTAGGGTACCGTAGAAGGCATGCACTCCTCGACCTCGGTGTACGAGCAGGTGCTCGGAACGAGGTTCGACGAGCTCCACCCCGCTCTGACCTCGTACTTCGGGCCCCTTCCGCCGGGGACGGCGGGTATCGGTCGTGGCACATTCACGTCAGCGGGACTGCGATGCCGTGCCCTGGCGCCCGTCTTCGCGCTCCTGGCGCGGCTCGGGGTCGTCTTTCCGGAACGCGAGCGCGATGTGGACTTCACCGTCGTGAACATCGCGGACCGGCGAGGCGGCGTGCGTGGCATCCGGCTGTTCCATCTCCGCGGACGGACACGCGTCCTGCGTGACGCCATGACGGCGGAGGGCGACCGCATCGTCGACCGCGTCGGGGTGGGCGGCCTGCTCGAGGCGACGTTCGGTGTCGAGGTCGACCGGGGTGGCGTGCGGATGACGTCCGAGCGCCTCGCCCTGCGGATCGGGTTCGCGCGAATCCCACTCCCCCGCTTCGCGACCGTCACGGTCGACGAAGTGTGGCGCGAGGGCTGTCAGCACGTCGACGTGCGGCTCCGGATGCCGCTCCTCGGCGACGTCTTCGGCTACACCGGATCGTTCACCTACGCCGCCCCGGCGACCCGCACCGCCCGCACCCCGCCCACGCGCCCCGCCCCCGGGCGCAGCGGGGCCGACTGACCGCGAGACTGCACCTTCCGGCCGAGGCAGCGGCCTGCGCGTGCAGTCTCGGCGGCGCGGTGCAGTGTCGCGGCAGTTTGGCGCCTGCAACCCCCGGATGCCGCGGGTCAGCGCTTCTTGAGCGACTTCTCCGATACCGGCGCGTTCCCGGCCGCGTGCAGTGCCGCGTAGTAGTCACGCGCCTCGTCCTGGCGAGCCTGCTCGGCACCCGAGGCGATCGGCGCGCGCACGTGCTCCGGCGCGAACCCGTAGGCGTCCACGAGATCCTGCGCGTGCGGGCGAAGACGCGCCGTGAGCCGGTCGATGTAGCGAGACACTGCTGCAGCGCGATGCGTCGAGAGGCGCCCGTGGATGAGATACCACGCGAGGTGCTTCTCGATGAGGTGCAGTCCGAAGAGGTCGCGGAGCCACGTGAGGACTTGCCGCGTACCCGCGTCCGTGATGCGATCCAGCCCGTCGGTGAACGCCTCCCACTGGAGCAGTTCGCCGTGCGCTCGCGCTGCGTCGATGAGCTCGGCCTGGTGCAGGTTGAACAGCTCGGCCGCCTCGGACGGTGAGAGCTTGGATGCCGGGCGGAGCGCTGCCGCGATATCGGCGATCATCTGCTGCACACGCTCCGTGAGGAGTTCCTGCTGCTGATCGGCGCGCAATCCGAGCTCGACCGAACGGGCCGTCGACCCGAGGTCCGTGACGGCTTGGCCGAGCTGGCGAAGACCGGCGCCGTGGAACACCTTGCCTGCGGTCTGACCGACGGCGAAGCGGGCGAGGGCCGCGGCATCCTTCCCCTTGAACTGCTTCGCGAAGTCGGACAGGAGTCGCTTGCCCACGAGCTGGAGCAGCACGTTGTTGTCACCCTCGAACGTGACGTAGACGTCGAGGTCCTGGTGGAGACCCACCATGCGGTTCTCGGCGAGGAAGCCCGAGCCACCGCATGCCTCGCGTGCCTCCTGGATCGTGCTGAGCGCGTTCCACGTCGAGAGCGGCTTGAGCGCTGCGGCGAGCGTCTCGAGGTCTTCGCGCGCCGCGGGGGTGTCACCGTGACCACTGAAGACATCGTCGAACTTCTTGAGGAGCTCGTCGTTGGAGAAGAACTGCGCGTAGTTCTGGGCCAGGAGCGGCAGGAGCCTGCGCTGGTGCTTGCCGTAGTCGAGCAGCACGATCTCATCGGTGCCGGCTCCCGAGTCGAACTGACGCCGCTGATTGGCGTACGTGATGGCGATGTAGAGCGCGAGCGCCGTCCCCGTCGTCGCGGCGCCGTCGAGTGAGACGCGACCCTGGACGAGGGCTCCGAGCATCGTGAAGAAGCGGCGCCCGGGGCTGTCGATCTCGCTCGTGTAGCTGCCGTCGGCGGCGACCTGGCCGTAGCGGTCGAGGAGGTTGAACCGGGGCACCCGGACCTGGTCGAAGTGCAGGCGGCCGTTGTCGATGCCGTTCAGGCCGCCCTTGACGCCGTCGTCCTCGCCGCCGATCCCGGGGAGGAAGTTCCCCTCGTCGTCGCGCAGCGGGACGTAGAAGCAGTGGACGCCGTAGTTGACGCCGCCCGTGATGAGCTGCGCGAACACCGTCGCGGCCTTGCCGTGCAGCGCCGCGTTGCCGAGGTAGTCCTTCCACGCACCCCGGAAGGGCGTGTGGATGACGAACTCCTCGGTCTCAGGGTCGTACGTCGCCGTCGTGCCGATGGCGGCGACGTCCGAGCCGTGGCCCGTCTCGGTCATCGCGAAGGCACCCGGGATCGACAGGTCGATGATCCCGGGAAGCCACTCGGCGTGGTGCTTCTCGGTTCCGAGCTGGTAGACCGCCGAGCCGAACAGTCCCCACTGGACGCCCGACTTGATCTGCAGGCTCGGGTCGGCGAGGACGAGCTCCATGAAGCCCGCGAGGTTCGCACCGTTGTCGTCGAGTCCGCCGTACTCCTTGGGGAACGCGCGGCGCGATCCCCCGTGCTGCACGAGCAGGTGCAGCTGCGACAGGACGCGCTCGCGGTGCTCGGCCATCGGCATCCCGTCGACGCGCCAGAACGCGGGATCCTTGATCATCTCGCGGGCTTCGCGACGCGTGTCGGCCCAGGTCCCGAGGAGCAGATCGGTCACGGCCTCGATGTCGATCCGGGCATCCGCCGTCTCGGCGGCGCTGTGCGCGGCGGTGGGCGCGCCACCCGCGGGCGTGCGCTTGTTCGTAGCAGGCTTCTTCGGACGGACTGCGGCGTCGGCCATGGCGGCACCTCTCGGTGTGCGGACAGGAAAGTCACTACCGACGGTAGGTGTCCCACAAGCCGATCGCCAACCGGTTAGACGATCCCGACAAGCGGAGGTCGCCACACCCTCCCGCGCAGTTGTATCCACCCGACACCTCAGGCCCGGCCCCCTCAGCCGCCGAGAAGACGCAGAACGTCAAGAATCGGCGGCATACGCAGCGGTTTGAGTCTTCTCGGCTGAGGGGCTCGGGCCCCCGCGGGCTCGAGTACGGCCCGGCCCCCAGCCGCCGAGAAGACGCAGAACGTCGAGAATCGGCGGCATACGCGACGGTTCGGGTCTTCTCGGCTGAGGGGGAGAGACGACCGCCAGCACGAGTACCCGAGGCAGGGGCGGCGCGATGTGACGGGGCGGGATCAGGATGCCGCGGCGACGACCTCGAGCACGGCTTCGCCGTAGGCCTCGCGCTTCTTCGCGCCGATCCCGGTGACGCCGTCGAGGTCTGCCAGAGTTGCCGGGCGCTTCTCGGCGAGCGCACGGAGCGTCGCGTCGCCGAACACGATGTACGCGGGGACGCCGAGCTCGCGCGACACTCCGGCGCGCCACGCGCGCAGCGCCTCGAAGAGGTCGCGGTCGCCTTCACCGACCTGCTCGGGCGCCGAGGACTTGCGCAGCCGCGCGGGCCCGGCACCGCGCCCGAGGACATCGCGTCGCAGCGGGACCGGGGACTCGCCTCGCAGCACGCCGGCTGCCGGCTCGCCGAGCGCAAGGGTGCCATACTCGCCCTGCGCGACGAGGATGCCCCGCGCGAGAAGCTGACGGATGACACTGCGCCAGTCCTGATCGGAGAGGTCGGCCCCGAGACCGTAGGTCGACAGTGCGTCGTGGCCCTGCTGACGGATGCGGTCGGTGCTCGCGCCGCGAAGGATGTCGATGAGATGCCCCGCGCCGAACGCCTGACCACGCTCGCGCTGAAGGCGGACGATCGTCGACAGCAGCTTCTGCGCGGGAACCAGACCGTCCCACGTATCGGGTGCCTCGATGCAGGTGTCGCAGTTGCCGCACGGCTGCGACGGCTCGCCGAAGTATCCGAGAAGGTTCTGCCGCCGGCATCCCACCGTCTCGCAGAGGGCCAGCATCGCGTCGAGATGCTGACCCAGCCGCATCTTGAAGGCGCGATCACCGGGGCTCTGGTCGATGAGCCTGCGCTGCTGCACGACATCGCCGAGGCCGTACGCCATCCACGCGACGGATGCCAGGCCGTCACGGCCCGCGCGGCCGGTCTCCTGGTAGTAGCCCTCGACCGACTTCGGCAGGTCGATGTGCCCGACGAACCGCACGTCGGGCTTGTCGATCCCCATCCCGAACGCGATCGTCGCGACCATCACGACGCCGTCGTCGCGCAGGAACCGCGACTGGTTCGCCGCCCGCACGTCGGACGGAAGACCCGCGTGGTACGGCAGCGCATCGATTCCCTGCCCGGAGAGGAATTCGGCCGTCTGCTCGACCGTCTTGCGGCTCAGCGCATAGACGATCCCGGCGGAACCCTGGGGCTGCGCCTTGATGAACGCGACGAGCTGCCGCCGCGGGTCGACCTTGGCCTCGATGCGGTACTGGATGTTCGGACGGTCGAAGCTCGCGACGAAGTGCCGGGCGTCGGGAAGCCGCAGGCGCTGCGTGAGCTCGCGATGCGTCTCGCGTGTGGCCGTCGCGGTCAGCGCCATGCGCGGAACGCCGGGGAACCGCTCGTCGAGGTCGCCGAGCGCGAGGTAGTCGGGGCGGAAGTCGTGCCCCCACTGCGACACGCAGTGGGCCTCGTCGATCGCGATGACGCTGAGCCGTCCCCGCTGCAGGAGTTTCGTCGTGGCGGCACCCGACAAGCGCTCGGGAGCGACGTACAGAACGTCGAGCTCACCCGTGAGGTAGGCCTGCTCGACGGCCGAACGCTCCGTGGGCGACTGCGTCGAGTTGAGGTACGCCGCCCGCACGCCGTTCGCGAGGAGCGCGTCGACCTGGTCGTGCATGAGCGCGATGAGCGGGCTGATGACGAGGCCCGTGCCCGGCCGCACGAGCGCCGGAACCTGATACGTGACGCTCTTGCCGCCACCCGTCGGCATGAGCACGACGGCGTCGCCCCCTGCGATGACGTGCTGGACGATCTCGCTCTGGTCGCCCCGGAAGTCGTCGTAGCCGAAGACCTGCTTGAGCACGACCGCAGGATCCGCGCCGGTGAAGGCGTGGCGCGGTGTGCCCGCGAAGGCGGCGGCCACGGGCGGTGCGTCGGTCGGCGCACTGCCCGTGTCGAACGGCGCCTCGTCTAATTCGGGCGGCGGAGCGAGCTCGTCGGGATCCCACACGAGGTCCGCATAGGGGTCGTCGTGCGGGAGGGAGGACATCACTCCAGCGTAATCAGCCCCACCGACGCCCGGGACCGCACCCGCGCAGGCTGTGGACGAGGGATGCCGCAGACCCGGCCCTTCAGCACCACTTCGCCGCGAGCGCCGCGACCACCGTGGCGTTCCGATTCGTCGCGACCCCCAGGAGCTTGGCGGCACGCAGCGGGTCGACGACGCCGTCCTGGTACCCGGGTCCGAGCAGGGCGTGGGCGGTACGTCCGCGCACGATCATCTCGCCGGCATCCGACGATGTCGCCTCGATCTCGTCCGCGACCGACGACGGCGGTTCGTCCTTCAGCAGGTAGACGTAGTGGCGCGCGAGGCCGGGCCGAGCAGCGGAGAGCTCCGCGGCATCCGAGGCGATCGACGCGAACTCGGCTGTCGAGAAGACGATCGTCGGCACCTCGAATCCGCGGTCGGCTGCGAAGGCGCGCTCGAGCGACTCCTCGATGCGCACCCGAGAGCGCATGGCAGAGTCGAAGCGCACGTTGCCGGTGTTGATGTGCGTCTGCACGTCGGCGAAACCGGCATCCGTCACGACCCGGCGGATGTCGTCCTTCGGGAAGACCCGCTTCGATCCGAGGTTGATCGCCCTCAGGAACGCCAGATACGTCGTCACCGGCTCACACGGCGATCGGCTGGAAGTCGCCCACCGCGAGGGTCACCTGGCGCGGCTCGCCGCCCGAGAAGTCGGTGGCGTCGAGCTCGACGACGTACGGCGTCGGGTTCGACTGCAGCCGCACGATGTAGCGGCGCGCGGACAGACTCGAGATGCTCGACCACTTCGTCTGGTCGTCCTGCTCCTGCCCCGTCGGCGCCGTCCCCGTCATGAGTCCCGCGGGGATGTCGAAGTTGTTGAGCGCGTGGAGGCTCGCCTGCTCGGCGTCGGGTGCGCCGGCACCGACCCGCATCGTCGCGACGTAGGCCGATGCCCGCAGGAAGCGCCCGGCGCTGCCGGAATCGCCGGGGAGTCCGACGAATCCCTGGCCCTGCGCGAGCGGGGCGAACGTGACGCCCCTGATCTCGATCGGCGCGGGGTTCGCGGCCCCGATCCGCGGGAGCCAGTTGCGCACGTTGTCGTAGTGCCAGTCCAGGTAGGGGGCGTTGGTCGCGACGCCGAGCGGATTGGGCCGGTACTGTGCAGCGGCGTCCTCGAACTCGACGACGCCGGCGTCGCCCGTCGCGTCGTGGAGCACGATGTGCAGCGGCGGGGTCGCGCCGAGCATCGCGTTGACAGGACCCCACACGGTACGCGTCGCGAGCAGTTCGAACGCCCCGGCGACGGTCGACGCCTGTGTGAGGACGAAGGTGACGGCATCCAGGACGGCGAGGTTCTTCGTGGCATCCGCGTCCGGTTCGGGATAGGACGCGAACCCCGGCATGTAGAGCGCTCCGGCGTAGAGACCGGCCTCGTTCATGCCGTCGGTCAGCCACTGCGGCTTGCCGACGGCGTCCATGCCGACGACGCCGTACCGTGTCGTCCACGTCGCGCCGGCACCTCCCGGCGACTCGGACGTCAGCGCGACACCGCGCGGGATGACCGTGAGGTCGGCTCCGAGCATGTCGGGGAACTCCATCGTGCGGGCGACGCAGACGCTGCCGTCATCCGCCTTCAGCTGGAAACTCGTGCACATCCGCGACTGCTCCGCCCTGCCGCCCGTGTGGGCGTGCTCGCCGTGAGCCTAACCCGCACCCGCCCGATGACGAACCCCCGACCCCCCCTCGCCGAGAAGACCCAAACTGCGCATTCCGGCGCCCAAATCGAGCAGTCCGAGTCTTCTCGGCGACCCGCGCCCTGACCCCAGCGGCACCCCGCCCCACCGGGCCGAGAAGACGCAGAACGTCGCCGAGGGGGCTGAAACCGCGCAGTTCGGGTCTTCTCGGCAACCCGGGGCCCGGCAACCCGGGGCCCGGCCTCACGCGCCCCGCCCCGTCCCCGGCGAGCGGGAGGCGCTAGAGGCGGACGACCTCGGTCACGCGGACGACGGCTGTTCCCTCCTCGACGGATGCCGCGAGGTCGACCTCCGCGCGGATGCGCCAGTCGTGGTCGCCCGCGGGATCGTCGATCGTCTGCTCGACGCGCCATACGCCCTCGCCCGACTCATCGATGGCGCACAGGCGCGGCGAGCGGGCGGGGCCTCCCGTGAGGATGACGTCGTGGTCGTCGTAGTAGGCATCGAGCCGCTCGGGCCAGTCGATGTCGGGGTCGAGGGCGACGAGGGCGTCGTCGTCCTGCAGGGCCGCGAGCTGGATGCGCCGGAAGAGCTCGTTGCGCACGAGCACCGTGAACGCCCGCCGATTGGTGAGGATCGACGGCGGCGCGGGCGGCACGACGGGTTCGTCGGTCGCGGCGGCGGGGTCGATGAGCGCCGCCCACTCGTCGACGAGCGACGAGTCGACCTGCCGCACGAGCTCGCCGAGCCACTCCACGATGTCGTCGAGCTCGGTCGTGCGCGCCTCGGCGGGCACCGTCTGGCGGACGGCCCGGTAGGCGTCCGAGAGGTAGCGGAGCACGAGACCCTCGCTCCGCGCGAGCTGGTAGAACGACACGAGCTCGGCGAACGACATCGCCCGCTCGTACATGTCGCGGACGACCGACTTGGGCGACAGCTCGAAGTCGCGCACCCAGGGCTGCGACGACGCGAACGTCTCGAAGGCCTGCGCGAGCAGCTCCTCGAGCGGCTTCGGGTACGTGATCTCCTCGAGGAGGGCCATCCGCTCGTCGTACTCGATGCCGTCACGCTTCATCGCACCGACGGCCTCGCCGCGGGCGCGGTACTCCTGCTGCGACAGGATCGCGCGCGGATCGTCGAGGGTCGCTTCGATGACGCTCACGACGTCGAGGGCGTAGTGGCCCGTGCCGATCCCGCCGCCGACGGCGTCATCGGGCTCGAGCAGACCGATGGCGGCGAGCGCGAACGGCGAGAGGGGCTGATTGAGCGCGAAGTTGGGCTGCAGGTCGACCGTCAGGAAGATCCGCGGTGCCCCGCCGTCGATCGTCCCCGACGACTGCACGATCCCGGCCGTCACGAGGGTGCGGTAGATCGCGATCGCGCGGCGGGCGAGCTCATACTGACGAGCACGCGGCTCGTGGTTGTCGAACACGAGCGAGCGCACGTTGGCGAAGACGTCGCCCCCGCGCCCGATGATGTTGATGAGCATCGCGGCGGTGAGCTGCAGGTGCGGCACGAGGGGTTCGGGGGATGCCGCGATGAGGCGTTCGTACGATCCCTCACCCCAGTTCACGACGCCCTGCGGCGCCTTCTTCCGCACGATCTTCTTGCGCTTGGCGGGGTCGTCGCCCGCCTTGCGGAGCGCGACGGCGTTCTCGATCTCCCATTCGGGCGCCATGACGATGACGTTGCCGTACGTGTCGTAGCCCGCGCGGCCCGCGCGGCCGGCGACCTGGTGGAACTCGCGGGCGCTGAGCTGCCGCATCCGTTCCCCGTCGAACTTGGCCAGAGCCGTGACGATGACGGTGCGGATGGGGACGTTGATGCCGACGCCGAGCGTGTCCGTGCCGCAGATGACCTTGAGCAGACCGCGTTGCGCGAGGGTCTCGACGAGGCGCCGGTAGCGCGGCAGCATGCCCGCGTGGTGCACGCCGATGCCCGCGCGGACGAGGCGCGAGAGCGTCTTGCCGAAGCCCGTCGTGAAGCGGAAGCCGCCGATCGCCTCGGCGATCGCGTCGCGCTGCTCCCGTGACGCGATCTTGGTGTTGACGAGCGCCTGCGCGCGCTCGAGGGCAGCCGCCTGCGAGAAGTGCACGATGTAGATGGGGGTCTCGCGCTCGTCGAGGAGTTTCTGCACGACCTCCTGCACGGGCTCCCGGGAGTAGGAGAAGTGCAGGGGCACGGGCCGTTCGACGCCCGTCACGAGCGCCGTGGGGCGGCCCGTACGACGCGTCAGGTCTTCCGCGATCGGTCTCACCTCGCCGAGCGTCGCCGACATCAGGAGGAACTGCGCGCGCTCGAGGAGGAGGAGCGGCACCTGCCACGCCCACCCGCGTTCGGGGTCGCCGTAGTAGTGGAACTCGTCCATCACGACCTGGTCGATCGCGGCATCCGCCCCTTGCCGGAGCGCGATGTTCGCGAGGATCTCGGCCGTGCAGCACACGATCGGCGCGTCGGGGTTGACCGAGGAGTCCCCCGTCACCATGCCGACGTTCTCGGCGCCGAAGATCTCGGTGAGGGCGAAGAACTTCTCGCTCACGAGGGCCTTGATGGGGGCCGTGTAATACGTCCGGCCACCACGGGCGAGAGATGCCGCGTGCGCGGCGACCGCGACGAGGGACTTGCCCGTACCGGTCGGCGTCGACAGCACGACGTTGGCCCCCGAGACGAGTTCCATGACCGCTTCGTCCTGCGCGGGATACAGGGCCAGACCGCGTCCGGCGGCCCACTCCACGAACGCGTCGTAGACGGCATCGGGGTCGGCGCCGTCGACGAGAGAGAGAAGGGTCACCCGTCGAGTCTGCCCGACGCGCCGGTCGGGCCACCCCGTTCGGGCAGATGCAGGCGGGCGAGGTACCGCTCCGTCCGGGCCGGCACAAGCCTGCGGTCCGCGAGCGAGACGACGATCATGAGGCCGGTCGCCAGGGGGATCGCCCACGCCGCGGGCTGCGCGAGCAGCGCCGAGATGACGGGCGGACCGGGAACGACGGCCGACAGGAGGAGCGCACCCCCGGTGGATGCCGCGCCGCACACCATTCCCGCGACGGCGCCACGCGCCGTGAGGCCCGGCCACCACACGCCGAGGAGCAGCACGGGCGTGAGCGCCGACGCGGCGAAGACGAAGACGGTGCCGACGCTCGAGACGAGTCCCGAGGGGACGGTGAGGAGCGCGAACCCGAGGGGCACGATCGTGCACAGGACGGCGGACAGGCGGAAGGAGCGCACCGACCCCGAGAAGACGTCCTGGCTGACGACGCCCGCGAGCGACACGACGAGTCCGGATGACGTCGCGAGGAACGCCGCGAACGCGCCCGCGACGAGGAGGGCCGTGAGGAGCTCGCCGACGAGTCCGGGGAACACGCGCGACGGCAGCGCGAGCACGACGGTGTCGGCGAGTCCGGGGACGGCCAGGTCGGGGGCGACGACGCGGCCGATGAGTCCCATCGTTCCCGAGACGGCATAGAAGGCGCCGATCATGGCGATGACGATGACCGTCGTTCGCCGGGCGGAGACGCCGTCGGGGCTCGTGTAGAACCGCACCAGCACGTGCGGGAGCCCGATCGTCCCGAGCAGCAGAGCCAGGAGGAGCGAGGCCGTCGCGTACGCGTCGACGCCCGCGGGTCCGGCTTCGCTCGGGAACACGAGAGCGGGGTCGAACGACGGCTCGCCGTCGGAGAGCGCGATGAGGAGGAACACGACGGGGAGCGTGAGAGCCGTGAGCTTGAGCCAGTACTGCATCGCCTGCACGGCTGTGACGGCGCGCATGCCACCGGCGGCGACGATGCCCGCTACGAGAACGGCGACGAGCACGGCCCCCACCCACGGCGGCACGTCGGCGACGACGCCGAGCGCGAGGGCGGCGCCGTGCAGCTGCGGCACGATGTACAGCCAGCCGATGACGAGCACGACGACGCTCGTGACGCGGCGGGCGGTGACGGAATCGAGCCTCGCCTGGACGAAGTCGGGGATCGTGTAGGCCCCGCTCCGGCGAAGGGGCGAGGCGACGAAGAGCAGCACGAGCAGGTAGCCGGCGGCGTAGCCGATGGGAAACCAGAACCCTTCGGCGCCCGAGAGCAGCACGAGGCCCGCGAGGCCGAGGAAGGTGCCCGCCGACAGGTACTCCCCACTGATCGCCGACGCGTTCCAGACAGGTCTGACGCTGCGGGATGCCACGAAGAAGTCGCTCGTCGTGCGGCTGATGCGCAGTCCGGCGAAGCCCAGCACGACCGTCGCCGCCACGATCAGGGCGATCGCGATGACATCGAAGACGGGGTTCACGCGTCGCCTCCGTCGGACGGAGCGTCGGCGAGGTCGCGATAGCGGCGCTCGTTCCGGCTCGCGGCGCGGGCGAAGACGATGGCGAAGAACAGGATGAGCGGGTAGTACCCGTACGCCTGCAGGAGCCAGGACAGGGGTACGCCGAACACGATCGGATCCTGCACGGCGGCGATCACGATGATGACGGCAGTGAAGGCTCCGGCCACGAGGAGGAAGCCGAAGAGGCAGCCGAGCGCGAGCCGCAGCTGCCCCCGCACAAGGGACCGGTCGAAGACGGCTCCGGCCTCTCTCACGGGGGCGCCGGGAAGCGCAATGCCGAGGGTCGGTGCCGGTGTCTCGGCGTCGCGCGGGACTCGCACGCGCGAGGGGCGCTCCTCGCCGCCTCGGTCGCCCGGCGTCACGGCTCGGCCCTCACGAGCGCGTCGCGGACGGCTGGGATGAGGCGCCGGCTGACGGGAAGCTCGATCTCGGCGAGCACGACGGTCGGCGCGTTGGCCGTGAGCCGCACCTCGACGACGGCGTCGCGATGCACGAGGTACGAGCGGTGCACGCGAACGAACCCGGCTTCCGCCCAGCGCTCTTCGAGCTCCGAGATCGGCACCCGCACGAGGTGACCGCCCGTCGGCGTCCACAATCGCGAATAGTCGCCCTGCGCGTGCACCCATCGCACGTCGCTGCGACGCAGCATCCGCACGCTCTGACCGACGGTCACGGGGATCGTCTCATCGGGCACGGCCGACGACGACGACTCGTCCGCGGCGGAGACGATGCGATCGAGAGCGCGTCGCAGCCGCTCGACGCGCACGGGTTTGAGGACGTAGTCGACGGCCCGGACGTCGAAGGCGTCGAGGGCACGCGCGTCGTCGGCCGTGACGAAGACGACGGCCGTGCGGGTGGGCGAGTTCGAGAGGACACGCGCGAGGTCCAGGCCGGAGAGCCCCGGCATGTGGATGTCGAGGAACGCCCCCTCGACGCGATGCGCGTCGAGGATCCGCAGCGCTTCTGCTCCGTTCGCCGCCGCATGGATCGTGCCGACCCGGGAGTCGCGTCCGAGCAGGGCGACGAGCTCGGCGAGCGCGGGCGGCTCGTCGTCGGCGACGAGGATGTCGATCGTCATGCCCGGCGCCTCTCCTTCGCGTGGTGCGTCACGACGAGGCGTTCCCGGTCTCGTGGTGGGGTTGCGACCGGGGGATCCGCAGCCGCACGAGGGTGCCGGCTCCGGGGTTGGTCTCGACGATGAGCGCTCCCGAAGGACCGTACAGCTGACGCAGTCGCGTGTCGACGTTGCGCAGCCCGACGTGGGCGTGTGACGCCTCGCCCGTGAAGAGGGATGCCGCCGCCAGGGGCTCCATCCCGACCCCGTCGTCTTCGATCGTGATCTCGGTGTGGGTGCCGTCGTCGTGCGAGGCGATCGTCACGATGCCGCCGTGCTCGCCGGGTTCCAGACCGTGCCGCACGGCGTTCTCGACGAGGGGCTGCACCGACAGGAACGGGATGACCGTCGACAGCGTCTCGGGCGAGATCCGCAGTCGCACCTCGAGCCGATCGCCGAACCGCGCGCGTTCGAGGGCGAGGTAGGAGTGGATGCTGCCGAGTTCCTCCGCGAGCGTCGTGAACTCGCCCTGCCGGCGGAACGAGTAGCGCGTGAAGTCGGCGAAGTCGAGGACGAGCTCGCGCGCACGCTCGGGATCGGTGCTGATGAACGACGCGACGGCGGTGAGGGCGTTGTAGATGAAGTGCGGGCTGATCTGCGCGCGCAGCGAGCGCAGCCGGGCTTCCGCGAGCGCCGTGCGCGACGCCTCCAGCTCGCCCAGTGCGAGTTGCGCCGCGCACCACGCCGCGACTTCTCCCGTCGCGCGCACGAGGGGCGCGCGAGCCGTCTCGGCGAACGCGACCACGGCCCCCCACACGGAGCCGTCGACGACGATGGGGGCGCCGACGGCTTCGAGGTCGCCCGCTCTACGGCGGGGGAACACCTGGCGGCGTCCCGTCGAGCGCACCCGTTCGGCAACACGTTCGGCCGACGAGCGCAGCGCGTCGGCCGCGCCGTCGAGCGCCACGTCGCCGTCGGGGCCGACGATCGCGACGGCGTCGGCGCGCAGCAGCGTGCGCATGTGACGGGCGGCGCGTTCCCGGTCGGGAGCGTCTCGCCCGCCGCGCAGTGCCGACGCGGCGAGCCCCGCGACGTGCAGCGCCCGGTACTCGGCGCCTTCCGCGTCGCTTCCGAGCTCACGACCGCCGAGCGCGAACCGTCGAGCGAAGACGAGAGCCAGCACGAGCAGGGCACCCGCGGCGAACCCGACCGCGCCCGCGACGAAGACGGCGTCGGTCATGTCAGCAGCAGCGGGCGCCGGGGTTGCGGTCCTGATCGTCCATCTTCTGACGCCAGAACTGCCGCTCTGTCAGCGGTGGATCGGTCGGGTGATGCGCGCGGTGGTGGGCGACGTAGGTGTCGTACGCGCGGTCGCCCATGAGGGTCGTGAGATACCAGCGGATGCCGCGACCCGCCCGCACCACGAGCGACCAGGGTCCCTCGCGATGCGGTGCGGCCGCGGCATCCGTCTCGGTCATGTCACCAGCTTCTCACCGTCAGTGACCGGAGCGCGCGCGCCAGTCGACCGGGTCTTCCGAGGGAGGGAGCGCCGCCCACTCCTTCTCGATCTCGCGCTCGGCCTTCGTGGCGAAGAAGCCCGACGGGGCGAACCGGCGCGATTCGACGTACTCGTCCTCGTGCGCTTCGCCCCCGCCGGCGCGGATGGCCTTCGTCGTGACGATGACCGACGTGATGATGACGATGATCGCGAGCACGACGAAGATGACCGAGAGCGTTCCCTGCACCGCCGTGTTGCGGATGACCGCCTCCATGACGTCGGGCGTGCCGAGCGAGTCGTCGCCCGCCGCGAGTGCGTCGCGGTAGCGGATGTGGTTCGCCCAGTACCCGATCGCCGGGACGGGCGAGAAGATCTTGTACATCGACGCCGTGATCGTCACGACCGCCGTGAAGGCGAGCGGAAGGACGATGATCCACAGCCACTTCACGTAGCTCTTGCCGCGCTTGGCGACGATCGCCAGGACGACCGCGAGGGCGATGGCGGCGAGCAGCTGGTTCGCGATGCCGAAGAGGGGGAAGAACGTGTTGATGCCTCCCAGCGGGTCGGTGACACCGAGGATGAGGATGGCTCCCCACCCCGCGACCATGATCGCGGTGCAGATCCAGACCCCGGGACGCCACGAGACGTCGCGGAACTTCGGCACGAAGGTTCCGATCGAGTCCTGGAGCATGAAGCGGGCGACCCGCGTGCCGGCGTCGACGGCCGTCAGGATGAACAGCGCCTCGAACATGATCGCGAAGTGGTACCAGAACGCCATGAGCGCTCCCCCGTCGAGCGAGCTCATGATGTGGGCGATGCCCAGGGCGAGCGTCGGCGCGCCTCCCGTCCGCGAGACGATGCTCGGCTCTCCAACGGCGTCCGCTGTCGAGGTGAGCATGTCGGGGGTGAGCATGACGCCCTGGAGGCCCAGGTTGTTCACGAACGCGACGGCGCCCTCGACCGTGCCGCCGGTGGCGGAGGCGGGCGAGTTCATCGCGAAGTAGATGCCCTGGTCGATCGAGATCGCCGCGACGAGCGCCATGATCGCCACGAACGACTCCATGAGCATCCCGCCGTAGCCGATGAATCGGGTCTGGCGCTCCTTCTCGACGAGCTTGGGGGTCGTCCCCGACGCGATGAGCGCGTGGAACCCCGACAGCGCGCCGCACGCGATCGTGACGAAGAGGAAGGGGAAGAGCGGTCCCGCCCAGACGGGCCCGAGGCCCGTCTCGGCGAACTGCGTGAAGGCGGGGACCTCGATCTCGGGACGAACGAGCACGATGGCTCCCGCGAGCATCACGATGACGCCGATCTTCATGAACGTCGACAGGTAGTCGCGGGGCGCGAGGAGCAGCCAGACCGGGAGGACGGCGGCGATGAAGCCGTAGATGATGATGCCCCACGCGATCGTCGTGCGGTCGAGGTGGAACATCTCGTAGCCCCACGACGTGTCGGCGATCCAGCCGCCGGCGACGATCGCGAGCATGAGCAGGGCGAAGCCGATGATCGAGATCTCCGTGATCCGACCGGGGCGGATCCACCGCAGGTAGCACCCCATGAAGATGGCGATCGGAATCGTCATCGAGACGCTGAAGACACCCCACGGGCTCTCGCCGAGGGCGTTGACGACGACGAGCGCGAGGATCGCGACGATGATGATCATGATGAGCAGCGACGCGATGATCGCCGCCGTGCCGCCGATCCGTCCGAGCTGATCCCGCGCCATCTGGCCGATCGACCGGCCGCCGCGGCGCATCGAGAAGTAGAGCACGAGGTAGTCCTGCACCGCGCCGGCGAGGATCACGCCGACGATGATCCAGATCGTGCCCGGCAGGAAGCCCATCTGTGCCGCGAGGACGGGTCCGACGAGCGGTCCGGCGCCGGCGATCGCGGCGAAGTGGTGACCGTAGAGCACGCGGCGGTCGGTCGGGACGTAGTCCTTGCCGTCCTGCTTGCGCTCGGCGGGCGTCGCCCGGGTGTCATCCGGTCGCGTGATGAACTTCTGGATGACCTTCGAGTAGAAGCGGTACCCGATGAGGTACGTGCACACCGAGGCGAAGACGAACCAGATGGCATTGACGGTCTCGCCGCGGACGAACGCGAGCATGACCCACGCGAGACCGCCGAGCAGTGAGATGCCGATCCACAGCAGGATCTTCGGAAGCGTCCAGCGCGATTCTCGCTCGCGCTGCTCCTTCGGGACTTCGACGGGCGGGAGGACGGCCGTCGAGCCGCCCTTCCGAGAGGGGGGCAGAGTGGTCATTGGGGTCTCCTCACGCGCGACACTGTGCGTCCGGTTCACGGTAGAGACGACCTCGGCATCGCGTGGCATCCGATCGGTCGTCGTGCGACGAACGGCGGCGAACGGGCGACGAACGGTAGCCATGGCGGAACATACGAGTCCGCGCATAGGTTGGAGGAGGCGACGAGAGGATCCGGCCATGACAGATCACAGTCCCGCGACCGAACCCGGTGCAGAGCCGACGGTGACGCGCAACGACGAGCACGAGCGCTACGAGATCCACGTGGGCGACGTGCTCGCGGGGTTCACGGAGTTCCGGGTCGACTCCCGCGGGCGGCACACGTACCCGCACACCGAGATCGATCCGGCCTTCCGCGGACGCGGGCTCGCCGGCATCCTGATCGAGCAGGCGATGACGGATGCCGCATCCCGCGGCGAGACCGTCGTTCCTTATTGCCCCGTCGTGGCGAAGTGGCTCAGCGAGAACGACGTGCCGGGCCTGACGGTGGCCTGGCCCTCGAGGCCGTGACATCGTGACGCGCCTCGACACCGACTCCGCCGTCGCGGAAGAGGAGGCCGCCGCCTGCGACGGGCCGCGCGCGCTCCTCCTGGAATCGCGCGAGGTCCCGCTCGGCGGAGTGCGGGCGATGGAGGTGCACCGCGCGCTTCCGCAACGCGACCTTCCGCTCGTCGGAGCCTGGTGCTTCCTCGACCGGTTCGGTCCGCAGGACACCCTCATGCGCGTCCAGCCGCATCCGCACATCGGACTGCAGACGGTCACGTGGCCCTTCATCGGCGAGGTGCGTCACCGCGACTCCGTCGGCAGCGACGTCATCGTGCGCCGCGGCGTGCTCAACATCATGACGAGCGGCGCGGGGATCTCACACTCGGAGTACTCCGTCGGCGACGCCCCGATTCCGCTCGACGCCCTCCAGCTGTGGATCGCCCTGCCAGACAGCAGGCGTCACGGCGACGCGGACTTCGAGCGCCACGACGACCTGCCCGTCGTCGGCATTCCCGGCGGAGCCGAGGCGACCGTCGTCGTCGGCGAGTTCGCGGGTCACCGTTCGCCCGCGACCGTCCACACCCCCATCGTGGGCGCCGAGATCCGGGTTCCCGCCGGCAGCCGCGTGACGATCCCGCTGCGCGAGGACTGGGAGTACGCCCTCGTCGGCGTCACGGGGACGGTGCGGGTCCTGACGGGTGAGGGCCTCGAGGATGGCGACGCGGCGGATGCCGTGGCATCCCTCGACCGTCAGCACCTGCTCTACCTCGGCATCCGCCGCGCCTCCGTCACCGTCGAGTCCGACGACGACACGACCGTGTTCCTCCTCGGCGGAGAGCCGTTCGAAGACGACATCGTCATGTGGTGGAACTTCGTGGGGCGATCCCACGAAGAGATCGCGGAGGCGAGGGAAGCGTGGGAGGCGGGAGCGGCGAGATTCGGCTCGGTCGTCGATCACGGGCCCGAGCGCATCCCGGCGCCGCCGCTGCCGGCGGTCCGGCTCACGCGTCGACGCCGGCGGGTCTGACGCGGTCATCCGCCAGTACGATCGGACCGTGGCCCGCCCTCCCGTCCTCTCGACGCGCGTTCTGCTCGTCTGCGCCGCCATCGGCGTGGCGACAGGACTCCTCGGCGGCGTCGCGGGCTGGATCACGATCCCCGTGCTGACGGGACTTCCGATCGTCTACGGTCTCGTGCTGGGGGTCCACGTGCTCCCCGGAATCGTCGCGCAGGAGACGCTGCGCCTGCCGTGGGTCGCGCTCGCGGCACACCTGCTGGCCGCCCTCGTCTCGAGTGCGATCGCCCCGATCTACGCGGCGCAGTTCCTCGGCACGGCCGTGCTGTTCGGCGGCATCCAGGAGCTCGTCGCGGCCGTCGTCCGCTATCGCACGTGGGCGGCGTGGCGCTTCTTCGTCTCGGCGGTCGTGATCGGACTCATCGTCGCCGCCGCCGTGTTCTTCGCGGCGAACCTGAGCGCGATGCAGCCGTGGGCGCAGATCGTCTACCTCGCCATCGCGGTCCTGGGTCCCGTCGCGTGGACCGCCGTGGGCCTCGCGATCGGCGCGGGCCTGCGCAGAGCGGGCGTCGCGCGCACGGGCACGCGTCCGTCGTCCCTCTGATTAGGGTCGGCTAAGTTAGGTAAGGCTGACCACCTCGGTCAGCCGACCACCTCGTCAGCCGACCCCACCGATCAGGACGTATCGTGACCGCACCGGAGCGCGACTCCCCCGTCGCCGCAGCGGCGGTCGGTGGCCCTCTCGTGCGGGTGCGCGACCTCGCTATCCGCTACGAGGGGACGGATGCCGCGATCCCGGCCGGTGCGACCTTCGACATCGCGCCGGGCGACGTCGTCCTGCTCCTCGGCCCGAGCGGTTCGGGCAAATCGACCCTGACGCTGGCTCTGAACGGACTCATTCCGCACGCGATCCCGGCGGATATCTCGGGCTCCGTCGAGATCGCGGGCCTCCGGACCACGACATCGACGGTCGCGGAGCTCTCGACTCACGTCGCGATGGTCTTCCAGGACCCCGATGCACAGCTCGTGACGGGCACGCTCCTCGACGAGGTCGCGTTCGGACCCGAGAACCTGCGGATGCCGGTGGCCGACGTCCTCGCGCGAGCGGAAGACGCCCTGCGCCGCGTGGGCCTGTGGGAACGCCGGGCCGAGAACCCCGACCGCCTGTCGGGCGGCGGCCGGCAGCGCCTCGCGATCGCGTGCGCACTCGCGATGGGATCGCCTCTTCTCGTGCTCGACGAGCCCACTGCCAACCTCGACCCCCGCGGGATCGAGGAGGTCTACGCCGCGCTCGCCGAGCTCGTCGCCGCGGGAGATCGCGCGATCCTCCTCGTCGAGCACAACCTCGACGCCGCCGTGGGCTTCGTCGACCGCGTCGTCGTCCTCGATCACGAGGGCCGCGTCGCGGCGGACGGCCCCGTCGACGCCGTCCTGCGCGAGCGCGCCGAGGAACTGCACGACATGGGCGTGTGGCTTCCCGTCTCGACCCTCGCGGCGCTCCGCCTCCGCCGCGCGGGCTACGCCCTCGACCCGCTCCCCCTCACGCCGGCCGAACTCGCGACGGCACTCGAGGCGGCGGCATCCGATCCCGTGGCATCCGAGCCCGGTCGGAGAATCGCGCCGGTGTCGGAAGATGCGGGCCGTATCGTCCGACGCGAGCGCGATGCTCCGACGGCGGCGCGTGAGCGGGCCCCGCTCATGACCGTGCGAGGCCTGCACGTGCGCCGCGGTCGCACCGACGTCCTGCACGGGATCGACCTCGACGTCGCGGACGGCGACTTCGTCGCGATCGTGGGCGCCAACGGCGCGGGCAAGACGACCCTGCTGCAGGCGCTCGCGGGCGTCGTTCCCGCCCCGCGTGGCGCTGTCCGTCTCGGGGGGATCGACGTCGGACGAGCCGATGCCCGCAGCCTCGCCTCCCGCATCGGATTCGTCTTCCAGAACCCCGAGCACCAGTTCATCGCGCATTCCGTCTTCGACGAGATCGCCCACGGCCTGCGGCGTCAGGGACTCGCAGAGGACGAGGTACGCGCGCGGACGATGGCGCTCCTCGACCGTTTCGGCCTTCGCGACAGGGCCGACTCCCACCCGTTCCTCCTCTCGGGCGGACAGAAGCGTCGCCTCTCTGTGGGAACGGCGCTCGTCGCGGGCGCTCCCGTCCTCGCTCTCGACGAGCCCACGTTCGGGCAGGATCGCGCGCGGGCCGACGAACTCCTCACGCTGCTGAAGGAACTCAACGCCGACGGCACGACCATCATGGTCGTCACGCACGACATGCAGCTCGTGACGGAGTACGCCGATCGCGTCGTCGTCATGGGCGACGGTCGAGTGCTCCGCTCGGGGGCGACGAGCGATGTGTTCGCCGACGAGGAGTTCATCCGCGGCGCGGGGCTGCGGATCCCGCCGCTCCGGCGGGCGCTCGCGGGCGTGACCCGCTACCCGGAGCTCGCGAACGTCGTCCGTCTCGCAGACCTCCCTTCGGGAGGCGCACCGTGACGACGGCCAGCCTCACGACGATCGACCCCTATGCCGACCGGTCACGCATCCCTTCGTCGAGGTTCCTCTACGGCCTGAACCCGCTCGCGAAGCTCTTCGCCCCGCTCCCGGTGATCGCCCTGCTGATCTTCGTGCGGGATGCCGCGACCCCGGCGGCCTTCCTGGTGCTCGCGTACGTGATCCTCCTCGTCGGCGTGAGCTTCACGAGGCTGCTCGCGGCAGTCCTCGTGGGGCTCCCCGCAGCCGCCGTCGTCATCGGCCTGGGGTTCGCCCTGTGGACTGACGCGTCGCTCGTCGACGACACGGCGGTCGTGTGGCGGATCGGCGACTGGACGATGTACGCCGGCGCCCTCGAGATCGGCTTCGCGACGGGTCTTCGCATCGCCGCGATCGTGGGACTGACACTCATCGCAGGCCTTTCCACGACGGGACCCGACCTCGTGAGGTCGACGGTTCAGCAGCTGCGGGTGCCGTACCGCATCGGCTACACCGCGCTCGCGGCGTTCCGGTTCGTCCCCCGGTTCCGCCACGAGCTCGACGTCATCCGCCAGGCGCACCGCGTCCGCGGCTCTCACGGCGGACGCGGACCTCTCGCCGTGACGGCACGATGGTTCGGCTACGTCGTGCCGCTCATGGCGGGCGCGATCCGTCACGCCGAGCGCGTCGCCCTCGCGATGGACGCCCGCGCCTTCGGTGCCCATGCCGACCGCACAGAACGTCACCTCGTGCCCTGGCGGCCACGCGACACCGTCTTCGTCGCAGGTTTCCTCGCCGTCTCGACCGCGATCCTCATCCCCCTCTTCCCGTGGGGTCTCGCGTGACGCCGCGTCGCGGCATCCCCTCTTCTCCTCCTCGAAAGGACCGCTCATGGCGCAGGCCAGCCGGCTCGTGAAGCCCGAGACCCAAGAGCTCGTGCACGCGCGCGTGCTCCGCACCGAACGACTGTCGCCGCACTGGATGCGCGTGACGCTCGGCGGCGCCGAGATCGACAGATTCCGGCCGATGGGCTTCGACCAGTGGTTCCGCATCTTCTTACCCCTGGGCGGTGACGAGGGCCTCGAGCGGCTTCCCGCGAAGGCCAACAAGCTCTTCGGATACCTGAAGTACCTGCGCATTCCCGACGGCGTACGACCCGTCATGCGCAACTACTCCGTCCGCCGGTACCGGCCGGCCGACGAGACACGCGGCGCCGAACTCGACGTCGACTTCGTCCTGCACGGGTCGGCGGCGGACGGGACGGCGGGTCCCGCCTCCCGATGGGCCGAGACGTGCGAACCGGGCGAGAGTGTCGTCCTGATCGACGAGGGACTCGCCTTCAATCCCGAGCGGGGCACGGAGCGGGTGCTGCTCGTCGCCGACGAGACCGGCCTCCCCGCCGTGTCGTCGATCTGCGCGTCGCTCCCCGAGACGGCGACGGGTCTCGCGATCATCGAGATCCCCGGCGCCGCCGACGCCCTCGACTTCGCCCGGCCCACGGGGATCGACGTGCGCTGGATCGTCCGGGATGCCGCGGCGAAGCCCGGCGAACCCGCGCTCGCCGCCCTCATGGGCCTGTCTCCGGACGAGTTCCCCGGCAGCGACGTCCACGCCTATATCGTCGGGGAGCAGGCTCTTCCGACGGGAGCCCGGCGGCACCTCATCGCGGACCGCGGAGTGGACAAGAACCTCATCAGCTTCTGCGGCTACTGGCGCGCCGGCGCGGCATCCCCGACGCCGAAGTCCCGGATCGCGGCGTCGGAGTCCCACGCGTGAGCGGCTATGCGGGGCCGGAGGAGCCGGCATCCGATGCGGGCACGCCGACTCGCGCACGCCGCGGGATGAACAGCGTCTCGACCGCGTACCTCCTCACGTGCGCGGCGATCGGGGTCGCCGCGAGCATCGTGCTCGGGGGTGCGTGGGTGCTCTCGTCGGTGCTCTTCGTGACCGTGCCGATCGTGTCCGTCGCGATCGCAGGTGTGTGGCTCATGCCCGCCGTCGTCGCGCTCCGGCTCCTCCGACGCCCCTTCGCGGGACTCCTCGTGGGCCTCATCTCGGGGCTCGTGCTGGCACCCTTCTTCACGATCGGCGCCGTCGGCACGACGCTGTGGTGGGCGCTGTTCCCGGAGCTGCCGTTCCTCGTGACGCTCTACCGCCGCTGGAACCCGTGGATGCACTACGCCGGAGCCGTCGTCGTCGGGGTCGCGTACCCGATCTTCGCCGCGGCATCCTTCGACCTGTGGACGATCCCCCTGGGCCTGCAGATCGCGTTCTTCGCCCTGACCCTCGCGAGCTGCCTCGCCGGCACGTGGCTCGGCATCGTCATCGCCGACCGGCTGCGTCGCACCGGCGTCGCCCGGCTCGCCCGCCGTCGAGACGTGTGACACAACTCCGCCTCGGGCCGGCGCGGGCCGTTCGGCGTTCAGAATTCAGTCTGCGCAGGTGGGCCCCGCGGGATGCGCGCCCGCGATACCCGCACGAGGCCGCACGACACGGTCGCGCAGACTGAATTCTGAACCGCGAGAGGGCGACAGCGTCGCGCGGCGGTTCGGCTAGCGCTTGCCGGCGAGCTGCCGGCCGACGATCTCGCGCATGATCTCGTTCGTGCCGCCGTAGATGCGGTGCACGCGCGCGTCGAGGAAGGCCCGCGCGATCGGATACTCCGTGATGTAGCCGTAGCCACCGAAGAGCTGGACGCACGTGTCGAGCACGTCCCACTCGCGCTCCGTCGCCCAGAACTTCACCTTGGCCGCCTCTTCGGCCGACAGCTTGCCGTCCTTGTAGGCCAGCAGGGCGCGGTCGATGTAGGCCCACAGGGCGTCGACCGTCGTCGCGACGTCGGCGAGGCGGAACCGCGTGTTCTGGAAGTCGATGATGCGCTCGCCGAACGCCTCGCGCTCCTTCGTGTACGTGATCGTCCACGTGAGGGCGGCGGCAGCAGCGGCGGCTCCCGCGACGCCGATCGAGAGGCGCTCGAGCGGCAGGTTCATCATGAGCTGGACGAAGCCGAGCCCTTCCTTGCCGCCGATGAGGTTCGCTTCGGGCACGAAGACGTCGCTGAACGAGAGCTCGGCGGTGTCGTGACCGTGGAAGCCCATCTTGTGGAGCTTCTTGCCGTGGTCGAAGCCCTCCATGCCGTTCTCGAGGATCAGGAGGCTGAAGGCGTCGGGCCTGGTCCCCTCGCCCGTCTTGACGAACGTCACGACGATGTCGGCGGTCTTGCCCGACGAGATGAAGGTCTTCGCGCCGTTGACGATGTAGCCGCCGTCGACCTTTTTGGCGGTCGTCTTGATGCCGCGGAGGTCGGAGCCGGCACCCGGCTCCGTCATCGCGAGAGCACCCAGCACCTCTCCCGTCGCCATGCCCGGGAGCCACTTCTGCTTCTGCTCCTGCGTCCCCATGTGCACGAGGTACGGCACGGCGAGATCGTCCTGGATGCCGAAGGCACCGGCCAGCGAACCGGCACCGGCGAGGATGATCTCCTCGTTGACGACGGTGCGGAACCGGTAGTCCTGCAGCATGCCCGCGCCGCCGAACTCCTCCGGCACGGAGAGACCGAGGATGCCGGCATCCCCTGCTGCGCGCATCGTGTCGCGATCGACTTCGCCGGCGGCATCCCACCGCTCGATCGCCTCGTTCGTGACGTAACGCTTGATGAACTCCTTGACGACGTCGCGGAACGCCTCGTGGTCCTCGTCGTAGATGTCGCGCTCCATGAGCTGCGTCCTTTCCCGTGGATCTCCGGCGGGGCCGGGGGCCTCATCGCCGCTGGCGAGTCTAGTCACCGTTCGGGATCCGTGGGCGCCGATGTGGCATTCCATCCCACGATCTCCGGAACTGAGTACCGGCATTTGTGGGATGCCTCCAGCGTCGGCTCAGCCGTCGTAGTGAGGAGCCTCGGGCAGGCCGAAGAACGCTTCGAGCGAGCGCCAGCCGCCCTCGTGGTAGGCCCGCGCGAGTTCGGGGCCGACATAGCGAAGGTGCCACGGTTCCGGCAGGAACCCGGTCTCGGGGGTGGCGCCCTCTTCGTAGCGGACGATCCAGCCGTACTCCCACGCGTGGGCGGCGACCCACGCACCCTGCGGTGACCCGGCGAGGTCGTCGATCGTCCCGCACACGTCGGAGCAGGGCACGACGTCGGCCGCGAGGCCCGACTGGTGCTCGCTGTGGCCCGGCCGGGCGCTCACGAGGTCGGCCCGTTCGAGCCCTTTCGTCGCGACATGGCCCTCGTAGGTCGCGACCTGGGTCTCGTACGAGCGGAAGCCGCTCCCGAGTCCGAGCTCGCCGGCCCCAGCGGCACGGGCTCCCGCGGCGAGGGCCGCCGCCGCGTCGGTGCGCAGCACATCGCCGTACAGATTCGGCATCGACTCGGGCACCGCGAGGGCCGCGGGCATGTAGTCGACAGGTGCATATGGGCGGAGTTTGTCGACGACGACCCACGTCCGAGCGGGATCGTCGAGGCGTACGCATGGCGCGAGCCCCGTCGCGACCTTCGCGCGGAAGCCCTCGGCTCCGTCCATGGCGGCGACGACGGCGGCGTCGTCTCCCGCGGCAAGCGCGTCGGTGACGGCGGGCAGCGAGCACGGGTCGTCGACGGCGCCGGCGGCGGGAATCGTGCCGGTCGCGTCGAAGGTCGGGCCGAGTACGGGCCCTGTCAGCGTCGACGGCGCCTGGATGGTCACGTCGAACGTCGGCACCTCGCGTGGCGACTCGGCGACGATCGGCGCGGGCGTGGGGGCCATTGCAGATGTCATCATCGACGCCGACCCGAGAACGAGGCTGCTCGCGGCGGCGATCGCGACGACGGGAGCGAGCCGTGCGACGCGGCGGACGCGGGCGTGTCGCGCGGGACTTCGTCGCCGCTCGCGCCCGGGGATGAGCGGCACGGGGCGGGGATCGGCGAACACGAGCGGAGGCGGCGGCGGTCGGAAGATCGCGGGGGCCGACGCCTGCCGCGCCGCGTTCTGCGCCTCGCGGAGCGCGCGTCGCGTGAGCGGCGCCGCGGGCTCCGGCGTGCCATCGACGAACGCGTCGTGCATCGCGGGGCGGGCACGACGGAACGGAGGCAGCGCAGACGGCTCGGGTACCGGCATCCCTCCCATTCTCTCCCCTTTCGACCTCCGAATGCCATGAGAGCCCTCTCACAAGGCGACGCGTACGAGAATCCGGCACCTCGCCTTGACACAGTCTCGAAGCTATGTTCCCCTGGTCGTATGCGATGGCAGGGACAGCAGTTGGGAGTTCCGGATGCCGCGGCCCTCCCGGGCCTCGAGCACCTGAACGGTCTCGTGCGCTCGGTCACGACCCCCGAGTTCGCCGACATGACGTTCCACGAAGTGCTGTGCAAGACGGCGCTGAACCACGTGCCGTCGGCATCCGCGATGCCCTTCGACTGGACCGTCAATCCCTACCGCGGATGCAGTCATGCATGTTCCTACTGCTTCGCTCGGGGCACGCACGAATACCTCGAGCTCGACGCCGGACGCGACTTCGACTCGCAGATCGTCGTCAAGGTGAACGTCGCCGAGGTGCTGCGGCACGAGCTCGCGCGGGGCGCGTGGCAGCGCGATCCGGTCATGCTGGGCACCAACACCGACCCCTACCAGCGAGCCGAGGGGCGGTACCGCCTCATGCCCGGCATCGTGTCGGCGCTGACCGACTCCGGTACTCCGTTCTCAATCCTGACGAAGGGCACGATGCTTCGGCGGGATCTGCCGATGCTCGCCGACGCCGCGGCATCCGTTCCCGTGTCCCTCGCGATGTCGATCGCGGTCTTCGACGACGCTCTGCAGAAGGCGATCGAGCCGGGAACCCCTTCGGCGGCCGCGCGACTCGAGACGGTGCGGGCCGCGACCGACGCGGGCTTTCGCGTCACGGTGTTCCTCATGCCGATCATCCCCCACCTGACCGACTCGGTCGCCGCGATCGACGACGCGCTCCGGCGCATCAAAGACGCCGGAGCCGTGCGCGTCGTCTACGGCGCCTTGCACCTTCGCCCCGGCGCGAAGGAGTGGTTCCTGCGGTGGATCGAGCGCGAGCATCCCGAACTCGTGTCGTCGTACCGCGGCCTGTATCCGGGCATGTCGGCGACAGCTCCCAAGGCCTACCGGTCGTGGCTGGCCAAGCGGGTGCGTCCGCTCCTGCGGGTGCACCGCCTCGACGGCCACGACGAAGAAGACGCACCGCGGCGGTCGGCCGTCCCCGGGCTCGCGTCGCGCGGCAACACGGCCGCAACCGTCATCACGACCTCGCGCGGCCGTGCTGCCGCGCGACCGCCGGGCGACGCCCCCGCGATGCTCTTCTGACCCCCGTCGGCGCGACCGCACCCGGCGGCCACCCCCGTCCGCGCCACCCGCACCCCGTGGCCGCCTCCATCCGCGAGACTGCACCCGCCGGCCACCCCCGTCGGCGAGACGACACCCCGCGGCCACCCCCGACCGCGAGACTGCACCCCGCGGCCACCCCCGACCGCGAGACTGCACCCCGCGGCCACCCCCGACCGCGAGACTGCACCCCGCGGCCGAGACAGCACAACGCGAGTGCAGCTTCGGCCGCCAGGTGCAGTCTCGCGGTCGGGCGGCCCGCGGTGGGCGGCCCGGGGTCGGGCGGCCCGCGGTCGGGCGGCGCCGGTCGCGCGGGACGCGGTCGGGCGGCGCCGGTCGCGCGGGACGCGGTCGGGCGGCCCGGGGTCGGGCGGCCCGGGGTCGGGCGGCGCCGGTCGGGCGGCGCCGTCGCGCGGGACGCGGTCGGGCGGCGCCGGTCGGGCGGGACGCGGTCGGACGGCTCGCGGTCGGGCGGCCCGGGGTCGGGCGGCTCGCGGTCGGGCGGCGCCGGTCGCGCGGGACGAGGTCGGACGGGTCGCGGTCAGGCGGTGGGGTCGACCTGGCGGCCCGAGATCTCCTCGATCAGATCGTCGCCCAGGCGGACGTCATCGAACGGCGCGTCGATCTCCGCGCGCTCGAGCAGCTCGGTCATCCGCCGACGGCGCTGCCGCGTCACGAGCGACACGACGGTTCCGGAGCGGCCGGCGCGACCCGTACGGCCCGAGCGGTGCAGGTACGTCTTGTACTCGTCGGGCGCGTCGGCCTGGATGACGAGGTCGATGTCGTCGACGTGGATGCCGCGGGCTGCGACATCCGTCGCGACGAGCACGTTCACGCGACCCGACGTCAGCCGCTCGAGGTTGCGCGTGCGCTTGGCCTGGTTGAGGTCACCGTGGAGCGCGACAGCGTGGATCCCGGCGTCGGCGAACTGCTCCGCGAGCATCTCGGCGTACGCACGAGTCCTCGCGAAGACGAGAGTCTTGCCCTCGCGGTCGACGAGCGACGTCAGGATCTCGGCCTTGTCGCGATGATCGATGACCAGGACGCGGTGATCGATCGTGCCCGAGTCCTGATCCTCGCCCGCGACCTCGTGCACGGCGGGCTCGACGAGGAACTCGTCGACGAGCGCGGCGACCTCGCGGTCGAGTGTCGCCGAGAACAGCAGCTTCTGCGCGCCTTCGGCCGTCAGTCGCAGGATGCGCTGCACCGGCTCGAGGAATCCGAGGTCGCACATGTGGTCGGCTTCGTCGAGCACGGCGATGCGGATGTCGGAGAGGTCGAGCTTGCCCTGCTGCACGAGGTCTTCGATGCGCCCGGGGGTTCCGATGACGATGTCGACGCCCTTCCGCAGAGCGCCGACCTGCCGGCCCTGCGGAACGCCGCCGTAGATCTGGGTCGTGAAGAGGCCCACACTGCGCGCGATCGGCTGGATCGTGCGGTCGATCTGGAGGGCGAGTTCACGTGTCGGCGCCAGGATCAGCGCGCGCGGGCTGCGGCCGAACTCGCGACGCTGGCCCGCCTGTGCACGCAGGATGCTCTCGACGAGCGGCGCACCGAAGGCGATCGTCTTGCCCGAGCCGGTGCGGCCGCGAGCGAGCACGTCCTTCCCGTCGAGGATCACGGGGATCGTGGAGGCCTGGATGGCGAACGGCGCGGTCGCGCCGAGGTCGGCGAGCGTTCGGACGATGTTCTCGCCGAGGCCGAGGTCGCCGAACGTCACATCCGCGACGTCGGCGGCCTGAACGGCCTGCGCCTGCAGACGTTCGTGGACGACGTCGGCCTGCTGCTCGTAGGACCGGTCGCGAGCGGGAGCGGCGTTCCAGTCCGAACGGCTCGGACGCCCGCCGTCGCGCTGCGGCCTACGGTCGTCCCGCCGCGGACCCCGATCATCACGCGAGAACGAACGCGAGCGCTCGTCATCTCGGCGCGGAGCGCGGTCATCCCGTCGGGGACCACGGTCATCGCGCGCGTACGAACGCGGACGGTCGTCCTGGCGAGGGCGGTCGCCACTCCGGGAAGTGCGGTCGAATCCCGATCCGCGCCGGTCGTCGGGACGATACGACGGACGAGCGTCGCCGAAGCTCCGACGGTCGTCACGGGCGACACGATCCATGCGGGAGACGCGGTCCTCACGCGGGGGCCGGGAGCCGCGGGGCGCGTCGGCGTCCCGACGGGCCGGTCGGGCATCCCGATCGTTCCGAGCGCGTTCATCGCCGCGTCCGTAGCCGCGCTGGGGTCGCCCGTATGCACCGGAACGGTCGTCCGAACGCGGGCCGTCCCCGCGCCCCGGGCGGTCGCCGCCGTCTCCGCGGGGCCGGTCGGAGCGACCGCTGCTGCGGATGCCGCGGGTCTCGTCGCGACCCGCGCGCTCCTGCGCGGTCCACCGGCGCTTCGAGGGCGCGTCCTCTGACTCGGCGCGATAGCCGCGGTGGCCGGGGCTCTTGCTGCCCGGCTTCTGTGCGGCTGTCCGGCCCCCGGCATCCGTTCGCTTCGTGCGGTCGTGATAGCTCGTCTTCTTCTCGCCGTAGCGCGGTTCGAAGTTCTTGCCTGCGCGGCCGCCGGCCGGCTTCTTGTTCTTGGGACTCATGGTCTCTCCGAAAGTTCTCGCACGAGAACAGCGCCCGCGCACAGGCGGGGTCAACCCGGGCGGATCTTCGGCCGGGGGCCATTCACAGTGATGGTCATGCGTGCCGGACGGCACTCACCATCGGCCCCCTGGGACTCACAAACTCTCGCCCGTGTCATGCACGCGGCGTGGTCCAGAGCCGACTGCCCCAAGATACCGGTCTGCCGCTGGGAGAACACCGTTCGCAGTCGAGTCGGACTGCGGTACCCTTAGCTCTGTCGGTGAGTGCCGTCAAAGCTGGGGAGTTCTTTTAGCCACCGGCGACGCTCTCCACGACGAGCCGGCCTGGGGAGGGCGGGTCAACTCGTCGCGGGTGGTTGCCGTTAACTCGACGGTGACCTCGTATGACCATGATTGCGCCTGTGGAACTTCTTCTGCGCCTCCCCAGACCCGCCGAAGCGAGAGCACGCCCTTCGGCGCCTGCCGCATCCCCCCCGCCCGACCGACGCTCGCCCGTCGGCGCCACGCACCGCCTCGGCTCGCTCGCGACCGGGGCGCTGGTCATCGGCGTCCTGATCGCGATCCTGACGACCAAGGACTCGATGTGGTGGACTCTCCACTTCTCGCAGCTCGGGACGTTCCACGACTTCTCCGCTCGCACCTTCAACACGACGGTCATGACCTCGGGAGCTCTTCTCATCGCGTACGGCGCTGTCATCGGCGTCGACCTCCCGAAGAGCATCGGCCTGCGGCGCATCACATGGGTGCGGATCTCGGTCGCGTCGGCGGGCGCGCACATGATGATGGTCGGCCTGATCCCCATTCCCGTGAGCCCTCTGATGCACGATCTGGCCGCGACGGGCCTGGCGCTGTCGTTCCTCTCGCTCGTCGCCTCGAGCATCGGATCCCGCTCCCTCTCCGTCCGCTACCGCCGTTTCGCGATCGCCGGCGTCGTGATCCTCGCGTCGGGCATGGTGCTTCTCACCGCCGGTTTCATCACCCTCGCCTCCTACGAGGCGGTCGCCTTCTCGACGATGGGCATCTGGCTCCTGCGCGTGCCGCGCGCTTTCGGCCGGGTCCCGGCAATATCTTCGTCATCTCCGCGTTCCACAATGAAGGAATGCCAGACGACCCCCAGCCGCATCCCATCACTGTCGCGATCGAACGACGAATCGATCCAGCCCGCACAGCTGAAGCCACGAGTTGGATGCAAGCCGGTACGGATCTCGCATCGGGTTTCGCGGGTTTCCTCGGTTCCGGATGGGTCAGGGCGGGAGAGGGCAGCGACCTCTGGTACATGCTCTACCGCTTCCGCGACATCCCGACGCTCGAGGCGTGGGAACAGTCCTCACCGCGCGCCTGGTGGCTCGATTCGGGGAGCGCGTTCGCGAGCGAGGTCCGCAGCGAACGCCGCACGGGCATCGAGGGCTGGTTCGACGCACCCTTCGCAACGGTCGTCGAGACGGGAACTCCGAGCCATGCCGGTGCGCCCGCGACGGGTCCGATCCAACGTCCGGTTATCGCGCCACCCCGCTGGAAGCAGGCGATAACGATCTGGCTCGGGTTCTTCCCGACCAATCTCCTGGCCTCGTGGGCGCTGGGCTTCCTTCCCGGCTTCACCGAATGGCCGCTCGTTCTCCGGATCCTTCTCGCGACGATCCTGCTGACACCCGTCATGACGTATCTCGTCCTCCCGTGGGTGACACGGATGCTGCGCCCCTGGCTTCAGCGCGGCGCGTGAGCCCGGGAGTCCGCGCCGTCCCCGGCCTCAGTCGTCGCGATCACGATCCTCATCCTTGTCGGCACGCGTCTCGATGACCGGGGTGTCCTCGGTGTCAGCGTGCTCGTCACGGCCGACACCATCGAGCGCTTCGTCCGCAGGTGCGGCGAGCTCGTCCGCTGAATCGTCGACGGCCGCCGCGGGCTCGCGCGTGATCGCAGGCTCCTCGGCGTCCGCCACAGGCTCATCGGTGTCCGCGGACTCATCGGTGTCGGCGGGCTCATCGGCGTCCGCGGGCTCATCGGTGTCCGCGAGCTCATCGGCATCGGCCGGGTCGCCGGCATGCGGCGACGCGGGGGCGAGCTCGGTCTCGTCGCGCTCGAGCACGGCGACGCCCGCCGCTGCCGCGGCCTCGCGTCGACGCAGCTCTCGACGGGTCTCGGGGACTCGGCGCGCGTCGTCGAGATCGTCCGCTGTCCCGTCTTCCGCGGACGCGGATGCCGCACCGGACGACCCCGCCCTGCGCGCCCGGCGCTCCAGACGGCGCTCCTTGGCACCCTCGACGAGGTTGTACAGCGTCGGGAGGACGAGGAGGGTCAGCACGGTCGACGAGACGAGCCCGCCGATCACGACGATCGCGAGGGGCTGCGAGATGAAGCCACCGTGTCCCGTGATCCCCAGCGCCATCGGCGTCAGGGCGAAGATCGTCGCGAGCGCGGTCATGAGGATGGGGCGGAGACGCCGCGACCCTCCCGCGACCGTCGCATCGCGGGCCGACAGCCCCTTCTCGCGGTACTGGTTGACGAGGTCGACGAGCACGATGGCATTCGTCACGACGATGCCGATCAGCATCAGCACACCGATGAGCGAGGCCACGCCGAGCGGCACGCCGGTCGCGATCTGCAGGAGGATGGCTCCCGTCGCGGCGAACGGCACCGACACGAGCAGCAGCAGCGGCTGGCGGAGCGACTTGAAGGTCGCGACCATGACGATGTAGACGATCAGGATCGCCGCGAGCAGAGCGAGTCCGAGCTGCGAGAAGGCATCGCTCTGCTGAGTCACGACTCCGCCGAGTGAAGCGTCGGCGGACGCGGGCAGGTCGGCGCTGTCGAGAGCCTCCGTCACCGAGGCGGACGCCGTCGCCAGGTCGTCGGTCGAGGGGGTCACCGTGACCGTGGCCGTGCGCTGGCCGCGCTGCGTCGTGATCGACGTCGGCCCCTCGCTCTCTTCGACCGACGCGACATCGGAGAGCGGGATCGGACCCGTCACCGACGGCACCGTCAGCGCACGCAGCTCGTCGATCGTGGCAGGGGTCTGCGTCGCCGCGAGGTACACCGTGAGTGCCGTGTCGTCGATCTCGACGGACCCGATCCGCTGCGGCTGCATCGTGTTCGACACGAGTGCTCCCACCGCGACCTCGGACAGGCCCAGCGCCGATGCCCGGTCGCGATCCACCTCGACCGCGATGTACGGCAGCGACGCCGAGAGGTTGCTCGACACCTGGCCGACCCCGTCCGTGCCCCTGACGGCCTCCACGACGGCATCCGATGCCTCGCGCAGCGTCTGGGAATCCGGCGCCGTCACGTCGATGGCGATGTCGGTCGAGCCGAATCCGCCGCCGGACGCCGCGATCGTGATCTCACCGACGTCGTCGAGGTCGGCGACCGCCTGCTGCACGTCTTCGCGCAGTTGCACCTGGTCGACGTCGGGGTCGGTCGTGATGGAGTAGGTGATGCCGCTGCCGCCCCCCGAGAAGGCGTCGCGCAGAGCCGACCCGCTCGAGCCGATCGAGACCTGCACGGTCTCGATCCCCTCGACGTCGGCGAGCGCGGCTTCGACCGTCTCGGCCGCCTCGGACTCGGCGTCGAGGCTCGGGGCGGCACCGATGGTCTGCGTCATCGTGAAGGTGTTCTGGCCGGAGTCGCCGAGGAAGTTCGTCTTCATGAACGGCGCTGCCGCGACGGTTCCGCCGAGCACGAGGACCGCGATGCCGAGCGTCACCCACGAGTGGCGGAGCGTCCATCCGAGGATCGGGAGATACGCCTTCTGCAACCGGCTGGGCGGAGCGTCGGGCTGCTCGGGATCGATCAGTCGTCCCTCGGCGTCGAGGATCGGCTTGCCGGGGCGCAGGAACCAGTACGCGAGGACGGGGACGATCGTGAGGGCGACGAAGAGGGAGGCCACCATGGCGATCGTGATCGTCAGGGCGAACGGCCGGAACAGCTCACCCGTGATGTCGCCGACGAAGGCGATCGGGAGGAAGACGGCGACGGTCGTGATGGTCGACGACGTGATCGCCGTCGCGACCTCCCGCACCGCGAGAAGGATCGACGCCTTCTTGTCGGCGTCGCCGACGTAGTGCCGCTTGATGTTCTCGATCACGACGATGGAGTCGTCGACGACGCGGCCGATCGCGATCGTCAGGGCGCCGAGCGTCAGGATGTTGAGGGAGTACCCGAAGGCCTGGATGCCGATGAAGGTGATGAGGACGCTCGTGGGGATCGAGATCGCCGTGACGAGCGTGGATCGCACCGACAGCAGGAAGAGCAGGATCACGAGCACCGCGAAGACGAGCCCGAGCATGCCCTCGACGGCGAGCGTCTCGATGGAGTCCTGGATGTACGGCGCCTGATCGAAGACGACCGTGAACTCGGCCCCCTCGAGGCTCGTCTCCAGGTCGGGAAGCACCGCGAGCACGCCGCGTGAGACATCGACCGTGTTGGCTGCGGGGAGCTTCGTCACGGCGATCGTGAGCGCCGGCTCACCGTCGACCCGCGAGATGGAGGTCACGGGATCCTGCGTCTGCTCGACGGTGGCGACATCGGCGATCGTCACGAGGCCCGACCCGAACTGCGCGGCATCCGCGGGGACGAGCGGCAAGGCCGACAGCTCGTCGACGTCGGTGATCTTGGTGCCCGTCTGCACGGTCAGGGTCTCGTCGTTCTCGGTGATCTGACCGCCCGGGAAGAGCACGCCGTTCTGGTCGAGCGCGTCGCGGATGGCCTGCTGCGAGAAGCCGGTCTCGGCGAGCCGCGCCTCATCGGGCGTGATCGTGATGCGCTGGCCGATCCCGCCGACGATCTGGGCGGCGTTGACGCCGTCGACGTCTTCGAGGTCGGGGATGACGGTGGATTCGAGCTGCGCCTGGATCGACTCGGCGTCGTCGTACCCCGAGACGGCGACCTGGATGACGGGGAAGTCGTCGATGCTCGCCGAGAGGACATTCGGCTCGACGCCGTCGGGCAGCTGGCTGGAGATGCGGTTGATCGCCTGCGTCATCTTCTGCTCGGCGGTCGCAAGATCGGTGCCGTAGGTGAACGAGGCCTGCACGATCGACGCGTTCGTCGTGCTGGTGGCCGTGCTGGTCTCGAGGCCCGGCACGCCCTGGATCGCCGCCTCGATGGGACTCGACACGTCGTTGTTGACGACCTCGGGCGACGCGCCCGGGTAGCTCGAGACGACGATGAGCGCGGGGAACTCGATCGACGGGATGAGCTCCTGTTTGAGGCTCGTCAGAGCGATGCCTCCGAAGATCGCCGCGACGATCGTGATGAGAGCGATGAGGGCGCGGTTGCGCAGGCTCAGAACGGCGAGGTTCGACACGGCTGCCTTTGCGGACGGTGAAGGGATGCCGCGGCCGCTGCGAGTGCTGTCGCTGCCGCGACGATACGGACGTGTATCGAACCTCAGTATTCCACGGCGCTCCCTGTGACCCCGCCGACAATGAGAAGCTGTGGACGGGCGCTGAGAACCGTCAGCGCTCGCGCGATGCGAGGAGCAGGCGGAGGCCGGATATGGGCTCGAGCGAGAGGTCGATCACGTCGCCCTTCGCGTAGCGCGCGAACACCCGCGGGTCGATATAGCTCGCCCGCGCCACGGCGATCGTGTTTCCGAGCACCTCGGCTGTCGCCGCGACGGCGGCCCGCTCGGCCGCGCGCCGCTCCTTCGCCGTACCGGCCGGACCGTGACGAGCGAGCGTCTGTGCCGCGACGGCCGTGCCGTGCAGCGTGCGGAAGTCCTTCGCGGTGAAGGAGCCGCCCGTGATCTCGCGGACGAACGCGTTGACCTCGGGGGGCCGGAGGGCGACGCGCCGACGACCGTCGCGGTAGGCGAGCAGGTGCGCTGTCGCGCGACCCTGCGCGAGCTCGGTGACGACGCGTGCGAGATCGTGGTCCTCGACCTGCAGACTCGCCCGCTGTCCGCTCTTGCCGGGGAACGAGAGGGAGACGAGGGGACCGTCCACCGAGACATCGCGGCGCTGCAGCGTCGTGAGACCGCGACTCCCGTGACGCTCGAAGTAGCGCGCCGAGCCGACGCGCGGAGCCACGGTGTCCAGCAGCCGGAAGGCGGTGGCGAGGACTCGATCCCGGTCGAGCTCGTCGCGTCGGAGGGCGACCGTGACGCGTCGGCGAGCAGCCGAGAGCACACCTGCGAGGGCGAGCGCGCGGGCGAACTTGCCGCGATCCCGGCGCTGGCGCCACAGCGGGTGGTACAGGTACTGCCGGCGCCCCGCCGTGTCGGTGCCGACCGCCTGGATGTGTCCCTCCGGATCGGCGCAGATCCATACGTCCTGCCACGCCGGCGGGATCACGAGATCGTTGATCCGTTCGCGGTCGCCGTCGGAGACCGTCCGGCCGTCGGGGCAGAGATAGCGGAAACCCGATCCGGCGCGAACCCGCCGGATTCCCGGAGCTGAACCGGGCGAGACGCGCGAGAGCCTCGCCATCAGTGATCGCGCAGCATGGAGATGAGTTCGCTCTTGCGCTTGCCGGAGTAGCCCGTGATGCCGAGCTCCTTGGCTCGTCCGCGCAGCTCCTGCACCGTCCAATCCTCGTAGTCGCCGGCCTTGCCGCCGCGCGCCCCCACGCTCGCGCGCCCATCACGAGCGGCAGCGTTCGAGATGCGTGCGGCCTTCTCCTTCGACGCTCCGTCCTCGCGCAGCTCTTCGTAGAGTGCCGGATCCTTCAGGCTGTTGGAGCCTCTTCCTGTGGGCATGGCGTCCTCCTTCGTGTGCCGAACGTAATCCGGGGCTCGCACGACGATGAGGGGCTTGACACAGACGATGGATGCCGCAAATCATGGCGGACTTACCACCTCGGCGACACCGCGCGCAAGCCCTGTGCCGCCGACAGGCGGCCGTGGAAATCTATGTGAACCACCCGTGCGGTGTGCGGTGCGTTCGCTCGCACCGCTTATCAAAGGAGGACTTCCATGAACATCGCGTTGATCATCATCATCGTCGTCGCCATCGTGCTCGCGATCGTCGGAGGACTCGGCGAAGCCCTCAGCTGGCTGCTCTGGGTCGCACTGATCGTCGGTGTGATCGCCCTGATCGCCCTGTTGTTCCGTCTCATCAGCGGTAGCCGACGCACCTGAGGCCGACGCCGCCGTGTCGAGGCGGCGGCGCACAACAGCGGGATGCCGCGACCCACTCCCCGGGTCGCGGCATCCGTCTTTCGTCCAGTACTACAGATTCCGATCGGCGTAGACGCGCAAGGCGTCACGCACGAACTCGGCGCCGGCGGTGCCGCCGTCGCGCGTCGCGTAGTTGGCGCCGAAGCGCTCATCAGCGGCGTACATGTCTGCCAGACCTCTGACGTAGCCGGCGAGGTCGGACGGACCGGTCGGCGTTCCCGGGACCGACGAGAGCCACTGCACGTGACGTTCCGCCAGGAGCTGCACCTCCGGGCCGTCCGGCGCCAGGCCGCTCTCGGCCGCCGTGATCCAGTCGCGCGAGAGCTCCGTCACGCGCTCCTGGAACGCGCGCTTGTCGTCGTCGCTCAGTCCGCGCCACCACCGGTCGCCGGTGGCGTACGCGTCGGCACCCCAACGCTCTTCCACTTCTGCTCTGTGCACGGTGTGGTCGAAACCGTCGAACATGTTCTCTGCCATGAGTCGTTCACCTCCTCTCAGTGACGTGATGGTGGATTCGACCGACGCGATCTGACGCGCCAGCCGTACCTGTTCGCTGCGCAGCCATTCGAGGTGGCGTTCGAGGGCCTGGTCCTCTGACCCTTCTCGGGAGAGGACTTCTCCGATGGCCGGCAGACCGAGCCCGAGGTCGCGGAGGAGGAGGATGCGCTGGAGGCGCACGAGCGCTGTCGCGTCGTAGTACCGGTATCCGTTCCGTCCGATGCTCGTCGGCGCGAGAAGTCCGACGTCGCCGTAGTGACGCAGCGTGCGACTGGTCGTGCCGGCGAGCCGGGCGATCTCCTGGATCGACCACTCGGGCTCTGAGGCGGCGGATGCTGTGCTCATGACCACGACGGTAAGGGTTGACGCAACGTCAACGTCAAGCGGTGTTCGGGAATCCTCTCGACCTAACGCGATATATCGTGTTACAGTGAGCACGCGATATATCGCGAGTAGTCCATCACGTCAGGAGGAGACATGAGCTACGAGAAATGGATCGTCCACCCGGGCGAGACGCGGGTCATCGACATCGAAGATGTCCGCACCCTCAAGGTCGGACTGATCGGCGGTCAGATCGATGTCGTCGCCCACGATGAACCGGGCGCCCGCATCGAAGTACACGGCGTCACGATCAAAGACCTGCGCATCGAGGTGAGCGGCGACTCCGTCGAGATCGATCACCCGCAGCTTCGCTGGGACAACTTCCTCGAAGTGTTCCGCAACTTCACGGCCGGCGGGCCGAAGGCCGAGATCAGTGTCGCGGTCCCCCGTGACGTCGCGCTCACCCTCGGTGTCGTGTCGGCGAGCGCGCTCGTCTCGGGCCTTCAGACCGCCGCGACGCTCAACACCGTCTCGGGCGACATCATCGTCGACGGACTCCACGGCGACCTGACGGCCAATGCCGTCTCGGGCGACGTGCAGGTGCGCGAGCTCGACGGCGCCCTCAACGCCAACAGCGTTTCGGGCGACGTCGCGGTCACGGGCACCGTGCGCAAGGCGACCGTCGACTCGGTCTCCGGCGGTGTCCTCGTCGACGCGCGCGGCCCCATCCGTTCGATCGGCCTGAACACCGTTTCCGGAAACGCGACGATGCGGCTCGACGACGGCCTGCCGGCCAACTTCGTCGTACGCAGCGCGAGCGGACACGTCCAGATCGACGGCGTCGTCCGCTCCGGTCTCGGCACCGGACCGACGACGAACTACAGCGGCTCGGCGGGCGAACTCAGCGGCACCTTCGTCGACGTGCGCGTGCACACCGTCTCGGGCGATGTCACGGTACTCCGACGCGGAATCAGCGTCACCGACGCCCCGCCGGCCGGCGCGATCGACGAGGAGGAATGGTGATGACCCCGGTCTTCTCGCACGGCGACCTGCGCCTCTATCTTCTGAACCTCCTCGACGAGGGCCCCCGTCATGGCTACGACATCATGCAGGCGCTCTCCGATCGCACGGGCGGCACGTACACGCCGAGCGCCGGCACGGTGTACCCGCGCCTGGCGAAGCTCGAAGAGGAGGGCCTCGTGACGAAGTCCGTCGACGGCCGCAAGACCGTCTACGAGATCACGGAAGCGGGCCGTGCCGAAGTGGCATCCCGCGCGTCTGATCTCGAAGGGATCGAAGCGGGGCTCGCCGACAGCGTCCGCCTCATCGCGGATGAAGTGCGCGGAAGCGTACGCGAGGCGATGAAGAGTCTCCGCGCCGATCTCGCCGCATCGAGCCGCGACGAGCGCGCACAGGCGAGCGCAGCGCCTCCCTCGACATCGGACGACGCCCGTGTGCGGAGCCGTGAGCAGCTGCACCGCGCCGACGCGCTGGTGAGCCAGTTCCGCGCGAGCGTGCGCAGCGACCTGCGCACCTTCGTCGCGCGAGGGGGCGAGCTCGCGGCATCCGTCGTCGACGACCTGGAGAACTCGCTCGACGATGCGATGCGGGCGATCGTCCGCGAACTGCGCGGCTGACGTCGTCAGGCCGGCCAGATCTCCTCGTCGTCGCTGACGGGTTCGCCCAGCGGCACGACGAGGATCGGCCGGGCCTGGCGGTGCGCGAGTCGGGCAGCGACCGACCCCGTGAAGAACTCGCGGATCGACTCGCCGATCCCCCGCTTGCGCGTTCCGACGACGAGCAGCTTCGCGTCGAGCTGCTCGGCGAGGTGCTTCATCGCGAGCGCGGGGTCTCCCACGAGCTGGCGGACGGTCCACACGAGATCGGACTTGTCGAGGAGAGCGGATGCCGAGGCTCGCACGTCCTCGAGAGCGGTCTCGCCCGAGGTCAGGTCGATGTCGATGGGAGCGGAGTGGACATAGCCGTCGGGATCTTCATACGTGACGAATCGCGTCACGTCGACGTGCACGATGACGAGCGGAGCTCCGAACAGCTTGGCGTAGCGCGCTCCCTCTTTCATGACGCGCGGCGACTGACCGGGGATCACTCCCGCGATGACGGCGCCGTGGAAGGCATCCTCGGATCCCTCGGCGCCGTGAGAACCTGCCGCTGTCTCGGCCATGAGCATCCGCCTCCCGCGCCGCGCGGCGCCGCCGGCGAGCCGCCGGGCTACGGGGCTCGCATGTTATTCTGAATGCTACTCTTCCCGGTCGTTATGCCGGATGCCGTTGCGGCGGGCTCGCGAACCAGCCTGCCACTCAGAAATGAGGGGGTCTCGCATATGGGGCGTGGCCGTCAGAAGGCGAAACACACGAAGATCGCCCGTGAACTCAAGTCGTACAGCCCGAGCGTGAACTACTCCGCTCTGGAGCGCGAACTCGGTCACCACGACGACGAGCAATACGTCGACAAGTGGGCGGTCGAGGACGACGAAGACGAAGACACGTACTCGTACCCGAAGACCTGACCAGCGCTGAGGCACGCTCGCGCCGCATCCGTTGTGCCGCGGTTTCGCGTGTTCCATCACGCCGCCGTGTCGATGCGTGTTGCCCTTAGGCCTGCGCGCAGCGTCTGCCTCATCGTGCCGAGAAGACCCAAACCGCTGCGAAAACAGCCTCGAGGGCGCAGTTCGGGTCTTCTCGCCAGGATCGACCTCGGCCACCGCGGCAGGGTGGTGTCGTCGCGCAAGTCGCCGAGAAGACGCGGAACGTCGAGGTAGCCGCCGAACCCGCGCAGTTCGGGTCTTCTCGGCTGACGGACGGCGGACGGACGAACGGCGGAAGGGGCGGACGGACGGCTGACGGACGGCGGACGTGCGGAGGGCGGACGGACGGCGGACGGACGAACGGCGGAGAGGCGGCGTATCGCGGAGTACGGACGGACGGGATGCCGCGGCGCCGGGCGCCGGGAGGGTCAGCTCTCCTGCGAGCCTTCGACCCACTCGAGGTACTCGGGGGAGACGGTGCCGGTGATGTAGCGGCCGTCGAAGCAGCTCATGTCGAGGTCTTCCACGTCGGAGCCCTCGAGGATCGCCGCCTTCAGATCCTCGACCTCCTGGTAGACCAGGTAGTCGGCGCCCAGCTCCTTCGCGATCTCGGGGATCGTGCGCCCGTGCGCCACGAGCTCCTGACGCGACGGCATGTTGATCCCGTAGACGTGCGGGTACCGCACGGGTGGCGCGGCTGACGCGAACGTGACGCTCTTGGCGCCGGCATCCCGCGCCATCTGGATGATCTCCTTCGACGTCGTCCCGCGCACGATCGAGTCGTCGATCAGCAGCACGTTCTTGCCCTTGAACTCGCTCGACATCGCGTTGAGCTTCTGGCGCACGCTCTTCTTGCGCACCGCCTGGCCGGGCATGATGAAGGTGCGTCCGACGTAGCGGTTCTTGTAGAAGCCCTCGCGGTACTCGACTCCGAGCTTGCGCGCGACCTGCATCGCGGCGGGCCGTGACGAATCGGGGATGGGCATCACGACGTCGATCGCCTCGGGCGGCGTGTACTTCGCGATCGTGTCGGCGAGGCGGTCACCCATCCGCAGGCGCGACTCGTACACGGCGATCCCGTTCATGATCGAGTCGGGTCGCGCCAGGTACACGTACTCGAACGAGCAGGGCACGAGCTGCGGATCGGCCGCGCACTGCTTCGTATGGAGACGACCGTCGAGGTCGATGAAGACGGCCTCGCCGGGGAGCACGTCGCGCACGACCTCGAAGCCGGCGTTCTCGAGCACGAGCGATTCGGATGCCACGACCCACTCGTACCCGCCGGACTCGGCCTTGCGCGTGCCGATGATGAGCGGGCGGATGCCGAACGGATCGCGGAACGCGAGCAGACCGTACCCGGCGATGAGCGCGATGGTGGCGTACGACCCCTCGACTCTCTCGTGTACCCGCGACACAGCGTCGAAGATCTGGGTCGGCTCGAGCTCCACCCCCGAGATGGCCGACTGGAGCTCGTTGGCGAGCACGTTGACCAGCAGCTCGGTATCGCTCGACGTGTTGAGGTGACGGCGGTCGTTGCGGAAGAGCTCCTGCGTGAGCTCGCGCGTGTTCGTCAGGTTGCCGTTGTGGACGAGCACGATCCCGTACGGTGCGTTGACGTAGAAGGGCTGAGCCTCTTCCTCGTTCGACGCGGCACCCTTCGTCGCGTAGCGCACGTGGCCCAGGCCGATCTCTCCGAGGAGAGCGCGCATGTCACGCGTGCGGAACGCCTCGCGCACCTGTCCCTTCGCCTTGGCGAGGTGGAAGATGCCGTTGCGCTCAGCGGTCGCGATGCCCGTCGAGTCCTGTCCTCTGTGCTGCAGAAGCAGCAGGGCGTCATAGATCTCCTGGTTGATCGGGCCCTGCCCGACCATTCCGACGATGCCGCACATAGGGGGTTACTGTGCTCCTGCGTTCTCGCTGTAGGTGCCGACGAGGCGGACGGCGCCGCCGTCGACACCCTTCGCCCCCTGCTCGAAATCTCCAGCCGGACGCGCCGCCGACCGGACGACACCGACCTGCCAGGTGGCGATTCCCTCTCCGGTGAGCGCGGCTGTCGCGGCATCCGCGACGCGCTGGTCGACGACGGCGAGGAATCCGATGCCAAGGTTCCAGGTGCCTTCGGTCGCGGTCAGATCGAGCTCGCCGAGATCAGCCAGCACGCGGAAGACCGGCGGCGGCGACCACGTGGAGCGATCGACTTCGACCCACGTCCCCTGTGGCAGGACGCGCGCGAGATTCGCCGCGATCCCGCCGCCCGTGACATGGCTGAGTGCATGGACACCGCCGTCGTTGCCGGCGATGACGCGCAGCAGAGGCTGCGTGTAGAGGCGCGTCGGCTCGAGCAGAACCTCGCCCCACGTCGCGCCGAAGTCCGCCGCGTTGTCGCCGTACTGGATCCCGGCACCGGCGACGATGTGCCGCACGAGCGAGTAGCCGTTGGAGTGCAAGCCGCTCGAGGCGAGCGCCAGCACGACGTCGCCGTCGCGCACCCGCTCGGCGCCCAGGACGGCGTCGGCCTCGACGATCCCCGTGGCCGCCCCCGCGACGTCGTAGTCGTTCTGCCCGAGGAGTCCGGGATGCTCGGCGGTCTCGCCGCCGACGAGCGCCGTCCCCGTCTCGTGGGCACCCTGCGCGATGCCGCGGACGATGTCGGCGATCCGCTCGGGGACGACCTTGCCGCACGCGATGTAGTCGGTCATGAAGAGGGGCTTCGCTCCGACGACCACGATGTCGTCGACGACCATGCCGACGAGGTCGAGCCCGATCGTGTCGTGCTTGTCGATCGCCTGCGCGATGGCGACCTTCGTCCCGACACCGTCGGTGCTCGTCGCGAGCAGCGGCTTGTCGTACTCCTTGAAGACCGCTGCGTCGAAGAGGCCCGCGAATCCACCGACGCCGCCGAGCACTTCGGGGCCGTGAGTACGCCGGACGGCCGACTTCATCAGCTCGACGGCACGGTCACCCGCCGCCGTGTCGACGCCCGCGACGGCGTACGGATCAGAAGCTGGGGATGCGTGGGATGCCACGGCTCACAGCCTACCGTCCGCACGCGCGACGGTCGCCCCGACCGGCATCCGTCCCCCGACCGGCCTCCGTCCCCCTCCCGTCGGCTCCTCCCCCGCCCGTCGGCGCCGCGTCCGCCCCTTCCCCGCCCGTCGGCGCCGCGTCCGCCCCTTCCCCGCGAGACTGCACCTGCCAGCCGAGGCTGCGGGCACGGACCGCTGTCTCGGCTGGCAGGTGCAGTCTCGCGGATGCGGCGGTCGCGGCGGCGAAGGGGTGCGGCGGTCGCGGCGGGGAAGGGATGCGGCGGGGAAGGGACGAGAGCCCGGCGCGGTGGGGGTGGCCCGCTCTACAATGGGCGCCATGGGCGGGACGCCGGAGTGGCTGGTGCGCGAAGACGCGGGTCAGGCGGTGCTGCTCGCGCTCTATCTGCGCCAGGTGCTCGGCATCCGGCATCCCGACGAGCTGCCGCCGCTGCGAAACGTCCCTTCGGCACCGCCCGAGGAGTCGCCCCAGGGTGACGTGCTGGAGCGTCAATGGCGTGCGTATTGGGAGATGACGGTCGAGCCCCAGGCGCATCCGTCGCCCGTACCGCTCGACCTCGTCGACGGTTTCGAAACGCTGCTCGCCCTTCCGTCCCAGGGGGCGGATGAGTTGCGCGCCGCCGTCGCGCCTTTCGCGGCCGACGCCGTCGCCTACGCCCATGCGGCCCACGCACGGTACCGCCGCGATGTCGGATCGGGTTCCGGCACCGCGTACCGGGCCTACGCCTCGGCGATCGCCGAGCACGAGCGTCTCGTGGGCAGGCGCGCGCACTCCTTCGAGCTCAACGTGCAGGTCCTGCCGCTCGCTCAGCGTGGCGTCTGGTGGATCGGGACCCTCACGATCGCCGTCACCGACGGTCTCCGGGGCGACATCGCGGCGTTCGACGCGGCGATCCATCCGATCATCGCGGAACTCGCCTAGGCCCTACTGTCCGTGCACCGACTCGTGGTCGACCGTCACGTCACGCATATGCCGTGACGAGCGGCGGTCGAGGATGACCGCGACCACACCCGCCAGAGCGAGCCCGACCGGGATGCAGATGAGCGCGAGGAAGCCGAAGACCTGCCCCTGCGTGTAGACGAGCCCCGTGTTCGGGCTCTCGTCCATCGTGCCCTGGAACGCGAATGTCAGGATCATCGCGACGACGAGACCGAGCGCCGCGCCGAGTGCGAGGAAGACGGAGAACTTGGGTGCCCGACGCACCTGGACGACCTCGATGCGGTCGGAGATGTGCGGCTGAGAGGAGGACCCGGATGCCGCTGCGTCGGGTTCCTGCGGAGTGTGCGCCGTGTCGGCCATACCCCTATTGTCCCACTTCGCGCGCCGGATGGCCCCGGCTCCCTCGAGGGTGCCGGGGCCATTCGATCCTTCAGCCGTTCTCCGCGTGCGCGGCACGTCGGCGCGCCACCACGATCCACGTGGCGGCTCCGATCGCGAGGAGCAGCGCCATGCCGCCGATCGCCCACGGCCACGGGGATGCCGCGGAGACGGGCTCACTCGCGAGGGGCTGCGACTCCGCGGCCTCTGCGACCGGCTCGTCGTCGGCGACCGCCGCGACCGGCTCGCCGCACGCGGCGTCGACGGGGAGCACCGCCGACACGGGGTCGAGCTCCTCGCCCGCCGGGTAGGTGCCGAAGGCCGCAGCTCCGGCGTCCGTCAGGGTCGAGGGCAGGGCGTCGAGGACGAGCCCGTCGGCAGTGATCTCGAGGTCGGGGAGAGCGAACTCCGCGAAGCGGACGCTCTGCTGCTCGACGGCGGCTCCCTCCTGCGTCGTTCCGGTGACGTCGAAGACGATGTAGCCGATCTCGCCCGCGAGTTCGATCCGCGCGTTCGAGAGGGTCGTGTCGAGCGCTCCCCCGTGGCCCGTGAAGCGGATCACCCCGCCGTAGGTCACGAGACCCGTCCGGGTGTCGGAGTCGACGGAGCCGGTCCCACCCGTCCAGACGAACTGCGGGTACTCGTACACGACGTCGGTGAGCTCCCATCCCCCGGCGGCGATGCCTTCGATGTACGTGCGGAACGACTCCTTGAGACCCCACGAAAGACGCGCGTCGGTCACGACGCAGCCGTCGGGTGCCGTTGCGGCGCGGGCGAGGGTGAACCGGATGCCGCGGTCCACCGACCCCTGGAAGGTCAGCGTGTGCTCGCCGTCGGCGAGGGTCGCCGGCAGGGACCCCTTCCAGGTGGCCGTGCCCGTGGCGTCCGCCGTCACGGTCGCGAGGACGACGGGCGTCGAGTAGACGACGACCAGGATGTCCTCCTCGTTCGCCTGGAAGCCCGACACCGAGACCTCGACGGGCTCGCCCGCCTGCAGCGCCGCGAGGGTCGCGTCGTCGAGGGTGATCCCCGTGGTCGCGGGCGGCGTCGCCGGCACGTTCGCCGCGCGGGATGCCGATGCCTGCGGTGCAGAGGCGACCGTTCCCGATGCGCCGGCGGGCGCAGCACCGGCAGCGCCGATCGTGAAGGTCACGGGATCGAGCGTCGTGGCGTTCCCGCCGAGCACCTGCACGCGGCCGGCTGAGGTGAGCGTCGCCGGCGCGCCTGTGAAGGTCACTTCGCTGCCCGCGCCGCTGCGTGTGGCCGCTCTCAGGTCGAGGTCGGCGAACCGTATCTGCGCTCCGCCGCTCGTGACATAGAGACCGGCGCTCGCCGAGGACGTGACGCGGATCTGCGGGTTCGAGATCGTGACATCGAGGATGCCGCCGTGCCCCGTGAACCGCACCCCGCCCAGATAGGAGACGGTTCCCACCCCCGTCGCGGGGTCGAAGGTGGATCCCTCGGCCTGGCCGAACTGGAACACCCCGCTGTTGCGTGTCGCGCCCCCGAAGGTGGAGATGGAGCCGTTCGCGATTCCCGTGATGTATCTCGTGAAGCTCGACGACACGGCCCAGCTCAGCTTGCCCGCGCCGACGGTCGGCGACGGCTGGCTCGGCGCCGGCGGCTGCGTCGGAGTGGGGGTCGGGGTCGGAGTGGGAGTAGGGGTCGGTCCGCCACCGGGGAAAAGGACCTTCCAGTCCGCGTCGGTGAAGGCCACGTCCGCCCGTGCGTAGATCGTCTCAGGACCGGGGTTCGTGTGCTGCCTCCACGCGATGACCTCGTACTCCTTCTCGGGGTCGAGGTCGGCGGTCGGCGCCTGGAGCTCGACCGCGAATGCACCCGCGACGATCGTCCGCACGTACTGCATCGCGACGTACCCGCCGCTGCCGGTGACCTCGGACTCCGTTCCCTTCTCGATCATCGCGACGTAGAGACCGGGGATCGCGCCGAACTCCGCGCCGCGCACCGCGATCGTCGCACCGTCGGTCCGGGAGACCGCCGCGACCGAGACGTCGAGCGACGGACCGGCCGGGGCTTCGGCGAATGCGAGAGGAACGGAGAGCTCCTGTGCCGCGTTGGACACACCCCCCGCGCCGTAGGTGTAGACGCCGTACGCGCCGCCCGCGATCGGAGCATCCGTCTCGGACGCCGTCAGCGTCGTCGTGAAGGAGCCGTCGTCGGAGATGTCGGTCCACTGCCCGCGGATGGCGGCCTGGTACTGCGCGGGGACCTGGTTCAGGACGCTCTCGGCAAGAGCCCACTTCTGCGAGATCACCTTCCGAGTCGCTGACGCGGCGCCGGTCGAGGGCTGCCACTCCTCGGCGAAGTGCCCGAAGACGACATAGGTGCCCTGCGGCAGATTCGCGGGAATCGGGACGCCACGGCCCCCGATGTTCGCGCGGGGATCGAACCCCGTGCCCTTCACGACGATCGTCTCGCCCGCGTCGACGGTTCCCGTGACGGGTGTCGTGCCATCCGCGCGGAACACCTCGATCGCCGGCTCGAAGTCAGGGGCGAACTCGAGGTGGAAGGAGAGCTCCTGGGCCGCGTTCGCGACCCCGCCGGCGCCGTACGTGTAGACGCCGTACGATCCACGGTCGAGCGGGGTCGCGGTCTCGGTCGCCGTGAGGGTCGTCGTGAACGAACCGTCGGGGGCGATGTCGGTCCATTGCCCGCGGATCGCGCTCTGATACTGCGTCGGGACCTGGTTCAGCACGCTCTCGGCGAGCGCCCACTTCTGGGAGGTGACCTTGCGGTCGGCTGACGCCGCTCCCGTCGACGGCTGCCACTGCTCCGCGAACTGTCCGAAGACGACGTAGGTGCCCTGCGGCAGCGTCGAGGGGATCGGGACGCCGCGACCGCCGACGTTCGACGCGGGATCGAATCCGGTTCCCTTCACGACGAGCGTCTCGCCGACCTCGATGTATCCGGTCACCGGCGTCGTGCCGTCCGTGCGGAACACCTCGATCGCCGGCTCGAAGACGGGTTCGGGCGATGCCGTGGGTTCGGGCGATGCCGTGGGTTCGGGCGATGCCGTCGGCGACGGAGATGCCGTGGGCTCCGGCGACGCGGTCGGCGACGGGGACGCCGTGGGCTCCGGGGACACCGTGGGCTCGGGCTCCACTGCGGGAAGCGGCTCCCACGAGATGGCCGTCGACGCGTTCTGGCTGGGGTCGCCCATACCCTGGCCGTGCGCCTTCGACGTGAACGCGGCGTACTCGACCCCGTCGACGTGCGCGGGGATCGTGAGCGTGACCGAGAACGATCCGTCGGGGTTGATGGGCGCCGTGCGCGCACCGCTCGCACCGCCCTCGGAGTTGCCGACAGCGACGTAGACGGCGTCGGAGCTGCCCCCCGCGTAGAACCCGGTCGCGGTCGCTGGACCGTACCCGACGTAGACACCGGGAGCGTCGGTCGAGAATCCCGTTCCCGTGACCGTGATCGCGCCGCCTGCTCGGGGTGCCGCGCTCGCCGAGATCGCAGGCCCGGCCGCATGAGCGGGAGGAGCCGTGATCGCACCGGCGACGAGGAGAAGGAGGGCGAGGAGTGTCGCGACGGCGGCTCTGCCACGGTCGAGGACGGGGTGGGTGTGCACAAGGTCTCCGGGTCGTCCGGCACATGCGCGAGGGCACACTGCCGGCGCGTCTCTGCGATCGGGTGGATTCGAGCTTTGAGGGTTGCCTAACCTAAACTCGCCTCGAACGTACGCGGTTTTCCCAGCCATCGTCAAGTTAAGGTTAGCCTCACCTCATGCGGTCTGCACGCGCCCTCGCCCTCCTCGTCACAGCTGCCCTCGCGCTGACGGGGTGCGCCGCCGCGGGGGCCGTCGACTCCGCCCCCGTCGACGCGACATGTCCGTCCGCGAGCACTCCCCTGGGCGAGCTCGACCTCGCCGCCGACCCTCGCGCGGTGGAAGGACCGTCGACGGCGTGCCTCCCCACGCGCGCGATCGACACCGTCACCGACAGCTCGGCGCCGGCCCTGCCGGTGACCGTGACGGACGCGGAAGGCCGGACCGTCGAGGTGACCGACACGTCGCGCATCCTCCCGGTCGACATCTCCGGCACGATCGCCGCGACGGTCTTCGCCCTCGGGTTCGGTGATCAGGTCGTCGGACGCGACTCCTCGACCGACTTCGCCGGCACCGACGACCTCCCCGTCGTCACGAAGACGGGTCATACGCTCAACGCCGAAGCGATCCTCGAGATCGCACCCACGATCATGCTCACCGACACGACGATCGGCCCGAAGGAAGTGCGTCAGCAGTTGCGCGACGCGGGAGTCGCCGTCGTCGTCATCTCGTCGGACCGACGACTGGACACGACCGGCGAGCTCGTGACCGAGATCGCCGCGGCGCTCGGCGCGCCCACCCGCGGCGAGGCGCTCATCGCGCAGCTCGACGCCGATCTCGCGGCTGCCACCGACGAGATCGCCGACGTGATTCCGGATGCCGCGGCGGACCGCCCGCGCATGCTCTTCCTCTACGTGCGAGGCAGCGCCAACGTCTACTACATCTTCGGTCGCGACTCCGGTGCCGACTCACTCATCGAGGCCGTCGGCGGCGTCGATGTCGCGAGCGAGATCGGCTGGGAGGGCATGAAGCCCCTCACAGCCGAGGCACTTGTCGCGGCGCGTCCCGACCTTCTCGTCATGATGACCGACGGGCTCGAGTCGGTGGGCGGCATCGACGGGCTCATCGAGACCATTCCCGCGATCGCACAGACACCCGCCGGCATCCATCGTCGCGTCGTCGACATGGCCGACACAGAGATCCTGAGCTTCGGGCCCCGCTCGGCTGACATCATCCGCGCCCTCGCACGGGCCGTCTACGCCCCGGCCGACTCGCCCCCGGCCAGCGCGACGTCATGACGAGCGAGGTCGTCGTCCCCACTCCCTCGACAGCGCGCACGCCTCGCTTCGTCGTGCTGAGCGTCCTTCTCGCGCTCGGCCTCGTCGTGACGGTCGTTGTGTCGCTCGGCATCGGGCAGTATCCCCTCGCCCCTGTCGAGGTCTTCGGCATCCTGCTGCGGTCTGCCGGGATCGACACGGACCTCGCCCCCGCCGCCCCGACGGCTGCCGGTGTCGTCATGGAGATCCGACTCCCCCGCGTTGTGCTCGGCCTGCTCGTCGGAGCGGCGCTCGCGGTGTCGGGCGTCCTGATGCAGGCGATCTTCGGCAACCCGTTGGCGGATGCCGCCGTCGTCGGCGTCTCGTCGGGCGCGGCGCTCGGCGCAGCGGCGAGCATCACGCTCGGGATCACGGCCGCCGGCATGTGGGCGACACCCGCGTGGGCGTTCATCGGGGGCCTTGCCGCCGTCTTCGCGGTCTACTTCGTGAGCCGATCGGGCGGACGGACGGAAGTCGTGACACTCCTCCTCACGGGCATCGCGGTCAACGCCATCGCGGGGGCGGGCTTGGCATTCATGACGTTCCTCGGGACGACGGCGACGCGCGAGCAGATCGTTTTCTGGCAGCTCGGGAGCCTCAACGGCGCGCTGTGGCAGAACATCGCCGTCGTCGCTCCGCTCGTCCTGGTCGGGACCGTCGTCGCCTTCGCCGTCTCGCGCCGCCTCGACCTCTTCGCGCTCGGCGAGCGTACCGCGCGACACCTCGGCGTGCGCGTCGAGCTGCTCCGTGTCGTCGTCATCGTCACCGTCGCCCTGCTCGTGTGCGCAGCCGTCGCGTTCGCGGGGATCATCGGCTTCGTCGGCCTCGTCGTGCCGCACCTCATGCGCATGGCGATCGGTCCCGCGCACCTCCCCCTCATGGTGACCTCGACGCTCGGCGGCGCGCTGCTGATCGCCCTCGCCGATCTCATCGCCCGCACCGCCGTACCGATGGCAGACCTGCCGATCGGGATGCTCACGGCCCTCGTCGGGGGCCCCTTCTTCCTGTGGCTGCTCGTGCGCACGCGCCGTCGGGCGGGAGGCTGGGGATGAGCATCCGCCTGGAAGCCCGCGGCGTCACGGTCGTGCCCGACGGTTCGCGCCGCGCGATCCTCGAGGACGCGTCGGTCGAGGTGCACGACGGTGAAGTGCATGCCCTCGTCGGTCCGAACGGAGCCGGCAAATCGACGCTCTTCGGCGTGCTCGCGGGCGATGTCACCGCCACGTCGGGCGAGGCGCTCCTCGACGCACGCCCGATCGGCGAGTACCCCGCACGCGACCTCGCCCGCGTGCGCGCGGTGCTCCTTCAGCAGAACGCCGTGACCTTCCCGTTCACCGTGACGCAGGTCGTCGAGATGGGGCGGGCACCCTGGCGGCGCACGCCGCACGAGCACGATGACGACGCGATCATCCGGAAGGCCATGGACGACACGGATGTCACGGCCCTCGACCACCGCGCGATCCCTTCTCTCTCGGGAGGTGAGCGCGCGCGGGTGGCGCTCGCCCGCGTGCTGGCTCAGGCCACCGGCATCCTGCTTCTCGACGAGCCCACGGCGGCCCTCGATCTCAAGCACCAGGAGGACGTGCTCGCGATCGCCCGCCGCCGTGCGCGGGAGGGTGCCGCGGTGGCGGTCGTGCTGCACGACCTCAACGCCGCCCTGTCGTCGGCCGACCGCGTGACCCTGCTCTCGGCCGGCCGTGTCGTGGCGACCGGCGCGCCGTCGGACGTCCTGACGGCCGAGCGCATCGAGCAGGTCTATGACCAGCCCGTCGACGTCTTCCCCCACCCCACGACGGGCATCCCCCTGGTAACCCCCCGCCGCCCCTGACCCCCCTCCCTCTCCCCTCTCCCCCTCTTTCGTCGAGAAACCGCGATCTCGCCGAGACACCCCGTTCTTGCGCGCAAACGACGGGGTGGGTCGGCGACACGAGGGTTTGTCGACGACAGAGGAGGGGGGCCCGGCGAGGGGGTCAGGTGCCGGGGCGCTGCCAGGGGAGGGCCTGCATGAGGTTCAGGACAGCGAGGATCGCGAGGCTCAGCGCCGCGGCCGTACCGAGGAGCGGCAGCACGGTGGGATTCGCGCCGAACGCGGCGGCTCCGGGAATGAGGGCCTCGCCCTGCGGGAGGAGCGTCGCGGTGTCGGCGAGCGGGAACACCGGCACGCCCGGCGCGATCGCAGGGGCCTGCGCGGAAGCGGCGACCGGCCGCGTGCGGATCGTGTTGCTCGGCACCGGGTCCGCCCCGCCTGTCACAGCCGCCGACGGCGTCACGGCGATCGGAGCCGCCGCGTCGTAGCTGACGTAGAGCGTCGACGCCGGTTTCGCACGATCCCGCAGACCGCCCGTCGTGAGCCAGTACCCGGCCTGGCCGGTGAGCTTCTGATATTCGACGAAGGATGCCGGGAACGAACCCCAGTACGCCGAGTTCGCGGCATCCCTTGCCACCTGACCGACTCCGGACACCTCGACGCCGACGTACAGCGGGTCCGTCGCGAAGCCCCCGTCGGCGCCGGTCGCCGCTCCACGCACCTCGGCGAGGACGATCTGCCGCTCGGGCAGCGCCTCCCACTTCGAGAGGTCCTCCATCGACGCGCCGAACCCGCTCGCGGTCGCGGTCACTCGCCCGGTGCCACGCGCGTCGAGCGTCAACACGGGGTCGGACGCGCTCCAGTACGTCATGCCGCCGTAGAAGACGACCGTGAACGAGCCGCTCCAGCGGATCTCGATGCTCCCGTCGTCAGCCCGGACCCCCGTGCCACCGTCGATCACGACCTGGTTGCCGCTCGTGGAGGTGACCGATGCCGCAGAGACGGCGACTCCGGCCGGGTCGAGGCAGCGGTTCGCCCACGTCGCGAGGTCGTACTCTCCTGCGGAATTCGGCTTCTCGATCCGCACGTCTCCCGACATCGCGCTGTACAGGCCATGCCCCTCGGTCCAGACGACTCCCCCGCGACCCGTGTCGCCCGCGCGCCCCGCGCTGAGGAAGTTGCAGCCGCCGGCATACGCCCCGGCGCCGGACTCGGCGTTGAGCCCCCACCGGAACTGCGCGTTGTCGATCGCGTCGCCCTCGGAGGGGCCACGCCCGGGCACTGTCACCCTGATCTCGCCGGGTTCGTCGACGTCCGCGGCGATCGCTCCGGTCGGCGCGAGAAGCACAAGGACGAGGAGCGCTCCCCAGGCGGCGAGGACCGCCGTGGCGCGCCTCACGATCCCCCTCCCGCGACGACCGGTACGCGCACGGTCTCGGCGTCCGGGTCGGCGTCGGAAGGAGCTGCCCTCTCATCGGCAGGGCGTGACGTCGCCGCTGCACGACGCGCGCGGCGCCGAGCGACCCCGCGCCGAAGCGACACGATGATGCTCGCGAGGATGAGCCCGAACGCCAGCACGATGCTGGACGAGAGAACGACGAAGAGCCACATGGGCGTCTCCGACCCCGTCGCCGCCGGGGTGACGACATCGGAGGTGACGATCGTCACCTCCGACTCGGCGACGCCCCCGGAGGCAGCGCCCGTCAGGGTCACGAGATGCGTTCCTCCCCGCACGTCGCGCGGCACGGGAAGAACCCCCGCGACCTCGCCCTGCGCGCCCGCGGCGAGCGGACCGACGGAGACGAGGCCGTTGTCGAGTGTCGCGACCACTTGCTCGCCAGGCGTGAAGCCCTGCCCTGTGAACGCGATCGAGGTGCCGGCGTCGACCGTCGGGCTCGTGAGGCCGACGCGGAGGGCACCGATCGCCGCCGTCGCGGGGGCGGCTGCGGCATCCGCCTCTCCTGTCGCAGCACCCGCTGTCGCGAAGGAGATCGGCGTGAACGTCTCGTTGTTGGCGTTCTTGACGCCGTGCGCGCCGATCGTGATGATGCCGCACGTGACGTCGCGGCAGTCGACTCTCGACAAGTTGCCCGAGCGGTCTCGGCTTTCGAACACGGCGCCCGGCACGACCATCGAGACCGTCCACGAGCCGTCGGCGGCCATGACGGCGTGCGCCGCCTGCTCCGTCTCGCTGCCGGGGAAGGCGACGAAGCGCTGGAAGCCCTGATTGTCCTGCGACTCCGAATCGGGCACGTACCGGAAGTCCTCGCCCACGACGCCGCCGCTGCTCGGCTTCCACGACGCTCCCTGCGGGTCGTCGACCCACCCGAACAGCACGTAGACACCGCCGAAGCCGTTGGTGATCGACTGGAACCCGCTGCCGCGGACCATCATCTCGGTCGCATAGTCGGGGTCGGCGACAGCCGTTCCCTCGGGTCCGGTCACGACGACGCCCGGCGCCGCGTAGGCCGGAAGAGCGGCCAGGGTCGCCGCCAGCAGGACCGAGGTCGCCAGCGCAGCCGCCCACGCGAATATCCGGGTCATCGCGACGCCTCCTCGGGTGCGTAGAGGGCGACGGCGAGCGCGTCGAGAACGGATGAGGTGTCGGGGCCGAAGCTCAAGATCGTGGAGTCGGACATGTCGACGATGCGCTGGCGTTGCCCCGCCGATGTCTGCGCGACGGCGGGAATGTGCTCCACGAGCCCCTCGACGCCACCGACCGATTCGAGCCCCTTCGTCATCATGAGGATGACGTCGGGGTTCGCGGCGACGAGCGCCTCCGCTGTGAGTGGACGCATGCCGACCCAGCCGTTCTCACCCGCGACGTCGATTCCGCCGAGCGCCTCGATGAGGGTGTCGGCACCGGACTCCTCGCCGAAGAGGTAGTAGACACCGGATTGTCCGCGGACGTAGAGGAACAGCATCCTGAGCCGGTCTTCGGGGGCGGATGGCGCGACCTCGGCGATCTGCGCGACCTTCGCGGCGACCTCGGAGGCCGTGCGCTCCGCGAGCTGCGCCCCGCGATCGGCGACGCCGAGGGCGGAGGCGACCTGTCCGATGAGCCCGCCGATGCCGTCGATCGAGCGATGCGAGTCGACGACGACGACAGGAATCCCGATCTCGCGCATCTGCAGGATCGTGTCCCATGGACCCAAGCTCGTGTCGGTCAGGATCACGGTCGGCTCGAGCTCGAGGATGGCCTCGGCGTTGAGGTCGTGTCCGTTCTGCGTCACGAGCGGCCGATCGGAGATCTCGGGGAAGCCGCTCGAGATGTCGCGCCCGACGACATTGCCGCCGAGGTCGAGCTCGAACACGATGCGCGACAGCGACCCGTAGATGTCCAGCGCGAGGATGCGCGACGTGTCTGTCACTGTCACGACGGTCCCCTGCGCGTCGGTCACCGTCGCGGGAAGCTGCGGAGCGCCACCGCCGACAGGGTCGAGTGCAGCGGATGCCGCGACGGCCGAGCTCGGACCTTCCCATGACCGCGGGTCGTCGAGAGGCGCGACGTCGGCGAGCGCCGGCGTCGCGGAGGCGAGGGCGTCGGCTCGTGGGCCGGCGGCGTGGCATCCCGTCACGGAGAGTCCGATCGCCAGCACGATCGCGATGCCGCGCAGGGAGCGGCGGACAGGGGAAGGCATGGCGACTCCTCGACTGAAGTTAGGTAAGCCTTGCTTAACTTTGCTGGCCGTAACTAAGGTAACCCTAACCGACGTCGTCAACTGATGAAACGGACGATGTCGGATCCACCTGAACCGATCCGAAAGGGATTCACCGTGCACTCACGCACTGATACGGCACACCGACGGACGCGGCTTCTCGCCGCCGCGGGGGCCGTCGCCGCCCTGGCGCTGAGCGGCCTCGCGTTCGCCGCACCCGCGCAGGCTGCGCCGTCCGATGTCGACGACGCGACCCTCACGTGGGGGCTCAACGGCTATGCGCAGCAGGGCATCTTCGGTCCCTGGACGTTCAAAGACCTGACGGGCGACGTGACCTACCTCGCGGGCGCGACGCAGACGGAGTACGTCACGCCCGTCTTCCCCGCGACGTCCTTCCCCGCGAACGCCCGCAGCGGCCCGAACCCGAACGCCGTCAAGTTCAGCTCCGGCACGGGCACGGTCGACCCCGAGACGGGCGCCGCAGAGCTTTCGTGGGACGGCTCGTACACCGTGAACGCGTACCCCGCGATCTACAACGCGCCCAACGAGATCTACTCCGACCCGCAGCTCACCGTAGCCGCCGACGGCTCGGGCGAGCTGACGTTCGACTTCACGATCGGCGCGGGGACCGACATGAGCGGCAACCCGTTCGAGGAGGCCGCGTTCGGCCGCGTCACGCTCGCAACCTTCAGCGCCGGGTCGATCAGCGGCCTGGACGAGGACGGATTCCGGCTGCGCCCCGACTTCGAGGGCGTGGTCCTCGACTCCGCCGTCGTCCAGAACCAGACCCTCACGTGCACGGCCCCGAGCCTCGCCGGCGCGTGGCCGGCCGAGTTCGTCGAGACCCTCGCAGGAAACTCCGCCGGCGCGTCCGTCGCGTCGCACTTCTACTCGACCGGCTGCGGCGGCAACCAGGACCTCAAGCCCGCACTCCCGATGGACATCGCGTTCACCCTCGCGGAGAGCGAGGAGCCGACGTCGGGCGCCGGTGACATCACCGTCGAGGTACCCGAGGCTCCCGAAGAGCCGAGCGGCTCGTTCGGCTGGGCGTGGGCGACCGAATCGGCTGTCGACCTCGGCACCGCGGCGGCAGACGGCGCGAACTTCGTCGCCACCGGAGCCCTCAACGACGTCGTCGTGACCGACACCCGCGCGGGCGGAACGAGCCCCTACGGCTGGAGCATCTCGGGTCAGGTCGGTGAGTTCACGTCCGCGTCCGGGTCCTTCAGCGCAGGGTTCCTGGGCTGGACCCCGGCCGTCGTCTCGGGCATCGCAACAGCGGGTGCCGCGGTCACCTCGACGCAGCTCGGGGGCACGGGCCTCGGCAGCGCAAGCGTCCTCGCGAGCTCGACCGCTGCCACGAGCGCCACGGTAGGCGCTGCGCTGTCGCTCGTGATCCCCGCCACGACGGCCGCGGGCGACTACACGACGACGCTCACCCTGACCGCCGTCCAGTAGGCACGATCGCACTCACGGGGGCCCGGCGCGCATGTGTCGGGCCCCCTCGCGCGGTCCGCCGCGGCATCCCTCCCCCGACATGCTCCCGAAAGCAGGCCCCATGCGCCGTCTCCCCCTCGCCGCCGTCGCCGTTGCGGCATCCCTCTTCCTTCCCCTCGGGCACGCCGCCGCGGCCGACGACACCCCCGCCATCGCCTGGACCGTCGAGACCGTCGACGGCGTGCACGGTGCCGACCGCGCCAACTTCTCGTACGTCGCCGATCCCGGTGCGAGCTACACCGACGTGATGCGCGTGACGAACACGGGCACGACGCTGCTCGACCTCGAGGTCTACGCGGCCGACGCGTTCACGACGCCGACGGGCAACATCGACCTCAACACGAGCGAGAGCCCGTCGGTCGACGCCGGCAGGTGGGTCGAGGTCGACACGCCGCAGCTGTCGCTCGGGCCCGGCGCACAGGCGGATGTCGGGTTCACGGTGACGGTTCCCGCGGATGCCACTCCCGGTGACCACTCGGCGGGTCTGATCACGTCGTTCCGAGGTGGCGGGACGGCAACCGTCGATGTCGATCGCCGCCTCGCGACCCGCATCACGGTCCGCGTCGCGGGCGAACTGGCACCCGCCGTCGAGGTGACCGACGTCGAGGCGAACTATCGGGCGTCGTGGAATCCCTTCGAACCCGGCGCCGTCGTGCTGGCCTACCGCGTGAAGAACGCGGGGAACACACTCGTGACGGGCGTCGATGCCTCCGCCGCCACCGGCCCGTTCGGCGCCTTCGGCACGACGAACGAGCCGGTGCTTCTTCCCGAGATCATCCCGGGGTCCACGATCGAGGTCGAGCGCGAGCTTGCGATGGCACCGTGGGGCTGGGTCTCGGGGTCGGTGGTCGTCGAGCCGGAAGCGATCGGCATCGGAGCCCGGGGGCTGGCATCCGTCGTCCACGACTACACGCTGGTCGCTGTGCCCTGGACGCTCCTCCTCGCGCTGGTGCTCGTGGCCCTCGCCGTCGTCACGCTCGTCGTGCTCGCCCGCCGCCGCGCTCGGCCCGCCCCTTCCCTCGTCGACTGACCGCGATCTCGCCGAGGCACCCCGTTGTTATGCGCAAACGACGGGGTGTCTCGTCGAGATGCCGGTGTCTCGACGAAGAGGGAGGCGGGGTCAGGGGCGGAGGGGGAGCAGGTCGGAGAGGTCGGCGCGGGTGCCCGAGGCGACGATGCGACCGGAGGCCGCGGCATCCGTCCAGTGCTCTTCGCCGAGCGCGAGTGCGATCCACGTGGCGGGATCGGTCTCGACGACGTTGGGCGGCGTGCCCCGCGTGTGGCGTGGGCCTTCGACGACCTGTACGGCCCCGAAGGGCGGGACGCGCATCTCCACGGTATGTCCTGGCGCCTTCTCGGCGAGCAGCTGCAGCAGGTACCGCACGGCCGTGGCGACGTCGGTGCGCGCCTCGGAACCGCCGCGCACCGCCGCGAGGGCGGCACGGCCCTCGTCCGTCGTGATCCTGCGGGGCATGCCTCCACCGTAGGCGCAGCCACGGCCCTCGATAGGCTGGACCGGTGAGAATCTTCGTCCTCGGCTCCGGCGCGCGAGAGCACGCCATCATCCTCGCCCTCCGTTCGGAGGAGATCTCGCACGAGATCTTCGCCGCACCGGGCAACGCCGGCATCGCCGCCGATGCGACTCTCGTCGACGTCGCCGCAGACGATCCCGCCGCCGTCACGTCCTTCGCCAACGAGAACGCGGTCGACCTCGTCGTCATCGGTCCCGAGGCACCTCTCGTCGCCGGCGTCGCCGACGCGCTGCGCGAGCGCGGCATCCCGGTCTTCGGTCCCGGGAAGGCCGCGGCGCAGCTCGAGGGGTCGAAGACGTTCGCGAAGCGGATCATGGATGCCGCGGGTGTGCCCACGGGCGGCGCGACACGCGCCCGCACGCGCGCCGAGGTCGAAGCGGCGCTCGAGGAGTTCGGCGCACCGCACGTCGTCAAGGCCGACGGTCTGGCCGCGGGCAAGGGGGTCATCGTGACGTCCGACCGCGAGGCGGCCCTCGCGCACGCTGACGCGTACCTCGCGAGCGGGCCCGTCCTCGTCGAGGAGTTCCTCGCGGGGCCCGAGGTGTCCCTCTTCTTCCTGAGCGACGGTGACTATGTCGTCCCGCTCAGCCCCGCGCAGGACTACAAGCGACTGCGCGACGGCGACGACGGCCCCAACACGGGTGGCATGGGCGCCTACTCGCCGCTTCCCTGGCTCACCGAGCGGTTCGGCAGCGAAGAGGCGTTCGTCCACGCCGTCACGCGCGACGTCGCCCGGCCCGTCGTCCGGCAGCTCGACGCGGAGGGCACTCCCTTCATCGGCCTCCTCTACGCCGGACTCATCCTGACCGACGACGGAATCAAGGTCATCGAGTTCAACGCGCGCTTCGGCGACCCCGAGACGCAGGTCGTGCTGCCACGACTGATCGACCCGCTGTCCGAACTGCTGCTGGCGGCGGCATCCGGTCACCTGGAAGACCAGGCTCCGCCGTCGTTCTCCGACGACGTCGCCGTCACGGTCGTCGTCGCGAGCGAGGGATACCCCGAAGCCCCCGTTGCCGGTCGCCCTCTCGCGGGGCTGGAGGCCGCGGCGTCCGTCGAGGGAGTCCACCTCGCGCACGCCGCAACCGCCGAGTCGTCCGACGGTCTCATCGCGACGGGTGGGCGCGTGCTCAACGTCGTCGCGGTGGGCTCGACGTTCCGTGAGGCGCGCGAGCGCGTCTACCGCGCCGTCGACGCGATCACGCTCGAGGGCGGCCAGCACCGCACCGACATCGCAGCGCGGGTCGTCGAAGACTGACTCCCGCGCGTTTCCGAGGAGATCGGCGTTCCTGAGGAGACTCCACGGCGCAACGCCCTCAGGATCGGGAAGTCCTCACGATCGCGACTCGATCAGGATGCCGGGACGACCGCGACCCACGCGGCGTCGACGTCGTCGGTCGATCCGAGCATGACCTGCACGAGACCTTCGTATACCGACGACTGGGCCGGAAGGTCGTCCTCGACGCCGCACACGAGGGTGCCGGACAGCAGTTCGCGCCCGGAGTCGCCGACGTTCGCGGTGATGAGCGAGTAGTCGACGCCGTCTCCGACGCATTGGCCACGCACGGTGAACAGCATGTCCGCCGCCACCGCGTCGCTCGCGATGGTCTCCACCATCGGGGAGTCGTCCGTGCCACCGTCCGGGGTATACACGGCGCGGGCGATCTCGCCCTCGATCGTGTCCGGAACGGCATACGTTTGGGTCGGGCTCGGCGAGGGCGACGGCGACGTGAAGGATGGCGTCGGCGCACCCTCGTCGGTCGTCGGGGTGCACCCGGCAGCCAGCGCGCCCGTGAGCGCGACGGCGGCGAGCGCCGCTGCGGTGCGTCCTGTGCGTACGTCCATGCATTCGACGCTAGGGAGGGCCGCCGAAGACGTGGCAGGGGGTCGCGGGATGCCGTGAGAGCGCCTATCCTGCGCATTTCAGTGCCAGCTCCACCGCAGTTCTGAGGAGATCCGCGATTCTGAGGGGGTTCTCGGCCCCCGGCATCCTCAGAATCGCGGATCTCCTCAGGAACGCGGGTCACTCGACGCGCAGCGGAGCCTCCCAGGCTGCTGTCGAGGGGGTCGGGCGACGCAGGAAGAGGACGGCGACGACGCCGACGAGCAAGACGGCGGCGGGGAGGAGAATGGTCTGCGCCATCGCCGTCGCGAAGGGCCCGGCGACCACATCGGGCAGCTGGCCGCCCTCGAACCCGCCCGCGTCGCCGGCTCCCGGCAGGTTCGACTCCAGCCTCGCCTGCATGAACGCTGCGATCGCGGCGGACCCGAGAACCGACCCGATCGTGCGCGTCGTGTTGTAGATGCCGGCGCCCGCACCCGCCTGCCTCGGGGAGAGGTTGCGTGTCGCGGTCGTCGCGAGCGGTCCCCACATGCCGGCGTTTCCGATCCCCATCATGAGCGACGGGATGAGGAACATCCAGATCGGGGTGTCGAGGTTCATGAGCGCGGAGTACAGGACGAGCGAGCCTGCGACGAGCAGCAGCCCCGGCACGAGCAGGAAGCGCGGGTCGGTGCGATCGAGCCAGCGCCCGGCGAGGGGCGAGAGGACGCCGGCGGCGACCGCCATCGGCACGAGGAGCAGCGCCGACTGGGTCGGGGTCAGGCCTCGCGCGAGCTGGATGAAGAACATGAGCGGCAGAGACATGCTCGTGACGGCGAAGCCGACCGTCGCGATGCCGAGGTTCGCGACGGAGAAGTTGCGGTCGCGGAAGAGCGCCATCGGCACGAGCGGCTCGCTCTTCGTGCGGAACTGCTGCCAGATGAACAGGCCCAGCACCGCGACGCCGACGAGGATGAGCCCCCACACCGTGATCGGTCCCCAGATGACGCCCCAGTCGTAGGTCTGCGCTTCCTGCAGCCCGAAAACGATGAGGAACAGAGCGATCGCGCTGAGGAAGACACCCACGAGGTCGAACCGGTGCGGATGCTTCTCGAGCCGGGGCACGAGGATCCACGCGAGCACGAAGCCGATGACTCCGACGGGGAGGTTGACGAAGAAGATCCACTCCCACCCGAACCCGTCGACGAGCAGTCCGCCGGCGAGCGGGCCGACGAGCATCGCGACGCCCGACGTCGCGCCCCACAGTCCCATCGCCGCTCCGCGCTGGTTCGGCGGGAAGGTGCGCGTGATGACGGCCATCGTCTGCGGGGTCATGAGCGCGGCGCCGATCCCTTGCACGGCACGGAAGGCGATGAGGGCGCCGAGCGTCGGCGACAGTCCGCAGCCGAGCGAGGCGAGCGTGAAGATCGCGAGACCGACGAGGTAGATGTTCTTCGGGCCGAAGCGATCGCCGAGCCGGCCCGTGATGAGCAGCGGCACGGCGTAGGCGAGCAGGTAGGCCGACGTGACCCACACGACGTTGTCGAGGTTGTTCGTGTCGGGGTCGAGCGCCGCCTTGATCGCGGGGTTGGCGACCGACACGATCGTGGTGTCGACGAGGATCATGAAGAATCCGATGACCAGCGCCCACAGAGCAGGCCAGGCGCTGCGGGGTGTGTTCTGAGCGGATGCCGCGCCGCGAGGTGCGATGACGGAGCCCGTGGAAGCATCGGTCATTGCCGAGCCGCCTTTCGTTGGGAGAGATAGCGTTCGGAGGGGACGGCCTCGGGACCCCAGGCGAAGCCGGGGTCGTCAAGACGCTGGATGAGTCGTTCGAGCCAGGCGACTTCGGCGCCGGTGAGCTCTTCGTCCCTGTCGACTTCGACGAGGTACTGCGCTGACACGCCCTTCTCCCGGGCGCCTGCGTGACCCTCGACGAGTGCGGCGTGCTTCGCGGTCAGCAGGGCGAGCCGCTGCCGCAGCAGCGAGACTGCTTCTTCGCGGTCGAGGTTGTGCGCCTCCGCGAGCGCGACACGGAACGGTTCGGGTCGGTCGATGCGCGGGAGTTCGCGGCGTACCCATTCCGTGACGGCGGCGGCGCCGGCATCCGTGAGGGTGTAGGTGGTGCGCTCGGGACGGTTGCCGTCGCGGTCGACGCCGACTTCGGCCAGCATCCCCGACCGTTCCAGTCGGGCGACCGTGTGGTACATCGTGCCGTTCGTGATGCTGACGAGGCGGTCATCGCGCCGCGCGCGCAGGAGGCGGATCATCTCGTAGGGGTGCATGTCGCCCTCTTCCAAGAGCGCGAGCACCATGAGCGCGAGCGGCGTCAGCCGTGCGACGTCATCCTTCACGATCACTCCATCTCGACTAGTCCACGTGGACTATACCTTGCACGCCGCACCGAGGACAACGCGTCTGGGAAGATGGGCGGGTGACGGACACTCCCGACCCCGCCTTGAACCTCGCCGGATGGCGCCACGTCTACTCGGGCAAGGTGCGCGATCTGTACGTCCCCGACGACGTCCCCGACACGGCATCCGCCGAGCGGCTCCTCGTCGTCGCGAGCGACCGCGTCAGCGCGTTCGACCACGTCCTGTCGCCCGGCATCCCCGATAAGGGCGTGCTCCTGACGACTCTGAGCCTGTGGTGGTTCGACCAGCTCGCGGGTGCCGACGGCGGTCGCGGCATCCCGAATCACCTCGCTCCCGATCACGTGCTGGTGGGCGACGAAGCGGTCAGCATCATCCCCGACGCCGTGTCCGGACGCGCGATGGTCGTGCGGAGCCTCGACATGCAGCCCATCGAGTGCGTCGTGCGCGGCTATCTCACCGGCTCAGGATGGGCCGAGTACGAGTCCGACGGCACGGTCTGCGGCATCCGCCTTCCCGCCGGACTCGGCAACGGCGACCGTCTGCCCGCGCCCGTCTTCACGCCCGCGTTCAAGGCGCCCATGGGCGAGCACGACGAGAACATCTCGTTCGATCAGACGATCGAGATCGTCGGCGCCCAGCGGGCCGAAGAGCTGCGTGACCTCTCGCTCGAGATCTACGAGCGTGCCGCCCGCACCGCCGAGGCGCGCGGGCTCATCCTGGCCGACACGAAGTTCGAGTTCGGCCTCGACGACGAGGGCGTCATGACACTCGCCGACGAAGTCCTCACGAGCGACTCATCGCGGTACTGGGATGCCGAAGCGTGGGCCGCCGGCACGACCCCGGCCGAGCGCATGGCGAGCTTCGACAAGCAGATCGTGCGCGACTGGCTCGCCGCCCATTGGGACAGGAACGGCGAGCCACCCGCGCTCCCGGCCGAGATCGTCGAGCGCACGAGCGCACGCTACCGCGAGCTGCTGGAGCGCCTCACGGGAGCCTGATCAGGCGTTCTTCATCGCCTTGAGTCGCGAGAGCAGCAGCGGGCCGGTCCGGTCGAGCATCCGACCCCCGACGACGATCCCGACGACGAGGAACACGATCCCGAGCACGATGCCCGCGGCGAGGGCGATCCAGTTCAGCATCGCACTCTCGGTGAAGAACCCGATGAGTCCGACGACGATCGCGGGCGAAGCGAGCACGATCGCGACGAGCCAGATCACGAGGAAGCTGATCCCCTGCAGGAACGACGTTCCGGGCACCCGCTTGAAGGCGCTGTCGCCCGATGCCGCGACCGGCACGACCAGACGCGCCGACGTCACGGCGCACACCCCGTACGACGTCAGGAGAAGCCCGAGCGACATCCCGAGAATCCCCGGGAACCGCGTCCATTCGCCCGAGATCGCGAACGGCACGATCGCCGCGACGAGCGTGAGCGGGATGGCGATGACGGATGCCGCGAGCACTCGTCCGACGCGATCGGCACGGCCCGGCGCGCCCGTTGCGACCTCGGTGCCGAACGCCGTGCCGTCGTACGAGATGTCGGCGTAGAGCGCGATTCCGAGGAGGAAGGCGATGAACGGAGCGGTGAAGCCGAGCGCCGACAGGACATCGCCGTCGCGCGCGTAGAACCACAGCAGCACCGGTACGAGCGGGATCACGATGAGCTGCCGCAGGTATCTCGGATCGCGCAGCCAGTACGTGAGCGAGCGGGCGAAGACGGCGCCGGCGGGGCCTGTCGGAACGCGTCCGAACAGTCCGAGCTTCCCCGGCTCGACCGCCGCGGCAGACGACTGATGCGGGCTCGTGAGCGATTCGCCGAGAGACCAGCGCCACAGCGCCCACAGGAGCGCGAGCGTCGCGAGCGCGATGACGAACTTCGCACCCGCTGCGAGCCAGTCGCCGCCCGCGACGTCGGCGGGGACGGCCCACGCGGCACCGATGGGAGTCCAGCCGAGCACGCGGACGACGACCATGACCGTGTCGAGGTTGAGGGCGAAGCCGGTTGCGACGCCCGCGATGATGGGGCCCGCGAGCATGATCGGGATGAAGACGAGGATGCCGGAGGCCTCGCGGAATCGACGCTTGCCGCCGAGACCCGACGCGAGCGACGCCATCGCGCGCGACGCGACGACGGCCGTCAAGACCGCGAGCGGGATGCAGACGATCGCGGCGACGACGGCGATCGGCCAGTGCGCCCATGTGATGAGCGTTCCGAGTGCCGCGACCGACGTGATGATGCCGGGGATGCCGGTCACCCCGGCGAGCGCGAGCGCGACCATCATGCGACCGAGCGGCATCGGGAAGACGAGGAGCCGGCTCGGATCGAGGGTCGTGTCGACGCCGAAGACGAAGAGCGGTCCCAGCACCCACCCGAGCGTCACGAGGGAACCGACGCCGGTGATGACGGCTCCCGCGGTCGTGAGATCCGCCGAGCCGAGGAAGAAGAGCCCGATGAGCACTCCCGCAAGGACCCCCAGACCGTAGAGGGCGCCGAAGATGAACCCGACGAGCTGCCAGGGGCTTCGCGCGAGCTGGTTGCCCAGAACGCGGAAGCGGAGCTTCAGGAGTGTCGCAACCATTCCGGTCCTTCCGTGTGGCGGCGGCCGCCGACGAGCTCGACGAAGCGGTCCTGGAGCGATTGGCCCGCGCGCACCTCGTCGACCGTTCCGGCCACGAGAAGCTTGCCCGCGCCGATGATCGCGACGTGGTCGCACATGCGCTGAACGAGGTCCATGGAGTGGCTCGAGACGATGACCGTGCCGCCCGAGCGCACGTAGCCGACGAGGATGTCCTGGATGTTCGCGGCCGACACCGGATCGACGGACTCGAAGGGTTCGTCGAGCACGAGGAGCCGAGGAGCGTGCACGAGGGCGCAGGCGAGCGCGATCTTCTTGGTCATGCCGGCCGAGTAGTCGACGACCATCGTGCCCGCGGCATCCGTCATGTCCAGAAGCGCCAAGAGGTCCTGCGTGCGCTTCGCGACCTCGTCGTGAGGCAGCCCGAAGAGGAGCCCGTTGTAGGTCACGACCTGCTCGCCCGTCAGGCGGTCGAAGAGCTTGACGCCGTCGGCGAGGTTGCCGAGCATCGCCTTCGCCTTGACGGGCTCGCGCCATACATCGACGCCGTGCACCGTCGCCTGCCCGGCGTCGGGCACGAGGAGCCCCGTCGCCATCGAGAGCGTCGTGGTCTTGCCGGCGCCATTGGGGCCCACGAGACCGTAGAAGGAACCCGTGGGAACGGTGAGGCTGATGCCGTCGACGGCGACCTTCTCACCGAAGCGCTTGTGGAGTCCGGTCACCTGGAGGGCGGCCTCGTTGCTCGGGGCGGCCATCGGTTGGGGCGGCAGGGCTGGTTCAGTCACATCGTCTCCGTACTCGCTAAGCCGAGGGATGCCGCGGCCCGGGGCGACGGCATCCCCCACCCTTTCGGAGCGCGGCGTTCATCGCAAACCCTTGCCCTCGCTAGGGTGATGCCTGCATCATTCCCCCAGCGCAAGGAGCGCGCATGCCTCTGTGGACTCTGCACGGAAACGGCCGGACCGTCGAACCCGGAAAGGTCGTCGCGCCGAACGAACGGCTCAACTGGCCGGCGACGATCGCCATCGGCGCTCAGCACGTCATCGCGATGTTCGGTGCGACCTTCCTCGTACCCGTGCTGACGGGCTTCCCCGTGTCGACGACGCTCCTCTTCTCGGGGATCGGCACGCTCCTCTTCCTGCTCATCACGCGCAACCGGCTCCCCTCCTACCTCGGGTCGTCATTCGCGTTCATCGCGCCCGTCACCGCCGCGACCGCCTCCGCGGGGACGGGGTCGGCCCTCGCGGGGATCGTCGCCGTCGGCGTCCTCCTCGCGGCGGTCGGCTTCATCGTGCAGTTCGCGGGTCTCGGCTGGATCGATCGCCTCATGCCTCCCGTCGTCGCGGGCGCGATCGTCGCCCTCATCGGCTTCAACCTCGCGCCCGTCGCGTGGACGAACTTCCAGCAGCAGCCGACGACGGCGACGATCACGCTCGCCGCGGTCGTGCTCTTCAGCGTCCTGTTCCGCGGTTTCCTCGGACGCATCTCGATCTTCCTCGGTGTGATCGTCGGCTACGCGGCGGCGCTGATCTTCCAGGAGGTCGACTTCACCGCTGTGAATGAAGCCGCGTGGCTGGGCTTCCCCGAGTTCCAGATCGCCGACTTCGCCTCGCCGGGCACCTGGTCGGCGATCGCGATGTTCCTGCCGGTCGTGCTCGTGCTGATCGCCGAGAACGTCGGCCACGTGCGCGGCGTCGCGACGATGACCGACCCGTCGGCCAATCAGCACACGGGCCGCGCGCTCATCGCCGATGGTGCCGCGACGACGCTCGCGGGGTTCTTCGGTGGTTCGGGAACGACGACGTACGGCGAGAACATCGGCGTCATGGCGGCGACGCGCGTCTACTCGACGGCGGCGTACTGGGTCGCGGGCATGGTGGCGATCCTCCTCGCGATGTCACCCAAGATCGGGGCGCTCTTCAACTCGATCCCGCCGGGCGTGCTGGGCGGTGTCACGACGGCGCTGTACGGACTCATCGGCATCATCGGCATCAAGATCTGGGTCGACAACCGCGTGGACTTCTCCCGCCCCGTCAACCAGTACACAGGCGCCGTCGCGCTCGTCATCGCGATCGCCGGGTTCACGATGCAGTGGGGCGACTTCCAGCTGGGCGCGATCGTCGTCGGCTCGGCCGCCGCGCTCGTCATCTACCACCTCGGCAACGCGATCGCCCGCTGGCGCCGGACCGGTGCCGACGACGGCGGCCCGATCCCCGCGGTCGGCCCGCTCGGCGGCGACCCCGTCGGCTGACCGGCCGATCCGCGCACCCGGCCGCACCGGCATCCGGCCGCACCGGCAGCCGGCCGCACCGGCATCCGCCGAGACGACACACACCGTGCGAGACGACACGCGCCGAACGGACGCCGAGTATCGCTTCGCACGCGGAGTAGCGGCTTACACGCGGAGCAGCGGCTCGCACGGCGCGTGTCGTTTCGCCCACTCCGGTATCCGTCGGACCCATCGGCATCCACCAACCTCAGGGCATCCGCACAGCCGACACGCCCCGCCCGAGACGACACGCGCCGAACGCACGCGGAGTAGCGGTTCGCACGCGGAGTAGCGGCTCGCACGGCGCGTGTCGTCCCGGCGCTCGCCCGGCGTCGCGGACGCCGGCGTCCACTCCGGTATCCGTCGGACCCACCGGCATCCACCAACCCCAGGGCATCCGCACAGCCGACACGCCCCGCCCGAGACGACACACCACGAACGCACGCCGAGTAGCGGCTCGCACGCGGAGTAGCGGCTCGCACGGCGCGTGTCGTCTCGCCCACTCCGGTATCCGTCGGACCCACCGGCATCCACCAACCCCAGGGCATCCGCACAGCCGACACGCCCCGCCCGAGACGACACACCACGAACGCACGCGGAGTAGCGGCTCGCACGCGGAGTAGCGGCTCGGGCGGCGCGCCGTCCGGCCGGTGTCGTCTCGGGGCTCAGACGGAGTCGCGGACGATGAGCTCCGTCTCGAGGATCGTGACGTGGCGGGGATGGCGGCCGGCCAGCAGGTCGAGCAGGATGCTGGCCATGCGCTCGCCCTGCGCGAAGGACGGCTGACGCATCGTCGTGAGCTGCGGCGTCACCGAGGTCGCGACGGGCGAGTCGTCGAAGCCGATCACGGCGATGTCCTCGGGAACGCGGATCCCCTTCGCCGCCAGCACATTCAGGGCGCCGCGCGCCATGAGGTCGCTCGCGACGAAGATCGCGTCCGGCTTCTCACCGCGCTCCAGGATGCGTCGCATCGCGGAGGCGCCGCCGTCGGCCGTGAAGTTGCCGTCCTCGACGGCGACCTCCGAAAGACCCCACGCGGTGAGAGCCTCGCGGAACCCCTTCAGCCGGTCGACCCCCGCGGGCATCGTGACGGGCCCCGAGATCGTCGCGATCCGACGCCGGCCGCGCTCGATGAGATACACGGTCGCGTCGTGCGCGCCCCGCGCGTTGTCGACGTCGACGTAATAGTCGCGCTCACGCTCTCGGACGGGACGACCGCCGTACACGACGGGTACGGCGGCCGCGATCCGGTCGATGAACGTGTCACTCGTGTGGTGCGAGACGATGACGGCGCCGTCGACGGCACCGCTGCGGACGTAGCTCGTCGTCTTGTCACCGGGGTCGTCGTTCGCGATGAAGAGGTTGAGCACATAGTCGGAACGGCTCAGACGCGCGTTGATCCCCGACACGATCGCGGCGAAGAACGGGTCGCCGAAGAAGCGCGTCGTGTCCTCGGGAACGATGAGCGCGATCGCATGGGTCTGGCGACTCGCGAGAGACCGCGCGGCACGGTTCGGCACGTAGTTCAATTCGGCGATGGCGCGCTTCACGGAGTCGAGCGCCTCGGGACTCACCGCCGTCGACCCGTTGACGACCCGCGACACCGTCGACCGCGAGACCCCTGCCGCGGCAGCGACCTCTTCGATCGTGACGGAACCCCGCACCGTGTCCATTCCTGCGTGCCTTCCCGGACCGGCGATCGTGCGCACTACGCCGGTGGCAGGGCCGAGTCGAGGTCGATCGCCCGCGCCGCGATGATGCGTGAGTACTCGCGTCCGCTGTCTTTCACGACACGCTCTTGCGTGTCGTAGTCCACTCGAACGATACCGAACCGCTTCTCGTATCCCCACGCCCACTCGAAGTTGTCCAGGAGCGACCAGTAGAAGTAGCCGCGCACGTCGACGCCCGACTCGGCGGCATCCAGTACTGCTCCCAAGTGGCCGCGAAGGAAGTCGACGCGCTCGGCATCCGGAACCCGCTTCTCGCCGTCGACCTCGATGAGCTCGTCGTCGTACGCGGCACCGTTCTCCGTCACGTAGAGGACCGTGCCGACGGGCTGCGCGTACTCCGTCCACACGCGGGAGAGGAGTCGTCGGAGTCCATCGAACTGCACCTCCCAGTTCATCGAAGTGCGAGCAAGTCCCCGCTCGTTCGGGTGCCCCGATCCTGCGGGGAACGGCGACTCCCCGCGACGGTCCGTCGGGGCGTCGCCGCCCTGGGGCGGGTTGGCGGGTGGCTCTGCGCTCACGAGGTCGCCGTGGTAGTAGTTCACGCCGAGCGCGTCGATGTGCGAAGAGATCGTCTCGAGGTCGCCCGGGAGGACGGCCGCCTCGAAGGCGTCGACAGACGCGGCATCCTTCGCACGGAAGTCCTCGACGATGTCGGCGGGATAGCTCCCGCGGAACACGGGGTCGAGGAACCAGCGGTTGTGCTGACCGTCGAGGCGTCGGGCAGCGTCGACGTCGGCGGGGTTCTGCGGATCGGCGGGGTCGGCGACGGTGAAGTTCAGGGTGATCCCCAGGTCGAGCGACGCATCGCGACTGCGCAGCTCGCGCACGACCTGTCCGTGGCCGAGCAGGAGGTGATGGGATGCCAGGAGGCCCTCGCGCATGCTGTAGTGCCCGGGCGCGTGGAGTCCCGCCGTATAGCTCAGGAACGACGAGCACCACGGCTCGTTGAGGGTCGTCCACACGTTGACGCGGTCGCCGAGGGCGTCGTGCATCGTCAGGGCGTACTCGGTGAACTTCTCCGCCGTATCGCGGACGGCCCAGCCGCCGCGATCCTGCAGCGCCTGCGGCAGGTCCCAGTGGTAGAGCGTCAGCCAGGGCAGGATGTCGGCGGCGAGGAGTTCGTCGACGAGCCGCTTGTAGAAGTCCAAGCCCCGCTCGTTGACGGCCCCGCCGTCGGGGCGCACGCGCGACCACGACGTCGAGAAGCGATACGTCTGCAGTCCCATGTCCTTCATGAGGGCGACGTCGTCGCGGTACAGGTGGTAGTGGTCGCAGGCGACGTCACCGTTGTCGGCGTTGATGACGGCGCCCGGAACGCGGGCGAAGGTGTCCCAGATCGAGGCCCGTCGGCCGTCTTCGAAGGCCGCGCCCTCGATCTGGAAGGCGGCCGTCGCCGCGCCGAACAGGAAGTTCGACGGGAACGGACGCTCGGCAGTGGTGCTCATTCGGGCAGAGTCCTCTCGAGATGCTGTGATCATGTCTTATCAGCCCTTCACTGCGCCGGCCATGATGCCGCTCACGAGTTGCTTGCCCGCGAAGACGAACAGCAGCAGCAGCGGGATCGTCGCGAGGAGCACACCCGCGAGAACGACCGAGTAATCGACGAAGTAGTTGGCCTGCAGGAGCGACAGTGCGACGGGGAGTGTCGGGCTCTGCCGGTCGAGAACGATGAACGGCCAGAAGAACTGGTTCCAGGCGCCGACGAACGTGAAGAGGAAGAGCATCGCCGCTGCCGGACGCGCCGCCACGACGCCGACCGTCCAGAACGTGCGGAGCATGGATGCCCCGTCGACGCGGGCTGCCTCGATGAGCTCATCGGGCACGGTCTGGCTGAGGTACTGCGTCATCCAGAAGACACCGAAGGCGCTCGTGAGCGCCGGCACGATGACCGCGCCGATCGTTCCCGTCCAGCCGAGATCCGCAAAGAGGATGTAGAGCGGCACGACACCCAGCTGCATCGGCACCGCCATCGTCGCGACGACGAACGCGAGCAGCCACTTGCCGCCCTTGAAGCGCAGCTTGGCGAAGGCCCAGCCCGCGAGCGTCGAGAACACGACGACGGATGCCGCGATGACCGTCGAGCTGAAGATCGAGTTCCACAGCGCGAGCCAGAAATTGACGGCGGGGTCGTTCATGACCGACAGCGCGTTGTCGATGAAGTTGCCGCCGGGGAGCCACGACATGTCGGGGTCGTTGATCGTCGAGGCATCCCCCGAACCGATCAGGAACGACCAGTAGTAGGGGAAGATCGCCGACACGATGACGACGGCGAGCCCCATGTAGACCCAGAACCCCGCACGCACACCGCGAATGCGGGTCGTGCGCTCGCCGCGCCGGCGGCGGCGATCGTTGGGGAGGTTCTCCTCGACGATCGCAAGAGGTGGCGTACTGACAGCACTCACGACTGGACTCCCTTCCGGCGACGACGCGGGCGGACGACTCCGCGGCCGCCGTCGTCGCGCACGAGACGGCGGGTGATGAGCAGATTGAGGAGGCCGATCACGAGGATGATGATGAAGAGGATCCACGCGAGGGCCGCGGCACGGCCGAAATTGAACTCGCCCCAGCCGATGTTGTAGAGGTACAGCGTGATCGTCAGCCACTGCTGCGCCGCGCCGCCCTGGCCCGTGTTGTCGAACATGCGCGGCTCGTCGAAGATCTGGAGCCCGCCGATCGTCGAGGTGATGACGACGAAGATGAGGGTGGGCCGCAGCGACGGCAGCGTGATGCTGATGAACTGGCGGAACGGTCCCGCGCCGTCGACGGTCGCGGCCTCGTAATACTCGCGCGGAACGGCCTGCATGGCCGCGAGCAGGATGAGGGCGTTGTACCCGGTCCAGCGGAAGTTGACCATCGTCGCGATCGCGACGTGGCTCCAGAAGGGGTCCTTGTGCCACGGGATGGGCTCGAGTCCGATGTTCGACAGGACGTTGTTCACGAGTCCGTGGTTGTCGCCGAACATGTTGCTGAAGATGAGGGCGACCGCGACGGGTGCCATGACGTAGGGCAGGAGAACGCTCATGCGCCAGAACGTCTTCGCGCGGATGTTGCGATCGAGCATCGCCGCGATGAAGACAGCGAGAAGCAGCTGCGGGATCGTGGAGAGCAGGAAGATGCTGAAGGTGTTCCGCAGCGCCGTCCAGAACTTCGGGTCGTTGAGGATCCAGATGTACTGATCGAGCCCGATGAAGGTTCCGGAGTTGCGGACGAGGTCCCATTCCTGGAACGAGATGATGGCCGTGAACACGATCGGGAAGAGCCCGACGATCGCGAACAGGATGAAGAACGGGGAGATGTAGAGGTACGGCGATACCTTGACGTCCCAGCGGCTGAGCTTCTGCCCGAACGACAGCACGCGCGGCGCGCGCTCAGGGCTGGGCCGGTCGGCCGGACCGGACGTCGTGGGGCGAGTGGCGGTCGATGTCACGGGAGGCTCCGAATCGAGATCGGGATGCCGAGGGGTGCGGGTCGCACGGTCGCGACCCGCACCCCTCGGATCATCAGAAGGCTTCGACCTCGGCGACCCAGGTGTCCCAGGACGTCTGCTGGTCTTCCGTGCCGTCGAACACGCGGTTCACGGCGTTCTGGAGCGCGTCGTGGTACTTGAAGTAGTTCGCGTCCTTGTACGGGGTGACGGTGATCGCCTCCGACCGCTCGGCGAAGATCTGACCGGTCGGGGCGTTGTTGAAGAACTCGTTGGTCGAGTCGGTGACGGCCGGGTCGCTCTGCGCGTCGATCGCGCTGGGGAACTGGCCGGCGTTCACGAACGTCTTCGCCTGCTGCTCGGGAGCCGTGAGCCAGTCGGCGAGCTCGAGAGCCGCGTCGACGTTCTTCCCGTTGGCCGGGACGGTCAGGTACGAGCCGCCCCAGTTGGCACCGCCGCCGGGGAAGACGTTGGCGACCTCCCAGCCAGTGACGTCGGGAGCGTTGCCCGAGATGATGCCCAGCATCCAGCCCGGGCACAGCATCGTGGCGAACTCGCCGTTGGCCATGGAGGCGTTCCAGTCGTCCGACCACTGGCCGGAGTACGCCGCGTTCGGGATCGCGCGCTCGACGACGAGGTTGTACGCGTCGGCGACCTCGGGGTTCTCCGTCGCGATGACGGTGCCGTCCGGCTCGGAGTACGTGTACTCCATCTGGTTGAAGATGCCCTGGAGCACCGAGTTGGCGGCGTCGATCATGGGCTTGCCCGTCGCGGCCTTGTACTGGTCGGCGACGTCGAAGAAGTTGTCCCAGTCGCCGTCGAAGAGCGTCGCGACCTCGTCGGGCGTCGACGGGAGTCCGGCGGCCTCGAAGAGGTCGGCGCGGTAGCAGATCGCCTGCGGTCCGATGTCGGTGCCGAAGCCCACGAGGCGGCCGTCCGCGTCGGTCGCGCCGGCTTCCTTCCAGTCGAGCCAGCGGCCCTTCGCGCTGTCGGGCACCTCGGCGAGCAGATCGGAGTACTGCATCGCCTCGGCGAACCAGTCGATCTCGACGGCCTCGATGTCTGCGAGACCTTCCTTGCCGAGCTTCTGGAAGTAGTTCGCCCGCGCGTCGCCCGACTCGGCGGCCTTGTTGTGCACGATCTTCACGTTCGGGTGCTCGTCCATGTACTCCTGGAGGAGTTCATCGGTGTACCCGAAGTTGTTGAAGGTCGCGAGGGTCAGGGTGATCTCCCCGTCGGGGTCTGCGGAAGAGCCTCCGCCACCCCCCGATGCGCAGCCGGCGAGGGCGATTGCCGTGGCCGAGAGGGCCGCAACGGCGACCGTGGCCTTTCTGAAGGCGCGTGAATTCACTGTCACTCCTTTGTGTCGTAAGGGTGTTGCTGTGCAGGTTCGAGTCGGACGACCCAGCGTCCGAGCCTTGTCGTGGGACCGCTCCCACGACGGTGACGGCAACGCTATGGGATCGCTCCCACGAACGCAAGGGAGCGCTCCCACGAAATGGTCACAGTTACGTCACGATGGAATCGCCGAGTCGGATCGCCGGGGCCCGTAGACTGTGAGAAACCCCGCCCGCGACATTCCGGAGCCTTTCCATGCCCACCATCGTCGTCGACGTCATGCCCAAGGCCGAGCTGCTGGACCCTCAGGGGAAGGCCGTCGCCGGAGCGTTCTCGCGTCTCGGCGTCGACACCTTCACGGGCGTTCGCATCGGCAAGCGCTTCGAGCTCGCTGTCGAGGGCGAGGTCGACGAGGCGACGCTCGCGACGGCCCGCAAGGTCGCCGAAGAGATCCTCTCCAATTCCGTCATCGAGGACGTCGTCGGCATCGAGGTCGTGGAATGACCGCCCGGATCGGGGTCATCACGTTCCCCGGTTCCCTTGACGACCGCGACGCGCAGCGCGCGATCCGCGCGGCGGGCGGTGAGCCCGTCGCCCTGTGGCACGGCTCGCACGACCTCGAAGGTGTCGATGCGCTCGTGCTGCCGGGGGGTTTCAGCTACGGCGACTATCTGCGGGCGGGTGCCATCGCCGCGCTGGCGCCGATCATGTCCGAGGTGAAGGATGCCGCGGCATCCGGTATGCCCGTCCTCGGCATCTGCAACGGGTTCCAGATGCTCGTCGAGGCGCACCTGCTGCCGGGCGGACTCATCCGCAACGCTCACCAGCAGTTCATCCGCCGGGACCAGCGCCTGCGGGTCGAGAACGCGGCGACGGCGTGGACGAGTGATTTCGCCGACGGTCAGGAGATCGTGATCCCGCTCAAGAACGCCGACGGCGGATACGTCGCGGCCGAGTCCGAGCTCGATCGCCTCGAGGGCGAAGGACTCGTCGCTTTCCGCTATCTCGGTGTCAACCCCAACGGCTCCCTCCGCGACATCGCGGGCATCACCAACGAGCGCGGCAACGTCGTCGGCCTCATGCCGCATCCCGAGCACGCCGTCGAGGAGGGCTTCGGCCCGAACACCCCCGCCGCGATGCGCTCGGGCATCGACGGTCTCCCGTTCTTCACCTCGGCGATCGCCTCCGTCGTCGCCGCCGCCTGACCCACGGCTCCGCCGCGGCCGTCCGTCCGCCCGTCCGCCGCGTCGTTCGTCCGCGAGACTGCATCCTCCGGCCGAGACAGCGGTCCCGAGGTGCAGTCTCGGTCGTGAGGTGCAGTCTCGCGGGAGGGATGCCGCGGGAGGGATGCCGCGGGAAGGGATGCCGCGGAAGCCGGCGCGCCGGTCCCGCCAGCGGGCGTCAGACGGTGCCTGCCGGGGGCCAGACGCCGATGATGATCGCCATCACGAGCACCGTGACGAGCTCGTGCCCGATGTTGAGCACCGTGAGCGACGACGGCCGGCCCTCGAAGGCATCGTGCGTGATGAAACGCGCGGCAGTGAAGCCGGCCCACAGGGCGACGGCCGTCACGATCGCGGTCCAGAGGTATCCGCCGCCGTAGAAGTGCCACGCGATCGCCGTCGAACCCGCAAGCACCCACGCCGTTGCGAAACTCACGAGAACGGTCACCACGATGGCGATCGTCGCGCTGGATGCCGGTCTGTCCATGTCGACCTTCGCCAGACGCGCCCAGCGGGTTCCGAACACCTTCGGCGTGTACCAGATCGACCCCACGACCATGCTCGACGCGGTTGCGATGAGGACCGCCCAGTAGTTGATCTCGGGAACCATGTCTCGCCTCTCCCCTGCGGCCCCTGCCGCTCGACGCGAGCGTAGACCCTGCGGTCGGCCCCGCGCGAGGTGCACGACGATAGCGTGGGTAGGGTGACCCCTCTCGTCGTCAGCGTCCCCTCGGAAGAGCTCGCCTCGGATCTCCGACCGCTCCCGGAAGCGGTCGACCTCGTCGTGTGGCCGATGGACTCCCCGTCGCCGCGTGAGCGCTTCGACCTCGTCGTGCCCCCGTACATGTCGATGTCACAGGTGCTCGAGCGACTGGACGGCGTTGCCGTCGGCCTCGTCCAAGGCCAGTCGATCGGATACGAGGGCGTGGCCGAGATGCTTCCTCCGGGGCTCCCCTTCGCGAACGCCTCCTCCGTGCACGAGACGTCGACCGCTGAACTCGCGCTCGCGCTCGTTCTGGCGGCTCAGCGCCAGATGCCGTCTTTCGTCCGTTCGCAGGACGCGCATGCGTGGGAGCCCGTCTTCGCAGACAGCCTCGCCGACCGCTCCGTGCTCATCTTGGGCTTCGGCGGCGTGGGGAAGGCCGTCGCCGCACGACTCGCGCCGTTCGAGACGAAGGTCACGGCGGTCGCGACACGGGCGCGGACCGAAGAGGGGGTCGAGGTGCACGCTATCGACGACCTCCCGAGTCTTCTTCCCGCGTCGGAGATCGTGATCCTCACTCTTCCCGGCGGGGATGCCACGCGCCACCTCGTCGACGCGTCGTTCCTGGCCGCACTCCCCGACGGCGCGCTCGTCGTGAACGTCGGACGAGGCACTCTGGTGGATACGGACGCACTGGTCGCGGAGCTCCAGGCAGGACGACTGCGAGCCGCCCTCGACGTCACGGAGCCCGAGCCCTTGCCGGGCGATCACCCCCTGTGGTCGGCCCCCGGGACGCTCATCGCCCCGCATGTCGGCGGGGCCTCCAGCGCCATGCGCCCCCGGATCGCCTCGCTCGTGAGAAGCCAGATCGACCGGATGCTGGCGGGCGAAGAGCCGCTGAACGTCGTCATCGAGGGGTGATCCTCGTGCGGCCCGGAGAGGGCATGGGAATGCAGACGCACCGTCAGGCGTCGAATCACTCATGAGTCTCTACGCGCGCCTCAACGAACACTCCGACCCGTTTCTTCTCGAGATCGTGGACCGCGACGACCTGCACCCCGGTCCGGGGCAGGTGCGGGTCCGTATTCGCGCCGCGGGTCTGAACCCCGTCGACTGGAAGATCGCCGTCCATCCGCAGATCGCCGCGCGCTACGGCGTCGATGTTCCCGGCGGCTTCGGCAACGACTTCGCGGGCGAGATCGATGAAGTCGGCGAAGGTGTCACAGGTTTCGCCGTCGGCGACCGCGTCTTCGGTGGTGCCCGCGGACACGCGATGGGAGAGCACACGATCGTCACGATCGGCTCCGACATCATCGCGTCGACACCCGACGGTGTCGACGACATCACGGCGGCGACGCTCGCGGTCGCCGGGCGAACGGCGGCCGCGGCGCTCCACGCGGTCGGGATCTCACACGGCGACACCGTCCTGATCGGTGGCGCAGCCGGCGGTGTCGGCGTCTTCGCGGTGCAGCTCGCCGTCGCGGCGGGAGCCACGGTCATCGGCACGTCCTCGCCCGCCAACTTCGACTTCCTCGCGGATCTCGGCGCGATCCCCGTCGCACACGGCGACGGCCTTCTCGATCGCGTGCGAGTAGCCGCGCCCGACGGCGTGGACGCCGCTCTCGACCTGCACGGCACCGACACGGCACTCGCGGCCCTCGAACTCGGCGTCGCGCCGGGCCGCATCGCGACGATCGCCGCCGGGCCGAACGCTCCCGAGGGCACGATCGTGACGGGCGGCGCCGACGCGGATGCCGGCGCTCTCGACGACGTCGCGGCGCGCATCGCGGCCGGGACTCTGCGCGTCCCGATCCAGGCGACGTTCCCGCTCGCCCAGGTGAACGACGCCGTCGCGGCGCTGCGCACCGGTCACGTGAGCGGCAAGCTCGTCGTCACGATGTGAGCAGACCCATGGGCGAGGAGGAACGCACCGCGACGGTCGTCGTCATCGGTGCCGGACAGGCGGGTCTGTCGGCGGCATACCACCTGCAGCGGCGCGGGTTCGCGAGCGCGCTCGAGTCAGCGGCATCCGGCTCGCCCTCCTTCGTCGTGCTCGACGCGGCATCCGCGCCGGGCGGCGCGTGGCAGCACCGCTGGGAATCGCTCACGATGTCGACCGTCAACGGAATCTTCGGGCTTCCCGGCTCGCCCGCACCCCCCATCGACACGCTCGAGCCCAGCCGCGACGCGGTACCGCGCTACTTCGCCGCGTACGAGCGCGAGTTCGCCCTCCCGATCCTGCGACCCGTCCGCGTCAGCGCGGTGGACGCGGCAGACGACGACCCTGATGGCCCGCTCCTCGTGACGACCGATCACGGGACGTGGCGAACTCAGGCGGTCATCAACGCGACCGGAACGTGGACCAACCCCGTCCTGCCCGTGTACCCCGGCGCCGAGACCTTCCGTGGCCGCCAACTCCACACCCGCGACTACGTGTCCGCCGACGAGTTCACGGGGCAGCGCGTCGCCGTCGTGGGTGGAGGGATCTCCGCCGTGCAGCAGCTCGAGGAGATCTCCCGCCACGCCACGACGTTCTGGTACACGCGACGCGAGCCTCGCTTCATCGAGGGGGAGTTCCAACCGGAGACGACGGGCCGCGCCGTCATCGAGCGGGTCACCGCAGACGTCGAAGCGGGGCGTCCGTCGCAGAGTGTCGTGAGCTACACGGGACTCGCGTGGACCCCGTACGCCGTCGCCGCGAGGAATCGTGGAGCGCTCGTCCGTCGTCCCATGTTCACGGCGATCGAGCCGACAGGAGTCCGTGAGGCCGACGGGTCGCTGACCCCGGTGGATGCCATCCTGTGGGCCACGGGATTCCGCCCCGCCATCTCGCACCTCGACCCCCTCGGGCTCCGCGGGCCGCTCGGCGGGATCGAGATGCGTCGCACGCGCGTCGCGGCCGACCCCCGCGTGCACCTCATCGGCTTCGGGCCGTCTCAGTCCACGGTCGGTGCCAACCGCGCGGGTCGCGACGCCGTCGGCGAGATCGCGCGAATGCTGTCACACCGCGAAGAGAGCGTGCACGTCGGGCACGAGTGAGCGTCCGCCGAGGGCTTCGAGCTCCATCAGCACGCTCGTGGCGACGACGATCCCCCCGAGCGCGGGCACCAGCTCGTGCGCTGCCCGCAACGTTCCCCCCGTCGCCAGCACGTCGTCGACGAGCAGCACACGGGTGCCGGGGGCGATGTCATCGTGGGCTTCGATGACCGCTGTTCCGTACTCGAGGGAATACGACACGGAGGCGGCCGGACGCGGAAGCTTTCCCGCCTTCCGGATCGGCAGCAGCCCGACGCGCGCGGCCGTCGCAACGGCGCCCGCGAGCAGGAACCCTCGCGCTTCGATTCCGGCGACGACGTCGAACTGACCGGCGTACGGCGAGATCATCGCGTCGATGACAGTCTCGAGCGCATCCGCGTCGGCGAGCAGCGGGGTGATGTCACGGAACAGCACACCCGGCTCGGGGTAGTCGGGAATCGTGCCGATGAGCGATTGCGCACGTGCGAGGGCGGTTGTCACCCGTTCACGCTACCGTCGTCGACAGGCCACGGAGGCGCATGCAAGCGCTTGCAGTATCCTGGGGCGATGACTTCGACCGACACCTCCGAGCGCACCGACGTGACCCTCGCCTCTCCAGGAGCCGAATGGTGGCGCACCGCCGTCATCTACCAGATCTACCCGCGGTCCTTCGCGGACAGCTCGGGCGACGGCATCGGCGATCTTCCCGGTGTCACCGAGCGTCTGGACGACCTCGCCGATCTCGGCATCGATGCCATCTGGTTGAGCCCTTTCCAGCGCTCCCCGCAGAAGGACGCGGGCTACGACGTCGCCGACTACCGCGATGTCGACCCCCTCTTCGGCACGCTCGGTGACTTCGACGACATGCTCGCGGCGGCGCACGGTCGCGGCATCCGCGTCATCGTCGACCTCGTCCCCAACCACTCCTCCGATCAGCACGTGTGGTTCCAGGAGGCTCTGGCAGCAGGACCCGGCAGCGCCGAGCGCGCCCGGTACATGTTCCGCGACGGACAGGGCGAGAACGGCGAGCTTCCGCCCAACAACTGGGAGTCCGTCTTCGGCGGACCCGCCTGGACACGCATCGTCGAGAGCGATGGCACCCCCGGCCAGTGGTACCTCCACATCTTCGATGCGTCGCAGCCCGATTTCGACTGGTCCAACGAGATCGTCCGCGAGGAGTTCCGCTCGATCCTCCGCTTCTGGCTCGACCGCGGGGTCGACGGCTTCCGCGTCGATGTCGCCCACGGTCTCGTCAAGGTCGACGGTCTTCCCGACTACACCCCGCCCGCGGACGCCGATTCGATGGGCGGCGGCGAGGACAACGTGCCGTATTGGGGCCAGGACGGCGTCCACGACATCTACCGCGACTGGCACGCGCTGCTCGCCGAGTACGCCGGTGACCGTGTCCTGGCGGCGGAAGCGTGGCTGCCCACGCCCGAGAAGACGGCTCTGTGGGTGCGTCCCGACGAGATGCACCAGGCGTTCAACTTCGCGTACCTCGAGACCGGATGGGATGCCGACGAGCTCCGGACCGTCATCGACCAGTCGCTCGCGGCTTACCGCGCCGTCGGCGCACCCAGCACGTGGGTCCTCTCCAACCACGACGTCGTTCGCCACGCCTCACGGCTCGCGTTGACCGCGGAGAACCCGCAAGGACACGGCATCGGACCCGACTCCCCCGGCAAGCCGATCGCCGAGGTCGGTCTGCGACGCGCGCGCGCGGCGTCGACGCTCATGCTGGCCCTCCCCGGATCGGCCTACCTCTACCAGGGCGAGGAGCTCGGCCTGCCCGAGGTCATCGACATCCCGGGCGACGCACGCCAGGACCCGACCTGGTTCCGCACACAGGGCGAGCGCTACGGCCGTGACGGATGCCGCGTCCCCATTCCGTGGACGCAGGACGCGCCCGCCTACGGGTTCAGCCCGAGCGGAGCATCCTGGCTGCCCCAGCCCGCGGAGTGGGCCGCGCTCGCCCGCGACGTGCAGGTGTCCGACCCCGGATCGACGCTCTCGCTCTACCGCGCGCTGCTCTCGGTGCGCAAGACGCACGGCCTCGGTTCCGGTGATCTCGAGTGGATCGACGGCTATCCCGACGACGTCGTCGCCTTCCGCAACGGCGACGTGACGGTCATCGCGAACGTCGGCGATCGGCCGGTCGCGCTTCCCGCCGGTAATGTGATCGCTGCGAGCGGACCGGTGGCCGGCGGGACGCTCCCGGCCGACACCGCTGTGTGGCTCGCCGTGGACTGATCCACTCCGATCGAGCCGAGAGAGGTGGCACCGTGGTCAGCATCGACGAGGTTGCGCGCCTCGCGGGCGTCTCGACCGCCACGGTGTCCCGCGCCCTCAGCGGGCGAGGGAACGTGTCCGAATCGGCGCGCCAGCGCGTCGAGGCGGCCGCCAAGGGACTCGGCTACGTCGTGTCGGCGTCGGCGTCGAGCCTCGCATCGGGACGCACGCGCAACATCGGCGTGCTGGTGCCGTTCATCGACCGCTGGTTCTTCTCGACGGTCCTGAGCGGCATCGCATCCGCGCTCATGCGGCGCGGCTTCGACATCACGCTGTACAGCCTCACCGCCGACCGCGGCGAGCGGCTCGAGGTGTTCGAGAACTTCCTGCGACGCCAGCGCGTCGACGGCGTCATCGCGATCTCGATCGAGCTCGGCGACGAGGAGACGACCCGACTCGCCGAGCTCGGCCTCCCGGTGATCGCGATCGGGGGTCCGAATCCGCGACTCTCGACGCTCACGGTCGACGATGTGGCGGTCGCTCGACTGGCGACGGAACACCTCATCTCGCTGGGGCACCGCGCCATCGCCCACATCGGCGCAAGCCCCGAGTTCGACGTCGACTTCCACATTCCGACTCGGCGGCGGCAGGGATTCGAGCTGGCGCTGGCGGATGCCGGCATCCCGGTCCATCCAGCGCTCTTCGAGCCCGCCGACTTCACGATCGAGGGCGGCTTCCGTGCCGCGAAGCAGCTGCTCGGACGCCCCGGCGAGCGGCCGACGGCGATCTTCGCAGCGTCGGATGAGATGGCGATCGGTGCGCTCCTGGCGTCGCGCGAGCTCGGCTACCGCGTCCCTGAGGACATCTCGGTCGTCGGGATCGACGGGCACGAGCTGGGCGAGTTCTTCCGCCTCACGACGGTCGATCAGTTCCCGCGCGGCCAGGGCGAGCGCGCCGCCGACGCCATCCTCGACGAACTCGAGCGTCCCGGGCTCCGCCACGAGCCGGGGCAGCTCCCCTACGACCTCATCGTGCGCGGATCGACCTCCCGCCGCTGACGACCACTCCCCTTCGAGCCTCACCCCGTTGCCTGGCGCCCGCGCGACCGGCGCCCCGTCGCCTGGCGCCCGCGCGACCGGCGCCCCGTCGCCTGGCGCCCGCGCGACCGGCGCCCCGTTGCCTGGCGCCCGCGCGACCGGCGCCCCGTTGCCGAGAAGACCCAAACTGTCGTGATTCGGCCCGAGATTGCGCAGTTCGGGTCTTCTCGGCGGGAGGGCATCGACTCACCCAGGGCGCGGCATCCGGAGCCTTGGTGCTCCGGGCACGGGACTCGGGCGCGGCGCCCCGTTGCCGAGAAGACCCAAACTGTCGTGATTCGGCCCGCTGGCTCGCAGGTTGGGTCTTCTCGGCGGAGGGGGCATCGGCATCGCTCGGTAGGCTCGGTGGCATGGGAATCGACCTCGAGGCGCTGTACACCGACCTGCACCGGCATCCTGAGCTGTCCTTCCAGGAGACGCGGACGGCGGGGATCGTGACGCAGCACCTGACGGCGCTCGGCATCGAGTTCGAGGAGCAGATCGGCCGCACCGGCATCGCGAGCGTCATCCGCAACGGCGACGGACCCGTCGTGTGGCTCCGCGCCGACATGGACGGGCTCCCCGTCGAGGAACGCACGGGCCTCGCTTACGCATCGACCGCGCGCGGCATCGATCCGTCGGGCACCGACGTTCCTGTCATGCACGCGTGCGGGCACGACATGCACGTCACGGCGCTCCTCGGCGCCCTCGAGAAGCTCGTGAACACGAAGGACGAGTGGTCGGGCACGATCGTCGCGATCTTCCAGCCCGCCGAAGAGTACGGTGCCGGGTCGCAGGCGATGATCGCGGACGGCGTGCTCGACCGGTTCCCTCGGCCCGACATCGTGCTGGGTCAGCACGTCACGCCGCTTCCCGCCGGCACGATCGGGGTGCGCAGCGGCACGCAGATGGCGGCATCCGACGGCCTGACCGTCACCCTCCTGGGTCGCGGGGGTCACGGATCCCGCCCGCACTCGACGATCGACCCCGTCGTCATGGCGGCGGCGACCGTGATGCGCCTCCAGACGATCGTGTCGCGCGAAGTCGACCCGCGCGATGTCGCTGTCGTGACCGTCGGATCGATCCACGCGGGCCTCAAGAACAACATCATCCCCGCCGAGGCGAAGCTCGAACTGAGCTTGCGCTACCCCGACGATGAGGCCCGAGCGAGCGTGCTCGAAAAGGTCGAGCGCGTCGTCCGCGCCGAGGCGCAGGCGTCCGGTGCCGAGCAGGAGCCGACGATCACGATCGACCACTCGCTGCCGCCGACGATCAACGACGTCCATTCGACGGCACGCTTGACCCTCGCGTTCGACGCCGCCTTCGGTGAAGGCACGGTCGTCGATCCCGGCATGTTCACGGGCAGCGAGGACGTGTCGTGGTTCGCACGCGAAGCAGGAGTCCCGCTCGTGTTCTGGTTCTGGGGCGGAGTCGATCCCGCGATCTACGCGGCAGCTCTCGCATCGGGCACGATCGCGCGTGACATCCCCACGAATCACTCGCCGTTCTTCGCGCCGGTGCTCCACCCGACGCTCGAGGTCGGCGTCGACGCGCTCGTCGTCGCAGCCCGCGAGTTCCTCGACTGATCGCCTGACCTGTCCTCGCGCGCGTCAGCGAGCGACATGCCCGACAGGATGCCGGGAAGCCCGCGCCCCGCGGATGTCGTGAAGAGCAGCACGAAGGTCGCGAGCCCGAAGAGCAGACCCGCAAGACTCCACGGGGTCGGCAGCGCCCCCAGCAGCACGTAGCCGCTGATGCCGCCCGCCCAGCGCAGGGGCCTGGCGAGCCAGGTCGGGACGGGCCCACCGCGATAGCGGAGCTGCACCGCGAGGTCGCCGACCGACCGCCCGGTGGTCAGGATGACGACGAGCCACAACGCGGCGGGGACGAGCGTCCCGAGGATGCTCGAGAGCTCGGCCTCGAGGACGAGGTCGCGACGGTCGATCGCGCCGAGCACGAGCTGGGTCCCGACACCGGCCGCCGCCGACACGAGCGAGAAGCCGATGATGTCGCACAGCATCGCCAGTGCGCGGCGTCCCCTCGTCACGGGGCGTGGTTCTGCGGCATCCGCCGACGTGCGCCATCCGCGGTGACGAGCGGGAACGAAGAAGGCGAGGAGCGACCCCAGGACTGCACCGGTCGTGTTGGTCAGCATGTCGTCGACGTCGAACACCCGGTACGCGCACGAGTACAGTCCCCACACCCCCGTGAGCTGCGTCGTCTCGATGAAGGCCGAGACTCCGAGCCCGACAGCGAGTGCCACCAGGATGCCGCGTCCCGCCAGCACCCGGATGAAGAAGCCGAGCGGCATGAAGAGCAGGACATTGAAGAGGAGCTGCAGCACGGCGGGGTTCGTGAGCGCCGGTCCCGGTCCGGCGAGCGCCCCGCCGATGTCGTCGACGAACTCGAAGAGATCGAGGTTCGAGCCCACGCAGCGGATCGAGTCGGCTTCGGGAAGCGGCAGGAGCGTGTAGGCCCAGATCGCCCAGAAGTAGACGAGCGCCGAGGCCCACAGCACGAATCGGCCGAAGTGGAGCCCGCCGCGGCGCCGATAGCTCGCGGCGACGAACGGAACGAAGAGGAGGAAACCAGCGGCCGCGCCCACGACGATCGCGATGATGCCGGGTGTGATGCGATCCACGCGACCAGTGTGCCAGGGCGGCCGCGTAAAGATTCCGTAAGGATGCGTCTTCGCGCACTTCCCGACGAGTAACATCACCCGCCGTGACCTACGAACCTCGCGAGGACGCGGATCAGCCGCCTCGCGCGAAACGCCTGATCCTGGGCGATCCTCTGACGTCGGAGAAACTCGACGAACAGCTCCTGCCGAAGAAGCGGGCGCTCCCGATCTTCGCGTCCGACGCGCTCAGCTCCGTCGCGTACGCACCGCAGGAGCTCCTCATGATCCTGCTGATCGGCGGCACGGCCTTCCTCGCGTTCAGCCCGTGGGTCGCAGGCGCCGTCGTGCTGCTCCTCGTGGTCGTCGTCGCGAGCTATCGGCAGCTCATCAAGGCCTACCCGTCGGGCGGAGGCGACTACGAAGTCGCCCGTACGAACCTGGGCGAAGTGCCCGGCGTCGTCGTGGCTTCGGCGCTTCTCGTCGACTACGTGCTGACGGTCGCCGTCTCAGTGGCCTCGGGAGTCGACAACATCATCTCGGCGATCCCCGAGCTGAATCCCGGCCGAATCGAACTGGCCGTGGGTTTCGTCATCCTGATCGTCCTCGTCAACCTCCGCGGAGTTCGCGAGGCATCGTTCGCGTTCGCCATCCCGACCTACGTCTTCATCGGCTCGGTCGCCGTCATGATCGTCGTGGGGCTGACCCGCACACTGATGGGCGATCCACCCGTGGCTTCGAGCGCGGAGTTCGCCGTGCAGGGTGAAGAACTCACGCAAGCCGCCGTCATCCTGCTGATCCTGCGGGCGTTCTCGAGCGGCTGCTCCGCGCTGACCGGCGTCGAGGCCGTGTCGAACGGCGTCCCCGCGTTCCGCAAGCCGAAGATCCGCAACGCGCAGATGACGCTCGTGCTGATGGGCGGGATCGCGATCGTGCTCTTCGCGGGCCTCACGGCTCTCGGGCTGCTGTCGGGAGTTCACTACGCGGAGAACCCGTGCAGCCTCATCGGCTTCGACTGCGCGAACCAGCCGCAGCCGAGCCTCATGGCGCAGATCGCCGCCGCGACGTTCGGGGCGGGGTCGATTCCGTTCTTCCTGATCCAAGCGGCCACGGCATGCGTCCTGCTTCTCGCGGCGAACACGGCGTTCAACGGCTTCCCGCTGCTCGGGTCGGTGCTGGCGCGCGATGGCTATGCCCCCAAGGCCCTCAACACCCGCGGCGATCGCCTGGTCTACTCCAACGGCATGATCATCCTCGGCATCGGCGCCATCGTCGTACTCGTCGTCTACCAGGCGAACCTCACGACCCTCATTCAGCTGTACATCATCGGCGTCTTCGTCTCGTTCTCGCTGGGACAGATCGGGATGGTCAGGCATTGGCGTCGCGCGCTGCGCAATCTGAAGACGCTCACTGCGGATGCCGCGGCCCAATCGGCCGCGCTGTATGAACGCCGCTCCGCGCGAACGGGGCTCGTCATCAACTCGATCGGCGCCGCGATGACGGTCTTCGTCCTCGTCATCGTGACCGTCACGAAGTTCACCCATGGCGCGTGGCTCGTCTTCCTCGCGATCCCCGTCCTCGCGACCCTCATGATCGGCGTCAACCGCTACTACCGCGACGTCGAGCACGAGATCGAGGTCGACGACTCGACCCACTTCGGATCGAACGGCGACCTCGCGATCGTCCTCGTCAACCGCCTTCAGAAGCCGGTCATCAAGGCGATCGACTACGCGCTCGCGGCGAAGCACGAGAAGGCGCTCGCGCTGCATGTCGCGGTGACGGAGGCCGAAGCGACAGCTCTCCAGCGGCAGTGGGAGGAGCACCGGATCCCGATGGACCTCGTCATCGTCGAGTCGCCGTATCGGTCGTACGCGGCGCCTGTCGCGGGCTTCATCAAGAAGTACCGCGAGAAGCACGGGGCGGCAGTCGTCACCGTCTACCTGCCGCAGTACATCGTGGGCCACTGGTGGGAGAACCTGCTGCACAACCGGCGCTCCCGGCGGATCGCGCAGCAGCTCATGCTCGTGCACGGTGTCAGCATCACCCTCGTGCCGTGGCTGCTCGACTCGTCCGAGCTCGTCTACGGACGCCGTTCGCGGCCGCTGCCGGGCGACGACCGCGGGGGCCGGCCGGCGCCGGAAACCCTGGGGACGCGTAGCCTGGAGGGGTGAGCACCACCGCCCCCGTCTTCGATGTCACCGCTGTGCGCGGCGACTTCCCGATCCTGTCGCAGACGGTGCACGGCTCGCCCCTCGTCTACCTCGATTCGGGTGCGACGAGCCAGAAGCCGACGAGTGTCCTCGACGCCGAGATCGACTTTCTGACGCGGGCCAACTCCGCCGTGCACCGGGGCGCGCACACCCTCGCGGGCGAAGCGACCGAGCTCTTCGAAGACGCCAGGGCGACGGTGTCCCGTTTCGTGGGTGCCCAGCCGGAGGAGTTCGTCTGGACGAGCGGCGCGACGGCCGCTCTCAACCTCGTGGCGTACGCGATCGGCAACGCGACTGCCGGACGCGGCGCACCCTCGAGCGCCCGTTTCGCCCTCGCCCCCGGCGACGAACTCGTCGTGACGGAGTCCGAGCACCACGCGAACCTCATCCCCTGGCAGGAACTCGCGGCACGCACGGGGGCGGTGCTGAAGCACATCCCCGTGCGCGACGACGGCACGCTCGACCTCGAGGCAGCGGCATCCGTCATCACTGGGCGCACGCGCGTCGTCGCGTTCTCGCACGTGTCGAACGTGCTGGGAATCGTGAACCCCGTCTCGGAGATCGCGGCACTCGCCCGAGAGGTCGGCGCGCTGACGGTTCTCGACGCGTGCCAGTCGGTTCCGCATCTGCCATTCGACTTCGCGGCGCTGGGGGTCGATCTCGCGGCGTTCTCTGGGCACAAGATGCTCGGTCCGTACGGCGTCGGTGCGCTCGTCGGCCGATCTGACGTGCTGGATGCACTGCCTCCCTTCCTGACAGGCGGCTCGATGGTGACGACCGTGACGCTCGACGAAGCGGGCTTCCTTCCCGCGCCGCAGAAGTTCGAGGCGGGCACGCAGCCTGTCTCGCAGGCCATCGGGCTCGCGGCCGCGGCGCGCTATCTCGATGCGCTCGGGATGGCAGGCGTGCATGAGCACGAGCGTCGGCTGGGCATTCGGATGATGGAAGGGCTGCGCCGGATCGACGGCGTGCGTCTTCTGGGAGATGCCGACGCCGAGCGCATCGGAATCGCGTCGTTCGACGTCGACGGCGTCCACGCTCACGACGTCGGCCAGTTCCTCGACGACCGCGGAGTCGCGGTCCGTGTCGGGCACCACTGCGCCAAGCCGCTGCACGCACGGTTCGGCCTGACGGCCTCGGTGCGAGCGTCGACGAGCGTCTTCACGACCGATGACGAGATCGACGTCTTCCTCGATGCCGTCGAGGGCGTCCGCCCGTTCTTCGGCGTCGGAGCGACGGGGGCCCCGTCATGAGCCTTGAAGCCTTGTATCAGGAGCTGTTGCTGGATCACTCGAAGCGGCCGCGGGGCAAGCACCTCGCCGACGAAGAGGGCAGGACGGCGACGTCGCACCAGCACAATCCCGTCTGCGGCGACGACGTGACGCTCCGCGTGCGTGTGTCGTCGGACGGTGAGCTCATCCGCGACGTCACGTGGGAGGGCGGCGGCTGCTCCGTCTCTCAGGCGTCGGCATCGATGTTGACGGAGCTCGTTGAGGGGATGCCGCGCGCCGAAGCCGTCGCCCTCATCGATGGTTTCCGCACGGCCTTGCGCTCCCGCGGCGAGATCCCCCTCGACGAGGATGTGTATCTCGATGCCGCGGCGCTCTCGGGCGTCTCGCGTTACGTCGCCCGCGTGAAGTGCGCGATGCTCGCGTGGGTGGCTCTCGAGGACGCACTCGCCCGCGCCTGACCCTCACGTCACGTCGCGCGAGACGAACCGGACGACGGCCCAGCCGAGGCCGAGGAGAATCCAGCCTGCGAGAAGCGGCACCGGTGCGATGCCGCTCACGAATCCGAGTGCGCCGGTATCGACTCCCACCGCGCCGAGGAGGGCGGGGAGAGGCAGGGTGCTCGCAGCCCCCGGCACGAGCGATGCGAGAGGCACCGCGACGCCGAGCGAAGCGGGAACCACGAACAGCGCGGCAAGGTGGTGGCGGACGATGACGCCGATCGCAAACCCCCAGGACGCCGCGAGCGCCCCGGCGATGGCGACGCTCCCGACGAGAGGCGGCGCCGGCATCCACCCGGCGCCCGCGACACCGCCCGCGACGAGGGCCCCTGCACCGCACGCGAGTCCGACCAGGGCACCGCCCACGCTCGCGAGAAGAGCGCGCGCCGTCAGCACCGCACCCCGGCGCTGAGCCGTCGTCTCGCGAGCGACGACGCCTCGCCGGAGCGCGAGCGTGTAGTCGAACCCCGCGTAGAGCGCCGACACAAGGATCGTCGTGAGCACGGCCGGGGTCACGAGCGTCGCGCGGAAGGCGTTCCTGATGGCATCCGGAGCGCTGCCCATCCCCTCCGGGATCGAGAGTGCGAGGGATGCCGCGAGCACGAAGCCCGCGACGACGAAGCCCGCCAGGATGAGATCGGTCGGGAACGCAGTGATCCGAGAGCGCAGGGCCGCCGTCACCGCGTGCGCCGCTCCACCGTGAGGCACGCGATCGCCGAAATCCCCACGATCCACGCGAATGCCACGGCGAGCGCGACGGGTCGATCGAGCAGCACGTCGCGGTAGCCGGGCACGGCGATCGCCGCGGTTGCGAGACCGGGCGACCACCGGACGATGTCGGGGTTCGTGCTCAGCAGAAGCAGTTCGAACGCGAGCGGTCCACCGAGCACGATGGCCGCGGCAGCGTAGTAGTTGCGGACGATCCACCCGACGGCACAGCCGCCGACCGCACCGAGCGCCGCACCGACGAGGGAGCCGACGGGCGCCGCGACGACAGCGGGCGACACGACGAACGAGCTCCCGTTGGCCGCGAGAAACGCCGCCATGGCGACGCACCACGCGGCGCAGAGGGTCGCGGTCAGAAGCGTCGCAGTGACGACTGCGCCGAGCGACTTGGCGATGAGCGCACGCCGTCGGCCGAGCATGAGGGTCGTTCGGTCGAGCGACCCGTAGTACTGCTCGCGGGTGACCGTGTACGCGCCGGCGAAGCCTGCCGCGACGAAGCTCCAGCCGAGCGGTGCGACGAGTCGCAGCGTGGCCTCGGCTGCGGGGAGGTCTCGTGCCGCTGCGGTCGCGTCGCCGCCCGACGTCAGCACCACGACGGGCACGAACGCCACGAGCCCGATGAGTGCGAGCACGCTCATCCCGCTCACCGACCGGAGGATCTCGGCCCGGATCGCCCCCGTCACGCGACGGCCCGTCCGTCGAGGAGCCGGAAGTAGGTGTCCTCGAGCGAACCTCCGCCCGCGTCGAGCAGTTCGTCGAGCTCTCCCGCGAACAGCACGCGACGGCGAAGCACGACGACGTCGTCGGCCGTCTGCTGGATCTCGGACAGCTGGTGGCTCGAGACGAGCACGGCGCCGCCCCTGCGGGCGAACGTGCGGAGGAAGCCGCGCAACCAGCGGATGCCCTCGGGGTCTAGTCCGTTCGCGGGCTCATCGAGGATGAGCGTGCGAGGACGTGCCAGCAAGGCTGTCGCGAGTCCGAGCCGCTGCGTCATCCCTGTCGAGAAGGTCGCGATGCGGCGGTGCCCGTCGAGCGCGAGACCGACGTCGTCGAGCACCTCGTCGACGCGTGACGGCGACGCGCCGACCATGAGGCGGGTGATCTCGAGATGGCGGCGTGCCGTGAGACCCGCCTCGAAGCCGAAGTCGTCCATCTGCACGCCCACGTGCGTCGCGGGATGCGCGAGCTGACGGAACGGCACCCCACTGATGCGGGCGACTCCAGCGGTCGGGGCCACGAGTCCGACGATCGCCCGCAGAGTCGTCGACTTGCCTGCGCCGTTGGGGCCTAGGAGACCCACGATCCGCCCTCTGTGCACCGAGAAGCTGACGTCCTCGACGACGCGGCGCCGGCCATAGTCCTTCGTGAGCCCCTGGAGCTCGATCGCGGGGTGTTCTGACATTCCGTGGTCCTTTCCGTGCGTGGTGGTCATCGCGAATCCGCGGGCATGGCGATGCCCAGAGTCGACAGCGGGTCGAGCACGGTGCTGCCCCACAGGGCGCCCCAGGCCGACGTCGTTCCTGTTGCGACGACGGCGATGCCGGTCGCGTCGGAGGACAATGGACGCTCGCCGACGTATTCGGCGACGGCGATCGTCCGCCCGTCCAGAACGACCCCGGGCGCGTCGAAGGGGTACACCGCGCCGAGCGGCACGGGGGTCGGGTCATCGACCGTCGCCGTGACGACCGCCTCGGCGATGGCGCGACGACCGAGAATCCCCTGTTCGAAGAGAGTCACCGCCGTCCCCGGTGCGATGTCGGGCACAGTGGCACCGGGGACGACGAGTCGGAGGGATGCGTCGCTCACGACGAAGCCGGTCGTGAGCGAGGTTTGCACCGGGATCAGGAACCCGCTCAGGATCAGCCCAGCGGCGATCGGGGTTCCCACGAAGATGATGCGCCAGGGGCGGGCGCCCGTTCGAAGAAGGTGCCGGACGGCTCGGATGACCGCGACGATCATGCCGGCGGAGATCAGGAAGGTCAGCGCGAGGATCGTCCAGGCCCCACCCGCTCCGCCTCCGGAGAGCATCCGGATGATCCGATCCAGGGCGAGCGCGATGAGGAAGAGAGGCGTGAGCACGCTGAGGACGCCGAACGGGAGCACCCAAGCCTGGGGCAATCGGCGTGCCTGCCGCGATGCTCCGAACAGCGCACGCGCGGTCGAGTCGCGCACGTCCTGGATGGCCGACGTGCGCAGATTCGGGATGTCGAGCGCGCTCATGACAGCCAGGTAGCCGTCGAAGCGCACGAAGGGGATGAGATTGACGATCACGATGGACCACGACGCCACCGCCAGGATGAGCAACGCGTCACGCACGGAGGCGTCGAGACCCGGGGACGCCGCGGCGAGCGCCGCGACCGAAGCGAGCGCCGCGTGGACGGCGGGGCCCGCGAGAGCGACGGCGACCCGCCCCCGACGATCCGCGAGCCTCCACCCGTTCGTGACGTCGACGAAGAAGGCCGGGCTGAGGTAGAACAGCATGACGCCTGCTCGGCGGGGTAGGACCCCGTGCCCGGCAAGGGTCATCCCGTGCGCCGCCTCATGCGCGGCGGTCGCCACGATGAGCACTGCGACCACGACGAGGAACGTCGAGAGCGGAAGCGGCCGCGTCAGGAGCGCGATGACGGTCGACGCCTGGACGGCGAGCGCGACGGCCCCGATGACTATGAGCGCGACGACAGGCGTCAGCATCCATCCGCGCAGGAGACGGCGACGCACCGCCTCGAGACGCGAGAAGACGGCGGGGGCCGCGAGCGACGCGACCTGCACCGTGAGCGGCGCGCGGTAGGAGAGCCGGCCGGGTGGCCGGCGTTCGGCACCCGCGATGAGTCCTCGTCGCTCGAACCTGCGCACGAGCGCGAGGAACTCCCCCGGCGACGACGTTGCGTCGTGGCGGCGCTGGAGCTCACGCACCGGCGTGCTCCCGTCGAGTGAGCGGAGAAGGTCGACGACGGGCAGTGACACTCGCGAGACGGGAACGTCGGAGGACAGGACGATCCACTGCCCGTCGCCGGCGGCTGACTCCTCGAACGCGACGGAGTCCGCGAGGCGCGGGCGGGAGTCGAGGGTCAGCTCTGCCACGACGTCTCCAGGATGACGATGCCTTCGCCGGGTCGCACCCCGGGGGTTCGCACTGAATGGACCGTCGGCGGCGCGAACCCCGCGTCGGCGAGTTCGCGCGAGATCGTCGCTTCATCGAGGAGCCGCAGCCGCGTCGTGAAGATCGGTCCGGTGAGCCCGTCGTCGTCCAGCTCGACGAAGTTGACGATGCGCTCGGTTCCTCGCGCGACGACCTCCTGCGAGGACAAGTACGTTGCGATCCGGTCCGCGCGTGTCACCGTGATCGTGTGATCGGCGGTTCGCCGGAGTTCCTGTGCCGCCGCGCCACCGGCGACCGAAAGCGCGAATCGTCCGCGGGATGAGAGGTGGCGCCGCACACTGTCGAAGAGGGCGCGGCGCCCGTCGAGGTCGAGAAGCGTGATGGACGTCGCGCCGAGAACGACGAGATCGAAGTGCCGTGCGACGCGGAAGTCGCGCATGTCGGCGTGCACGACCTCGAGGTCAGTGTCCTCGGGCGCGGCCTCGCGGAGAAGGTCGAGCATTCCCGCCGACAGGTCGAGTGCCGTGACCGCCTTTCCGATGGACAGGAGCGGGAGTGTGAGCCGGCCTCCGCCCGCGGCGAGATCCAGCACCCGCCCGTCGCATCGACGCGCGAGGGCGACGAACTCGCGAACTTCGCTGCGATCACCTCCCACCAGGTCGTCGTAGAACCGCGCACCGGCCGCGGAGTAGAGGTCTTCCTTGAGCAGCGACACGCGCTCGCGTTCCAGTCGCGCACGAATCGACGTCGTGAGTGTCTCTTCCATCGAGTGCTTTCTGTCGGGGGTGCGGACGCCGTGAAGGCGCCCGCACCCGATGACACGATCGCTATGTCGCGATCGCGACGAGGCCACCGATCGCGGCGATGATGTAGGAGGCGTGCTGCCACCACTCCATCGGCGCGTCGAGCGGATCGAGCTCCTCGAACTGGAGCGTGATGTGTTCCATCTCGTTGTTCCTTGTCTCTCGGGCGGGGTGATCCGCCCCTGGCGTCAGGTCGCGGAAAGGACGATCAGGCCGAGTGCGACTCCGTAGCTGAATCCTCGGAACCAGTCCCAGCCGTCGTCCGGCGCCGACATCTCTTCCAGTTCGACGAACTCGAGCGTCGATGCGTTCTGCATGCTCACCTCCTCTCCGATTCCGCGTACGGATCGGCGTCACGCGACTACGTCGCGGCGAGCACGATGCCGACGGCCGCGATCCCTGCGAGGAGACCCTGGTAGAAGCTCTCCCAGCTGGGCGCATCGAGCTGGTCGAGCTCTTCGAACTGAAGCGTCGTTGCGATGGTCGTCATGTCGTCATCACCTCCTCTCGTCGTGAGCGGACGGACCCGCGTGGTGCCCACACGGCGTCCTGGAGAACGCGGGAGACCTCGGTCCTGTCGATTCCCCTCAGCGGCGGCAGGCCGAGACCCCACGCGCGTTCCGTCGCTTCCGCGATGCTCGCGACATCGGCTGCCCTGGGCGCCGGAGCGATCGGGATCCGCCACCGCCTGACGAGCGCTTCGATGCCGTCGACCGGCTCGTTCGGCAGGCCGGCACCCTCGGCGACCGGCCGCCACAGATTCCGCAGTCCCTCTCGGTTCCCCCACCGACGATCTCCGCTTTCGATGCGTCTCCAGACAGCGGGGACGACGGCCGCCGTGGCGGGGATCTTGCGAGTCCTCAGCACGAAGGAAACCTCATTGGCGAGATACCAGTGCTTCATGGAGAACGCCGCGGGGATGCCGAGCGCCGGGCTCTGCGTGATGGCTCCGAGTTCCGCAGCGCGGAGCCGCGCATCGGCTCCCCCGAGATCGTCATCGCCCGCGCAGACGAGCGCTGTTGCCACGTCGATGGCTGCGGGCGAGGCGACCCGTGTTCCCGTCGCGCGCCCGGCGACGCGCAGGAAGGCCTCGAGGCAGCCTTCGCGGACCGATTCGGCGGGGAGCGACAGCAGCGCCTCGCCGTCGATAATGGCGTGCGCGGGCCGCAGTTGCTCACCGACGATGAGGCGTCGTCCCGCGCGGGTGTCGACCACGGCGACCGAGTTGACCTCGGATGACGTTCCGGTCGTCGTCGGCACGGCGATCAGCTGCGGTGCCGACGGCCTCGCGCTCGGCAGGAGCGTCAGCGCACGCTGGTCGGCACTGCGCGAAGCGTACGCGAACAGCGCGTCATCACGGCAGGCGAGCGCGGCCAGTTTGACGGCGTCGATCGTGGTCCCGCCGCCGACCGCGACGACGACGGTCGGCTCATGCCGGCGCAGTCGTTCGGCCAGTCCAGCGATGCCACTGGCAGCTCGATTCGATCCGAGAGGCACGGTCAAGGAAGACCATCCTCCCCCGACGCGCGATGCGCTGCCCGGGACTTGTTCGTCGAACACGACCGCCGTCCGGCGCCCATGGCACAGCGTCCGCAGCGTCTCGGCGGTGTGGCCGACGGCGGCATGGATCACGGTTCCGGTCATCATGCGGCTTCTGCGCGCCAGGCGTCGATGCCGCGGCGGATGGCACCGTCGACCGCGGCGAGGTCCTCGGCCGTGAAGGCGTAGGCGGGGATGAGCTGGATCGCGCCGGGTCCGGGATGGACGAGCACACCCTCGCTCGCGATCCGCGCCACCACGTCGCCGACCCCTTCGGCTGTCACGTTCGACCCCTCGGCGTCTACGAGACGGATGCCGATGAAGCACCCGCTGCCCGACCACCGCTTCGCGTAGCCGTCGTGGACGAGCGCGTCGGCCAGATCGGCGAGCCTGTCACCGAGCCGGGCGAGCGTCAGCGGTGGCAGACGTTGCAGTTCGTCGATGACCGCGAGGGTCGCTGCGGCGGCCACGGGTGTACCCGCCTGCGTCTCGGCATGGGCGAAGGTCGCACGGGAGCGGACGAAGGCGCGCGCGATCGTCGGACCCACGAGGAGAGCGGCCGCCGCTGTCACGCCGTTGGTGAGCGCCTTCGACACCACGAGCACGTCGGGCGGCACGGGCCACGCCTCGCTCGCGAAGAGACGGCCCGTCCGACCGAATCCCGTCGCCACCTCGTCGGCCACGATGAGGAAGCCATGGCGATCACGCAGTGACGCGAGGCGCCGCAGGAATTCCGGGTCGAGGGGCACGGCTCCACTCCCGAGCACGGGCTCCAGAACGACCGCCGCAATCCGGTCGCCTTCACGGCGGAGAAGCATCTCGAGCTGTTCGCCGCCGTCGTCGTGGACGATGTGACGGATGCCGCGGCGGTCCAGCGAATAGAGCGGTTGCAGCAACGCGTCTCCGCTCAGCGCGTGGCTGCCGTACATGGTGCCGTGATAGCTGCCCATGAGACCGACCACGACCGTCCGCCGGGAGTGGCCGGCGACGGCCCAGTACTGGCGGACGAGCTTCATCATCGCGTCGTTCGCCGCCCCACCCGACGTCGAGAAGATGACGCGTTCGTAGGTCTTGGGACCCGCGAGGCCAACGAGCGCGTCCGCGGCGTCCGCGGCGAGCCGGTGGGGCGCGCGGAAGAGTGAGAGATAGGACGCGTCCCGTGTCGCGCGTTCGACGGCCTCCGACACGGCGGCGTTGCCGTACCCGAGCGGCACGTTCCACAGGCCGCTCGTGGCGCATAGCCGCGTGGATCCGTCGGCGTAAGTCACGTGTCGGTCGCGGGCGGAGACGGCGATGCGGGCGCGGTCGAAGGTGCTGTCGGCGGGGAGGAGTGATGTCCAGATCCGCTCCGTCTGACTCATGCGGCGGATCCGCTGAATCCGTGATGGACCGACAGCGCCTCGATCGCCTGCATACGCAGTCGCTCGGCCACGGACACGGCGATCCCGCACTCGGCGGCGATCCGCTGGGCGGCGCGTTCAGCAGATGACGACGTCTGGACGATCTCGATGACGCGTGCCGTCTCGTCGGACAGGCGGAACTGACGTCGTGTCACCGGATCGGCGAGCACCGGAGCTGAGCCGCCCGACAGAAGGAAGGGATCGAGCGTCTGCGGAACGGCGTCCGCCCCACCGTCATCGACGAGCATGCGGCCGAAGCCGCTCGCGGGGGCCGAGGAGAGCTCGGCGGGAAGCGCGCGCCGCAGCTCGGCGAGCGCGAGGAGACGCGGAAGCCACATCCGCTGTGTCAACGACTCCGTCAGCTCGGCGAGCGGCACGACTCCCGCGAACGCAGCGAGACGCGGAACCTCGACCTCGAATGCGGCCGCGTCGTCCACCGACCCGAGCTCGGCACCTTGCGCCCCGAATGTCACGCGCCCGTCGTCGCCGATCGCGAAGGAGTCGGCCGGCCCGATGCCGAAGGGGTCGAGAAGCGCCGCCCGATCGGCGAGCTGCATCCGGGGATCGCGCAGCTGCGGCGGGAGGATTCCGCTCTCGCGAGCGATCTCGGCGTCGTCGAGGAACGCCCGCCATCCGCCGCTGTCGACGAACCGCACGACGGTGGGCCCGAGGACGTCGACGAAGGCGGCCGCGACGTAGTCCTGCAGCTCGATCGTCTGGCCCGACACGGTGAGCTCATCACCGAGCTGGGCGAAGCACCCGCGGTACCCGATGACGAGCCCGCGTCCTGCCTCCCGGTCGGCGAGCTCGGGGGTGAGGAGGACATCGCGCGCGCCGACGCGCGGACTGACCGCCCGTGCCGCATCACCCGTCGAGGAGAAGAAGAACCGCGCGTGATGCTCCCGCCGGCCGGAGATCCACTCGTGGACAGCGCGCGCGATGTGCGGCTCGATCTGCGGCTCGGAGTGTGTCTGCGACATCGTGGTCTTCCCTCTCGACCTGCCGGGGGCGATGTCGGCAGGTCCGCTTATAGTAAGCACTCATAAATGAGTCATTGAGGCGAGGGGAAAATCTGTGGATAACCGAGATCAGCGGGGCTCCGCATGATGGATGTTCGCGATCGCGGCGGGGGCGATCGTGATCGTCGCGAGCCGGTGCGAGCGAGTCGCGACCACACTCATGCGTTCAGCCTCGCGAATGAGCGAGGAGGTCGGCTTCATCGCCCGAGCGGGCGCGCGTCACCATGCGCAGACGACGACGTCGGTGAAGTCTGCTTCGTCCAGCGAGTGGGATCTGGGGATAACCGCGACCTCGACAGTTTCAGCTGTGCGCCAGTCTTCGTCACTGCTGCACCCCGCCACGACGATCCAGTTCTGTCGGCCTTCTTCGTCTCTGAACGATGCTGCTTCCCCGACGAGGGGGCTTACGTCTTGGATGATCAGCGTCGATTCTTCATCGATGCAGTCCGAGAATGCCGCAAGCGACTGCCCGACGTACTGGTCGAGCGACCCTGCGCACGATTCATCTACGGAAGCCGAGCAGGCGAGGAGCGGCGCCGCCGCGCCGAGGACGATCCCAGCGATGAGGATTCGCGCGGTACCGGTCATCAGAGCCTGCAGTAGATGCTCGTCGCGTATGGGTTGAACGCGGATATGTAGCCGGTGTGTTCGTTCCTCGCACGCGCCACGTGCGGTTCGATCTGCAGCGCCGGAGAACTGTGCGGCATCGTCTGCGTTCCTCTCACCCTGCTGATGCGGTGTCGGCGACTCCGCTTATAGTAAGCACTCATAAATGAGTCGTCGAGGCGAGGGGAGAGTCTGTGGACAACCGAGATGAGCGGGGCTCCGCGTGGTGGATGTTCGCGATCGCGGCGGGGGCGATCGCGATCGTGGCGACGCTGGCGACCGGCCCGATCGAGTGGTGGTCGGTGGCCACGATGATCGTGCTCGGCCTGCTCGCCGGGGTGCTCGTCGTGTCGGGCATCCGTGCGCTCGTGCGGAAACCGTGAGGCCTCGCGCGATGCGCGTGCGGATTCCGTAAGGATCGCCGGACGGGCCGTCCCCGAGCGGTTGCATCGACATCATGCTCGATGTCATCTACGTCCTTGCGACGCTGCTCCTCTTCGCGGCGGTCGTGCTGATCGTCAAGGGAGTCGAACGGCTGGGTCCCCCCGCCCGCACCTCGGCTCCCCGTGAGGCACAGGACGGGAGGGAGCGGCCATGATCGTCTTCTCGCTCATCGCCGCCGTCCTCGCGATCGCCGCCGTCGTCTACCTGCTCGTCGCGCTCGTGCGCCCGGAGAAGTTCTGATGGGTCTCGACGCAGCAACCATCTGGGCAGGCGTGCTCCAGATCGCGACGGTCCTGCTGATCCTCGCCCTCCTCTACCGCCCTCTCGGCGACGCCATCGCCTGGGTCTACACCTCGCGACGCGATTGGCGGGTCGAACGCGGGATGTACCGCCTCGTCGGCGTCGATCCGGCGTCGGAGCAGACCTGGCAGGCCTACGCCCGCGGCGTCCTGATCTTCTCCGTCGTCGGTGTGCTCTTCGTCTACGCACTGCAGCGCTTCCAAGCGGTGCTCCCCTACTCGCTCGGACTCCCCGCGGTCCCGGAGGGCCTCGCGTTCAACACGGCGGTGTCGTTCGTCACGAACACCAATTGGCAGTCCTACTCGCCCGAGCTCACCCTCGGCTACACCGTCCAGCTCGCGGGTCTCGCCGTCCAGAACTTCGTCTCGGCCTCCGTCGGCATCGCCGTCGCGATCGCACTCGTCCGTGGATTCGCGCGCCGTGGCTCCACGACGATCGGCAACTTCTGGGTCGATCTGACGCGCGGAATCGTCCGCATCCTGCTGCCGCTCGCGATCGTCTCGGCGATCGCTCTCCTCATCGGCGGGGTCGTGCAGAACGTCAACGGCTTCACGACGATCGAGACGCTCTCGGGAGGCACGCAGGTACTGCCCGGCGGGCCGGTCGCATCGCAAGAGGCGATCAAGGAGCTCGGCACGAACGGCGGCGGATTCTTCAACGTCAACTCCTCGCATCCGTTCGAAAACCCCGCGCCGTGGACGAACGTCCTCGAGATCCTCCTGCTCCTGGCGATCCCGTTCGCGATGCCGCGCGCGTTCGGCAAGATCGTCGGCGACAACCGCCAGGGCTACGCCGTGCTCGCGGTCATGGCCACGATCTTCCTCGTGTCGATCACGGCCATCACGTGGCTCGAATCCCTGGGCCTCGGCACCGCTCCGCAGCTCGCGGGAGGGGCGATGGAGGGCAAGGAGGTGCGCTACGGCATCTTCGGCTCAACGCTCTTCGCCGGCGCGACGACCCTCACCTCGACGGGCGCCGTCAATTCGATGCATGACTCGTACACGGCCCTCGGCGGCATGATGCCGATGATCAACATGATGCTCGGCGAGATCGCACCCGGCGGCGTGGGTGCCGGACTCTACGGAATGCTGGTCCTCGCCATCATCGCCGTGTTCGTCGGAGGTCTGCTGATCGGGCGCACGCCCGAGTACGTGGGCAAGAAGATCGGACCCCGCGAGATCAAGCTCGCAAGCCTCTATATCCTCGTCACTCCGATCCTCGTGCTCACGGGGACGGCGCTGAGCTTCGCGATCCCGGGGATCCGCTCCGACGTCGAGACCGTCTCGATCTGGAATCCGGGCATCCACGGACTCTCCGAAGTGCTCTACGCCTTCACGTCGGCGGCCAACAACAACGGCTCCGCCTTCGCGGGACTCACGGCCAACACGCCCTGGCTCAACACGGCGCTCGGCGTCGCGATGCTGTTCGGCCGGTTCATCCCGATCGTCCTCGTGCTCGCGCTCGCCGGATCGCTCGCGGCGCAGGAACGCGTTCCCTCGAGCGTCGGCACCCTGCCGACCCACCGGCCGCAGTTCGTCGGCCTGCTCGCGGTCGTCGCGGTCGTCATCACCGCCCTCACCTATTTCCCCGTTCTCACGCTGGGTCCCCTGGCGGAAGGTCTCCTCTGATCATGTCCACGACAACCGTCTCCACTCCCGTCCGGGCATTCAGCTCGGCACAGCTCGTCCGGGCTCTTCCCGGTGCCTTCCGCAAGCTCGATCCGCGCGCACTCTGGCGCAATCCCGTCATGTTCCTCGTGTGGGTCGGCGCGGCCCTCACGACGGCCATCGCGATCGCCGAGCCGTTCCTCGGCGGACCCGAAGACTCGGGCGGAACCCCGGTTCCCCTGGGCTTCACGTGGGGCATCGCCGTCTGGCTCTGGCTCACGGTGCTCTTCGCCAACGTCGCCGAGGCCGTCGCCGAAGGGCGCGGGAAGGCGCAGGCCGCGTCGCTGCGCAAGACGCGCACCAGCACGATCGCACGCCGGATCGACCACTACGACGCGACAACGGATGCCACGGCAGTCCGCTCCACGGCAACGGAGGTCTCTTCGAGCGACCTGCGCCTGGGAGATGTTGTCGTCGTCGAGGCGGGCGAGCTGATCCCCGGCGACGGTGACATCGTCTCGGGAATCGCGACCGTCGACGAGTCGGCCATCACGGGTGAGTCCGCGCCGGTCGTCCGCGAGTCGGGCGGCGACCGATCGGCGGTGACGGGCGGCACTCGGGTCTTGTCGGACCGGATCGTCGTGCGCATCACGTCGAAGCCGGGCGAGACCTTCGTCGACCGCATGATCGCCCTCGTCGAGGGAGCGGCCCGTCAGAAGACGCCGAACGAGATCGCCCTGAGCATCCTGCTGTCGAGCCTGTCGGTCGTCTTCGTGGTCGTCGTGCTGACCCTCAACCCGATCGCGTCCTACGCGGCATCACCCGTGTCGATCCCCGTGCTCGTCGCGCTCCTCGTGTGCCTCATCCCGACCACGATCGGCGCGCTCCTGTCGGCCATCGGCATCGCCGGGATGGACCGGCTCGTGCAGCGCAACGTGCTGGCGATGTCGGGACGCGCCGTCGAAGCCGCGGGCGATGTCACGACGCTGCTCCTGGACAAGACGGGCACCATCACGTACGGCAATCGTCGTGCGACCGAGTTCCTTCCGATGCCCGGAGTCGACCCCGACGATCTCGCGCGCGCCGCCGCCCTCTCGTCGCTCGCCGACCCGACGCCCGAGGGCGTCTCGGTGGTCGAGCTGGCGGCGGGTCGCGGCATCCGCGTGTCGGACGACGCCGACGACCCGGATGCGACCGTCGTGCCGTTCACAGCGCAGACCCGCATGTCGGGACTCGACCTGACCGACGGCACGCAGCTCCGCAAGGGCGCGGGTTCTGCCGTGCTGGCGTGGCTGGAGGCGGAGGGTGCTCCCCTCGCGGCGAGCACGCGCTCGCAGATCACGAGCGAAGCGGATGCCGTCGCCCAGTCGGGCGGCACTCCGCTCGTCGTCGCGACGCTCCGACCGGCCCGTGGGCAGGATCCCGCGGAAGGGCGCCTGCTCGGCGTCGTCCACCTCAAGGACATCGTCAAGGAAGGTCTGCGCGAGCGCTTCGAGGAGCTTCGGGCGATGGGCATCCGCACGGTCATGATCACGGGCGACAACCCGCTCACCGCTGCGGCGATCGCGAAGGAAGCGGGCGTCGACGACTATCTCGCAGAGGCGACACCGGAAGACAAGCTCGCGCTCATCACGCGCGAGCAGGCCGGCGGCAGCCTCGTCGCGATGACGGGTGACGGAACGAACGACGCGCCCGCGCTCGCGCAGGCCGACGTCGGGGTCGCGATGAACACGGGTACGTCGGCGGCGAAGGAGGCCGGCAACATGGTCGACCTCGACAGCGATCCGACGAAGCTCATCGACATCGTCAGTATCGGCAAGCAGCTCCTGATCACGCGCGGAGCCCTCACGACGTTCTCGCTCGCGAACGACATCGCGAAGTACTTCGCGATCATCCCCGCCATGTTCATGGGGATCTTCCCGGGCCTCGCAGCGCTCAACATCATGCAGCTGTCCTCGCCGGCCTCGGCCGTCACGAGCGCGATCATCTTCAACGCGATCGTCATCGTCTTCCTCATCCCCCTGGCGCTCCGCGGTGTGACCTATCGCGCCGCGAGCGCGTCGAGCGTCCTGAGCAGGAACCTCCTGATCTACGGACTCGGCGGCGTCATCGCCCCCTTCATCGGCATCAAGCTCATCGACATCGTCGTGAGCCTCATCCCGGGCTTCTGAGCCCGCTCCTGGAGATACGCACATGGCCACTGCAGCCCGCACCACCCTCCGCACGACGAGCGTCGCCGTCCGCGCGATGCTCGTCTTCACCCTCGTGCTCGGCGTCGGGTACACCGCCCTCATCACGGGGATCGGACAGCTCCTCCTTCCCTGGCAGGCGAACGGATCGACGGTGCAGAACGCTGCCGGCGAGACGGTCGGCAGCTCCCTCATCGGACAGTCCTTCACCGACGCCGAGGGAGACCCGCTCCCCGAGTACTTCCAGTCGCGCCCGTCCGCGGCCGGCGACGGCTACGACGGCGGCGCATCGAGCGGATCCAACTGGGGTCCTGAGAACGCCGATCTCATCGCCGCGATCGAGGAGCGCCGAGCCGCGATCGCCGCCTTCGAGGGCGTCGACCCGTCCGACATCCCCGCGGACGCGCTGACCGCCTCTGCGTCGGGACTCGACCCGCACATCAGCCCCGCCTACGCCCAGCTCCAGGTGCCGAGGATCGCGGCCGAACGCGGCCTCGACGAGAACGTCGTGCGCGATCTCGTCGCAGCCCACACCGAAACGCGCGACCTCGGCTACCTCGGTGAGCCGCGCGTCAACGTGCTCGAGCTCAACCTCGCCCTCGACGCGCAGGAGTGACCCGTCGTGTGCGCCGCGACCGGACGTAGGGTGAGGTCATGAAGCGCGGGCGGCTCAGGGTGCTCCTGGGAGCGGCACCCGGCGTCGGCAAGACCTACGAGATGCTCGAAGAGGGCAAGCGGCTGCGCGGCGACGGGGTCGACGTGGTCGTCGCCGTCGTCGAGACGCACGGGCGCGCGGGAACCGCGGCGATGCTGGAGGGGCTCCCGCTCAATCCGCGCCTCCACGTCACGCATCGCGGAGTCGCCCTCACCGAGATGGATGTGGACGCCGTGCTCGAGCGGCATCCGACGATCGCCCTCGTCGACGAGCTCGCGCACACCAACGTCCCCGGTTCGCGCAATGCGAAGCGCTGGCAGGACGTCGACGAGCTGCTCGACGCGGGGATCGATGTCATCACGACCGTCAACGTGCAGCACATCGAGTCGCTCAACGACGTCGTGGAGCAGATCACGGGTGTCGCGCAGCGAGAGACGATTCCGGATGCCGTCGTCCGCGGCGCCGATCAGATCGAGGTGATCGATCTCGCGCCGCAATCGCTGCGGGATCGCCTCTCGGCGGGGTCGGTGTATCCCGCAGAGCGCGTCGACGCCGCGCTGTCGAACTACTTCCGGCTCGGCAACCTGACGGCTCTGCGCGAACTCGCGCTGCTGTGGCTCGCCGACGAGGTCGACAGCGCGCTCAAGGCATACCGGGCCGAGCACGGCATCGAGGGCACCTGGCAGGCGCGAGAGCGGGTCGTCGTCGCCCTCACGGGCGGCCCCGAAGGCGAGACGCTGCTGCGCCGCGGCGCGAGGATCGCCGCACGGTCGGCGGGCGGCGAGCTGCTCGCCGTGCACGTCTCGACGCAGGACGGTCTGCGGATGGGCAGCCCCGGCGCACTCGCGGAGCAGCGGGCGCTCGTGGAATCCCTCGGTGGCACTTATCACCAGGTCGTCGGCGACGACGTGCCGCGCGCGCTGGTCGACTTCGCGCGGTCGGTCAATGCGACGCAGCTCGTGATCGGCGTGAGCCGTCGGGGGCGGCTCGCCGCCGCGTTCACGGGCCCGGGCATCGGCGCGACCGTCATCCGCGAGTCGGGCGACATCGACGTGCACATCGTGACGCACGCATCGGCGGGAGGTCTGACCCTCCCCCGGCTGTCGGGGGGTGCGCTCAGCGTCAAGCGGCGCGTCCTCGGCTTCGCGCTCGCCCTTTCCGCCGGTCCGCTCCTCACGTGGCTTCTCGTCTCGATCCGCACGGAGGACACGATCACGACGGACGTGCTCGGGTACCAGCTGCTCGTCGTGCTCGTCGCGCTCGTGGGCGGCATCTGGCCGGCGCTCTTCGCCGCCGTCATGTCGGGACTCACGCTCAACTTCTTCTTCGTCGACCCCTTCTACACCGTCACGATCTCCGATCCCCGGAACGCGTGGGCGCTCGCCCTGTACGTCGTGATCGCCGTCTTGGTCAGCTTCGTCGTCGACCGCGCCGCCCGCGCCGCCCGCATGGCGCGGCGCTCCGCCGCTGAATCGGACCTGCTCGCGACCGTCGCGGGCAGCGTCCTGCGCGGTGAGAGCGCGCTGCCGGCGATGATCAACCGGACGCGCGAGTCTCTGGGGCTCGCCGGCGTGCGGCTCGTGTCCGCCGACGGCAACGTCCTCGCGGTGGACGGTGAGCCGGTTCGCGGCGGCGCCTTCGAGGCCATCCGGGTCGGCCCTCCCGGTACGACCCCCCGAGCCGTGCTCGAACTGCACGGAAAGACACTGGATGCCTCCGACCGTCGCCTCGTCGACGCGATCGCCGCGCAGCTCTCTGCAGCCCTCGAGCACACCGACCTAACGGCGACGGCCCGCGAAGCCGATGCACTCGCCGAGACGGATCAGGTCCGTTCTGCGCTACTGTCGGCCGTCAGCCACGACCTGCGGCGCCCGCTCGCGGCGGCGGTCGCGGCGATCGGGGGGCTCCGTGCAGCGGGACTCGACCTCTCGGCATCCGATCGCGACGAGCTCCTCGCGACCGCGGATGAGAGCCTCGCGACCCTGACGACGCTCGTCACGGATCTACTCGACGTCAGCCGCGTCCAGGCGGGTGTGCTCGCCATCTCGCTGGTGCCCGTCGACATGGCGGGTTCCGTGCTGGCGGCGCTCGACGAACTCGGACTCGGCCCCGAAGACGTCGAGCTCGCGCTCGATCCCGACCTTCCGCCCGTGATGGCCGATCCGGTCCTCCTCCAGAGGGTCCTCGTGAACGTTCTCACGAACGCGCAGCGTCACAGCCCCGATGACGCGCGGGTGCTCGTGTCGACGAGCCGGCTCGGGGGAACGGCGCAGATCCGCATCGTCGACCGAGGTGCGGGGGTTCCGCAGGAGCGACGCGATGAGATGTTCTCGCCGTTCCAGCGGCTGGGCGACAACGACAACACGACGGGACTGGGCCTCGGTCTGGCCCTGTCGCGCGGATTCACCGAGGGAATGGGCGGTACGTTGACCCCTGAGGACACACCCGGCGGTGGTCTCACGATGGTCATCGCTCTGCCGGTCGCCGACGATGTGCCGGGGTATCAGGAGTCCGCCACGGAGGTCACGGCATGAAGATCCTCGTCGCCGACGACGACCCGCAGCTCGTGCGGGCACTGCGCATCACGCTCGCAGCCCACGGTTACACCGTCGTCGCCGCCCCCGACGGCGCTGCGGCCATCGCGCTGGCCGCCAAGGAGCATCCCGACGTCGTCATGGTCGATCTGGGGATGCCACGACTCGACGGCATGCGCGTCATTGAAGCGCTGCGCGGCTGGACGGATGCGCCGATCATCGTCGTCTCAGGCCGGACCGGCTCGGCCGACAAGGTCGATGCGCTCGACGCCGGTGCCGACGACTACGTCACGAAGCCCTTCCAGATCGACGAGCTGCTCGCACGACTGCGAGCGCTCGGCAGGCGAGCCGCGTCATCCGTCTCCGACCCTCTCGTCGCGTTCGGCGATGTCGAGATCGACCTGGCGACCAAGACCGTGCGCCGCGGCGGCCAGCCCGTGCACCTCACGCCGACCGAATGGCGGATGCTGGAGTTCCTCGCCCGCAATCCGGGCAGCCTCGTGACACGGCAGACGCTCTTGAAGGAGATCTGGGGCACCGACCAGGTGAGCGACTCGGGATACCTGCGGCTGTACATGTCGCAACTCCGCAAGAAGCTCGAAGACTCGCCCAGCCGACCCGCCCATCTGCTCACCGAACAGGGCATGGGCTACCGGCTCGTCCTCGACGCGTAGGACTGCTCCCGGCTGGAGCGCAGGCAAGTCCTCACCGTCCTGGCAAAGGCGAGCTACTCGGAAGGACCCTCACTCCGCGTCTCCCCACGCCGAGGCAACTTGCAGACCACATCGACACCGAACGCCAAGCCCGAACCGAGTATCGCGCCCAGTGCTGCTCCAAACCCGACTTGGCCAGTGAGGCTGTACGTCAGCCCGACACACAGAAGGAATGTCGCAGTGAACGCGAGCGAACCAAGCAGATATCTCTTCCTTCGGTTCATCGGCCTTCCAATCTTCCTGAAGCGTCTTCCCTGCACGAATCGACCACCTTGATGACGGTCATCTCCGATGATCAGTCTTAAATCGCGGCGTCGCTGTCGTGGTCAGGCTGCCTCGGTAGTCAGGTGTCTCCATCGAGAGGCTAGAACGTTCCTCCGCCGGGGCGATCACGCGTACCACTCTTACACGCAGTTGGAACGCTCCGCACGAATGTGATGGTCGCCGATGTGGTGAAGCTTTTGGTGCAGGTCTGGAGCTTGTTCTGCTTCAGCCACAGAAGGCCGCTGTAGGTGCCGAGGGCCGTCCCGATCAACTTGCCGCTCGAACCAGGGATCCATCCAGCCGCGAGGCTGGGGAGGATCAAGCTCGCGGACTGTTTTCCGGCCTCATCGTGCAGGCGTTTCGCTCCACATGCGTTCACGTACAAGTACGTATGCAGCACACCTGCAATCACTTTGTTGGAGCTTGCCGCGGCAGGCGTGCAGGCCGCCAGCGCGGGTGTTGAATCTGCCACAGGGGCTGTACCACCGAGGACGATCCCGATGGCAATCGCGATCGCTGCAGCCCTCGCTCGCCTGGGTCGGTGCTCGCCACGCACCATTCTCGTATTGTTGGCCGCCGTCTGCGTCGATGTTCCTGCCTTCACCAGTCGCACCGGAACCCCGCGACCGCCGCCGCTTCGGCGGCGAAGGAGCGGCGATCCGAGGATGAGCATGGGGCAGACCATAGGCAGCTCCATCCCCGCCGCCTCAGCACCCACGAGCCTTTTCGGGGCTAGCCCAGCGGACAATCACCCCCGCATTCATCTCGGGGAGCAGGGCATGGGCTACCCGTTCGTCCTCGACGCGTGGCAGCCGGCCAAGCGGTGTCGTCTGACGAGCTCACACGAGTTCCACCGCTCACCCGACGTTGCAACAGGCCGCACCCTTTACGAACGGATCCCGTGATAATTCACGCGGCACCTGTGCGGATTCCGTCAGGGCCCGCTCCGACTGCCTCCCAGCGGCGCACGATGGCTGCCATGCCTGCTCCATTGCCCCTGGCCCCCACCGCCGCCCGTCGCACGACGTGGGGCGTCCGCGAGATCTCCACCGCGCGGTATGGGGAGGCCCGCGCGCGACTGCTCATCCTGCCTCCCGACATCACGGCGCGGGAGCGGCTGCTGTGGCGACTTCTCCACGTCTGGCCCGTCGCCGGATTCCTCCTCGGTACCGCCGTCGCCATTGGACTGTCACCGTCCGCGGATCTCGCGCTCGCGGTCACGGCAGGACTGCTCACGTGGTTCCTCCCGCTCGGCGGGATCTGGCTCGCGGCATCCGGACTTCTCACACGCATCCACGAGAAGTGGGCCACGGCTCCGGTCGCAGGTGACGACGGTCGCGTAGGCGCACTCGACCGGATCGGCGCTCGGCTCGACGCCGCAGAGACCGCGTGGCCCGCCGGGAAGACCGACGGCACCGAGTTCCGTCGCCTCTGGCGCGAGTCCTACGACGCGTCGCCGCGACGGATGGCCGTCCAGTCACGCGGGTCCGCGCCGACCGCTGACGGCCGGAGGTCAGCCCAGCCCGTGCCGCTCTTCGCCCACGGGTGCGTCACCCGCGACCGGCTTGCGGGAGAGCCCGACCGAACCCGACGCGGGATCCTTCGAGAGGGCGGCTGCGACGGCCACCGACTCGTCGACGTCGGGATACTGCGGACGCAGCTGCACGGCGCTCCGACGCTTGCTCTCGCGCTTCGCCTTGCGCGACGCGTAGATGAGGTTGAGCGCCTCGACGAGGATCGCGAACGCCATCGGTGCGTAGATGAGCGCCTTGTCGATCTTGACGCCGAAGCCTTCGGCGATGAGGAACACGCCGATCAGGAGGAGGAATGCGAGGGCCAGCATCTTCACCGTCGGGTGGTTGTTGACGAACGCGAAGATGAAGCGCGCCGCGAAGAGCATGATTCCGAAGGCCAGGACGACGACGGTGATGATGACGATGAGGTTCTCGGTCATGCCGACGGCGGTGATGACGGAGTCAAGCGAGAAGACCAGATCGAGGATGAGGATCTGTGTGATGACCGACCCGAACGTGATCGCCTTGCGCCCGCCGCCGCCGTGCTCCTCTTCGGAGCCCTCGAGCTTGTGATGGATCTCGGTGACGGCCTTGTAGACGAGGAAGAGCCCACCCGCGATCAGGATGAAGTCCTTGACGGAGAAGCCCATCCCCCCGAGCGTCACGACGTCGTCCTTCAGCGTGATGATCCACCCGGCGAAGAGCACGAGGATGACGCGCATGAGCATCGCGAGCGTCAGCCCGAGGTTGCGCGCCTTGGCCTGCTGCTCCTTGGGGAGCTTCGAGGCGAGGATCGAGATGAAGATGACGTTGTCGACCCCCAGCACGACCTCGAGCACGAAGAGCGTCAGGAAGACGGCGATGAGGTCAGGAGTGAAGGCGAAGGAGAAGTCCACGCGCTCATCGTAGGGCTGCGGGATGCCATCACCCCGCAGCACTACGATGCGAGATCACGCGGGGATGAGCTCGCGCTCGAGGCGCGCGTAGCTCGCCTCCATGCCGTCGGTCATTCCCGTCGCGAGGACCATGTCGCGGGTCTCCTTGTCGGGGTACTCGATGAGGAGCGTGATGAGCGTCGCGCCGTCCTCCTCGTAGAGGCTCAGATCGTTGAGTGTCGAGGGGAAGTCGGTGCCCGTCATGTGCTCCGTCGTGACGGCGCGGCGCGGAGCCTCGGACAGGAGCGTCTCGCCGTCGAAGCCGAACGGCTCACCTTCGGTCTCGCCGACGGGCTCCCAGGTGTACTGGTAGCGCCCACCGACCGCGGGGTCGACGTCGCACACCGACATCCGCCATCCGTCGGGTCCGAGCATCCACTGGCGCAGCAACTCAGGCTCCTGGTGCGCACGCCACACGAGGTCGATGGGCCCCTCGATGAGCCGGGTGGTCCGCACGTGCGTATCGTCGAGGAGTTCGACCTGCGTGCCCTTGCCTTGAGCGAAGGCGCGGAGTCCTTCCAGCACGCGGTCGAGCTGTCCCATCGCCATCGTCGCGCCCTCGACCATTCCCATGCCGACGAGCTGCTCAAGAGCCTCGACCGACGGGAAGTAGGTGGTGTTGCGAAGGCGCGAGCCGTCGGCGGTCGACTCGAAGGTGAAGACCATGCGGCTCGCGGGCATGTCGGTCGACGGGTTGCCGTCGGCGTCCGCGAACGCGTCGAGCACGGAGAACGAGTCGCGCGGGTCGATCTCGAGGAACTCCCACGTGCCGCCCGCGTGCTCGCCGTGCGGTCCTGTCATGAAGTAGTTCGCGCGACCGCCGACGGCGAAGTCGAACGACGAGAACGTCGCGGGCCATCCGGGAGGACCCCAGAAGCGCTCCAGCTGGCGTGGGTCGGTGAAGACCGACCAGAGCCGCTCGACGGGTGCCGCGAAGTCGGCGGTCAGGGTCATCGTGAGCGTTTCGGGGTCGGTGGTGACATCGGTGACAGGCATTGTCATGCTCCTTCTGGCGTGGGATCGGTGACACGTGGGGGTTCTGGGGCTTCTGCGAGGAGGGCATCGAGGCGGTCGATCCGCTGACGCCAGAGCTCTTCGTAGCGGGCGAGCAGCGCGCGAGCTCGGGTGATCATGTTCGGATCCGCCCGGACGAGCCGCTCGCGTCCTTCGGCGCGCTTGACGATGAGCTGCGCAGCCTCGAGAACCGAGACGTGCTTCTGCACCGCCGCGAACGACATGTCGTAGTCGGCGGCGAGCACCGAGATCGACAGTTCACCCTCGATCGTGCGTCGGAGGATGTCACGTCGCGTGGCATCCGCAAGCGCCTGGAAGACGCGGTCGGTCTCGACATCGCTCAGCTCCTGATATGCAACCATTTGGTTGTACGTTAGCACTCGGATGCCGCGGCGACAAGACCTAAGCAGAAGAACTTCTGGTCCCCCTCGAACCGCCCGTAGACGTCGTGCAGAACCGCACTAGAGGGGTGGCGCCTCCTGGATCATGACCCCGGACGCATGGATGCACACGATTCGAAGGGTGTCGGTCCCGCTATTGATGAAGCCGTGCCAACGACCGGCGCCGACCACCGCGGTGTCCCCCGATCGAGCGACCACCTTCCCGTCGTCGACCTGGATCGTGGCTTCACCCTCGATATGAGGTCGACGCCTATGAGACGGGATACGTGGCTGCCCCGTCGAGCCAGAGGCGTCCGATGGAACCGGGCGGCGGTCCGGCCGGCGTGGCATTGGCGAGGTCGATGGCGTCGAGGTGGCGGATGACCTGGGCGAGGGTCATCGCGTGGCCGTGTCCGAGACCGTGCTCGCTCTTGAAGTAGGCACCGATCTCGCCGGCTTTCGAGGCAGCGGTGAGCCCCGCGTCGTTGGCCAGGGCGATGAGCTCGCGGGGCGTCTTTCCGGTCTGCTGCTCGATTGTCGTCAGATACGCCTGTCCGGACATGTCGTGTGCTCCTTTGGGTTGTCGCCGCTCAGGCAGCGTGGGGTCGGTCGTGGTCGAGGCGTGCGCTGCGCTCGAACGGGATGCGGAAGAGGTCGGCGAATGTTGCGAGCAGCGACGCATCGCCCTCGACCGTGACGTCGGGCAGGGCAGCGTACTCAGCGGCGGTCAGCTCGCCGGCGACGAAGGCGCGGAAGTGGTCGCCTGCGGAGACGCGGAGATCGGGGTCCTCGGCGGGACCGACGGCGACGTCGATGCGATCGCCCGTCACCGCGCCGTGGGCGACAAGGCCGTCTGCATGGATCTCGAACGTCGTCGGCTCCGCGGGGCCGTCGGCTGCGCGGCCGGCGAATCCCGTGCGCAGCATCGTGGCCATTCCCGCGGCCGTGACGATCTCGCCCTCGTACGGCACATCCATATGCATGGCGCCCCAGCGGCCGAGCGCTGTGATGACTGGCTCGAGTTCTCGCCCCCACGGTGTGAGGGCATAACGGATGCCGTGTGCCTCACCGACCTCGCGGTGCACGATGCCCGCCGCCTCCAGCTCCCTCAGTCGAGCCGTCAGCTGGGCCGTCGAGATACCGGGGAAAGCGGCCTGCAGTTCGCCGAAACGCGCGGCGCCAAGAAGCAGATCGCGCACGAGTGGAAGAGTCCATCGGCCACCGAGAAGGTCAGCCCCGCGCGTGAGCCCGCAGAACTGACCGTAGGTGCGCTTCTCCATAGCCTCATACTGCTGAATTGAAAGTTAAGTGTCAATACTGAAGTTGAAGTCACCATCCCGGGTAGGGCGGCGTCCCGTCGTCGATCATGAGGAAGGCGGCCGTACCTCAGCTCACGTTCCTTCTTCTACCTGGCGCCGCTCCTGACTGCGGGGCCGCTAGCGCGGCGACAAATCTAGCGACACCGCTTGCGGGGCCGGCTCGGACACGAGGGAGCCGACGAGGTGCGAAATGCCATACCTGTAGGCGCCGTCGAGATCGCCACCGAGGCGGAAGGCCCCGGCGAGCTCCATCGTGACGAATCCGGTCGCCCACGCCGTCAGCAGTCGCGCAGCGTCGAGAGCATCGTCGGGACCCACGGCAGCCGCGGTGGCGCGCAGCACCGGCTCGCTCGTCGCGGCAAGTTCTTCGGCATCCACAAGAGTCGTGAACAGCAGCCGGAATGACTCCGGTCGCTCGTGCCCGAACTGGCGAAAGGCGAGCAGGAGGTCTTCGAGTTGCCCGGACGCCTCATCCAGGCGACGTGTCAGATCGGCGGCCGCGGCACCTCCGACAAGACCCAGGAGTGTCTCGCGATCTCGCACGCGCTTGTACAGCGATGGCGCTTTGACTCCCACCACCTGCGCGACCGCCTGCATCGTGACGCCTGCGATCCCACCAGCCTCGAGCAAACCGCCCGCCGCGTCGACGATCTCAGCGAGCGTCGTTCTCTCCGGTGTCGGCATGAACCCTCCCATAGCTACACACATAAGCTATCATGGCTAACGTCCGTAGCTATCCTGATGAAGGGCTCCCCGTGAGACTCACACCCTCTCTCCACCGCATCGGCAACGACATCGTCGCCGCCTACCTCATCGTCACTCCCGAAGGCATCACGCTCGTGGACGCGGGTCTGCCGGGCCTACACGCCGATCTCCAACGAGAACTTGGCCTGATGGGTCGAACGCTCGACGACATCCGCGGCGTCGTCCTCACCCACGGCGACAGCGACCATGTCGGTTTCGCAGAGCGCCTGCGTCGCGAGAACGGCGTCCCGGTCTTCGTGCACGCCGCCGACGCCGACCGCGCCCGCGGCGGCGACAAGCCGAAGACAGCGATGGGACCCGTGCGCCTCGGGCCGCTGCTGCGCTTCGCCGCATACGCCGTCCGTAAGGGGATGGGGTCGCAGTGGCTCACCGAGGTGCACGAGGTCGCCGACGGCGACGAGCTGGACCTCCCGGGTAGCCCACGGGTGATCGGCATGCCCGGCCACTCCCCCGGCAGCATCGCCATCTTCTCCCCCCTCGCGCGCGCCGTCTTCGTGGGCGACGCCCTCACGACGCGGCACGTGCTGACGGGTCGTACGGGTCCCGGCCCGGCGCCGTTCACCGACGACCCCGACGAGGCGCTCGCCTCACTCGCCCGCATCGCGGATCTGGATGCCGATTGGGTGCTGCCCGGACACGGTCCGGCTTTCCACGGCTCGCCGTCGGCCGCCGTCGAGGCCGTGACCGCGGCGACGCGGCGGTAAGGGAGCCCGGACCGCGGACACAATCGCGATCCGGTTGCGCCCGAGCGCCGGTCTACAGAGGCCATAGACGACACCACCGGTCTTCGAGATCGGCATCACTTGTCAGTATGATTTAGTCATACCCTCGACGATCGGAGGAACGATGGCCGTGCACAAGGTCGCCATCACGCTGCCAGAGGAACTCTTCGACATCGTCGAGCGCGCCAGGGCGGTCGAGCACCGCACGCGTTCGGAAGTGATCCAGGAAGCGCTGCGGACACACTTCGGCGAAGCCGTCTACGTGCCCACGGAGGAAGAACGGCGGGCCCTCGTCGGTGCGCTCAACGAAGCCGCGCAGGGCCCGGCGCAGAGCCGAGACTGGGATCAGGTCCGCACTCGCCTTCACGCCGAGCGGTGATGCTTCGGCTCACTGAGCTGGCAATCGGCGATCTGACGGAAGCTCGCGACCATTACCGTGAGATCGACGAGGACATCGCGCGGCAATTCCTCGACCAGCTGGACCGTGTCCTGGATCGACTGACTGTCTTCCCTCACGGCGCGCCACCGGTCGACGGCTTCGCGGGCGTAAGACGAGCGCGGATGCGGCAGTTCCCGTACGGGGTCTTCTACCGCCTCGACGACGACGACATTCTCGTCCTGCGCGTCCTGCACACCCGGCGCGACTCGGTCAACGTCGATTGAGCGGGCGGCACCCGTGAGAACTGCGTCGTTTCGTTACGCCCGACTTTGACGGGGACCGCGTTGTCCGCAGTGTGGTGGGTATGCCCGAACAGATCGACCTCCTCACGCGCGCGCCCGCGGCCGGCGTGCAGGTCGTCGACGTCGAGCGCACCTTCACGACGAAGGAAGGTCCGCGCACCGTCCTGCAGGGCGTGACCCTGGATGTGACCCCCGGCGAGATCATCGCCGTCGTCGGACCCTCGGGGTGCGGCAAGTCGACGTTGCTGCGGCTCATCGGAGGCCTCGACTCCCCCACCGCGGGTTCGATCAGGCTCGATGGCGACGAGGTCCACGCGCACGACGACGCAACCGCGATCGCGTTCCAGGAACCGCGGCTCCTGCCGTGGCGGACGATCGCGCAGAACGTCGCGCTCGGCCTGCCGCGGGGCGTGCGCGGTCGCGCCGCGAAGGATCGCGTGGCCGAGCTCCTCGAGCTCGTCGGGCTCACGCATGCAGCGACGCAGCGTCCGCGAGAGGTGTCGGGCGGCATGGCCCAGCGCGCATCGCTCGCGCGCGCGCTCGCTCGCAGCCCTCGCGTCCTGCTGCTCGACGAGCCGTTCGGAGCCCTCGACGCGCTCACACGGCTCAAGATGCAGGACCTGCTGCTCGAGATCCACCGTGCACAGCCCACCACGATCGTGCTCGTCACGCACGACGTCGAAGAGGCCCTGTATCTGGCAGACCACGTTCTGATGCTCCGCAACCTGCGCGCGGAACAAGTCGAGCCCGACCGCCCGCGCGCCCAGGTCGTCGCCCTCGGATCCTCCTCGGGCATCGGCGCCCTCGGGCGCGCGAGCACGCACGAGGCCGTACCCGCGGCGGGGAGCGATGGTCGACGCGCCGGCGGCTCGATCGGCCGCTTCGTCTCCGTGCCCAACACTCGCCCGCGCGACCGCGGTGCCCGCAGCTTCACCGACCTGCGCGCGAGCCTGCTCGACGGGCTCGGCGTACACAAGACCACCACCAAGGAGAACGCATGAACACCCTCGCCAGACGATTCACCGCTGCTATCGCCGTCGCGGGTGCGATGACTCTCGTCATGACCGGATGCGTTCAGGGTGAGAACGCCGCCGCGGGCGACTCCGGCGCGAGCGAGGGCAGCGAGTGGTCGACGACCGAGCTGTCGCTCGACTGGGCGACCTACAACCCGCTGAGCCTGGTCGTGAAAGACCAGGGGCTCATCGAAGAGGCGCTCGGCGACTCCGTCACGGTCGAGTGGCTGCAGTCCGCCGGGAGCAACAAGGCCAACGAGCTCCTGCGCTCAGGAGCGATCGACGTCGGTTCGACGGCGGGTTCGGCGGCCCTGCTGGCGCGCGCGAACGGCTCGCCCATCAAGGTCATCGACATCTACTCGCAGCCCGAGTGGTCGGCCATCGTGGTGGGCGCGGACAGCGAGATCACCGAGGTCTCCGAACTCGCGGGCGCATCGGTCGCCGCGACCAAGGGCACCGACCCCTACTTCTTCCTGCTCCAGGCCCTTGACGAGGCGGGACTCACGATCGACGACGTCGAGGTGCAGAACGTGCAGCACGCCGACGGTCGCGCACTCCTCGACGGCGGGTCGGTGCAGGCCTGGGCGGGACTCGACCCGATCATGGCCGCCGCCGAGGTCGAGTCGGGCGCGAAGCTCATCTATCGCAACGTCGACTTCAACACGTACGGATTCCTCAACGCGACCGAGGACTTCATCGAGAACCACGCTGATGTCGCGCAGGTCGTCGTCGACGCCTACGAAGCGGCGCGCGTCTGGGCTCTGGAGAATCCGGAAGAGCTGGCCCAGCTTCTCGCCGACGCCGCCTCGATCGACATCGAGGTCGCCCGCACGGTCATCACGGAGCGCTCGAACCTCGACGTCTCGGGTGTCCCCGGAGACGCGCAGATCGCCGTCCTCGAGACGATCGCACCGGTCATCGTCGAATCCGGTGACGTCCAGGGCGGTCAGCAGTCCATCGACGACGCGATCGCGAGCATCGTCTTCAGCGACTTCGCGGAGAAGGCGACCGAGTGACCTCTGACACCAGCACGACCACAGGGGCGACCGCGCAGCAGCGGACGCCCCTGTGGTCGCGTACGTGGGTCAAGGTGGCGGGCGGCTTCCTCGTCCCGCTCCTCATCCTCTCGGCCTGGCAGATCGTCACGGCGACAGGAGTCGTTCCGCCCTACCTTCTTCCGCCGCCGATCTCGGTCGTCGAAGCCGCCGCCGAGCTCATCGAACGCGGCGAGCTGTGGCTGCACATCGCGATCTCGCTGCAGCGCGTCTTCATCGGGTTCCTCTTCGGGTCCGTCATCGCCCTCGCCTTCGCCGCGATCGTCGGGCTCTCCCGCGCGGGCAACGTCCTCTTCGCCCCGATCCTCGTGGCGCTCCGCGCCGTGCCGTCGCTCGCGTGGGTGCCGCTGCTCATCCTGTGGCTGCACGTCGGCGAGGAGTCGAAGATCACGCTCATCGCGATCGGTGCCTTCTTCCCCGTCTACACGACGGTCGCCGATGCCCTGCGACACGTGGATCCGCACCTCGTCGAGGCTGGACGCACCTTCGGACTGCGGGGGTGGTCGCTCTTCCGCACGGTGCAGCTGCCCGCCGTCGTCCCCTCCGTCGTGTCGGGACTCCGTCTGGGGCTCGCGCAGGCGTGGCTGTTCCTCGTCGCCGCCGAACTCCTCGGCGCCTCGATGGGCCTCGGGTGGATGCTGAGCGACTCGCAGACCACGGGACGACTCGACCGCATCATCCTCGCGATCGTCCTCCTGGCACTCCTCGGCACGATCACGAACGGCATCCTCGTCCTCTTCGAACGGGCGGTGCTGAAGAGGTGGCTGTGACAGAAGAAGCGCGCCTCGGCGAGTCGCGCGCCTTTCCCGCGCCCGCGACGTTCGCCGCCCAAGCGAACGTCGATGCGTCGATCTACGCCACCGCAAGCGCCGACCCGATCGGATTCTGGGAGCGCGCCGCCGAGCGCCTCGAGTGGACCGAGCCGTGGCACACGGCGCACACATGGTCGCCGCCCGTGGAGGGTCCCGGCGGACTGAGCGTGCCGGAGGCGACGTGGTTCGACGGCGGCCGGCTCAACGTCGCCGTGAACTGCGTCGACCGGCACGTCCACGCAGGCCGCGGAGAGAAGGTGGCTCTGCACTTCGAGGGCGAGCCCGGCGACCGCACCGCCGTCACGTACGCCGACCTCCAGCGCCGCGTCGCGCGCGCCGCGAACGGACTCACGGCGCTCGGCATAAGGCCAGGCGACCGCGTCGTCGTCTACCTGCCGGTGCTCATCGAGACCGTCGTGATCGCGCTCGCGTGCGCGCGAATCGGCGCCGTGCACTCGCTCGTCTTCGGAGGCTTCTCGGCCGAGGCCGTGCGCTTCCGCCTCGAAGACACCGGCGCGAAGCTCCTCGTCACGACCGACGGCCAGAACAGGCGTGGTCAGCAGGTGGAGGTCAAGTCGGCCGCCGACATCGCAGCCTCCGACCTCCCTGCGCTCGAGCACGTGCTCGTCGTGCGACGCACCGGCCAGGACATCGCGTGGACGGAAGGACGCGACGTCTGGTGGCACGAAGCGATCGACACGCAGCCCGACACGCACGAAGCGCAGGCGTTCGACTCCGAGCATCCGCTCTTCATCATCTACACCTCCGGAACGACGGGAAAGCCGAAGGGCCTCGTCCACACGTCGGGCGGATACCTGACGCATGCGAGCTGGGCGCACTGGGCGCACTTCGATGCGAAGCCCGACGACGTGCACTGGTGCACGGCCGACCTCGCGTGGGTCACGGCGCACACGTACGAGATCTACGGACCGCTCTCGAACGGGCTGACCCAGGTGATCTACGAGGGCACTCCTGACGCGCCGCACCGCGAACGACACCTCGAGATCATCGAGCGGTACGGCGTGACGGTCTACTACACGGCTCCCACGCTCATCCGGACGTTCATGACGTGGTTCGGCAACGACCTTCCCGCGGGCCACGACCTGTCCGGCATCCGCCTCCTCGGCACAGTCGGAGAGGCGATCAACCCGGAAGCCTGGGTGTGGTTCCGCCGCAACTTCGGCCGCGACGAGACACCCGTCGTCGACACGTGGTGGCAGTCAGAGACGGGCGCGGCGATGATCGCTCCGCTGCCGGGCGTCACGACCCTCAAGCCCGGCTCGGCGACCGTCGCCTTGCCGGGCATCGACATGGCCGTCGTCGACGAGTGCGGCGAACCCGTGGAACCCGGACGTTCGGGCACCCTCGTCGCGCGCCGCCCGTGGCCGGGCATGGCCCGCACGGTGTGGGGCGATCCCGTTCGATACCGCGACTCGTACTGGGCTCCCTTCGCGGGCCACGGCGAACACGGCGGCTACTACGTCGCCGGCGACGGCGCGACGATCGATGCCGACGGGTACATCTGGATCCTCGGGCGCCTGGACGACGTCGTGAACGTCTCCGGCCACCGCCTGTCGACGATCGAGATAGAGTCGTCGCTCGTGGCGCATCCGGCAGTCGGCGAAGCCGGCGTGACCGGGATCGCCGACCCGCTCACCGGCCACGCCGTCGCCGCATTCGTCGTCGACGGGGCGGCGGGCGCGGCCGACCACGACGAGTTGCGCGCGCAGGTCGCGCGCGACATCGGGCCGATCGCGAAACCCAAGATCATCGTGCGCGTGCCCGAGCTTCCGAAGACCCGCTCGGGCAAGATCCTGCGCCGGCTGCTCGCGCAGCTGTGGCAGGGCGACGCGCTCGGCGACACCACCAGCTTGCAGAACCCCTGGGCCGTCGACGGCGTGCGAGAAGCCGTCCGCGTGGCCCGACAGAAGGAGACGACATGAGCGAGCACCAGTTCGGGTTCCGCACCCGAGCCCTCCACGCGGGCGGAACACCCGACGCGACGACGGGCGCGCGTGCCGTGCCGATCTCCCAGACGACGTCGTTCGTCTTCGACAGCGCGAAGGATGCCGCGAATCTGTTCGCCCTGCAGAAGTACGGCAATATCTACTCGCGCATCGGCAACCCGACGGTCGCGGCCCTCGAAGAGCGCCTCGCCTCACTTGAGGGAGGCATCGGCGCGGTCGCGACGGCGAGCGGCATGTCGGCGGAGTTCATCACGTTCGCGGCCCTCGTCGGCCAGGGCGACCACATCGTCGCGTCGGCGCAGCTCTATGGCGGCACCGTGACGCAGCTCGACGTGACACTGCGCCGCTTCGGCGTCGACACGACGTTCGTCGCGAGCTCCGACCCCGAGGAGTTCCGAAAGGCCATCCGCGCCAACACGAAAGTGCTCTACGTCGAGATGATCGGCAACCCGGGCGGTGAGATCGCTGACATCGAGGGCCTCGCCGCCGTCGCACACGACGCCGGCATCCCGCTCGTCGTCGACTCGACGCTCGCGACCCCCTACCTCGCCCGACCTATCGAGCACGGTGCGGACATCGTCATCCACTCCGTCACGAAGTTCCTCGGAGGCCACGGCACGACGCTCGGCGGCATCGTCGTCGAGGCGGGGACTTTCGACTGGGGCAACGGCAAGTTCCCGTCGATGACGGAGCCGGTCGAGTCCTACGGCGGCATCCGGTGGTGGGACAACTTCGGCGAGTACGGCTTCCTCACGAAGCTCCGCACCGAGCAACTGCGCGACATCGGACCCTCGCTCAGTCCGCAGTCCGCCTTCAATCTTCTGCAGGGTGTCGAGACGCTCCCGCAGCGGATCGACGCGCACATCGCCAACGCGCGCGTCGTCGCGGAATGGCTCGCGAACGACCCGCGCGTCTCGTTCGTCACGTGGGCAGGCCTCGAGGGTCACCCGCACCAGGAGCGTGCGCAGAAGTACCTTCCGCTCGGTCCTGGATCGGTCTTCGCCTTCGGCGTGCGTCCCTCGGGCGAGTTCGACTCGGACGAGGCGCGCCTCGCGGCCGCACGCGCTACGGGCGAGAAGGTGATCGAGTCTCTGCAGCTGGCGAGTCACCTCGCCAACATCGGCGATGCGCGTACGCTCGTGATCCATCCGGCCTCGACGACGCACCAGCAGCTGACGCCCGCACAGCTCGAGGCCGCAGGAGTGCCCGCCGACCTCATCCGGATATCGGTGGGACTGGAAGATCCCGAGGACATCCTGTGGGATCTCGACCAGGCACTCACCCTCGCGACAGGAGAGCAGCGATGAGCGACTCGTGCACCATCCCTCCGGCCCCGCCCGTCGACGCGTGCGCGCTCCCCGCTCCGCAGGCGGATGCCGCCGGGGGTGAGCGCAACACGTGGCAGAGCCCGAGTGCGCCGGCGCGGCTCGGCCTCCTGCGCCGCGCGACCTCCGTCGCGATCGTGGGAGCCTCCGACAACCCCGCCCGCGCCAGCTACTTCGTCGGCACCTACCTGCTCTCGAGCTCGCCTTACGACGTCTACTTCGTGAACCCGCGCGCCGACGAGATCCTCGGACACAAGCCGTACGCATCGCTGGCCGACCTTCCCGTCGTGCCCGACATCGTCGACGTCTTCCGCAAGGACGCCGATCTGCCCGGTGTCGCACGCGAGGCGGTCGAGGTCGGCGCGAAGGCGCTGTGGCTGCAGCTCGGCTCGTGGAACGAGGAAGCGGCGGCGATCGCCGAGGCGGCCGGACTCGAGGTCGTCATGAACCGCTGCATCAAGATCGAGCACGCACGCTTCCACGGCGGGCTCCACCTCGCGGGCTTCGACACGGGCGTCATCTCGTCGAAGCGCCAGGTCGTCGCCGCACGGTAGAGCCGCGCGGTCGCCTCAGGCGTCGACGCGGGTGGCCTCGGTCTCGGCATCGAGAGCCGCGGCCGCCTTCACTTCGGCGCGCCGACCCGCTTCGGCGAGCGCGAGCCCCGCTGCGCTGGCCGAGAGCAGGTGCGTGAGCGCCCGCGTGAGGGCGCGGAACCCCTCCGCCGCGACCGCGACGTCGGGTGCGGAATGGTCGATGCCGAGCTGTGTGAGCGCGTCACTGATCGCACCGGCCGCGAGGTAGTCCTCGACCGCGAAGCATCCGTCATCGCCTGCGAGCACGAGGTTGATCGCCGTGCGGTCGCCCGAGTCGATCTGCACGTCATACGCGGCCTTCGCCGTGGCCGTGGCGTTGCGGAGCGAGCCCGCGAACACGACGGGCCGGTGCGGCATTGCGACAGCCCGCGCCGCGAGGTCGTCGGCAGTCCCGATCGCATCGACGACCACGACGACGGGCGCCGTCGCGAGACTCTCGAGCCCGTCCACCCCCCACCCGAGGCGCACCTGAAAGATCGACTGCGAGGACGTTCCGGTCACACCCTCCAGCCTAGAGCCGGTCCCCACTCCGCCGAGAAGACCCGAACCGCTCCTCCCGGGCCCGAAACCCGACGTTTCGGGTCTTCTCGGCGGAGAGGTGCCGGAGCGCACACCATCCACGGCGGAAACCCCTCCCCCTGCCGAGAAGACGCGAACTGCTGCATCCCCGGCCGAAAAGGGACAGTCTTGGTCTTCTCGGCGGAGGGGCGTCAACTGTTGCGAGGGCGCTGACACTGGGGGTCCGCCGCGCAACTAGACTTGGGCTGTCCGGCGCCCGCGATTTTGGAGCTCAGCCGCATGACCACCTCTTCTTCCCCGGCCTCTGTCGCGCGCTCCCTCGCCGACACCGTCGAGAACGCCGCCGCCACTCCTGAGAAGGAGCAGCCTTACGGGGCGCTCGGACTCAAGGATGACGAGTACGCGAAGATCCGCGAGATCCTCGGCCGCCGCCCCACGTCCGGCGAGTTGGCGATGTACTCCGTCATGTGGAGCGAGCACTGCTCGTACAAGTCGAGCAAGATCTACCTGCGCCAGTTCGGGCAGAAGGTCTCCGACGAGATGAAGACGCGCCTCATGGTCGGCATGGGGCAGAACGCCGGCGTCGTCGACATCGGCGAAGGCTGGGCGGTCACCTTCAAGGTCGAGTCGCACAACCACCCGAGCTACATCGAACCCTTCCAGGGCGCCGCGACCGGCGTCGGTGGGATCGTCCGCGACATCATCTCGATGGGCGCCCGCCCGGTCGCCGTCATGGACCAGCTCCGCTTCGGCGCGATCGACAACCCCGACACAGCGCGCGTCGTGCACGGCGTCGTCTCGGGCATCTCGTTCTACGGCAACTGCCTGGGCCTGCCGAACATCGGCGGCGAGACCGTGTTCGACGCCGTCTACCAGGGCAACCCCCTCGTCAACGCCCTCGCGGTCGGCGTGCTGCGGCACGAAGACCTCAAGCTCGCCAATGCGACAGGAGCCGGCAACAAGGTCGTGCTGTTCGGGGCCCGCACGGGCGGCGACGGGATCGGCGGCGCATCGATCCTGGCATCCGACACTTTCGCCGACGGCGGACCCACGAAGCGTCCCGCCGTCCAGGTCGGCGACCCCTTCGCCGAGAAGGTGCTCATCGAGTGTTGCCTCGAGCTCTACCGCGACGAGCTCGTCGAGGCGATCCAAGACCTCGGCGCCGCGGGGATCTCGTGCGCGACGAGCGAACTCGCCGCGAACGGCGGTTCGGGCATGCGCGTCGACCTCGAGAACGTGCTGCTGCGCGACCCCTCGCTCACGCCCGAGGAGATCCTCATGAGCGAGAGCCAGGAGCGCATGATGGCGATCGTCGCGCCCGAGAAGCTCGACGACTTCCTCGCGGTGGTCGGCAAGTGGGATGTCGAGACGAGCGTCCTCGGCGAGGTCACGGGCGACGGCCGTCTGCAGATCTTCTGGCACGGCGAGGAGATCGTCAACGTCGACCCGTCCACGGTCGCTGTCGACGGACCCGTCTACGAGCGTCCCGTCGCCTACCCGACCTGGATCGACGCGCTGCGCGAGGACTCGGCATCCGCCCTCCCCCGCGCCAACGACGCCGAGACGCTCCGGGCGCAGTTCACGCAGCTCGTCGCGAGCCCCAACCTCGCCGACACGTCGTGGGTCACCAACCAGTACGACTACTACGTCATGGGCAACACGGCCCTCGCCTTCCCCGACGACGCCGGCATGATCCGCGTTGACGAGAACTCGGGCCTCGGCTTCGCGATCGCGACAGACTGCAACAGCCGCTTCTGCCAGCTCGACCCGTACGAGGGCTCGCGGCTCGCTCTTGCCGAGGCCTACCGCAACGTCGCCGTCACGGGCGCCGTTCCGACTGCGGTCACCGACTGCCTCAACTTCGGCAGCCCCGAAAACCCCGAGGTCATGTGGCAGTTCTCGCAGGCCGTCGAGGGACTCTCCGACGCATGCCTCGAGCTCGGCGTCCCCGTCACGGGCGGCAACGTCTCGTTCTACAACCAGACGGGCGACCAGCCCATCTTCCCGACCCCCGTCGTGGGTGTCCTCGGCATCATCGACGACGTCGCTCGCCGCATCCCGTCGGGATGGCAGGATGCCGGCGACAACATCTACCTTCTCGGCGTCACGGCCACGGAGCTCAGCGGGTCGCAGTGGGCGGGCACGATCCACGGGCACCTCGGTGGTCGCCCGCCGGCGGTCGACCTCGGGCAGGAGCGGAAGCTCGCCGAGCTCCTCCATGCCGGATCGCAGCAGTCCCTCATCGGGAGCGCCCACGACCTGTCCTCCGGCGGGCTCGCGCAGGCACTGGCCGAGAGCGTCCTGCGGTTCGGCGTCGGCGCTCGCGTGTGGCTCGATGAGATCCTCGAGCGCGACGGGGTGGATGCCGCGACGGCGCTGTTCTCGGAATCGACGGGTCGCGTCATCGTGTCCGTTCCCCGCGAGGACGACGTCAAGTTCCGCGGACTCTGCGAGGGTCGTGGCTACCCCGTGCTGCGCATCGGAGTGACGGATGCCGCCGCCGACGGCGCCGAGCCGGCTCTCGAAGTACAGGGCCTCTTCACACTTCCGTTGAGCGAACTGCGCGGCCTGTCGACCGCGACACTCCCCGCCGCGTTCGGCGAGATCGTGTCGGAAGTCGAGGTCTAGGCTGGGCGCATGAGCGACGACGAAGAGTACGGGGTCTACAGCGAAACGCGTCAGAAGCGCATCCGGATCGTGGCGTGGATCGTCATCGTCTCGCTCATCCTCGTCGGCGGCGGCGCCACGGTCTTCGCGCTCCTGTTCGGCTGAGCCGGCGCGAAGCGCCCCTGCCGGTCATCGAGTGGCGCGAAGCGCTGTATCGAGATGCGGCTAACCCGCAGGACAGCACCGCGGCTCCGCGGTTAGCATCGAAGGGTGGAGCCGCTGCTCGCGTTCGTCATGGACTTCTGGTGGATCGCTCCGGCCTCACTCGGCGCCGGAGGGGTGGGCTACGCCGTGATCACGAAGAATCCCCGTCGCGCGCGACGACTCGAACTGGATGCCGCGCGGCATGAGGCCCAGTTGGCCTACCGCGATTCCCTCACCGCGAAGGCGAACGTCCGGACCGCTCTCGCGCAGGTGCAGACGGCCCAGGCACACCGCGGCCGTGCCGTCGCGGGCGTGCCGAGCGTTCCCGACGCGAAGCGCGCGCTCCAGCAGGCCAAGCAGGCTCAGCGCGACGCGGTGCTGCTTCTGCGTGCCGCGCGGACGCGGGTCAAGGCGGTGCAGGCGGGACTCGTCGCGAGGACGCGCGATGCCGAGCTTCCCATCGAGAAGCTCATGCACGCCCACGACGAGATCACGGCGCGCTGGCTCGCCTACGAGACGGATGCCGCGCTCGTTCTCGCCTATCCGCAGATGAGCGACGCGCGGCATCCGGACACGCTCGCATTCCTGCGCGCCCAGAGCGAAGCGCACCGCTGGCGTCCCGCATCGGTCAAGGCGAGCGTCCGACCCGAGGAGTTCGTCGCGTACCGCAAGTCGATCGAGGTTCTCGCTGAGACGTTCGCGACGGCAGAAGCGTCCGCGCGGAGAGCCGCCGCTGCGGCCGCACGTGCGTCGGCGCGGTCGCGTCCCGTCGCAGCTCCCCCCGCCGCACGGCCCGTCACGCCGCCTGCGGCGCCGCGCGCGTCGTCGGGCGACGACCGCACCGCTCCGGTCTGGCCCGTGCCGAGCCGGACGCCCCGCCCCGGCACCGCCCCCGACGCCTGAGTAGGCTCGTCACGTGGATCCGGTCTTCCTCGAGCTGTGGCAGGACTATTGGTGGCTCATCTTCCCCATCGGGGCGGGAGTCATCGGAATCTCCAGCGGCATCGGCAAAGCGTGGGAGCGGAACGCCAAACGGCGGCATCGTCAGCGCCTCGAGATCCTGCAGGCCAAGAGCGCGATCAAGGCCGCGTCCCGGCCGGCGGTCGTCGCCGCGGCATCCGATGCGACGGAATCCCACGCATCGCAGCTCGCGAAGCTCTTCGCGACGCATGACGCCGTCACCGCCCGCTGGCTGGACTACGAACTCGACGTCGCGAAGCTCATCGCGTTCCCGGCCATGAGCGACGGACGCCAGCCGCTGACGGCGGCGTTCCTCCGGGCGCAGCGGATCGCCGATGGCCTGCGACCCGCGTCGCCGAAGGCGCGCGTGACACCCGATCAGCTCAGCGAGTACCGAAACGCCGTCGTCGACTACGAGGTCGCCTTCGATGTCGCCGAGCGTGATGCGCGTCGTCTGAAGGACTCGACCTTCACCGAGACCGAGCGCAAGCGCCTCGACAAGGCGAAGCAGCTCCTGTCGATCGCGATCGATCAGGCGGCGACACCCGCCGAGCGGCAGGTCGCCTACCGGCGCGTGCGCGAAGAGCTCGACGGCCTCATCGCGCTGTCCGACGACGCGATCGAGGTCCTCGAGACGCAGGTCGCGCTCGAGCTCGCCCCGGGATCCGAAGAGACGGATGCCGCGCCGGCGACGCCCACGACAGCTCCGGCCGCCGAGAACCCGCCGCCGTCGACGACACCGCCCCCTCCGCCGAGCGCCGACCCCTGGCCGGTCCCCGCGCGCAAGCCCCACGCTCCTGGCATCCGTCGCGATCCCGCTTCCTGACTCGCCTCTTCGGGGCGCGAAAAGGCCGGCCGGGGCGCGAACTGCACGCCCCAGCCGGCCGGAATGCGCCCCGAATCGGGGCTGCGATCGCGTCAGTCGGTGACGATCGTGTCGAACGCCTCGGGGTTCTCCGCGATCCAGGCCTCGACGGCCTCGGCCTCACGGCCCTCGCCGTACTCGTTCACGACCATGTCCTCGAGCGAGCCGTACTGGGCGTCGTCGAGCTGGATGCCGGCGATCAGGTCGGCCGCGTCACCGCACCGGTCCGAGAAGCCGTCGGTGCCGAGGAAGTGCAGCGCCTCGGGGTCGCCCATGGCACCGCGCGGGTCTTCGAGGTCCTTGACGTCGTACGCGTCGTTGGCCCAGAACGGACGCCACAGCGTCACGACGATGTCTTCCTGCGCCGCGATCGCGTTGTCGAGCTCCGTGAGCATCGCCGCCGTCGACGACGTCAGCAGGTCGTACTCGCCGTCGAGACCGTACTCGGGGAGCATGCTGTCCTGCGTCTGCGCCGTCAGGCCCGCGCCGGGCTCGATGCCGACGATGCGACCGTCGAAGCGGTCGGCCTGTCCGACGAGGTCCTCGATCGAGTCGATGTCGACGTAGCTCGGCACCGCGATCGTGAGCTTCGCGTTGTCGTAGTAGGCGCCGAGGTCTTCGATCGAGTCGCCGAACTCGTCCATGTAGGACGCGTGGGTGAGCTCGGGCCATGCCGAGGGGTAGATGTCGACGTCGCCCTGCGCGAGACCCGTGTAGAGGGGGCCCGCCTCCGTGAGCGTCTCCATCTCGACGGTGTAGCCGAGCTTCTCGAGCTGGTTCTCCAGCAGGTACGCCGTGCTCAGTCCGTCCGTCCACGACGGGAGGAAGCCCAGCGTGATCGTGTCGCACGTCGCGGCCGATGCGTCGCCGCCCGCCTGGTCTCCGTTGTCGTCCGAACCGGCACAGCCGGCCAGGGTCAGCGTTGCTGCAGCGCCGATGGCAAGGATGCCGGTGAGGTGTCGCTTGTTCATGTGATTTCTTCCTTTACGTATGTCGTCACTCGGTTGCGTGTTTTCTCTTGGTGGTCGGCGGCCCGCCGAAGCGCGCCACCGGGGTCAGAAGGCTCGCGCCCGCTGGGTCGTCGCCGCCGCGTCAAGCGGCGCCGGCGAGTCTGTGCTGTCGGTCCCTGCTGAGGACGGTCCCGACGAGGCCGTCTTCCGCGCGCCGTTGCGTCGCGCGAGGATCGCCCGGAGCGACGAGGGGTAGTCGGCACGTGTTCCCAGGGCCGCCGTCACGCGGTCGAGGTACACCGCGATGATGACGACCGCGAGGCCGGCCTCGACACCGATCGCCAACCGCGCCGACGACACCGACTGCACGACGATCTTGCCGAGCCCATCTGCACCGACGAATCCCGCGAGCACAGCCATCGACAGGGCCAGCATGATGACCTGGTTGACGCCGGCCATGATCGTCGGAAGGGCGAGGGGCAGCTGTATGCCGCGGAGGATCTGCCCCGGCTTCGCGCCGAAGGCCTGGCCGGCTTCGACCGTCTCGGCATCCACACCGCGGATTCCGAGTTCCGTCAGGCGCACACCCGGCGGGAGCGCGAAGATGATCGTCGCGACGACGCCGGGAACGACGCCGATGCTGAAGAACGTGATGACGGGGATGAGATAGACGAAGCCGGGCATCGTCTGCATGAAGTCCAGGACCGGCTTGACGATCGCACTCACGGTGTCGTTGCGGGCCGCCCAGATGCCGACCGGGATCGCGATCGCCACCGCGATGATGGTCGCGATGAGGACGAGCGAGAGCGTCTGCATGGACGGCACCCAGAGGTCCATCGCGACGATCAACGTGAACGTCACTGCCGTTCCCAGCGCCATCTGCCAGGACCGGATGATCCAGCCGATCAGCGCAAAGAGCACGATCGCAAGCGGGACGGGGATGGCGACGAGGGTGTCGGCCAGCCCCGTGACGAGGAAGCGCACGACCGTCGTGATGAGGTCGAAGAAGGCGTCGAAGTTGTCGCGGAACCACCTGACCCCGGTGTCGACCCAGTCGCCGAGGGGGATGCGGAAGTCTTCCATCAGCGCACCTCCCCGGCCGTCGAGGATGAGTCCGGGAAGACGGCGAGGACCTCATCGATCTCCGTCGCCGGGACGGGGTGAACGGGAATCGCGATCTCGCCGGTCGCTCCTGTTCCGGGCCCCAGCGCCGCGAGCAGCGTGACGCGCGGGATGACACCGACGAGCCGGTCGTCGGCGTCGGTGACGGCCAGCGGAAGCGGCGATTCGACGGCGGGGATGAAAAGGTTCATGAGCACGTCGTCTTCGCGGACGGTCTGCGGCGCGCGTCGGATCACCGACGTGAGCGAGCGCTCGCCCTTCCGGACGAGGCCCATGGCATCGCGGTCGCTCACGACGCCGAGCAGACGCCGCTCGCGCGACACGACGTAGGCGGCCGACGTGAAGGCATCCCGCATGAGACGCAGCGCCGCGCGAGGTCCCGACGTCTCCGTGACGACGGGGCGGGGATGCTGCATGACGTTGGCCGCCGTGAGCACGCGTGCGCGGTCGACGTCCTGGACGAACTGCTCGACGTAGTCGTTCGCAGGATCCGTGAGGATGTCTTCCGGTGTCCCCACCTGCACGATGCGTCCGTCGCGCATGACGGCGATGCGATCGCCGAGGAACATCGCCTCGTTGAGATCGTGCGTGATGAAGACGATCGTCTTCTTGAGCTTCGCCTGCAGTTCGAGCAGCTGCTCCTGCATCTCCCGCCGGATAAGAGGATCGAGGGCGCTGAAGGCCTCGTCCATCAGGAGGATGTCGGTGTCCGCGGCAAGGGCACGCGCGATGCCGACGCGCTGCTGCATCCCGCCGGAGAGAGCCGAGGGCAGCTTGTCGCCCCAGCCCGTGAGCCCGACGAGCTCGAGGATCTCGGCCGCCTTGGCCTCGCGGTCCGCCTTGCCCACTCCGCGCAGCTCGAGGGGGTAGGCGACGTTGGCGGCGACCGTCCGGTGCGGCAGGAGCGCGAAGTGCTGGAACACCATCGAGACACGGTCGCGGCGGAGGTCGCGCAGGCGCGCAGGTGCCGTGTCGGTGACGGGGTCGCCCTGCAGGGTGATCGTCCCGGCGGTCACGTCGTGCAGTCCGTTGAGCATGCGGATGACGGTTGACTTGCCCGAGCCGGAGAGGCCCATGATGACGAAGATCTCGCCGGGCGCGACGCTGAAGCTGGCGTCGATGACGGCCGCCGTACCGGCGTCGCGCACCTGATCACGACTCTCGCCCGCCTTGAGCCGCGTCACCGCATCCTTCGGATTCCGGCCGAAGACCTTGTACAGGTTCTTCGCTTCGACGGCAGGGGTGACGTCGGTTGCTGTGATGGTCACGTGCTTGGCCTCCGTCGACGCGCGGCGCGCGTCTCGACATCGGTTACGCCCGGGTGACGATCCTCAGGTCGCTCACGAATCCGAGGATTCGGGATGCAACGTATGCGGCGACACACATCGGGTCCGTCGCCTGGACCGCCGACCGTACGCCCACCGCAGGGTCCCCATGACATACGCGGCGGTCGCGGACTGGTCGATCGTTGGGCCGGAGCCCCCGGGCACGTTACCGAGACTTCTCGGCGAACACAAAAGATCGTCGGCGCTTCCGGTGCGTCCGTCATGCGTGAGACCAGTGCTTGACAGGGATGCGGCCCGTGTTGCATGGTTAGTTAGTCAAGTAATGAACCAGGGAAGCGGTGCAGCGTGATCGAAGAAGGCAGAGCGCTCTTCCTGCAGATCGCGGAAAGCGTCGAAGAGTCGATCATCGACGGCAGTCTTCCGGAGGAATCCCGCGCGCCGTCCACGAACGAACTGGCTGCGTTCTACCGCATCAACCCCGCCACCGCGGCGAAAGGAGTGTCCATGCTCGTTGACAAAGGCGTGCTCTACAAGCGTCGCGGGATCGGGATGTTCGTGGCATCCGGAGCGCGTGAACTCCTCGTCGCAGAACGGCGCGCTGCCTTCGCCGAGCGCTACCTCGACCCGCTCCTCGCCGAGGCCCGAACGATCGGGCTCAGCCCCGACGACCTCGCCCGCCTGATCCGTCACCGCGCGGCGATGACGGCAACCGACGACACGGAAGGAACCGCACGATGACCAGCGTGATCGAGGTGAAGAACCTCACGAAGCGATACCGCGACACCCTCGCCGTCGACGACGTGAGCTTCTCGATCGAAGAGAACACGATCTACGGTCTGCTCGGCCGCAACGGTGCCGGCAAGACGACGGTCATGTCGATCCTCACCGCCCAGAACTTCGCCACGTCGGGAGACGTCCGCGTCTTCGGCGACCACCCCTACGAGAACGCGCGGGTGCTGCAGCGGATGTGCTTCGTGCGGGAGAGTCAGAAGTATCCGGATGATGCGACGCCACGGCACGCCTTCCGCTCCGCCCGGCTGTTCTTCCCCAACTGGAACCAGGAACTGGCCGACCAGCTGATCGACGAGTTCCAGCTCCCGACGAAGAAGACGATCAAGAAGCTCTCCCGCGGACAGCTCTCCGCGGTCGGCGTCATCATCGGCCTCGCCGCCCGCGCCGAGATCACCTTCTTCGACGAGCCCTACTTGGGACTCGACGCCGTCGCGCGGCAGATCTTCTACGACAGGCTGCTCGAGGACTACTCGGAGCATCCGCGCACCGTCATCCTGTCGAGCCATCTCATCGACGAGGTCTCCAACCTCATCGAACGCGTGCTCGTCATCGATCGCGGACGAATCGTGATGGATGAGGACACGGATGGCGTGCGTGGACGTGCCACGAACATCGTGGGCGACTCCGCGGCCGTCGATGCGTTCGTCGCGGGCCGCGAGGTCATCCACCGCGAGAGCCTCGGACGGGTCTCGTCGGTCACGGTCCTCGGCGCCCTGACGCCCGCCGACCGCGACCGCCTCGCCTCGGCAGGCCTCGATGTCGCACCCGTCTCGCTGCAGCAGCTCATCGTGCGCACGACGCAGCACACGGCGGCGGCCTCCCCCACGATCGACGAAGGAGAACTCCGATGAGCCGCACACTCAATGTCGTCCGGATGCAGTTCGTCAACAAGCAGACCTATCTGTGGGTGCCGCTCATCGTCCTGTCCGGCGCGCTCGCGCTCAGTCTGCTGATCTTCGCGATGATCCCCTTCGACGGCCCGAAGGTGGGCGGCGGATCGCAGGCGCCGCTGTGGTACTTCCTGTGGGTCGGCGTGCAGTCGCTCACGATGACCTTCCCGTTCTCGCAGGCGATGAGTGTCACCCGACGGGAGTTCTACCTCGGCACTCTCCTCGCAGCCATGTTCACCTCCGCGATGCTCGCGGTCGTCTTCGTCGTCGGAGGTCTCGTCGAGCAGGCGACGAACGGCTACGGCATCAACGGGTACTTCTTCTACCTCGACTGGATCTGGGAGGGCGGACCGCTCGCGGCGGGTTTCGTCTTCTTCGTCATCGCACTGATGTTCTTCCTCGTCGGGTTCTGGGCCGCCACCCTCTTCAAGCGCTTCGGAACGGTCTGGCTCACGGTCGTGCTCGTCGGCCTCGGGCTCGTGCTGGTCGGGCTCGTCTTCCTCGTGACGCGGCTCGAGGTGTGGGACGAGGTCTTCACCTGGATCGCCGCCCAGGGTGCGCTCGGACTCGCCCTGTGGGGACTGCTCGTCGGCGCGGTGCTGGCCGCGATCAGCTACCTGACGCTTCGGAGAGCGACACCGTAACGGATGCCGCGACGCGGCCGGCGAGGCGCATCAGCGCCCGTCGGCCGCTTCCGTGTGGTGGCGGATGACCTCGGCGACGACGAAGTTGAACCACTTCTCGGCGAAGGCCGGATCGAGCTCGGCGTCTTCCGCGAGCGTGCGCAGACGTGCGACCTGCTGCTCTTCGCGCGCAGGATCCGACGCCGGCATCCCGTGTTCCGCCTTGAGCTCTCCGACCTGCTTCGTGCACTTGAAGCGCTCCGCGAGCAGGAAGATGAGCGCGGCATCCACGTTGTCGATGCTGCTGCGCAGACGATGGAGGGTCTTGGTCGGGTCTTCCTCGCTCATGCGATGACCCTACCGCGACGTCATCGCACGAAGCGCTGCTGAGATCGGACCCCGCTCGGCTCTAGAGTGTGAGCCATGAGCGACGCCCCGCACGACTCCACACCCCTTCCCGCGTCGGGGGCCGAGGTGACGGCGATACCGGGTGAGACGGTGCCCGATGACGTCGCGGTCCGGTCGGGCGAAGCCCCGGCATCCCGCACCTTCTGGGCGACGCTCAATTCGCCTTTCGCAGCCGGGTTCCTCCTGACGCTCGGCGGACTGGCGGCGCTTCTGCTGGGCCTCGCGATCAGCAACATCGCGACGGTGCTCATCTACATCGCGCTCGCGATGTTCGCGGCCCTCGGGCTCGATCCCGTCCTCAAGTGGATCGAGCGGCGCAACGTCAAGCGCCCGTGGGCGATCGTGATCGTGTTCTTCACCTTCGGCGTGGTGCTGATCGGGCTGCTCTGGCTCGTCGTGCCGACGCTCATCGAGCAGATCACCGGCTTCGTGAGCTCCCTTCCGAGCACGATCAGCAGCTTCCAGAAGACCGACTTCTTCCACTGGCTCGAGGGCATCTTCGGCGACGGGCTCGGAACGCTGGTGACCGATCTGCAGACGTTCATCACCAACCCGGCCAACATCGCGGCGATCTCGGGTGGTCTCCTGCGGGTCGGGGCGGGCATCGCGACAGCGATCTCGGGCGGTCTCATCGTCGTCGTGCTGACGCTGTACTTCGTCGCCTCACTTCCCGGGATCAAGGTGGCCCTCACGCAGTTCGCTCCCGCGCGCAACCGCGTCAAGGTGCGCGAGATGACGAACCAGATCACCGATTCCGTCGGCAGCTACCTCATGGGGATGGTGGTGCTCGCGTTCTTCAACTCGATCGTCGCGTTCTTCCTGCACCTGTTCCTGGGTCTGCCGTTCCCGCTGCTCATGGGTGTGCTGGCGTTCGTCATCACGATCATCCCGCTGGTCGGCCCCGTGCTGTACTGGATCTTCGGCACGGTGCTCGCGCTCTTCACGAGTCCGCTTGCGGCGCTGATCTTCGGCCTCGCCTACCTCGTCTACATCCAGATCGAGGCGTACGTCATCACACCGCGCGTCATGAGCAAGGCGATCTCGATCCCGGGTTCGCTCGTCGTCATCGGCGCGCTCATCGGCGGAACGCTGCTCGGACTGCTCGGTGCGCTCATCGCGGTCCCCGTGACAGCATCCATCCTCCTGATCATCAAGCAGGTCTTCATCCCCCGCCAAGACGCCAAGGTCTAGCTGTTCTTCCCGGGTCCCGGCGCCCGGGTGCCGACGCCAGGGTGCCGACGCCAGGGTGCCGACGCCAGGATGCCGACGCCAGGATGCCGACGCCAGGGTGCCGAAAAGACTCAAACCGCTGCGATGCGCCGCGAAATCCCGCAGTTCGCGTCTTCTCGGAGGCTGGCGTGCCGGATGCCTGCGTGCTGGATCCCGGCGTACCGGATCCCGGCGGCCGGATGCCTGCGTCCCGGATCCCTGCGTACAGGGTGCCGAGAAGACTCGAACTGCGAGGATGAGCCGCGAAACTGAACGGTTTGGGTCTTTTCGGCAGAAGGGGCGCCGGGCTGGGGGCAGGCGGGCTCCGGGCAGGTCAGGTGAGGGGAAGGACGCAGGTCGGGGACGGGGCTGCGGTGCGGAAGCGGACGCGGCCGGGAACGCCCGTGCGGTCGTCGAGGGTGAGCGACACCACGTCGTCCGAGCGCTGACCCGCGACGAGAAGAGTGTCGCGGACCACGACGTGGTGCCGAGGCCAAGCCACCCCCGAGTCGGAGAGCGCGACGGGATCGAGCCTCGCACCCCCGTCCCGCACGCGAAGCGTCGAGATCGTGTCGCTGCCGCGGATGCCCACGTACACGAACTCGGCGTCGCGCGACAGGGCGATCTCAGCGGCGGCATCCGTCGACAACGTCGGACCTACCGAGCTCGCGCCGATGATTCGCCAGGATCGCTGCGGCGCGCTCCACGCGAGGACGAACACTTCGCGTGAGAGCTCCGTCACGACGTACAGATGCCCACTGGGATGCCACACCATGTGCCGCGGACCTGTTCCGCGCGGCAACCCGACCGCGGGAGCCGGGAGCATCCGCTCGCCTTCCGAGCGCCAGAAGCGCACGAGGTCGAGCCCCATGTCGGCCGTCGCGAAGACGCCGCCAGGCAGGGCGATCGTCTGGTGCGCGCGCGAGGTCGGACCGTCCTCGCCGGCGCCAGGGGACGCGGCCGGCTCATCATCGGCGTCGTGGTCGGGCACGAGGTGCGCGTATTCGTCGCCGACAGCCGCTCGCAGGGCCCGCGCCGCGGCACTGAGATCGACCCCGGACTCCCCGCCACCCGCCCCTGTGGCATCCGTCCCATCCGCAGCCACTGCACCCGGAAGCACGACCGGCGAGTACGGACGGCCGGCCGCGTCGACGGACATGCGCACGACCCGGCCGTCACCCCAACAGCTCGCGATGATCGCACGGCCGTCCGGCGTCACCGCGACGTGGCACGGCGCCTCGCCCACCTCGACGGGGGTCCCGACCGCGACGAACGCCTCTTCCCCCGTTCGCCGGTAGGCCTGCACGGATCCCCGCCCCTCGAGCGCCGCGTAGACCACGTCGAGTGAGGGATGCCGCGACAGCCACGACGGCGAGTCGGCCCGCACGAGCTGCCCGGCGTACCCCAGCGCCCCACCTGCGAGGTGGTCTTCAGCGGCACCGGCGATCAGCATCCCGATGCCTTCGGCGGATCCGCCCATGTCGGCGGTGTACCCGCCCAGGAGGAATCTCATCGCCCCGCGCCCTCGAGCGATCGCATCAGTCCACGAGGTCGTGGCGCACGATGACGGCGTCGCGGGCCGGACCGACACCGATGACCGAGATGCGCGTTCCGCTCATCGCTTCGAGCGTGAGCACGTAGTCCTGCGCCTCGAGCGGCAGATCCTCGAACGTGCGCGCCCCCGAGATGTCCTGCTTCCAGCCGGGCAGGTACTCGAGGATGGGGCGTGCGTGGTGGAAGTCCGACTGGTTGACCGGCACCTCGTCGAATCGGACGCCGTCGACGTCGTAGGCGACGCACACGGGCACTTGGTCGAGGCCCGTGAGGATGTCGAGCTTCGTCAGCACGAGGTCGGTGATGCCGTTGATGCGCGTCGCGTAGCGGGTGATCGGGGCGTCGTACCAGCCGACGCGGCGCGGGCGCCCCGTCGTCGTGCCGAACTCGAAGCCGCGCGAGCGCAGCCACTCGCCCTGATCGTCGAAGAGCTCGGTCGGGAACGGACCGGATCCGACGCGCGTCGTATAAGCCTTCACGATGCCCACGATCCGGTCGAGGCGGTTCGGGCCGACGCCCGCGCCCGTCGCCGCGCCGCCCGCCGTCGCCGACGACGACGTGACGAACGGGTAGGTGCCGTGGTCGACGTCGAGCATCGTCGCCTGGCCGCCTTCGAAGACGACGACCTCACCGGCATCCAGCGCGTCGTTCAGAAGGAGTGACGTGTCGGCGACCATGGGGCGCAGCCGATCGGCATACGACAGGAGATCGTCGACGATCTCGTCGCACGTGATGGAGCGGCGGTTGAAGACCTTCACGAGCAGATGGTTCTTCTGCTCGAGTGCGCCCTCGACCTTCTGGCGCAGGATGTTCTCGTCGAAGAGATCCTGGACGCGGATGCCGACGCGGTTGATCTTGTCAGCGTAAGCGGGTCCGATCCCGCGGCCCGTCGTGCCGATCTGCCGCTTGCCCAGGAAGCGCTCCGTGACCTTGTCGAGCGTGCGGTGGTACTGCGTGATGAGGTGCGCGTTGGCGCTGATCTTCAGGCGGGACGTATCGAGACCGCGCGCGTTGAGCGCCTCGAGCTCGTTGAAGAGCACTTCGAGGTCGACGACGACGCCGTTGCCGATGACGGCGTTGACGCCCGGTGACAGGATGCCGGAGGGCAGAAGGTGCAGCGCGTACTTCTCGTCGCCGATGACGACCGTGTGGCCGGCGTTGTTGCCCCCGTTGAACTTGACGACCCAGTCGGTGCGGTCGCCGAGAAGATCGGTGGCCTTGCCCTTGCCCTCGTCCCCCCATTGGACTCCGACGATCACGATGCCTGGCATGGGCTACTCCCCCGTTGTCGTACGGCTACACCCCATCCTATCGACGCCCGCCTCGGCGGCGTCCGCGTCACCGTCCGGGTGTGAAACGGATCGGGAATCGCACGGGTCCCGTGTTGCCCGAGACCGGGAGCCACTCCCCCGGGCCGTCGGCGACGGCATCGGGCATCCGGGCGGCGAGGAGGGGAAGCGCGACACTCATGTCGGTGCGCGCGACGAAGTGGCCGAGGCAATGGTGCGCCCCGCCGCCGAATCCGCTGTGCAGAGGGCGATGCTCGACCGTGATGTCGAAGCCCGCTTCGTCGCCCATGGCGCGTGGATCCGTACCCGCCGAATGAGACAACACCTGGACGATCCCGCCGCGAGGAACGTGCAGGCCCTCCAGCTCGACGTCTTCGATGGCCTCGCGTGTGACCCACGTGACGGTCGGATTGACGCGCATCACTTCTTCGACGGCGGTTCCGCCGAGTTCCGGATGCTTCGCGAGCAGCGCCCACTGATCGGGATGCGCGAGGAGGGTCTGCAGCGCGAGTCCGAGCTGATTGCGGGTCGTCTCCATCCCGGCGAACGCGAGGAAGACGAGGCTCACGCTGAGTTCTCGCGCCGTGAGCGCGTCGTCCTCGTCGTGCGCGTGGAGGAGCGTCGTCACGAGGTCGTCCTGGGGATGCCGGCGGCGGTCGGCGATGACCTCGTCGATGTATCCCGCGAGCCCCTCGAGCGCGGCTTCGATGCGCGGAAGGTCCTGCGCCACGTTGATGCCGAAGGACTTGCCGAGGTCGTCCGCCCAGTGCGCGACGGCGGGCCACTCCTCATCGGGGAGCCCCAGCAGCATGCACAGGATGCGCGAGGCGTAGGGCTCGGCGAACTCCGATACGAACTCGACGTGACCGCGTGGGGCGAACTGGTCGATGAGCTCGTTCGCGAGGGATTGGAAGCGCGGCCGCATGGCCTCGATCGCGCGGCTGCGGAACGCCGGTCCGAGGAGGCGCCGAAGCCGCAGATGGTCCTGACCCTCGATGCTCAGCAGCGTCTCTCCCCACCACTGCGCCCATGGACCGTCATGGATGCCGTTCTGCTCGGGCCACCGCGCGTTTCCCTGCTGGAATCGGCGGTCTTTGAGGATCGCCTGTCCCTCCTCGTACCGGAGGACGGCCCAGCCGTAGGGCGTCTCGGCGTACCACTGCTCTTCGCGCGCCGCGTGCACGACGTCGGAGGTGACGTCGAACGACGGGTCGGCGAGGTCGAGGAAGCGTGTCACACCGCGGATTCTACGGCGGGGATGAGACACCCCGCTAAGGTGAGCGCATGTTGCGCAGCGCCTCGTGGTCCGTCGTCTGGTCCGTCGTGCGCCTCGCCGCAGCCGCGCTCGGTGTCGCGGCGATCATCGCGCAACTCGTGCGCACGGTCGGGCGCGCGATGGAGGCGACTACCGACTACGCGGGCGACATCCCCACGGTCGTGACGAACTTCCTCAGCTACTTCACGATCCAGTCGAACCTGCTCGCCGTCATCGCCCTCACGATCGGAGCGATCTGGGCGCTCGGTCCGGGGCGCGGTGTCATCGTCGAGCCTCGGTGGTTCGCCGTGCTCCTGGCGTGCGTCACGACGTACATGGTCATCACGGGGATCGTCTACAACACGCTTCTTCGCGGCATTCAACTCGACCAGGGGTCGACGGTCGCGTGGTCGAACGAAGTGCTGCACGTCGTCATCCCGGTCGTGATGCTGCTCGACCTCTTTCTCGCCCCGAAGCGGCGCGGACTGGCGTGGAGCTCGGTCGGGATCATCGCCGTCTATCCGATCGTGTGGGTCGTCTACACGCTCGTGCGCGCTCCGTTCATCACGGCGCCCGCCAGCGGCAATCCCTGGTGGTACCCGTACCCGTTCCTCGACCCGCACAACTTCGACAACGGCTTCGTCGGAGTCGCGATCTACATCGTCTGCATCGCGGCCGGGATCGTCGCCGTGGGCGCCTTCGTCGTCTGGGTCGGCCGCTCGCGCGAGAACAAGCGGGCTGACGACGAGGTCGGCGACCCGCGGTTCGCTCTCCCGGCCGAGTGACCGCGACGGTGCGGGCGGCGCTGCTGGCATCGCCTACCCTGGACGGGTGCGACTGCGTCTGACTGCCGTTCCCCTTCTCGTCCTGACCGTCTCGCTGCTGGCGGGGTGTGCGAGCGGCGGCTCGCCCGAGTCGACTCCGAGCGGTGACGCGGCGGCATCCGGATGCGAATACGTCGAGAGCGCCGGTGGCGTTCGCGACGTGGAGTTCCCGTCCGCCGAAGTGTCGGGCGTCGTCGAGGCGACGTTGCAGACCTCGGCCGGCGACATCCCGATGACCCTCGACGCCGACCGCACGCCGTGCACCGTCGGGAGCTTCGTCTCGCTCGCCGAGCAGGGCTACTACGACGACTCGCCCTGCCACCGTCTGACGACGTCGGGCATCTTCGTGCTGCAGTGCGGCGACCCGTCGGGCACGGGCATGGGCGGACCCGGATACAGCTACGCCGACGAGCTCGACGGCACCGAGACGTATCCCGCAGGCACGGTCGCGATGGCCAACGCCGGGCCCGACACGAACGGCTCGCAGTTCTTCCTCGTCTACGAGGACACACCGCTGCCGCCGTCGTACACGGTTTTCGGCGAGCTGTCGCCAGAGGGGCTCGAGGTCGTGCAGGCGGTCGCCGCAGCCGGCGCCGAGGGTGACACGGGCAACGGTGGCACGCCGGTCACCCCCGTAACGATCACCGGCGTCGCCCTCTCCTGACCCCGCCCCGACTGATCCCGCCTCCTGGCCTACATCCCCCGCCGAGAGCCAAGCTTCGATCCGTCGAGAAGACCCGAAACGCTCGTTCTCGGGCACCAACCCGACGTTTCGCGTCTTCTCGACGAAGGTGCTCGCGCGCGACGAGAGCGGGTCTTCGCCGCCGCCCCGGCCTCCTGTCCGCCGAGAAGACCTGAACTGCTCGTTCTCAGCCCCGAAGACGACGGTTCGGGTCTTCTCGGCGGATGGCGGGTCTTCTCGGCGGATGGCGGGTCTCCTCGGCGGATGGCGGGTCTTCTCGGCGGATGGCGGATGTCGCGGGTGCAGGAGGCCCACTGCGGCCCCGGCCCGGAACGGCGGCACCCGGCTGGATCACTAGAATCGAGGCATGTCCAAGGTCCTCCAGTCCCTGCCCGTCGGCGAGCGCATCGGCATCGCCTTCTCCGGAGGGCTGGACACCTCCGTCGCCGTCGCCTGGATGCGCGACAAGGGCGCCGTCCCCTGCACCTACACCGGTGACCTCGGCCAGCCCGACGAAGACGACATCGAAGCGATCCCCGGTCGCGCGCTCGAATACGGCGCCGAGGTCGCACGCCTCGTCGACTGCAAGACCGCCCTCGTCGAAGAGGGCTTCGTCGCCCTCGCGTGCGGCGCCTTCCACATCCGCTCGGGCGGGAAGACGTATTTCAACACGACGCCGCTCGGTCGCGCCGTGACCGGCACGCTCCTCGTTCGCGCCATGAAGGAGGACGGCGTCGACATCTGGGGCGACGGATCGACCTACAAAGGCAACGACATCGAGCGGTTCTACCGCTATGGTCTCCTCGCCAACCCCGCGCTCCGCATCTACAAGCCCTGGCTCGACGCCGACTTCGTCACGGAGCTCGGCGGTCGCACCGAGATGAGCGAGTGGCTCGTCGCGCACGGCTTCCCGTACCGCGATTCGGTCGAGAAGGCGTACTCGACCGACGCCAACATCTGGGGCGCGACCCACGAGGCGAAGACGCTCGAGCACCTCGACGTCTCGCTCGAGACCGTCGATCCGATCATGGGCGTCAAGTACTGGGACCCGTCCGTCGAGATCGCGACGGAAGACGTCTCCGTGACGTTCGAGCGGGGGCGCCCCGTCGCCCTGAACGGCGTCGAGTTCTCCGACCCGGTTGCCCTCGTCTTCGAAGCGAACCGCATCGGCGGTCGGCACGGGCTCGGCATGAGCGACCAGATCGAGAATCGCATCATCGAGGCGAAGTCCCGCGGCATCTACGAAGCGCCGGGCATGGCGCTGCTGTTCATCGCGTACGAGCGGCTGGTCAACAGCATCCTCAACGAAGACACCCTCGCGACGTATCACGAGCAGGGCCGCCGCCTCGGACGACTCATGTACGAGGGCCGCTGGCTCGAGCCGCAGTCGCTCATGCTGCGCGAGTCGATCCAGAAGTGGGTCGGATCGACGATCACGGGAACGGTCACCTTGCGCTTGCGCCGCGGAGACGACTGGACGATCGTCGACACGTCGTCGACGGGCATGTCCTACTCACCCGAGAAGCTCTCGATGGAGCGGGTCGGGGATGCCGCGTTCGGTCCCACCGACCGGATCGGCCAGCTCACGATGCGCAACCTCGACATCGCCGACTCGCGCGCGCGCCTCGAGCAGTACGCCGCGATGGGTCTCCTCGGCGGCGCGACGGGCGAGCTCGTCGGACGCGTGCACGCGGGCGAGTCGACCGAGATCACGGGCCACGCTGCCCCTTTCGACTCCGAGCGCGAAGAGCTGGCAGAGGCGACGGATGCCGCGAACGAGGCGTCCGCATTCGATCTCGGCACTGACTGACGCATCTCCAGGGGTTACGATCGCACGGTGGCGCTGACCCGAACAGCGACACCGCGGATCACCGTGCACGGCACTGCGTTCCGCGTGCATCCGCTCTGAAAGGCCTTCGATGACGAAGGAATCCGACGTTCCCGTCGAACCGCACGTTCGTGCTCGCTCGCGCGGACGCATCATCGGCCTCACGGCGTACAGCGTCTTCGTCGGCCTCGTCGTCGTCGCTCTCATCGCAGCCGGCTTCGTCGTCTATACGATCCAGCGCTCCTTTCCCCAGCTGGAGGGCACGATCGCGGTGGACGGGCTCGGGTCCGACGTCACGGTCGAGCGTGACGAGCTCGGCATCCCCGTCATCACGGCGGACAGCGCCGACGACCTGTTCTTCGCGCAGGGCTATGTCCACGCGCAGGATCGGTTCTGGGAGATGGACTTCCGTCGTCACGTCACGAGCGGCAGGCTCTCCGAGCTCTTCGGCGAGTCACAGCTCGGCACCGATGCCTTCCTCCGCACTCTCGGCTGGCGCGAGATCGCCGAGGAGGAGGTGGCGGCGCTCGACGCGACGACCCGCGCCTACTACGACGCCTACGCCGCCGGCGTCAATGCGTACCTCGCTGACAACACGGGCGCCGATGCGTCGTTCGAGTATGCCGTCCTGGGTCTGCAGAACGACGGGTACGAGATCGAGCCGTGGTCTCCTGCCGACTCCGTCGCGTGGCTCAAGGCCATGGCGTGGGACCTCCGATCGAATCTCGAGGAGGAGACGCAGCGCGCGCTCCTGGCAACGGACATGGATTCCGACGAGCTCGAGGCGCTGTATCCGGACTACCCCTTCGACACGAATCCGGTCATCGTGCCGACGATCTCCGACGTCCCCGAGCTGGGCACTGCGACGGAGGATGCCGGCGATGCCGACGCCGTACCCGCATCGATCGCGTGGACCGAGGTCGATGGGGTCATCGAGGCGGCGAGCGCGCTGCTCGGCGACACCGGCGAGGGGATCGGCTCGAACTCCTGGGTCGTCTCGGGCGACCTCACGGACACCGGGATGCCGCTCCTCGCCAACGATCCGCACCTGGGCGCCGCGCTCCCGAGCGTCTGGCATCAGATCGGGCTGAAATGCCGCGCGGTCACGACCGACTGCGCCTTCGATGTCGCCGGCTTCGGCTTCTCCGGGGTTCCCGGCGTCATCATCGGCCACAACGATCGCATCGCGTGGGGGTTCACGAACCTCACGACCGATGTCGCGGATCTGTACGTCGAGAAGATCGAGGGCGACGAGTACTGGCGAGACGGCGAGCTCCAGCCGCTCGCGGAGCGGACCGAGACTCTCGTCGTCGCGGGCGGCGACGACGTCGAACTCGTCGTCCGCGAGACGGCGAACGGGCCGATCGTGTCGGGCCTGACCGACGACTACACCGCGATCGCCGACGATCCCCCGCTCGGTATGGGCGACGCACCGACGGGCGAGTACGCCGTGAGCCTCAAGTGGACGGCACTCTCCCCCGGTACGACGGCGTCCGCCGTCTTCGCCCTCAACGTCGCGCAGGACTTCGACGATTTCCGCTACGCCGCGTCGCTGTTCGATGTGCCGGCGCAGAACCTCGTGTATGCCGACGTCGACGGGAACATCGGCTACCAGACGCCCGGCAAGCTCCCCATCCGCGGCGCGGGCGACGGGTGGCTGCCCCAGCCGGGGTGGGACTCCGCGTATGACTGGCAGGGTTTCATCCCGTTCGAAGAGCTGCCCGTTGTGCTGAATCCCCCCGAGGGCTACATCGTCACGGCCAACAACGCGGTCGTCGGACCCGACTACCCGTACTTCCTGACCCGCGATTGGGACTACGGGTGGCGGGCCGCACGGATCGTCGATCTGATCGAGCGTAAGGCGGCGCGAGGGCCGCTCACGATCGACGACATGCGCGACATCCAGGCTGACAACGAGTTCCACATGGGGCGACGGCTCGCGGCATCCTTCGTCGGCATCGAGACAGGACGCAAGGGTCCGGATGCCGCGCTCGAGCTGTTGCGATCGTGGGACGCCCAGAACGACGCGGGCTCCCCCGCGGCGGCGTACGCCAACGTGCTGTGGGACGAGCTGGTGCAGAACATCTTCGTCCGCGGTCGCGCGGATCCTGCCCCGATCACCGACCAGGGGCGGCTCTTCCTCCTCGTCGACGAATTGCTGCAGGACGCGTCGTCGCCGTGGTGGTCCAACGACGGGCTCGACGTGTCGGGTCGCGACGCGATGCTGGAGCGCACCGCCTCGGAAGCCTACGACCGCATCGCTCGTCTGCAGGGCGACAACCTCGCGCGCTGGAACTGGGGCTCGCTGCACGCACTGCCGTTGCGCAGCGACACCTTCGGGTCCTCGGGCATCGCGCCGATCGAAATGCTCTTCAATCGCGGTCCGTACCCCGTGGGCGGGGGTTCGTCCGTCGTGAACGCGACCGGGTGGGACATCGGCGGCGATCTTGCGACCATCACAGTGCCGTCGATGCGGATGGTCGTCGACCTCGCCGACTTCGACGCGTCGCGCTGGAACCATCTCACCGGCACGAGCGGCCACACGTTCCATCCGAACTACGTCGACCAGACGGCGAACTGGCAGGCCGTCGTCCTCACCCCGTGGGCGTTCTCGCCCGATGCCGTGACGAGCGCGACCACGCACACCCTCACCCTCACGCCCGCCGGCTGATCCCGGCGCGCGCGTTCGCCCCGGTCCCCCGCGCGGGTCTGAGCCCCATCCGCCGGGCCGGGGCTGAGCTACATCGGGCGAGAAGACCCGAACTGCGCGCCCAGGGCCCGAAATCGAGCAGTTCGCGTCTTCTCGCCTACCCGTGCGGCAAGGGGCCAGCCCCGCGGCCGGGGCGCCGCTCAGGTACCCTGCGGCGGGAACGTGCGATCTGTGGCCCGCGCGTGTCCATCGAGAAGACCCGAAATGCACGCTGAGGCGCCGAAAGGCAGCAGTTCAGGTCTTCTGGGCGAATGAGGACGAGGCCGTGATCGGGGTCGCGGCCCCGCGAAGGGCGCGGCGGACCCGTGCGGCGAACGGGCCTCGACCCTCGAGTGAGATGTCGTCGGCGCCTGCCAAGATCACGCGATAGCCGGCCGCCTCAAAAAGCTGCACGCGCACCAGGTCGTCTCGCCACGTCTGCGGGTCGATGCGGTGGACGTCTCCGAGATACTCGATCAACACGCGATGCTCGAGATAGCCGAGATCAGGATGCCGCGTGCCCGCGGCCGTGGCGACGGGCGGCTGCACACGTGGCTCGGGTAGCCCCGCCGCGAGCAGGTCGAGGCGCACGAACGTCTCGGGCGGCGAGTCGACGGGGGTCCGGATGAGCTCGAGTGCGAACGCGAGCCGTGCAGCTCCGCGCCGCGAGCCGTGCCGCCGCACTGCTGCGCGGAGTTCGTCGAGCGTCGCGAGCGCGGGCTCTCGGCCGTGGCGAACACGCCTGCCCGAAACGAGGAAGTCCCCGATCGCGACGAGCCATTCGTCGCCAACATGACCGCCGCGTGCCCTTGTCATCGTCGCGAGCGTCACCCATGTGTCGGCGGGTCTGAGCACGGGCAACCCATGGACCGCGACCGCCGGCAGGAGCTCAGCCCGCACCCACCCCTTGACGCCGGGGCGTCGTACACCACGGGTGCTCCTCGTCACGACGTGCACATCGTCGGCGAGGTGGGAGGGAAGCGGCATCCCCCACAGTCGCGCGGCCGTCGCATGACTGAAGATCGCCTCCGCGGAGAGCACCGGGCGGAGGTGGCTGCACGCATCGCGCACGGAGTCGCTGTCCGGCAGCGATGTACGGGGACACCCGCATCCCGTGGAACGGCCGGTCGAGCGCTCGGTTTCGCATCCGCCCGTCGGTCAGCCCCAGCATCCGGCCTTCGGCGACAGTGAAGGCGACGCCGTCCATCCACTCCGGGAGCATCTGCACGACCCGAGCGTGGCATCGCGCCGCGCTCTCTCGACCCGGTCAGCCCCACACAGTGGACAACTCCCGCACCGCCAACCCTGTGGAGGACTCGACGCCTCGCCCTCCCCTCCGACGCCCCGCACTGGCCACAGCCCCTCCTCTCCACAAGACGCAAACCGCCCTCCCCAGACTCTCGAACCGACCGTCCGGGTCTTCTCGGCGCCCAGGCTCCTCCGCACACGCGCTCGGCGAGCCGAGCCGACCGTCGAGCGGCGAGCCGAGCCGAGCCACACCGCACCGCACCCCACCCCACCGCACCGCACCGCACCGCACCGAGAAGACCCGAACTGTCGCCCCAGGGCCGAAATCCGAGCGGTTTGGGTCTTCTCGGCGAAGGGGGGAGGGAGCCCGCGCAGGGCGTCGAAGCCAGGGGTCAGCCGCCGGCGGCGGGTGGGGTGCGCTGGGAGTCCGCGAGTTCGTCGACGTAGAGCGATCTCTCGGCGACCGTGCCGTTGCGGTAGGCCTGGCGGCCGATCATGTGGGCGGACAGGGGTGCCGTGGCGAGCTGGATCAGCACGACGGGCACGAGGAAGCCCACGACGGGCCACGTCCGCAACGACAGCGCGACGGCGAGGCAGATCAGGATGAGGCCCAGCACCTGCGGCTTGGTCGCCGCGTGCAGACGCGTCGGCACGTCGGGGAAGCGCAGCAGGCCGATCGCGGCCGTCAGACACAGCAGTGCGCCGATCAGGATGAGGATGCCGGCGAGCACGTCGATCCAGGATTCGGCTGCCGGATCCATCCACCCGGCGTCCGCACCAGTGGCAGTGAGAGCGAGAATGTTCATTGTTCGTTGTTGTCCCGTCTCGCCACGAAGCGGGCGATCGAGATGGAACCGAAGACGCCGATCGCCGCGATGACGAGCATCGCCGGCAGAGAGCGCGTGTGCTGATTGATCGCCATCTCCGCTCCGAGGACGCAGAGCACGAGCGTCAGCAGGACATCGGATGCCACGACACGGTCGAGGATCGACGGCCCGACGAAGATCCGCCACATCGTCAGCAGGGCAGCCACGGCGAAGACGGTGTAGATGACGATCAGAAGGAAGCTCATACCGGCGCTCCCCCGTGTCGTGGCGTGTCGACCGTGGCGTCTCGGATGATCTCGAGCTGGGCCTTCGAGCCGACGGCCCGGACGATCCTCGCCTCCCAGCCGAGCACCGCCCGTCTCTGCGCCTCCACTTCGTCAGCCGTCGACGCGCCGATCACGTGGAGGTAGAGCACGCGACGGCCGCGATCAGCCTCGATCAGAAGCGAGCCGGGGATGAGCGAAGCCGTCACGGCGGTGTGGGTCATGATGAGGTCGTCGTCGGTGCGCAGCTGCACGGCGATGATCGAGTTGACGGGCCGCGACCGCGGGTCGATCACCTGCCACGCCACGAGAAGGGAACCGCGAACCAGGGCGAGGATGAAGGTGACGATGAAGACCGCTCCCCACCAGAGATTCACGCGGCCCGACAGATCGACGGGTGGGAGGCGGTAGACGCGCGTCACGAAGATCGCGATGCCGACACCGGTGAGGAAAGCGAGCCAGGTGAACTGCCCCCACAGCAGCATCCACAACGCCACCAGCCAGAGGAAGAACGGAAGCTGTCGCCACAGCTGAGCGAAGAAGGTCGCGGGTCGGGAATCGCGGATCACGGCTCGACCTCCCCCTGCAGCTGCACCAGGGTGACGGGTTCGAGAAGCGCAGCACCGATGCGCTCGCACACCTCGTACAGAGGTCCGGCGAAGACCGTGAGCGCGACCGTCACTCCCACCATCCCCGCGGTCGCCGCCGTCATGATCTTCGGGATGACGCGTCGCTCGGTCTCGACCGCTGCCGCCGGTGCATCGCCGAGGTAGGAGATACGCGCCTCGGTCTCGGCCGAATCGTCCTCTTCACGCCAGAACGCGAGGTTCCACGCGCGCATCAGGGCGTAGAGCGTGAGCAGCGACGTGACGATGCCGGCGACGATGAGCACCATCATGATGGGCGTGCCGACCTCGGCTGCCGCATCGAACAGGGAGTACTTGCCGATGAAGCCGGAGAACGGCGGCAGCCCGCCGAGATTGATCGCCGGGATGAAGTACAGGATCGCGATGACGGGCGCCGCGCGCATGAGGCCCTTGACCCGGAGAATCGACGTGCTTCCCGCTCGGCGCTCGATGAGTCCGACCGCGAGGAACAGCGTGGTCTGCACGACGATGTGGTGGACCATGTAGTAGATCGTCGCGCCGATCGCGGCGGGCGTCGCGATCGCGAGCCCGAAGATCATGTAGCCGATATGGCTCACGAGCGTGAACGAGAGGATGCGCTTCAGCTCGGCCTGCGCGAGCGCGCCCAGCACTCCCACGATCATCGTTGCGATCGCGACGATGAGGAGGAGGAAGTTCACGTCGTTGTCGAGGAACATCTCCGTCTCGGTGCGGATCATGGCGTAGACGCCGACCTTCGTCAGCAAGCCGGCGAAGACCGCCGTGACGGGAGCGGGCGCGGTCGGGTACGAGTCGGGCAGCCAGAACGACAGCGGGAAGACGGCCGCCTTGATCGCGAACGCGAGGAGGAGCATCAGATGCAGGACGAGTTGGGTCTCTTGCGGCAGCTCGTTCATGCGCTGCGAGATCTGCACGATGTTCACGGTGCCGAGAGCGCCGTAGATCATGGCGATCGCGGCGAGGAACAGGATCGACGACACGAGAGACACGACGATGTAGATGACGCCGGCGCGGATCCGCGACTCGGTCGACCCGAGCGTGATGAGCACGTACGAGGCGACGAGGAGGATCTCGAAGCCCACGTACAGATTGAACAGATCGCCCGCGATGAACGCGTTGAAGATCCCGGCCGCGAGGATGAGGTACGTCGGGTGGAAGATCGAGACCGGCGTGTCATCGTCGCCGTCCGCGGCACCCTGCCCCACGGAGAACAGCAGGACCGCGAGCAGGACGAGGCTCGAGACCAGCACGAGAAGTGCCGCGAGGCGATCGACGTAAAGGATGATCCCGAACGGGATCGGCCAGCCGCCGACCGAGACGGCGAGCGCCTCGTTGCTCCCGTCGACCGCCCACAGGAGGATCGCGGCGATGACGAACACGACGGTCAGTGTCGTGATCGACACCGCGACCTGCGTGCGGCGGTGACGACCCGCGATGAGGGCGATCGCCGCTCCGAGCAGCGGAAGGGTGACGAGGAGCGGTACGAGAGCGCTCATGAGTCCTCACCCCTCTTCGGCCGGTCGTCGGAGGAGCGCGGTCGATCGACGGGCGCGTCGTCGCGGAGTGACGACAGGTCTCGACTGCCGAGCACCGTGATCGGAGCCGTCGCGAGACCGACGAAGTCGGTCGTGACGTCGTCGTCCTCGTCTTCGATCTCGGTCTCGTCGTCCATGACGTCTTCCGTCTCGGTGGACCGAGCCCGCACCGCGGCATCCGCTTCGTCGTCCTCCACGGTGTCGGCCTGTCCCAGCTGCCAGGACCGGTAGATGAGAGCGAGGAGGAATGCGGAGACGGCGAACGTGATGACGATCGCGGTGAGCGTGAGTGCCTGCGGCAGAGGATCGGACATGTCCTCGGACTCACCGGCCCCGTAGAACGGCGCGATGCCGGGACGGCCCATGACGATCAGCAAGAGGAGGTTCGCGGCGTTCCCCAGGAGGAGGAACCCGATGAGGACGCGCGTGAGGCTCCGCTCGAGCATCGCGTAGACACCGCAGGCGAAGAGCACGGCCATGATGATGATGAGCACGAGGGAGACGTTCATCGCGCGCTCACCCCCCGCGAGCGCAGCTGCTGCGCCTGGCGGTCGACCTCTGCGCCGAGGCTTCGGAGCACGTCGAGGACGAGTCCGATGACGACGAGGTACACGCCGATGTCGAAAAGGGTCGAGGAGACGAACTCGACGTGTCCGAGGATGGGCAGCTCCGCCTCGATGAAATCGCTCGTGAGGGGGGCTGCGCCGAAGAAGATCGGGACGATCGCGCAGGCGACGGCGATGGACATGCCGACGCCGAGCAGCCGGCCCGCGTCGGTGGGTGCCGCGGCGCCGAGTTCATATCGGCCTCCCGCGACGTAGCGCATCACGAGCGCCATTCCCGCGACGAGTCCGCCGGCGAACCCGCCACCGGGGAGATTGTGTCCCGCGAAGAGGAGGTACAGCGACACGACGATGATCGAGTGGAAGAGGATCCGCACGACGACTTCGAGGACGATCGACCTGTTCTCGGGTCGCACGCGCTGCCCGCCGACGAGCCACGCGGTCCGTCCGCTTCCCGTCGCGTCATCGCGCTGCCGCAGTCCGTCTGACGTCTCCACGAGCACGCGCCGGTTTCGCGTCGCGCCGGTGGGAAGTGCGTTGAACTTGGACAGCGTGTCGGCGCGGTGCGTCACGAAGACGAGAGAAGCCACACCGGTCGCCGCGAGGATGAGCACCGAGAGCTCGCCCATCGTGTCCCACCCGCGGATGTCGACGAGTGCGACATTGACGACGTTCTTGCCGTGCCCGATCTCGTAGGCGAGCTCGGGGAAGCGATCCGAGATGGGTGCGGCGACGCGCGCGCCGGTTGCGACGAGGGCTACGAACGCCATCGTCACGCCGACGGCGGCGCCCAGCACGGCGCGCGCGACAGGGGCGACCGAGGCGTTGTGCTCGCCCATGCGTGAGGGGATGCGGCGGAGGACGAGGGCGAAGGCGACGAGGGTGACGGTCTCGATGAGCACCTGGGTCACCGCCAGGTCGGGCGCGCCGCTCGTCGCGAAGAGCAGCACCATACCGAGGCCGGTGACCGACACGAGCACGACGCCCGTGTAGCGCTTGCGGGCGCGCACGGCGACGAAACCCGCCGCGATCATGATGGGTGCGACCACGAGCTGCATGGGCGTGTGCCATCCGTCGATGTTGACGACCCAGTGCCCGCCGATGATGAGCGCCGTCGCCTCGGAGGTGACGAACACGACGAAGATCGTGCCGACGTAGACCGGCAGCGATCCTCGCTGCGTGAGGCTCGTCGTGACGACCGCGAGACGCGCGACGGCGCGGAGCGTCGCGTTGTAGACGTCGGATGCCGTGAAGGATGCCAGCCGCCGAGGCGCGCGTGTCCGGGTGAGCCAGAACACCACGACGCCCAGGGCGATCGAGCCGAGGGAGATGAAGAGGGCGGGTTCGAATCCGTGCCAGAGCGACAGGTAGCCCGGGTATTCGGGATCCGGGACGCCGGGACTCGCGACCGGCGCGGTGTCGGCATACGTCGCGAACGCCGTGTCGAGCCAGGGCGCGGCGAAACCGGCGAGGAGCGAGAACCCCGCCAGGACCGCGGGAGCGAGGATGAAGCCGATGGGCGGGTCGGGCCATTCGGTCGACGCGACCGGCGCGCCGTCTGCGTCGCGCTTGGTCCAGAAAGCGCCCCACAGGAAGCGAATGCCGTAGGCGGCCGTGAGCACCGAGCCGAGGGCGATGCCGATCAGCGCGACGATCCCCCACGGTGCGCCGCCTTCGGCATCGTGCAGGAGCGCCGCGAGCGTCCCTTCTTTCGCGACCCACCCGATCGTGGGGATGATCCCGATCATCGACGCGATCGCGACCGTCGACAGCACGGCGATCGTCGGAGCCTGCCGCCCCACTCCGCTGAGTTCCCGTATGTCGCGCGTGGACAGCTGCCGGTCGATGATGCCGACGACGAGGAACAGCGCCGACTTGAAGAGGGCGTGGCTGAGGAGGAGTGCGAGGCCGGCGAGCGCGGCATCCCGTGTGCCGTATCCCAGCACGACCGTGAGCATTCCGAGCTGGCTCACCGTGCCGAAAGCGAGGATGCGCTTGAGGTCGGTTTCGCGCAGCGCCTGGAATCCGCCGAGCAGCATCGTGAAGACGCCGAGTCCGATCACGATCGGACGCCACGTCGGCGCGAGGGCGAAGATCGGGGCGAATCGCGCGATGAGGTAGATGCCGGCCTTCACCATCGCGGCGGCGTGGAGGTAGGCGCTGACGGGCGTCGGCGCGGCCATCGCACCGGGCAGCCAGAAGTGGAATGGGAAGATCGCCGACTTGCTGAGCGCGCCGACCAGCAGAAGGACGAGCGCGGCATCCACGACGGGACCGGTCGGTGCTTCGGCGAGCATGAGGGAAATGCTCGACGTGCCCGTGTCGACGACGAGGAGCACGACGCCGATGAGCATGACGAGACCGCCGAGCGTCGTGACGAGCAGTGCCTGGAGCGCCGAGCGACGGCTGGCGGCACGCTTGTTGTAGTACCCGATGAGGAGGTACGACAGGACGCTCGTGAGTTCCCAGAACATCACGAGGACGACGAGGTCATCGGTGAGCACGAGACCGTACATGGCGCCGGCGAAGGCGAGGAGCACGGCCGAGAACTGCGCGAGACCCTCGGTCTTGCCCGCGAAGTACCACCGGCAGTAGAGCATCACGAGCGCGCCGACTCCCGTGACGATGAGCGTCATGAGCCACGACAGGGTGTCCATGCGCATCGACAGCTCGATGCCGAGGCTGGGGATCCAGTTGAATGCCTCGAACGGAATGTTCCCCGACAGTACGAGGGGCGTCTGAATGGCGGCGTGGACGAAAGCGACGGCGGGCAGGACCGCAGCGACCGTGAAGACGCGTGGACCGATGCGGTGGGCGAGCCACGGCAGCAAGATCGGGAGGATTCCGAACGCGGCGAGGAGGACCAGCATGAGCGGCCTCCTCTAGGTCGTCGGCCGTGTGCTCACGCAGGCGGCTCGGGCGATCAGGGTGTGAGCTATGAGTCTACCGGGGCGGAGGCGCCGCTCCGGTCGTGTCTCCCTCCCGGAACGTGCACGTGAACTGCAGGGATGCCGCGTGCTGGCCGTCGAGCATCGCCGCGACGGCGCTGCCGGCTGCGCGTCCCTTGTCGGTCGCGGGCTGCACGAGCGTCGTGAGTGTGTACGGAGCGAGGCCGTCCACGACGATTCCGTCGAACCCCGTGATGCTCACGTCAGTGGGGATCCGGAGTCCCGCCTCTTCGGCAGCGCGCAGGACGCCGGCCGCGAGCAGGTCGCTCTGCGCGATGACGGCCGTCGGTCGGTGAGCGGCATCCGCGAACAGGACTCGGCCTGCCGCCAGCCCCTCATCGATCGAACTCGCCTCGGCGGCGAAGGCCGCAGCATCGGGAAAGACGTCTCTCGCACCGGCCAACCGGTCTCTCGTGACATCGACGCCGATCGCGGCCGCGTCGGGGATCCAGCCACGCTTCCACCCGCTTCGCACGGGGAGGGTCACGATCGCGACGTCTGCGTGACCGAGAGCGCGGAGGTGACTCGCGGCCTGACGCTGCGCTTCCCGATTGTCGAGTCCGATGCGAGGGATGTCGGGGCCGGCGTCGCCCTCGATCACGACGACAGGGATGCCGCGGGACCGCACGACATCGAGCGACTCGCGCAGCAGCCCGCTGCAGCCGATGAGGACGGCGGCGTCGATGGGGGCGGTGGTCAGCGTGGGTGCGCCATCGATGGCCGCGTCATCGCGCAGAAGCAGCAGTCCCGCCCCGAGGGGCGCGACGGCGTCGGCCAGACCATCCATCATGAGCGTCTTGACGGGATCGAGGAAGGCGCGTCCGAGGTGCTCTTCGAAGACGACGCCGACGATGCCCGAGCGCCCCGTCCGAAGCGACGCGGCGCGCGGGTCGGGACCCGTGTATCCGAGGGATGCCGCGGCGGCGCGCACACGCTCCCGCGTCGCGTCCGAGACGGGCGTCTTGCCGCTGAAGACGACGGATGCCGTCGACGGCGAGACCCCGGCCTCGCGCGCGACGTCGGAGATGGTCGCCCGGCGCGTGCTCATGACGTTTCGATCGTAGCCGAGGCGGTTTGCCGCTGTCGAATCGATTCGATACTCTGTCCGTCATGCAAGAGACCCTGTCGCGAAGTCAGATCCTGCGTTGGCGCAACGCGATCTTCGCCATCTTCCTCGCGACCGGCATCGGGTTCGCGAGCTGGGCCTCCCGCATCCCCGCCGTGAAGGTCAACCTCGACATCAACGACTTCCAGCTCGGCATCCTGCTGTTCATCTCGGGTGCAGCGTCTGTCATGGGCCTCTCGCTGGCGAACCTCATCCTCGTGCGTTGGGGAGCACGCATCGGCATGCTCATGAGCCTCGCGACGTTCGGGATCGGAATCGGGATCGTCGGGTTCGGCGCCGACGCCATCCCGTCGTACGCACTGACGGCCCTCGGTCTCGCGCTCATGGGGATGGGCCTGGCGATCACCGACATCATGATGAACGTCGAGGGCGCCGCGAACGAGCAGGCGATCGGCAAGACGATGATGCCGCTCTTCCACGCGCTGTTCAGTCTCGGAACCGTCGCGGGCGCCGGCGTCGGCGTCGCGATGGCCGCGTGGCAGGTCGGAGTCGGTCCGCACCTCTGGTCGATCGGAGTCGTCGTCATCGTCCTCGGCGCGGTCGCCGTCCGGTCCGTGCCCAACCGCGAGGCGGTCGATGATCCACAGCCCGGCGACTCCCCGCTCAGCCGGCGCGAGAAGCTCATCGAGGCGCTTCGCGTCTGGCGCGAACCTCGCATCTACTTCATCGGCGTCATCATGCTCGGCATGGCCTTCGCCGAGGGCGGAGCCAACGACTGGCTCCCGCTCGCTGTCGTCGACGGACACGGCGGCACGGAAGCGCAGGGGGCGATCGCGCTCACCGTGTTCTCCGTCGCGATGACCGTCGTGCGCGCCGTCGGCGGCCCGATCGTCGACCGGTTCGGACGCGTCTGGACCCTCAGGGTCCTCGCGATCGCCGCGAGCGGCGGGCTCGTGCTCTTCATCCTGGCCCCCAACCTCCCTCTCGCCCTCGTCGGTGTCGCCTTCTGGGGCATCGGCGCGTCGCTCGGGTTCCCGCTCGGAATGTCGGCGGCCGCCGACGATCCGGCCCGAGCCGCGGCATCCGTCAGCGCTGCCGCCACGATCGGGTACATCGCCTTCCTCTGCGGACCTCCCGTCCTCGGCTGGGTCAGTCACCAGATCGGGCTGCTGCCGACGCTCTGGATCCTCGTCGTGCTCATCGCCCTCTCGGGGCTCGCGTCGGGCGCCGCCAAGCCGATCGCCGGCTCGAAGGTCGGGGCGGGACACCCGGGCGCCCACTGACCGGGCACGCCGCCGGGCTCGCCGTTAGGCTCGTCCGGTGAGACTCGTCATCGCCCGCTGCTCCGTCGACTACACCGGTCGGCTCAACGCGCATCTCCCGCTCGCGACGCGGCTCCTCGTGCATAAGGGCGACGGCTCGCTGCTCGTCCACTCCGACGGCGGATCGTACAAGCCGTTGAACTGGATGAGCCCTCCCTGCCGCCTCGAGGTCGAGCCGCCCGACGACGAGTCGGCGTCGGCGGGTGTCATCGCCCACTGGCGCGTGACCCACGCGAAGACCGGCGATGCGCTCCTCGTGCGGATCTACGAGATCCTCCACGACTCCCAGCACGAGCTCGGCGTCGACCCCGGCCTGCAGAAGGATGGCGTCGAAGCCGACCTGCAGCGCCTCCTGGCGGAGCAGGTCGACGTCATCGGAGACGGGCTGACGCTCGTCCGTCGCGAGTTCCCGACGGCGATCGGACCCGTCGACCTCCTGCTTCGCGACCCCGCCGGCGGGACGATCGCCGTCGAGGTGAAGCGCCGCGGTGACATCGACGGCGTCGAGCAGCTCACGCGCTACCTCCAGCTGCTCTCACGCGACCCGCACCTCGCACCCGTGACCGGCGTCTTCGCCGCACAGGAGATCAAGCCGCAGGCGCGCGTGCTGGCCAACGACCGGGGCATCCGCTGCGTGACGCTCGACTACGACGGCATGAAGGGGGTCGAGTCGGGCGCGCCGCGACTGTTCTGACGCAGGGTCCGGGTCCCACCGCCGCATAGGCTTGTGTCATGCCCCACCGCTCTGCATGGACCTGCATTCTGTGGGACGTCGACGGCACGATCGTGGATGCGTCCGACGGCATCCTCCACCGTCTGACGGTCACGCTCGAGCACTTCGGCAAGACTCCGCCCGTCCGCAGCGAGCTCGCGCACTGGATCGGCCCGCCCCAGTTCGACTCGTTCCAGGCCAACGTCGGCATGACGCCGGCTGAGGCCGCCGACGCCGTCGCCTTCTACCGGGCACTCGGCAAGCAGGAGGGGTTCACGACCGGCGCCAAGCTGTTCCCCGGCGTCGCCGACATCATCTCGAAGGCCGCGGCAGCCGGCATCCCCCAGGCGACGGCGTCGTCGAAGCCCGAGGTGCAGGTCGTCGAACTCATGCAGTACTTCGGGCTGACGGACGACTTCGTCACGCTCGTCGGAGCGACTCCCGACGAGCGCACGCTCGCCTCGAAAGCCGAGATCGTCGGAGAAGCGCTGCGCCGCCTCGAAGCGGCAGGAGTCGATACGAGCAGGCCGGTTCTCGTCGGCGACCGCCACCACGACATCGACGGTGGTGCCGTCCACGGAGTTCCGGTGATCTTCGTGCGCTGGGGCTTCAGCTGGCCACACGAGGCAGACGGCGCCGCCGCAGCGGTGGACACGGCGGCCGAGCTCGAAGCGCTGCTTCTGCTGGACGACCCCGATGCCTGACGACGAAGCCACGATCCTCGAGTGGATCGTGCCGGCGGCGATCGTCTTCGGGATCGCCGCGCTCCTCGCCGTCCTCGGCGTGTGGGCGCTCAGGCGCGCGCGCCGCTCGCCCAAGGCCCGTGCGGCCGCGTCCGCGGCTCGCGAGGAGGCGGGGGCGAGTCTCGTCCGGCTCGACGACGCGGTGGCCGAGCTCGACCTCGAGATCGGGTTGTCCGGCGCACTGTATGGCGGAGGGGCGCCCACGTCTCTGCGCCGCGCCCGCCTCACGGCGCAACGCGTGCGTGACACGTCTTTCGGCGAGTATCGAGCCCTGAGTGAGACCGATGCCGTACCCGACGATCTCCGACGGGCGGCGCAGCGCATCGCGAAGCGCGCGGAGGATGCGCTGGCCCTCATCGCGAAGGCCCGCACGGAGCACGACGGATGGGTGCGCGAGAATGTCTCGGCCGCGTCGCAGGTCGCCGCGGCTCGCGAGCGAGTCGCGCGTCTGCGAGCGTCGATGGGCGACTCCGACGCGCTGGTGACCGAGCTCTCGTCGCGGTTCGCACAGGAGGAATGGGATGCCGCGGCCCGCGCCGCGCGGTCGGCGGCGACCGAGATCGACGAGGCGGACCGCCTCCTCGCCCTCGCCGAGGCGAACGCGAAGGACCCGTCGAGATCCGCGCTGGGGCAACTGGCGGATGCTGAACGAGCCCTCCGGCAAGCCGAAGGCGACGCCCGGACGCTGGAAGAAGCGCATCGCCTCGTGACCCAGGCCGCTCTCGCGGTGCCCGCGGAGTTCGAAGCCGCCCGCGCGGCGGTGCGTTCCGCCCTGACGACGCGGGTCCAGCTCGACACTGACGCCGCGACGCGACTCGGTACGGAGCTGCGCGAGATCGACCGCGCGCTGACGGCTCTCGAGGCGGATGCCGCGACGCGCCCGACACGGACTGTCGATGCCATCGCGCGTCTGCGTGATCGACTCGACTTCGCCCTCGGCGACGCGGTCACGGCACAGCAGCGTCTTCGCGGCGCACGCACGGCGCTGCCGGGAACGCTCGCGGCGGCGCGCGGAGCGCTCGCGCGAGCCGAGACGGCGCTCGCCCATGCCCGCGTCGGCGCCGACGCCCGTGCTCGACTCCTCTCGGCACAGGACGAACTCGCCCGCGCACGTCAGGAGAGCGATCCGGTCGCCGCGCTCGACGCCGCCCGTCGCGCTCGTCGCGACGCGGAGGACGCCGAGGCGCTCGCGAATCACGACCGCATGCCGGGAGCGTGATTCCGGCGCTGCTCGCTATCGTGAACGCATGGCCGAGCATCGCACGCGCGCCCCTCATCTGCTCACGGGCGTCGTGCGGAGGATCCCCGCGACGCTGATCCTCGTCGCCCTGATCCTGATCGTGGGGGTCGTCTGGGCAGGCCTGTGGGCGCCGTTCAGGGATTCGCCCCTTTTCGACGTCGTCGCGTACGGCCTCCCCGCGCTCAGCGAAGGCCGCTGGTGGACGGTCATCACGGGCACGTTCTTCGTGGCCGAGCCCTTTGTCTACATCTTCACGATCGCGAGCTTCGCCGGAATGGCGTATCTCGAGTTCCGCCGCGGTACACGCGTCGCGCTCCTCTACTTCTGGATCGGCCAGCTGTTCGCGATCTTCGCGTCGGCGCTGACGCTGTGGATCCTGTCCTTCGTCTCGTCCTGGGGCTGGGCGCAGACCCAGGCCGCCGCCCTGGATGTGGGAGCGTCGGGCGGAACGATGGCGTGCATCGCCGCGGCGGTGGGCCTCTTCGTCTCACCGTGGCGTGTCCGCGCGTGGCTCGTCCTTCTCGCCTTCGTCTTCATCGCGATGCTCTTCTGGGGAGCCCTCGCCGATCTCGAGCATGTGTACGCGGTCCTGCTCGTCCTGTTCATCGACCGATCCCTGCGTCTCGAGCGTCAGACGGTCCGGGAGCAGCGCCTCGTGGCCTTCGTCGCGATCGCGGCGCTCGGTGTCACGGAGATCATCACGGCCATCGTCCCCACGACGGGTCCGTTCGGAGACACCGAGCCGTCGGCCGGGAGCATCGTCGACGTCGCGATCGATGTCCTGATCATCGCGGTGCTCGCCCGGCATCTCCTGCTCGGCAGACGCTGGGCATGGATCCTCAGCATCGTGCTGGCCGGCCTCAACATCCTCACGGGCGCCCTGGTGCTCGTCATCCTCATCATCGCGACACAGGCGCAGATCGAAGGGGTGATCGATGTCGAGTCCGAGCTCGTCCTCGCGAGCGGTGTGCTCTGGTCTCTCCTGCTCATCTACCTGATCCGGGTGCGCGGTGCGTTCCGGTCGCGACGACGCTCGGCGATCGGTACTCCGCCTCCCCCGACGCTCGACGAGGTGAAGGCGCTCATCCGGCGCGACGGCGGCGGCACCCTGTCGTGGATGACGACGTGGGACGGCAACAGCTACGCGCGCACGACCCGGGGAATCGTCGCCTATCAGCGCCGCGCGGGCGTCGCCCTGGCCCTTGCGGATCCGCTCGGGCCCGCGGCATCCCGTGCCGACAGCGTGCGCGAGTTCATCACGGCCGCCGAATCGGCGGGACTCGTGCCCTGCTTCTTCAGTGCAGGGGCTGCCACGAAGGCCGCCGTCCCCGAGGGGTGGCGGAGCATCATCGTCGCCGACGACACGATCGTCGACCTGCCCGGCTTGGCGTTCACGGGGAAGGCGTGGGCTGCTGTCCGCACGTCGCTCAATCGCGCGGGACGCGAGGAGATGACGTTCCGGCTGACGCGCCTCAAGGACGAGCCGTGGGGGATCCAGCAGCAGCTGCGCGCGATCTCGGAGATGTGGGTCGGTGACAAGGGGCTCCCCGAGATGGGTTTCACGCTCGGAACCCTCACCGAAGCGGAGGACCCGGAGGTGCGCATAGCTCTGGCCGTGTCACCGCAGGGTGACATCGACGGCTTCCTGTCGTGGCTGCCCGTCTACGGATCCGAGGGCTCGGTGCGCGGATGGACGCTCGATCTCATGCGTCGCCGCGAAGGCGGATTCGGACCCGTCATGGAATTCCTCATCGGCTCGTCTGCGAAGCAGTTCTCCGAAGAGGGAGCCGAGATCATGTCTCTGTCTGGCGCACCGCTGACGCACGAGTATCCCGAGGACGGGGGCGCCATCGCCGCGCTGTCGGACCGAATGGCCGAGATCCTCGAGCCGGTCTACGGGTTCCGGTCCCTCCACCGCTTCAAGGAGAAGTTCCACCCGCGCTACGAGACGATGTACCTCTTGTTCCGCGATGAGAGCGATCTGACCCGCATCGGCGCAGGGCTCACGCGAGCCTTCCTCCCCGACGCGACGCTGCGACAGTTCGCAGGAGCAGGACTCGAGCTGGTCCGGGGGGACCGGGACTGACAGGGAGAGCGTGGTGCGGCCGTAGCCGCACCACGCTCGCTGATCAGATGGGGCGGATGTTCTCCGCCTGGAGGCCCTTCGGCCCCTGCGCGATCTCGAACTCGACGCGCTGGTTCTCCTCGAGCGAGCGGTAGCCGCCCGCCTGAATCGCGGAGTAGTGCGCGAAGACGTCAGCGCCACCTTCGTCGGGGGCGATGAAGCCGAAGCCCTTCTCCGAGTTGAACCACTTGACAGTGCCCTGCGTGCTCATGAAATGCCGTTCCTTGCGGTGCCCGCGCCACGTACGCGAGTCGCATATCACGCTAGCCAAAGCCGTGGACGGGCATCGAGGGAGGTCGCCGAATGGTGACACAAACGTTGCTTTGCCGACTCGCCCCGTGCGGGCCGCAGTCGCCCGACGAAGACACGTCGAGGTGCACCGTTCACTTTCCGAACGTTCGGGCCCATCGGACGCCCGGGCCGAGCAGAGCTCAAAGCCCGGGCGTCGACGGATCCCCCCGGATATGCCGCGCGCTGCGCGGCGCCCCTACTCTACCGCTCCGGCGCCATCGCGCTATGGCTCATGTCATGCGACTTCATCTCTGGTTTCGGCATGAGTAGCGTGGGGCTCGTGGCACACATCGAACTGCGCGACCTCGACGACGACGACCTCGACGCGATCTTCGAGATGCTGCGGGATCGCGAGGCGATCGAGCTCGCGGCCTTCACGGCGCAGCATCCCGACCAGCGCGATGAGTTCGAGGCATGGATCCAACGTGAGCGAGAGGGTGAGGGTGTCCGCTTCACGGTCGTGACGGAGGACGGCGGTTTCGCCGGGACCGCCGTCGCCTTCCCCGTCGACGCGGATCGCGAGGTCACGCTCTGGCTCACGCGGCATGCGTGGGGACGCGGCATCGCGACGGAGGCGCTGCGCATCCTCGTATCCCGCGAACCCGATCGCCCGCTCTTCGCCCGCGTCGCGGCCCACAACGGCGCGGCGATCGCGGTCCTTGAGCGGAACGGCTTCACCGAGGTGTCCCGTGCGTCCGTCTTCGCGCCCGGCCTGGGGCGCGACGCCGACGAGATCGTCTATGCGCTTCTTCCCGCGCTCGACGGATACTGAGCCGAAAGAGGTCAGTGGTAGCGGCGCCCCTCGTCGCGACGGAAGAGCGCCAGCGCCGCGAGGAGCGAGACGGCCGTCCACACCAGGATCCCGACCCACATCCACCACGAGAGGTCTCCCCCCTCGACCGCCCAGATCACCAGCTCGCGCGCCTGCCGGGACGGCGTGAATTTCGAGATCGCATCGAGCCACGGGGCGAACAGCATGGGTGGGAGGAACAGCCCGCCGATGAAGGCGAACCCGAACATGACGATCTGCACGACGGCGATCGCCGCCTTGAACGGGAGCGCGTAGCCGATGGAGGTGCCGATGAGCATGAACGGCAGGCCGGCGGCCGCGAGAGCGACGAGCCCTGCGAGGATCCGCCATGGCGACGCTTCGGCTGCGGTCAGAAGCCCTCCGACCGCGACCACGGGGATGATCGCGACGATGCCGAGGGCGCCGGTCGAGATGACTTGGGCGAAGACGCGTGCAACGCCGGGAGCCGGGAGCGTGCGCAGGTACGGATCCCACGGCTTCTCGCGGTTCTCCGCGATCGTCAGGCCGAAGCTGAACAGCGCGTTGGACATCACGGCGAACACGGACAGCGAGATGACGGCCTGCGTCGCGAACTCGGGACTGTCGGCGACCGCGCGCTGCGGCACGACGAAGAAGAGGAGGGCGAGAGCCGGGAAGACGAAGCTGCCGATGACGGCGATGGGAACGCGGAACGTCTCGATGAGGCCGTACTTCGCGTGGAGCAGCGTCAGCCGCACAACAGAGGGGGCAGCCGCGGTGCTCATGAGTTCGCCTCGATGCGCGGGGCGGTCAGGGCCAGGAACGCCTCTTCGAGCGTCGCACCGCGGACGGTGAGACCCCGGAAGTCGACTCCGGATGCCACGAGCCGCCGTACGAACTCATCGGCGTCTTCGACCGTGAGAACGTGCCTGTCTTCGACACGCTCCTCCCCGAGGACGCCCGGCAGAGCGGAGATGCGGTCGGGATCGCCGGAGGAGAGCTCGACGCGGCTCGCGTCGACGCGCTCGAGCACATTGCGCACGGTGTCGTCTGCCAGCATCCGTCCCTCTCCGATCACGACGACGCGCTCGGCGAGCGCCTCGATCTCTTCGATGTAGTGACTCGTCACGATGACCGTCGTCCCCGCGGCATGCTGTTCACGGATCGCGTTCCAGAGCGCTCGTCTCGCGTCGACGTCGAGACCGGTCGTGGGCTCGTCCAGAAGCACCAGGCGGGGTCTGCCGACGAAGGCCAGTGCCACAGCGACGCGCCGCTTCTGGCCTCCCGACAGCGAGCCGCACTGGCGCCTGAGCAGGTCGCCGAGGCCGAACTGCTGACTCAGCTCGCCGACGGGAACTCGATCTCCGAAGTGTCCACCGACGTAGTCGATGACTTCGCGCACGCGCAGAGTGTCGGGGAGGGCGGTCTCCTGCGGCGTGCTGCCCAGGCCTCTCCGAGCGGCGGCCTCGAGCGGATTGCGCCCGAAGAGCCGGACCGTGCCCGTCGTCGGACGACGTAGGCCCTGCAACAGGGAGAGGAGGGTCGTCTTGCCCGCTCCGTTCGGACCGAGCAGCCCCACGAGGGAACCGGCTCCGATCTCGAGTGTCACGTCGTCGACGGCGACACGGTCGCCGTACCTCCTCGTGACGCGGTCGAAGGATGCCAGCGTCATCATCGTCCTTCCCGGAGCACGGCTCGCAGCGTCTCGGTGTAGTCCTCGAATGCGCGGCGCCCGCGCTTGGTCAGCGCCACGTAGGTGACGGGCTTGCGTCCCTCGTGCGCCTTCTCGACCTGCACGTAGTCGGCGTCCTCGAGCTTGCGCAGGTGCGTCGAGAGGTTGCCGGCAGTCATGTCGAGCATTTCCTGCAGGCGCGGGAACGCGATGCTCTCCGTCGATTCGAGCGTCGCCAACGCGGCGGTGATCCGCAGCCGGGCGGCCGCGTGGATGACGGGATCGAGTTCGTTCATGCGGCGATCCTCGCGACCCGCCGCCGCGCGTTGCGGGTCCACACCGCCGCGACGGCACTCGCGGCCAGGAACGCGCCTCCGCCCGCGAGCGCGTAGATCAGATAGTGCGTGGGCTGGCCGAAGAACGGCGCAGCGGCGCTGATCACGACCGACCACGCGCCGAGCACGAGCATGGGCACGGCGCGCCAGATCACGGCCGCGGCGATGTACATGACCCCCGCGAAGAAGATGTAGCCGCTCGGATAGAAGATGCCGAGAAGTTCGGCGTCCATGCCGTTGACGACCATCGCCTGCCCCCAGAGCCACAGCGCGATACCGCCGACCCACCAGGCCTGCCCGTAGACGATGCCCGCGAAGGCGCCCTCGCGTCCGCCCCGACGACCGCGGCTCGAGCGGATGCTGAGCACGGTAGAGACGATCACCGCGGCGATGAGGAGTCCGGCGAAGACGGGGATCGCCACCGCGCCGGGCACGCGAAAGGCCTCGCCGAGCCCGCCCAGCGACAGCCAGAGCGCACCGAATCCGACGGTCCACGCGATCCCCCACGCCAGCAGGATGAAGGGGACGAAGCCGCCCATCTGCCCTTCGACACTGCGCTGCTGGTCGCTCACGAGCGCCAGCATCTCGGCGGGACTCAGCGGTCGTTCGTCTTCCTGCGGGTCGCTACGGTTCTCGGCCATGTCAACTTTGTATCACAAAGTAGTTTTCGGGTTCAAGCAGTTTGCGGATACTTGATCGGAATAGGTCGCGTTCCGGGGGAGTTGGCGCCACAGTCCCTCAACGAAAGGCCTCTCCCCGCATGGATCTCTTCTCCCCCGTCTCACTCGGCGCCATCGAGCTGAAGAACAGGGTGGTGATGGCACCGCTCACACGGACGCGAGCGGGCGAGTCGGGCGTGCCGAACGATCTGCTCGTCGAGCACTACGCGCAGCGCGCGGGCACGGGGCTGCTCATCACGGAGGGCACCTATCCCAGCTTCGAGTCGCAGGCCTTCGTCGGCCAGCCCGGCATCGTGACCGCGGAGCAGATCGCGGGATGGCGTCGCGTCACCGACGCCGTCCACGCGGCCGGCGGTCGCATCGTGATGCAGGTCATGAACGGCGGTCGCGTCACGCATCCCGGTATCAACGGAGGCCGCCGCGTCGTCGCGCCGAGCCCGATCGCGGTCGACGGCGAGGTGCGGACGCTCCGCGACGGCAAGCAGCCGTTCCCCGTTCCGCATGCTTTGGCAACCGAGGAGTTGCCGGCTGTCCGCGACGAGTTCGTCGCTGCCGCGCGCAACGCGATCGACGCAGGGATGGACGGCATCGAACTACACGGCGCCAACGGCTACCTTCTGCACCAGTTCCTCTCACCGGCATCCAATCGGCGCGACGACGCGTACGGGGGTTCCGCCGAGAACCGCATCCGATTCGTCGTCGACGTCGTCCGCGAGGTCGCGGAAGAGATCGGCGCATCCCGGGTCGGCCTGCGCCTGTCGCCGGCGCACAACATCCAAGGCGTGCTCGAGACGGATGCCGACGATGTCGTCGAGACCTACTCGGCTCTCGCCGACGAGCTCGCGCCCCTCGGGCTGGCCTACGTCAGCATCCTGCACTCCGATCCCGAGGGAGAGCTCGTGCAGACGATCCGGCGCCGCATGGGGGCACCGTTCATCGCGAACTCCGGCTTCGGTCGCGTGACGACGCGCGATGAGGCGATCCACCTGATCCAGTCGCAGCACGCCGATGCCGTCGCCGTCGGTCGGGCACTCATCGCCAACCCCGACCTCGTCGCGCGCTGGCAGGGCGGTCACCCCGAGAACGAGCCCGACCCGAGCACCTTCTACGGCCCCAGCGCCGAGGGCTACACCGACTACCCGCGCCTCACCGCGTAGTCGCACGACCCGCGGCATCCCGTTCACGCCGCCCAGACCGGGTACTTCGCCGAAACCGGGTGTCCTCCCACCCGGCCTCGGCGGGATCCCGGTCTCGGCGGGATCCCCGGTCTCGACGGTCGCGCCGCCCCGTATCTGGCCGGGCACGAACAAGCCCCGACGTGGTGATCCACGTCGGGGCTTGTTCGTCGCTGTGCGCGAGGGGGGAGTTGAACCCCCACGCCCTTTCGGGCACTGGCACCTGAAGCCAGCGCGTCTGCCTATTCCGCCACTCGCGCGAGCCACGGCATACGGGATGCCGCAGAACTCAACCTGGCGAGGATATCACGGGGCCGCGCGACGGCGGAATCACCCTGAATACGACGCGGTTCTCGGCACGCCCAGTCTGTGCAATTAGCATGTAGCAGACCAGGCACCCCCCTTTGAGGAGCTCCGTGGGACTACTTGACAGCTTCGAGAAGAGTCTCGAGCGCGCTGTGAACAGCGCGTTCGCGAAGACCTTCCGCAGCGGCATCCAGCCCGTCGAGATCGCATCCGCACTGCGCAGCGAGCTCGACAAGAAGGCTGCCGTGGTCAGCCGTGACCGCATTCTCGCGCCGAACACGTTCACCGTGCACCTGTCGCCCGCCGACGACGAGAAGATGGCGACGCTCGGCGAGACGCTCGGCGACGAGCTCCACACCCTGGTGCAGAAGCACGCGAAGCAACAGGGGTACTCCTTCGCGGGACCCGTGACGATCGGGATCGTCCGCGACCCGCAGCAGTCGACGGGCACGCTCCGGGTCGAGTCGTCGACGGCGCAGGGTCGCGTCGCGTGGCGGGGAGTCGTGGATGTCGAGGGCAAACGTCATCCGCTCACGAAGTCGCGCACCGTCATCGGCCGCGGCAGCGATGCCGACATCACGATCTCGGATGCCGGTACGAGCCGGCGCCATGTCGAGATCCTGTGGGACGGCGAGCGCGCCATGGTGCGCGACATGAAATCGACCAACGGCACGCAGCTGAATGGGCGTAAGGTCACAGAGGCGCCGCTCGCGCCGGACTCGACCGTGACGATCGGACGCACCAACATCGTCTTCCGCATCGTCCCCCAGACGACTCCCCCGACCCCCACGATGCCCGCCGCCGACGCGACGCGCGCATTCGACATCCGAGAGCAGGGACCGCTTCCGTGACGAGCGAACTGACCCTGCTCCTCCTGCGCATCGGCTTCCTGCTGCTGCTGTGGTTCTTCGTTTTCGCCGTCGTGTACTCACTGCGCGCCGACCTGTTCGGTGTGAAGGTCCGCAAGATGCCCGAAGCCGCCGCAGCCGGAGCGCCGGCGCCTGCGGCATCACCCGCGACGCCGCCGCGCGCGACCGCTCCCGTCCCGCCCAAGCCCGAGCCCGCCGGGGGACCGGCCACGACCACGACGGCGTCGCGCATCGTGATCACGAGCGGTCCGAAGGCGGGACTCGAGCTTCCGTTGGGCAACGAACCTCTCACGATCGGACGCTCGAGCGAATCGGGTCTCGTCATCCGCGACGACTACACCTCGAGTCATCACGCGCGCCTCGTGCTGTGGGGCGACCAGTGGATGCTGCAGGACCTCGACTCGACCAACGGCACATGGCACGACGGTGTTCGCGTCGCCTCTCCGGTCCCGATCACCCTCGGCGCACCGATCAAGGTCGGCGCGACGACGTTCGAGCTGCGGAAGTAGCCCCACCCGTATGGTCTTCCAGGGTTCGAGCGCCGCGATCTCGCATACCGGCAAGGTCCGCTCCAACAACCAGGACTCCGGATACGCCGGATCGAACCTGTTCGTCGTCGCCGACGGCATGGGCGGGCATGCCGGTGGCGACGTCGCGTCGAGCCTTGCCGTCACGCGTCTCGAGAGCGTCGACCAGCCCTTCACCTCGCCGTCGGAGGCCGAGAAGGCGCTGCGCGACGCCATCACCGACACGGCCGGCGACCTCATCGACACCGTCCAGGCCCGCCCCGAACTCGCCGGCATGGGCACGACCGTCAGCGCTCTCGTCATGGTCGACGACTACGCCGTCATCGCGCATATCGGCGATTCGCGCATCTACCTCTATCGCGACGACGCTCTGACGCAGATCACGACCGACCACACCTTCGTTCAGCGCCTCGTGGACTCCGGCCGGATCACCCCGGAAGAAGCTCGGTACCATCCGCGCCGCTCCGTGCTCATGCGCGTTCTCGGCGACATGGACGCGGACCCCGAGCTCGACACGTTCATCATGCCGACGCAGCCGGGCGACCGATGGCTGCTGTGCTCCGACGGACTGTCGGGGGTCGTCGACGATCCGCACACCGCCAAGACCCTCGGCGCGGGCCTCGCTCCCGGACGCACGGCCGACCAGCTGCTCAAGCAGGCCCTCGACGGCGGTGCGCCCGACAACGTGACGATCGTCCTCGTCGACGTCGGGGGGCAGCATCCCCTCTTCTCCGGAACGCCCACGATCGTCGGGTCCGCCTCCACGCCGCTCGGTGTCGAGGTGCCGGCGGCGCGCCCCGGCCGCACGAGCTGGCTCCACCCGAACCGCCAGGCCGCCAACGAGCCCACGCACTTCGAACCCGCCGCGGAGTTCCTCGAGGAACTCATCGAAGAGGACCACCGACGCGCTCGGCGCCGACGCCTGGGCTGGATCGTCGGATTCATCCTGGTGATCGGTCTGCTCGCGGCCGCGGCATTCGGCGGATACCAGCTGACGCAGACGCGCTTCTACGTCGGAGCCGACGACGACACGGTCGTGATCTTCCGCGGCATCCAGCAGAGCATCGGCCCCTTCCCGCTCTCCGAGGTGTACGAGGACACGGGGATCCCGCTGGATTCGCTGTCGGAGTTCACTCGCCAGCGCGTCGAGCAGACGCTGTCTGCAGATTCCTTGCAGGGAGCGCGTGACATCGTGACGACCATCGCCGAATCGGGAGGGGGGTGACCCATGGCCGCCGACACTCAGGCCGTCGCCGCCGACACCGCAGTCCTTCGGGCTCTGCGCCGGATCCGCGTTCCGCAGACGCAGCGCAACCGCGAGCTGGGACTGCTGCTCTTCGCCTTCCTCATCAACGGCTCGGCGATCGCGCTCGTCCAGCTGGGTGCGATCGACGTCATCGAGCCGACGTTCCTCATCTACTGCGGCGGGCTCTCGGCCCTCGTCATCGCGCTGCACATCGTCCTGCGACTCGTCGCACGCGACGCCGACCCGTTCGTCCTGCCGATCGGAACGATCCTGACGGGCCTCGGCCTCGCCATGATCTACCGCCTGGACCTCGCCCGCGACCGCCACGGGTGGGATGCGTTCTCGACGCGCCAGCTCGCGTGGGCCGCCATCGCGATCGTGCTCGCCATCGTCGTCGTCATGACGCTGCGGAACTATCGCGTGCTGTTCCGCTACACGTACATCTTCGGATTCGCGGCGATCATCCTCCTGATCCTGCCGATCATCCCCGGGCTCAGCGCGGGTGGAAACGCGGACGTCTGGGTCGACGTGGGCTTCTTCACGTTCCAACCGGGTGAGCTCGCCAAGATCTGCCTGGCGATCTTCTTCGCCGGGTACCTCGTGCGAACGCGCGAGAGCCTCTCGTCGGTGGGCACGCGCTTCCTCGGAATGACATGGCCCCGGGCGCGCGAACTCGGGCCGCTCCTCGTGCTGTGGCTCATCTCTCTCGGCATCATCGTGATGCAGCGAGACCTCGGCACGGGCCTTCTCATCTTCGGCATGTTCGTCGCGATGCTCTACGTCGCGACGGGCAAGACGAGCTGGGTCCTCATCGGCGTCGTCCTGGTCGGCGCGGGTGCCTTCCTCGCTTCGCGCGTGCTGCCCTATGTCGGCGAGCGCTTCACGATCTGGCTGGACGCCTTCAACCCCGAGCTGATGGACAACTCCAGCTTCCAGCTCGTGGCGGGGATCTTCGGACTCGCGCAGGGAGGCCTCATCGGCACGGGCCTCGGGCAGGGGCGACCGTACCTGACTCCCGTCGCGGAGAGCGACTACATCCTCCCCGCCCTCGGTGAGGAACTGGGCCTCGTCGGCGTCTTCGCGATCCTGTGCCTGTACATGGTGTTCACGAGCCGCGGCATCCGGATTGGACTGGCCGGTCAGGACGACTTCGGCAAACTCCTCGCGGTCGGCCTGTCGTTCACGATCGCCCTGCAGGTGTTCATCATGGTGGGCGGCGTCACGCGACTCATTCCGCTCACAGGACTCACGACCCCCTTCCTCGCGGCGGGCGGCTCGTCGCTCATCGCGAACTGGATCATCGTGGCGATCCTGCTGCGCATCTCCGACGCCGTGCGCTCGCGACCCCGGGTGGTGATCGGATGACCACCCTTCGACACGGCCGCTTCACGCCCTGCTCAGGGACCGGCCCGACTCGCACCTCGAGGAGGTGCTCCCTGTGACGAAAGAACTCCGCCGGCTCAGCATCATCATGCTGCTGATGTTCTTGGGCCTGTTCGCCTCGACGAGCTGGATCCAGGTGGTCCAGGCCGACGCCCTCGCCGAGAATCCGGAGAACCGTCGCGCGCTGTACGACTCCTACGAGGTGCAGCGGGGGGCGATCATCGCGAGCGGATCCGCGATCGCCTCGTCCGTCCCCTCGGGAGACCTCTACAGCTGGCAGCGTGTCTACACGGATGCCGACATGTGGGCACCCGTCACGGGCTACATCAACCCGGTGCTCGGGTCGGCGACCGGGATCGAATCGGCGATGAACCAGGAGCTGAGCGGCACCGCCAGTTCCCAGTTCCTCTCGCGGATCGACCGGATCCTCTCCGGGCAGCCACCGCGCGGGTCCGACATCGTCCTCTCGCTCGATCGAGACGTGCAGCAGGCCGCGTTCGAGGCGATGGCGGGGCTCCAGGGCGGTGTCGTCGCGATCGAGCCGTCGACGGGGCGGATCCTGGCGCTCGTCACGAGCCCGAGCTACGACACGAACCTCCTCGCCTCACACAACGTCGACGAGGTCAACGCGACGGAGGCCCAGCTCTTGGCGGATGCCGCCAAGCCGCTCTCGAACCGCGCGATCGCCGGCGATCTCAACCCTCCAGGCTCGACATTCAAGCTCGTGGTGGCATCGGCGGCGCTCGCCTCTGGCGACTACACACCCGACTCCACGCTTCCGAACCCGGGTGTCTACCAGCTTCCGGGGTCGTCGAGCACGGTGCGCAACGCATCGGGCGGGACCTGCGGACCGGGTGAGACGGTGACGATCGCCGACGCCCTGCGTCTCAGCTGCAACATCCCCTTCGCGGAGCTCGCCGTGGAACTGGGAGACGAGGCGATCCGCACAGAGGCCGAGAAGTACGGCTTCAACACGTCGTTCCAGCTGCCGCTCGCCTCGACGCCGTCGAGCTACCCCCCCAACGCAGACGACCCGCGGGCGCTCGACGACGCCCAGACGGCTCTCACCGGTTTCGGTCAGGGCCGGGTGACGGCGACACCCCTGCAGATGGCCATGGTGTCGGCCGGGATCGCGAACGAGGGGGTCGTGATGAACCCCCGTATGGTCGATCGTGTGATCGGACCCGACCTCTCCGTGCAGCAGGTCTTCGAGAACAGCGAGTACGGACGGGCCTTGGACGAGGACCTTGCAGAGGAGCTTGCCGCCATGATGGTTGCCAATGTCAGTAGCGGCGTCGCGAGCGGTGCAAGAATAGACGGCGTCCAGGTAGCGGGGAAGACCGGCACCGCGGAGAACGGGTCTGACCCCTATTCGCTGTGGTTCACGGGCTTCGCCCCCGCTGACGACCCGCAGGTCGCGGTGGCAGTCGTTGTGGAAGACGGCGGCGGACGAGGACAGTCGGGAAGCGGGGGCGCAATCGCCGCCCCGATCGCGAAGAAGGTCATGGAGGCGGTGCTGGGCAGATGAGACCGACACAGGGTGTGACCTTCGGCGGCCGTTACGAGCTTGATTCGCGTATCGCGATCGGCGGCATGGGCGAGGTGTGGGAAGCCACGGACCACGTCATCGGACGGACCGTGGCCATCAAGATCCTCAAGGACGAGTACATGGGGGACCCCGGGTTCCTCGAGCGGTTCCGCGCGGAGGCGCGGCATGCGGCACTCGTCAACCACGAGGGAATCGCGAGCGTCTTCGACTACGGCGAGGAGAACGGCAGCGCCTTCCTCGTCATGGAGCTCGTGCCGGGTGAGGCCTTGTCGACGATCCTGGAGCGCGACGGGTCGCTGTCGACCGACAAGACGCTCGACATCGTCGCCCAGACATCTGCTGCCCTGCAGGCCGCGCACGCGGCGGGCCTCGTGCACCGCGACATCAAGCCGGGAAATCTCCTCATCACCCCGGATGGGCGCGTCAAGATCACCGATTTCGGCATCGCGCGCATCGCCGACCAGGTGCCGCTCACGGCCACCGGCCAGGTGATGGGAACCGTGCAGTACCTCTCGCCCGAGCAGGCGTCGGGGCACCCGGCATCCCCCGCCACCGACACGTACTCGCTCGGCATCGTCGCGTACGAGTGCCTCGCGGGCAAGCGTCCCTTCACGGGCGAGTCGCAGGTCGCGATCGCGATGGCGCAGATCAACGACACTCCGCCTCCTCTGCCCCCGACGGTCGCCGTCCCCGTACAGAACCTCGTCATGGCGATGATCGCCAAGAAGCCCGAGGATCGACCGGCCTCGGCTGCCGCCGTTGCGCGGGCTGCCTCGGCGCTGCGACGAGGAGACCTCGCCGCGGCAGCCGCAGCGGTACCCGCCATCGCGGCGGGAACCGCTACCGGCGACGACATGACCCAGCTCCTCCAGGGCGCCGACACGTCGGCGGCGACGCGCCTGTTGACAGCCCCCGCCGAGGTTCCGGCCGACGGCGAGCCCGTCGAAGAGGAACCCAAGCGCAAGCGCAGCCCCTGGACGTGGCCGCTCATCGCCCTCATCGTGCTGCTCGTGCTCGTGCTCGCCGGTTCGCTCTGGGCGATCTTCGGCAATCAGAGTCCCGACCCCGACCCGACGACGCCATCCAGCACCCCGACGCGGACGCAGACGAACACCCCGTCGCCGACCCCGACGACCGTGAACGTCGTGGCGTCCGAGTTCGAAGGACTGGACTGCGCGGCCGCGACAGCCAAGCTCGACGCACTGGAACTCGGTGCGAGCTGCGTCGCCGGCGATGCCGCTCCCAACCCTGAGAGCGAAGGCCTGATCTACAGCGTCGACCCGACGGCAAACGTGCCGAAGGGCACCATCATCACCCTGACGTTCTACGGCGGCCAGGTCGAGATGCCTCAGCCGGCTGCGCCTCGCATCACGGGGACACCGCAGGCGGGCGGAACGGTCCAGATCGGATGGGACGGATACTCCTGCCCGTCCGGCACCGGCAGTGTGAGCGCGTTCCAGTTCACCGTCACTCAGGGCGTGTTCCCGTCGACGGGCCAATCCACGGCCGCCTTCGGTGCGAACGATCGCACGGCCGAGGTGCAGGTGACGGGTGCGGCCGGCCAGGCGCTCATCGTGACGTACACCGTGACGTGTTCGGGTGGAACGGCGGGAGAGCGCACGAGCGGAGCATCCGGCGAGGCCAACGCCCCGATCGAGGCGGCTCCGGCCCCGCCGTCGACTCCGACGCCGGATCCGACGCCCTGACGGGTCTCCCAGCCTGCCTCGGTTAGGCTTTCCGGAGGTCCAACGCAGGGAGTGAAGTGTCTGCTGAACCGCGCGTCCTGTCAGGGCGCTACCGCGTCGATGAGCTCATCGGCCGCGGCGGCATGGCGAGTGTCTATCGCGGCTACGACGTGACCCTCGGTCGCGACGTCGCCATCAAAGTGCTCGACCGCGATCTCGCGAGCGACAACGCGTTCCGCACCAGATTCCGCCTCGAGGCCCAGGCGGCCTCCCGCATGGCTCATCCCACGATCGTGCGCGTGTTCGACGCGGGAGAAGACAGCGAGACCCAGCCCGACGGGTCGGTTCGCGCCGTGCCGTACATCGTCATGGAGCTCGTCAAGGGCCGTCTCCTGAAGGACATCATCGCCGACGGGCCCGTCCCTGTCAGCGACGCCGTGCGATACGTCGACGGCATCCTCGAAGCGCTCGAGTACTCGCACCGCGCCGGTGTCGTCCACCGCGACATCAAGCCGGGCAACGTCATGGTGACCGATGCCGGCCAGATCAAGGTCATGGACTTCGGTATCGCCCGCGCCGTGTCGGACGGATCGTCGACTGTCGCAGAGACCACCGCGATCCTCGGAACGGCAGCGTACTTCTCGCCCGAGCAGGCGAAGGGTGAACCCGTCGATGCCCGGGCCGACCTCTATTCCGCCGGGGTCGTGCTGTATGAGCTCCTCGCCGGGCGGGCACCGTTCCGCGGAGAGTCCCCCGTCGCGGTCGCGTACCAGCACGTGAGTGAAGCGCCCGTCCCCCCGTCGGAGATCAACGAGACCGTCCCCCGCGCACTCGATGCCGTCGCACTCCGTGCGCTGGCGAAGGATCCGTTCCAGCGCTACCAGGACGCCGCATCCTTCCGTGAGGCGCTCGACGCCACGATCGACGGCAGGGCGCCGACGAAGCGCCAGGTGTCCGCGCTCACGAGCGAGCTCTACGGCCCCAACCCGCGTCAAGCCGCCGAGACGGCCCGATCCCTGCGGCAGCTGAGCACCGATACGACGATGAAGCGCACGCAATCGGGTCCTCCGGTCGCGTGGATCTGGTCGGGCGTCGCGCTCCTCGCGGTCCTGCTGGCGGCGGTCCTGTTCTGGGTGCTCACGATTCGACCCGACGGCGGTGACGTGCCGTCGATCGCGCGGATCGTTCCGGACGTGAGCGGAATGACGTACGAACGCGCCGCACAGGAACTCGGCGAAGAGGACTTGATCTCGCGACGCCTCGACGAGGCCAATGCCGATGTCGCCGTCGGAAACGTCATCCGCACAGACCCGCCGGCGGGGGAGTCCGTGACTCCCGAGCAGGAGGTCCGGGTCTACGTGTCGACGGGGCAAGAGCTGTCGACGGTTCCCGTGCTGGAGGGGTTGAGTCAGGATGCCGCGGCGCAGGCGCTCGAAGCGGCGGGGCTCTCCCTCGGCCTCATCACGCAGCGTAACGAGGCGGACATCGCCGGAGGCACCGTCCTCTCGGCAGATCAACGCGCCGAAGCCGAGATCCCCAAGGGCACGGCGGTCAACCTGGTCGTGGCGTCAGGGCGGGTCACGATCAACGACGTGACCGGCTTCACGATCGACGCCGCGACCCGGCAGCTGGAGGAGGACGGTCTCACGGTGACGACCCAGGAGGATCCCGGCTGCGCGGCCGACGATCCTCCGACCGTCAGGTCGCAGTCGCTGCCGCCGGGTGATGTCCCGACCCACTCTCCGATCACGCTCGTCTACTGCTCGGGAGCCTCCTGAGCGACGGGACCGTGATCACGGATGGAGCGCGGCCCCGACGGTCGCGGCATCCGTGTATCCGATGCTCTCGAGCCAATTGCCGAGCAGGCGGTGTCCTCCCTCGGTGAGCACGCTCTCGGGGTGGAACTGCACGCCCACGATCCGCTCGCTCCGATGCTCGATTCCCATGATGACGCCGGACTCGGTTCGGCTCGTGACGCGCAGGGTCGCGGGCAATGACTCTGGCACGATCGCGAGCGAGTGATAGCGCGTCGCGGTGAAGGGCTCCGGCAGGCCGGCGTAGAGCGCCGATCCGTCGTGGTGGACAGACGAGGTCATTCCGTGCATCAGTTCGGGTGCGTGGGCGACCGTCGCGCCGAACGCCTCCGCGATCGCCTGGTGACCGAGGCAGACTCCGAGCAGCGGCGTTCCCAGACTCATCGCGGCGCGCACGACGTCGACCGATGCGCCGGCGTCGGTCGGGGCGCCGGGTCCGGGTGAGACGAGCACGCCGCGGTACGGCGCGATGGTCGCGACGGCATCGACGATAGCGTCGGCCTCGACGATGTCGGTCTCGGCGCCCAGCTGGTTCATGTAGGCGATGAGGGTGTGGACGAAACTGTCGTGGTTGTCGACGACGAGGATGCCACGGCCTGCCGTCATTCGACGGTGACCTCTTGCGGATTGACGAACTCGCTCACCCACGGGAATGCATAGAACAGGAGGCCGTAGAGGACGGCCGCGATGAGGACGAGGAGGATGAAGACCCGCACCCACCAAGGACCGGGCAGAACGCGCCAGAGTGCGCCGTACATCAGATGCCTTCCGTCAGCGAGTCGGGAGCGCCGGAGCCGTCGGCCTGCCGCGGGGTATAGGAGTCGAAGACGCCGTAGGCGACGATGCGCTCCGCCATGGAGAACATGGGGCTGCAGCTCGTCAGCGTGATGTAGCGCGAGCCCGCTTCGACACCCACCGCCTGCGGGACGGGCTGGAGGACATCGACTTCATCGGGTGTCACGTACTCGAGAGTCCGGAACCGATACGTGTACCAGCCGTTGGGTGTCTCGACGACGATCGGGTCGCCGATACGGAGTTCTGCGATGCGGTTGAACGGCGCTCCCCAGGTCGTCCTATGGGCCGCGAGGGCGAAATTGCCGGTCTGCCCGGGCATCGACGTTCCGGGATAGTGCCCGATGCCGATGGGGTCGAGAGTTCGTGCGCGGGTGACGCCACCCGCGATGTCGAAGGAGTAGTCGGCGCCGAAGCGTGGGATGCGCATGATGCCGAACACCTCGGCGTCGCCGGGCTCGGGCAGCGCTACCGGCTCGACCGCCGCGGGTTCCGGGTCGGCATCAGGCGCCGCCGGGGGCGGTACATACTCTTGCGCCCACTGCTGCGAGCGCTCCTCGCTCTCGGCGAAACGCTGCGCTCCGTAGATGAGATCGCCGACCCACAGCTGCCAGACGACGTAGAGGAGCGTGATGACACCGGCGGTGATCAGCAGTTCTCCGATCACACCGAGAACCGAGACGCGCCGTCGAGGACGCGAACGCGATCGCAGGGCGGCTGAACCCCCCGCGTCGACACCAGCCAGCTTGTCCACGGGGCGATTCTAGTGAAGTCAGCCTGTGGTGCCGCTGGCAGTTCTTCGTAGCTGCATCCCGGCGGCTACAATGCTTGCATGGCGAGACCCGGCAAAGATGACGACGCGATGATCGAGCGCGCTGAAGGCGAAGCAGCTCCGAACCCCGTGTGGTTCAAGCCCATCATGCTCGGGCTCATGCTCATCGGACTCGCGTGGGTGCTCGTGTTCTACCTCAGCAACCAGCAGTGGCCCATTCCGGGCATCGGCGGGTGGAACCTGGTGGTCGGCTTCGGCATCGCTTTCGTCGGCTTCTTGATGACGACGCGCTGGCGCTAGGCCTGCGGCATCCGCACCGAACAACACCCGTGTAATTCATCCCCACCTGTGGATGAACCTGTGGATAAGTCAGACCACGTACGCCGGTAGCACCGTGAAGACGGGAATCGCCAGGAGTGCCACGAGGACGACTCCCGTCGCGCTGAGCAGCGCGATCTGAAGCTTTCGCTGGCCCGCCGCGCGTGTGCGAGTGAAGATGAAGCCGACGATCACTCCGACGACGAGCCCTCCGACGTGAGCCTGCCATGACACGTTGAACCCGGGGAAGAAGCCGATCGCGAGGTTGATGGCCAGCACCACAGCGATCCCGGCGATGTTGGCGCCGATGTGCCGGCCGATGACGATGAGCGCACCGAAGAGGCCGAAGATCGCGCCCGACGCACCCACGACGGGCGTGCCGAACGACAGCAGCGTCACCGCGACGGAACCGCCGAGAGTGCTCAGCAGGTACAGCGTGATGAAGCGCCCGCGTCCGAGGAGCGGCTCGAGACTTCGCCCGATGAGCAGAAGCGCCACCATGTTCAGACCGATGTGCCAGATGCCCGAATGCACGAGGGACACGCTGAGCAGGCGCCAAGGCTCGAACGTTCCCGTGAGCGGGGGATAGAGCGCGGGTGCCCAGAACATCAGGGCACTCTCGACGGTCTGTCCGAAACCCGGGATGAGCGTGACGATGTAGACGAGCGCAGTGATGCCGATGATGGCGTAGGTCGCGAGTGGCCGCGTGTCACTCACGACGACGGGGCGCGAACGCGCCCATCGCCGCTCCGCCTTCTTCTGCGCGTTGGTCTGCGAAGCCTGCTGCTCCTTCATGCACTCCGGGCAGACGACGCCCACCGCGGCGGGCGTCTGGCATTCAGGACAGATCGTGCGCAGACACCGCTGGCAGAGCACGAAGCTCTGCCGGTCGGGATGCCGGTAGCAGAAGTTCTCGCGGTTGTTCGCGAAGTCCGCCGAAGTCACGGGAAGCGGCGGCTCAGACCGTCGCGATGTCGATCGACTCGATGACGACCGGCTCGACCGGTCGGTCGCCTGCCGCCGTCGGCACGGCCGCGATCGCGTCGACGACAGCGCGGGAGTCGGCGTCGACGACCTCTCCGAAGATCGTGTGCTTACCCTGCAGCCACGGCGTCGGGTCGGTCGTGATGAAGAACTGCGAGCCGTTGGTTCCCTCGGCCTTGCCTGTGATGGCGTTGCGACGAAGGCCGGCGTTCGCCATCGCGAGCTTGTAGGGCTCGGCGAACGTGAGTTCCGGGTGGATCTCGTCGTTGAAGTTGTACCCGGGTCCGCCGACGCCCTGTCCGAGGGGATCTCCACCCTGGATCATGAAGCCGGGGATGATGCGGTGGAAGATGACGCCGTTGTAAAGGGGACCCTCGCCGGGCTTGCCGGTGGCGGGGTCGGTCCACTCACCCGAGCCGTCGGAGAGACCGATGAAGTTCTTGACCGTCCGCGGCGCGTGGTCGCCGAACAGGTTGACGACGATATCGCCGTGATTGGTGTGGATCGTGGCGACGGCTGTGTGCTGAGGCATGTCTTACATTCTCGCAGAGATCTCAGCAACCCTTCCCTCTGCACCCGCTGCCGTCTGGCAAGATGGTGTGATCCACCGACCCCGTCGAGAGGGAGGGCACCGTGAGCCTCAGCCGCAAGCGCAAGAAGGAACTCCGCAAGCTTCAGTCGCAGGCCAACGCCCTGTGGGAATCGCAGCAGGTGCTCGTCGGCGAGGCGGCGCATGTCGCACGCGAGGCGAGCCGCCAGCTCGGCAACTTCGGCCGTGAGCAGGTCGGCCCCCAAGTGCAGGCGACCTACGAGAAGTACGCGGCGCCGTACGTCGACCGCAGTGTCAAGGCGTCGAAGCACGTGCTCGAGAAGAACATCGTTCCCGCAACGGGTGCGGTCGTCGGCACCGCACTGTCGGCATGGGACGCCGCCAATGAGACGCGCGCACGGTTCGCCGCCGGTCGCGGTTTTTCGCTTCCCGACACGTCCAAGTACTCGAAGAAGGCCGACAAGTACGCCAAGTCGGTGACGCGGAAGCTGTCGTCGGCCATCCCCGAGCCCAAGCGCAAGGGCATGGGTGCCGGCGGCGTCATCGCGATCATCCTCGGAGCGGTCGCGGCGGCGGGCGTTCTGTATGCCGCCTGGCAGACGCTGCGTGCCGACGACGAGCTGTGGGTGGCGGACGACCCGCTGCGCGCACCGGATGCCTGATCCCCTCTCACGCGTAAAGGACGCCGCCGCGGCGCTCGGGCTCGACATCGAGCTGAAGGAGCGCCCGGCGGCGAACAGTCTTGCGGAAGCTGCGGAACTCCTCGGTCTGCAGCCGGCTGACATCGTCAAGACGCTTGTCGTCAAGCGGAGTGACGACACGTATCTGTTCGCTCTCGTGCCCGGCGACCGGGCCATCTCGTGGGCCAAGCTGAGAGCCGTCGTCGGCGTCAACAAGCTCCAGCTCCCCGACGCGGAGCGAGCGCTGGCCGCGACGGGCTACGAGCGCGGCACGATCGTGCCGATCGGCGCCGAGGGAGACTGGCCCGTCTTCGCCGACGAGCGCATCGTCGGCCAGCGCATCGCGATGGGAGCGGGTGCGCACGGCTACAGTCTCTTCGTCGACGCGGATGCCCTCATCGCGGCATTCGGCGCGACGGTGGCCGACATCTCGCAGGACGTCGGCTAGCGCGAAGACCGAGCCGCGTGCCGGCCCCGGCCGCCAATCGTCGACTCGGGGCGCGATTCGTGGCCCACCCAACTCGCCCCGTGCGGTTCGGGGCGCCTTCTGACGCGTGGGGCGCGAAACCCGCGCCCCGCAACCACGGAACGCGCCCCATCAAGGCGCCCGGATGAGTTCGAGGGTGAGTGCATTTGCGCCAGGCCCCTGCCCTCGACGAGCATCTGAGGTGTGGGCGCCTACGGGCGGCAGTCACGTCAGTTCCGTGGCGTGCGCGAGAGAGACCGACACCGGGGCATCCCGGTTCGACATCAATCCCCGCATAGGCGCACGCTCCCACCGACACCCGCATGCTGACAGGGATCCTGGAGTACCCGACGGGGTCGAGCGCCACGGCGAATGTGCGTGATCGAGTTCTTCAATCGATCCTCTATCTCGGTGATCCCGGCGAACCACGACTGCCGTCGGAACGCGAGCTCGCTGGAATGCTCGGCGTGGAGCGAGGCACCGTGAGAGCGGCCCTCATCGAGCTGTCCGCGGTGGGGCTCGTGACGAGTCGACGCGGCAGATACGGCGGCACGTCGTGGATCGAGGTGTCGCCGCTCGCGCTGCCGTTCCAGGCGCCGAGCGATCGGCTCCACCGTCGAGCCAAGTGCGATCTGGCCTCGATTCAGGAACTCGCGTGGCGCTTCGTGCGATCCAGTGGGACCTCGATCGATGAGGCTCTCATCGAAGGCGCACGCAATGCGCTGACGTCGGGCCAGGGCGAGTTCTGGGCCGATGCACGATTGAACGGCGCCATCTGGGCTGCCGCAGGAGGATCCGTCCTCGCGTTGGCGGGATCCACAGCGCACCTGGCCCTCGTGCGGGGGAGGCAGGGGCCCACTCAGCCCGCTGATCACGGCGCGATGCTGAAGGTCTCGCTCCGTGCGGCCCGAGGCAGGATCCCCACGCGCGACATCGCGGATCACGCCGCGGAGTACGTGCGGCTTCTCGCCGGATGACGCCTCCGTCGGGTTGGGGCGCGAAGCGTCGTCGCGGGGCGCACAATTCATGCCCCACGGATGCAGGGCGCGCCCCGCAGCGGGACCGCCGCGGCTCGGGCACCGGCGGTCAGGCGATCCCGGCCATCTCCAGGCCGATGTCGACGAGCTTGACGCGCTGCAACTCGCGCACGGCTTCTCGTGAGAACCACTCCGCCCTGTCGGTCGAACCGTTCTTCTCGTGCCGGAGGCTCCCACCAGTGACACGAGCCCGATAGACGATCCTGAGCGTGTGGAGAGGCTCGACGGTTTCCGTGATCCTCGCCGACCCCGGGATGACACGAGAGTGGATGCCGAGGAGCTTCTCGACGACGACCTTGTACCCGGTCTCTTCGCGGACCTCGCGACGGACGGCGACCTCGGGGTCTTCACCCGCCTCCAGGCCACCCCCGGGAAGCGTCCATGCGGCCCGACGACCCTCGATCCACCGCGCGAGGAGCAGCCTCTCGTCGTCATCGACGATGATCGCGTATGCGGCGACCCTCATGTCCATGCTCCACCATAACCGGCACATAGACGCTCGTCTGGATGATTGCCCTGAGCCCTGCCGGTGGGAGCTCGCGCCGACGTCGACGAGATCCGGATCACGATCGAGGAAGTGTGATTGTCATCTTATGGTTGACAATCACGAAACTGGTCTCGTAGCCTCGAGGTGTGGACGACGCATCCAACTCGACGGAGCAGTCGCTCGCCGATCTCGCCTCGCTCGTCGAGCGCGGCACCCGCACACCGACGGACGACGTCGCACTGATCCGTGATGCTGATGAGCTCGCGCGACGATCCCGCGCGCGGCTGCACGAGTTGGTGGGCGCGGCTCGCGAAGGCGGCACGTCCTGGCAAGCGATCGGCGACGCACTCGGCGTGAGTCGACAAGCCGCGTTCAAGCGGTTCGGAAGCGCGAGAGAGGAAGAACCTATGACAACGCAGGTCGTCGACCTGATCGATCGCACAAGCGAGTTGTTCCGCAGTTTGGATGCGGGGGACTACGACGCTGTGCGGGCGCACATGAGCTATGCCTGCGCCCGTGCTCTGAGCAAACGGAAGCTCATGGGAGTGTGGAACCAGGTGTCGAGCGATTCCGGCCGTCTCGAAGCGTGCAGTGACTCGACGGTTCAGACGCCAGACGGCACGACGACCGTCACGAAGTTCATGAATCGGCACCTGAGCACGGGCGCGATCGTGCAGACGACGCTCCGCCACGAGGCCGGGGAGTGGATCGGCCGCGTCGCGTACAACGGATCGGGCAAGATAACCGGCATCGTCATCGCCCCGCCGGGTGCGCAGAATCTGCCGTTCTAGTGGGCAGGCCCGGCCCGGAAGATCTTCACGAAATGATGTGGAGCCTAGGAGATTCGAACTCCTGACATCCTGCTTGCAAAGCAGGCGCTCTACCAACTGAGCTAAGGCCCCGGAAACGGGAGTGGGGCTACCAGGACTTGAACCTGGGACCTCTTCATTATCAGTGAAGCGCTCTAACCGCCTGAGCTATAGCCCCGTTTCGGCGCTGCGGTGCGCCGTCAACCTCCAAGACTTTACCCGACGCCCGGCCGTTTTCACGAATCGGGTCGGGCGCTCGGAGCTAGTTGGACGTGAAGCCGACGAGCAGTCCGCCCGTGACCTTCACCGCGAGGTTGTAGATCCCCGCCATCACTGCACCCAGTACAGTCACCACGACGAGATTGAGAATCGCGACGATCGCCGAGAAGGCCAGCACCTGGGGCAGGCTCACGAAGCTCGACAACAGGAAGCTGCCGTCGGAGAAGCTCGCGAAGAACTCGTCGGCGCGGTCGATGAGGCCGGTCAAGTCGACGATGAAGAAGATCAGGACGAACGACACGACTGTGACGACCGCGACGGCGATCGCCGCCAGAAAGGACAGCTTCACGGCGGACCAGAAGTCGACGTAGACGAGCCGCAGGCGGACCTGCTTCGCGCTCGAACGTTGCGTGGACTTCCGGGCGAGCTTGTCGGCTACCGTACTCATGCGTCAACACTCTCTTCGGGGGTCTCGGGGGAGGGCCCGTCGGCGGGCTCTGTGACCGATTCTGCGTCAACCGCCTCGGCGATGCCACGCTCACCGTTCCGAGCGATCGCGAGGATGCGATCGTCGTCGTCGGGGCGGGCGAACACGACACCCATGGTGTCGCGACCCTTGGCTGGGACCTCGGCCACGGCAGAGCGTACCACCTTGCCGCTGGCAAGAACCACCAAGACCTCGTCGTCATCCGAGACGATCAGACCGCCCGCGAGAACCCCTCGATCCTCGTTGAGCTTGGCTACCTTGATGCCCAGGCCGCCACGGCTCTGCACGCGATACTGGTCGACGGCCGTGCGCTTGGCATAGCCGCCCTCCGTCACGACGAAGACGAACGCCTCGTCGCGCGCGACGGATGCCGAGAGCAGACTGTCTCCCTCGCGGAACGACATTCCCTTGACTCCCGAGGTCGACCGGCCCATCGGCCGGAGGGCCTCGTCGGTCGCAGAGAACCGCAGCGACATGCCCCGCCGGCTGATGAGGAGGATGTCGTCACCCTCGTCGACGAGCAGCGCACTCACGAGCTCGTCCGAGCTCACGGCATCCGATTCGTCGTCTTCTGACTCCGCGTCGTCGGAACGGAGCTTGATCGCGATGATCCCGCCCTGACGGTTTGTGTCGTACTCCTCCAGCCGCGTCTTCTTGACAAGACCCGCGCGCGTGGCGAGCACGAGATACGTCGCCACGCTGTAGTCGCGGATGTCGAGGATCTGCGCGATCTCCTCATCGGGCTGCAGGGCGAGCAGGTTCGCGACGTGCTGACCCTTCGCGTCGCGTCCGGCCTCGGCGATCTCGTACGTCTTCGCGCGGTAGACGCGCCCCTTCGTCGTGAAGAACAGCAGCCAGTGGTGCGTCGTCGTGACGAAGAAGTGCTCGACGACGTCGTCGGCCCGCAGTTGCGCACCGCGGACTCCCTTGCCGCCGCGGTGCTGGGAGCGGTAGTGGTCGCTGCGCGTGCGCTTCACGTATCCGTCGCGGGTGACGGTGACGACCATCTCCTCTTCCGGGATGAGGTCTTCGACCGACATGTCGCCATCGAAGCCCGGGAGGATCTGCGTACGCCTGTCGTCGCCGAAGCGGTCGACGATGCCCGTCAGTTCCTCGTGGATGATCGTGCGCTGACGACCCGGCTTGGCCAGGATGTCCTTGAAGTCTTCGATGCGCGCCTCGAGCTCGGTCGCCTCGTCGAGGAGCTTCTGCCGCTCGAGGGCTGCGAGCCGGCGAAGCTGCATGTCGAGGATCGCGGTCGCCTGTCGGTCGTCGACGTCGAGGAGCGACTTGAGTCCCTCGCGCGCCTCGTCGACCGTCGGAGACCTGCGGATGAGCGCGATGACCTCGTCGAGCGCGTCGAGCGCCTTGAGGTAGCCGCGCAGGATGTGCATGCGCTTCTCGGCTTCGCGCAGGCGATACGTCGTGCGCCGGACGATGACCTCGATCTGGTGATCGATCCAGTGCGAGATGAAACCGTCGAGCGGAAGCGTGCGCGGAACTCCGTCGACGATCGCCAGCATGTTGGCGCCGAAGTTGTCCTGCAGCTGAGTGTGCTTGTACAGGTTGTTGAGGACGACCTTCGCGACAGCGTCGCGCTTGAGCACGATGACGAGTCGCTGACCCGTTCTATCGGACGTTTCGTCACGGATATCGGCGATGCCCGTGATCTTGCCCTCGCGTGCGAGATCGCTGATCTTGACGGCGACGTTGTCGGGGTTGACCTGGTACGGGAGCTCGGTGATCACGAGGCACGTGCGGCCCTGGATCTCCTCGATGTTGACGACGGCCCGCATCGTGATCGACCCGCGCCCCGTCCGATACGCCTCCTTGATCCCCTTCGTGCCGAGGATCTGCGCAGCAGTCGGGAAGTCGGGGCCGGGGATCCGCTCCAGGAGAGCCTCGAGGAGCTCCTCCTTCGTGGCATCCGGATTCTCGAGTGCCCACAGGGCACCCGACGCGACCTCACGGAGGTTGTGCGGCGGAATGTTCGTCGCCATGCCGACGGCGATGCCGACCGACCCATTGACGAGGAGATTCGGGAAGCGAGAAGGGAGGACCTTCGGCTCCTGGGTCTGACCGTCGTAGTTGTCCTGGAAGTCGACGGTCTCCTCTTCGATGTCGCGCACCATCTCGAGCGCGAGCGGAGCCATCTTGGTCTCGGTGTATCGGGGTGCAGCGGCCCCCTGGTTTCCCGGAGACCCGAAGTTGCCCTGACCGAGCGCGAGCGGGTAGCGCAGCGACCACGGCTGCACGAGGCGCACGAGCGCGTCATAGATCGGCGAGTCGCCGTGCGGGTGGTACTGACCCATCACCTCGCCCACGACGCGAGCGCACTTGGAGAACGACTTGTCGGGGCGGAAGCCGCCGTCGTACATGCCGTAGATGACTCGACGGTGCACCGGCTTGAGGCCGTCACGGACATCGGGGAGCGCACGGCCGACGATGACGCTCATCGCGTAGTCGAGGTAGCTGCGCTGCATCTCGGACTGGAGGTCGACCTGGTCGATCTGACCGTGATTGTGCGGGACCGGCTCGGGGCGTTCTTCGTCAGCCATGTTCTCTCAGTTCTGCGTTGTCGACGTGCGGCGGAAGCCGGAGTCAGATGTCGAGGAAGCGGACGTCTTTGGCGTTGCGCTGGATGAACCCGCGGCGCGACTCGACGTCTTCACCCATCAGGATCGTGAAGATCTCGTCGGCGGCGGCGGCGTCGTCGATGGTCACCTGCTTGAGGGTGCGGGTCTCGGGATCCATCGTCGTCTCCCACAGCTCCTTGGCGTTCATCTCGCCGAGACCCTTGTAGCGCTGCACGCTGTTGTCCTTCGGGATCCGCTTGCCGGAGGCGAGGCCGTCGGCCAGCAGCGCATCGCGTTCGCGATCGCTGAACACATACTCGTGCGGAGCATTCGACCACTTGATCCGGTACAGGGGAGGCTGGGCGAGGTAGACGAAACCGGCTTCGATGAGTCCGCGCATGTACCGGAACAGCATCGTGAGAAGAAGCGTCGTGATGTGCTGGCCGTCGACATCGGCATCCGCCATCAGGACGATCTTGTGGTAGCGGGCTTTCTCGATATCGAACTCTTCGCCGATCCCCGTGCCGAAGGCCGAGATCATGGCCTGGACTTCCTTGTTGCCGAGTGCGCGGTCCAGTCGCGCGCGCTCGACGTTGAGGATCTTGCCGCGGAGCGCCAGGATCGCCTGCGTGTGCGGATCGCGTCCTTGCACAGCGGATCCGCCGGCCGAGTCTCCCTCGACGAGGAAGATCTCGCTGATCGACGGGTCCTTGGAGGTGCAGTCCTTGAGCTTGTCGGGCATCGCGGCCGACTCGAAGACGCTCTTGCGACGCGCCGTCTCGCGCGCCTTCCTCGCTGCGAGCCGTGCGGTCGCCGCGTCGATCGCCTTGCGGACGACGTTCTTGGCCTGCACCGGGTTTCTGTTGAACCAGTCCCCGAGCTGGTCGCCGACGACTTTCTGCACGAAGGCCTTCGCCTCGGTGTTCCCGAGCTTCGTCTTGGTCTGACCCTCGAACTGGGGCTCGGCGAGCTTGACGGAGATCACCGCGGTGAGTCCCTCGCGCACGTCGTCGCCGGAGAGGTTCTCGTCCTTCTCTTTGAGAAGGCTCTGGGCGCGCGCGTACTTGTTCACGAGTGTCGTGAGCGCTGCCCGGAACCCCTCTTCGTGCGTCCCGCCTTCGTGGGTGTTGATCGTGTTGGCGTAGGTGAAGACGTTCTCGGTGTATCCCGTCGTCCACTGCATGGCGACTTCGAGAGCGATCTTGCGGTCCGTGTCTTCCGACTCGAACGCGATGACGTCATCGTTGACGTGTTCGGCCTTGCGGACGAGGTTGAGATACTCGACGTAATCGACGAGACCCCGCTCGTACAGATAGCTGTCGTTCGGCTGCTGCAGCACGACCTCGCCCGGCTCGGTCTCAGCCTCGAACGCGGAGTCAGGACGCTCGTCGCGCAGATCGATGCGCAGGCCCTTGTTCAGGAAGGCCATCTGCTGGAATCGCGTGCGCAGGGTGTCGTAGTCGAAGTCGATGCTCTCGAAGATGGCGGGGTCGGGCCAGAACGTGATGGTCGTGCCCGTCTCGGTGGACTCTTCCGCGCGCTCGAGCGGAGCTTGCGGGATGCCACCGTCGCGGTAGGACTGGCGCCATACGTAGCCCTGACGCTTGACCTCGACTTCGAGTCGCGTCGAGAGGGCGTTCACGACGGACGAACCGACGCCGTGGAGTCCGCCGGAGACGGCGTAGCCGCCTCCACCGAACTTTCCGCCGGCATGGAGGACCGTCAGGACGACCTCGACGGTCGACTTTCCTTCCGTACGGTGCATGTCGACGGGGATGCCTCGGCCGTTGTCGACCACGCGAACCGCACCATCGGGGAGGATCGTCACGATGATGGTGTCGCAGTAGCCCGCGAGGGCTTCGTCGACGGAGTTGTCGACGATTTCATAGACGAGGTGGTGGAGACCACGGGGACCCGTCGATCCGATGTACATGCCCGGACGCTTGCGCACCGCCTCGAGTCCCTCGAGCACCTGAATCTCGTCGGCTCCGTACTCGCCCGGATTCTTCCCCTGTGGTGCCGCAGCGTGCGCGGACTCTTCCGGAACGCTTTCAGGAATGTCAGACGTCATAGGTTTCTCGGCGCTCCAGATAGGTATTCGATGACCTCGACAGTCTATCGGCTTACCGACGCCCGCGTCTGCTCTACGCGCCTGTCGCGCACGGAAATGCGCCGGAATGACCCCAGGGGTGGGTCAGCCGTAGGTATCGCGCGGACCGCGGCCTGGAATCGTTCTGGGACCCCATTTCCAGGAGGGAACGTCGGGTCCTAGAAAGCGGATCGTCTTGACACCGGCTTCGGGGTACCGACGGACGATCTCCGACAGGATGTGCGCCCGCATCAGCTGCAGTTGCTTGGCCCACGCCGTCGAATCCGCCTGCACCGTGAGGGTGCCTTCCTGGAAGGCGACCGGGCGTGTGTGCTGCGCGGTGTCCGCACCGGCGACTTCATCCCACGCCCGCACGACATCTTCGCGAGCCAGCTGCGGGTCCCATCCGGCTTCGCGCGTCATCGCAGCGAGCACGTCGCCGACGCCCCGCGGATCGCGACCAGGTGCGAAGGGCGCGTTCTCGTCGTCGACCGAACGCCGGCGCTTGCGTCGGAACGTGCGCGCGGACGGCTCCAGTCCGCGGAGACGGAGGTAGGTGGCGATCGTCTCGGGGACCTCGGCAGGTCGGCCCTGATCACTCATCGTCTGATCCGTCCGTCGTCGCGGGCCCTTCGTCCGGGAGAATCCGCCCCGACTCGACGCGCACGAGCCTAGCTCTCAGGCCATGCGGCACGTCGGCTTCGACCGCTGCCGTCACGACGACCTGCTCGTACCCCGACGCGAGGGACGCCAGGCGCGCACGACGGTCGACGTCGAGTTCCGCGAAGACGTCATCGAGGATCAAGACGGGGTCGCCGAGCATCGACTCGGAGCGGAGCAACTCGGCGGACGCCAATCGCAGCGACAGGGCGACCGACCACGATTCGCCGTGCGAGGCGTATCCCTTCACGGGGAGACCCCGTACTCGGAGGATGAGATCGTCGCGGTGAGGCCCGACGAGCGTGAGACCGCGATCGAGTTCCGCCTGCCTCCGCTCGCTGAGCGCCGCGCGGAACTCTTCCTCTACCGACGGCGACACCGAATCGGATGCCGCGCCGGCCACACCTTCTTCCGGGTCGCCGCCCCGGATCGACAATGACCACTCGATCTCCGGTCGGTGATCCGCGCCCGCGATGGCGGTGTACGCCTCTGCGAGCGGCGCCCGCAGGTCGTCGGCGAGCGCGAGGCGCGCACGGATGAGCTCGGATCCGAGGGCGACGAGCTTCTCGTCCCATACGTCGAGCGTCGAGAGCGAGTCACCGCGAACTCCCCGCGCGCGGGCGGACTTCAAAAGCGCGTTCCGCTGTTTGAGGACGCGGTCGTAGTCGGCCATGACCCCGGAGAGCCGCGGAGCGCGCTGCCCGAGCAGCTGATCGACGAAACGGCGTCGGGACGACGGGTCGCCGCGCACGATCTGCAGATCCTCCGGAGCGAAGAGCACGACATGCGCGAAACGCGGCAGCTCGGTCGGCTTGACCGATGAGCCGTTCACCCGCGCTTTGTTCGAGCCCTGCCTGTTGACCTGAGCCTCGAGCAGGACGCGTCGATCGCCGTGAGCCAAGCGGGTGCGGAGGATCGCGGCATCCGCACCGTCTTTCACCATCGGCGCGTCTGTCGACACGCGATGAGAGCCGAGAGTCGCGAAGAACGCGATCGCCTCAGCGAGATTTGTCTTGCCCTGTCCATTGCGACCGACGAAGACATTCGGGCCCGCCGTGAGCTCGACGTCGGCAACCGCATAGTTGCGGAAGTCGACAAGGCTCAGGTGCTCCACGATCACCGGGTCAGCCTAGTTGGATGGACCGACAGCGGCTTCACGACAGCCGCGGACGATTCACCGCAGAAGGAGGTTCGGCTGCAGGAGGTACTTGAACGAGTCGGACCCGGCCTTGTCGACCGATGTCTGAGGTGTCACGAGCACGGGGCTCAGCTTGTTGGCGTTCTCGCTCGAGGTGAAGGTGATCCGGGCGAACTCGCTGCGGACGGCGCCGAGCGATTCGAGAAGATACTGCGGGTTCAGCCCGAGCGTGACGTCTTCGCCGACGAGATGTGCGTCGACCGACTCCGAGGCGCGTGCCTGTTCCGTACCCGAGGCGTCCATCGACACGGCGTCGGTCGTGAAGGTGAATCGCAGGGGCGCCGATCGGTCGAGGACGAGGGACACGCGCCGCACAGCTTCCGCCAGCTCCGCCGTGTTGACGACCGCGTGGTGCTCGGTCGCCTCAGGGAAGAGCCGCCGGACGGGCGGGAAGTTGCCCTTGATGAGCAACGACGTCACCGTCTTGTTGCCGGCCGTGAAGGCGATGATCTCGCGGTCACCGGTTCCGGAGAACGCGACCTGGATGTCGCCTCCGTGTGCGAAGGTCTTTCCCACCTCGGTCAGGGTGCGGGCAGGAACGAGAGCCGTCATCGTCTCGTCGGATGCCGTTGTTCCGCCGTCCCACGGAATCTCGCGGAGAGCCACGCGATAGCGATCGGTCGCGACCAGGCTGAGGCTCGTTCCCGTGACCTCGAGCTGGACACCCGTGAGCACGGGTGTGACGTCGTCTCGGGATGCCGCGAAAGCGACCTGAGCGATGGCGGTCGCGAAATCGTCGGCAGGGACGACACCGGAGTCACCCGTCACCTCGGGGATCGCGGGGTATTCCTGTACGGGCATCGAGGACAGCGTGAATCGCGCGGAACCGCACGACAGCAGGATGCCCCCGTCTTCATCGACCTCGATCTGGATCGGAGCATTGGGCAGACGGCTTGCGATGTCGGAGAGCAGGCGCCCGTGCACGAGGATCGTGCCGGGGTCGTCTACCGTCGCTTCGATCGTGGTCCGCGCGGAGGCCTCGTAGTCGAACGCGGACAACGACAGCCCGGCATCCGTCGCCTCGATGAGCACACCGGCGAGGATCGGCTGAGGATTGCGCTGCGGGAGGAGCTTGACGACGAACGACACGGCCTCGCTGAACACATCGCGATTGACGTGGAACTTCACGAATGCTCCCTTGACATCGGGCTGGGAGTACTCATGCTAGTGCCCTTGCTCGATCTCGCCAGATCGAGTTGTCATTCGAGCCCTCCCCACAGAAGGTGATCGGACCGGGCTTCAATCAATAGTTCTCTGTCATGGTGTTAACGCCTGTGGAATCTGTGGATAAGTCGGTGGATGCGAGACCGCACATGGGAACTACATGCGTGTGAGTTGTGGAGCGGCTGCGGATGACCCGGTGAGAAGAAGATCACACCTCAGGGGGAGTTCACGCACCCGTCCACAGGCATCCGTCTTTCCTTCACAATCCTCGTGGAGGGATGACGAGTTATCCACAAGTTATCCACACTGTGGAGATCGCGCATGATGAGGCCTCCGGGGCGGCTCTGTCAAGCTCGCGCCGAGGCATATGTCGTGCCGGGGCACGGGACGGATCGACGTGGGCTCAGCGGCCGTTGCGACCCAGTTGCGTCGTGATCTCGGAAACCTGGTTGTAGATGGAGCGCCGCTCCTTCATGAGCTCGCTGATCTTCTTGTACGCGTACATGACGGTCGTGTGATCGCGGTTGCCGAAGAGCTGGCCGATCTTGGGCAGCGACAGGCTCGTGCGCTCGCGACACAGATACATCGCGATCTGTCGAGCGGTTGCGATCGACTGGGATCGGCTCGAACCGTACAGATCGTCGACGGTCAGTTTGAAGTAGCCGGCGGTCGCGGTGATGATGTCCGTCGGCGAGATGACGTTCGCTTCATCCTGATCGACGATGTCACGGAGCACGGTCTGTGCGAGCGACATGTCGAGCGTCGAGCGGTTGAGACTCGCGAAAGCGGATACGCGGATGAGTGCGCCCTCGAGTTCTCGGATGTTCGAGGAGACGACGGTGGCGATGTACTCGAGCACCTCGTCGGGGATGTGCAGACGCTCGGACTGCGCCTTCTTCCGGAGGATCGCGATGCGAGTCTCGAGGTCGGGCGCCTGGACATCGGTGATGAGCCCCCACTCGAACCGGCTGCGCATGCGATCTTCGAAGCCCGTGAGGTGCTTGGGGGGGACATCGCTCGTGATGACGACCTGCTTGTCGTGATCGTGCAGGGTGTTGAAGGTATGGAAGAAGGCCTCTTGTGTTTCGGCACGACCCTGGAGGAACTGGATGTCGTCGATCAGGAGGATGTCGACATCGCGGTAGCGAGCCTGGAATGCGGAGCCGCGGTTGTTCGCGATCGAGTTGATGAAGTCGTTCGTGAACTCTTCGCTCGAGACGTAGCGGACCTTGATCCCCGCATAGAGGCTGATCGCGTAGTCGCCGATCGCGTGGAGCAGGTGAGTCTTCCCGAGGCCGGAGTCGCCGTAGACGAAGAGCGGGTTGTACGCCTTGGCCGGCGCCTCGGCCACGGCCACGGCGGCCGCGTGGGCGAACCGGTTGGACTGGCCGATCACGAAGTTGTCGAAGGTGTACTTCGGGTTGAGGCGCGTATCGCTGCGCTGGATGACAGGAGCAGATTCGGTCGTATCCTCGATCGGCGATCGCATCATCGTCGGGTTCATGGTCGGCACCGTCGTCGTGCGGATGTCCTGGACGGGGATCGGAGCCGTCAAATGCGCGTCGATGAGCTCGGGGTTCACCACGACACGAAGTCCTGTCACTTCCCCGTCGGGCGATGCCGTCGCGATCGCTTCGAGGATGGGTGTGCGCATGCGCTTGTTGATCTGCGCGGCGGTGAGGTCATTCGGGACATCGAGATACAGCGTTCCGCCCATGACGCCCTGCGGCACGGCGAGGTTCAAGAACCCCTCCAGCTGCGGAGTCACGCGGTCGTCGGTTCGAAGGGCGTCCAGCACGGCGGCCCAGATGGGAACATCCGGATGATCGTGCGCTGACATGGCCCCCCCGGGTGTCGATGAATCCCACGGATGCCGCGGGTTCGCCGCGCGTAGCCTGTGGATAACTGCCGGAGACACGCTAGTCAGCGCGGGTCTCGGGAGCAAACTCCACTGTAAGCATGCGCGGCGTGTCATTGCCAGGCCCAACCCCGGGTGCTGTGCATAATGCCCGCCACGCGGTGCCGGTTTGAGTTATACGGCGTCTCGACGTAGCCTTAGTCGGTTGACTTATGCCCTTTGGGCGGTCCCCTCATCGTCGTCTTCGGGTATGTGAATCCGCAAGACATCTCATCCGGAGTGATCTCATGAGCAAGCGTACGTTCCAGCCCAACAACCGTCGTCGTGCCAAGAAGCACGGTTTCCGCGCGCGCATGCGCACTCGCGCCGGTCGCGGCATCCTGGCGGCACGTCGTGCCAAGGGCCGCACCGAGCTCTCGGCCTGAACCCAGGCCGGTGCTGGCGAGGCCGAACCGACTCACCCGCGGAGCGGACTACAAGGCCGTCGTCCGTCGGGGACGACGCTGTGCGGGCACGCACACCGTCACCTATGTGACGCCGTCGGTTGAAGATCGGCCGGCCCGTTTCGGTTTCATCGTCAGTCGGCAGGTGGGTGGCGCGGTCGTGCGCAACACCGTCCGACGCAGACTCAAGGCCGTGTGTGCCGAGTCGCTCGACGGTGTGCGGCCCGGCGTCGACATCGTCATCCGTGCACTCCCGGGTGCCGGCTCGGTGGATTTCGCGGAGCTGCGCGCCGAAGTGACGCACTGTCTCTCTCAGAGAGCAGCAGCATGAGTGTCCTCCCTTCTTATGCCCGCGGCGAGGATCACTTCGATGCATCCGACGTGCTGCGTGCTGTTCCGCTCCTTCCCCGCAATATCGTCCTCGGGTTCCTCCATGGTTACCGTGCGACGATCTCGCCGATGTACGGCGACGTCTGCAAGTACTTTCCCTCGTGCTCGGCCTACGCGGTCGGCGCGGTACAGCAGCACGGGGCGATCAAGGGTGCGGCACTGACCGCGGCTCGACTCGCCCGGTGTCACCCGTGGGCCGTCGGCGGCGTCGACGACGTTCCACCCCACGAGCACTTCCGGCACGGTCTGACGTCGCACGGCTTCGTCGTTCCGGCCACCACTCGAAAGGACTGATCCTTCACATGGATCTCTTGCTCTCCTCGACGCCGGCTCCGGCGCCCTCCGGTGGCGGTTTCGATCTCATCGGCACCATCCTGTGGCCCCTCAAATGGCTCGTCGAGATGGTCCTCGTCGGGTGGCACTGGGTCTTCACCGCCATCGGGTTCTCGCCGGCTGACGGTCTGACGTGGGTCCTGGCGATCGTCGGCCTTGTCATCGTGGTGCGCTCGGCGATGATTCCGCTCTTCGTGCGGCAGATCAAGAGCCAGCGAAAGATGATGGAAATCGCCCCTGAACTGCGGAAAGTCCAGGAGAAGTACCGCGGGAAGCGTGATCAGCTGTCGCGCGAGGCGATGAGCCGCGAAACGATGGCGCTTTACAAGAAGCACGGTACGACGCCGGTCTCGAGCTGTCTGCCGCTGCTCGTGCAGATGCCGGTGTTCTTCGCTCTCTTCAGCGTGCTGAATGATGTGACGCGACACGCGACCGCGGGTATCGGCGGAGTCGGTCTCCTCAACGCCGAGCTGACTCAGCAGTTCTACGATGCCAAGCTCTTCGGCGTCGCGTCGTTGCATGAAACACTCATCAACGCTTTCGAGAGCAACAACGTCGTCGCGATCGTGATCCTGCTCGCGCTCGTCGTCCTGATGATCCTGTCGCAGTTCTTCACGCAGCTGCAGATCATCTCCAAGAACCTCTCCCCCGAGGCCAAGACCGGCCAGGCGTACCAGATGCAGAAGATCATGCTCTGGGTCCTGCCCTTCGCCTTCGTCTTCTCGGGCGTCTTCTTCCCGCTGGGTGTTGTCATCTACTGGTTCGTCTCGAACCTCTGGACGATGGGTCAGCAGTTCCTGGTCATTCGTGAGATGCCGACACCTGGGTCCGACGCGGCGAAGGCGCGCGAGGAGCGACTTGCGCGCAAGGGCAAGGCGATCGACTCATCCGGCAAGGTCGTGCCGATGGAGAAGTACCAGGCTGAGCAGCAGCGGCTTCTCGAGGAGGCCGAGCGCGCGAAGGCGGCCGCCCCGAAGCGGCAGCAGCCGGTCGGCAAGCAGCGCGCGAAGAAGTCGGGTCAACGCCCGAGCGGTGCAGCTGGTGGCCAGAAGAAGCCCGATACCGGTGGATCAGCGCCCCGCTGATCCAGGCGCCCTCACCGGCAGCCTGGGCCGCGGCATCCCTTCCGGATCACCATGGACAAGAGGATAGACATGAGCACGACCCACGACGTGGACACCGCGGAGCAGCGCCCTGAGCGCGAGGCCGCAACTGTCGAACAGCTCGAGCAGGAAGGCGACTTTGCCGCTGACTTCATTGAAGGGTTGCTCGACATCGCGGACATCGACGGTGATTTGACGCTCGACGTGCGTGGTGGTCGGGCTTATGTGTCCGTCGAACCGCCGGAGGGTGGCTCCGTCGACCTCCTCGCGAACCCCGACACTGTGCAGGCGCTGCAGGAGCTGACACGTATCGCGGTGCAGACGAAGAGCGGCCGATTCTCCCGTCTCATCCTCGATGTCGGCGGATCACGAGACACACGTCAGCGTCAGCTCGAGGTTCTCGTCGACCGGGCTATCGAGCGGATCAAGGAAGGCGCCTCGCAGGCCTCCCTCCCGGCGATGTCGAGCTACGAGCGCAAGCTCGTGCATGATGTCGTCGCTGATCGCGGCTATGTGTCGGAATCATACGGCGAGGGTGCGGATCGTCACACGGTGATCCGCCGCGCGTGACGTTTCACGTGAAACGCCGGGTCGGCGGGCGGGGTGTGCGGGCGTGATCGAAACCGAACCGGATGCAGCTACCGTCATCTTCGGCGACGAGATCGAGCGCGCGAGGAAGTTCACCCGCGCACTCGGTGACCATGGTGAAGAACGCGGGCTCATCGGACCCCTCGAACCGGCGCGGCTGTGGACGCGCCACATCCTCAACAGTGCCGTCGTCGCACCTCTCTTCTCTGGTCGCGTCGCGGACGTCGGCTCGGGTGCGGGACTTCCCGGCCTCGTCCTGGCGATCGCCCGCCCCGATGTCGAGTTCGTTCTCATCGAGCCGATGGAGCGTCGCGTCGCGTGGCTTTCCGAGCAGGTGGACTCGCTGGGGCTCGAGAACGTCGAGATCATGCGAACCCGTGGCGAGGAGTGGAAGGGCGGCCCCGTCTTCGATGCCGTGACTGCTCGAGCCGTGAGTGCGCTGCGCACCCTCGTGCCCATCACGGCTCCCCTGGTTCGCGATGGCGGCGAGTTGATCCTGTTGAAGGGCGCGTCGGCGGCGACTGAGATTGACGCAGCCGAGAAGCAGTTGCGCCGTTTCAAGGTGACTGACGCTCGAGTCGAGGTGGTCGGCGCTGACCTTCTCGCTGAGCCGACTCGTGTGGTCCGCGCCACCGTCCGCTGACGCCCACGTCAGTCCTGTAGCCCCGCCTGCTTTGATCAGCGGGCGATGTCGATACGGCGGCGGTGTCGCCTACTCGATCGGCGGTGGGCGCGGTTCCGTCGCTCGAGTAGCGCGAAGCGCGTATCGAGACCTGCGCCGGCGCGGTGGAACTCGGGTGGGCGCGGTTCCGCTGGTCGAGTAGCGCGGAGCGCGTATCGAGACCGTCCCGTCGGACGGCTTTGGTGTTTCACGTGAAACACCCCCAAGGCCGGTGGGTGATCTCGATACGGCGGCGGTGCCGCCTACTCGATCGGCGGTGGGCGACTCCGCTGGTCGAGTAGCGCGGAGCGCGTATCGAGACCCTCCCGTCGGACGGCTTCGGTGTTTCACGTGAAACACCGCCCGGCGGGTGGCTGATATCGATACGGCGGCCGTGCCGCCTACTCGATCGGCGGTGGGCGCGGTTCCGTCGCTCGAGTAGCGCGGAGCGCGTATCGAGACCCTCCGGTCGGACGGCTTTGGTGTTTCACGTGAAACACCGCCCGGCGGGTGGGTGATTTCGGTGGTGGGCGCGGTTCCGCTGGTCGAGTAGCGCGGAGCGCGTATCGAGACCCTCACTCAGCGTCTCCTCCCCATGCATGTCGGTTCGGTGGGCTGTCCCCAGGTGGCACGGGTTCCGCCCCCGCATACGGCGCTGTCGGTCAGACTCACCTCATGCCGTACATGTACATCCTGGAGTGCCGCGATCGCTCGCTGTATGTGGGCAGCACACGCGACTTGCAGCGAAGGTTGAATCAGCACCGCGACGGCGAGGGCTCGCTGTACACGCGATCTCGGCTCCCCGTGCGGCTTCTCTACTGGGAAGAGTTCGAGCGAGTGAGCGACGCCTACAACCGCGAGAAGCAGGTGCAGGGGTGGGGTCGGGCTAAACGCCTTGCGCTCGTGAAAGGTCGTCCTGACTTGTTGACTCCACTGGCGCGAAAGAACTGGGACCGCGATCCGTCGACGGAGTAGCCAGGGGTGCAGTGATCTCGATACGGCGGCGGTGCCGCCTACTCGATCGGCGGTGGGCGCGATTCCGCCGATCGAGTAGCGCGGAGCGCGTATCGAGACCTGCGTCGGCGCGGTGGAACTCGGGTGGGTGGCGTTCCGCTGGTCGAGTAGCGCGGAGCGCGTATCGAGACCTGCGTCGGCGCGGTGGAACTCGGGTGGGTGGCGTTTCGGTGGTCGAGTAGCGCGGAGCGCGTATCGAGACCGTCCCGTTGCGCAGTCCTGGTGTTTCACGTGAGACACCGCCCGGCGGGTGGGTGATCTCGATACGGCGGTGGTGCCGCCTACTCGATCGGCGGTGGGTGGGTGCGCTGATCGAGTAGCGCGGAGCGTGTCTCGTTGTCGTTACCCGGTTGGCGGTGGGGGATCTCGATACGGCGGTGGTGCCGCCTACTCGATCAGCGGGTGGGGAGCGCGGAGCGCGTCTCGTCGCCGTTACCCGGTTCAGGGTGCGGGATCTCGATGCGGCGGTGGGTGGGTCCGGTGGTCGAGTAGCGCGGAGCGCGTATCGAGACCGTTACCCGCGGTTGCGCCTGCTGCGCACCGCGAGGGAGACCGGCGTGGGAGTGGGCGCGGGTAGAGTGGAAGGCGACGTCCGACGAATGCAGGAGAGCCGTTTCACGTGGAACATCCTGAAGAACCGGTGGCCGCGGCATCCCTTTCCCTGGAGGATTCGCCCATCGCGCGTGAGCTCGCCGATCTCACCGCACGACGACGAGCCTTAGAGAGCGCAGAGGTCGAGTTGTCAGGCCAGACTCGCGTGCTGACCGTCTCCAACCAGAAGGGTGGAGTCGGGAAGACCACGACGACAGTCAATCTCGCGGCCGCACTCGCGTCCGTCGGAGCACGAGTGCTCGTGATCGACCTCGATCCGCAGGGCAACGCGTCGACGGCGCTTGGAGTCCCGCATACAGCTGACATCCCGAGCATCTATGACGTCCTGATCGACGACTTCCCCCTCTCCGACATCATTCAGACGAGCCCTGAGTCACCGAACCTTTTCTGTGCACCCAGCACGATCCACCTTGCCGGCGCCGAGATCGAGCTCGTTTCGCAGGTCGCCCGCGAGCACCGTCTGCGCACGGCCCTGGACGCCTATCTCGATAGCGAGGAGCACCGGCTCGACTATGTTCTGATCGATTGCCCCCCGTCGCTGGGGTTGCTCACGATCAACGCGTTCGCGGCTGCGACCGAACTGCTCATCCCGATCCAGTGCGAGTACTACGCGCTGGAGGGTCTCAGTCAGCTTCTGGGCACCGTACGCATGATCCAGAAGCACCTCAATCCACGCCTCCATCTCTCGACGATCATGCTCACGATGTACGACGGGCGCACCCGTCTTGCGCAGCAGGTCGCCGAGGAGGTGCGCGAACACTTCCCGAACGAGGTGTTGTCAACGGTCATCCCGCGATCCGTGCGGGTATCGGAGGCACCGAGTTTCGGACAGACGGTCATCGCCTACGATGGGCAGTCTGCCGGCGCCGTCGCCTATCGCGAGGCTGCTGTCGAGATCATCCGGCGCGAGAGTGCGCCTCAGAACGAAGGACACTCCTGATGGCGAAGCGCACAGGTCTGGGCCGTGGAATCGGCGCCCTCATCCCGACGAGCGAGACGACCGAGGCGCGACCCGCTGATGTCTTCTTCTCGCGGGGCGAGGTGGACTCTTCCGATGCGGACACTCCGACGGGCGAGTCGACCCCGACTCTGGAGGAGCTCGTCGCCGTCCCCGGTGCCCGGCTCGTGCACATCGATCCTCACTCGATCGTCCCGAATCCCCGGCAGCCGCGCACCAACTTCGACGCCGACGATCTCGCCGAGCTGGTCCACAGCGTCCGTGAATTCGGCGTGCTCCAGCCGGTCGTCGTACGCGACACAGGGGAGGGGACGTACGAGCTCATCATGGGTGAGCGCCGGACCCGCGCCGCGCGTGAGGCGGGACTCGACTCCATTCCTGCAGTCGTTCGTGAGACATCCGATGAGAACCTGCTCCGCGACGCACTCCTCGAGAACCTGCACCGCTCCCAGCTCAATCCGCTGGAAGAGGCTTCGGCGTACCAGCAGCTCCTCGAGGACTTCGGGATCACTCAAGAAGAGCTGGCCAGTCGTATCGGAAGGTCGCGTCCGCAGATCAGCAACACCATCCGCTTGCTCAAACTTCCCGTGCCGGTGCAGCAGCGGGTCGCGGCGGGCGTGCTCTCAGCTGGTCACGCTCGCGCGATCCTGTCCCTCGAAGACGCGGACGCGATGCAGCGACTGGCTGACAAGATCGTCAACGAGGACCTGTCGGTCCGTGCGGCCGAGGCTGCTTCGAAGGCCCCGGATGCCGGTGGCGGGCGAGCCCCGAAGCCGCAGCCTGGCGCGCGCCGGGCGCACCTCGACGACGTCGCCGAGCGACTGGGGGATCGCCTCAATACACGCGTGCGCATCGCTCTCACGGCGAGAAAAGGCCAGATCAGCATCGACTTCGCCAGCATCCAGGACCTCAACCGCATTCTCGAGGAGATCGGCGAGACGGGCTACGGATCGGCCTGAACCACGACGCGATCGGAGCTCGAACGCCGGGATCGTCGTACCCTGGAATGGTGACGGAAGACGACCGGATGCCGCGGCGACGAGCCAGCCTCGAGCTGCTCCGAGCCGAAGCGACGGACGAACTATCCGTCCTGATCGCGGAGCGCCTGCGCGCAGGTGAGGACCCCTGGGACTTCATGGAGGACCTGCCGACTGTCGACGAACTCGTCGTCTTCACTCTTCGCGCGGAGAACATCGCAGCGAATGGCGGCTCGCGCCCGACAGCCGCGCGGCACTATCGCGTCCTGCGGCAGATCTCCCTTGACTATCCCGAGCTGACTGAGGCGGTATGGCGTCTGCTGGGAGAGGCCACTCATCGGCGGTGGGACGCGACCGTCCGGGTTGACGCCTCCTGAGCAACAGAAAGCCCCGCTGACCTGGAAAAAGTCAGCGGGGCTAAACCTGTGGGTCGGATCAGCCGATGTAGGCGGCGAGATCCTTCTCGAGGGCGTACTTCGGCTTGGCACCGATGATGGTCGTCTCGACCTCGCCCTTGTTGAAGACCTTCATCGCGGGGATGGAGGTGATCTGGTACTTCATCGCGAGGTCGGGGTTCTCGTCGACGTTGAGCTTCAGGACCGTGATCTTCTCGGGGTGCTCGGACTGGATCTCATCGAGCACGGGTGCAACCATGCGACACGGTCCGCACCACGCCGCCCAGAAGTCCACGAGAACGGGTCCCTCGGCCTGGAGCACGTCTTGCTCCCACGTGGCTGAAGTCGTCGCCTTGGCAGTCATGTCAGTCTCCTTCGTTGGGTCAATTCCTGCAGTTCCGAACGCACGATGCACCCGGATTGTTCCTTGTCAGGCTGCGTCGACCTCGGCGAGCCCGTCGATCTCGGCCGCATCCGGAGCCGGTTCACCGGCCTCACCGAGCGCCGCGAGGTAGTGCTCGACGTCGAGCGCGGCGACGGTTCCACTGCCGGCAGCCGTCACGGCCTGGCGGTAGGTCGGGTCGATGACGTCGCCCGCCGCGAAGACGCCGGGGACCGACGTGCGGGACGAACGACCGTCGACCCAGACCGTGCCCTCGGGCGTGAGGTCGAGCTTGCCGTGCACGAGGTGCGTGCGCGGGTCGTTTCCGATCGCGACGAAGAGACCGTCGACCGCGAGCTCGCGCTCGGAGCCGTCGACCGTGTCGCGCAGCACGAGGCCCGAGACGGCGTCCTCACCCGTGACGTCGATGACCTCGCTGTTCCACACGAACTCGATCTTTTCGTTGTTGAACGCGCGCTCCTGCATGATCTTGGACGCGCGCAGCTCGTCACGACGGTGGATGACGTAGACCTTCGAGGCGAACTTCGTGAGGAATGTCGCCTCTTCCATGGCCGAGTCGCCACCACCCACGACCGCGATGACGCGCTCGCGGAAGAAGAACCCGTCACACGTCGCGCAGTACGACACGCCCCGGCCTGACAGGCGCTCTTCGCCCTCGATGCCGATCTTGCGGTGCGCCGATCCCGTCGCGAAGACAAGCGAGGATGCCTCGTGCACGGCGCCCGAACCGAGGGTGACGCGCTTGACGGGTCCGTCGATGTCGAGCGAGACGACATCGTCGTACAGGACTTCGGTGCCGAAACGCTCGGCCTGCTCCTGCATCTTGGTCATCAGGTCGGGACCCATGATCGCCTCGGGGAAGCCGGGGAAGTTCTCGACCTCGGTCGTGTTCATGAGCTCACCGCCCGCCTCGACCGAGCTCGCGATCACGAGGGGCTCGAGGTTGGCGCGTGCGGCGTAGATCGCAGCCGTGTACCCTGCGGGGCCCGAGCCGATGATGATGGTGTGACGCACGACAACTCCTTTTCGATTGCGGTTGCTCCAGCATCCGCCGACATCCTTAACACATGGTAATCGCGCGGCATTCCACGGCCGGTGGGCGCGCGCGTCACCCGCGACGGGGGAGCAGCCGTCGTGCAAGTGCCATGACGGGGCCGAGCTCGGGGGCGCGGAGCAGCGCGAGGACGCCGAGGTAGACGGCGAGGGCGACGGCGCCGATGATCGCGGTCCCGATCGCTCCGAAGAGCTTGTCCGAGACGGTCCAGCCGTCGACGCCCCCGAGGAGCTCGAACGTGAACCACCCGGCCGCAGCGGCCGGAATCGCGGCGACGACGAATCGCGCGTACGCGACGAACCACGAGCGGATGCCGAGGCTGCCGAGCCGTCGGCGGAGGAGGGCTGTCGCGATGACGACCTGCACGAGCGTGGCGAACGACTGACCGAGCGCGACGCCGGCTGCGAGCTGATCGACGGGGAGGAACGCCTGCGCCGCGAGGACGAGTCCGACGAACAGGATGCACTGCACCACGGTGAAGACGAAGGGCGTGCGGGTGTCGTCGTAGGCGTAGAAGGCGCGTTGCACGACGAACAGCACAGACAGGGGGATGAGGCCGAGCAGATAGGCCACGAGCACGGGGGCGGCGTCGACGGCGTGGTCGGCGCTGTTGACGAACACACGGGTCGCGGGAACAGCGGCGACGATGAGGGCGGCTGCGGCGATCGTGATGAGCATCCCTGTCACGCGGATGCTGGCGGAGAGGTCGGTCTTCACCTCGAGGTGGCGGCCGGCCTGCGCGTGTTCGGCGAGGCGCGTGAAGTAGGGGGTACCGATCGAGACGACGATGATCGAGTACGGCAGCATGAAGACGAGCCACGCGTTGGCCATCGCGAACGCCGAAGCGCCGTCACCGGAGGCGTCCGATACGACCCGTGTCTGCACGATCCCGGCGGCTGTGCGCACCAGCACCATCGCGAAGGTCCAGCCGGCAAGCCGACCGACATCAGCGAGGCCGACGCCGCGCCAGCGGAAGTCGGGCCGCAGGTGCAGACCGGTTCGTCGCCAGAAGAGCAGCAGCACGAGCGCCTGCACGATGATGCCGCCCGTCGCCGTCGCCCCGAGCGCGGCGACCATGCCCGGAGTCCAGTCCATCACGTCTGTCAGGTCGGTGCCGAAGAAGAGCCCGATGAGTCCGAAGCCGATGATGGAGACGACGTTGTTGACGATCGGGGCCCACGTGAACGGCCCGTAGACCTTCCGCGCATTGAGCGCCTCGCCCATGAGCGCGTACATTCCGTAGAAGAAGATCTGCGGCAGGCACCAGTACGCGATCGCCGTCGCCAGGGCCTTCTGGTCGGGGCTGAACTCCGGCGCGAAGAGCTCGACGAGCAGCGGAGCGCAGACGGTGGCGACGGCGGAGGTGAGGAGCAGCACGACCGTGCCGAGGGTGAACAGCTTCGAGATGAAGCTGCGTCCCTCGTCGGCGTGGGCGCTCGCTTTCACGATCTGCGGCACGATGATCGCCGTCAGCAGGCCGTACGAGATGATCTCGTAGATCGTGTTGGGAAGCTGATTCGCGACGGTGAACGCGTCGCCCGCGCGGCTCGCGACGGAGCCCAGCACCGTGACGAGGACGATCGTGCGGATGAGACCCGTCAGCCGTGACGCGAGGGTTCCCGCTCCGATGAGGATGCTGGCGCGCCCGACGCCGCTCACGCGCGGTCCTCCGGGGTCGTCGCGGTATCGTCGGCCGCTTCGTTCTGTGCGCGTCGACGGGCGCGCGCCCGGACCACGGTCCTCAGTATCCCGAGCAGAAGCAACCCGCCGACGACGACCGAGAGGACGACGATGCCGACGGTCTCCCACTCGGCGCGCACGTTGATGTCGACCGACTGACCTGGCCCGATCGCCACGAAGGACGGGCTCCGCAACTGCAGCCCGAGTGTCACCTCGCCGTTGCCGACGCGGGCCTCGACGGGCACCTCGACGCGCGTGTTGCTCTGCGGCGTCGCCACGATCTCGTTGGCCCGGCGCACACCGAGGCGGAGATCGTCGGGTGTCGCGTACAGCACGAGGTTGACCTCGTACGGCAGGTCGTTGCGCACGGTGAAAGGCAGACCGGCCCCCGCAGCGAACAGGTTGATGGTGGTGGACGGCAGCAGAGCGACGGAGTCGAGTGTCTCCTGCGTGTCGATGCGATGCTGCGCAACGGCGACCCTCGCCTCGTCGGGGCGAGTCGCCCATCCGACGGCGAGCAGTTGCAGGATGCGCGCGCGCTCGGGCCCCGTCAGAAGGGTCGGGTCGTCGAGGATCGTCGCGAAACTCGCGATCTCGCCTTCGTCGAGGAAAAGCGCTTCCGCCTCGGCGACGCGTTCCGCGGGGGGTGTGGCCTCTGCGATCGTGACATCGCGCGCCGTCGCCGCCGACAGCGTCAGCAGCGAGTGCGTCGTCGCCCCGGGGTATCCGACCGCGGCGGAGATGGCGGTCTGCAGGCCGATGTAGGAGCGGTCGGACGACCGGTGGATCGCGGCGAGCACGGGCGAATCGCCCGCCTCGACACTCGCGAAGGACAGGTAGGCGCTCGCTTCCGCGAGGGGTGCCGCCCGCAGTGACGACTCGTCGACGGATGCTGCGGAGGTGAGCGCCCTCGAGACGTCTGCGTCGTACACGAGGACGCCCGCCTCACCCGCGACGGCCCGTGCGCCTCCCGTCGAGGCGGCCGTGGAGGGGACGAGGGTGAGCGGCGCGTCGTCGCTCGCGACAGCGCCGAGGGCTGCGACGGCGGCGGGGGTCACCGACTCCGCGGACGGCCAGTACACGGCGTCGCGCGACGCCTCGGTGTCGAGAAGCTCGTCGAGCGGCGGAAGCGAGGGCGTCTCGGCATCGGCACCGGGTGTCGCCGTACCGGTCGGCGTCGGGGACGGTGTCGCGGGGAAGTCGGCGGTGCGGAGGTAGGAGTCGAGCGAGAGCGGTCCGACGGGCTGCGGGAGACCGGATTCGACCTGCACCGCGGGGTCGGCGTCACCGAACTGCAGCGCGAATCGGGTGTTCGGCAGTGCGTCGAGGCGCTCGAGCCAGAGCCGCGCGGAGGGCGGCGCCGCGGTTCCGAGAACCCGGATCGCCGCCACGATGGCAGGGTCGACGGCGAGGATCGCGCTCGTGAGCTCGACGCCGTCGAGCTGCTTCGTCAGCGCGCCGTCTTCGCCCGTGAGGACGCCGAGCTCGTCGGACGTGAGGAGCCCCTCCGTGATCGGGTCGGCAGTGATCGGCACGACGACTCCGACTCCGAACGGCTGGTCGCCACGCGGCACGACGATGACGCTCGTCGACCGGGCAGGACCGTCGTCGGAGGCGTAGGTCGCGACCATCGGGTAGACCCCGGGTGCGAGCCCGGTGAGGATGGGGGCGTCATCCGGGACCATGATCGAGGCGGTGCGCGCTTCGCCGGGCGCGACGGGGTCGATCGACGTCGAGCCTGCAGGCTGCAGTTCGACACCCGCCAGGTCGCCGGCGAGCCATGCACCGAGGCGCGCACGGTCGGTGAGGGCGCTCGTCCCGACCTCGAGTGTCACGTCGGAGCGACCGACCGTGAGGGCGGTCCCGTTCTCGAGCGTCACTGATGCCGTCAGGTCTTCTCCGGGGCTCAGGATGCCGTTGCGGATCGGCGCCAGTGTGAACTCCGTCGTCCCCGTCAGCACCTCTGCCGTCGGCGTCGGCGAGGGAGTGACGGATGCCGCGGCCGCGGCTCCGCCCGTGAGTCCTGTCGCGAGAGCTGATGCCATCACGATCGCGAAGATCCGCGGGGCGAGTCGCCGAAGCGTGGTCGTTCGCGGCGGGGGCACGGTCATGGTTCTGGATTTCGCTCCTGTGCGATGGGCGACCGCACTCGTCGGCGATTCTACGGTCCGACTCTCGGAGCACGCCGACGGCCCGCGGTTGAATGGTCGGGTGACCGATCGTCCGCTTCCGCGCCCCGCCGCTTCCGCCTGCCTCTCTCTCGCCGCCGATCTGCGGGCGGCGGGCTTCACTTCCCGGGCGTTGCGGACGGCATGGGGTGAGACCGCCGACCGCGCGCTCGCTCATGGACTGGCATCTCCCGCGCGCCGAGCGCTCGCGGGGCGCGAGGACGCGGCAGCCGTTCTCGGGCGCCTGCTCGTTCTCGGGATGCCGCAGCCCGCGGCATCCGTCGATCTCGCTCTTCCGCGCACGGGTTCTGCGGGGCTCGATGCACTGGGGATCGTGCGCCGCGACGGCGGCGACATCGTGCCTGTCGCGCTCGTACGGCCCCAGTCCTTCTCCGACGCGCACGGCGAGGGGGAGTGGTGGATCGCGAGCGACCTCGACGAGTCCGCGATCGGCGGCCCGCTTCCCGAGGATCACGTCCTCGGCGTCGGCGGCGCCTCCCTCACCCTTGCCTCGCTGCAGGTGCCCACGGGAGCGGGCCGCGGACTCGACGTCGGAACGGGATGCGGGATCCAGGCGCTGCGGGCCCGACGCGACGTGGCGCGGGTCGTGGCGACGGACGTCTCCGAGCGCGCTCTGCGCTTCACACAGCTGAATGCTCTCCTCAACGGCATCGACGGGATCGAGACCCGACACGGGAGCCTCTTCGAGCCGGTGCGTGGTGAGCTCTTCGACCGCATCGTGTCCAACCCGCCGTTCGTCATCACTCCGCGCGTCGCGGGTGTGCCGCAGTACGAGTACCGCGACGGCGGCTTCGCGGGAGACGACCTCGTCGCGCGCGTCGTGGCAGACGTGGGGACGCACCTGGCACCGGGCGGGATGGCTCAGCTTCTCGGCAACTGGGAGAGCCGCGGCGGACTCGACGGGCTCGACCGCATCCGCCGATGGGTGGCCGGATCAGAGGTTCCCCTCGACGCGTGGGTCATCGAACGCGACCTGCTGGATCCCCTGGCCTACGCCGAACTGTGGGTGCGCGACGGCGGCACGCTGCCGGGGACACCGGGCTTCGCTGCGCTCGTCGATGCGTGGCTCGACGACTTCGCCTCCCGCGATGTCTCGGCGATCGGGTTCGGTTACATCCTGCTGCGGAGGCCCGAGTCGGGCCGGCCGACGCTGTCGAGGTATGAACGGATGCCGCAACCGCTCCCCGAGGGCGGGCTCGGCGATCATCTCGCACAGGCGCTCGCCAACCACGATCGACTGACGGCGATGGACGACGACGGGCTTTCGGCATCCGTTCTCCTCGTCTCCCCCGACGTCACCGAAGCACGCCACCAGCTCCCCGGCGCGGACGCGCCGACCGTCATCGAACTGCGGCAGGGGGGTGGGCTCGCGCGTTCGCTGTCGGTCGATCCGGGACTCGCAGCGCTCGTCGGCGCGTGCGACGGTGATCTGGCGGTGGGGGTGCTCGTCGACGCGATCGCGCAGCTGCTCGAGGTCGATGCCGGGGCGCTGCGCGCCGACCTGCTGCCTCGCGTTCGGGAGCTCATCTTCACGGGGTTCCTGCGCTTCACGTGAGTCCGAGCGGGCCGCAGCGGATCGCAGTGATGCACACGGGCCTGGCGTCGCGCTCGGTAGGCTCGACGTCATGCTCAACATGGCCGAGGGCATCGTGCGCCTCGGCGCGCTCGCCGAGTCATCCGTCGTCGCGACGCTCGCCCGCGCGTTCGCCGACGCGGGCTTCGACCTCGCGATCGTCGGCGGGCCGGTGCGGGATGCTCTGCTCGGTCGCGAGACGAACGACCTCGACTTCACGACCGATGCCCGGCCCGACGACATCCTGCGCATCGTCACGCCCATCTCGACGGCGCAGTGGGACATCGGGCGCGCGTTCGGCACGATCGGCGCGAGAGTCGCGGGCGAGCAGGTCGAGATCACGACCTACCGCGCCGACAGCTACGACGGCGTGACCCGCAAGCCCACGGTCGAATTCGGCGACACGATCGAGGGCGACCTCGTGCGTCGCGACTTCACCGTCAACGCGATGGCGCTCCGCGTGCCGGCGCGGACGCTCGTCGATCCGACGGGGGGAGTCGAGGACCTCGTCCGCGGTCTGCTGCGGACTCCCGCCGATCCGCGCATCAGCTTCGGTGACGACCCGTTGCGGATGCTGCGCGCGGCACGCTTCTCATCGCAGCTCGAGTTCGAGGTCGATCCTGCGACGCTCACGGCGATGGCCGAACTGCGGTCGACGCTCGGGATCGTGAGCCCGGAGCGCATCCAGGCCGAGCTCGTGCGACTCCTGCAGACGCGGGATCCGCTCCGCGGCATCCGTCTGCTCGTCGAGACAGGGCTCATGGACGTGTTCCTGCCGGAGATCCCCGCGCTGCGGCTCGAAGTCGACGAACACCACCATCACAAGGACGTCTACGAGCACTCGCTCACCGTGCTGCGTCAGGCGATCGAGCTGGAGCAGACGCGGCATCCCGGTTCGGCACCCGACGTGTCTCTGCGGTTGGCGGCCCTCCTGCACGACATCGGGAAGCCCGCGACGCGGCGGCTCGAGCCCGGTGGCGGCGTGACGTTCCACCATCACGACGTCAAGGGCGCGCGGCTCGCGCGCAAGCGCCTGCAGGCTCTGCGGTTCGATTCCGACACGATCTCGAGCGTGACGCAGCTGATCGAGCAGCACCTTCGCTTCTTCGGGTACGCCGAAGGCGCGTGGACCGACTCCGCCGTGCGGCGCTACGTGCGCGACGCCGGTGATGAACTCGAGCGACTGCACATCCTGACGCGGGCTGACGTGACGACACGCAATCGGCGCAAGGCGGCGCGCCTCGCCGGCGCGTACGACGACATCGAGCGACGGATCGACGAGCTCGCGGCGCAGGAGGAGCTGAACTCGATCCGCCCCGAGGTGGACGGCAACCGCATCCAGGAGATCCTGGGCATCCCCCCGGGCAGGGCGGTCGGCGAGGCGTACAGGTTCCTTCTCGACCTCCGCCTCGACGAGGGCATCCTCGGCCCCGACGAGGCGGAGCGCCGTCTTCTCGCGTGGTGGGCGGCGCGCAGCTGAGTCAGGCGGAGCGCCGCGTGGCCGCGAGCTCCTGACCGTAGCGGCGTGCATCAGCCTCGGCGCCGTGCTTGAGTTCGGACGCCGTATCGGCGAACGCGTCGAGTGCCGGATTGACGCCCACGAGAGTGAAGGGTCGCTGCACGATCCGCAGGTCGAGTCCCCACACATCGGCGAGCACACGCCGGAGCCATCCCGTGGAGTGATCCCAGCCCTCCTTGGGCGTGCCGGGGGCGTAGTTGCCGCCGAGCACTGTCACGAGCGTCGCGGGCTTTCCGCGCAGCGCCGTGCCCTGGGGGTCGATGCGGGGGTCGGTGTAGGCGAGGTCGAACCACGTCTTGAAGTGCTGCGAGACGCCGTAGTTGTAGAGCGGCACGGCGAACAGCAGCGCTTCGGCGGCGACGAGTTCGTCGGCGAGCGTCGTGGCGAGGTCGCGCGCGGCGCGCTGGCGGTCGGTGCGGTCGGTCTCTTCCACGAAGCCCGAGGTGACGACGTCGGCCCAGGCGGTCGCGGGGACGGGCTCGAGCGACAGGTCGCGACGCACGACGGACGCGGACGGATGCGCGGTTACCCACTCGGTTTCGACGAGGTCGGCGAGCGATCTGCTCGCCGATGTCGCGGGGAGGATGCTGGCGTCGAGACGGAAGAGGGACATGACACTCCTATCGTGAAGTAAGAGTCGCTAAGGAAAACAAAGCGACTCTGGTGAGAGTAGCACGGTACGATGGAGCGATGGCCGACATCGACGAGGACCGCATCGCGTGCGACGCCGCCGTGACGCTCGCGTTCTCCGTCCTCGGCAAGCGATGGAACGGCATGATCGTGTCGGCTCTCGGCACTTCCGCCGCGACCTTCGTGGGTCTGCGCCGGGCCGTTCCGGGGATCAGCGACGCCGTCCTGTCGGATCGGCTCGCCGAACTCGCGCACGCCGGCATCGTCGTGCGCTCGGTCGACCCCGGCCCGCCCGTCGGGGTGTCGTACCGCCTTTCCGGGGCGGGCGAGAGGCTCCTCCCGATCCTCGACCAGCTCGGCGCGTGGGCGTCGGAGAATCTCGAGCCCCGCGCGACCTGACCGCGCTCCGGCGGGCATGATGCACGGGGCGTGGAACCCGTCGCGGGCACTCTGCCAGGCCACCGCGTCATCTGTTCGTAATTTTGGGGCTGGTCCTTGTAACACGCCCTTCGATACTGTGGCGACAAATCCGAACCCGGATGCCGGTGAGGAATGGTCCTCGCCGGTACACGTCGCGGCGACACACCCGTGCTCCATCGCGCCGTCCGATCCCCCCGAACGGAGTTCCCGTGCTCAGACGCACAATCGCAGGACTCGGCGCGTGCGCCGTGGTCCTGACGACGGCGCTCGTGGCGACGCCCGCCAGCGCAGCCGTCGAACCGCCCGCCCTCGACATCGTGCGGCCCGCATCGCCGTACATCCAGATGCCGACGCAGTACCCCACGCAACCCGAGCTGACGGTCTTCCCCGACCTTCCGACCGACGCGTCGATCGCCCGCGGCGTCATGCCGTACGACGAGATCGCCCCCTTCATCAACAACCTGATGGACGAGAGCGACCGCGTCTCGGCACAGGTCGTCGGCAAGTCTTTCCAGGGCCGCGACATCTACCTCGTGACCGTGACGGAGCCCGAGACGGCAGCCGAGGTCGCACAGCAGACCGCGTGGCGGAACAAGGTCAAGTACGAGCCCGCCGCCGCGGCATCCGACGAAGCGCTTCAGGCCGGCTACAAGGTGCCCATCTGGTACAACGGCAACATCCACGGCAACGAGTGGGAGGGCACCGACGCGACCCTCAACTACATCGAGGACCTCGCGACGAGCACCGACCCCGCCGTCGAAGAGATCCTCTCGGACAACCGCCTCTACTTCACCGTCACCAACAACCCCGATGGTCGTGCTCTCGGCCAGCGCGGAACCGTGAACGGCTACGACCCGAACCGCGACCTCATCACGGGCGCGACGGCCGAGGCGATGATCGTTCGCGACCTCGCCAGCATCCTGCAGCCGACGTACTTCATCGACCTGCACGGCTACACGAACGTCCTCCAGGTCGAGCCTTGCGGTCCCCCGCACGGTGAGAACTACGAGTACGACCTGTTCGTGCCGCACGCGTACGCGACGGCTCTGGAGATCGAGAAGAACGTCGTCGCCGCGAACATCCCCGGCAACACGTACCTGAACCCGGCGACCGGTGGCACGACGACGACCAACACGGGATTCATCAAGATCCCCTACCGCGACATCCGTGCGGGCTGGGACGACTGGCCCCCGATCTTCGCCCCGCAGTACGTCGCCTACCAGGGTGCCGTCACCAATACCGTGGAGCTGCCTCTCGGCCGCAGCGGTGACCAGCCTGCGCGCGCCAAGATCAACATCGAGGTCGCCGAGATCGTGATCAACACGGTCACCGACTACGTGCAGGAGCACCGCGGCGCGCTTCTCGAGAACCAGATCGAGATCTTCCGTCGCGGTGTCGCGGGCGAGCCGAGTGTCGTCATCCCCGCCGACATCTCCGAAGAGGACCTCGCTCCCGGCGTCCCGACCGAGTGGGTGTCGATCTGGAACGAGGCCGACGTCTACAACGCCGACTTCCCCCGCGCCTACGTCATCCCGACCGATGACACGCAGCGCTCGGCCTCTGACGCGGAGACGCTCGTGCAGGCTCTTCTCGTGAACGACATCGAGGTCTCCAAGACCACGGCACCGTTCACGGTGGGTGACGTGACGTACCCCGCCGGGTCGTACTACGTCGACATGCACCAGCCGCTGCGCGGCCTGGCGAACGTGCTGCTCGACGAGGGAAGCGACATCTCCGAGCGGGTCCCGGACATGTACGACATCTCCGCCTGGAGCCTCGCGCTCCTGTGGGGCGCCGACGTCATCTCGATCGGTTCGACGACGGATGCCGCTCCCACGACGGCCCTCGAGACGGTCTCGGACGTGTCGCTCACGGGGTCCATCCCCGCGGCGGGAACGTACCTGTCGTTCGAGCCGCGTGGTCTCGCCGACTACCAGGCCGTCAACGAGCTGCTCGGCGAGGGCGTCGCCCTGTCGCAGCTGGCCGATGGGACGATCATCCTCGGACCGGATGCCGCGACGTACGCCGCCGCGACGGCCGTGGCCGACATCTACGGCGTCGACTTCGTCGCGACCGACGGGCTCGCGCTCGCGTACGAGGAGTCGACGGCGCTCAAGCCTGTCAAGGTCGGCTACGTCGGATCGGCGGAGGTCGTCGACGCACTGACCAAGATGGGCTTCCGCGACCTGCAGCCGGTCACGAGCGCGACCATCACGTCGGGTGCTGTCGACTTGTCGACGGTGGACGTCCTCTACGTCGGAGGCAACCTCACCTTCTCGGCGGCACAGGCTGCCGGCCGGGCTGCCGTCGAGGCGTACCTCGCAGCGGGCAAGCCCGTCGTGGGGGTCGGCTCCGCCGCCGCGACGTTCGTGAACGGCTTCGGCATCACGACCGCCACGACGACGTCGGGCACGAGCGGATCGAACGGCATCAGCCGGGTCGACACGCCCGCGGACGGCGTCCTGGGCGACTACCCGCAGGACACCGTGTTCGGCTCGCCGTTCTCGTGGTTCTCGAACCTGGGAGCCAACGCTGTCGTCGAGCAGTCCTACGCCGCGGCCGACCCGTTCGTCTCAGGCCACTGGGCTGCGTCGTCGGGCCGTTCGCAGGCGGATGCCGCGGGCAAGCCCTCCGCGTTCTCGGCGGTCGGACCCACCGGGTCGAAGGCCTTCGTCTTCGGCACGACGCCGACGTACCGCAACCACCCGGTCGGCGCGTTCAGCGACATCGCCCGCGCGATCCACTGGGGTGCGCTCGAAGGAACGCCCGTGCCCGTCCCGGCCGACAAGATCAAGCCGGTCGCGACGCTCGTGGCGCCGACGACGGCGGGTCCCTTCCCGGTCCTCAACATCCAGGTCGATGCGACCGACGACCGCGGCCTCAACCGCGTCGTGGCGAACATCTACAAGGACGGTGTGCTCGTCAAGTCGACGCAGTCGGCGGCGAACGGGGCCAAGGCGGCGACGCACACGGCATCCGTCACTTTGCCCGATGGTGCGTACACGGTGAAGTACAACGCGTCGGATCTTGCCGGCAACGTGGCGCAGACGGGGACGTTCGCGTTCTCGATCGATGCGACCAAGCCGTCGGCGACGATCAAGGATGGGTCGTCGTTCACGGTGAAGACGGGTGAGTCGTACGACATGATCTCGTTCAAGCTGTACGACGCGCAGAAGATCGACAAGGTGACGCTGAACGGCAAGGTCAAGGATCTGTCGAACAATCAGTGGTCTGATGTGAACTTCATAAAGCCGCCGACGTTCGGTGCCGTGCAGGGTGTGAACACGCTCGTGGTGTACGACGTGGCTGGGAACACGCAGACGTACATGTTCACTCTGAACTGACCTTCGGGTCGCGAGGGGTCCGGGCCGCTGGCTCGGGCCCCTCTCCCTTTCCGTCGAGACCCCGGGTTATCGCCGAGTGACCCCTTTGTTGTGCGCACATAACGGGGTGGGTGGGCGACAACCCGGAGTCTCGACGAGGGGGGAGGGTGTCGACGAGGGAGGAAGGCCTCGCCGGAACGGGGGTGCCGACTTACACTGGTCGCAGGCTCCTCGATGTCGATCGGAGCAGCATGGCGTCGTCCTGGTCTGTGCGACGCGACTCCTCGCCCGAGGACTCGCGCCTGCTGATCGAGCGCGCGCACGACGAGCTGCTCGCGGGCAACGGGAGCGACCATCGGCTGCTCGACGTCCGCGCCCTCGTGCGCGAGTCGTGGCGCCGCTCGCTCGCCTCCCTCGTCGGGGCGGAGGGGCTTCCGCCGCTCGAGCTCGGCGACGACGCGCTCGACGCCTACCGTCGCGAGCATCCCCTCGCGGGCACGATCGACATGATCCGGGCGCTCCTCCTCCCCGGGGGCGCGGATGACTCGGGAGTCGTCGTGGCTGTGGGGGATGCCGCGGGCCGACTGCTCTGGGTCGAGGGGGACCGCGGCATCCGGAACCTGACCGGCGACATGGGGTTCGTCCCCGGAACGAACTGGTCGGAGGAGGCCATCGGCACGTCGGCACCCGGGACGGCGATCGCCCTGGGCCGCTCCGTGCAGATCCGAGGGGCCGAGCACTTCAATCGGCTCGTGCAGCCGTGGTCGTGCACGGCGGCCCCCGTCCACGACCCCGAGACGCGGCGGCTCCTCGGCGTCATCGACGTCACGGGGGGCGCGGAGGCCGTCACCCCGCAGGCGCAGCTGCTCGTCGACGCGACGGCGCGCGCGATCGAGGGCGAGCTGCTCGTGTCCCGCCTGCGTGCGCGGGCGAGCACGCCGCCGCGCCGGCGGACCCCTCGTCGCGCCGAGTCCGCCCGCGCGACACTCCGCGTCCTCGGCCGCGACCGCGCACTCCTCGAGCTCGCAGGCACGGACGTCGAGACCGTCACGGAGCTCGGCACGCGGCACGCTGAGATCCTCCTCATGCTGGCCGTGCATCGTCAGGGCCTGTCGGCCGAGCGTCTGGGCGAACTCGTCTACGGGGATGCTGCCGCGGTCGACACCCTGCGGCCCGAACTCGTGCGACTGCGGAAGGTCCTCGAGAAGTCCGCACCCCAGCTCGTGCCGGCATCCCGCCCCTATCGACTCACCGCCGCGCTCGAGACCGATGCGCACCACGTGCTGTCGCTCCTCGATCGGGGCGCTCATCGCGTCGCGCTCGCCGCCTACCGCGGAGACGTCCTTCCCGACTCCGCATCCCCGGGCGTCGAGGAGTTCCGCGACACCGTGCGGACGAGCCTTCGCGAGGCGCTCATGGCCGAGGCATCCGTCGACGTCCTGCTCGCGTTCGCCGAGACGGATGCCGCGTCCGACGACATCGAGCTCCTGCGGCTGTGCCTGTCGATGCTGCCGCCGCGCTCGCCGAAGCGCGCGGGTCTCGTAGCGCGGATCGAGCGGCTCGAAGAACGGGACTGACGCGCGGTCCTGAGGAGATCGGCGTTCGTGAGGGCATCCGCCGCGGCATCCGTCCTCAGAATCGCGGATCCCCTCACGTGTGCGGGCATGCATGCAACAGGATGCAACGTTCCGCCGCCTACCTTCGACGCATCGCGACAAGGGAAGTCGCGCCAGCGTCGAAGGAGACCAGCATGACCATCGTGGAAGAGGGCGTATCCAGCGTCTACGCAGCGCCGGGACAGCGCGGAGCCGTCGCCGAGTATCGCTCGCGGTACGGCCACTACATCGGCGGGGAGTTCGTCGAGCCCATCAAGGGCCAGTACTTCGAGAACATCACGCCCGTCACGGGCAAGCCGTTCACAGAGGTCGGCCGAGGCACCGTGGAGGACATCGACCGCGCCGTCGACGTCGCCTGGAAAGCCTTCGAGTCGTGGAAGCGGACGAGCCCGACCGAGCGCGCCAACATCCTGAACAAGATCGCCGACCGGATCGAAGCGAATCTCGAACGGATCGCCGTCGCCGAGACGTGGGAGAACGGCAAGCCCGTCCGCGAGACGCTCGCGGCAGACATCCCGCTCGCGGTCGACCACTTCCGCTACTTCGCAGGTGTGCTGCGGGCGCAGGAGGGATCGCTGAGCCAGCTCGACGAGGAGACCGTCGCCTACCACTTCCACGAGCCGCTCGGCGTCGTGGGGCAGATCATCCCCTGGAACTTCCCGATCCTCATGGCGACGTGGAAGCTCGCTCCCGCGCTCGCCGCCGGCAACTGCGTCGTGCTCAAGCCCGCCGAGCAGACCCCGGCGTCGATCCTCTTCCTGTTCGACATCATCGGCGACCTGCTGCCGGCGGGAGTCGTCAACATCGTCAACGGCTTCGGAATCGAAGCGGGTGCGCCGCTCGCGCAGCACAAGCGCATCCGCAAGGTCGCTTTCACGGGCGAGACCACGACGGGCCGGCTCATCATGCAGTACGCGTCGCAGAACCTCATCCCCGTGACGCTCGAGCTCGGGGGCAAGTCGGCCAACGTCTTCTTCGAGGACGTCGCGCGCGACAACGACGACTACTACGACAAGGCGCTCGAGGGTTTCACGTTCTTCGCGCTCAATCAGGGCGAGGTCTGCACGTGCCCCTCGCGCGCCCTCATCCAGCGGTCGATCTACGACCGGTTCCTCGGCGACGGCCTCGACCGGGTCTCGAAGATCGTGCAGGGGAACCCGCTCGACCCCGCGACGATGATCGGCGCACAGGCATCCAACGACCAGCTCGAGAAGATCCTGTCGTACATCGACATCGGAAAGCAGGGCGGTGCGAAGCTTCTCGCGGGCGGAGAGCGCGTCGACCTCGGGGGCGAGCTGTCGGGCGGCTACTACGTCGCCCCGACGGTCTTCGAGGGGACGAACGACATGCGGATCTTCCAGGAGGAGATCTTCGGCCCGGTCGTCTCGGTGACGTCGTTCGACGACTTCGACGACGCCATCTCGATCGCCAACGACACCCTGTACGGACTCGGCGCGGGCGTGTGGAGCAGGCTCGGCGACACGGCGTACCGGGCGGGACGGGCCATCGAAGCCGGCCGCGTGTGGACCAACACGTACCACCAGTACCCCGCACACGCAGCGTTCGGCGGCTACAAGCAGTCCGGCATCGGCCGCGAGAACCACCTGAAGATGCTGGAGCACTACCAGCAGACGAAGAACCTGCTCGTCTCCTACGCGGAAGGCCCCATGGGCTTCTTCTGATCGACCCCCACCGCCGGCGAGACTGCACCTCGCGGCCGAGACTGCGCGCACACGCCGCAGTCTCGGCCGGAGGATGCAGTCTCGGCGAGGGGAGGGTGCGAAGGCCGAAGCGGACACAGGACGGAGAGAGCGATGGACAAGACGGACACCCACAGCCGGGTGGCGGTGACGGATGCCGCGGCGGCACTGCTGCGCGAGCTCACGGCGCAGCACGGGCCGCTCATGTTCCACCAGTCGGGCGGATGCTGCGACGGGAGCGCGCCCATGTGCTACCCCGTCGGCATGTTCCTCACGGGTCCGTCTGACGTCCACCTCGGCGCCCTCGACGTCGGGCTCCGTGACCCCGTCGAGGTCTTCATCTCCGAGGCCCAGTTCGAGTACTGGAAGTACACGCACCTCACGATCGACGTCGTCCCGGGGCGGGGAGCGGGCTTCTCCGTCGAGGGACCGACGGGGATGCGCTTCATCATCCGCTCGCGCATGCTCGACGACGCCGAGCTGACCGCCTTCGGACTCCGCTGACGCGCCCGCTCAGGGGCCGAAGGCGCCGAACAGCACGCCGAGGAACTGCGGCAGCACCCACGCGAGCACGACGACAGCACCCACGACGATGGCGATCCACGGGATGCCGCGCCTCAGCCTCCGTCCGGGAGCAGCGACTCCGGGGGGAGGTCGCAGCGCTTCCACCGGCGCGACGAACGGCACGGCTGCGGCGCCCGCAGGGAGCGCTGCGGCCGCACGCCGCTCCGACTCGAGGCGTTCGTCGCGCCAGCGCTCCCACTGTGCGAGCTTGTCGAGGAGCGCGCCGACGACAGAGAAGAGCCACGCCCACATGGCGGGGTTGAGCGTCGAGAAGTCGGTCTTGGCGTACAGGAAGAGCCAGTCGTCGACGATCTCGACGTCGAGGGCCGCGGCGTTGTCGATGAAGCGCGCCATGATGTCGGGAGTGAAGAGATAGAGGGCGTCGCGCTCGTAGCCCTTGGGGCACGAGAGCGTGAAGTACCGGTCGAAGTCGCCCTCGAGGCTCAGCCGTTGATCCTTGCCGAACGACACGGGCAGGTTGGAGCCGAAGATGCCGTTGTTGCCCAGGGCGTCGAGCACGATGTGCGGCAGCGGCACGTCGAGCTTGACCGCGACGTAGCCCCACTCGTGGGTCGTCGAGTTCTTTCCCGAACCCGTCGTGAATCGGTAGTTGGCGAACTCGACGAACCGCGGATTCGTGCCGCGGACGAGATCGAGCGACTGGCGCGACGAGCCGATGCCGAAGATCATGCCGGGAAGACCGGGGTTCGAGATCCCCGGGAGGTAGGTCATGCCGTTCGCGCGCGCGAATCGATCGAGTCGGTAGCGGCGGACTCCGTTTCCTCGCACGACCCGCATGACCACGAAGACGACGAGCGCGATGATTCCGGTGAAGACGAGGAAGAGCACGAGGCCGATGAGCAGGAGGAGCCATGCCGGCGCCCCCGACGCGCCGACCGCCGACAGGACGACGGCACCGAACGTCGCGAACATCGTCAGGACGACGCTCCCCACGAAGACGCCGATGACGATGCCGATGACCGTCGAGGCGGTCGCGCTTCCCAGCATCCCGTTGGCGCGCAGCTGACGGGTGAAGGCTTGGACGGCGGAGCGGTCGACAGGGTCGACGAGCGGTCGGGCGTCGAACGGTACGGCTGATCGTGGCATCCCGCTCATGCATCCCCCTCCGGTGCACGGACCACGCTACCGGGAGGCAGAATCGAAGAAGGGATGCCGCACCCCGGCGCCCGCTCGACGAGGAGGCACGATGACCGACGCGCACGGTGGGGACGACCAGCGGCTGGATGACCTCGAGGCGCGGCGCGCGGCATCCGATGTCCTGGGGATCGACGCTCTGCTCTCCGATGACGAACGTGCCGTGCGCGATCGCGTGCGCGCCTTCGTCGACGCGGAGATCCGCCCCTTCATCGCGGACTGGTTCGACCGCGGCTGGTTCCCGCGCGAGATCGTGCCCGCGCTCGGACGGCTCGGCGTGCTCGGGATGAGTCTCGACGGGTACGGATGCCCCGGCGGCACCGCCGTCGAATACGGTCTTGCCGCGCTCGAGCTCGAGGCGGGCGATTCGGGTCTGCGCACGCTCGTCTCGGTGCAGGGATCGCTCGCGATGGGCTCGATCCATCGCTGGGGGAGCGACGAGCAGAAGAGCGAGTGGCTGCCTCAGCTCGCGCGCGGCGAGGCGATCGGGAGCTTCGCCCTGACGGAGCCGGGTGCGGGATCCGACCCGTCGAGCATGAAGACCTACGCGCAGCGCGACGGCGACGACTGGATCCTGACGGGTGAGAAGCGCTGGATCGGGCTCGCGTCGATCGCTCAGGTCGCGGTCGTGTGGGCTCAGACGCACGAGGGAGTTCGGGGCTTCGTCGTGCCCACGGACTCCCGAGGGTTCGAGGCGGTCGTGCTCGAGCCGAAGGGATCCATGCGCGCGTCGGTGCAGTGCGACGTGCGCTTCGACGGCGTGCGCCTGCCGTCGTCGGCGATGCTGCCCGGGGCGCGCGGACTGCGGGGTCCGTTCTCGGCGCTCAACGACGCGCGGTACGGCATCGTCTGGGGTGCGCTCGGCGCCGGGCGCGACAGCTACGAGGACGCACTCCGCCATGCCCTCGCCCGCGAACAGTTCGGGACGCCCATCGCGGGGTTCCAGCTGACGCAGCAGAAGCTCGTCGACATGACGCTCGAGCTGCAGAAGGGCGCGCTGCTCGCACTCCACCTCGGCCGGCTCAAGGATGCCGGTACCCTCCGGCCCGAGCAGATCTCGCTCGGCAAGCTCAACAACGTGCGCGAGGCGATCGAGATCGCCCGGACGGCGCGGACGATCCTCGGGGGAGACGGCGTGCTGCTCGCGCACTCACCGATCCGGCATGCGGCGAACCTGGAATCGGTGCGCACGTACGAGGGCACCGATGAAGTCCACACGCTGATCCTCGGGCAGCACCTGACCGGGATCAGCGCCTTCCGGTGACGGGTCCGAGGCCGAATCGCGGAGGCGTGCGGCTTCCGGTACCATAGGAGGGTTGTCCGCATGCGCCCGACGCGCTGGAAGCCGGACGACGTGCATACACACCCTCCTGCTGCGGGGAAATGCCCCGCAGCCGTTCTAGTCCGAAGGAGGTGGGTCAGTGACGCACTCTCACCAGTACGAGCTCATGGTGATCCTCAACCCCGAGATCGACGAGCGCCAGGTTGCTCCGAACCTCGACAAGTTCTTGAAGGTCATCACGAACGATGGCGGCACGATCGAGAACATCGACATCTGGGGTCGCCGCCGTCTCGCTTACGAGATCCAGAAGAAGACCGAAGGCATCTACGCCGTCGTCAACTTCACCGCCACGAGCGCTGCCACGCAGGAACTCGACCGTCAGCTGAAGCTGAACGAGTCGATCATGCGCACCAAGGTGCTCCGCGCTGAAGAGGCTATGGCGCTCGTCGCCGCCGAGGCGAAGCGCTCCGAGGAGAAGGCGGCCCGCAAGGCTGCTGCCCCTGCTCGTCGCGAAGCCGCTGAGGCCAAGGCAGCGAAGGCGTAAGGGCGATGGCCGGCGAGACGATCATCACCGTCGTGGGAAACCTCACGGCTGATCCCGAACTGCGGTACACGCAGAACGGACTGCCCGTCGCGAACTTCACGATCGCGTCGACGCCGCGCAACTTCGACCGTCAGGCCAACGAGTGGAAGGACGGCGAAGCGCTGTTCCTCCGCGCGAGCGTGTGGCGCGAGTTCGCCGAGCACGTGGCCGGATCGCTGACGAAGGGCATGCGGGTCATCGCGACCGGCCGCCTCAAGCAGCGCAGCTACCAGGATCGCGAAGGCAACAACCGCACCGCGATCGAGCTCGAGGTCGATGAGATCGGCCCCTCGCTCCGTTACGCGACGGCTCAGGTCACGCGTGCTGCCAGCGGTGGCGGAAGCTTCGGTGGCGGAGGTGGACAGGCGCGACCCGCGCAGGTCGCCGACGAGCCGTGGTCGACGCCCGGCTCCTCCTCGAACGCTGCCGGCGGCGGCGACGCCTGGGCTGCGCCCGGAACGTCGTACGGCGACGACACGCCGTTTTGACGCGAGGCGGATCAATGCGGCGCAGCCGCGTTGATGCGACTCGGGTCAAGGTCGAGTAGCCCGCGCAGCGGGCGTATCGAGACCCTCCCTCCTCGGAAAGCCGGACCCCCGGCATCCCACTTCTTCATTAAGGAAAAATCATGGCTGGAAAGGCAACCGGCGATCGCCGGAAGCCGCGGAAGGGCGCGAAGAACGCAGCCCCCGCGAAGGCGATCCGTGTCGGCGTCATCGACTACAAGGACGTCGCAACTCTTCGCAAGTTCATCTCGGAGCGTGGCAAGATCCGCGCCCGTCGTATCACCGGTGTCTCCGTTCAGGAACAGCGCCTCATCGCCCGTGCGATCAAGAACGCACGCGAGATGGCTCTGCTCCCCTACGCCGGCGCCGGCCGCTAAGGAGCATCCGATGGCAAAGCTGATTCTCACGAATGAGGTCGCCGGGCTCGGAAGCGCCGGTGACGTTGTCGAGGTCAAGAACGGGTTCGCCCGCAACTACCTCATCCCCCAGGGCTTCGCTGTCGCGTGGTCGCGTGGTGGCGAAAAGCAGGTGGCGTCGATTCGCGCCGCCCGCGAGTCCCGCGCGATCCACGACCACGAAGAGGCCGTGGCGCTCAAGAACACGCTCGAGAGCAACAAGGTGCGCCTCGCCGTCAAGGCGGGCGCCGAAGGTCGCCTCTTCGGCTCGGTCAAGACGGTCGACGTCGCCGACGCCGTGAAGGCCGCCGGTCTGGGCGACCTCGACAAGCGCAAGATCCACATCACCTCGCCGATCAAGTCGGTGGGCGAGCACGAGGCGACGATCCGCCTTCGTGACGACCTCACCGCCGTGATCACGCTTCAGGTGGTCGCAGCCAAGTAGACGCGGGATGGATCAATGCTGCGCAGCAGCGTTGACGCATCCCGGGTCTAGGTCGAGTAGCCGCTGCAAGCGGCGTATCGAATCCTTCAAGGCTCTGCCCTCGCGAGGGCGAACGGATGCCGCGGACCTTCGGGTCCGCGGCATCCGTCGTTCGGCGACCGGGGAGTCCCGTGCCAGGCACGGTACGGGACCCCCCGTCAGCCGACGTCACGCCTTGCGGCGGCCGCGCAGTGCGTACGCTCCGGCGATCAGCAGGGCGAAGGCGCCAACGGCCAGCGGCAGCACCGTCGCCTCGAGACCCGTGTCGGCGAGTGCGGTCACCTGCGCGTCGGCGGTTGCGCCGACGACGGCGTTGCCGTTTCCGGCGTCTGCCGAGCTACCGGAGGTGCCGGGCGTTCCGGGCGTACCCGGGGTTCCAGGTGCCCCGGGTGTTCCCGGGGTTCCGGGCGTTCCGGGCGTTCCCGGGGTGCCGGGCGTACCCGGGGTTCCCGGTGTACCGGGTGTTCCGGGCGTGCCCGGTGTTCCCGGGGTGCCGGGCGTGCCCGGGGTTCCGGGGGTGCCGGGGTCGACGACGGACGGCGTGTTCGTCGTGCTGTCGCCGATGACCGAGATCGCGTTTCCGCCGAGCGTGACGGGGAGCGAGATCGGCAGGGCGATCTGGCTGCCCCCGAGGATGCCGTCATCACCCGACGTCACAGGAAGGGCGATGCCCGTTCCCGGGGCACCCGGCGCGGTCGTCGAGCCCTCGGAGGAGCTGTCGCCGATGACCGAGACGGCGTTTCCGCCTGCCGTGATGGGGGCGGTGATGGGTGCGACGACCTGGGTGCCGCCGAGGATGCCGTCGTCGCCGGTCGTGGAGGCCCCGTCGGTGCCGCCCGGTGCGGTTGCGCCGGGCGCGGTCGTCGAGCCCTCGGAGGAGCTGTCGCCGATGACGGAGACGGCGTTTCCGCCTGCCGTGATGGGGGCGGTGATGGGTGCGACGACCTGGGTGCCGCCGAGGATGCCGTCGTCGCCGGTCGTGGAGGCCCCGTCGGTGCCGCCCGGTGCGGTTGCGCCGGGCG
>JAESFV010000067.1_pt1 | contig 230688 bp, 199 predicted proteins | sample 9269471 | NCBI WGS metagenome assembly JAESFV01 (sample SAMN14502647, study PRJNA617108) | algae metagenome | isolation source: Symplocastrum torsivum CPER-KK1 and co-occurring heterotrophs from... | place: USA: Central Plains Experimental Range, Colorado | collected 2001-01-01
AACTGTTCAGGATGGGTTTGCAACGCGGGCGGGAACCGAGCCGGAACACGGTGTTCGCCACCTGGGATCCAACGGCATCCCGCCCGCACCAAACATGGCACCGATTCAACACACAGGGATCCATCATCGGGAGCGGCGGGGCCTTATGATGGATCCCGGCCTTCGCTGCGCTCGGCCAGGATGACGGCGCGGGTGGCTAATAGGAGCGAGGCGGATTACTCCGCCGCCTCCCGCACCGCCTTGCCCTTCGCAATCGGCCGGCGCTCCAGCACCTCCTTGAGGAAGCGGGCGGTGTGGCCCTTGCCGGCCTTGACGATGGCCTCGGGCGTGCCCTCGGCCACCACGACGCCGCCGCCGTCGCCGCCCTCGGGCCCCATGTCGATCACCCAGTCGGCCGTCTTCACCACTTCGAGATTGTGCTCGATGACGACGACGGAGTTGCCCTGCTCGACCAGCTCGTGCAGCACCTCCATCAGCTTGGCGACGTCGTGGAAATGCAGGCCCGTCGTCGGCTCGTCCAGGATGTAGAGGGTGCGGCCGGTGGCGCGCTTGGAGAGCTCCTTGGAGAGTTTCACGCGCTGGGCCTCGCCGCCCGAGAGCGTCGTCGCCTGCTGGCCGACCTTGACATAGTCGAGCCCGACGCGGGCGAGCGTCTCCATCTTGTCGCGGATCGAGGGCACGGCCTTGAACAGGTCCTTGGCCTCCTCGACGGACATGTCGAGCACGTCGGCGATGGAGTGGTCGCGGTATTTCACCTCCAGCGTCTCGCGGTCGTAGCGCTTGCCCTTGCAGACATCGCAGGTGACGTAGACATCCGGCAGGAAGTGCATCTCGATCTTGATGACGCCGTCGCCCTGGCAGGCCTCGCAGCGGCCGCCCTTCACGTTGAACGAGAAGCGGCCCGGCTGATAGCCGCGCGCCTTGGCCTCGGGCAGGCCGGAGAACCAGTCCCGGATCGGCGTGAAGGCGCCGGTATAGGTCGCCGGGTTGGAGCGCGGGGTGCGGCCGATCGGCGACTGGTCGATGTCGATGACCTTGTCGAGATGCTCGATGCCCTCGATGCGGTCATGCGGGGCGGGGTGGTCGATCGCGCCGTTGAGCTTGCGCGCCACCGCCTTGTAGAGCGTGTCGATGACCAGCGTCGACTTGCCGCCGCCGGAGACGCCGGTGATGCAGGTGAACAGCCCGAGCGGGATCTCGACCGTGACATCCTTGAGGTTGTTGCCGCGGGCGCCGACGATTTTCAGGCTGCGACCCTTCTGCGCCTTGCGGCGGCGCACGGGCACCGCGACCGACATCTCGCCGGTGAGGTATTTGCCGGTGAGCGAGTCGGGATTGTCGAGGATCTGCTGCGGCGTGCCCTGGGCGACGATGCGCCCGCCATGGATGCCGGCGCCGGGGCCGACATCGACGACGTAATCGGCGGTGAGGATCGCGTCCTCGTCATGCTCGACGACGATGACGGTGTTGCCGAGGTCGCGCAGGCGGCGCAGGGTGCCGAGCAGCCGCTCGTTGTCGCGCTGGTGCAGGCCGATCGAGGGCTCGTCCAGCACATAGAGCACGCCGGTGAGGCCCGAGCCGATCTGTGACGCGAGCCGGATGCGCTGGCTCTCGCCGCCCGAGAGCGTGCCCGAGGCGCGGGCGAGGGTGAGGTATTCCAGCCCGACATCGAGCAGGAAGGTCAGCCGGTCGCGGATTTCCTTGAGGATGCGCGGGGCGATTTCGTTCTGCTTCTGGCTGAGGCGCGAGGGCAGGCGGGTGACCCAGTCGAGCGCGTCCTTGACCGAGAGCCGCGAGATCTCGCCGATATGGTGCATGTCGAGCTTGACCGCGAGCGCCTCGGGCTTGAGGCGGAAGCCCTGGCAGGCCTTGCACGGCGTCTCCGACATGAAGCGGCCGATCTCCTCGCGGGCCCAGTCCGACTCCGTCTCCTTCCAGCGCCGCTCCATATTGGTGATGACGCCCTCGAAGGGCTTCCTCACCTCATAGGCGCGCAGCCCGTCATTATAGGCCATGCGGACCGGCTCGGCGCCGGTGCCGTAGAGGATCGAGATCTTGGCACTGTCGGGAAGCTCGGCCCAGGGCTTGGTCATCGAGAAGCCGAGATGGCGGGCGAGCGCCTCCAGCGTCTGGCCGTAGTAGGGCGAGGTCGACTTGGCCCAGGGCGCGATCGCGCCCTTCTTCAGGCTGAGGGATGAGTCCGGGACGATCATGTCCGGGTCGATGCGCATCTCGTGGCCGAGACCGTCGCAGGCCGGGCAGGCGCCGAAGGGGTTGTTGAAGGAGAACAGGCGCGGCTCGATCTCGGGAATGGTGAAGCCGGAGACCGGGCAGGCGAATTTCGAGGAGAAGACGATGCGGCGCGGCGAGCCGTCCTCCTCCTTCTCGTCGGCATATTCGAAGACGGCGATGCCGTCAGTCAGGTCGAGCGCCTGCTCCAGCGAGTCGGCGAGGCGCGCGCCGAGATCGGGCCTGATCACAAGGCGATCGACGACGACGTCGATGTCGTGCTTGAACTTCTTGTCGAGCGCGGGCGCATCGGGGATCTCGACGAACTCGCCATTGATCTTGACGCGCTGGAAGCCGCGCTTCAGCCACTCCGCCATCTCCTTGCGGAACTCGCCCTTGCGGCCGCGCACCACGGGGGCGAGCAGGTAGCCGCGCGTCTTCTCCGGCAGCTCGGTGAGCCGGTCAACCATCTGCTGCACGGTCTGGCTCTCGATCGGCAGGCCGGTCGCGGGCGAATAGGGCACGCCGGCCCGCGCCCAGAGCAGGCGCATATAGTCGTGGATCTCGGTGACGGTGCCGACGGTGGAGCGCGGGTTCTTCGAGGTCGTCTTCTGCTCGATCGAGATCGCCGGCGAGAGCCCGTCGATCTGGTCGACATCGGGCTTGCTCATCATCTCCAGGAACTGGCGCGCATAGGCCGACAGCGACTCGACATAGCGGCGCTGGCCTTCGGCATAGATCGTGTCGAAGGCGAGCGAGGATTTGCCGGAGCCCGACAGACCCGTGAAGACCACGAGCTTGTCGCGGGGAATCGCGAGGTCGACGTTCTTGAGATTGTGCTCGCGGGCGCCGCGCACGGTGATCATGCGCGAGTCGGTGCGGCGGGCCTCGTCGAACATCGCCTCCAGCGCGGCGGCCTGATCGGCGAGCGAGGTCTTGTTGCCGGACGAGGTCTGACCCGACGAAGTTTTGGCGCCGGAGGAGGGTTTGCGAGCCATGGGGGCGTCCGGAGAGGGATGAGCCGTAGAGATAGGGCAAATGCCGCGCCACGCCAGACCGGCCGGCAGGCGGCGGCAATGTCTATCACGCACATCGCCAGCGGCGCGGGGTCGCAGCCGGCGCTGCTGACAGGGGATGGCAGGAGCGGGAAGCCGTTCAGATGTCGCTCACGAAGCTCTGGTCATCCCGGACGCAGCGAAGCGGAGATCCGGGATCCATCGGAGAGCGCGGGGCCCTCCGATGGATTCCGGAGCAGCGCCGCTGCGCGGCTTGTCCGGAATGACGGTGAGTTCTTTCGGCTCCGGTACGCGCGAAGCGCTTCAGGCCGTCGCCGCCCCCAGATAGGCCACCGCCGCATCGACGCCGCCCGAGCCGTGCGGCACGCCCTTGGCCTGCAGCGTCATCTCGACCACGGCCAGCGTGCCGAGCACGGTCGGCGCGTTGACATGGCCCATATGGGCGATGCGGAAGGCCTTGCCGCCGAGATCGCCGATGCCGAGGCCGAGCGAGACGCCGCCGGTGTCGCGGGCGAAGTCGGTCAGCGTGGCCACCTCGATGCCCTGGACCAGCACCGGCGTCACCGAGGGCGCGCGCTGGAGCGGGTCGGTGATGTTGAAGGTCACGGCCTGGCCTTCGGCCCAGCGTGCCACGGCGGCGTGGGTCGCGCCGGCGAGCAGGCGGTGGCGCTCCCAGACGGCCTCCAGCCCTTCCTCGAAGATCATGTCGAGCGCCGCGCGCAGCCCGAAGAGCAGATGCTCCGGCGCCGTGCCGCAATGCTTCATATAGGCGAGCGTGTTCATCCGGGACGACCAGTCCCAGTAGAGCGTCTTCATCGTCGCGGTCTTGTGGGCCGCGATCGCCTTCTCGTTCGCGGCCACGAAGGCCAGCCCCGGTGAGGTCATCATCCCCTTCTGCGAGGCCGACATGGCGACGTCGACGCCCCAGGCGTCCATCTCGAAGGGCATGCAGCCGACGGAAGCGACGCCATCGACCATGAACAGGGCCGGATGGCCGGCGGCATCGATGGCACGGCGTACCGCCGGGACGTCGTTGACGACGCCCGAGGCGGTGTCGATCTGCACCATCAGCACGGCCTTGATGGCGTGGCCGTCATCGGCGCGCAGCCGCGCCTCGACGGCGGCGGGGTCGATCGCGGCGCGCCAGCTGCCCGGCAGCACCTCGACATCGGCGCCCATGAAGGCGGCCATCTCGCCCCAGCCGATAGCGAAGCGCCCGCTCGCCAGCACCAGCACCTTGTCGCCGCGCGACAGCACATTGGTCAGCGCCGCCTCCCAGCCGCCATGGCCGTTGGCGGCGTAGACGAAGGTTTCGCCGCTGGTGCGGAAGACGCGCTTGAGATCGGCCAGGACGGATTCCGTCAGGTTGACGATCGTCTTCGAGGCGAGTTCCTCGGCCGGGCGCATCATCGCCTGCAGCACGCGGTCGGGAATATTGGTCGGCCCCGGCATCGCGAGGATGTGCCGGCCGTTGGCGACGCTCATCTGACGGGAATCCTGTTTGGAGGCGGGGTGCCGAAGGGTTGGGACGCTGTCGCATAGCGACAGTGCCGGGCCACAAGCAAGAGCCGTGCACGCCGCAGGGTCATGCCGTTGTCGCCGAGGGGCGCGCATGGCGCCCCTGCCAATATTTCGCTGGCTTGGGAGCCCGCGCCGGTTCAATGGCTTCAAGCTCTGGCCTGGATCGAACCGGATACGCCTCGGACATGACCGCCACGACGCCGCCCGCCCGCATCGCCCAGGCCGCCGCCATGCCGGTGCTGATCGCGCTGAGCGCGACGCATCTGCTCAATGACATGATGCAGTCGCTGATCCCGGCGATCTATCCGATCATCAAGGTGGCCTATGGGCTGGATTTCGGGCAGATCGGCCTGATCACCCTGACCTTCCAGATCACGGCGTCGCTGTTCCAGCCGCTGGTCGGCGCCTATACCGACAAGAACCCGATGCCCTATTCGATGGTCGTCGGCATGGGCTTCACGCTGTTCGGGCTCGTCGGGCTCGCCTATGCCGGCAGCTACCCGCTGCTGCTCCTGTCGGCGGGTTGCGTCGGGCTCGGCTCCTCGATCTTCCACCCGGAGGCGACACGCATGGCGCGCAACGCCTCGGGCGGTCGGCACGGGCTGGCGCAGGGCATCTTCCAGGTCGGCGGCCAGACGGGCGGGGCACTCGGTCCGCTGCTGGCCGCCTTCATCATCGTGCCGCGCGGCCAAGCAAGCCTGGCCTGGTTCTCGGCCGCGGCACTGCTGGCCATGCTGCTGATGACCTGGACGGCCGGGCGCTATGCGCAACTCCAGCGCCAGAAGGCGGCGGCGGCGGCTTCCACGGCCAGGCCCCCTGCCGGACCGGCCGCGCCCGTGCGGTCCGCTGCGGCGGTCGCCTTCGCGGTGACGATCCTGGTGATCCTGCTGTTCTCGAAGAACGCCTATTCGCAGAGCTTCAGCTCGTTCTACACCTTCTACCTGATCGGCAAGTTCGGGGTCAGCGTGCAGACCTCGCAGATCATGCTGTTCCTGTTCCTCGGCTCCTCGGCCGCGGGCGCGATCTTCGGCGGCATCCTGGGCGACCGGATCGGCCGCAACAAGATCATCTGGTTCTCGATCCTGGGGGCGTTGCCGTTCACGCTGATGCTGCCCTTCGCCGACCTGTTCTGGACCGGCGTGCTGACGATCGTGATCAACCTGATCATGTCTTCCGCCTTCGCCGCGATCCTGATCTACGCGATGGAGTTGATGCCGGGCCGCATCGGCCTCGTCGGCGGGCTGTTCTACGGCCTGTCCTTCGGGCTCGGCGGCATCGCCGCGGCGATGCTGGGCGAACTGGCGGACCGCATCGGCATCGACACGGTCTATCATCTCTGCGCCTTCCTGCCGGCGATCGGCCTGCTCGCCTGGTTCCTGCCGCGGCTCGCGTCAGACGGGCCGTCCGCACCCGGTCACTGACGCGGCCGGATTGATCTGCCCCAATGCGCGCGGCGGTGCCGGCGCTAGGCTGGCCCCCAAAAGCCAAGCCCCGGCCCGCGTGCCGGAGGCAGGAGCGGGGGAGAGGCAGGCCATGGACGAAATCCAGAGCGAGACGGCTGCGGTGGAGCCGCGGCGGCCTGACCCGGTGGTCCGGCGCATCGCGATCCATGACGTGGTCGAAGCCTTCGTCGCCGGGCTCAGGGACTTCCAGGCGGCGCCGCTCTTCGGGCTGTTCTTCGGCGGGATTTATGCGCTGGGCGGGCTTTCGATCCTGATGTCGCTGACGCGCCTCGGCATGCCCTATCTGGCCTATCCGATCGCGGCAGGCTTCGTGCTGATCGGCCCCTTCGTGGCGGTCGGGCTCTATGAGGTGTCGCGGCGGCGCGAGGCGGGCGAGACGCTGGGCTGGGGCCAGGTGCTCGGCGTCGTCTTCGCGCAGGGCCAGCGCGAACTTGGCTGGATGGCCTTCGTCACGCTGTTCGTGATGATGATGTGGCTCTACCAGGTGCGGCTGCTGCTGGCTCTGTTCCTCGGCTTCCAGTCCTTCGCCAGCTTCGCCGGCTTCCTGACCGTGATCACCACCACGCCGGAGGGGCTGATGTTCCTGGCCGTGGGCAACCTCGTCGGCGCCGTGCTGGCGGCGACCCTGTTCTCGCTGACCGTGATCTCCTTTCCGCTGCTGCTCGACCGCGAGGTCGATTTCATCACGGCGATGATCACCAGCGTGCGGGCCGTGGCGACCAATCCGCTGCCGATGCTGGGCTTCGCGGCGGCCATCGCGGCTCTGTCCTTCGTGGCGATGCTGCCGCTCTTCCTCGGCCTCGTCGTGCTCCTGCCGGTGCTCGGCCATACGACCTGGCATCTCTACCGGCGTGTGGTCGAGCCGCTGGCCTGAGCCGGGATGCGGGCGCAGGGGCGCCTGCTGCCATGACGCGTCGCGCTCTTCCTGTCAGTCTCCTCGCCGAGGAGGACCGACCATGGACGAGCTGCGACCCTACCGGGCGATGGCCTTCAACAACCTCTGGGCCAATCACCGGCTGCTGCGCAGTTGCATGGCGCTGTCCCAAGCCGAATGGGTGGCGTCGCGCACCGGGTTCTTCCCGAGCCTGCGGGCGACGCTGAACCACATCCTCATCATCGACCGCTTCTATGTCGACGCGATGGAGGGCGGCACGCTCGGCCCCGCCGCCTGGGCCGACCGCGAGCCTTGCGCGACCGCGCCCGAACTCGCGGCGGCGCAGGAGGTGATGGACCGGCGGCTGATCGCCGTGGTCGAGGCGGCGGCCGATGAATGCGGGCTGGAGCGGATCGTCAGCGTGCATCGCGGCGCCCGCATCCAGCACGAGCGGCTCGACCGGCTGCTGCTGCATCTGTTCCAGCACCAGATCCACCATCGCGGCCAGGCCCATGCCATGCTCAGCGGGACGTCGGTGGCGCCGCCGCAACTCGACGAGTTCTATTCGGTGGGCGAGGCGGAGCTGCGGGCCGACGAGTTCGCGGCGCTGGGGCTGAGCGAGGCGGGCGTGTGGGGGGAGGGCGGCTAGACCCGGTCCAGAGACCGGGCCCTTCTTGCACGGAACCACCGCGTTATCGCGGCCTGTGGCGCTGTGCGGCTTGTCCGGGATGAGCCGCGGGTTACGTCGGCCCTTACTTACGCGCCGCCATCTGCTATAGCGCGGCGAACCCTGATCCGGCGCGTTGCGCCCACCATGCTGGAGTCCGCCATGTCGGTCGATCTCGCCACCGTCAAACGCGTCGCGCATCTGGCGCGCATCGCCGTTCCGGAGGCCGATCTGCCGAAGCTGCAAGGTGAGCTCAACGCCATCCTCGGCTTCGTCGAGCAGCTCAACGAGGTCGATGTCGAGGGCGTCGAGCCGTTGACGTCGGTCACACCGATGGCGATGAAGCAGCGGCAGGACGTGGTGACCGATGGCGAGATCGCGGCGAAGATCGTCGCCAACGCCCCGGCCGCCGACGACGATTACTTCATGGTGCCCAAGGTTATCGAGTGAGCCCCTGCTTCACCTGCGCCGCGTCATTGCGAGCGTCAGCGAAGCAATCCAGAGGGACCGCGTTCTACCGTTCCCCCTTGCGGCCCCTGGATTGCTTCGTCGCTCTGCTCCTCGCAATGACGGCCTCGATCTGCCTGCCCGTTAGAATGCTGGATTTTCGCCCGTGACCGATCTCACCCGCCTGACCCTGACCGAAGCCCGCGACGGGCTGAAGGCCAAGAGCTTCTCCGCCACCGAGCTGACCAAGGCCCATATCGCGGCCGTCGAGAAGGCACGCGCGCTCAATGCCTATGTGCTTGAGACGCCCGAGCATGCGCTGAAGCAGGCCGCCGCCTCCGATGCGAAGCTGGCCAAGGGCGAGGCCGGGCCGCTCGAAGGCCTGCCACTCGGCATCAAGGACCTCTTCGCGACGGAAGGCGTGCGCACCACCGCCTGCTCGAAGATCCTCGGCAACTTCATCCCGCCCTATGAATCGACCGTCTCCGGCCAGCTCTGGCGCGATGGCGCCGTCATGCTCGGCAAGCTCAACAACGACGAGTTCGCCATGGGCTCGTCCAACGAGACCAGCGCCTTCGGCAACGTCGTCAACCCGTGGCGCCGCAAGGGTTCGAACGTCTCGGCGGGCTCCGGTGGGGCGGTCGAAGGCACGCATCTCGTTCCGGGCGGCTCCTCGGGTGGCTCGGCCGCGGCGGTCGCGGCCGATCTCTGCCTCGCGGCGACGGCCACCGACACCGGCGGCTCGATCCGCCAGCCGGCCGCCTTCACCGGCACGGTCGGCATCAAGCCGACCTATGGCCGCTGCTCGCGCTGGGGCATCGTCGCCTTCGCCTCCTCGCTCGACCAGGCCGGGCCGATCGGCAAGACCGTGCGCGACTGCGCCGTGATGCTGCGCTCCATGGCCGGCCATGATCCCAAGGACACCACCTGCGTCGACGCTGCCGTGCCCGATTATGAGACGGCGGTCGGCCGCTCCGTGAAGGGCATGAAGATCGGCATCCCCCGCGAGTATCGGCTCGACGGGCTCAACGCCGAGATCGACGCGCTCTGGCAGAAGGGCATCGACTGGCTGAAGGCGGCCGGCGCCGAGATCGTCGAGATCTCGCTGCCCCACACCAAATACGCGCTCCCGGCCTATTACATCGTCGCCCCGGCCGAGGCCTCGTCCAACCTCGCCCGCTATGACGGCGTCCGCTACGGCCTGCGCGAGCAGGGCAAGGACATCGTCGAGATGTATGAAAAGACCCGCGCCGCCGGCTTCGGCACCGAGGTCAAGCGCCGCATCATGATCGGCACCTATGTGCTCTCGGCCGGCTATTATGACGCCTACTACGTCCGCGCCCAGAAGGTCCGCACCCTGATCAAGCGCGACTTCGACGAGGCCTATGCGGCGGGCATCGACGCGGTGCTGACGCCGGCGACCCCATCCGCGGCGTTCGGCATCGGCGAGAAGGGCTCGGCCGATCCGGTCGAGATGTATCTCAACGACATCTTCACGGTGACGGTGAACATGGCCGGCCTGCCCGGCATCGCCGTGCCGGCGGGCCTGGACAGCCAGGGCCTGCCGCTCGGCCTGCAGCTGATCGGCCGCCCCTTCGACGAGGAGACGCTGTTTGCGCTGGGCGAGGTCATCGAGCAGGCGGCCGGCCGCTTCCCCGTGGCGGAGCGCTGGTGGGGCTGAGCCGACGCGAAACGGCCATTTGACAGCCCGGCGCGATCGAAGTCAGATCGACTAACGTTGGGGGACGTTTATGGCGGGCAGCGGTGGCAGACATGCCGCTGCTGTCCTGGCCGGTGACGGATGGGCTCCAGCGCCTTTGCCCGGAGACCCGCCTTGGCCGCACAGCTTCATCCCGCCGCTCCGCACCACCTGCCGCCCTTCATCACCGCGCCGAACGAGACCGACGCGATGATGGTTCTGGCGGGCGTCATCATCATCAGCTCGGTGCTGGGCTTCGGGCTGCTCTTCCTGCGCCTGCACACGCTGCCGGAGCGGATGGCGCACAAGGCGCACAAGCTGCAGTTCGAGATCGTCGCGGTGCTCGGGCTGCTGGCGCTCTTCACCCATATCCACCTGTTCTGGGTCGCGGGCCTGCTGCTCGCCCTGATCGAGATCCCCGATGTCTGGAACCCGCTGCGCCGCATGGCGGGGGCGCTCGACAAGATCGCGGGCATTCCGCCCGAGCGGGATGAGGACGAGCCCGCGCCAGCCGCGCCAGGCGGGGGCGATCCGCCTCCGGCGGCAGCTTCGGCGCCTGCTCCCGTGATCCAGCCCGCCGCTGTCGTGCGGACCGCCGAGCCGGAGGCGCCGGCCCATGGTTGAAATCCTGATCTGCTCGCTGCTGACGATCCTGCCGGACTATCTCTACCGCCGCTATGGCCAGGGAAAGCGCTTCGGCCACGAGATCACGCTCTATTCGGTCTGGTTCGAGCTGCGCTGGGGCATCATCGGCTGCCTGATGCTCACCGTCTCGCTGATCACGGTGATCTTCTACAACCACCCCTCGACGACCAATGCGACGCTGTTCTTCCGCACCGTGCCGATCGTGCCCGAGAGCAGCGGGCGCGTCGCCGAGATCTATGTCCGCCAGGGCGGCAAGGTCGGCCAGGGCGAGCCGATCTTCCGGCTCGACGACGCCAAGCAGCAGAGTGCGGTCGAGACGGCGCGCCGCAAGGTCGGCGAGGTCGAGGCGGCGCTCGCCGTGGCCAAGGTCGACATCCTCGCCAACGAGGCCAAGATCCAGGAGGCGCGCAGCTCGCTCCAGCTCGCCCTCGACGAACTGCGCACGAAGCAGGAGCTCAAGCGCCGCAACGACGATGTTGTCGCCGCCCGCGAGATCGAGCGGCTGGAGAACGTCGTCCAGGGGCGCGAAGCCACGGTCGCGGCCGCGACCGCCTCGCGCGAAGCCGCCCAGGCGCGCATCGCCGCGCTGCTGCCGGCCGAGAAGGCGAGCGCCGAGGCTGCGCTCGCACAGGCCGAGGTCGATCTGGCCAAGACGGTGGTGCGCGCCGGCGTCGCCGGCCATATCGAGCAGTTTGCCCTGCAGGTCGGCGACCTCGTCAATCCCTTCATGCGCTCGGCCGGCGTGCTGATCCCGGCCACCGCCGGCCGCAAGGCGTTGCAGGCCGGCTTCAGCCAGCTCGAAGCGCAGGTGCTCAAGGTCGGCATGGCCGCGGAGGTCTCCTGCATCTCGAAGCCCTGGACGATCATTCCGATGGTCGTGACCGACGTGCAGGAGTTCATCGCGGCCGGGCAGTTCCGGACCGGCGACCAGTTGGTGGACGCCCAGCAGGTGCAGCGGCCCGGCACCGTGCTCGTCTTCCTCGAGCCGCTCTACGCGGGCGGGCTCGACGGCGTCTTCCCCGGCTCGAGCTGTGTCGCCAACGCCTATTCCAGCAATCACGAGCTGATCGCCTCGGGCAAGGTCGGCACGCTCAAGAGCCTCGCCCTGCATGTCGTCGACGCCACCGGCGTGGTCCACGCCGTCATGCTGCGCATCCAGGCGCTGCTGCTGCCGGTCAAGATGCTGGTGCTCAGCGGGCACTGACCGAGCGGTTCAGGAAGCCGCGGCACACAAACGACAACGAAAAGGGCCGCGCGAGCGGCCCTTTTGCTATCCGACCAAGCCTCGCCGCAGGCTCACCCCTGCGCGGGGGCGTGGTGCGTCACCTTCGTCCTGCGCAGATCCGCCAGCCAGCGGACCACGACATAGAAGACCGGGGTGAAGATCAGGCCGAAGATCGTCACGCCCAGCATGCCGGAGAACACCGCGATGCCCATCGCCTGACGCATCTCGGCGCCGGCTCCCGTCGAGATCGTCAGCGGCAGCACGCCGAGGATGAAGGCGAGCGAGGTCATCAGGATCGGCCGCAGTCGGGTCCGCGCCGCGGCGATCGCCGCATCGCGCCGGTTCATGCCCTCTTCCTCCGCCTGCTTGGCGAATTCGACGATCAGGATCGCGTTCTTGGCGGCGAGGCCGACGAGCACCACGAGGCCGATATCGACGAGGATGTTGCGGTCGAGCCCGGCATAGTTGACGCCGAACATGGCCGCCAGAATGCACATCGGCACGATCAGAATGACCGCCAGAGGCAACATCCAGCTCTCATAGAGCGCCGCCAGCAGCAGGAAGACGAACACCACGCCGAGCCCGAAGGCGATGACCGCGGTGTTGCCCGCAAGCTTCTCCTGCAGCGCGATCTCGGTCCACTCGAAGCCGAATCCGACCGGCAGACGCTCGGCCGCGATCTTCTCCACCGCCGCGATACCCTGGCCTGTCGAATAGCCATGCGCCATCGAAAGCTGAACCTCGGCGGCCGGGTACAGGTTGTAGCGCGGCACGCGATAGGCACCGGTCGTGTTCTGGAAGGAGGCGACGGCGCCGATGGGCACCATTTCCCCATCCGCGTTGCGGGTCTTGAGGTTGGCGACGTCGCTATTGGTCAGGCGGAACGGATTGTCGGCCTGCGCGGTGACGCGATAGGTCCGGCCGAGCAGGTTGAAATCGTTGATGTAGGCCGATCCCATATAGACCGACAGCGTCTCGAAGATACGGGTGATCGGCACGCCGAGCATTTCCGCCTTGGTGCGGTCGATGTCGGCATAGATCTGCGGCGTCTTGGTCGAGAACAGCGTGAAGGGCTGCTGGATGCCGGGGACCTGACCGGCCGACCCGGCCACGATCCAGGCGGCGCCTTCGAGCGCCGCCAGCCCACGTCCGCCGCGATCCTGAACATAACCCTTCAGACCGCCGCCGGTGCCGATGCCGGGGATCGCGGGTGGTTCGATCACGAGCGTAAAGGCCTCGGGGATCGTGAACATCTGCTGGCGCAGGTCGTTCAGGATGCCGGCCGTGGTCAGCCCTGCCTTCGCGCGATCGGGGAACGGGGCGAGCGTCACGAAGGCGACACCGGCATTGGGCGCGATCGTGAAGGTCGCGCCGTCGAGACCGGCGAAGGCGACGGTGTGGGCGACGCCCGGCCGCGACTGCAGCAGCTCATTGGCCCTGCGCAGCACGTCGTCGGTGCGCTGGAGCGATGCGCCGGGCGGCAACTGCATCGCGACGATGAAATAGCCGCGATCGAGCTGCGGCACGAGGCCGGTCGGCGTCGCGGTCAGCCGCTGGGCGGTGAGCGCGATCAGGCCGGCATAAACGATCAGCAGGATGACCGAGAAGCGGATGAGGCGCGAGGTCAGGCCGCCATAGCCGCGCGACAGCCAGTCGAAGGCCGCGTTGAAGTAATGAAAGAAGCCGCGGACCGGAGCGCCGAGCTTGTACAGGAAGCCGTGCTTCGTCGACTGGTCCCCATGCTTCCTGTGAGGCTTGAGCAGCACGGCCGACATGGCCGGCGAAAGCGTCAGCGAGACGAAGCAGGAGATCGCCGTCGAGGCCGCGATCGTGACCGCGAACTGCTGGTAGAAGGTTCCCTGCAGGCCGCTGATGAACGCCGTGGGGATGAACACCGCGCACAGCACGAGCGAAATGGCCAGCAGCGCGCCGCCGACCTCGTCCATCGTCTTGTGGGCCGCCTCCTTGGGCGACAGGCCCTCCGCCAGATAACGCTCGACGTTCTCGACCACGACGATCGCGTCGTCGACGACGATGCCGATGGCCAGCACGAGGGCGAGCAGCGAGATCGTGTTGAACGAGATGCCGACGGCCGCCATCACCAGGAAGGTTCCGACCAGCGAAACCGGGATGGCGACGATGGGGATGATCGCGGCGCGCCAGGTCTGGAGGAAGAGGATGACCACGAGGACGACGAGCGCCACCGCCTCGATCAGGGTCGTGATGACGGCGCGGACCGATTCCCCGATGAACTCGGTGGGATTGTAGATGATGCGGTGATCGAGACCCGCGGGGTACTGCCGGGCCATGGTGTTCATCGTCGCGATGATCGCATCCGATGTCGCCAGTGCGTTCGAGCCGGGCCGCTGGAAGACACCGATCGCGACGGTGTCCCGGTTATCGAGATAGGCGTTGGTGGTGTAGTCCTGCGAGCCGAGCTCGACGCGCGCGATGTCGCGGATGCGGATCGTGCCCCCTTCGGCGTCGGAGCGGACGACGATGTTCTCGAACTCCGCGACGTCCGTCAGGCGGCCGAGCGTGTTGACCGACAGCTGGAACGCCTCGTCCGACCGTGCGGGCGGCTGGTTCAGGGCGCCGGCGGCGACCTGCACGTTGGCCGCCCTGAGTGCGGCGACGACGTCTCCGGCGGTGAGGCTGCGGGAGGCCACCTTCGCCGGATCGAGCCAGATGCGCATCGAAAAGTCGCGCGCGCCGAAGATCTGCACGTCGCCGACGCCGTCGACGCGGGTGAGCACGTCCTTGACGTAGAGCGAGGCGTAGTTGGAGATGTACTGCGGATCGCGCGAGCCGTCCGGCGAGATCATGTTGATGACCATCAGGAAGTCGGGCGAAGCCTTGCGCACGGTCAGTCCGAGCTGACGCACCGACTCCGGCAAACGTGGCTGCGCCTGCGCGACCCGGTTCTGGACGAGAACCTGAGCCTGGTCGATATCGGTGCCGGCCTTGAACACGACGTTGATCGTCACCACGCCGTCGCCGGTCGATTGCGAGGTGATGTAGAGCATGTCGTCGACGCCGTTCACCTCCTGCTCGATCGGCGTGGCGACGGTGGCCGCGACCACTTCGGCGGAGGCACCGGGATAGACGGCGCGGATCGACACGGTCGGCGGCGCGATCTCCGGATATTCCGAGATCGGCAATGTGCGCAGCGTGATGGCGCCGGCGATGGTCAGCAGCACCGAGAGCACGGTGGCGAAGATCGGCCGGTCGATGAAGAAATGGGCGAAACGGAACATGAAAGGTGTCCTGGCCTGGCGTCAGGGCAGGCGGCCGGCGGCCGCCCGGGGCTGGTTCGAGGCGCGGTTCAGTTGCTGCCGTTGGGCTTGATCTCGCCCGGCTGCGGCGTGACGGTCGCGCCGGGGCGGACCATCGGGTTGGCGAAGCCGCCGATGACGACCTTGTCCTCCGGCGCAAGCCCGGTGCGGATCACGCGCAGGCCCCGGGTGATCTGGCCGAGCACGACCGGCTTGGGCACGATCTTGTTCTCCGGCCCGACGGTCAGGACGATCTTGCTGGCCTGGTCGGAGACGATGACGCTGTCGGGCACCAGCAGGGCATCCGCCTCACCGGCGAAGACGCGCAGCCGCCCGAAGGTGCCCGGCGTCAGGAACTGGTCGGCATTGGGGAAGACGACGCGGCCACGGATCGTGCCCGAGCGGGCGTTCAGCGTGTTGTCGACGAAGTCGATCCGGCCGCGGCGCTTCCACTCCTGCTCGTCCGACAGCCGCACTTCGGCGACGATGCCGGATTCGCGGGAGGCGGTCGTGCGCAGATCATTGGCGCGACGCTGCCAGCGCAGGTAATCGGCTTCGGACGCATCGAAGGTGAAGTAGATCGGATCCACCGCGACGATCGTCGTCAGCAGCGTCGCGCCGGACTGGCCACCCGCGATCAGGTTGCCGGCATCGACGCGGCGGTTGGAGATGCGGCCCGCCAGCGGCGCACGCACCTCGGTCCATTCGAGATTGAGTTCGGCCGTCTTCAGATTGGCTTCCGCCACCTGCTGGGAGCCGATGGCGCTGTTGAGATTGGCGCGGCGCTGGTCGACGTCGCGGGCCGTGATGGTGCGGTTCTGCGTCAGCCCCTCGGCGCGTTCGACCTCGTTCTGGGCGAGCTCGACCTGGGCCTTGGCGCGGGCGACCTCGGCGCGGGCGGCATCGACCGAGAGACGGTAGGGGCGGGGGTCGATGGTGAAGAGCAGATCGCCCTTCTTCACCAGGTCGCCATCCTTGAAGTGGATCGAATCGAGGAATCCGGAGACGCGGGCGCGCACCTCGACCTGCTCGCTGGCCTCGAAGCGCCCGGTGAACTCGTCCCAATTGGTGACGCGCTGGGCGAGCGGCGCCGAGATCTGCACCGGCGGCGCGGGGGGCGCGCCCTGGGCGCGCGCTTCGACGAGGCCGAAGGCGACGGACGCCAGCAGGCACGCGGCCGAATAGGTCAGCGATATCGGCCCCGAGCGGCGATGTGACATGGTAGAGCTCCGGAATGGTGCGGCCGGCACAACCTGAAGGTTTCCGACCTTTGCCGCTACAAGGGGAGCGGACTGACGATTGTCAAGATCCGTCATCCCTCACAAAGCGAGATTGGGGCATACTATGCCACAATCCCGACAGCCGGTGTCGGGAGTGCAACAGAAGCTTGCCGCCCGCGCGCCGAGGTCGTAACCGTCAGGCGACCCCTTTCGAGCCGGAACACCGATGATGAACGCGCATGCCCGCCCCGCCGACCCCAAGAAGCTGATCAAGGGCGCGACCGGCGACTGGGAGATCGTGATCGGCATGGAGATCCATGCCCAGGTCACCTCCAACGCCAAGCTGTTCTCGGGCTCCTCGACCGCCTTCGGCGCCGAGCCCAACGCCCATGTCAGCCTCGTCGACGCCGCGATGCCGGGCATGCTGCCGGTGATCAACGCCGAATGCGTCCGCCAGGCGGTGCGCACCGGGCTCGGGCTCAACGCGCAGGTCAACAACCGCTCGGTCTTCGACAGGAAGAACTATTTCTATCCGGACCTGCCGCAGGGCTACCAGATCAGCCAGTACAAGAGCCCGATCATCGGCGAGGGCGAGATCGTCGTCGATCTCTCGCCGACCGAGCAGATCACGGTGGGCATCGAGCGGCTGCATCTCGAGCAGGATGCCGGCAAGTCGATCCACGACCAGCACCCGACGATGAGCTTCGTCGATCTCAACCGCTCGGGCGTGGCGCTGATGGAGATCGTCTCCAAGCCCGATCTGCGCTCGGCCGACGAGGCGCGCGCCTATGTCACCAAGCTGCGCACCATCCTGCGCTATCTCGGCACCTGCGACGGCGACATGGAGAAGGGCAATCTCCGCGCCGACGTCAACGTTTCCGTCCGCAAGCCCGGCGCTGAACTCGGCACGCGCTGCGAGATCAAGAACGTCAACTCGATCCGCTTCATCGGCCAGGCCGTCGAGGTCGAGGCGCGCCGCCAGATCGGCATTCTCGAGGATGGCGGCACCATCGACCAGGAGACCCGCCTTTACGACCCCGCCAAATCCGAGACGCGCTCGATGCGCTCCAAGGAAGAGGCGCATGACTACCGCTATTTCCCTGATCCGGACCTGCTGCCGCTCGAATTCGACGACGCCTTCGTCGCCGAGCTGAAGGCGCATCTGCCGGAACTGCCGGACGCCAAGAAGGCCCGCTTCATCGCGGAGTACGGCTTGTCGCCCTATGACGCCTCGGTGCTGGTCGCCGAGCGCGAGCAGGCCGACTATTTCGAGGCGGTGGCGACCGGGCGCGACGGCAAGGCCGCGGCCAACTGGGTCATCAACGAGCTGTTCGGGCGCCTCAACAAGGAGGGCAAGGACGTCACGACCTCGCCCGTCTCCGCCGCCCAGCTCGGCGGGCTCGTCGATCTGATCGGCGAGGGCGTCATCTCCGGGCGCATCGCCAAGGATCTGTTCGAGATCCTCTGGAGCGAGGGCGGCGAGCCCCGCGAGATCGTCGAGGCCCGCGGCATGAAGCAGGTCACCGATACGGGCGCCATCGAGAAGGCGGTGGACGAGCTGATCGCCGCCAATCCCGACAAGGTCGAGCAGGTCAAGGCCAAGCCGACCATGCTGGGCTGGTTCGTCGGCCAGGCGATGAAGGCCTCGGGCGGCAAGGCCAACCCGCAGGCCCTGAACGAGATCCTGAAAGCGAAGCTGGGGATCGAGTGAGCGATGGGCGGCGTCGAGAAACACGCCGTCATCCCGGGCGTAGCGAAGCGGAGATCCGGGATCCATGCCTGAACCTATCTCCGAAGCGCTCCGGCATGGATCCCGGGTCAAGCCCGGGATGACCGTGGTGTTTCACCTGCGAACGGGACACCGGGCATGACCCCCGCCGATCTCGTCATCCGCGACGCCGAGGCCGCCGATCTGCCGGCGGTGCGGGCGTTGCTGGTCGAGACCTGGCACGCCACCTATGACGGGATCTATGGCTGGCAGCGCGTCGCCGAGATCACCACGGCCTGGCACTCGCTCGAAAACCTCGCCGCTCAACTCGACCGCGAAGGCGGTGCCTTCCTCGTCGCGCTGGTCAAAGACGAGGTCATCGCCACCGCCTCGGCGCGGATCGAGCCGGACAGGGCGGCGCTGCTGACGCGGCTCTACGTGCTGCCGCAGTATCAGGGCGTCGGCATCGGCCGCACCCTGCTGCAGGTGACGCTGGCTTGTTTCCCCCAGGCCCCGGTGGCCCGCCTCGAGGTCGAGAGCCAGAACGAGGCGGCGATCGCCTTCTATGAGCGCATGGGCTTCTTCCTGCAGCGCCAGGCCCGCTTCGACGGCCGCGACGACACCCCCAACACGCTGCTGATGGCCAAGCGCCTCTTCGCCGATTAGCCGCTGCCGCAACCGGGCTGTGCGTCCGCGCCGGTTGCCGCGGCGCGCCCGCCATGTCTCACTCTCCGCCAAGCCGCGCCAAAGCGGCACTTTCAGGGAGAGACGACCATGCAGCGCCAGCCCATCCGCGTCGCGACCTATGACGGCCCCGGCGGCAAGCCGACCATCCAGGAGGTGCCCTGGCCGGCGGTCCCGGCCAAGGCGGCGCTGATCAAGATCGGCGCCTGCGGCGTCTGCGGCACCGACCAGCACATCCTCAAGGGCCACTGGCCCAAGAAGCTGCCCTGGCCCTTCACGCTGGGCCACGAGATCGGCGGCGTCATCGTCGAGAAGGGCGCGGATTTCACCGAGGACTTCATGGGCAAGCCGCTCGATGTCGGCTCCAAGGTGATGATCCCCCCGCTGATGCCCTGCGGGCACTGCCACTACTGCGTCCACTATCCCGAGAGCGCCAACAAGTGCCTGACGCCGGTCTATTACGGGCGCTATCTCGGCTTCGACAAGGCGCCGCATCTCTGGGGCGGCTGGGCCGAATATGTCTATGTCGACCTCGAGATGCTGCCCGGCACCAAGGTCTACAAGCTGCCCGACGACATGTCGCTGCGGCTGGGCGCTCTCTCCGAGCCGATGACCTCCTGCATCCGCGCCTTCAACCGGGCCAAGCGCGCCGGCGGCTTCAACTGGGGCGACACCGTGGTGATCCAGGGCTCGGGGCCGATCGGCATCCTCGCGGTCGCCGCGGCGCAGGAGATGGGCGCCGGCCGCGTCATCTGCGTCGGGGCCCCGGAGGAGCCGCGCCTGGCGCTCGCCCGCAAGTTCGGCGCGGAGGCGACGGTCAATCTGGAGGAATACACCACGGCGGAGGCGCGCATCGCACGCGTCCGCGAGATCGTCGGCGGCTTCGGCGCTGATCTCGTGATGGACTGCTCCGGCCATCCCACGGCGGGGCCCGAGGGCATCGAGTTCCTGCGCGACGGCGGCACCTATGTCGAGATGGGGCAGTTCACCGATGCGGGCTCGATCCAGACCAACTGGCACCGCATCTGCACCAAGGATCTGAACGTGCTCGGCTCCTGGGCCTTCACCGGCAATGATCTGCCGCTCGGCGTCGACATGCTCTACCGCGCCCGTGACAAATACCCCTTCCTGGAGATGCAGACGATCTACCCCTTCACCGAGGCCGGCGTGACCCAGGCCGTCGCCGATGCGATGGCGATGAAGACGGTGAAGTCCACCATCGTTCCGTTCCCGGAGCTGGTCTGATAGAGCGGCGTCTCGCCTCCACCGGACGGGACGCCGCATGACCACCTCGACCCAGACCGCCACCGCGGTCACCATCCGCCGCGCCCGCCGCGAGGATGTGGAACGCATCGCCGAGCTGATCATGCTCGGCGCCGCCACGCAGACGATGACGGCGGACGCCATCCGCGCGGAGGCGCGCCACCCCGGCTATGCCGAGGCCTTTGCCGAGATCGAGGCCAGCAAGGACAATGGACTCTTCGTCGCGGAGCGCGACGGAGAGGTGGTCGGCACCTTCCAGGTCACGCTGATCCCGGGGCTCGTGGCGCGCGGCCGCAAGCGCGGCAAGATCGAGAGCGTCCATGTCGCGCCGGAATGCCGGGGCATGGGCATCGGCAAGATCATGATCGCCCATGCGCTGGCCTTCGCCAAAGGGCAGGGAGGCGGGCTGATCGAGCTCAGCTCGAACAAGTCGCGGCTGGACGCCCACCGCTTCTACCGCAATCTCGGCTTCGCCCAGAGCCATGAGGGCTTCAAGATCGAGCTCTGACCGGCGCCGCGAGCGCTGGGATCACGAAGGGGCGATGCGGCTCGCGCTGGGCGGCCCGGCTCTTTCTCCCACGCGGGAAGCGGCCTAAACATCGCGCTTCCTCCTCTGCATCAGGGACCGGAACCGCGCCATGTCAGCCAGCCAGAGCAAGCCGATCGACCTCCATTACTGGCCGACCCCGAACGGCTGGAAGATCACGATCATGCTGGAGGAATGCGGGCTGCCCTATCACATCGTGCCGGTGAACATCGGCAAGGGCGACCAGTTCAAGCCGGAGTTCCTCGCCATAGCGCCCAACAACCGGATGCCGGCGATCGTCGATCCCGAGGGACCGGACGGCCAACCGATCTCGGTCTTCGAATCCGGCGCGATCCTGCAATATCTCGGTCGCAAGACCGGGCAGTTCTATCCCGCCGACGAGCGCGGCCGCGTCGCCGTAGACGAATGGCTGTTCTGGCAGATGGGCGGCTTCGGGCCGATGCTCGGCCAGACCCATCATTTCCGGCTCTATGCGCCCGAGAAGGTGTCCTATGCCATCGATCGCTACACCAACGAGACCAACCGCCTCTACGGCGTGCTGAACAAGCGCCTGGACGGTCGCGACTACATCTGCGGCGACTACTCGATCGCCGACATGGCCTGCATCGGCTGGGCGCGCGGCTGGGAGAAGCAGGGGCAGGACCTCAAGCAGTTCCCCCATGTCGCGCGCTGGATGGAGACGATGATGGCGCGGCCGGCCGTCGCGCGCGGCCTCAAGGTCGGCGAGGCCCTGCGCAACCCGGCCGGCATCTCCACACCGGAGGAAAAGGCGGTCCTCTTCGGCCAGAAGGCGCGCTGAGCCTCATCCACCCCTCCGCGCGTCATCCTGGACAAGCCGCGGCACGCGGCGCAGGCCGGGATCCATTAAAGGGCTGGACGGCGCCCTCCGATGGATCCCGGTCGGCCTTCGGCCGCCCAGGATGACGGGGGAAGGTCATGGATGGAGATCACCAGCGCCGCGCACCAAAACCCCCGACCGGCCGAGAGCCGCGGGGTTTCGCATCTTTGCCCCGGAGGGGATGCGCGGAGCCGGGTGGCGCGCGTCCTTGCCGCGTGCCGATGTCGAATGTCGATGTCGAGGTGTCGATGCAGCGCCGATCTCGCGCCGCCCGGCTCCGCGCGCGGGGATTTTGGGCGTCGCGGCCATCAGTCCCTGACGAGGGAATGTCCAACCGCTCGACCTCCGGGAGCCTCCGCCCGCGACGGCAACGCCTCCCGAAACCCGCCACCACACCCGGCCGCACGATGCCTCGCGACAGCCCCCTTGGTCGGATGCAGCGCAGGGAGCATAGGCATGGGCCGGAGCGGCGGGGATAAGTCCGCCGCCGCGATCCGGCGGGGCCGCCCTCAGTTCGCCCGGTTCCAGACCACCGAACGGCAGATCAGTCCGCCCAGCACGCAGCCTGCGGTGGTGAGCTTGTCGCCGGCGAGCGTCATGGTGCCGGCATAGGTCTTGCCGTCCTCGGGGTTGAAAGCGCTGCCCGTCCATTTGCCGTCGCCGGACGGTTTCATGTCGTAGAAGATGCGCTGGCCGACCTTGGCCGGGCCGCTGGTATCCTTGAGCCAGGCCAGCGTGCCGCACATCGCCTCGCCGCATTTGGCGAAGCGCACCCGCGAGGCGCCGCTGTCGCGCAGCCAGGTGCCGGCGACATCCTGGGCGAGTACGGCGCCTCCCGAGGCGAAGCTGAGCGCGATGGCGCCGAATCCGGCCAGCCCCGCGCGCGATAGACGCGATCCGATGGTCATGAAAACCTCCCTGTCAGACCACGCTATGCTGCATGGTTCAGATGTGAACCTTAAGCCGGAACCGGGCCACTTCCAAGGCCCTGTCGCGACCACGCCGCGCGCGCTTCCGCAGCGGAGGGTGAATCCTCCGTTGACGGGGGTTTTCGCATTTGCCGGAAAGCCCATTGAAAACACTTCTGTTTTCGGAATGGAAGGCTGAATCGAGCGTTGATTTAACCGCTCGCTCATTCCTTGTTGAGCTTCGATTCATCGCGAATTTTAGCGAGCCCTTTAAGCGCCGCCGCCAGTCTCCTCCTCACGAGCCGGGACCTTTGGACGGGTGGTCGGCGCCAACAAAAGACAAGGGTGGTTGTCATGGCACGCATGGAAATGAGCGCGATCCCGGCCTCGCTGGTGGTCCCCAGCGAGGCTTCGGCCGAGGCCTATTACGAGCTGGGTCTGATGTATGCGTCGGGCCGCGGCATCCCGGTCGATCTCGTCACAGCGCAGAAGTGGTTCAACGTCGCCCAGGCCCGCGGCTGCGGCCGCGCCGCCGCCCACCGCCAGGAACTGGCGCTCGAGATGACGCGCGATCAGGTCTCCCAGGCGCTGCGCGAAGCCAGGACCTTCCTGACCCGCCATTGAGCCTGATCCGGCGGGACGGCCGACTAGCCTTGTGGGGCGGGGAGGGCGCGGTTATAAGCGCGCCGCGTTCCCCAGATTTTTCTGCCCCAGCAAATCCCCGAGGATTCATCGATGGCTGTTCAGCGTACCTTCTCCATTCTCAAGCCCGACGCGACCCGTCGCAACATCACCGGCGCGGTCAATGCGGTGATCGAGAAGGCCGGCCTGCGCATCGTCGCGCAGAAGCGCATCCACATGACCAAGGCCCAGGCCGAGACCTTCTACGCGGTCCATTCGGCGCGGCCCTTCTTCGGCGAGCTCGTCGAGTTCATGACGTCGGGCCCCGTGGTCGTGCAGGTCCTCGAGGGCGAGGACGCCATCGCCAAGTATCGTGAGGTGATGGGCGCCACCAACCCGGCCAACGCCGCCGAGGGCACCATCCGCAAGCTCTTCGCCGAATCGGTCGGCGAGAACACTGCTCATGGCTCGGATGCGCCGGAAGCCGCCGCCGTCGAGATCGCCCAGTTCTTCTCCGGCAACGAGATCGTCGGCTGATCCGACGGCCACATTGGCTTTCACGAGAAAAGGGGGCGGGTCGTGATCGACCCGCCCCCTTCTTCGTTTTGCCCTGGCGCGGGCCGCGCCGCGTCGCGCTCGCAAGCCCGGCGCGTCAGAAGCCCAGGTCGAAGGCGTAGCTGGCGGAGACGCCGACCGTGATCGAATCCCGTGACCCGAAGGTTCGCACGACCGGGGATTTCGCGGCGTCGCCGACCAGGTGCTTGTATTCGACATAGGCCGTGGTCTGGAACCGCTCGGTCCAGTTATAGGTCGCCTGCGCGATCGCCCCGTAGGACAGGACGCCGCTGTTGAAGCGCTGCAGCAGCCCGCCGGTGCCGGCGGCGCCGGGGAGCGAGCCGAAATAGGTGCGGACATAATCGGCGCTGGCAACCGTCATGCGCGGGCCGATGCCGAGCTTCCAAGTGTCGTTGATGCGGGCGAAGGCATCGAGCTTCACCTCCGCGATCAGCCCGTCATGGGCGACGATGCCACGGCGCAGATCGACGCGGGCGCGCAGCCAAGAGGCCGGGTAGAATTCGGCGAAGGCGCCGGCCTCGGCCCCGAACTTGACGTCCGGCACGCCGATCAACGCGCGGTTGACGCTGGATTTCCGCTCCCAGAGCAGATTGCCCGAGAAGCCGACGCGCCAGGCGGTGCCGGAGAAGAAGCCGATCGAGATCGCGTCGTCCTCGGCCGACCACCAGGTGCTCTTCAGCCCGCGGCTCAGCGAGATGATCGGCTTCGGCCGGAAGACGTAGTCGTTGGAGCCGAGATAGTCGGGCTGGCGGTGCAGGCCGGCGCCGAGTGTCAGCGTCCAGTTCTGGGCCGATTGCGGCGAGGTGAGGGTGGTGTATTCGGGAGACTGGGCGGCAGCCCGCTCGGGCGAGGACAGCAGGAGACAGGCGACGAGGCCCGCCAGAAACGCAACGCGACGCATGGCACTCAACTCCGGCGCAACGGCGCCACTCATGACCAGATATCCGCAGAGTGAAGCATTAGGATTAACCCCGGGTTGATGCTGGGCCGCGCGTGGCGGGATGCGGCGACCATGCCGGGATCGTGAGGCGGAGGCCACCATCCAGGCCGGTTTCCTTTTTTTCGCCATGCGTTACGAAGGGCCTATGACCGAATTGCCACGCATCGCGCACCACCCCTCGACCTGCCCGCATGACTGCCCCTCGGCCTGCTCGCTGGAGGTGGAGGTCATCGACGGGCGCAGCATAGGCCGCGTCCGCGGCAGCAAGCGGCAGAGCTACACCGATGGCGTGATCTGCGCGAAGGTCGCCCGCTATGCCGAGCGGATCCACCATCCCGACCGGCTGCTGCATCCGCTGCGCCGCACCGGCCCCAAGGGCTCGGGCACGTTCGCGCGCATCTCCTGGGACGAGGCGCTGGACGAGATCGCGGAGCGCTTCCTCGCCATCGAGGCGGAGCACGGGGCCGAGGCCGTCTGGCCCTATTACTATGCCGGCACGATGGGCCTGGTGATGCGCGACGGCATCAACCGCCTGCGCCACGCCAAGCGCTATTCCGGCCAGTATTCGACGATCTGCACCACCACGGCCTGGACCGGCTTCATCGCCGGCACGGGGCGCCTCGCCGGGCCCGACCCGCGCGAGATGGCGCAGTCCGACTGCGTCGTGATCTGGGGCACCAATGCGGTGCACACCCAGGTCAACGTGATGCATCACGCCATCAAGGCGCGGAAGACGCGCGGCGCCAAGATCGTCGCCATCGACATCTACCACAATGCGACGCTCGCCCAGGCCGATCTCGCCCTCGTGCTGCGGCCGGGAACCGATGCCGCGCTCGCCTGCGCCGTCATGCACGTCCTCTTCCGCGACGGCCATGCCGACCGCGCCTATCTCGCCGCCCATACCGATGCGCCGGACGAACTCGAGGCGCATCTGCAGAGCCGCACGCCTGAATGGGCGGCGGCGATCACGGGGCTCGAGGTGGCGCAGATCGAGGAGTTCGCCGCGCTCGTCGGCACGCGCAAGAGGAGCTTCTTCCGCTTGGGCTACGGCTTCGCCCGCCAGCGCAACGGCGCCGTCTCGATGCATGCCGCGCTATCTGTGCCAACCGTTACGGGAGCCTGGCAGTACGAGGGCGGCGGCGCCTTCCACAGCAACAGCGGCATCTACAACTGGCGCAAGAGCCTGATCGAGGGTCTCGACGTCCGCGATCCGACCGTGCGCGAACTCGACCAGTCGCAGATCGGGCGCATCCTGACGGGGGATGCCGAGGCCCTGCGGCAGGGCGGGCCGGTCAAGGCGCTCTTCATCCAGAACACCAACCCGGTTTCGGTGGCGCCCGAGCAGGAGCTGGTCAAGCGGGGCTTCGCCCGTGAGGACCTCTTCACCGTTGTCCATGAGCAGTTCATGACCGAGACGGCGCAGATGGCCGACATCGTGCTGCCGGCGACCCAGTTCCTCGAGCATGACGACATTTATCAGGGCGGCGGCCACCAGCACATCATGTGGGGCGGCAAGCTCGTCGAGCCGGCGGGCGAATGCCGCTCGAACCATGACGTGATCTGCGCGCTCGCCAGGCGCGTGGGCGCGCAGCATCGCGGCTTCGACATGACCCCGCGCGAGATCGTCGACTGGACGATGCGCGAGAGCGGCCGCGGCACGCTCGACGCGCTGATCGCGAACGAATTCCTCGATGTGCAGCCGGAGTTTCGCACGGCACATTATCTCGACGGCTTCGGCTATCGCGACCGCAAGTTCCGCTTCAAGCCGGACTGGCCGAAGGTGCCCAACGCCAATGCCGGCCCGGTCGGCCCCTGGCGGGACATGCCGGCGCTGCCCGACCAGTGGGACGTGCTCGAGAATGTCGATGACGAGCACCCCTTCCGCCTTGCGACCAGCCCGGCCCGCAGCTTCCTGAACTCGACCTTCACCGAGACCCCCAGTTCGGTGAAGAAGGAGGGCGGCCCGACGCTGATGCTGCACCCCGACGATGCCGCCCGGCTCGGCATCGCCGCCGGCGACGAGGTTATCGTCGGCAACAGCCGCGGCAGCGTCCATCTCGCGGCCGTTGTGTTCGAGGGCGTGGTGCGCGGCGTCGTCATCGCCGAATCGATCTGGCCCAACGCCGCTCACAAGCACGGGCGCGGCATCAACACCATCACCGGCGCCGACGGCCCGGCCCCGTTCGGCGGCGCGGCCTTCCACGACAACAAGGTCTGGATCAAAAGGGCGTGACCGGCCACCCTTGATTTTTCGGCGGTGCTATGGACCATCCCTCGCGCAGGCAGGCCGTTCCCGGGACTGATGCGCCTGCTTTCGAAGGACGAACGAAGTCATGATGATGCGGCGGATGGGTGCGGTCTTCCTGGCCGGTGGGATCTCGGTGCTGGCGACGCTGGGCGCGCAGGCCGCGAGCGGCGGCAGCGCCCTGCCGCCGCCCGATCCGACGGCCAAGAACCTGACCCCCTACATGATCCAGCTGCGCGCCTTCGATGCCTGCCTGGTGACGCAGTCGCGCCTGATGGGCACGACCCGCGAGGCGGTGCACACGCCCTGCAGCTGCTACGCCAAGGGTACGATCAGGGCCATGACCAAGGACGAGATCCAGGCCTTCCGCGACACCGGCTATTTCAACGATTCGGCGCGCGAGAAGGGCCTTTCCTTCATCGATCGCTGCAAGCTCAAGCGCCCGATCTGACGTCCAGCCCAGTCGGGCGCGAGCCTGTCCGGCATCGGAGCGCGGCGCGCCAACTCCTGCCATGCTGCTGACAAAACCTGTCAGCAGGCTGAGGCATTCTGGCGCAGTCCAAGCCGAAGCGGGAACGATCGCCATGCAGCGCGCCGAACGATTGCTCGACATGATCCAGAGCCTGCGCCGCCGTCGCCGGCCGGTGACGGCCGAGACGCTGGCGTCGGAGCTCGATGTCTCCGTGCGCACGGTCTACCGCGACATCGCCGCGCTGGTGCGCCAGGGCGTGCCGGTGCGCGGCGAGGCCGGCATCGGCTATGTGCTGGATGCCGGCTTCGACCTGCCGCCGCTGATGCTCTCGCCCGACGAGATCGAGGCCGTGCTGGTCGGGATGCGCTGGCTCGGCGAGCGCGCCGACCCGGTCCTCGCCCGTGCGGCGGAGGACGTCGTCAGCAAGGTCGCCGCCGTGCTGCCGGCGCATCTGCGCCCGATCCTGCTCGACGGCGCGCTCTTTGCCCCGCTCTACGGCCGCGACGCCCCGACCGACCAGGTCGACACCGCCGCCGTGCGCGCCGCCATCCGCCAGGGCCGCAAGCTCGAGGTCCGCTATCGCGACGAGAGCGGCCAGGACACGCAGCGCATGATCTGGCCGATCGGCATGACCTTCTACGACCGCGTCCGCATCGTCATCGCCTGGTGCGAATTGCGCCAGGACTTCCGCCATTTCCGCACCGACCGGATTACCGATCTCGTCGCGCGCGAGGAGCGCTATCCCGCGCGCCGGGCCGATCTGTTCCGACGCTGGCAGAAGGAGGAGGAGGCGCGCTGCAAGGAGGATGCAGATCGGCGCGAGCAGGCTCAGCGCCTGACGAGCGCACCGTCGACCAGCGCAACGCTGCCGGAGGCGACTGCGGCGAGCGCCTGCGGATAGAGCGCATGCTCCTGCGCGAGGACGCGGGCCGCCAGGCTGTCCTCGTCGTCGCCGGGCAGCACCGGCACCTTCGCCTGCGCGATCACCGGGCCGGCATCGAGTTCGGGCACGACGAAATGCACGCTGCAGCCATGCTCGCTGACGCCGGCCTTGAGCGCCTGGCGGTGGGTGTGCGTGCCCTTGAACAGCGGAAGCAGCGAGGGATGGATGTTGATCATCCGGCCCGTCCAGCGCTGCACGAACCAGGGCGTCATGATCCGCATGAAGCCGGCCAGCACGACGAGATCGATCTGGTGGACGCGCAGCACCTCGTCCATGGCCCGCTCGAAGGCCTCTCGATCCCGCGCGAAGGCGCGGTGGTCGACCGTGGCGGTGGCGATGCCGAAGCCGCTCGCCCTCTCCAGCCCCGGCGCGCCGGGCACGTTGGACAGCACGAGCGCGATCTCGGCGGGATAGCCGGGAGCGCGCGCCGCCTCGACCAGCGAGACCATGTTGGAGCCGCGCCCCGAGATCAGGATTCCGACGCGCGGGCGGCTTGGGGCGCTGCTCACAGCGAAAGCTTGCCGCGATAGGCGACCTGCTCCTCGCCGGCCGCCACCGGCACGACTTCGCCGAGCCGCACCGGAGCCTCGCCCGCCGCCGCCAGCGCCGCCATCACCTCCTCGGCCTTGGCCGCCTCGGCGGCGACGATCATGCCGATGCCGCAGTTGAAGGTGCGCAGCATCTCGCGCTCGGCGACGCCGCCGACCTTGGCCAGCCAGCCGAAGACGGGCGGGACGGGGATCGCCGCGAGGTCGAGCGAGACGCCGAGCCCGTCCGGCAGCACGCGCGGAATGTTGTCGGGGAAGCCGCCGCCGGTGATGTGGGCCAGCGCCTTGATGCCGCTGGTCGCCTTGATCGCCTTGAGCAGCGGCTTGACGTAGATCCGCGTCGGGATCAGCAGGGCCTCGGCCAGGCTGCTGCCGGGGGCGAAGGGGGCGGGCGCCTCCCAGGCGAGCCCGGAGAGGGCGACGATGCGCCGGACCAGGGAATAGCCGTTGGAGTGGACGCCGGAGGAGGGCAGGCCGAAGACGACGTCGCCGGCCTGGAGATCGGCCCGCGGCAGCAGCGCCCCGCGCTCGGCCGCACCGACCGCGAAGCCGGCGAGGTCATAGTCCTTCTCGGCATACATGCCCGGCATTTCGGCCGTCTCACCGCCGATCAGCGCGCAGCCGGCCTGGCGGCAGCCATCGGCGATGCCGCGCACGATCTCGATGCCGACCTTCGGGTCGAGCTTGCCGGTGGCGTAATAGTCGAGGAAGAGCAGCGGCTCTGCGCCCTGCACGATCAGGTCGTTTACGCACATGGCGACGAGATCGATCCCGATCGTCGCATGCAGCCCGCTTTCGATCGCGATCTTGACCTTGGTGCCGACGCCGTCATTGGCCGCGACCAGGATCGGATCGCTGAAGCCGGCGGCCTTCAGGTCGAAGAGCCCGCCGAAGCCGCCGATCTCGGCATCCGCGCCCGGCCGGCGCGTCGCCCGCACCAGTGGCTTGATGGCGTCGACCATGGCGTTGCCGGCGTCGATGTCGACACCGGCCTGCGCATAGGTCAGTCCGTTCGCGCCGGGCTTGCTCATGGGGGTATCGCCTCGCTTCCGTTCGCGGGAGCGATAGGCAAGCGGGCGGCGGCTTGCAAGCCGTCGGGGCGCTTCGTCTTGGGAAACCCGCGGAAAACCCGCGCGTGCCGGCGTTCAGCGCAGGCCAGAGAGCCTGCCGCCGGCCCGCAGGAAGCGCGTCGGATCGACCGGCTCGTCATCGATGCGGGTCTCGTAATGGAGGTGCGGCCCGGTCGAGCGGCCGGTGCTGCCGACGCGGCCGATCACGGTGCCGGTCGTCACGCTCTGCCCGACGGAGGCCAGGATCGCCGACATATGGGCATAGCGCGTGGTGATGCCGTTGGCGTGCTCGATCTCGACCATGTTGCCATAGCCGCCGGAATATTCGGCCGTGATGACCTTTCCGGGCGCCGTGGCGCGGATGGGTGAGCCGGTCTCGGCCCGGAAGTCGATGCCGGTATGCATCGCCGGAGACCGCGTGAAGGGATCGACCCGGTAGCCGAAATTCGAGGAGAAATCGGCCTCGCCGGCCATCGGCTTGGCGAGAGGCAGCTGCTCGGCGAGGCTGCGCAGCCGCATGACGGAGGCGATGCGCGGCTGCAGCGCGCTCAGCGTCGCCTCGAAGGGGCCAGCCGCAGCATCGATCTTCAGCGGCACGAACGGGCCGCCGACGCCCTTGGCGACGCTGCTCTGGGTCGCGAGCCTGTCGGTGTCGAGGCCGGTCTCCGAGAGGGCATTGCGTAGGCGCTTCTGCGATTCCTGCAACGTCTCGTCCATGTCGCGCAGCGCCGCGAGCTGGGCGCCGGCCGTGCTGGCCAGCGCACGGTCGAGCCGGGTGAGGGCGGTTTCGACCCGCTGCGCCGGCGGCTGCGGCTCTGCCATGCCGGAGCGCCACGGCGCGACCTGCGTGTCGCCCGCGCCGCGCAGGCCCGGAGTCTCGGGAGCCGGCGTCGGCTTCGTCGGCATGATCGGCGCGAAACTGGTGATGCCCGAGGCGCGGATCGGCTCCTCCGGCTTGATCAGGCGCGGCCGCAGCGGCGCGGCCTTGGAGGCCGGAACGATCCCGCCGGCCTGCAGCGTGTCGGCCAGCGCCGTGACGAGGGACTGGCGCGATTCGAGCTCGGCCTGCCGGGTGGCGAGTTCGTCGACACGGGCCTCGACCCCGTCCTGGTCGAGCAGCGCGCGGCTGGCGAGGCGGTCGACATCGGCCCGCAGCGCGGCGATCCGGTCCTCATAGGCGTATTGGCGCGTCGTCTCGCGGGCGATCAGCCTCGCCGCCAGATCGTCCTTGCTGAGCACGTACCAGCCGGAGAGCCCGCAGCCCGCCGTGGTCAGCCCGAGCCAGGCGAGGCCCAGAAGAACGGTCGAGCGCCGGATCGTATAGGTCTTCTGGGTGACGAGCCCGGAGACGGGAAGAACGGGAGCTGACGAAGCGGAATGTGACATTTTACGCGGGACCGGAAAGTGACGCTGCCGATACCGCCATCAGACCCCGTTAAGGTTAATCTTTCGCAAATCGAGGTTTGGTCGCCTCACAGGGCCTGCGCGGCGGCGAGAACCTCCTCGGCATGGCCCGCCACCTTCACCTTGCGCCAGATCCGCGCGATCCTGCCGTCGGCATCGATCAGGAAGGTCGTGCGCTCGACGCCCATATAGGTTCGCCCATACATGCTCTTCTCGACCCAGATGCCATAGGCCTGCAGCGCCTGCTGGGCCTCGTCGGCGGCGAGCGCGAAGTCGAGCTTGTGCTTGGCCTTGAACTTGTCGTGACTCTTCACCGGATCGGGGGAAATGCCGAGGATCTCCGTGCCCGCCGCAGCGAAAGCGGCCCGCGATCCGTTGAAGGCGATCGCCTCCTGCGTGCAGCCGGGCGTATCGTCCTTCGGATAGGCATAGAGCACGAGCTTTTTGCCCTTGAAGTCGGCCAGCGACACCATGCCGCCCCCGTCCCGCATCAGCGTGAACGCCGGGGCCACGTCACCTTCGTTGAGAGCCATCGAACCGCCTTCCTTTCGTCGCCTTCGCGCTGCATGGCGCAACCTATGTCCGCCCGCCATGATAGGGTGCGGCAAGACGCGGGGAAATGGCGCGTCTTGCCGAATCGCTCGGCCCGGCGGCATCGACGGACAGGGTCGTTTCAACCGGCCTGACGCGCCTACGACAGGGAAGCCGCGGCGGATCATCCGCCCGAGAGGATCGAACAGACCTTGCTGGACCAGGACGCGAACAGGCCGACAGGCGATTCGGCAACGGCCGCGGCGCAGGCCGGGGCCGATTGCGACGTCGCCGAGGTCACGCGGCGCGCCAAGGCCGGGCTGCTGACGATCGCGGTGGCCGTCGTCGTCGCGCTGCTGACGCTCGCGGGCGCCGCCGCGACGCTCCTCGTCACGGGCCTCGTGCCGCTGTCGGGGCTCGAAGGGCGTATCGCCGGGGCGATCGAGGAGCGGCTGGGCAAGGACTGGACGGTCGAGGCGGCAAGCGCCGAACTCAGCCGCAGCGACGGGCGCTCGCAATTGCGGGTCCGGCAGGTCGCCTTCCGCCACAAGAGCGGGGCGGCGATCCGGGCGCCCGAAGCCATCCTCGGCTATGAGCCGCTGGCGCTGCTGCGCGGCGACATCCGGCTGACCTCGGTCGATCTGCGGGGCGTCAATGTTCGCCTCGGCGTCAACAAGGACGGCGCGCTGATCGTCAGCGCGGATTCGGCGCCGGCCGAGCCCACTCCGCCGGCGAGCCTGCCCGACACGACGCAGTGGAACGCCTTCACCGGAATCATCGCGGCCGTCACGACCCTCGCCCAGGGCGACGGCCTGCTCGGCGCGCTCGAGACCGCCGGCATCAACGGCGCGCGCCTCGCACTGGTCGATCCCGAGGGGCGCCAGAAGGCGGGGTTCGAGGATGTCGAGATTCGGCTGATGCGGACGGACAACCGCGGTACGCGCCTGACGGTCAAGGGCCGCACCGGCCAGCGCTGGAAGGAACTGGCGATCGACCTGACCAGCCAGCCGGACGGGACGCAGCGTGCGGATCTCGACATCGTGCGCTTCGAGCCCGCCGAGGTCGTCGCGCTGGCGCTCGGCACCGGTGGTGTCACGCTCGAGGGCCTGCCCCTGCGCGGCAAGGCCAGCCTCGTCCAGACGCCCGACGGGCGGCGGTCCATCGATGCGCGCCTCGACGTCCTCCCGGGCGTGATCCGGTTTCCCGACGGGCCGATGCCGCCGATCATGGTCGATTCCGCACATTTCGAAGTGGCCAGCAGCGGCGATTTCTCGACCATCGAGGTCCGGTCGATGGCGCTCTCCGCCGGGCCGACGCAGCTCGAGGCGCATGGCAGCATCCGCGCCGAGGATGGTGCCTGGCGGGCCGCGCTCGAGGCCAAGGGCCAGCTCTCCGGCGTCGACAACGATCCGCCCATCGCCATCGACACCGCCCGCGCGGATCTGCGCATCGACCCGCGCCAGAACGAGGTGCGGATCGAGTCCATGTCGGTCCAGGGACCGGCGATCCATGCGCAGGGCACGGGGCTGGTCCAGCAGGTCGGCCCGTCGCCCCTGCAGCGCTTCTCGATCCTGGCGACCGAGTCCGATCCGCGGGCGGCGCTGGCCCTCTGGCCCCGCTGGACCTCGCCGGAGGTCCACACCACCCTGTCGCGGCAGTTCATCAGCGGACGGCTGGCCTCGCTGCGGGTCGAGATGGACCTGCCGGCGGAGGACCATGCCAGGCTGCTGCAGGGGGCCGGTATCCCCGACGAGGCGCTGACCGTCACGGTCGATGCCTCGCAGGTCCGGTTCGAGCCAGGCCCTGGCCTGCCGCCCATCGTGGATGGACATGTCACCGGCCGGGCCACGGGCCGGACCGTCCGGCTCGCGATCGACTCGGCGACCGCCGAGCTGGGCGAAGGCCGGCAGCTCCAGATGAGCGAGGGCAGCTTCGAGATCCCCGAGACCTGGATGCCCCGGGCCCGGGCCCGTGCGGCCTTCCGGACCACCGGATCGATGGAGTCCCTCGCGGCGCTGTTCGCCTTTCCCGCGCTCAAGGACTTCGCACCCGGCGATATCGACCCGGCGAGCCTCCGCGGGACCTCGGATCTCAGGAGTGTGGTCGCGCTCACGCTCGTCGACGATCCGCGCCCGGGCGAGATCGCGATCACCAGTGCGGGAACGCTGTCGGGTGTCGCCTCCGACACGCTGCTTGGAACCGAGAAGCTCGAGGGCGGCACGCTCGCGGTCCAGTTCGACAAGGCCGGCCTCGCCGTCAAAGGGGACGCCCGCGTCGGCGGCGACCGCGCGCAGGTCGAGATCCGGCAGGATCCCAGGGGCAAGGGCGAGGCGACCCTGTCCCTGACGCTCGACAATGCGGCCCGGCAGAAACGCGGGCTGGGGCCCGAGGCCGGTATCAACGGTCCGGTCGCGGTCCGCGTCACCAAGGCTCTCGGCAAGGGCGTTGCCGGGATTCCGCGCGTCGAGGCCGATCTGACCCGGGCTGCGCTCGACGGTGTCATCCCCGGGCTGAGCAAGCCGGCCGGGCGGGCCGCGAAATTGTCCTTCGTCTATCTCGCGGATGCCGATGGCCCCGATCTCGACGACCTCGTCTTCGACTCCAATCCGGTCCTGATCCGCGGCAAGGTCGGGCTCACCCGGCAGAATGCCTTCGATGCCGCCAGCCTGTCGCAGGTCCGGCTGTCGACCGGCGACAACCTCAAGGTCGAGGCCCGGCGCGAAGGCGGCCTGATGCGACTGGTCGTCCGCGGCGCGGTGGCCGATGTGCGCCCCTTCATTCGCGACCTCCAGAGCGCGTCGGGCCCGGCGGCGCGCGCCGGCAAGCCCGGCGGCAAGGGCGGCGATCTCGATCTCGATCTCGACGTACCGATCCTCACCGGCTTCAACAACGAGGCGATCACCAATGCCACGCTCAAGCTCCAGAAGCGCGGCGGCGATTTGCGCACCGTCGCCTTCCAAGGCCGGATCGGGCGCGCCGACGTCTCGGCGCGGCAGAACTCCAAGATCGGCGAGCCGGCCGGTGGCCTCGTGGTCCAGTCCGAGAACGGTGGCGCCCTGCTGCGTTTCGTCGATCTCTACCGCCGCGCCCATGGCGGCGACCTGATCCTCAATCTCGGCCCGGGCGAGACGCGCCAGAGCGGCGAACTGCTGTTCCGCAATTTCGTGGTGCGCGACGAACCCGCCTTGCGCCGCGTCGTCGGCGGGCAGTCGGCCCAGGGCGTGGCCGGTGACCGCGCCGACGCTGCCGCGCCGCCCCTGCCGATCAATGTCAGCGAGGTCGCCTTCATCAAGCTGCGGGCGGAGTTCACCCGCTCCGCCAGCCGCCTCGATGTCTCCGACATGGTGATCTGGGGCCAGCAGATCGGCTTCACGCTGCAGGGCAATGTCGATTACGGCCGCGACCGCGTCGATATCGGCGGCACCTTCGTGCCGGGCTACGCCTTCAACAACGCCTTCGCGCAGGTGCCGGTGGTGGGAGCGCTGCTCGGCGGCGGCAGCCAGTATGGCGGGCTCTTCGCCGTCAATTTCAGGATCGCCGGGGCGGCGAGTGCCCCGACCATGACGATCAACCCGCTCTCGGCGATCGCGCCCGGCATCCTGCGCCGCTTCGTCGACCCCCTCGGCGGGGCGCCCAACCAGCGGCCGATCCAGCCGAACCCGCCGCCGACGCGCTGAGGTCGGTTACTCAGCGCGCAGCAGGATGTGCTTCTTCTTGCCGAAGGAGAGCTTGATCGCGCCCTCCGCCAGATCCGACATGCCGAGCATGGCGCGCTCGTCGGTGACGACGGCATCGTTGACGCGCAGGCCGCCGGCCTTGACCTGACGCCTCGCCTCGCCGGTCGAGGGCACGAGCCCGGCCTTCACGAAGGCGCTGAGCACGCCCAGACCGGGCTCCAGCTCCGCGCGCGGGATTGTGACGCTCGGCAGGTCGGCTGCCGTCTCGCCCTGCTCGAAGGTCTTGCGCGCGGTCTCGGCTGCGGCGTCGGCCGCCTCGCGGCCATGGACGATGGCGGTGATCTCGGTGGCCAGGATCTTCTTGGCCTCGTTGATCTCCGAGCCGCCCAGCGCGGCAAGCTTCGCGATTTCGTCCAGCGGCAGGCGCGTGAACACCTTGAGGAAGCGGCCGACATCGGCGTCCTCGGTGTTGCGGAAATACTGCCAGAAATCATAGGGGCTGAAGACGTCGGCGTTCAGCCAGACCGCGCCATTGGCGGTCTTGCCCATCTTGGCGCCGGACGCGGTCGTCAGCAGAGGCGTCGTCACGCAGTAGAGCTGCGGTCCGCCCATCCGGTGCGAGAGATCGACGCCGTTGATGATGTTGCCCCACTGGTCGGAGCCGCCCATCTGCAGCCGGCAGCCATGGCGCCGGTTGAGCTCGACGAAGTCGTAGCCCTGCATGATCATGTAGTTGAATTCGAGGAAGGACAGCGACTGCTCGCGATCGAGCCGCAGCTTGACCGAGTCGAAGGAGAGCATCCGGTTGACCGAGAAATGCCGGCCGACCTCGCGCAGGAACTCGACATAGTTCAGCTTCAGGAGCCAGTCGGCATTGTTGGCCATCATCGCGTCGGTCGGTCCGTCGCCATAGCGCAGGATGCGGCCGAAGACCCGCTTGATGCTCTCGATATTGGTCGCGATCTCCTCGACCGTCAGGAGCTTGCGCTGGTCGTCGCGGAAGGACGGATCGCCCACCATCGAGGTGCCGCCGCCCATCAGCGTGATCGGCCGGTGCCCGGTCTCCTGGAACCAGTAGAGCATCGTCAGCGAGATCAGGTTGCCGATATGGATCGAGGTCGCCGTGGCGTCATAGCCGACATAGGCCGTCTGCACGCCCTGACGGCAGAGCGCGTCGAGGCCCTCCGGATCGGAGACCTGGTGGATCAGGCCGCGCTCGTCGAGAACGCGCAGGAAGTCGGACTTGTAGGTGGTCATGGTGATGCTCGGATCGTTCTGGGGCTGTCGGCCGTGCCGTCATTCCGGCCGTAGCGAAGCGGAGTGCCGGAATCCATCATGGAGCGTCGCCCTCCGATGGATCCCGGATCAGCGCCGCTTCGCGGCTTGTCCGGGATGACGCCGTTGCGGCAAGCGGATCAGACGCTTTCCTGCTCGCTCTTGATGATCTCGGGGCCGACCATGCGGTCGAGATAGGTTCCGACCTGGCTCATCAGCACGTCGACCTTGCCGTCGAAGAAGTGGTTGGCGCCCTCGACGACCGTGTGCTCGATCTGGATGCCCTTCTGCGTCTTCACCTTCTCGATCACGGCCATGACCTCCTTGACCGGCGCGACGCGGTCCTCCGAGCCATGGACGAACAGGCCCGAGGAGGGGCAGGGCGCCAGGAACGAGAAATCATAGCGGTTGGCCATCGCCGCGATCGAGAGGAAGCCCTCGATCTCGGGGCGGCGCATCAGCAACTGCATGCCGATCCAGGCTCCGAAGGAGACGCCGGTGATCCAGCAGCTCTTGGCCTCCGGGTTCAGTGCCTGCATCCAGTCGAGCGCGGCGGCGGCGTCCGAGAGCTCGCCCGCGCCATGGTCGAAATGGCCCTGGCTGCGGCCGACACCGCGGAAGTTGAAGCGCAGCGCCGAGAAGCCCCGGTTCACGAAGGTGTAGAACAGGTTGTAGACGATCTGGTTGTTCATCGTCCCGCCGAATTGCGGGTGCGGATGCAGGATGATCGCGAGCGGCGCACCCCGCTTCTTGGCGGGCTGGTAGCGGCCCTCGATCCGGCCGGCCGGTCCGTTGAAAATCACCTCGGGCATCGTCTCGTCGCCTTTGTGTTGGGCTGCTGCCGCCTCGAACGGGCCGGGAACCGGCAAATTGCCGCCGCCTTGGCCCGGCCGCCCTTGACGACGCCGCCGCTCGCGCCCTACATCAGGCGCTTAGAATGGTTCTAACAGCCGTGAACAAGTCGGGAACATGAGCGGTCGCCTCTTGGGACGGCTGCCGTGGCCCCGGCCTGAGGCCGGTTCGGACGGGCGGCTATAGCACGGCGCAGGGGTGCGAATTCAAGCATTTCGTGCCCACCGGCCATTGATGCAGGATTGGAGCAACCGCGATCGTGACCCTCCCGGCGCGCGCCTATCTCGATCACAACGCCACGACCCCGGTCCGGCCGGAGGTCGTGCAGGCGATGGTGCGCGCGCTGGAACTGCCCGGCAATCCGTCTTCCGTCCATGCCGAGGGCAGGGCGGCGCGCAGTGCGGTCGAGCGGGCTCGTGAGCAGGTGGCCGGGCTGGTCGGGGCCAGTGCCGCCAATGTCGTCTTCACCGGCGGCGGGACCGAGGCGAATGCCACCCTGCTGTCGCCCGGGCTGATGGATTGCGACGGCGGGCGCGACTGTGTGCGGATTCCGGCCTCGCTGCTGCTCCACAGCGCCACCGAACATCCGTGCGTGCGCGACGGCCACCGCTTTCCGGCTCAGTCCGCCGAGGCGCTACCCGTCGATGCCGACGGCCTCGTCGACATGGCGTGGCTCACGGCGCGGCTGGAGCGTTTCGCAACCGAGCATCCGGGCGCTCGGGCGCTGGTCTCCGTCCACCTCGCCAACAACGAGACCGGCGTGATCCAGCCGCTCGCCGCCATCGCGACCATCGCGAAGCGGTTCGGTGCGCTCGTTCACAGCGACGCCGTCCAGGCGGCCGGCAAGATCGCGGTCGACATCGAGGCGTTCGGCGTCGATGTGCTCACCCTTTCGGCCCACAAGCTCGGCGGGCCCAAGGGCGTCGGTGCCATCGTCTTCCGCACCGGGGCGCTCGAACTCGCCGACAAGCTGCTGCGCGGCGGCGGGCAGGAGCGCGGCTGGCGGGCCGGCACCGAGAACGTATCCGGGATCGTCGGCTTCGGCGTTGCTGCCGGCCTCGCCGCGCAGACGCTCGCCACCGAAGACCTGCGTCTCGCCACCCTGCGTGACAGGCTGGAGGCCGGGCTTCTGGCGCTGTCGCCGCAGAGCGCGATCTTCGGGCGCGCCGCACCGCGCCTGCCGAACACCTCGGCTTTCGCGACACCGGGGCTGAGCGCCGAGACGACGCTGATCAAGCTCGACCTCGCGGGCGTCGCTCTGTCCTCGGGCTCGGCCTGTTCCTCCGGCAAGGTCCGGCGCTCCCATGTCCTGACCGCCATGGGCGTCGACCCCGCCATGAGCGCAGGGGCCTTGCGGGCGTCGCTCGGATGGACCACCTGCGAGGCCGACATCGACCTCTTTCTCGCGGCCTATGCGAAGGCGCTGGCCGCGATCCCTGATCGGAGCGCCCGGGCTGCCGCCTGACGCGTTCCGCACGACGAAGACCAAACCGGCGGGCCTTGAACCCGCGACAGGAGAGCAGACATGGCAGCGGTCCAGGAGACCATCGATCAGGTCAAGTCGATCGACGTGACCGAATACAAATACGGCTTCGTCACCGAACTCGAGGTCGAGAAGCCGGCCAAGGGCCTGACCGAAGACACGGTCCGCTACATCTCGGCCCGCAAGAACGAGCCGGAATGGATGCTCGAATGGCGGCTCGACGCCTTCCGTCGATGGAAGACCATGACCGAGCCGGCCTGGTCGCGCGTGCAGTACCCGCCGATCAACTACCAGGACATCTACTACTACGCCGCCCCCAAGGGTCCGGCGCCGCAGTCGCTGGACGAGGTCGATCCCGCGATCCTGGAGACCTACAAGAAGCTCGGCATCCCGCTCAGCGAGCAGGAGATCCTGGCCGGCGTCGCGCCGGAGAACCGCGTCGCGGTCGATGCCGTGTTCGACTCGGTCTCGGTGGTCACGACCTTCAAGAAGGAGCTGGCCCAGGCCGGCGTGATCTTCTGCTCGATCTCCGACGCGATCCACGAGCATCCCGAGCTGGTGAAGAAGTACCTCGCCACCGTCGTGCCGGTGACCGACAATTATTTCGCGACGCTGAACTGCGCCGTCTTCACCGACGGTTCCTTCGTCTACATTCCCAAGGGCGTGCGCTGCCCGATGGAGCTGTCGACCTATTTCCGCATCAACGAGCAGAACACCGGCCAGTTCGAGCGCACGCTGATCATCGCCGACGAGGGCTCCTATGTCAGCTATCTCGAAGGCTGCACGGCGCCCAAGCGCGACGAGAACCAGCTCCATGCGGCGGTTGTCGAGCTGATCGCGCTCGACGATGCCGAGATCAAGTACTCGACCGTCCAGAACTGGTATCCGGGCGATGCCGAGGGCAAGGGCGGCATCTACAACTTCGTCACCAAGCGCGGCGATTGCCGGGGCAAGAACTCCAAGATCTCCTGGACGCAGGTCGAGACCGGTTCGGCGATCACCTGGAAGTATCCGTCCTGCATCCTGCGCGGCGACGGCTCGCGCGGCGAGTTCTACTCGATCGCGGTGTCGAACGGCGCCCAGCAGGTCGATTCCGGCACCAAGATGATCCATCTCGGCAAGAACACGACCTCGAAGATCATCGCCAAGGGCATCGCGGCCGGCAAGTCGGACTCGACCTATCGCGGCATGGTCTCGGCCCACCGCAAGGCGACGGGTGCGCGCAACTTCACGAACTGTGACTCGCTCCTGATCGGCGACCAGTGCGGCGCCCACACCATCCCCTATATCGAGGCCAAGACCGCGACCGCGGTTTTCGAGCACGAGGCCACCACCTCGAAGATCGGCGAGGACCAGATGTTCTACTGCCAGCAGCGCGGCCTCTCCGAGGAGGAGGCGGTGGCGCTGATCGTCAACGGCTTCGTCAAGGAGGTGCTGCAGCAGCTCCCGATGGAGTTCGCCGTCGAGGCGCAGAAGCTGATTACCATTTCCCTTGAAGGCTCCGTGGGCTGACGCCCGATCGTTTACGAGATGCCCGGGTCAAGCCCGGGCATGACGCCAGGACCAGGCGCGTCATGGTCGGGCCTGACCCGACCATCTCCTGCAGAATGGAACTCTGACCAATGCTCGAAATTCGCAACCTCGTCGTCAAGATCGCCGACGAAGACAAGCAGATCCTCAACGGCCTCAACCTCACCGTGAACGACGGCGAGGTCGCAGCCATCATGGGCCCCAACGGCTCCGGCAAGTCGACGCTGAGCTATGTCATCGCCGGCAAGGAGGACTATGAGGTCCTCGACGGCGAGATCCTGCTCAATGGCGAGAACGTGCTGGAGATGGAGGCCGACGCCCGCGCCGCCGCCGGCATCTTCCTCGCCTTCCAGTACCCGCTGGAGATCCCCGGCGTCGCCACCATGACCTTCCTGAAGGCGGCGATGAACGCCCAGCGCCGCGCCCGCGGCGAGGCCGAATTGCTGACGCCCGACTTCATCAAGGCCGTCAACGGCGCCGCCGACAAGCTCGGCATCGCCAAGGACATGCTGCGCCGGCCGCTCAATGTCGGCTTCTCCGGCGGCGAGAAGAAGCGCATGGAAATCCTCCAGATGGCGTTGCTCGCCCCGTCGATGTGCATCCTCGACGAGACCGATTCCGGCCTCGACATCGACGCGCTGCGCATCGTCGCCGAGGGCGTCAACGCGCTGCGCGACAAGAACCGCGGCTTCCTGGTCATCACCCACTACCAGCGCCTGCTCGACCACATCATCCCCGACACGGTCCACGTCATGTCGAAGGGCCGCATCGTGAAGACCGGCGGCAAGGAGCTGGCCCTCGAGCTCGAGAAGAGCGGCTACGCCGCTTATGTGGAGGCGGCCTGATGTCCGTCGTCACCCCGCTGAAGACGGCAGCCGAGCAGGCGCTGAGCGCACAGTTCGCCGCCGCCAAGGCTGAACTGCCCGGCGCCCTGCCGGTCCGCAAGCTGCGCGAGGACGCCTTCGCCGGTTTCGAGGTGCGCGGCCTGCCGCATCGCCGGCTGGAGACTTGGCGCTACACCGATCTGCGCGGCCTGCTGCGCGAGGCACGGCCGCTGGCCGAGAGCGCGACGATCAGTTCGGCGGTGCGCTCCCGCGTCGCGGCGTTGCCCGCCGGCGGCGTCCGGCTCGTCCTGGTCGACGGCGTCTTCGTGCCCGAACTGTCGACGCTGGAGGGCCTGCCCGAAGGTCTCGCGGTCCACAGCCTGGCCGATGCGCTGGTCTCCGGCCGCGATGACCTCGCCCGCATCCTCTCCGGCCCGGGCGTGGCCAGCACCGATGCCGGGCTGATGCTCAACACGGCGCTGATGCGCGACGGCGTCTTCGTCGAGATCGAAGCCGGCACGGAGCAGGCGCAGCCGCTGACCATTCTGTCCCTCGCCTCGGGCGAGGACGAGCGCGCGATCTTCCATCGCTCGGTCGTGCTGGCCGGTGCCGGTGCGAAGGCGACGATCGTCGAGATCGGCGAGAGCGTCGGCAGCGCCGCCTCGCAGATCAACGGCGCCATCGTCTTCGAGACCGGCGACGAGAGCGACGTGCAGCATGTTCGGGTGATCACGCGCCACGCTCCTGCGACCGTGCAGGTCCAGAGCCTGCTGGCGACCGTCGGCGGCCAGGCGAAGTTCGAATCCTTCGCGCTGGTCTGCAATGCCGGGACGCTGCGCCAGCAACATTTCGTCCGCTATGCCGGCGAGCATACCGAGATCGGCCTGCGCGGGGTGAACCTGCTCGGCGGCAGCGAGCATTCCGACGTGACGCTGGTGATGGACCATGAGGTGCCGCACGGCACCAGCCGCGAGATGTTCAAGTCGATCATCGGCGGCGAGGGCACTGGCGTCTTCCAGGGCAAGGTCATCGTGCGCCAGCACGCCCAGAAGACCGACGGCAACATGAAGAGCAATGCGCTCTTGCTGAACGACGGCGCGACCATGTTCAACAAGCCCGAGCTCGAGATCTTCGCCGACGACGTCGTCTGCGGCCATGGTGCCACCGTCGCCCAGATCGATGGCGAACAGCTCTTCTACCTGATGGCGCGCGGCCTGCCGCGGCCTCAGGCCGAGGCGCTGGTGCTGCAGGCCTTCGCCGGCGAGGCGGTCGAGTTCGTGCAGGACGAGGCGCTGCGCGAGATGGTCATGAGCGAGATCGAGGCCTGGCTCGGCGCGCGCGAAGCTTCCTCCGTGGTGAGTGCCGTCTGATGCCCTATGTCAATCTGCAGATCACCAAGGGCGCGACGCGGGCCCAGAAGGCCGAGATCGTCAAGGCCTTCACCGACACGCTGGTGCGCGTGCTGGGAAAGAACCCGCAGAACACCCATATCGTGATCCAGGAGATCGAGCGCGAGGATTGGGGTCATGCCGGCGAACTGGTCGCCGACAAGGCAGCTTTAGACAAGGCCCCGGCCTCGCCGGGAAAGGCTTGATGACATGAACGCGCCGGTGAAGCCCTACGACATCGAAGCGATCCGCCGGGATTTCCCGATCCTGTCGCGCGAGGTCTACGGCAAACCGCTCGTCTATCTCGACAACGCGGCCTCCGCCCAGAAGCCGGAGGTGGTGATCGAGGCGATGTCGCGGCTGATGCGCGAGGACTATGCCAACGTCCATCGCGGGCTGCACTATCTCGCCAACGCCTCGACCGAAGCCTATGAGGCGGCTCGCGAAAGTGCCCGCCGCTTCCTCAACGCCGCCCATCTTGAGGAGATCGTGTTCACGCGCTCCTCGACCGGCGCGCTCAACACCATCGCCTCCTCGCTCGGGCGCCATCTGCAGCTCGGCGAGGGCGACGAGATCATCCTCTCGATCCTGGAGCACCACTCCAACATCGTGCCCTGGCACTACTGGCGCGAGCGCCATGGCGCCGTGATCAAATGGGCGCCGGTCGACGAGGACGGCAACTTCCTCGTCGAGGAGTTCGAGAAGCTGATCTCGCCGCGGACCAAGGTGGTCTCGCTGACGCATATGTCGAATGCGATCGGCACCATCCTGCCGATTCCGGAGATCGCCGCGATCTGCCGCGCGCAGGGCCTCCCGCTGGTGGTCGACGGCAGCCAGGGCGCGGTACATCTGCCGGTCGACGTCCAGGCGCTGGGCTGCGACTTCTACTGCTTCACCGGCCACAAGACCTATGGGCCGACCGGCTCCGGCATCCTCTGGGGCAAGCGCGAATGGCTCGAGAAGCTGCCGCCCTATGAAGGCGGCGGCGAGATGATCGTCACCGTCACCGAAGACACGGTGACCTATAACGACCCGCCGCACCGCTTCGAGGCCGGCACGCCGGCCATCATCGAGGCGGTGGGCCTGGGCGCCGCGCTCGACTACATGATGGCGCTCGGCGCTGAGAACATCGCCGCGCATGAGGCGCGGCTCGGCACTTACGCGATGCAGCGTCTGGGCGAGATGAACTCGATCCGCATCTTCGGCAAGGCGAAGCAGAAGGGCGCGATCGTCGCCTTCGAGATGAAGGGCGCCCATGCCCATGACGTCGCCACCGTCATCGACCGGGCGGGGGTGGCGGTGCGCGCCGGCACCCATTGCACCATGCCGCTGATGGCCCGATATGGGGTGACGTCGACCTGCCGGGCCTCGTTTGGCCTCTACAACACGATGGACGAGGTCGACAGGCTCGTCGAAGCCCTGCAAAAGGCCGAAAGCCTGTTTGCCTGAGTAGGATTGCGATCATGACCGACACCGTCGCAGACGACATCAAGCCGAACGCGCCGACCATGGGCGCCGGCACGGCCCTGCCGCCGGAGGAGATCGACCGTCTCACCGACGACATCATCGCCGCGCTGAAGACGGTCTACGATCCCGAAATCCCCTCCGACATCTACGAACTGGGGCTGATCTACCGCGTCGACATCGCCGACGACCGCCATGTCGCCATCGACATGACGCTGACCGCGCCGGGCTGCCCCGTGGCGGGCGAGATGCCGGGCTGGGTCGAGAACGCGGTGTCGACCGTGAACGGCGTCTCCGGCGTCAGCGTCAACATGACCTTCGATCCGCCCTGGGACCAGTCGCGCATGTCCGACGAGGCGAGGGTCGCGCTCGACATGTGGTGAGGCTGGACGGCCCTCCAGAGGGCCGCCATAGTCCCGCCATGCGCTTCACGAAATGGGACTATGTCGCATTTCCCCTGCTCGCGGCCCTCGCGATCGGTGTCTTCTATGGTGCCTTGCGTCTGGTCGGTTTCTTCGGACTGGGAATCTTAGGCCTCGTCATCGGCTTCATCGCGGTGCGGATGGATCTGGAGCGCGATGCAGCAAGCTCTGAGCCGCGCGTGCTGGAAGAGCAGTTCAGGGCCCGCGACCGCATGTCTCGCGCTGAACGGGCTGATTTCCAGGCCGCTCAAAAGGCGAGGCTGAAGCCACTCTTCGTCGCGCAAGTCGTTGCGGCCGGGTTTGTCATCCTCGGTTTCGGCTTCCATTTTCTCTTCTGATCGAGCGGGCGTCAGACGGCAGCAGGCTACTCCTGCTTCGTCCTCGACCCATCCCGGTCGCGGCCATGACCGTTGCCGCTGGTCGCGTCGCCATCGCCCGACAGGACGACCGGGTTGGCGCTGGTGAGCCCATCCTTGTTGGGATCGGGTGTCCCTTCGCCGTACTGCCCCGCCGCATCCTGACGAATGCGCTCGGCTACAGCGCCGGAATCGGAATCATAGGGCGCGTGCGGCCCCGCTTGGTGGGGTGAATCCGGGCTCGGTCCCGGACGGTGCTGATCCTGCTCGCCGGGCTGGCCCGGACGCCGCGGCGTATCGGGGCCGGGATGGTGCTGGGTCTTCGCGTGGTTGGTCCGGTCGTGATCGCTCATGGCGCTGGTCCTTTTCGCTGTCGGAAGAGCAACCGGCGGGCGAGGGGGTCTGTTCCGCGCCCACGATCAGCGGCGGTGATCGAACGCATCTGCGAGTTTCATGATCGCGGCGGCGCGATCGGTGGCATCAAGCGTGTCAGGGCCGCGTCTCTCGCGGCGGGGAGACCATCATGCGCCGCTATGCCTATGAGACCGTCGACGTCTTCACGGAAACCCGCTTCGGCGGCAACCAGCTCGCGGTCTTCACCGATGCGCGCGGGTTGAGCGACGCCGAGATGCAGTCGCTCGCCGCCGAGATGAACTACAGCGAGACGACCTTCGTGCTGCCCCCTGCGGACCCCGCCAACACGGCGCGCGTGCGCATCTTCACCCGCACCCACGAGATGCCCTTCGCGGGCCATCCCAATGTCGGCACCGCCTTCGTGCTCGCCCGCCATGGCCGCGACAGCGGCGGCGTGCTGCGCTTCGAGGAGATCGCCGGCCTCGTCGAGGTCAAGGTCGCCAGCGACGCCGCCGGGGAGATTACGGGGGCGACCATCGCTGCGCCACAGCCGCTCTCGACGGGCGTGGAGCTGCCGGCCGAGGCGATCGCGGCCTGCGCCGGGCTGAAGCCCGACGATGTGCTCGTCGGCCGGCACAAGCCGATTCGCGCCTCGGTCGGCGTCTTCTTCGTGCTGGCTGAGGTGGCGCCCGAGGCGCTGGCGCGCGCCACGCCCGACCTTACCGCCTTCCGGGCGCTCCGCGACGCCACGCCCGGTCTGGAGGGGCGGCTCTCGCTCTTCCTCTATGTCCGCGATGGCCAGGCGATCCGCGCCCGCATGTTCGCGCCGATCAGCGGCACCTGGGAGGATCCGGCGACGGGCAGTGCCAGCGCGACGCTGGCGGCGCTGCTGCTCTCGCTCGACGGTGGCGACAGCGCGAGCTTCACCCTGACCCAGGGAGTCGAGATGGGCCGCCCGAGCCTGCTGCAGCTCACGGCGCGCCGCGACGCCGACGGCATCCGCGCCACCGTCGGCGGCTCCTGCGTGCCGGTGTTCCGGGGTGAGGCGCTGTTGTAGACCGTCATTGCGATGAGGCTTCGGCCGACGAAGCCATCCAGGCGACGTCGAGCAGCTCCTGGATGGCGTCGCTTCGCTCGCCATGACGGCGGAGAGCGTCAGGGCGTAAGCCCCAGCTCCGCCCGCGCCCGCTTGGTCAGCCCCGCCGCGACCGGTGGCTCTCGCGCAGATAGTCCTCCAGCGCCTCGTCGGGCATCGTCTCGTCGGTCAGGCGCTGGATCCAGCTCATGCCGCGCGAGGCGAGATAGGGCGCGGGGCGCAGGCCCGGCTGCTCCTTGAGGATGTCGAAGCTCGCCCAGGAGCATTTGAAGGTCACAGAGAGCGCCACGCCGTCATCCGTGCGGGCGATCGCGAAAACCTTGCCGCCGACCTTCCAGACATGGGCGCCGCCCCATTGCACGACGCTGCTGCTGGCTGGCAGGCCGGCGCAGAAGGCGTTGTAGCCGTCCAGCGTCATCGTTTACCCGTGTCGTCAGTAGCGCTCAGCGTCGATGCCATGCGTCGCGGCGGCGGCCCTGATCTGCGACCATGTCTCGTCGTCGAGCGGGATGCCGGCCGCGCTGCGCTCGATCCGCATGGCGCGCTCCTTCTCGCCCGGCGTCAGCACCGGATCGGCCACGTCCTGCGGCTTCGCCGCCCGCACGAAGGCGAGGTAGCTCTCGGTGCGCTCCTTGCGGAGGGCTTCGCTGGGCTCCAGCCTCGCGGGATCGATCAGGACACCGAACAGCGAATTGATGATCCAGCTCTTGGCCGGCTTCTGGTCGATGCGGGCCGCGCCCATCAGACCGGCCGAGAGCAACTCCGCGATCAGCGACAGGCCCGCGCCCTTGTGGTCGCCGAAGGGCAAAAGCGCACCGAGCGCCTCGCCCTGCGCGAGCGCATGCGGGAAGACGTGGCGCGGCTCTGTCGTCGGGCGGCCCTCGCCGTCGATGATGAAGCCCGGCGGCACGGCGACGCCCTTGTTGAGCGCGACGCGCGCCTTGCCATGCGCCATCCGGCTGGTCGCGAAGTCGAGGATGATCGGCTCGGCGCCGGGCACGGGAATCCCGATCGCATGCGGGTTGGTGCCGAAGCGCGCCTCCCTGGCGCCATGCGGCGCGACGATCGGCGGGCGCCCGGCGACATTGACCCAGAACAGCGAGATCAGCCCCTGCGCGGCGGCGGCCTCGGCATAATGGCCGATGCGGCCGATATGGTGGGCGTCGAGCAGGTTCAGGATCGCGACCCCGCCCGTCTTCGCCATCGCGGCCGCCTGCTCGACCGCATTGCGGGCGGCGGGCTGGCCGAGCGCGACGCCCGCATCGATGATCAGGAAGGGAGCCGCCTCGAGCCGCGTCGTCGGCTGCGCCTGCGGGGACAGGTTTCCGTCAGCCAGCGACTGGAAGTAGAGCGGCAGCATGCCGATGCCGTGGCTGTCATGCCCGCTGAGATTGGCCAGCACCAGATGCTCGGCGGTTTCGGCCGCGGCCTCCGCGCTCCAGCCGGCGGCGACGATCATGTCCTGGACGAGGGCGCGCAGCGATTGCGGGCTGTGGGTACGGTAAGCCATGGGAAGGATGTCGCCGGGGTGATGCCGAGGGAGGAGGCGTCACAGTGCATGGCGCAGACGGCCATGCAACATCCTGGGCGCGGCATCGCCCTGCGTGCCCACACCTCGACCTTTCCTTCGGCAATCCTTATGTAGGAGGGTGCAATCTTGCTTCATCGGGCCTTGAACCCGATTGGGGAGGGACGACGGATGTTTTCGATACCCGGCCTGAAGGTCGTTTCGCTGACGGATGCCGCCGCGGCGCGGATCCGCGAGATCATGGCGCAGTCGGATGGCGCGGAGCCGGCGCTGGGCCTGCGCGTCGGCGTCAAGAAGGGCGGCTGCGCCGGGATGGAATACACCTTCGAGGTCGCCCGCGAGGCCGCCAAGGGCGACGAAGTCGTCACCGAGAAGGGCGCGACGGTCATCGTCGACGGCAAGGCCGTGCTGTTCCTGCTCGGAACCGAACTCGATTTTCGGACGGACCGGTTCTCGTCGACCTTCGTCTTCAACAACCCCAACCAGGTCTCGGCCTGTGGTTGCGGCGAATCGGTCGAGATCAAGCCGCGCGCGGATACCGCAGCCGCCCATTGAGCGATCGGGCCGGGCCGATCCCGTCAGGCGACGCGGCTGGCGGCCTCGACCGCATCCTCGGTGACGGTGCGGTTGCGGCCGGCGCGCTTGGCGGCCAGCAGCGCCTGGTCGGCCCGCTCGGTCAGGGAGGCCGCCGTATCGCCGCGAGCATAGCTCGCCACGCCCAGCGAGATCGTGATGCGCCCGAGATTCTCGTTGGTCGAGCGCTTCACCAGTTCGCGCGTCAGCAGGGCCTGGCGCACCGTCTCGGCTCCGAACTTGCCCGCGATCAGGTCGGCATCGGGCAGGATGACGGCGAACTCCTCGCCGCCGAAGCGGGTGATGATCGCCTTGTCCTTGAACTTGTCTTTCATGGTGCGGGCGACGAGCCGCAGCACCTGGTCGCCCGTGAGGTGGCCATGGGCGTCGTTGAACTGCTTGAAGAAATCGATGTCGGCCATCACCAGCGCGAAGGGCTCGCGCCGCAGCGTCGCCTGATCGATCGACTTCTGCAGCATCTCCTCGAAATGGCGGCGGTTGGCGAGGCCCGTCAACGGATCGGTGAGCGCCTCGGCCCGCGTCGATTCAAGCGCCTCGCGCAGATTGCGGATCTCGTTGGAGCTGTCGCGCAGCTGCGCCTCGAGCTTGGTCTTGCGCGTGACCTCCTCGCGGGTGGACATCACCAGCGCCTCGACCCATTCGCGGAGCTTCTGGCGGTCGGCGGGCGCGGGCACGTCCTCTGACATGGCGCAGAGGCGCCCATGATAGCGCTCGCTCGAATCGAGCGCCTTGTCGACGAGCGCCATCAGCCCGTCGATCTCGCCCAGCACCTGCAGGCTGGTTCGCTCGGCATGGCGGGCCAGCCGCTCGGTACCGATGAAGCGGTCATAGAGCTGGTCGATGTCGGCGACGCCGACCTTGCCCTCGCTGCCCGTGATGATGGCCTGCATCGCCATGCTGATCGCCGGCATCTCGCCGCTGAGATGGGCGTACCAGACTTCGAAGGCGCGCGGATAGGTCGGTGAACCATGCTCGCGCATCGCCGCAACGACGCGTTCGGCGAGGTCGTCCGATGGGGAGAGGGGCAGTGCGTCGTCGCTCATGCCATCGACAATCCGAACGCGGAGCCCGCTCGCGGCCAAGGCCGCGGCAGCCTCGATTGAGAATCGAAGCGGGACATCCTGTCCGTCTCAACGGCGGCATGCGCCCGTCCGTGATTGCGACCTCGGCCGCCTCCACAAGTTGACCTTAGGCGAGGCAGGTTAAAATGCCGTTGACCCGGGGCGCCTCAGCCGACGCGGACAGGCCGCATCAGAAACGCGGGAACATGGTCGCCCAAACCCTTGACCTTGGGGCCGTCATCGTCGTCGCGGCGACGCGTCTCGGGGCGCGGAGACCGGCCCTCGGTGGCCTTGACCGGCTTGGCGGCGATGCTCTCCGGCGCGCGCTCGGGACGCGCGGCGGGGGCCTCGGCGCGAGCCTTGCCGCGGGCCGGTGCCTCGGCCGCGCCGTCGCCACGGATCTTGGTCCGCGTCGGGCCGTCGGTCGCACCGCGCCGGCGCGGTGCCACAACCTCATCCTCCGAGGCCGTGCGCTCGACCCGGATCGGGCGCGGAGCCGTTTCCGGCTCTGCCGCCCGCGGGCCACGTTCGGGGCGGCCGCGTCCACGCTCGCCACCGCGCCCGCGACGCTCGTCGCCCCGGCCGCCGCGACTCGGGCGTTCCTCGCGCGGCGCGCCCGGCGGCAGCGCGTCGAGGCCACGGCCTTCCTCCCAGGAGATGCCCTGGCCCATCAGCTTCTCGATCGCCGCGACGAGCTTCTCGTCATGCTTCGTCACGATGGTGAAGGAAGCACCCTCGCGGCCGGCGCGGCCGGTGCGGCCGATGCGGTGGACGTAATCCTCGGCATGGGTCGGGACGTCGTAGTTGAAGACGTGGCTGACGGCGGGAATGTCGAGCCCGCGCGCCGCCACGTCGCTGGCGACCAGGATCGGCATCTCGCCGGTGCGGAAGGATTCGAGCGCCGCCATGCGGGCGTACTGGTCCATGTCGCCATGCAGCGAAACGGCGGGAAAGCCATGCTTCTGCAGGGACTTGTGCAGCGTTGCGACATCGCGCTTGCGGTTGCAGAAGACGATCGCGTTCTGCAGGTCCTTGGCCTCGTTGATCAGCTTGCGCAGCGTCTCGCGCTTTTCGAAATCCTGGCCGTTGGAGGCGATCAGCCGCTGGGTGATCGTGGTCGCCGCGGTCGCGGGGCGCGAAACCTCGACGCGCACCGGATTGTGCAGGAACTGCTCGCTGATGCGCGTGATCTCGGGCGGCATCGTCGCGGTGAAGAACAGCGTCTGGCGCGTGAAGGGAACGAGTTTACAAACCCGCTCGATGTCCGGGATGAAGCCCATGTCGAGCATGCGGTCGGCCTCGTCGATGACGAGCAGTTCGACGCCGGTGAGCAGAAGCTTGCCACGCTCGACATGGTCGAGCAGGCGGCCGGGCGTCGCGATCAGCACGTCGACGCCGCGCGTGATCTTCGCGTCCTGGTCGCCAAAGGAAACGCCGCCGATCAGCAGCGCGACCGAGAGCTTCTGGTTGACGCCGTAGCGGGTGAAGTTCTCCTCGACCTGCGCGGCGAGCTCGCGCGTCGGCTCGAGGATCAGCGTGCGCGGCATCCGGGCACGGGCGCGACCGTTCTCGAGGATCGTCAGCATCGGCAGGGTGAAGGCGGCGGTCTTGCCGGTTCCGGTCTGGGCGATGCCGAGCACGTCGCGGCGGGCCAGCACATGCGGGATGGCCTGGGCCTGGATCGGGGTCGGGGTGTTGTAGCCTGCGGTCGTGACGGCTGTCAGAACCTTTTCACTCAGGCCGAGTTCGGCGAAAGACATCGATGGTTGCGCTTCTTCAAGGGTCGGTGACACGTGGCGGGATGACCGACTCGACCGCGACGGTGGCGCGACTTCTTGTTCCAGCGCGCCTTCGGACCCGTGTGCAATGCAGAAAAAACACGGCAAAGTCAACAATCTAGCGCCTCAGGAGGCTGAAGACCGATGACCGAACCGCTCGTGCTGATCCCAGGGCTGAGTTGCGATGCCCGCCTCTATGCGCCGCAATGGCCCGCATTGGCGCCGGGGCGCCCGATTCTGGTGGCACAGCACGATCGCGACGAGAGCCTGGGCGCCATCGTCGAGCGGCTGCTCGCGGCAGCGCCCGCACGCTTCGCCCTCTGTGGCCTGTCGATGGGCGGTTACACCGCCTTCGAGGTGATGCGTCGCGCTCCCGAACGCGTGACGCGTCTGGCTCTGCTCGACACCAGCGCCAAGCCCGCCACGCCCGAAACCAACGCCCCGCGCGAGCAGATGATCGCGCTGGCGCAGAAGGGCGCCTTCGACAACGTCACGACGCTGCTCTGGCAGCGGCTGGTGGCGCCCGCGCGGCTCTCCGACGAGGCGCTGCGCCTCGAGGTCCGGGCGATGGCCGAGGCGGTCGGCGCGGATGGCTTCGTGCGCCAGCAGCGCGCGATCATGGCGCGTCCGGACTCGCGGCCGGGGCTGGGGGCGATCGGCGTCCCCACGCTGGTTCTCGTCGGCGAGGAGGACCTGATTACGCCGCCTTCGGAAGCCCGGGAGATCGCGGCCGGGATCGGTGCCGCCGCGCGCCTGGTCACGCTGCCCGGCTGCGGGCATCTGGCGACGCTCGAGCAGCCGGAGGCCGTCACGCGCGCCCTGCTGGCCTGGTTGGGCTGAGCCTCAGCGGGGCAGGACGCAAGGGTCGAGCTTCGTCTCGGCGGCCGCCTTGCGCAGCGAGCCGGTCGTCATGGGGTCCGCCGGCCGGCCGCCGGAAGCCGCCGCCGCCACCTGCGCCAGGCGCTCGCGGTCGAAATGGGCGGTCTGGTTCGAGATGACGTTGGCGGCGATGACCGAGAGGAAGGCGATCGCCGCCCCGGCCTTCGCAAGGTCGGCGACCAGCGTCCCGCGCTCGTTGCGCCAGAACAGTGTGATGAGCCGCATGTGGGCCTCCCCAGCGCCGACGCAGCTTCGCGCCCGGCGGGAACGACTTTGCGGCAGCAGCCGTAAAAAGACGGTTAGCGAAGCGTTGGCGCGACAGGTCGGATTGTCGGCATCGCATCGGCCTCGGCCGGGGCTCCCGCCAGCGCGGCCCGCTGCTCGCGGAACAGGCTGCGCAGGGCGGCGGCCACCGCGGCGACCGCCGGGCGTTGCCGCGAGACCTCATGCGTCACGAGGAAGATCTCGTCCGCGGTCCGGTCCGGTGGCGGGGCCAGCCGTCTAAGCGTTTCGTCGGCGTCGCCCATGAAGCAGGGCACCATCGAAACGGCCCCGGAGGCGCGCACGCTCTCGTAACGCGCCGCCGAATCGCCGACGCGCGCGGCGATGGGCCGTCCGGCGGCGAAGGCGAGGATGTGCTCGTCGATGCGCGAGGAGGTCTCTCGGCTGACCGAGATGATCGGCGCCGTCAGCGGATCGACGTCGCGGCGAACATAGAGCGCCTGCACCAGCCGGCCGATCTTCTGGGCGAAATGGCCGGGCTCGTCGGGAACGCGGCTCATCCGGATCGCGATGTCGGCGTCGCCGCGGGCGAGGTCGAGCCGTTGCCGGGTGCTGATGATCACGATCTCGACGCCGCCGGCCGCTGCGGAGAGGGCGGTGGCGTGCTTCGTCAGCATCAGGCTGATCGAGGTCGTCGCCGTCACCCGGACCGGCGCATCCGCACGGACACGCAAGCCGCGCGCCCGGCTCGCGAAACGCTCGGCAGCTACCGCGACGTGGTCCGCCTCGCTGGCGAGAGCAGCGCCCGCCTCGGTCGGGATCAGGCGGTTGGCGCCCCGCCGGAACAGCAGCAGACCGAGATCCCGCTCGAGGATCTTGAGCCGGCGAGCGATCGTCGCCTCGCTCAGGTGGAGCCGGACCGCTGCCAGGGCCAGCGACCCGCATTCGGCGATGGCGTGGAAGATCCGCAGATCGTCCCAGCCGGGCGCCACCAGATCGCCGTCGCGTCGAGATGCAGCGGGAGGAGGGCGCCCCATCGGATCAGCGGCCCGTCGCCGAAAGGCCGTTCGCACAAGCGCTTGTCGGCGGTTCCGGAGAGATCATGGCAGAGCGGCGCTGGGCGGGAGGGCGTGTCATGAGGCATGCGGCCAACATGCGCGCCATGCCCCGCCTGCGCAGCCCGACAGCTTTGCCGGCCAACCCCGCAACAATGCGGGGCTGGCGGGGGGCGCTGGAGCGGGCCGCCGCGATCACAGGTCGATCAGCTCCCCGGCGAAGGCCGCCCGCTCCTGGATGAAGAGGAAGCGCGCTTCCGGCTTGTTGCCCATCAGCCGCTCGACCGTGTCGGAGGTCTCCTCGCGGGTCTCGTGATCGACCATGACCTTGAGCAGGATCCGCTTGGCCGGGTCCATCGTGGTTTCCTTGAGCTCGGCCGGCATCATCTCGCCGAGGCCTTTGAAGCGGCCGATCTCGGGCTTCTTGCCCTTGAAGACGCTGGCGATGAGCTCGTCCTTGTGGGCGTCGTCGCGGGCATAGACGGATTTGCCGCCAAGGCGCAGGCGATAGAGCGGCGGGATCGAGAGATAGAGGTGTCCCTTCTCGATCAGCCGCGGCATCTGGCGCCAGAAGAAGGTCACCAGCAGCGAGGCGATGTGCGCGCCGTCGACATCGGCGTCGGTCATCACGATGACCTTCTCATAGCGCAGATCGTCCTCGCGGAACTGGCTGCCGATGCCGCAGCCGAGCGCCAGGATCAGGTCGGCGAGTTGCTGGTTCGCATTCAGCTTCTCGCGGGTGGCGTTGGCGACGTTGAGGATCTTGCCGCGCAGCGGCAGGATCGCCTGGGTGGCGCGGTTGCGCGCCTGCTTGGCCGAGCCGCCGGCCGAATCGCCCTCGACGATGAAGAGCTCGGAGCCCGCCGCGCCGGCATTCGAGCAGTCGGCGAGCTTGCCGGGCAGCCTGAGCTTGCGGGTCGCGGTCTTGCGCGACACCTCCTTCTCGAGCCGGCGGCGCAGGCGCTCCTCGGCCCGGTCGACCGACCAGTCGAGCAGTTTCAGCGCCTGTTGCGGCGCCTGGGCGAGCCAGTGGTCGAAGGCGTCGCGCACGGCGTTCTCGACGATGCGCGCGGCCTCCAGCGTCGCCAGCTTGTCCTTGGTCTGGCCCTGGAACTCCGGCTCGCGGATGAAGACCGAGAGCATGGCCGCGCAGGTCGCCATCACGTCGTCGGCGGTGACCTGCGCCATGCGCTTCGACTGGCCGATGCGCTCGGCATGGTCGCGCAGGCCGCGCAGCAGCGCGATCCGCAGGCCGGATTCATGCGTGCCGCCCTCGGGCGTCGGGATGGTGTTGCAGTAGGAGGAGGAGAAGCCGTCCTCGCCCGTCGCCAGCCAGGCGATCGCCCATTCCAGCGAGCCGTGGCTGCCGTCCTTGGTGATCTTGCCGGAGAAGATCGGCTCGGCCACGAGGTCCTTGCCCTCGATCTCGCGGGCCAGATAGTCGCGCAGGCCGCCGGGGAACTTGAAGACGGCTTCGGCGGCGACGTCGCCCTCCGGCTTGAGCAGCCCGGGCGCGCAGCGCCAGCGGATCTCGACGCCGCCGAACAGATAGGCTTTCGAGCGGGCCATGCGGAACAGCCGCGCCGGCACGAACTGCGCGCCTTCGCCGAAGATCTGTGCGTCGGCATGGAAGCGCACCCGCGTGCCGCGGCGGTTGGCGACGGGGCCGACCGTCTCCAGCGGCCCCTGCGGCAGGCCGCGCGAGAACACCTGGCGGTAGAGCATCTTCCCGCGGGCGACCTCGACCTCGAGCCGGTCGGAGAGCGCATTGACGACGGAGACGCCGACGCCGTGCAGGCCGCCGGAGGTCTCATAGGCCTTGGAGTCGAACTTTCCGCCGGCATGCAGCGTGGTCATGATGACCTCGAGCGCCGACTTGCCGGGAAATTTCGGGTGCGGATCGACCGGGATGCCGCGACCATTGTCGGTCACCGCGATCGAGCCATCCTCCAACAGCTCGACATCGATGAAGCTGGCATGGCCCGCCACGGCCTCGTCCATGGCATTGTCGATCACCTCGGCGAAGAGGTGATGCAGCGCACGCTCGTCGGTGCCGCCGATATACATGCCGGGCCGCCGGCGCACCGGCTCCAGCCCCTCCAGCACCTCGATCGCGGAGGCGTCGTAGCCCGCCTCGGACAGGGTTCCGTTGCGCGGAGGCGCCGCCGCGGCCGGCTGCTGGCGTACGGGGGCGGCCGATAGGGCTTGCGCCGCGGCGGTGCGCGCCGGCTTCGCAGCCGCAGGCGGGGCCATGGGGGCCGGGTCGCCGGGCTGGCCGCCGAAAAGATCGCCGTTGTCCACCATGGTCCGCCTGAAAGTCCCCGATTCGCGACGTTCCATCATAGCCCAGATGGGTCGCCGACGCGTCCGGCCCCTGTCCTACAGCGATGCCGCCGCGCTGGGAACCGGCCTGTTCAAGGCGCGTTAAGGCCCGGTCGGCCATGATCGCCGGAATGCGACAGGCGGGCCGCTGCGGCGGCTGCGACATTGGCGCTGAAGTGAGGGGGAACGGTATGGCCCACAGGGACACGCACATCACGATGGCGGGGCTGGAGCGGGCGGCGCGCTGTGCCGGCGAAGCCTTCGGCCATGACGAGGTCGCCGGCTATGGCGACGCGGCCTTCCAGTCCGGCTGGCGGGCGCGGCTGACCGCGGGATTCTCGGCCATGCTCGGCCGTCTGGTGCCCGGCGCCCGCTGACCACGAGCCGAGCCGGATCGCGCAGCCACGGCAAAACATCAACCTTTTCGCCCTAGGGTGCGAGCGGAAAGGTGTCCTGCCCATGCGTTGCGTCATCGTCAGCGATTTCGGTGCCGTCAATGGCGGCGCCGCCAAGGTGGCCCTCGAGAGCGCGCGCGGCCTGGCCGAGGCCGGCGTCGATGTCGTCTTCGCCTGTGCGATCGGTCCCGTCTCGCCCCGGCTCGATCATCCCCGCATCGACGTCCAGCGCTTCGAGGGCGAGGAGATCTGGAAGGTCGGGGGCCGCATCGCCGCCGCCCGGCAGGGCATCTGGAACGCCGCGGCCCACGCCTTCCTGACGGCGCTGCTCGCGCGCCAGCCGGCCGGGACGATCGTCCATCTGCATCAGTGGACCAAGGCCTTCAGTCCGGCCGCCATCGCAGCCGCGGGCGAGAGCGGACTGCCGATCGCGATCACCATGCACGACTATTTCTCGTTCTGCCCCACCGGCGGCTATTTCGACTTCAAGGCGGGAGCGCCTTGCGCACGCCGGCCGATGTCGGGCGGCTGCATGGCGGCGAATTGCGACCGCGAGAGCTATGCCCACAAGCTCGTCCGCGTCGCCCGGCAATGGCGCTCCGACGAGGCGCTGCGGGCGCTCACCCAGCCGCTCTTCATCCATGTCAGCGATTTCGCGCGCGACGTCGCCCGCGCGTTCCTGCCCCGGCAGGCCCGCCATGTGGTGGTCGAGAACATGATGGAGGCCCAGAAGCGGCCGCCCGCCGAGGTCGCCGGCAACCGGCACGCGCTCTTTCTCGGGCGCTTCACCCAGGAGAAGGCCGGCGACGTCCTGGCCCGGGCGGCGCAGGAGGCGGGGATGCCGGTGCGCTTCGTCGGCGAGGGACCGCTGCGCGCCGAGATCTTGAAGGCCAATCCCGCCGCCGATTTCGGCGCCTGGCTTCCCGCCGAGCGCGTCTTCGAAGAGATCGAGCGCGCCCGCTGCCTCGTCCTGCCCTCGCTCTGGTACGAGCCCGGGCCGCTGGTCGTGGCCGAGGCCCGCTCACGCGGCGTCCCGGTCGTGCTCGCCCGCACGACCGGGCCGGCCGGCTGGATCCGCGACGGCGAGGACGGGCTGCTCGTCGATGGCGGGGATGTCGCGGGTCTGGCGGCCGCGCTCGCGCAGCTTCAGGACGACGACACGGCGCGTCGCTTGGGGGAGGCCGCCTATCGGCGCTACTGGGCCGACCCGCTGACGGTCGAGCGCCATGTCGCGCGCACCATCGCCGCCTATGAGACGCTGGCCCACGCACCGCAGGCCGCCAGCGCCGCGGGCTAGGGCTCCGGAATCTGCGGTTCCGCTAAGGCCGCCGCGCATGCCCGAGTCAAAAAACAGCCGGGGTGTCGCCACCCCGGCTGCAAAGGTGGACCGCGAACGGCGGTCGGGAGGAAGCTCGCGGCCGGCCGCTCGGGCCGGCCGAAATCCTCAGTAGGAGTAGTACATCGCGAACTCGACCGGATGCGGCGTCATCTCGAAGCGCGCCACGTCCTGCATCTTCAGCTCGATGTAGCTCTCGATGAAGTCGTCGTTGAAGACGCCGCCGGCCTTGAGATAGGCGTTGTCCTTCTTGAGCGCCTCCAGCGCCTCGCGCAGCGAACCGCAGACCGTCGGGATCTTCTTCAGCTCGCGCGGCGGCAGGTCGTAGAGATCCTTGTCCATGGCCGGGCCCGGATCGATCTTGTTGATGATGCCATCGAGGCCGGCCATCAGCATCGCGGCGAAGGCGAGATAGGGGTTCGCCATCGGATCGGGGAAGCGGACCTCGACGCGCTTGGCCTTCGGCGAGGTCGTCCACGGAATACGGCAGGACGCCGAGCGGTTGCGGGCCGAATAGGCCAGCAGCACCGGTGCCTCATAGCCCGGGACCAGACGCTTGTAGGAGTTGGTCGACGGGTTGGTGAAGGCGTTCAGCGACTTGGCGTGCTTGATGATGCCGCCGATGTACCAGAGGCACTCCTGCGACAGGTCGGCATACTTGTTGCCGGCCATGATCGGCTTGCCGTTCTTCCAGATCGACTGGTGAACGTGCATGCCCGAGCCGTTGTCGCCATAGATCGGCTTCGGCATGAAGGTCGCGGTCTTGCCGTAGCTCTGCGCGACGTTGTGGATGGCGTATTTGTAGACCTGCATCTGGTCGGCCATCAGCGTCAGCGTGTCGAACTTCATGCCGAGCTCGTGCTGGGCCGAAGCGACCTCGTGATGGTGCTTCTCGACCTTGACGCCCATGGCCGCCATGGCCGCGAGCATCTCGCCGCGCATGTCCTGCGCCGAGTCCTGCGGCGGGACGGGGAAGTAGCCGCCCTTGGTCGCGATGCGGTGGCCGAGATTGCCGCCCTCATACTCGGTCATGCCGTTGATCGGCAGCTCGACGTTGTCGAGCTTGAAGCCGGTGTTGTACGGGTCGGCGGCGATCTTGACGTCGTCGAAGACGAAGAACTCGGCCTCGGGACCGACATAGATGGCGTCGCCGATGCCGGTCGACTTCAGATAGGCCTCGGCCTTCTTGGCCATGCCGCGCGGGTCGCGGCCATAGGGCTCGCCGGTGGCCGGCTCGAGCACGTCGCAGGTGATGACCATCGTGGCCGCCGAGAAGAACGGATCCATCACGGCCGTCGTCGGGTCGGGCATCAGCAGCATGTCGGACTCGTTGATCGCCTTCCAGCCGGCGATCGAGGAGCCGTCGAACATCGTGCCCTCGGCGAAGATGTCCTCGTCGATCATCGTGACGTCGAACGTCACATGCTGCCACTTGCCGCGCGGGTCGGTGAAGCGGAAGTCGACATATTTGACGTCGTTGTCCTTGATCGCCTTGAGGACATCCTTGGCGTTCTTCATCTCAGCATTCCTCTTGTGGTCGTTTCTCAACTCATTCGGCCCTTGGGTCTCTCAGACCTCCGGGCCACCGAACGCGCGGGTCGGGATGAGCCCTCAGATCGCGTCTGCGCCGGTTTCTCCGGTGCGGATGCGGATCGCCCCCTCCACCGTCGATACAAAAATCTTGCCATCGCCGATGCGGCCGGTCTGGGCCGCCTTCATGATGGCCTCGATGGCGCCGTCGACCATCTCGTCGGCCAGCACGATCTCGATTTTGACCTTCGGCAGGAAGTCGACGACGTATTCGGCGCCGCGATAGAGTTCGGTGTGGCCCTTCTGCCGTCCGAAGCCCTTGGCCTCGAGAACGGTGATGCCCTGCAGGCCGACCTCCTGAAGCGCCTCCTTCACCTCGTCCAGCTTGAACGGCTTGATGATCGCTTCGATCTTCTTCATGCGCGGACCGGCCTCCCTTGCGCCGAACTCGACCCCGGCAGGACGCCGGAACCCTCTGCCACCGTCGTCCGGCCCGCCGGGGCCAGCCCGGGCCGGCAGGCTCGGACCGGCCCGGCGGGGCCGACGGCAACATCCTCAACTCTGCTCATAGCATCGGCGCCTGTCTCTCGCTACGCGGAGCCCTCCCGACGGATGCGCGATCATGGGGCAGAAAACAGATGATAAAATAGGCAAATGATCAATAGATAGTCATAAGCTCTTCCCGGCCTCGGCCTTGCCGCGGTGTCGGTGCTGCCGGATGATGCGCCGATGACGCACACCGCGCTCCATGATCTCGCTCTGCTCGACGTCGCCGGGATGGCAGCGGCCGATCGCATCGCCATCGCGGCCGGCACGCCCGGTGCCGTCCTGATGGAGCGGGCCGGCAAGGCGGTGGCCGACGCCGTCGATCGCCGGACACCGCCGGGCGCGCGCATCCTGGTGCTCTGCGGGCCCGGCAACAATGGCGGCGACGGCTTCGTTGCGGCGCGCCTGCTGGCGCGGCGGGGGCGGCCCGTGACGCTGGCCCTGCTGGGAGACCGGGCGAAGCTCTCCGGCGAAGCGGCCGCGATGGCGGCGGCCTGGAGCGGGTCGGTGGAGACGCCGGATTCGGTCCAGCCGCAGGCCCATGGGCTGATCGTCGATGCGCTGTTCGGCGCCGGGCTGAACCGACCGCTCGACGGGGAGGCGGCGGCGCTGGTCTCGTCGATCAATGCGGCCCAGCGGCCGGTCGTGGCGGTCGATGTCCCCAGCGGCCTCTCCGGCGACACGGGATGCGCCACTGGCCCCGTCGTCGCGGCGACCGAGACGGTCACCTTCTTCCGGCTGAAGCCCGGGCATCTGCTCTGGCCGGGCCGCAGCCTCTGCGGCACGGTCACGCTGGCCGACATCGGCATCGACCCGGCGCTCGTCTTCACCCCGGAGGCGCCGCCCGTCCTGTTTGTCAATGCGGCGCCGCTCTGGCGCGAATCCTGGCCATGTCACGCACCCGACACGCACAAATATCGCCGTGGCGCGGTGCTCGTGGTCGCCGGCGGGCTCGCCGGAGTCGGCGCGCCGCGCCTGGGCGCCGTCGCCGCGCTGCGGCTCGGAGGGGGGCTGGTGACGATCGCCTGCCGTTCCGAGGCGCTGGCGGCTCACGCCGCCCGCGGCCCCGATGCGCTGATGCAGCGCGCGATCGATGACAGGGAACAGCTTTCGCTGCTGCTGGCCGAGCGTCGTCTCTCGGCCGTGCTGATCGGTCCTGCGCTCGGGCTCGACGCCGCGGCGCGCGATGCGGTGATGACGGTGCTTCGGAGCGACGTCCCCTGCGTGCTCGATGCGGATGCGCTGACCCTGCTCGTGGCGTCCGGCGCGGGTCTGCCGCATCTCCTGGGTCGGCGGAAGGGCGCCTGCGTGCTGACCCCGCATGAGGGGGAGTTCCAGCGGCTGTTCTCCGCGACTCCCGGAATCGGCGCGGCACCGTCAAAGCTGGAGCGGGCGCGGCGGGCTGCAGCCCATGCGCAGGCGGTCGTGGTGCTGAAGGGCATCGATACGGTCGTCGCCGGGCCCGATGGTCGCGCCGCCATCAACACGACGGGTCACCCGGCCCTGGCGACGGCGGGATCGGGCGATGTGCTCGGCGGTGCGATCGCCGGGCTGCTGGCGCAGGGCATGCCGGCCTTCGAGGCGGCCTGTGCTGCCGTTTGGCTGCATGGCCGGGCCGGAGAGGCGCTCGGGCGGGGACTGATCGCCGACGACCTGCCGGCCGCGCTCGGACGCCTCGCCGGCGAGATCGACCGGGACAAGACGTAAAAAACGCCCGCCGTCCGGGTGGACGGCGGGCGCCTCAAGCTTGGGCCGGATCAGGTGTTGGAGTAGGTCACCGCCGGGGCGGCATTGAGCTGATCCTTGGTCATGTTGATCTTGCCGTGGTCCGGATACATCTGGTCCATCGGCGCCGTGGCGGCCGTTCCGGCCGTCCCGGTGGCACGCGGCGCGGTGGCGGCAGTGCCGGCCGCGCCGGGCGCTGCGGTCCCCGCATTCGTTGCGGTGCTCGTGCCGGTCGCGGCGGTGCCCGTGGCGGTCGCCGCCATCGGCTGCATGCTCCAGTTGACCTCCTCGAACTTCACCGCGACGTCCTTGGCGCCGATGCCGAGGAAACCGCCGACGCCGACGGTCACGCCGGTGATCTTGCCGGAACTGTCGATCAGCACTTCGGTGACGTCACCGACCTTCTGGTTGTCGGGACCGTAGATGTCGACGCCCATCAGCTTGGAGGCGCGCCAGTTGCCGCGCATCGCCTGATTCTGCGGCGCGAGCGTCGCCTGCGCGCCGGAAGCGGCGGGAGCCGCGGTCGAGGGGGCCATCGTGGAATTCGGAGCGGTATTGGGCGCAGCCGGAGCGGGCGCAGCGGTCTGGGCGATGGCGGTGGCGCTCATCAGCGCGAAAGCCAGCGAGGTCGCGGCGAGGTGATGCTTGAACATGGTGTCCTCCTTCAGTCAGTCGGGGGTCGTCCGCCTTGCGACGGTCTGCCTCATCAACACGCGCGGCCCGCGATTGTTCACGCTCTCGCCAAAAAATCGGCTCCGGACCGACCGGCAAGGGTCCGCCCCGCCTGCCGCCGACGGCGCATGGGGAGCTTGCGGCGAATGTTCCGGAACTCCGGGCGAACCCGGCGGGTTTGGCGTTCGACAGAGGCTTGGCCCATCGGCACAAGCCCCATCAGCAAAGGACTGGCGATGAGCGACGTTCCGGTGACCATCATGCTGGGCCAGCGGGAGCAGGCCGCGCTCGCGAGCTACAGAAGAGACCACGATCCTGCGGCCACGCTCGCCGACGCCGCCCGAGCCATCATCGCCGCCTGGGGCGAAGGCGGAGGCGCTCCTCGCAATGAGAACGCCACGGTCGATGAAGGCCTGCGGCCGGAGCAACTGAACGCCAGCAACGACATCTGACCATGCTCGCGATTGGATGCCGGGAAGCGATGCCAGCCGGTCAGGAGGGCTCGCGCCAACCCGAGGCGTCGTCATGCCGCCGATCCCAGGCGGCGATCGCCTCGACCAGCGCCGCACGCTCGCGCTCTTCGGTTTCGCCGCGGCTCGAAGCGTCCAGAGCGGCGATCCGGCGGGTCGCGGATTCGTAATCATCGAGCGTCTCGATCCGGATCCGCGGCTGGTCCGGCTCGCCGCAATGGGCTGAATGGTCCACCGACACGCGCATCGTCATCCTCCGCTGCTCGTCTCCCGAACTACCCCTGAGGGCGCTCCATGTTCCCGCTGCCATGGCCCATGGAGCGGATGGAGCGCCCGGGACCCGACTGGCTTTAAGGATTCCTCAAAAGGTCACGCGGCCTGATGATCGGCAGGCGGCACCGATAGTCCGGGGCCGGGCAGGGACCTCACCATGACTCGCACGCTCGCCATGGGAACTGCCGTCGCGATGATCGGCGGGGTGCTCTGCGTCACGCTCGGCCCGGCGCCGGCCCAGGCCTTCTGGTCGCGCGGGCAGGTCTCGATGTGTGCCGATGCGACGACGGAGCGCGAGCGCATCCGCCATCGCTGCCACGAACTCGGTGGCTATGCCGATCCGGGCTGGCCGGCGCTGGGACTGGGGGGCGGCGGCGGACGCTATCAGGTCCCTCACCCCAGCCTTCCCCCCGGCCATCGGCCGCCGACGCGCCGGCTCGGCTGAGGGCGAGGCGCGGCTGCCTCTTCAGGGAGCAGAGATTCCTGATGTCGGGATCGTGGTGAGCGGGGAGGGGATCGAACCCTCGACCACATGATTAAAAGTCACGTGCTCTACCACTGAGCTACCCGCCCTCACGGGCGCTGACATACGGATGCCCCGGCTGCGGGTCAACATTGTTCCGCCCGGCCTTTCCATGTCAGAAGCGCGGCAATGCGGCGCGGCGGCCGGTGGCTGGCACCTCGGGCGGTGCGGATTTGGGACGGCGACGGAATGAGCGGTGCGGAGCGATCGCAGGCGACGGCCGCCTGGACACGCTGGACGGTCGGGTTCTTCGGCACCGCTGCGGCGACGCTGTTCGTCCTGTGGGGCTTCGTCGCGGCGCTCGATCCCTTCGGGCTGCGCGTCGCCAGCGGGCAGGCGCCGCGCCCGATCATGGATATCAACCAGCGCTTCATGTACCCGCAGCTCGTCCGCTCCGGACGCTTCGATTCGGCCGTGTTCGGCACCTCCACCATGCGCCTGCTCGATCCCGCCGCGCTGTCGGACGGCATCGGCGGGCGCTTCGTCAATCTTGGGATGAACGCCGCGACGCCCTGGGAGCAGGTCCAGATGGCGGAGCTGTTCGCACGCCAGGTGGCCGCGCCCCGCACCGTGCTCTGGGGCATCGATTCGACCTGGTGCGAAGCCGATGCGACGGAGCCGGCCAAGCGGCTGACGCCGCGGCCCTTCCCGCCCTGGCTTTATGACGGCGTCGGCTGGCGCGACTGGCCGGAGCTGATGAACCTGACCACGCTCGAGATCGCGGCGCGACTGTTCGCGCACCACCTCGGCCTGATGCCGGAGCGGATCCGCGGCGACGGCTACGAGGTCTTCACCCCGCCTGAAGAGCTGTACGATCTCGCCCGTGCCCGGATGCATCTCTATGCCGACCGGGGCGGCGTCGCGCCCGACCCGGCGCCGATCGTGCCGCCGGAGCCCGTCTCGGCCGAGGCACGGGCGCAGTGGCGCTTCCCGGCGCTGGCCTGGCTCGACGGGTCGCTCGCCCGTCTGCCGTCGTCGACGCGGGTGCTGTTCGTGCTGCCGCCGGCCCATTATGCGATGATGCCGCGCGAGGGCTCCGCGGCGGGGCAGCGCTACGCCGCCTGCAAGCAGGGTCTCGCTGCCGTGGCCACCCGCCGCGGCGCGACCGTGGTCGACTATGCGCTGACCTCGCCGATCACACGGCGCGACGACAACTACTGGGATCGGGTGCATTACCGCCTGCCGATCGCGCGGCGCCTGGAGGCCGATCTCGTGGCTGTGGCAAACGGCACGGCCCCGCTGGCCGACGGAGCGGCCGTGGTGACGTTGCCGCGTTAACCGGTCGGAAACCAAGGCGCCCTAACGCTGAGGCCATGGTCATCCGTCGCGGCGTCCGATCCGTCCTCATCACCCTCGCGCTCTACCTCGTGTCGGGTGCGGCGGTCAGCTATTTCATGTTCCATGCGCAGCACGGCTCGCGCGGCCTGGATGCCCGCGACACGCTGAAGGATTCGCTGCGCGAGATGGAGACCGAACTCGCTACGCTGGCCACCGAGCGCAAGCTCTGGGAGAGCCGGCTCGCGCTCGTGCGCGACGAGGCCGTCGACCGCGACGTGCTGGAGGAGCGGGCCCGTGACAGCCTCGGCCGCGTCCACAAGAACGACGTCATCCTGATGGGCCGCTGAGGCGGGGCGTCGACGCCGGCAAATAGTCCCGGACGTATCGATTAACTTGAATTCAGTTATGTTGTGAATTCGCTTTGTATTCATGGGCTTGGCTCATGCTGCAATGCGAGATAGCCGCCTCGCCAAGGGTTTTGCGATCCTCTACAACCAAGGTCGAGTGACCTTGGAGGACCGCCGATGGCCGTTGCCGCGCGCAAGACGAAAGCTGCCGCCCCCGTCAAATCCGCCGCCAAGCCGGCCAAGGCGCGAACGGCCAAGGCCGGCGCCGACAAGGCGTCCGCCGCCGCGCCCAGCAACATGGCGGTCTTCACCAGGGAGGAAGACCTCCACGCCTATCGCGAGATGCTGCTGATCCGCCGCTTCGAGGAGAAGGCCGGCCAGATGTACGGCATGGGCCTGATCGGCGGCTTCTGCCACCTCTATATCGGGCAGGAAGCGGTCGTCGTCGGCATGCAGATGGCGTCCAAGGAGGGCGACCAGGTCATCACCGGCTATCGCGACCACGGCCACATGCTCGCCTGCGGGATGGAATCGCGCGGCGTGATGGCCGAGCTGACCGGGCGGCGCGGCGGCTATTCGCGCGGCAAGGGCGGCTCGATGCACATGTTCTCCCGCGAGAAGAACTTCTATGGCGGCCACGGCATCGTCGGCGCCCAGGTCTCGCTCGGCACGGGTCTCGGCTTCGCCAACTGGTACCGCGAGGACGGGCGCGTCTCGCTCGCCTATTTCGGCGACGGCGCGGCCAATCAGGGCCAGGTCTATGAGAGCTTCAACATGGCCCAGCTCTGGAAGCTGCCGGTCGTGTTCATCATCGAAAACAACCGCTATGCCATGGGGACCTCGGTCAACCGCGCCTCGGCCCAGACCGACTTCTCGCGCCGCGGCGTCTCCTTCGGCATTCCCGGCGAGCAGGTCGACGGCATGGATGTGCGCGCCGTGCGCGATGCCGCGACGCGGGCCATCGAGCACGCCCGCAGCGGCCAGGGCCCCTATATCCTGGAGATGCAGACCTACCGCTATCGCGGCCACTCGATGTCGGACCCCGCCAAGTACCGCTCCAAGGACGAGGTCCAGCGCATGCGCGAGGAGCACGACCCGATCGAACAGGTGAGGGGGCGTCTCACCCGCGAGTTCAAGGTCGGCGAGGACGAGCTGAAGGCGATCGACGCCAAGGTCCGCGAGATCGTCAACGACGCGGCCGAGTTCGCGACACACGACCCCGAGCCCGATCCGTCGGAGCTGTTCACGGACATCCTGCTGGAGCCGGCCAAGGCCTGAGGGCCTTCGCCGCGCCGCCTTTCCCTTTCGCCTCGTCCAATCATTCCGGGTGCGTTCATGCCGATCGACATTCTCATGCCTGCCCTTTCGCCCACGATGGAGCAGGGCAAGCTCGCCAAGTGGCTGAAAGCCGAGGGCGACAGCGTCAAGGCCGGCGACATCATCGCCGAGATCGAGACCGACAAGGCGACCATGGAGGTCGAGGCCGTCGACGAGGGCATCCTCGCCAAGATCCTCGTCGCCGACGGCACCGAGAACGTTGCGGTCAACACGCCGATCGGCATCATCGCCGCCGAGGGCGAGGATGCGAAGGCGGCCGCCAGCGGCGGCGCCGGCCAGTCCAGCAAGCCGGCCGAGAGCGCGCCGCAGGCGGCGCAGTCCGCTCCCCCGGCCGCGGTCGGCGAGGCGCCCAAGGTCGCGGCCGCGCCCAAGGCGGAATCGGCCGTCGCCAACCCGCCGGCGACGCCCAAGAGCTACGACGCCTCGTCGGAATTCCCGGCCGGCGCCGAGATCGTCAGCATGACCGTCCGCGAGGCGCTGCGCGACGCCATGGCCGAGGAGATGCGCCGCGACGGCGACGTCTTCGTCATGGGCGAGGAGGTGGCCGAGTACCAGGGCGCCTATAAGGTGACCCAGGGCCTGCTGCAGGAGTTCGGCGCCAAGCGCGTCATCGATACCCCGATCACCGAGCACGGCTTCGCCGGCATCGGCGTCGGCGCGGCGCTGACCGGTCTGCGCCCCATCGTCGAGTTCATGACCTTCAACTTCGCCATGCAGGCGATCGACCAGATCATCAACTCCGCCGCCAAGACGCTCTACATGTCCGGCGGCCAGATGGGCTGCCCGATCGTGTTCCGCGGCCCCAACGGCGCGGCCGCCCGCGTCGGCGCGCAGCACAGCCACGACTACGCCGCCTGGTACTCCAACGTGCCCGGCCTCAAGGTGGTGATGCCTTACAGCGCGTCCGACGCCAAGGGCCTGCTCAAGAGCGCCATCCGCGACCCGAACCCGATCATCTTCCTCGAGAACGAAATCCTCTACGGCCGCTCCTTCGACGTGCCCAAGGGCGACGATTTCCTGATCCCGATCGGCAAGGCCAAGGTCGCCCGCCCGGGCACCGACGTCACCATCGTCTCCTTCGGCATCGGCATGACCTATGCGCTCGGCGCCGCCGAGGCGCTGGCCAAGGAGGGCATCGAGGCCGAGGTCATCGACCTCAGAACCATCCGCCCGATGGACATCGAGACCGTCGTCGCCTCGATCCAGAAGACCAACCGCTGCGTCGCGGTCGAGGAAGGCTTCCCGCAGTCCGGCGTCACCGCCGAGATCGGCATGAAGATCATGGAAGCCGCGTTCGACTATCTCGACGCGCCCGTCGCCCGCGTCACCGGCAAGGACGTGCCGATGCCCTACGCCGCGAACCTCGAGAAGCTCGCTTTGCCGAATGTCGGCGAGGTCATCGCGGCGGCCAAAGCCGTCTGCTACCGCTGAGAGGCTGACCGATGGCAACCAACATCCTGATGCCCGCGCTCTCTCCCACGATGGAGAAGGGCAATCTCGCCAAGTGGCTGAAGAAGGAAGGCGACACCATCAAGTCCGGCGACATCATTGCCGAGATCGAGACCGACAAGGCGACGATGGAAGTCGAGGCCGTCGACGAGGGCATTCTGGCGAAGATCCTGGTGCCGGACGGCACGGCCGATGTCGCGGTCAACGAGATCATCGGCGTGATCGCGGCCGAGGGCGAGGATGTGAAGGCGGCCTCCGCACCGGCCAAGGCAGAGGCTCCCAAAGCTGCCGACGCTCCCAAGGCTGAAGCGGCCAAGGCAGAGGCCCCGGCACCGGCCGCTGCTGCTCCTGCCGCTGCGGCGCCGGCTGCGTCTTCCGGCGAGCGCCCCTTCGCCTCGCCGCTGGCGCGCCGCCTCGCCAAGGAGGCCGGTCTCGACCTGTCGAAGGTTCAGGGCTCGGGCCCCCATGGCCGCATCGTCGAGAAGGACATCGAGGCGGCGAAGGCTGGCGGTGGCGCCAAGGCTGCGCCGGCTGCCGCGCCGGCGACGGCTGCTCCGGCGTCCGCGCCGAAGCCTGCGGCTGCGCCGCTGGCGACCGGACCCTCCGACGAGCAGGTCAAGAAGCTGTTCGCAGCCGATTCCTATGAGGAGGTGCCGCATGACGGCATGCGCAAGACGATCGCGCGCCGCCTGCTCGAGGCCAAGCAGACCGTTCCGCATTTCTACGTCACGGTCGATTGCGAGCTCGACGCCCTGCTCAAGCTGCGCGGCGAACTCAACGCCGCCGCGCCCGAGAAGGACGGCAAGCCGGCCTACAAGCTCTCGGTCAACGACATGGTGATCAAGGCGCTGGCGCTGGCGCTGAGGGCCGTGCCGGACGCCAATGTGAGCTGGACCGAAAACGCGATGCTCAAGCACAAGCACGCCGATGTCGGCGTCGCCGTCTCGATCCCCGGCGGGCTGATCACCCCGATCATCCGCGATGCCTGCCACAAGAGCCTGTCGCAGATCTCCAACGAGATGAAGGACATGGCGGCCCGCGCCAAGGCCCGCAAGCTCAAGCCCGAGGAGTATCAGGGCGGCACGACGGCGGTCTCCAATCTCGGCATGTTCGGGGTCAAGGACTTCGCCGCGATCGTGAACCCGCCCCATGCCACCATCCTGGCGGTGGGCGCCGGTGAGCAGCGCGCCGTGGTCAAGGGCGGCCAGCTTGCGGTCGCGACCGTGATGTCGGTAACGCTCTCGACCGACCACCGCGCGGTCGACGGCGCGCTCGGCGCCGAGCTGCTGGCGGCCTTCAAGGGCTATATCGAGAAGCCGATGGCGATGTTGGTGTGAGGCCGGAGAACGATCATGGCTGACTACGACATCATCATCATCGGCTCGGGCCCCGGCGGCTATGTCGCGGCGATCCGGGCGGCGCAGCTCGGCTGCAGGACGGCGATCGTCGAGCGCGAGCATCTCGCCGGCATCTGCTCGAACTGGGGCTGCATCCCGACCAAGGCGCTGCTGCGCTCGGCCGAGATCCTGCATTACGGCCAGCACGCCAAGGATTACGGGCTGGTGCTGGAAGGCAGCTTCAAGGCCGATCTCGAGGCTGTGGTGAAGCGCTCGCGCGGCATCGCGGCGCGGATGAACAACGGCGTCCAGTTCCTGATGAAGAAGAACAAGGTCGATGTGATCTGGGGCGAGGCCGTGCTGACCAAGCCCGGCACGATCCAGGTCGCGCCGACCAAGAAGCCGGCGATGCAGCCGCAGGTGCCGCCGCCGAAGAACCCCAAGGGCGAGGGCACCTACACCGCCGACCACATCATCGTCGCGACCGGCGCCCGTCCGCGCGCGCTGCCCGGCATCGAGCCGGACGGCAAGCTGATCTGGACCTATTTCGAGGCGATGGTCCCGGCCAAGTTGCCGAAGTCCCTGCTCGTCATGGGCTCGGGCGCCATCGGCATCGAATTCGCCTCCTTCTACCGGACCATGGGCGTCGAGGTGACGGTGGTCGAGGTGATGCCGCAGGTCGTCCCCGTCGAGGATGCCGAGATCGGCGCCTTCGCCCGCAAGGCCTTCGAGAAGCAGGGCATCAAGATCCTGACCTCGGCCAAGGTGACGAAGGTCGAGAAGGGGGCGGATTCGATCACCGCCCATATCGAGGACGAGAAGGGCGGCAAGCTCACCCTCACCGCCGACCGGATGATCTCGGCGGTCGGCGTCGTCGGCAACATCGAGAATCTCGGCCTCGAGGCGCTCGGCGTGAAGACCGATCGCGGCTGCATCGTCATCGACGATCTGTGCCGCACCAACGTCAAGGGGCTCTATGCCATTGGCGACGTCGCCGGCCCGCCGATGCTCGCCCACAAGGCCGAGCATGAGGGCGTGATCTGCGTCGAGGCGATCAAGGGCCTGCATCCGCACCCGATGGACAAGCTGATGATCCCGGGCTGCACCTATTGCCACCCGCAGATCGCCAGTGTCGGCCTGACCGAGGCCAAGGCCAAGGCTGCCGGCCATGAGATCAGGGTCGGCCGCTTCCCCTTCGTCGCCAATGGCAAGGCGGTCGCGCTCGGCGAGGATTCCGGCCTCGCCAAGACGATCTTCGACGCCAAGACCGGCAAGCTGCTCGGCGCCCATCTGGTCGGGCCCGAGGTCACCGAGCTGATCCAGGGCTTCGTCGTGGCGATGAACCTCGAGACCACCGAGGAAGAGCTGATGCACACCGTCTTCCCGCATCCGACGATCTCGGAGGTGATGAAGGAGAGCGTGCTCGACGCCTATGGCAAGGCGCTGAACGCGTAAGGGGCGGTCTGGAATCAAGCTTCGGACACACCCCGTCATCCCGGGCTTGCCCCGGGATCCATCGGAGGGCTCCAGCGCTCTAAGATGGATCCCGGAGCTCCGCTGCGCTGCGTCCGGGATGACGCGCTGGTCCTGATCGAAATCTGAAGCACGCTCTCGATTTTTGGCCGGCCGATCCGCATATCCCGGCCATGGCCCCGCGCACCCGCAAACCCAGAGACCCCGACACGATCGTGCCCGACGAGCAGGTCGAAATCCTGCCGCCCGGCCGCGGCCTCGTGCTCGACTGGCGCGTGATCGCGCCCACCGTGGCGCTGGGCACGGTGACGGGCTTTGCGGCCAGCCTCGTCGTCGGCGGGGGCGGGCTCCTGCGCCACGCCGTGGTCGGCCTGCTCGGCATGCTGGTCGGGCAGGGGCTGGTGCGCCTGACCGGCTGGCGCGTGCGGACCGGCTATGCCCGCCTCGACGACATGGCGATGGCCGTGATCGGCGCGATCCTCGTGGTGCTGCTGGCCCGCTTCATCGCCTGAGGTGAGCTTCAGTTCAGGTCGATCCGCAGCCCGGCTCCGATGAAGTTGGAGCCCGACTTCTGGGGAGCGATCAAGCCGAAGATGCCCGAGCGATGATGCAGGCGCGCAACGAGGGACACTCCCGGCACGGAGGCATGCGCGAACTCGGCCTCGAAGGCGAGGTAGTTCAGAAAACGCGTCGGGCGCACATCGACGGCACCTTCGAAACGCGGGCGCTCGGATGCGTAGGACAGCCCCTCGCCAACCGCAAAATTGACACTCAGTCCACCGGCCAAGGGAATCTGACCGGTCCGAAACATCAAAGCCAGCGTCGTCTCCCAATGCTGCTGGCCGCCGAAATGCCGCAACAGCTGGCCTTCGACCTCGATGCGGTTGCCCGAAAAGGCGATATCGGTAAAGGGCAGCGGAACGGTGAAGGACGGCACGATCACGCGCGACAGGCCGCCTCCGACGAAGTTGGTGTCGGAGAAGCGCAGATTGCCGGTGGCGGCCCGCTGCGGCACCTCCAGCAGATCGGTGTTGACCCAGCGGCTGACATAGCCCGTGGCATGCCAGCGGCGTTCGTTCGCCTGGGCGAAGGCCGGATCGCCCATCATCGCGGCGGCCACGACGAGCGGGCGCCATGGCGAGCGCGGCGGCTGGCCCTGGCCGCGGCGACGGGCCTTTCTCATGGCGAAGCGACGTGGGGGCGCGAGCATGGGCGGGACGTCCCTGTTTCGGCTGATGCTCAAGAAACCGCTGGCGGAAGCCACCGTCGATCGTCTGCCAGCGTGCGGGCCTTTTTGAGGCGAACAGGATGACGCGCAGCGTGGAACCGCGCATGACTCCGCTCGTTGAGGGGAGGGCGCGGGATGGAACAGGTCTGAGCCCGCGGTCTGGGGGACGATACGACAATGGAAAACTTCGCCGCCACCATGGCGCAGCCGGGCTATGGCTTCTTCGCCACGATCTTCATCGGCATGCTCGCCGGCTGGATCGCCGAGAAGATCACCTCCGCCGATCACGGCCTCTTCACCAACATGCTCGTCGGCGTCGCCGGCTCCTTCCTCGGCAGCCGCCTGGCGGAATTGCTGGACATCCCGATCTTTGGCTTCTGGCGCACGCTCGCGGCCGCGATCGCGGGCGCGGTCGTCGTCATCGTGATCTGGAACGCGGCGCGCGGGCGCCGCTGACCGACAGGCGAGGCTGCCCTGCGACAGGGCGGTCGGCGCGCCGAAGGTTGCCCTGCGCGGCCGGGACGATTAGCTAGGGGACAGGCGGCGGCCAGGGGCCGCTGCGATGGATATGTTCCCGATGGCTCTCGTCCTCGACCTGCTCAACCGCGATCCGCGGCCCAATGTCGGCAATCCGAAATCCGAGGCCGCCCAGGCCCCGGCGGAACTGCGCCATCCGGAGAAGCAGAAGCGGCCCGAGAACCCGATCCTGCGCAAGCCGGACTGGATCCGCGTCAAGGCGCCGGGCTCGCCGAAATGGGCCGAGACCCAGAAGATCGTGAAGGCCGAGAAGCTGGTCACGGTCTGCGAGGAGGCGGGCTGCCCCAATATCGGCGAGTGCTGGGAAAAGAAGCACGCCACCTTCATGATCATGGGCGACACCTGCACGCGGGCCTGCGCCTTCTGCAACGTCAAGACCGGCGTGCCGCAGCCGCTCGACCCGCTCGAGCCGGCCAAGGTCGCCCAGGCCGTCGCCAAGCTCGGGCTCGAGCATGTCGTGATCACCTCGGTCGATCGCGACGACCTCAAGGATGGCGGCGCCGAGCATTTCGCCCAGGTCATCCGCGCCATCCGCAAGGCTTCGCCCGGCACCACCATCGAGATCCTGACGCCGGACTTCCTGCGCAAGCCCGGTGCGCTCGAGATCGTGGTCGCGGCCAAGCCCGACGTCTTCAACCATAATCTCGAGACGGTCCCGGGCAAGTACCTGACGGTGCGCCCCGGCGCGCGCTATTTCCACTCGCTGCGGCTGCTGCAGCGGGTCAAGGAACTAGACCCGACGATCTTCACCAAATCCGGCATCATGGTGGGCCTCGGTGAGGAGCGGAACGAGATCTTGCAGCTGATGGACGATCTGCGCTCGGCCGATGTCGACTTCATCACGATCGGCCAGTATCTCGCGCCCTCGCGCAAGCACCATGCGGTGATCCGCTTCGTCACGCCCGAGGAGTTCAAGGGCTTCGAGGCGATCGCCTATGTGAAGGGCTTCCTGATGGTGTCCTCGACGCCGCTGACGCGCTCCTCGCATCATGCGGGCGAAGATTTCGCGCGTCTGCGGGCGGCCCGCGAGGCGAAGGTCGGCATCGGCCACAACAGCCGCGGCTGAGAAGGCACGTATCCGATGCCGATGTTCAACAACACCCGCCGGGTGAAGCACAGCCCGGAGCAGATGTTCGCGCTCGTCGCCGATGTCGAGAAATATCCGCAGTTTCTGCCACTCTGCGAGGGGCTGACGGTGCGCCGCCGCACCCCGCAGGAGGGCGGCGGCGAGGTGCTGCTGGCGGATATGAGCGTCGGCTACAAGGCGATCCGCGAAACCTTCACCAGCCGCGTCACGCTGGACCCGGCAAACCTGCGCATCCTCGTCGAATATGTCGACGGCCCGTTCCGCTATCTCGAGAACCGCTGGACGTTCAAGCCGCATCAGAACGGCTGCGAGATCGGCTTCTTCATCTCCTACGAGTTCGCCAGCCGCATGCTCGGGCTGCTGATGGGAGCGATGTTCGACAAGGCCTTCCGTAAATTCGCGGAAGCCTTTGAGCGTAGGGCGGATCAGGTCTATCGCGGCGATGCGCCGCCGGTCGCGGTCCCCGCGCTCTAAGGCCGCCTGGGCGGTCAGGTCCCAGGCGCCGCCTCGCGCAACATGTCGAGGGCGATCAGCACCGACAGCCGCCGGATCTCGTCGCGCGAGAGCGGGCCGAAGCGCCTTTCCCGGTGCACGGTGCCGGCCGGTCCGGCGCAGGCGAAGTGGACGAGGCCCACGGGCTTGGCCGCGCTGCCGCCACCGGGCCCGGCGACGCCGGTGACCGCGACCGCGAAGGTCGCCGACAGGGCGGGCCGGCCGCCCTCCGCCATGGCCCGTGCGACCGGTTCGCTGACGGCGCCATGGGCGGCGAGCAGGGCTTCCGGCACGGCGGCCAGCGCCATCTTGGCGTCGTTGGAATAGGTGATGAGCCCTCCCAACACGACGTCGGAGGAGCCGGCGATTGCGGTCAGCGCGCCGCCGACCAGCCCGCCGGTGCAGGACTCCACTGTCGCGACCGTCGCGCCGCGCGCGCGGCAGGCCTCCAGCACGGCCATGGCGAGGCGTGTCGTCTCGACGTCGAACATGGCCTCAGCCCTCCATGTCGGGCAGGCGGATCGTCGCGGTCGCGAGCGCGGCCAGCCCCTCCTTGCGCCCTGTGAAGCCCATGCGCTCCGAGGTCGTCGCCTTGATCGCGACCTGGTCGATCCGCACCCCGGCCGCCGTCGCGATCGCCTGACGGATCGCCTCGCGATGCGGCCCGATTTTCGGCGCCTCGCAGACGAGGGTGAGGTCGAGGAAATCGATCACGCCGCCGCGTGCCCGCACCCGCTGCGCCGCGAAGGCGAGGAACCGGTGCGAAGCGGCGCCCCGCCATTGCGGATCGCTCGGCGGGAAATGGGTGCCGATGTCGCCCTCGGCCAGCGCGCCGAGCAGCGCGTCGGTGAGGGCATGCAGCGCCACGTCGCCGTCGGAATGGGCGAGCACGCCGCGATCATGGGCGATGCGCACGCCGCCCAGCCAGACATGGTCGCCCTCGGTGAAGGCATGGACGTCGTAGCCGGTCCCGACCCGCACCACCAGCGGCCGGCCTGCGGGCGCGCCGCCCCTGTCGAAATCCTGCGGATGCGTCAGTTTCAAATTCGCGGGCTCCCCGGGGAAGGTCGCGACCGGATGCCCGGCCCATTCCATCAGCGCGGCGTCATCTGTGAAGCCGTCACGACCGGCGGCGAGCGCCGCGCGGTGAGCGGCCAGCAACGCCGCGAAGTCAAAGGCCTGCGGCGTCTGCACGCTGACGAGCCGGTCACGCGGCGGCGTCTCGGCGATGCGGCCTGCATCATCCAGCCGCTTGATCGTGTCGGTGACGGGCAGAACGGGGATCGCCGCCACCCTGTCGGTCTCGACCGCCGCGATCGACGCCCGCACCAGGCTCTCCGTCAGAAACGGGCGGGCCGCGTCATGCACCAGGACTGTTCCTGAAAAGCCGCGCGCCGCTAGGCCCTCGAGCCCGAGGCGGACCGACTCCTGACGGGTGGCACCGCCCTGCGTCGGCGGGCCGATGCGATCGTCGGGCAGGCCGGAAACGGCATCCTGATAGCGCGCCTCGTCGCCGGCGCCGATCACCACCGCGATCCGTGCGATCCCGGGCGTCGCCAGAAAAGGAGCCAGCGCGTGCCGAAGAACCGGGCGCCCGTCCAGGAGCCGGTATTGCTTGGGAGCATCGAAACCGGCCCTGAGCCCGCGACCACCCGCGACGACGAGCGCGGCGACGGCGGCTTGCGTGTCATCTCGTTCGGCGGCCACGGCTCTTGGTCCTGGAGGGACTTCGGTGATAGTCGCAGGCGGCATCGGCGCCAAGCCCCCAGGCTTGCTCTGCGGCCTGTGGGGGACGTTCATGATGCGGTGCACTATTTCGCGCGAGTCTCTTGCGCTCCCGCAGCAATGTCCAATAAATATGCAAGATGAAGGTTGCCTTTAATTCAGGCTCCGCCCTGGCCGGTCCGCTTCCCGTGACGCTGGCGTCGCGCGCCTTGCTGGCGCCGATGTCGGGCGTGACGGACATCGTCATGCGGCGGATCGCGGCCCGCTACGGCGCGGGGCTCGTGATCTCGGAGATGGTGGCCTCGGACGAATTCGTTCGCGGCAGCGAAGAGGCGCGCATCCGGGCCGAGGGTGCCGGCATCTCGCCGCATGTCGTCCAACTCGCCGGCTGCGACCCGCACTGGCTGGGTGAGGCGGCGCGGCTGGCCGAGGCCAATGGCGCCGCGATCGTCGACATCAACATGGGGTGCCCGGCCAAGAAGGTCACCGGCGGCTGGGCCGGCTCGGCGCTGATGCGCGATCTCGACCATGCCGTCTCGCTGGTGGAGGCCGCGGTCGCCGCCGTGACGGTGCCGGTGACCGTGAAGATGCGCCTCGGCTGGGACGATTCCTCGCGCAATGCGCCGGAGCTGGCGCGCCGGGCCGTGGCGTCCGGCGCGCGGCTGATCACCGTTCATGGCCGCACGCGTCAGCAGTTCTACAAGGGCGTCGCCGATTGGGCGGCGATCCGCGCCGTGCGGGCGGCCGGCGATTTTCCGCTCGTCGCGAATGGCGACATCCGTCATGCCGACGATGCCCGTCTATGCCTCGCCCAGTCGGGAGCCGATCTCGTCATGGTCGGCCGCGCGGCGCTCGGGCGCCCCTGGCTCGTCGGGGCCATCGGGGCCGCGCTGGACGGGCTCGCCCCGACCGAGCTGTCGCTCGCCCAGAAACATGCCGTGGCGCGGGAACACTATGAGGGGCTGCTCACCCTCATGGGCAAGGCCCATGGCGTCCGCCATGCCCGCAAGCATCTGGCGGCCTATGCCGACGAGGCCGTCGCCAGCGGCGGCACCGCCGATGCGGAGCAGCGCCGCATCCTGTTGACGACCGACGAGCCGGACCGCGCCATCGCGATGCTGGCCCGGCTCTTTTCGCCCGATTGCAGCCGCGCTGCGGCCTGAACCGAAGGTGTCGCGTATGACGATGGCGTTCGCCGAGAGCGGCGGAAAGGGCAGGGACGATTTCCTGCTCGATCCGATCGAGATGCAGGCGCTCAATGTGCTGCCCATGCCCGTGGTGGTGATCGGCGAGCGCAACGGTATCCTCTACGCCAACACCGCCGCCGAGGATTTTTTCCAGTCCAGCGCCGTGGTGCTGAAGCGCCAGCGCCTCGACGATCTCATCGCCTTCGGCTCGCCTGTCCTGGCCCTCGTCGAGGAGGTCCAGCGCCGCGGGGCGAGCGTCAGCGAGTATCGGCTCGATCTCGGCTCGCCCCGGCTCGGCGCCGATCGGATCGTCGATGTTTTTGCCTCGCCTTTGCCCAGCCAGGGCGACGTGGTCGTCCTGATGCTGCAAGAACGAACAATTGCTGAAAAAATGGACAGACAACTGACGCATCGGGGAGCAGCCCGCTCCATCACGGCGCTCGGTGCGATGCTGGCCCACGAGATCAAGAACCCGCTCTCGGGCATCCGCGGCGCCGCGCAGCTGCTGGAGGCGACCGTCCCCGACGAGGAGCGCATCCTGACTCAGCTGATCTGCGACGAGACCGACCGGATCGTGAAGCTCGTCGAGCGCGTCGAACTCTTCGGCGACGAACGCCCGACCGAGCGCGATCCGGTCAACGTCCATGACGTGCTGGACCATGTGAAACGCCTCGCCCAGTCGGGCTTTGCGCGCCATATCCGCTTCAACGAGGTCTACGATCCCTCGCTGCCGCCGGTCTCGGGCAACCGCGACCAGCTGGTCCAGGTCCTGCTGAACCTGATGAAGAATGCGGCAGAAGCCATTGGAACACAGGCAATCGACGGCGAGATCACCCTGACCACGGCCTATCGCCCGGGGATCCGCATGCAGGTTCCGGGATCATCGGGCCGCATCGCGTTGCCGCTCGAGATCGGCATCCGCGACAATGGCCCCGGCGTGCCGCCCGATCTGCTGCCGCACCTGTTCGATCCCTTCGTCACCACCAAGGCCCAGGGCAGTGGCCTTGGACTTGCACTTGTCGCAAAGGTGATCGGGGACCATGGCGGGATCGTCGAATGCGAGTCCGTCCCCCGTCGCACCACGTTTCGAATTCTGCTGCCTCTGCACCAGTTCCGGGCGCGGCAGGCGGATTGAGGCCTACAGGACCACAGTGAATGCCCACCGGTAACATTCTCGTCGCGGACGACGACGCCGCGATCCGCACCGTCCTCAATCAGGCCCTGGCGCGGGCGGGGTACGAGGTCCGGACCACCGGCCAGGCGGCGACGCTGTGGACCTGGGCCGCCCAGGGTCTGGGCGACCTCATCATCACCGACGTGGTGATGCCGGACGGCAACGCCTTCGACCTGCTGCCGCGCATCAAGCGTGTGCGGCCGGAACTGCCGATCATCGTGATGAGCGCGCAGAATACCTTCATGACAGCGATCAAGGCCTCGGAGCGCGGCGCCTACGAATATCTGCCCAAGCCCTTCGACCTGAAGGAGCTCGTCGCCATCGTCGGCCGGGCCCTGTCGCGCCCGCGCGGCGAGGGGGCACGGGCGAATGCGGCCGAGCCCGACGACATCCCGCTGATTGGCCGATCGCCGGCCATGCAGGACGTCTACCGGGCGCTCGCCCGACTGATGCCGATCGACCTGACCGTGATGATCAACGGCGAATCCGGCACCGGCAAGGAGCTCGTCGCCCGCGCTTTGCATGATTACGGCAAGCGCAAGAACGGGCCCTTCGTCGCGATCAACATGGCCGCGATCCCGAAGGATCTGATCGAATCCGAGCTCTTCGGCCACGAGAAGGGCGCCTTCACCGGTGCGCTGACGCGCTCCTCGGGCCGGTTCGAACAGGCCGAGGGCGGCACGCTCTTCCTCGACGAGATCGGCGACATGCCGATGGAGGCGCAGACGCGCCTGCTGCGCGTGCTGCAGCAGGGCGAATACACCACCGTCGGCGGCCGCACCCCGATCAAGACCAATGTCCGCATCGTCGCCGCGACCAACAAGGATTTGCGGATCTCGATCGCGCAGGGGCTCTTCCGCGAGGACCTGTTCTTCCGCCTGAACGTGGTGCCGATCCGCCTGCCGCCCCTGCGCGAGCGGGTTGAGGACATTCCCGACCTCGCCCGCCACTTCTTCACGCTGGTGGAGAAGGAGGGTCTGCCGCGCAAGCAGATCGATTCGGAAGCGATGGACATCATGCGGCGCTACCGCTGGCCGGGCAATGTCCGCGAACTGGAGAACCTCGTGCGCCGCCTCGCGGCGCTCTATCCCCAGGAAACCATCACCGCCCCGATCGTCGAGGCGGAGCTGCAGCCGGCGACGGCGACAGCGAGCTTCTCCGGAAGCCCCGCTCAGGAGCGGGCCGAGACCCTGTCGGGCTCGGTCGAGCGCCATCTCAACCAGTATTTCGGCGGCTTCGGCGACAACATCCCGCCGCCGGGCCTCTATCACCGGATTTTGCGCGAGGTCGAGCCGCCGCTGATCGCCGCTGCGCTCGCGGCGACGCGCGGGAACCAGATCCGTGCGGCCGAACTCCTGGGACTCAACCGCAACACCCTGCGCAAAAAGATCCGCGAGCTCGACATGCAGGTGGTCCGCTCGCCCCGGTAAACAGGCGGCGGCTCGGCTCCGCCTTTCATATGTCATATTTTGACAACACCGTTGCGGCGGCGCATCAGTGCGGCGCTGCGGCTCGGGCGCGTCCTTGCGCCGGCCGCCAGGGAGTTGTCTGCGATCGTGTCTGCTTCACCGACTGACCTGAGGATCGTGCCGCGCGCCGAGGAAACGCCGCGGCGCGTGTCCGGCTGGCTGGGCGCGACGGTGGTCGTCTTCGCTCTGGTCTCGGCGCTGGTGACCTTCCTGGTGCTGTCGGGTGTCACGCCGGTGGTTCCGGTCCATCAGGTCGTGGTCGGCGTCTTCGTCCTCAACGCCTTCCTGATTCTGCTTCTCCTGGTCGTCGTCGCCTTCGAAACCGCCGTGCTGATCCGGGCGCGCCGGGCGGGCGCTGCGGCCGCGGGGTTGCATGTCCGAATCGTCGGCCTGTTCAGCATCATCGCCGCGCTGCCGGCGATCCTCGTCGCCATCATCGCCACCGTGACGATCGAGCGCGGGCTGGAGCCGTGGTTCTCGGATCGGATGCGCGACGCGATCTTCCGCTCCGTCGACGTCGCCGATGCCTATGCCGGGTCGCAGTGCCAGTCGCTCGGCCGCGAGATCCGGCTGCTCGCCGACGATCTCTCCCGCGCCAAGGCCGCCTATGACGTCGACCGGAAGTGGTTCGACACCTTCCTCACGGCGCGGGCGACGGCTCTCGGGGTTCCGGTCGTCGCGATCATGCAGTCGCCCGACAAGGTTCTGGCGCGCGCCAATATCGACGTGCTCCGCGATGCGGCCAAGCCCGACCAGGCCGCCTTCGACGATGCCATGGCCTCGCCCGAGCCGATCTGCGTGATTCCCGCGACCGGCCGGGTCTTCGGCGCGCTGGTGAAGCTGCCGGCCTATGACAACGCGTTCCTGCACATTGCCCGGCAGGTGGACCCGCTCGCGGTCGAGTTCCCGGCGGTCGCCCGGGCCGCCGCGACCGAATATCTTTCGATCGACGCGCGGCGGAAGGGCGTCCAGATCGCCTTCGCCTCGATGTACGGGCTCATCGCCGTCATCCTCCTGCTCTCGGCGATCTGGCTCGGCCTGAGCTTCGCCAATGCGCTTGTCGCGCCGATCCGGCGGATGATCCACGCCACCGATCAGGTCTCCAGCGGCAATTTCTACGTTCAGGTCCCGATCCGCCGCTCCGAGGGCGATCTCGCCCATCTCGGCGAGACCTTCAACAAGATGACAGCGGAACTGCGCCGCCAGCGCGACGGGCTGGTGACCGCCAGCGAGGTCATCGACCGCAGGCGCCGCTTCACCGAGACCGTGCTGTCGGGCGTCTCCTCCGGCGTCCTCAGCCTCGACGGCGACGGCCACATCACCATCATGAACCGCTCGGCCGAGAGCCTGCTGGGCACCGGCGGCCGGCTGCTCGGCCAGCCGATCGCGGCCGTCGCCCCCGAAATCGCCGCCTTCGTCACGGAAGCGCTCACCGGGCGCCAGCGTCAGACCTCGGGCCAGATCGCCATCACCCGCGCCGGGCGCGACCGCATGGTCAATGTCCGCGCCGCCCGCGAGGGCGAGGGCGCCGGGGCCGGTCTCGTGGTGACGCTCGACGACATCACCGATCTGGTCTCGGCGCAGCGCACCGCCGCCTGGGCGGACGTGGCGCGCCGCATCGCCCACGAGATCAAGAATCCGCTGACGCCGATCCAGCTCTCGGCCGAGCGCATCCGCCGGAAGTTCGGCCGCGTGATCGTGGAGGACAAGGAGATCTTCGAGCAGTGCACGGCGACGATCGTCCGTCAGGTGGACGATATCCGCCGCATGGTCGACGAGTTCTCCTCCTTTGCCCGCATGCCCAAGCCCTCACTGGCCCGCGACGACATCGCCGAGACGGTCCGCCAGATCGTCTTCCTGATGCGCGTCGGCAATCCCGAGCTGACGATCACCGAGAACCTGCCCGTGGGACCGGCGATCGCGCGCTTCGACCGCCGCCTGCTCTCGCAGGCCCTGACCAATGTGATCAAGAACGCCACCGAGGCGATCGAGGCCGTGCCGATGGACGAGCGCGGGCCCGGTCGGATCGACGTCGTCTTCGAGCGGCGCGAGGATGGCCGGATCGTCATCGACGTGATCGACAACGGCAAGGGCCTGCCGGCCGACCAGCGCCAGAAGCTGCTCGAGCCCTATATGACCACCCGCGAGGGCGGCACGGGGCTGGGCCTCGCGATCGTCGGCAAGATCCTCGAGGACCATGGCGGCGGCATCGACCTGCTCGATCGCCCGGATGCGGGCGAGGGCGGGCGCGGCGCCCGTGTCCGGCTCTGGTTCCCGGAGACCGGACCGGCGGAGGAGAACCCGGAAGGCGGCCGCGGCGACCAAGCTCGCGACGCGGCGGCGGCACGGCAACAACATGATGGGGCACGCGTATGAGCGCTGACATTCTGGTCGTCGACGACGAGGCCGACATCCGCGAGCTGGTCGCCGGCCTGCTCGAGGACGAGGGCTATCGGACGCGCAAGGCGAGTTCCGCCGACGAGGCGCTCGCGGCGATTGCAGCGCGCCGTCCCAATCTCGTCTTCCTCGACATCTGGCTCCAGGGCAGCCGCCTCGACGGGCTGCAGGTGCTGGAACTGATCAAGCAGGCCCATCCCGACCTCGCTGTGGTGATGATCTCGGGCCATGGCAACATCGAGACCGCCGTCTCGGCCATCAAGAGCGGCGCCTATGACTTCATCGAGAAGCCGTTCAAGGCCGACCGGCTGGTCCTGGTCGCCGAGCGCGCGCTCGAAGCCTCGCGGCTGCGGCGCGAGGTCCGCGAACTCAAGAAGGGTTCGGTCCAGGCCAGCCGCATCGTCGGCAAGTCGACCGTCGTCAACCAGCTGCGCCAGACGATCGAGCGCGTTGCGCCGACCAATGCGCGGGTCCTCATCACCGGTGAGCCCGGCTGCGGCAAGGAACTGGCCGCCCGAACCCTGCACGAGGCCTCGACGCGGGCCACCGGCCCCTTCGTGGTGATCAACGCGGCGACCATCACGCCCGAGACGATGGAGGAGGAGCTCTTCGGCGTCGAGGCCGGCGATGGCCGTTCCCGTCGTGTCGGCGCGCTGGAGGAGGCCCATGGCGGCTCGCTCTACATCGACGAGATCGGCGACATGCCGCGCGAGACCCAGAACCGCATCCTGCGCGTGCTGGTCGACCAGAACTTCCAGCGCGTCGGCGGCGCGACGCGTGTGCACGTCGATGTCCGCGTCATCTCCTCGACCAGCCGCGACCTCGCCCAGCTGATCTCGGGCGGGCAGTTCCGCGAGGACCTCTATCACCGGCTCTCGGTCGTTCCGGTCAAGGTCCCGGCGCTGTCCGAGCGCCGCGAGGACGTGCCGGAACTGATCGAGTTCTTCATGGAGCAGATCTCGATCGCGTCCGGCCTGCCCAAGCGCCGGATCGGGCAGGACGCCATGGCGGTGCTGCAGTCGCATGAATGGCCCGGGAACGTGCGCGAACTGCGCAACAACGTCGAGCGGCTGATGATCCTGACCAAGGGCGATCCCACCGCCGACATCACCGTCGACATGTTGCCGGCCGAGGTCGGCGCCATGGTGCCGACGACGCCGTCGGGCTCCGGCGGCGAGCGCCTGATGAGCCTGCCGCTGCGCGACGCGCGCGAGATCTTCGAGCGCGAATACCTGATCGCGCAGATCGCGCGCTTTTCCGGGAACATCTCCCGGACCGCCGAATTCATCGGAATGGAGCGCTCGGCCCTGCATCGGAAGCTGAAATCGCTCGGCGTGGGCTGAGGCCGGCAGGCATGGCTTGCATGCGCGCTTGCGCGCCGTGCAGGCTCTTCGCCGCATTGCGAAGCAATGTTGCACTTGCGTTGTCGGCGGAGTCGGCGATCTAATGCGGGATCGGTGTTCCGAAGCGGCGCAGGGGCTTGCGCCGCCAACGGGACGAATTGGATCGCGGGCCTAAACCCGAGGAGCGATCCCAACAACAGGGGCTACCCATGGCCGCAGAGCGGGCTCAAAACCTTCAGGACACGTTCCTCAACTACGTACGCAAGCAGAAGATTCCGCTGACGATCTTCCTCGTCAACGGCGTCAAGCTGCAGGGCGTCGTCACCTGGTTCGACAATTTCTGCGTGCTGCTGCGCCGCGATGGGCATTCCCAGCTCGTCTACAAGCACGCCATCTCGACGATCATGCCCGGCCAGCCGGTGCAGCTGTTCGAGCCCGAGGAACAGGACAAGGCCTGACCCCGATGGGCGCCCGCAGCGATGCGGATGAGGCGCGGGCGGCGACCAAGCCGCTCGACGCCATCGAGCGCGAGATCGCGGCCAACACCCGCGCCTATGTCGTGGGCCCCTATCAGCAGCGTCGCGGTCCGGCCGATGCCAATCAGCGCTCCTTCGCCGCGCGCCTCGACGAGGCCGTCGGTCTGGCGGCGGCGATTGACCTCACCGTCGTCGAGCCGATCCAGGTCATGCTGATCGCGCTGCGGCCGGCGACCTATCTCGGCAAGGGCAAGGTCGAGGAGATCGCCGAGCGCATCAAGCTCGAGGAGATCGGCCTCGTCGTGATGGACTGCGCGCTCTCGCCGGTCCAGCAGCGCAATCTCGAAAAGGCCTTCGGCTGCAAGGTCATCGACCGGACCGGCCTGATTCTCGAGATCTTCGGCCGCCGGGCGCGCACCAAGGAAGGCGCGCTGCAGGTCGAACTCGCTCATCTCAACTACCAGAAGAGCCGGCTGGTGCGGTCCTGGACCCATCTCGAGCGCCAGCGCGGCGGCTTCGGCTTCCTCGGCGGCCCCGGCGAAACCCAGATCGAGGCCGACCGGCGCATCATCCAGGAGCGGATGACCAAGATCGAGCGCGATCTGGAGGCGGTGAAGCGCACGCGCGGCCTGCATCGCGCCAGCCGCAAGCGCGTGCCCTATCCGGTCGTCGCGCTGGTCGGCTACACCAATGCCGGCAAATCGACGCTGTTCAACCGGCTCACCTCCGCCGAGGTGCTGGCGCAGGACATGCTCTTCGCCACGCTCGACCCCACGGCGCGGGCGCTGAAGCTGCCGCACGGCGCCCGGATCATGCTTTCCGACACGGTCGGCTTCATCTCCGACCTGCCGACGCAGCTCGTCGCCGCCTTCCGCGCCACGCTGGAGGATGCGATCGAGGCCGACGTGCTGCTGCATATCCGCGACGTCGCCCATGAGGACACCACCGCCCAGGCGGCGGACGTCCAGGCGATCCTGCGCGATCTCGGCATCGATCCCGATGACGGCCAGCGCGTCGTCGAGGTCTGGAACAAGTCCGACCTGCTGGCGCCGGAAGAGCGCGAGCGCCAACTCGGCCTCGCCGGGCTGAAGCCCGAGGTCTCTCGGCCGGTTCTGGTGTCGGCGGTGACCGGCGATGGCATGGGCCGGCTGACCGATGCGATCGAGAGCCGCATCGCCCGCAGCCGCCCGGTCTATCGCCTGGCCCTGCCGCCGGGCGACGGCCAGTCGCTCGCCTGGCTGCACGCCAATGGCGAGATCCTCGAACGCCGCGACGCCGAGGACGGCACGCTCGACCTGACGGTCCGGCTGCCGCCCGAGCGGGAAGGGGCCTTCGGCGCCCGCTTCCCAGAGGCGCAGCGGGAGTACTAGCCGGACCGACGCGGTCGCAGACGCGATCGCGCGCCTCGAGCGAGGCTGACCGCGATGGCGCCGGGGCGTCCCGGACGCGATCGTTCATCGCCTCTTAACGCTGGGGCGATACCCCTTGGAGCCTGCCTTCCAAGCCAGCCTCTGCGGTTTCTCATGCGTCATTCCGGCCTTCACACCTCAGCGCAAGAGATTGCCGCCGAAGCCTTTTCTGACGATGCGCCGGAGCTGCCCACGGAGCAGGGCGGTCCGGTCTATGTCCGGTCGCGCGCCAACCCACTGGCGCTGGTGAAGCCCGGCGAGGTTCCCGCTGCGCCGCCCCCGCCGGAGCCTCCGCAGGTCCGCTTCTGGCGCACGCCGGATCGTCTGATCGGCAGCGTCTGGGCACGCGGCGCCGGGGCCGAAGCCCCGCTGCCTGAATGGGAACCCGATGCCGAGGCGATCGAAGTCGAGCCGCTCGTTGACATGTCCGCCCATGCCACTGTCGAAGAGGCCTTTGCGGAAGAGCTTCATGAGCCGGCTCCGCTGACACCCTTCGACCTGATCTCGGATCACGCCTTCTGGGAGGTCGTCGCCGCTGATGTCGCGGAGGATGAGACGGGCCGGGCGGCCGCCGCACCCCGGGCAGAAGCGCCCGCCGCTGTCGCGCCGCTTCCCGCCAGGCCGGTTGAGCCTGCCGTTGCGAGGCCGCCGGCCCGCAGCGCGGGGCGCAGGGCAGAACCGCAACATGCCAGTCCCGTCCGCGCGGTCGCGATGAGCCCGGCTGCGCAGGTAATGATCACACCCGTTGCGCCGGCGCCGCTTCCCCCGCCGGCTCCGATCGCCGAGGCGGTCTCGGCCGGGCCCGCGCGCGGCGTCGTCGTGACCCGCCGCGCGCGGGCCGAGATGGCGGTGCCCGAGCCCGTCGTCGCCCCGGTGCCTTCCGCCGTGCCGCCGCCGGAGCGTGCGGAGATCCGCGTCGCGCAGCCGGCGCCCTTCGAGCTGCCCGACATCGATATCCTGGGCGAGCCGCCCGCGGTCGAGACCGCGATCCCCACCGAAGTCCTCCAGCAGAATGCCGGCTTCCTCGAAGGCGTGCTCGAAGACTTCAACGTCAGAGGCGAGATCGTCCAGGCCTGCCCCGGCCCTGTGGTGACGCTCTACGAGCTGGAGCCGGCTCCGGGCACGAAGTCCTCCCGCGTGATCTCGCTGGCGGACGACATCGCCCGTTCGATGAGCGCGATCTCGGCGCGCGTGGCGGTGATTCCCGGCAAGAACGCGATCGGCATCGAGCTGCCCAACGCCAAGCGCGAGACCGTCTTCCTGCGCGAGCTTCTGGCGAGCCAGGATTTCGAGAGCTCCAAGCACAAGCTCGCTCTGGGGCTGGGCAAGACCATCGGCGGCGAGCCGGTGATCGTCGATCTCGCCAAGATGCCCCATCTCCTGGTCGCCGGCACCACCGGCTCGGGCAAGTCGGTGGCGATCAACACGATGATCCTGTCGCTGCTCTACCGGCTCAAGCCCGAGCAGTGCCGGCTGATCATGGTCGATCCCAAGATGCTGGAATTGTCGGTCTATGACGGCATCCCGCATCTGCTCACCCCCGTCGTCACCGACCCCAAGAAGGCGGTCGTCGCGCTCAAATGGGCGGTGCGCGAGATGGAGGAGCGCTACAAGAAGATGTCGAAGCTCTCGGTGCGCAACATCGACGGCTTCAACGCCCGCGTCGTCGAGGCGAAGGCGGCGGGCGAGGTCATCACCCGCACGGTCCAGACCGGCTTCGACCGCCATTCCGGCGAGGCTGTTTACGAGGACGAGGTCATGGACCTCGAGCCCTTGCCCTATATCGTCGTGATCGTCGACGAGATGGCCGACCTGATGATGGTCGCCGGCAAGGAGATCGAGGGCACGATCCAGCGCCTCGCCCAGATGGCGCGTGCCGCGGGCATCCATGTCGTGCTGGCGACGCAGCGCCCGTCGGTCGACGTCATCACCGGCACGATCAAGGCGAACTTCCCGACGCGCATCTCCTTCCAGGTCACGAGCAAGATCGACTCGCGCACGATCCTGGGCGAGATGGGCGCCGAGCAGCTGCTCGGCCAGGGCGACATGCTCTACATGGCCGGCGGCGGGCGCATCACCCGCGTCCACGGCCCCTTCGTCTCGGATGCCGAGGTCGAGAAGGTCGTCGCCCATCTCAAGACGCAAGGCCGGCCGCAATACCTCGACGCCGTCACCTGCGAAGAAGAAGAGGCTGCGCCCGAGGGCGAGGACGGCGCGGTCTTCGACAAGACCGGCATGGGCCAGGCCGAGAGCGAGGACCCTTACGACCAGGCGGTGGCGGTGGTGCTGCGCGACAAGAAGGCCTCGACCTCCTACATCCAGCGCCGTCTCCAGATCGGCTACAACCGCGCCGCCTCGATCATGGAGCGGATGGAGAACGAAGGCATCGTCGGCCCCGCCAACCACGCCGGCAAACGCGAGATCCTCGTCGAAATCGGCCGAGCCCGCGAAGACGAGGATTGAGGGGCGCCAGAGCCTTCGGCTGAACCGTTCGCCGGAGCAGCGCGTAGTCATCGCAACGACAGGAGCGCTGCGATGAGGCCGATAGGATCTGCAACCGACCGCCGGTGCCGGCGGAGCCCTGCGCGGTGAAGACCCTCGTCCTGATCCTGGGCGACCAGCTCAGCCGCGACCTCTCCGCGCTCGATAGCTTCGATCCCGGGCGAGACGTCGTGCTGATGGTCGAAGTCGCGGATGAGACGACCTATGTCCCCCATCACAAGCAGAAGATCGCCTTCATTCTCTCGGCGATGCGCCATTTCGCTCGGGAGCTGCGTGAGGAGGGGCTGAGCGTCGATTACGTCGCGCTCGACGATCCCGCCAACACCGGCTCCTTCTCGGGCGAGCTGGCGCGTGCGGTCGCCCGCCACCGTCCGGACCGCGTCATCGTCACCGAGCCCGGCGAATGGCGCGTGCGCCGGATGATGGACGACTGGGCGCAGGATCTCGGGCGTCCCGTCGAGATCCGCGACGACGACCGCTTCCTCTGCTCGCGTGCCGAGTTTGCCGCCTGGGCCGAGGGCCGCAAATCCTATCGTATGGAGTTCTTCTACCGCGAGATGCGCCGACGCACCGGGCTTCTGATGGAGGAGGACGGTCCGGTCGGCGGGCAGTGGAATTTCGATGCCGAGAACCGCAAGCGCCTGCCGGCGTCGCTGACGCTTCCGCCCCGCGGGCGCACGGCCCCGGACGCGATCACGGCCGAGGTCATCGACCTCGTCGCAAACCGCTTTCCGGTTCATTTCGGGGATCTCGACGGATTCGGCTGGGCCGTGACGCGGACGGATGCGCTGGCTGCGCTCGACCATTTCATCGCGGATGCGCTGCCGTCCTTCGGCGATTATCAGGATGCGATGGCTGAAGGTGAGCCCTTCCTCTTCCATGCCTTGCTGTCGCCCTATCTCAACATCGGCCTGCTGCTGCCGCGCGAGGTCTGCCTCGCCGCCGAGACCGCCTACCGGGCCGGCAAGGCGCCGCTCAACGCCGTCGAGGGCTTCATCCGCCAGATCCTCGGCTGGCGCGAATATGTCCGCGGCATCTATTGGCTGGAGATGCCGGGCTATGCGCAGACCAATGCGCTCGCGGCCGACCGCCCGCTGCCCTGGTTCTACTGGTCGGGCGAGACGGCGATGAACTGCCTGGCGAACGCCATCGCCGACACAAGCCGCAACGCCTACGCCCATCACATCCAGCGGCTGATGGTGACCGGCAACTTCGCCCTCCTCGCCGGCATTCGCCCGGCCGAGATCGAGGCCTGGTACCTCGCCGTCTATGCCGACGCCTTCGAATGGGTCGAGCTGCCCAACACCCATGGCATGGCGATCTTCGCCGATGGCGGGCTTCTCGGCTCGAAGCCCTATGCGGCCTCGGGCGCCTATATCGACCGGATGTCGGATTACTGCGGGTCCTGCGCCTATGATCCGAAGATCAAGACCGGGAAGGGCGCCTGCCCGTTCAACCCGCTCTACTGGGACTTCCTGATCCGCAACCGCGACCGGCTCGGCAACAATCCGCGCATGGCCATGCCCTACAAGAACCTGGCGCGGATGACGCCGGCCCATGTCGCGACGATCCGGCGCGAGGCCGCCGCCATTCTCGATGGGCTCGATGCTCCGGCTCAGGCCAAGCCCATCAGCCAGCCCGACCTGTTCGCCTGATCGCGGCCCGCCATTTCCTTCGTGCGCGTTTGCGACGATGCTGCGCGCCGGCCCGAACGGGGCCTCAGTGGATTCGCGGTCCGCTGTTTCGTTTCAGGGTGCGATGTTCCGGTTTCTCCACGCCTCCGACCTGCATATCGGCAAGCGCTTCGGCTCCATGCCCGAAGAGTTGCGCGGCCGGCTGCGCGAGGCGCGCCACACGGTGCTCGACCGGCTGGCGGCGCGGACGCGGGAAGGCGGCGCGCAGACCGTGCTGCTCGCGGGCGACAGCTTCGACACAGAGACGCCGAGCCCGGCCATGCTGCGCCAGGCGCTCGCGGCCATGGCGGGCCATGCGCCGCTGCGCTGGGTCATCCTGCCCGGCAACCACGACTCGCTGCTCGCAGACGAGCTCTGGGCCGCGACACGCGTCGCCCTTCCGGCCAATGTCGTGCTGGCGACGGAAGCGACGCCGCTCGCGCTGGCACCCGGTGTCGTCATCCTGCCTGCGCCCTGCACCACGCGGCGCCCGGGCCGCGACCTGACCGACTGGATGGACGGCGCCACCACGCCGGAGGGGGCGCTGCGCATCGGCCTCGCCCATGGCGCGATTCAGAGCTTTTCCGAGGATGGCGGTGGCCTCGACATCATCGCGCCTGACCGGGCGAGCCGGGCCGGGCTCGATTATCTCGCGCTGGGCGACTGGCACGGCCAGATGCCGATCGGCCCGCGCAGCTGGTATTCCGGTGCGCCGGAGCCAGACCGCTTCAAGCATGATCAGCCGGGCCGGGCGCTGCTGGTGTCGCTCGCCGGCCCCGGCGCCGTGCCGGACGTCACGCCCGTCGAGACCGGCAGCTTCGCCTGGCGCAGCCTGCCGCTCGATTGCCTCGCCGTCGAGGATGCGGGCGCGGCACTCGCCGAGCGCCTGCCCGCTGGGGCGATGCGCCGCCAGACCCTGCTGCGGATCGTCGCCGCGGGACGCCTGCGGCCGCAGGGGCGGGCGGCTCTGGAGGCGGCGGTGGCCGCGATGGCGCCGGAATTTGCCCATGTCTTGCTGGAGACGGACGGGCTCGCCACCGATTGCGAGAGCGACGATCTCGACGCGATCGATCGGGCCGGGGCGCTGCGCCAGGCTGCGGACGCGCTGCTCACCGAGAGCCTCGACGAGGCCCGCCCCGCAGCCGAGCGCCAGGCGGCCCGCGACGCGCTGGTGCGGCTGTTTTCCTATTGCGCGGCCATGCTGTCATGAGATGCCCGGCATGAAGCTGACGGCGCTGCGCCTCCACAATGTCCGCCGCTTCGCCGGCCGGGGCGTCGCCGTCGAGGGCATCGGTGACGGCGTCAACGTGCTCTGCGCCGCCAACGAGTTCGGCAAATCGACCTGTTTCGATGCGCTCCACGCGCTGTTCTTCCAGCCCCACACGGGCACGCCCGGCGCCGTGCAGGGCCTGCGGCCCTATAGCGGCGGCAACCCGCTGGTCGAGGCCGATATCCTGACGGCTGCGGGCGCCTTCCGGCTGACCAAGCAGTTCTATGGCGGCAAGCGCGCCATGGTGCGCGAGCTCACTTCCGGCCGGCTGCTCGCCCAGGCCGACGAGGCCGAGCGCTTCATCGCCAATCTGGTCCAGGGCGGCACGGCGGGGCCGGCCGGTCTGCTCTGGGTGCGCCAGGGCATCACCGGGATCGAGCGCCGGGCCAAGAGCGACGAAGAGGGCGAGAAGCGTGCCCGCGAATCCGTCCTGACCTCGGTCCAGGGCGAGGTCGAATCGCTGACCGGCGGGCGCCGCATGGCGCAGGCGCTCTCGGCCTGCGAGGCGGAACTGGCGCCTCTCGTTACCGCCACCGGCCGGCCCAAGGCCGGCGGCCCCTATGCCCAGGCGCTCGAGGAGCGCGACGCGCTGGCCCAGCTGGAACAGAAGCTTGCGGGCGAAGTGCGCGAACTGCGCGATGCGCTCGACCGCCGCCGCAGCCTGCGCGCGCGGCTCGCCGAGCTGGACGATGCCGAGCGCCATGCGACCCTCCTGCGCGAGGTCGCCCAGGCCGAGGCGGCGCTCGCAACGGCGCGTGCCCATGGCGAGGCGCTGCGGACGGCCGAGGTCGAGGCCGCGCTCGCCCGCAATGCCCGCGACGCGGCCCGCGAGACGCTCGACACGCTGCGCCGCGATCTCGCGCGACTGGCGCTGCTGCGCGAACGCGAGGCGGAAAGTCGCGGCCGTCGCGATGAGGCGCTGACGCGCCAGCGTGCCGCCAACGAGGCCGGGCTCGCCGCCGCGACCGCGGTCGAGCGGGCGGAAGCCGGGGAGCGCGAGGCGCGCGACCTGCTCGCGCGGCTGGACAGGGCGATGCGCGCCCGTGAGGCCGGCGAAAGGCTGGCTCGCCTGCGGCAGGAGCATGAGCGGGCGGCCGAGGGGCGTGGCGAGATCGAGACGATCGAGGCCGAGCTGAAGGCGCTGCGGCTGCCGGCGGGGGCGCTGGCGCAGCTGGAAGCGCTGGAAAGCGAGCTGGTCGGCCTGCGGGCGACGGCGGCTGCGCGTCGCCCGCTGCTGCGCGTCGCCTATGATCCCGGCGTCGCCGCCGGCGTCCAGCTCGACGGCACCGCGCTCGCTGATGGCGAGGAACGCACCCTGTCCGGCGCCGCCACCCTGACCATCAAGGGCGTCGGCCAGCTCGCCATCACCCTGCCGCAGGGCGGCGACGGCGAGGCGGATCTGGCCCGGGCCGAGGCGCGGCGGAGCACGCTGCTGGCGGAGCTCGCGGTGGCCGATCTCGCCGAGGCGCGGCGCCGCGACAGCGCGGCCCGCGAGCTCAACGCCCGGCTCGATCTGGCAAGGCAGCGCCTGCGCCTGCTGGCGCCGGACGGTCTGCCCGCGCTGCAGGAGCAGATCGCGCGGCTGGAGGCGCAAGGGTCTGGCGCTGAAGAGGCTGAAGGTGATCCCGAAACCGTGCGCGCGAGCCTGGTCGAGACCGAGGCGCGTGTCGTTGCCGCGCGCCGGGCCCAGCGCGAGGCGCAGGCCGCGCGCGACGGCGCCAATGCGGCCGTCGTCGAGACTGAACGGGCGCTGGCCGGCATTGCCTCGGAGCTGGCAGGGCTATCCGCGGTACTCGGTCCCGAGCAGGAGCGGGATGCGCTTGAGGCGCAGCGCAGCGCTGCGCTGGCGCAGGCCGAGCAAGGCTGGTTGGTGGCACAGACCCAGCGCGATGCCCTCCAGGCCGGTGCGGTCGACATCGCCGGTGCCGAGGCGAAGTTGCGCCGCATGCGCTCCGTGCTCGATGGCGCCTCGACCGAAATCGCGGCGCTGCGGGAGGAGGCGGCCGAGCTGAACGGCCGTATACGCGCCCGCGCTGACGCGGCCGTCGAGGAGGCCTGGCAGGAGGCGGCGGAGAAACTCGGCGCCGCCCAGCGGCGCGTGGCGGCGCTGGCGCGCGAGGTCGCCCTGCTGGCCCGCCTGCGCGACGCGCTGGAGGCGGCGAGGGCGCAGGCGCGCGACCATTACTTCGCGCCGGTGATGACGGAGCTGCGGCCGCTGCTCGGCCTGCTCTTCGAGGATGCGACAGTGACCTTCGACGAAGAGACGTTGCTGCCCCGCACCGTCAGCCGCAACGGGCTGGAGGAGCCGGTCGGCGTGCTCAGCGGCGGCATGCGCGAGCAACTCGCCGTGCTGACGCGGCTCGCCTTCGCGCGGCTTCTGGCGAAGGACGGCCAGCCGGCGCCGGTCATCCTCGACGATGCGCTGGTCTATTCCGACGATGACCGGATCGAGCGGATGTTCGACGCCTTGCACCGGCAGGCCAGCGACCAGCAGATCATCGTCTTCTCCTGCCGCCAGCGCGCCTTCGCCCAACTCGGCGGCACGATCCTGCGGATGGTGCCATGGGTGCCGGAGGGGTGAGCCGGATTGCCTTGCCTCCGAACCACTCCGTCATCCTCGACGGAGCGAAGCGACGACCGGGATCCATCAAAGGGCGACGTCGTATCCTATGATGGATCCCGGAGCTGCGCTGCTTCGCAGCTTGTCCAGGATGACGGGGCGTTTCCGAGGGGAAGCCGAGACGCTCACAAGATCGTCGCGCCGAAATTCCGCTCCGGGTCCATCTCCAGCACGAGCCGGCCGGTCGGCTCGGCGGCCGGGCCTCCGGTCCGCGACAGCCAGCGGCCGGAGCCGGGCTTGGCATGGAGCGCCCCGTCGCTGATGACGACCTCGCCGCGGCGGATCACGGTCTCGGGCCAGCCGGTCACTGAATAGCCGGCAAAGGGCGTGAAGCCCGTGAGGTCGTGCATCGCTTCGTCGGTGATCGTGACCTCTCGCGTCGGGTCCCAGATCGCGATGTCGGCGTCATAGCCCGGCTGGATCGCGCCCTTGCCCGGCAGGTTGTAGATCCTGGCCGGCGCGGTCGCGGTCAGGTCCACAAAAGCCTCCAGCCCGCGCCCGGCGAATTCGGGCCGGCCCTTCGAGACCAGCGCATCGAACATCAGGGGCAGACGCGTCTCCAGCCCCGGCAGGCCGTTGGCGATCTGCTTGAAATTGGGGTTCGGCCCGGCGGAGAGCTTGCCGGTCTCGTCGAAGCGGTAGGGCGCGTGGTCGGAGGACACCGTCTGGAGATCGCCGAGCGCCAGCGCCTGCCAGAGCGCATCCTGGTCGGCGGTCTCGCGCGGCGGCGGCGAGCACATCCATTTCGCGCCCTCCAGACCGGGTTTGTCGAGATCGGCCTTGGTCATGAACAGATATTGCGGGCAGGTCTCGGCGAACACCTTAAGGCCCTGGCCGCGTGCCTGCCGGATCACGGCGGCGCCCTCGGCGGTCGAGACGTGGAAGATCATGATCGGCTGGTCGATCAGCGCGGCCTGGGTGATCAGCCTTGTGAAGGCCTCCGATTCCGAGCCGCGCGGATGGCTGATCGAATGGAATTTCGGCGCGGTATAGCCGCGCTCGACCAGCTTCTTGCCCATCCAGGAGATCATGCCGTGGTTCTCGGCATGGACGCAGATCAGGGCGCGGTGCCGGCGCGCCGTCAGCATCAGGTCGAGCAGGGGCTCGTCGTCGACCTTGATCAGGTCGTAGGTCATGAAGACCTTGATCGAGGCGTGTCCTTCCTTGATGAGCGCCGGAAGGTCCTCCTTGATCGTCTTCTCGTCGGGGTTCGCGACGATCATGTGGAAGGCGTAGTCGATCAGCGCGCCACGTTTCGCGAGCGCCGCGTAGTCGTCGACGACCTTTCGCAGATCGAGCCCGCGATGCTGGGCGGCGAAGGAGACCAGCGTGGTGTTGCCGCCGAAGGCCGCCGAGGTCGTCGCGCTCTCGAAGGTGTCGGCGTTCATCAGCCCGCCGGCCGAGACCTGCTCGACATGGGCGTGCGTATCGATTCCACCCGGCAGGACGAACTTGCCGGTCGCGTCGATCTCGCGTGCGCCCTTGCCGAGCCCGGTGCCAATCGCCGCGATCTTGCCGTCCTTCACGGCGACATCGGCAACGAAATGCGCGGTCGATGTGCCGACGGTGCCGCCGCGAATGACCAGGTCGAAGGGTTGCGTCGTCATGCTGTTCTCCCGGCAGGCTGGGGCGGCCTGGAGTCGGGCCGCTGCCTTCGACCATAGCAAAGCCGCGGCCACCCGCGAGCGCTGCACGACGCAGGGCTATGATGTCTTCGCCGCCGCTATTCGCCGCGCTTATAGGGCAGCCGAGACGACGGCGCTTGCCAGCCGGCCCGAAGCCCGCTCTACCGGCAGGATGAGGATCGCCCGTCTCAGGACAGCCCGCCGATGACCGCGCCCGAGCCCGCCGCCTGGTCGCTGGCCGCTCTCGGCTGGAACGCCTTCTTCGCCGAGCAATGCGGCCCGGAGGACGTTGGCCTGCTGCCGGCCCGCATCGCCACCGTCCATCGCGCCCGGATGAGCGCGATCGGGCAGGAGGGGCCGATCCGGCTCGCTCTTCCGGTTCATACCGACACCGGCGCCTATACGGTCGGCGACTGGGTGCTGGTCGAGCCGGGCACGCATGCGATCGGGCGCCTGCTGGAGCGACGCACCGTGCTGGCGCGCCGCGTCGAGGGCAGCAAGACGCCCCAGCTCGCCGGCGCCAATATCGACACGCTCTTCATCGTCACCTCCTGCAATGCCGATTTCAACGTCGCGCGGCTGGAGCGCTATCTAGCGCTCGCCAATGAGAGCGGCGCCGAGCCGGTCATCATCTTGACCAAGGCCGATCTCACCGACGCGGCCGAAACCTATCGTGCCCAGGCGGCCGCGCTGCAGCGCGGGCTGGCGGTGGTCGTCATCAATCCGAAGGAAACCGGTGCCACGGCAGTGCTGGCGCCCTGGTGCGGGGAGGGGCGGACGGTGGCCCTCGTCGGCTCGTCGGGTGTCGGCAAGTCGACACTGGTGAACGCGCTGGCGGGGCTGGAGCCCGAGGAGGCGCAGGAGACCGGCGGCATCCGCGCCAGCGACGACAAGGGGCGCCACACCACGACCTCGCGCTCGCTGCATGCGATCGCCGGCGGCGGCTGGGTGATCGACACGCCGGGCATGCGCACGCTCCATGTCAGCGATGCCGCCTCCGGGCTGGAGACGCTCTTCGCCGAGATCACCGAACTCACCCATCTCTGCCGCTTCCGCGACTGCACCCATGAGCACGAGCCCGGCTGCGCGGTGCAGGCGGCGGTGGCGAGCGGCGCGGTCGACCCCGCCCGGCTCGCCCGCTGGCGCAAGCTCGACGCGGAGAACAAGGCGAAGACGCCGGAGGCGCGCGGACCGAAGGGCCGGCGGCGGTAGCGGTCTAGCCGGCGGCCCCGGCCAGCCCCAGGCCCGGATGCAGCCGGTCGATCGCCGCGATCTCGGCGCGCAGCTCGGCGATGATCCAGTCGCGGATCTCGCGGATGAGCGGGCGGGCCGGGCGGTTGCGCGGCGTCAGCAGCACGCAGAGCCGGTCGCCCACCGTCAGGCGCTGCGCCGCCGGCACCAGCGCTCCCGACATCAGGGCATGGGAGACAACCGTGATCCAGCCGAAGGCGATGCCCTGGCCCAGCAGCGCCGCCTGCACCACCACCGCATAGTCCGAGAAGGTCAGCGTCTTGGCCGGCCCTGACCGTCCCGTCGCGAAGGGGGCGTAGTGCTCGGCCCAGTCGGACGGCGCATCGGTGAGTTGGATCACCGTGTTGCCGTTCGGCGCGGGCTCGGCGGCGCCGGGCTCGCAGCGATAGCCGGGGCTGCAGACCGGCAGCATGATCTCTCGCACCACCAGAGCGTCCGCGGGGACGGGTTCGTCCGCCCCGACGAAGCGCATGCCGAGATCGACATTCTCGACCACACCGCGCAGCGAACCGGCGATCATCTGGAAGCGCAGATCGACCTGCGGGAAGCGGCTCTGGAACCGGTCCATGCGCGGCATCAGCCAATGGGTGGTGAAGGCCGAGGAGACCGAGATCGTCACCGTCTCCTTGCCGCCGCGCAGGCGCTCGACCTCGCGCAGGCCGGCCTCGATGCTGCGGAAGCCGTCGGCGACGCGGCGATACAGGATCTCGCCCTCCGGCGTCAGCACCGCGCCCTTGCCGCCGCGCTCGAACAGACGCAGGCCGAGATGGCTCTCGAAGCGCGAGAGCATCCGGCTCACCGCCGGCTGCGTCACGTTCAGCTCGTCGGCCGCGCGCGTGAAGCTGCCGCTGCGTGCCGCCGCCTCGAAGACGAAGAGCGCATTGCTGGAGGACACCATGCGGCGCAGGTCGGACATAACCTCAGGTTATACAACTCCTGATTATTTGGCAATTGCGGCCGAGGCCCTGAATCCCCTTTCATGGCCCTGTCGATCGCAGCTTGCGGCGACGGGCCCGGCAGAGGCCCGCGCCGTCGGGCGAGCCGACCGGATCCGCGCCGGCGCCACATAAGGTGGTCTTATGGCCTGCCCGGAATTCGGTCTTTGCCCACGCGCTGGCGCGGTGGCGCTGTTATCGCAACGGGAGCAGGTCATGGCGAAGAGTGGCGGCGAGCGCGTCGAGATCCGGTCGGCCAGCAAGATCTACGGATCGGTGCGGGCGCTGGACGACGTCTCGCTCGACATCGCGCCGCAGGAATTCGTCGCGCTGCTCGGCCCCTCCGGCTCCGGCAAGACCACGCTGCTCGGCATCCTCGGCGGCTTCGTCCAGCCCTCGGCCGGCACGATCCTGTTCGGCGGCCGCGACGTCACCTTCACCCCGCCGCACAAGCGCGACATCGGCATCGTCTTCCAGAACTACGCGCTGTTCCCGCACATGAATGTCGGCGAGAACGTCGCCTTCCCGCTGCGAGCCCGGCGCCTGCCGAAATCGACCTATGCCGAGCGCGTCCGTGCGGCGCTCGCGATGGTCGATCTCGCCGGCTATGAGGAGCGCGGCATCGGCCAGCTCTCCGGCGGCCAGCGCCAGCGCGTCGCGCTGGCCCGCGCCATGATCTTCGAGCCGCGGCTGATCCTGATGGACGAGCCCCTCTCGGCGCTCGACAAGCAGCTGCGCGAGACCATGCAGATCGAATTGCGTCAGCTCCACAAACGGCTGGGCGCGACGATCATCTATGTCACCCACGACCAGCGCGAGGCGCTGACGATGAGCGACCGCGTCGCCATCCTGAAGGACGGCAAGCTCGTCCAGATCGACAAGCCCTCCCGCCTGCACGACCACCCGGCCAACGCCTTCGTGGCGAGCTTCATCGGCGAGGCGACGCTGCTGCCCGTCGCGCGCGCCGGCAGCGACGCCGTCTCCCTCGCCGGCACGCTGATCCGCACCGCCCGCCCCCTCCCGCCGACCGGCGAGCTCGTGCTCGCCGTCCAGACGGAGAAGCTTCTGATCGAGGACGGGGCCGGCGCACCCGAGCGCAACCGCTTCTCCGCCCGCGTCACTGACACCGTCTTCCAGGGCGAGAGCCTGCGCGTCTTCCTCGTGCTCGACGACGGCACGCCGCTCAGCCTGCGCCAGCCGAGTCACTACGAGGCCGCCCGCCGCATCCCGCCCGTCGGCGAGCGCGTCGCGATCAGCCTCCACCCGCAGGACACGATCGTCGTCTCGAAAGCGGACGGCTGAACGCCCGATCCATCCCGACAGACCCGCACCATCACCCAAGAGAAGTCGACAGCCATGACCCTCCGCGATTTCAAGGTTCTCACATTCGACGTCGTCGGCACGCTGATCGACTTCGAGACCGGCGTGCTGAACGCGGTGCGTCGCATCGGCGGGCCGGCTGCCGCGAAGCTGAGCGACGACGACATCTTCGGGCCCTATCTCAAGGGCCGCGAGCTGAACTACGACCGCTCCAGCGAGGCGATGAAGCGGGTCTACATCCATCTCGCCAAGGAACTCGGCCTGCCGGCCGACGAGGCCTCGGCGGATTCCTTCCAATACGCGATCCTGCAGCATCCGGCCTTTCCGGACTCCGTCGAGGCGCTGGCCCGGTTGCGCAAGCATTTCCGGCTGGTCGCGATGACCAATGCCGACCGCTCGACCTTCGCCTTCTATTCGCACACGCTCGGCAACCCCTTCCACGACAGCGTCACCGCCGACGAGGCGATCGCTCCCAAGCCCGATCCGCTGTTCTTCGCCTTCAACCGCGGCCGGCAATCGGCTCATGGCTTCAAGCAGGAGGAAATCCTGCACGTCGCCCAGAGCCAGTATCACGACATCGGCGTCGCCAAGTCGCTGGGCTATACCACCTGCTGGATCGAGCGCAGGCAGGGCCAGGCCGGCTTCGGCGGCACCCCGGCCGTGCCCGAACTGACCAAGCCGGATTATCACTTCCCGACGCTGGCGGCGCTGGCCGACGCCGTCGAGGCGGGGGTCTGACGCCCTTGGCCGGCGCCTCCGCCTGGTCGTCGCTGGAGGCCGCGCCCTCGCTCTGGGGCGCGACGGCGACGCCCCTGCGCGCGTTTCCGGCGCTGGCGGGGGATGCGCAGGCGGATGTCGTCATCATCGGCGCCGGCTATACCGGCCTCTCGGCCGCGCATCATCTCGCACAGAGCGGCCTGTCCGCGATCGTGCTGGAGGCCAACCGCCCGGGCTGGGGCGCCAGCGGCCGCAATGGCGGCGTCATCACCGCCAAGTTCCGCCTGTCCTTCCCGGCCATCGCCAGCGCCCATGGCAAGCCGATGGCCAAGCGCATGTACGAGATCGCGCTGGAGGCCACCGACATCGTCACGCAGCTGGTCGAGGCCTACGGCATCGACGCCGCAACCCTGACACGCTCCGGCCAGGTCAAGGCCGCGCATAACCACGAGACGCTGGCCTATGCGGTGAAGGAAGCCGAATGGCTGCGCGCCGAGCTCGGCGACACCACCATGTCGGTGCTCGATGCCGGCCAGGTGCGCGAGGAGACCGGCTCGAACGGCTTCGTCGGCGGCGTTCTCAATGGCGGTTCGGGCGGCATCCACCCGCTCAATTATCTGCACGGCCTCGCCGAGGGCGTCGCGGCGCGGGGCATTCCGATCCATGCAGGCACACCCGCGCTGCGGCTTCGCCGCGAGGGCGACGGCGTCCTGGTCGAGACGCCGGGCGGGGTCGTCCGGGCGAAACAGGCGATCATCGCCACCAACAGCTATTCGGATCTCACGCCGGCAACGCAGGCCTATCAGCAGACCCTGATCCCGTTCCGCAGCGCGATCATCGCGACGGAAAAGCTCTCGCCCAATCTCGCCGCCACGGTGATGCCGACGCGACGGACCTATACAGAGACCAAGCGGATGATGCGCTGGTTCCGCATGGTCGACGACCGCATCGTCTTCGGCGGGCGCGGCGCCTTCGGCAAGACGGATTCGCCCGCCGCCTTCCGCGCGCTGCACAAGGCGATGGTCGGCATCTTCCCGCAGGTTTCCGACATGCCGCTGGCCTATCGTTGGTCGGGCCTCGTCGCGATGACGCTCGATTCCGTGCCCCATGTCGGGCGCGTCGACGACCGCGTCATGCTCGCCATGGGCTACAACGGCGCCGGCGTCGCGATGTCGAGCCTGATGGGCCGCTATCTCGCGGCCTTTGCCCGGGGCGAGCGGCCCGATGTCGGGCTGCTCGATGCCGGCCGCATGCGCCGTGTTCCGTTTTACCCGCTTCGAGAGCCGGCCGTCCGCATGGTGGCCGGCTGGTACCAGCTTCTAGACGCGATCGGACGGTAGTTTTCGAAGATCCGATCCAACAACAGGGGATAAAGACCATGCAGCCACGACGCCTGACCTTCGCGACCGCCTGCGCCGCCGCAGGCCTGTCCCTGGCTCTGATGAGCCCGCTCCCCGCCGAGGCGGCCGAACAGATCATGTTCGTCTCGCAGGGCGGCGCCTACCAGAAGGCGCAGACCATCGCGATCCTCGATCCATCGGCCAAGAAGCTCGGCATCACGATCAACCAGGACAGCGTGCCCGATGCCTGGCCGATCATGCGCTCGCAGGTCGCCTCGGGAAAACCGACCTGGGACGTCGTCGACGTCGCCACTAATTTCTGCCTGCGCGGCGGCGAGCAGGGCATCGTCGAGAAGCTCGACTTCAGCAAGATCCCCAACGCGGCCGCGATGCCGGCGGAGTATCGCAGCGACTGGTCGGTCGCCTACGAGTTCTATTCCAGCGTGCTCGGCTACAGCCTGAAGAAGTTCCCGGACGCCGCGACCGCCCCCAAGACCTGGGCCGATTTCTGGGATGTGAAGAAGTTTCCCGGCCGGCGCGCCTTGCGCAACAATCCGCTCGCGACGCTCGAAGCCGCGCTGATGGCCGATGGCGTGCCTCACGACAAGCTCTACCCGCTCGACGTCGATCGCGCCTTCAGGAAGCTCGAGGAGATCAAGCCGCACATCACCGTCTGGTGGACCTCGGGCGCGCAATCGGCCCAGCTCCTCAACGACGGCGAGGTCGACATGGTGATGGCCTGGAACGGCCGCATCTCGGCGCTGGCCAAGGAGGGCGCCAAGGTTGCCTACACCTACAACCAGGGCATCCTGCAGAGCACCTCGCTCTGCGTGCTCAAGGGCGCGCCGAACCTCTCCACCGCGATCAAGTTCCTCAACGAGGCGGTCGATCCGGTCCATCAGGCCAATCTGCCGCTGCATATCGACTACGGCCCGGCCAACCCCAAGGCCTACGACACCGGCGTGATCCCGGCCGCCCGCGTCCTGGAACTGCCGAGCTCGCCCAACAATGCCAAGGTGCAGGCGCTGATGTCCTATGCCTGGTGGACCTCCGCGGCCGGCGAAGCGGCCGAAAAGCGCTGGCTCTCCTTCTCGCAGAAGAAGTGAGCCACGTCGCGTGACGTCATTCTCGGGCCGCGCCTGGCGCGGACCCGAGAACCTCTCGCAGGAGATGCCCGGGTCGAGCCCGGGCATGACGAGGATGCTCTCATGACCGCCATCGACCCATCGGCCCGCTACAGGCGTCGCGAACAGGGGCTCATGCTCCTGCTCGCCTCGCCGGCGGTGATCGTCATCCTCGCGCTGGTGGTCATCCCCGTCGGCTGGCTGATGACGCAGTCGGTCTATGACAACGGCTTCACGCTGGAGCATTACCGCCGCATCTTCAGCGAGGACATCTACTGGCGCAGCTTCACGCTCACCTTCCGCATCGCGCTGATCGTCACGGTGATGACGCTGATCCTGGGCTACCCGGTCGCCTATGCCGCCGCCCATGTGAAGCGGCCCTGGGACGTGCTGATCCTCTCCTTCGTGATCCTGCCGTTCTGGACCAGCGTTCTGGTGCGCGCCTATGCCTGGCTCGTCCTGCTCCAGCGCACCGGCGTCACCAACCAGATGCTCGAGGGCCTCGGCCTGATCAGCGAGCCGCTGGCGCTCGTCCACAACGAGCTCGGCACGATCATCGCCACGGTCCACATCCTTTTGCCCTTCATGGTGCTGCCGCTCTATTCGACCATGCAGAAGATCCCGCGAGAGCTGATGCTGGCCGGCGCCAGCCTCGGCGGCGGGCCGCTGCACAGCTTCCTGCGGATCTTCCTGCCGCTGTCGCTGCCGGGCGTCGTCGCCGGGCTGACGCTGGTCTTCGTGCTGACGCTGGGCTTCTACATCACGCCGGAGCTGCTCGGCGGCGGCCGCACCATCATGATCTCCATGGTCGTGAGCCGGAACGTCGAGCTCTACAACGAATGGGGCGCGGCGAGCGCGGTCGGGGTGGTGCTGCTGGTCTGCGTGCTCGCGATCTTCATGGCGGTGGGCCGCATCATCCCGCTCGACAAGATGCTGGGGCAGAAGTGATGAGACAGCCGCTTCTGCCACGCCTCGTCTTCGGCGCCTTCGTCGGCCTCGTGCTGCTCTATCTGATCCTGCCGCTGCTGATCATCGTGCCGATGTCGTTCTCGGCGACGCGCTTCCTGACCTTCCCGCCGCCGGCCTTCTCGCTGCGCTGGTACGCAGAGTATTTCGGCAATCCCGCCTGGATGCAGGCGACGCGGATGAGCCTGCTGATCGGCGTCCTCACGGTGATCGTCGCGACGCCGCTGGGCACGGCGGCCGCCTATGCGATCAGCCATTCGCAGACGAAGCTGATGCGCTCGCTGCACATGATGCTGATGCTGCCGCTGATCGTGCCGATCATCATCATCGCGATCGGCATCTTCTTCATCTACGCCCGGATCGGGCTGATCCAGACCCTGACCGGACTCGTGCTGGCCAATGTCATGCTCGGCCTGCCCTATGTCATCACTTCGGTCGTGGCCGGGCTGCAGAGCTTCGACAAGACGCAGGAGATGGTGGCGCGCAGCCTCGGCATGAACCGCTTCCGCGCCTTCCTCACCGTGACGCTGCCCCAGATCAAGGCCAGCGTCTTCGCCGGCGGCATCTTCGCCTTCATCTCGGCGATCGATGAGACCATCATCGCGCTCTTTGTCTCGGGCGGCCAGCACCAGACGCTGACCAAGCGCATGTTCACCGCGCTGCGCGACGAGATCGACCCGACCATCGCCTCGATCTCGACCCTGCTGACGGCGGCGTCCTTCATCCTGGTGCTGCTGGCGACGAGCAGCCAGAAGCGCGCCGCAGGCTGAGGGCTCTGCTGTCAGACAATCTGTCAATCGGTTGACAGTCGTTCGGTTCTGTACGACATCTTTCCGCGTGAGGGGCCCAGAGAAGGCGCCTGTACGATGGAGGAATCGATGTCGCATAAGTCGTTCGCCCGCGGCGTCAGCCGCCGTGGCCTCATGCTCGGTGCCGCCGGCGCCATCGCCGCGCCCCATGTCGTCCGGGACGCCGTCGCCCAGGGCAAGGCCGTCAATGTCGGCGTGATCGTGCCGCTCTCGGGCGCCAACGCCCAGTTCGGGATCAATTCGCGCAACGGTATCGAACTCGTCGCCGACGAGATCAACGCCGCCGGCGGCATCAAGGCGCTCGGCGGGGCCCGCATCAACCTGGTCATCGCCGACTCGACCTCGACGCCGACCACCGCCGCCAATGTCGCCCAGCGCCTGCTGACGCAAAACGACGTCGTGGCGATCCTCGGCGCCTTCGCCTCGTCGCTGACCATCGCGATCTCGGAGGTCACCGAGCGCCGGGGCGTGCCGCTGCTCACCATGTCCTTCTCGGACCAGATCACCGGGCGCGGCTTCGAGAACATCTTCCAGGTGGTCGCCAAGGCCTCGGTGATCGGCAAGGCGCAGTTCGACGGCACGGCCGCCATTGCCGCGAGCGCCGGCCAGAAGCTCGAGCGCATCGCCATCATGTACGAGGATACCGCCTACGGCACCTCGCAGGCGGGCGGCCTGCGCGCCGGCGCCAAGGCGGCTGGCGTCCAGATCGTCATGGACGACGCCTACCCGCTGGGCATCACCGACGTCACGCCGCTGATCAACAAGCTGCGCGCCTCGGGCGCCCAGGCGGTGTTCCCGGTCTCCTATCTCAACGATTCCCTGCAGATCATCCGGGCGATGCGCCAGCAGCGCATCACCATCCCCGCCATCGGCGGCGCGGCCGGCTACGTCATCCCCGATTTCGAGAAGGGGCTCGGCGAATTCGCCGAGGGCGTCCTCTCGATTTCGCCGGCCAATTACGACCTCGCGCCGGAGCTGACCGAGCGCTTCCGCAAGCGCTTCGGCTATTTCATGGTCCATGAGGCGCTGGAGCACGCCGTCTGCATGGATGTGCTGGCCCAGGCGATGGAGAAGGCCAAGTCGGCCAAGCCCGACGACCTGCGCAAGGCGCTCCAGGGCGCCCGCTTCGAGGGCGGCTGGACCAAGGCCATGACGGGCGGCGCCGTGCAGTTCGACAAGACCGGCCTCAACACGCTCTCCGTGCCGGTCATGGTCCAGTGGCGCAACAAGGAACTCGTCACCGTCTGGCCCGCCGATGTCGCCAAGGCCAAGGCCGTCTGGACCGGCTGAGCCGAAAGGCCGGCCGAGGTCGGGCAGGGGAGAGAGACGGCTATGGCGGTGGTTCAGGCCATCCTGGACGGCTTGATGATCGGCGGTGTCTACGCCGTCATCTCGATCGGCCTGACACTGGTCTTCGGCGTGATGGGCATCGTGAACTTCGCGCAGGCGGAGTTCCTGATGCTCGGCATGTTCGTGGCCTATTACGCCTGGGCCTGGCTCGGGCTCGATCCGCTGCTGGCGGCGCCGCTCGCCTTCGCCGTGGTGTTCCTGCTCGGCGCGGCGCTCCAGCGCGTGCTGATCAGGCGCGTGCTCAAGGCCCCCGAGGTGGCACAGATCTTCCTCACCGTCGGCCTGCTGATCGTGCTGGAGAATGCCGCGCTGCTGATGTTCGGATCGGGTTTCCGCTCGGTCTCGACGCCCTACCAGACCTCGTCGCTGCAGCTCGGACCGCTCTTCATCTCCGTGCCCTATCTCGCCGCCTTCGCCATGTCGGTGGCCTCTGGGCTGGCGCTCTGGCTCTTCCTGAAGTCGAGCTGGTTCGGCCGCGCCATGCGCGCCACCGCGCAGGACCCGATGGCCGCGCGGCTGATGGGCATCGACGCCGACCGCATGCACATGCTCGCCTTCGCACTGGGTGTCGGTCTCACCGCCTTCGGCGGCGCGGTGATCCTGCCCTATCTGACGGCCTCGCCGACGGTTGGCACGCAATTCGCCGTGCTGATGTTCACCGTGGTGGTGCTGGGCGGGCTGGGCTCGGTCGCGGGCGCGGTGGTCGGCGGCCTCGCCGTCGGCATCATCCAGTCGCTTTCGGCGCTGGTCTTCCCGATCCAGCTGCAGAACCTCGTCCTCTTCGTCGTCTTCATCGCGGTGCTGGCCTTCCGGCCGAAGGGCCTGCTGGGGGCCGCCCGATGAGCGCGCCATCCCTTCGGCAGGCGGCCGGCCTCGCGCTGCTGGCGGCGCTCGCCATCGCCCTGCCTTTCGCCTTCGAGCCGCGCGGCTACGGCATCCGCATCCTCTGTCTGGCGCTGCTCTTCGCCGCCATGGCGCAGGCCTGGAACATCGTCGCCGGCCTCGCCAACCAGATCTCGCTCGGCCACGCCGCGTTCTTCGGCATCGGCGCCTACACCTCGACGCTGCTTCTCATCCATTTCGGCATCACGCCCTGGCTCGGCATGATGGCGGCGGCGGTCCTGGGCGGGCTTGCTGCGCTTCTGATCAGCCTGCCGACGATGCGGCTGCGCGGGCACTATTTCGCGCTGGCGACGCTCGCCTTCGGCGAGGTCATGCGCGTCATCGGCAACAGCTGGGGCGGGCTGACCGGCGGCCCGGTCGGCATTTCGGTGCCCTTCGCCAAGCCCAGCCTCGGCCTGATGCAGTTCGCCGATACCCGCGCCTCCTACTGGCTGATGCTGGGGGCGCTCGTCGTGGTGACCGTGATCTTCGTCGCGATCAAGCGCAGCCGCCTCGGCTACCGGCTGCGCGCGATCAAGGAGAATGCCGACGCCGCCGAGGTCATCGGCGTCGACACCACCCGCACCAAGATCGTCGCGGCGGTGATCTCGGGTGCGCTGACGGCGGCGCTCGGCACGCTCTATGCGCAGTTCCAATTCTTCTTCGATCCCGACACCGTCTTCGGCGTCGCGTCGATCTCGGTGCGGATGGCGATGATCGCGATCGTCGGCGGCATCGGCACGGCGGCTGGCCCGATCCTCGGCGCCTTCTTCGTCATCCCGCTGGAGGAGATCGCCAACCAGGTCTTCTCCGCCCAGGCGGCGGGGCTGTCGCAACTGGTCTTCGGCGTGCTGCTGATCCTCGTGATCCTGGTCGAGCCGCGCGGCTTCATGGCCATCGGCCCGCGGATCAGGCGCCTGTTCGGTCGGGAGGAACGCTGATGGCCGCCCCTCTGCTCCAGGTCACCGGGCTCGGCAAGCGCTTCGGCGGGCTGCAGGCCTTGTCGGAGGTGTCACTGTCCGTGGCGCCGGGCGAGATCCTCGGGCTGATCGGCCCCAACGGCGCCGGCAAGACGACGCTGTTCTCGACGCTGGTCGGCCTGCACCGCCCCGATGCCGGCACGATCCGGCTCGACGGCCGCGACCTCGTCGGCCTGAAGCCGCACAAGATCGCCGCGGCGGGCATGGTCAAGACCTTCCAGAACGTCGCGCTCTTCCTCGACTCGACGGTCCTCGACAACGTCCTGACCGGCGGGCTGATGCGCCATGCGATCCCGGAGGCGCGCGAGCTGGCCAGGCGCTGCCTCGAGCGCGTCGGCATCGGCGCGATCGCCGGCAAGATCGCACGCGATCTCTCCTTTCCGGAGCGGGCGCGGGTCGAGGTGGCGCGCGCGCTCTGCACCGAGCCGCGGGTCCTGCTGCTCGACGAGGCGATGGCGGCGCTCAACCATGCCGAGATGGACGCCTTCATGGATCTTCTGCGCCAGCTGCGCGAGGAGGGGCTGACGCTGGTCGTGGTCGAGCACCACATGCGCGCGATCATGGCGCTCTGCGACCGGCTGGTCGTGCTGAATTTCGGCCAGCGGATCGCCACCGGCACGCCGGCCGAGATCGCGCGCGATCCGGCCGTGATCGAGGCCTATCTCGGCCGGTCGGCGGCGTGAGGAGGGTGCGATGACGAGCCAGTCTCCGCTTCTGTCGATCGCCGGGCTGAACGCCGGCTATGGCGGCCTCGACGTGCTGCACGACGTTTCGATCGCGGTCGGCGCGGGCGAGTTCGTCTGCGTGATCGGCGCCAACACCGCCGGCAAGAGCACGCTGCTGCGCACGATCTCGGGGCTCGTCTCCGCCCGCGGCAGCATCCGCTTCGATGGCACCGAACTGGTGGGGCGGCCCTCGCATGCGATCCCGACGCTCGGCATCGCCCATGTGCCGGAAGGCCGCCACGTCTTCCCCGAGATGACGGTCGAGGAGAACGTCATGCTCGGCGCCTATGCGGTGCGCACCGCCAGCGATCTCGCCGTGCGGCGCGACCGGGTGCTGACGATGTTTCCCCGGCTGCGCGAGCGGCTGGGACAGCTCGCCGGAACGCTTTCGGGCGGCGAGCAGCAGATGGTCGCCATCGGCCGGGCGCTGATGCTCCAGCCCCGGCTTCTCCTGCTCGACGAGCCGAGTCATGGCCTTGCGCCGAAGATCGTCGACGAACTCCACGACACCTTCCTGGCCGTGAGCCGGACCGGCACATCCATCCTGCTGGTCGAGCAGAACACCACGCTGGCGCTCTCCGTCGCCGCGCGTGGCTATGTGCTCGAGAGCGGCCGGGTCGTGCTGTCGGGCACCAGCGCGGAGCTGTCTGGAAACGACGCCGTCCGCAGCGCCTATCTCGGGCTCTGAGGACCACCGAACACCACCATGAAAGGGTCAAGGCCGATGTCGCACAGCGATCAGTTCAACAAGGGTCTCGAAGTCCGCCGCAAGGTGCTGGGCACCGACTATGTCGACGGCAGCCTCGCCAAGGCCGACGACTTCATGATGGCCTTCCAGAACATCACCACCGAATGGTGCTGGGGCTATGCCTGGACGCGGCCCGGCCTCGAGCACAAGACCCGCTCGATGCTGAACCTCGCCATGCTGACGGCGCTCGGCAAGCCGGCCGAGCTCAAGCTCCACGTCAAGGGCGCGCTCGCCAATGGCGTCACCGTCGACGAGATCAAGGAAATCCTGCTCCACGCCACCGTCTATTGCGGCATCCCGGCCGGCCTCGACGCCTTCAAGGCGGCCCATGAGGTGCTGAAGGCCGAGGGGGCCGTGCCCAACGACAAGTGAGCCCGGCCATGGCCGGTTGGGAGGTCTTCGCCCTGCGCTATGCCGTGCATGAGCGCCGGGCCTTCGAGAACTTCATCCGCGCGCCCGATCCGCACGACGCGCCCATGCCCATGGACTATTTCGTCTGGGTCGTGCGGCGCGGCGGGCGGGTCGTCGTGGTCGACACCGGCTTCACCCCCGAGGGGGGAGCCAAGCGCGGCCGCACGCTGGTCCGCCCTGTCGAGGCGGCGCTGCGCCAACTCGGCGTCGCGCCGGAGACGGTGGAGGATGTGGTGATCACGCATCTCCACTATGACCATGCCGGTAATCTCGATCTCTTCCCGAAGGCCCGTTTCCATCTGCAGGATGCGGAGATGGGTTTCGCGACCGGCCGGCACATGTGCCAGGCCTGCCTCCGCTACCCCTTCGACGTCGAGGATGTCGTGAGGATGGTGCGCGCGGTCTATGCCGAGCGCGTCGTCTTCCATGACGGCGATGCCGAACTCGACGAGGGCCTGAGCCTGCACAAGGTCGGCGGCCACAGCGCGGGCCTGCAGATGGTCCGCGTCGAGACCGCGCGCGGGCCGCTCGTGCTCGCCAGTGATGCCGCGCATTTCATGGCCAATATCGAGCGGCAGAACCCGTTCCCGATCTTCTTCGATCTCGGCGCGCTGGCGCAGGGCTGGCGCGCCGCGCGCCACCTCGCGGGAGCGGAGGAGCGCATCATCGCCGGCCACGACCCGCTGGTGCGGGAGCTCTATCCCGCCGTCGAGGGCTCGGAGGGCGAGACGGTGGCGCTCCACCTGCCGCCGCTGCGCTAGTCAGCGCGGCCCTCGGACATGGGCCAGCGCCGCCACAAGATGCGGGCGGAACAGGTCGGGGTGCTCGCACATCGGGAAGTGGCCGAGCCCCTCCATGACGCGCAGATCGGCGCCCGGGATAAGCGCGGCGAGCTTCGCCCCGTCGTCGGGCGTCGCCGAGTAGTCATAGGTGCCGCAGAGCAGCGAGACCGGTGTCCGCGCCGCGTCGATGCGGGGCGCGACCTCGGCGCCGTCGAACTCGTCGGAATAGAAGGCGAGGTCGCCGGCATAGATTTCGGGGGCTCCCTGCGAATAGATCCAGGCGGCCCGGCGCCGGCTGTCGACCGGGCTCGTCGGGCTCATCAACCCTCGGACGAAGGCGGCGTTGTGCAGCCCGGCATGAACACCGACATGGTGCTGGAACGGGTTGCGCCGCCCCTTCGAGCGGAAGGGGGGCTCGATCGCGATGACGCCCGCGACGAGATCGGGCCGCTCGGCGGCCAGCAGCAGAGCGAGCGCCGCGCCCATCGAGCCGCCGGCGACGATCGCCTTCTCGCCGATGACCTGCTCGATGATCGCCGCGCACCAGCCGAGATAGCGCGCCCCCGAGAGCCGGTAGGGCTCGCCCTGCCAGCCGTCGGGAGGCATCGAGCGGCCATGGAAGGGCATGTCGGGCGCGATCAGGCGCCAGTCCTCGGCCAGCGCGACATCGGCGAGCTGTCCGTGGAACTGGCGGGAATCGGCGCCGGCCGTGTGCAGGAACAGGACCGGCCGGCCGCTTCCGGCGCTCTCGACATGAATCTCGGCTGCGCCCTCCGGCAGCGCGACCCGGTGATAGCGACCCGCGATCTGGCTCATCCGCCGGGTGACGGAGGGCGCTGTAGCGGCGGGCGAGAGCGTGACCAGTTCGAACAGCCGTTCGATCACCGCGCGCGCCTGTGCGATCACCAGCGGGTTGCCGGAGAGGGTGAAGGCGGGGTTGGCGATCGCCAGCGCTGTGAAGGCCTGGAAGCGCGGGGGCGGGGGCAGCGTCAGGAGCCTCGCCCAATCCTCTGTAGCTGCCGAGAGCACGATGTCCGGTACAGCCGTGCCCTCGAACACCACGGCGCCGTCATCGAGCCGCAGCAGGATGTCGTCGCCCGCGCCCTCGATCCGCAGCACCGCGACGAGGCCGGCGCCGAGGCGGCGCAACTCGGCGTCGCCGGTCGCCGCGGCGATGCGCGCCCGCAGGCCCATCAGCCCTGCGAGCCGGCGGCGAGCGCCTGGAGATGGCGGTGGATCTCGGTGTGGTCGGCCTGCGGGCCGAGCCCGCTTTTGGCCGCCTCCCAAAGCGCGGCCACGGACTGGATCTGCGGCAGCGGGAGATCGAGATGATCGGCGAGATCGGCGGCGATGCGTAGATCCTTCGCCATCAAAGCGAGCGAGAATCCCGAATTGAAGGCCTCCGAGATCACGAAGGGCTTCATCTTGACCTCGGTCGAGTTGTTGCGGCCCGTGGAGGCGTTGAGGACGTCGACGATCGTCTCCGGCGCCAGCCCGAATTTTCCACCGACCAGCAGCGCCTCGCAGGCGGCGACCAGCCCGGCCGCCGAGACATAGTTGTTCAGCGCCTTCATGGCGTGGCCGGAGCCGATCGGTCCCGTGGCGAAGATCGACTTGCCCATCGCCGCCAGCACCGGCCGGGCGCGCTCGACCGCCTCGGCTGGTCCGCCCGCCATGATCGCGAGCGAGCCGTCGATGGCGCGCTTCACGCCGCCCGAGACGGGCGCGTCGATCAGGTGCAGGCCCAGCGGCGCGAGGTCCGCCGCGAGAGACACCGTGTCCGTCGGCGCCGAGGAACTCATGTCGATGACGAGCGCGCCCTTGGCCAATGCGCCTGCCGCGCCCGCAGCCAGCAGCACGTCGCGCACGATGCGGCCATTGGGGAGCATCGTGATCAGGATGCCGGCGCCCTCGGCCGCCTCTTTTGCCTCGGCGAAGGCCAGGCCGCCCGCCTCGACGAGCGCCTGTCGCGGCGCCTCGGCCGGGTCGGCGCCGCGCACGGTGAAGCCGGCTGCGATCAGCCGTCGCACCATCGGCAAGCCCATCTGGCCGAGCCCGATGAAGGCGATGGGGGCAGGGGGGCTGGCGCTGTCAGGCATGGATCGATCCTCCGGCGTCACGCCAGGTGCGGCGCGGCGTCCGGCGGATTTCTGAGCGCTATCAGACAATCTGTCAATTCGCGGTGTCAGCCGCGGCGGGGCTCGCGCTCGAGCACGGCGAGCGCGATCTTCGCCGCCATCGCGATGTGATGCCGGCAGGCCTGATCGGCGCGGGCTCCGTCACGGGCCGCGATGGCCTCGTAGATCGCCTCGATCTCGGCGACGCTGTCGTCGAGCCGGCCCTGCTGCGTCATCGAGGTGAAGCGCAGCAGGGTGATGCGGTTGTGCAGCATCGTCAGCGACTGCTTGACGAAGATGTTGCCCGCCCCCTCCATCAGCACGCTGTAGAAACGTGTCTTGGCCGCGACGAGCTGGGCGCGGTCGCCGTCTCGCGCCGCCTGCCGGAAGCCGGCCACGGCCTGCTTCAGCTCGGCGAGGGCCTCCTCGCTGCCCTGTTCGGCGAAAGCGCGCCCGGCGAAGCCTTCCAGCAGCGCCCGGACGTCATAGAGCTGGCGGGCCTCGTCGAAATTGATCGAGGAGACCTCGGGCCCGCGATGCGGCACCGTGACGACGAGCCCCTCGGCCTCGAGCTGCCGCAGCGCCTCGCGCACCGAGGTCCGGCCGACGCCGATCTGCTCGCAGAGTTCGCGCTCGACGAGCCGCTGGCCCGGCCGGAAATGCCCGGAGGCGATCGCCTCCCGGATCCGGTCCTCCACCAGGAGACGCAGCGTGGCCGCCTGCCGCGGGATGCGAAGATTCATCTCGTTCATGACGAACACATTGCCGGGCGCGGGCACGCCGTCAATCTCCGCGCTTGACCCCACGACTGTCAGATTGTCTGATGGCAGGCAATTCAGCAAAAAGTCTTCACGGGAGGATACATGAAAACGCTTCTGCTCGGCCTGGCGGCCGCGGTCACGCTGGCGATCGCGCCCGCCGCGGCGCAGACCTATCCGGCCCGTCCGGTCACGATGCTCGTGCCCTTCGCGCCGGGGGGCACCACCGATGTGCTCGCTCGCATCCTCGCCGAGGAAATGGGCAAGGCGCTCGGCCAGAACGTCATCGTCGAGAATGTCGGCGGGGCCGGCGGCCGGACCGGAACCGAGCGCGTCACCCGCGGCGAGCCTGACGGCTACACCGTGCTGTTCGGCAATATGGGGCCGATGGCCGCCAGCCGGGCGCTGTTCAAGGACCAGCGCTACGATCCCCGCACCGATCTCGCGCCGATCGGCCTCGTCGCCGACGTGCCGATGGTGATCGCGGCGAGCAAGAAGAGCGGGGTCGCCGACCTCAAGGCCTTCGTCGCCCGCGTCAAGGCGCAGGGCGACAAGGTGACCTTCGGCACGGCCGGCTTCGGCGCGACCTCGGACCTGGCACCGCGGCTCCTCCTGCACCTGTCGGGGCTGAAGGCGACGATCGTGCCCTACAAGGGCGCGGGACCGGCGATCCAGGATCTGCTCGGCGGCTTCGTCGACGGCGTCATCGACCAGACGGCGACCTTGCTGCCGCTGCATGCCGGAGGGTCCGTGACGGCGCTGGCGGTGACCGGCGACAGCCGCCTGCCGCAGGCGCCGGACGTGCCGACCTTCGCTGAGGCCGGTCTTCCCGATTTCGGCATGAAGGTCTGGAACGCGCTCGCCGTGCACAAGGACACCAGCCCCGCCATCGTCGCGCGCCTGGTCGCCGCGCTGGACACCAGCCTCTCCTCCGACTTCGTCGCCAAGCGCTTCGAGGGGCTGGCCGTGCCGGTTCCTCCGGCCGCCATCCGCGGCCCGGCGCATCTGGGCCAACTGGTGAAAGCCGAGGTCGAGCGCTGGGAGGCGGTGCTCAAAGACGTGCCGAAGCAGTAGCAGGGGCGGCGGGGCGGGCTTCGCGCCGGCCCGCGCCCGACCCGCTGCGCGCGCAACCGCCACCCGCCCGCAGCCCGGTTACGACCGGGCCGCCGGGCCACTAGAGTCGCACCACCGACCGCGTCGGCTGCCGGGCCGATCGCAGGCCCTGGGCGCGGTCGCCAGGAGCGCCTTCGCCATGAGCCCGACAGACCCGGACACCGAGTTCCAGCCGCACACCTCGCATTGGGGCGTGTTCTCCGCCCGCATGCGCGACGGCGCGCTGGAGGTGCGGCCTCATCCGGGCGATCCCGATCCCAACCGGATCATCGACAACTTCCCCGCCGCGCTGCGCCACCGCGCCCGGATCGCCCGGCCGATGGTGCGCCGCGGCTGGCTCGAGAATGGCCCGGGCCCGGATTCGCGCCGCGGATCGGACGACTATGTCGCGATGAGCTGGTCCGAGGTGCTCGACCGTCTCGGCGGCGAACTGCGGCGCCTCCGCGACGGCCCCGGCCCGCAGGCGATCTTCGGCGGCTCCTATGGCTGGGCCAGCGCCGGGCGTTTCCATCACGCCCAGAGCCAGATCCACCGCTTCCTCAACACTGCCTGCGGCGGCTATGTGAAATCGGTCAACAGCTACTCCTCGGGCTCGTCCCAGGTGCTGGTGCCCCACATCATCGGCGACTACGAGGATCTGACGAAGCGCAACGTCTCCTGGGAGCAGGTGGCGCAGCACAGCGAGATCGTGCTGGCCTTCGGCGGCATGGCGCTGAAGAACTCGATGGTCGCGGGCGGCAGCGTCAGCCAGCATGTCGAGCGCGGTGCCATGGAGCGGGCTGCGGACCGCGGCTGCGCGTTCGTGCTGGTCAGCCCGCTGCGCTCCGACCTCCCCGATGAAGCGAAGGCAGAATGGCTGCCGGTGACGCCGGGCAGCGACACGGCCCTGATGATGGCGCTGGTCCATACCCTCGTCGCCGAGGGACGGCACGACCGCGCCTTCCTCGAGCGCTGCACCGTCGGCTGGCCAGTCTTCGAGCGCTATCTGATGGGCGAGACCGACGGCATCGCCAAGGATGCGGCCTGGGCGGCGCCGCTCACCGGCGTCGCGGCGGACGAGATCGTCGCGCTGGCGCGCCGGCTGCACGGACGGCGCGCGCTGATCGTGGTCGCCCATGCGCTGCAGCGCGCCGAGCATGGCGAGCAGCCCGTCTGGATGGGCATGGTGCTCGCCGCCGCGCTCGGCCAGATCGGCCTGCCGGGCGGCGGCTACGGCTATGCGCTGGGCGCGATCGCCTATTACGGCCGGCGTTTCAACGCGGTGCCGGTGCCGACCTTCTCGCAGGGGCGCAACGGCGTCAGCGACTTCATCCCGGTCGCGCGCATCGCCGACATGCTGCTCAACCCCGGCGGCAGCTACCGCTACAACGGCCAGACCCGAAGCTACCCCGAGATCAAGCTGGTCTACTGGGCCGGCGGCAACCCCTTCCATCACCATCAGGACCTCAACCGCCTGCGCCGCGCCTTCGCCCGGCTCGACACGCTGGTCGTCCACGAACTGGCCTGGACGGCGACCGCCCGTCATGCAGATGTGGTTCTTCCATGCACCATGACGCTGGAACGCGAGGACATCGGCGCCAGCTCGAACGACCCGCTGCTCTTGCCGATGCGCCCGGTCGCGGCGCCGTTCGGCGAGGCGCGCGACGATTACGCCATCTTCGCCGATCTGGCCGAACGGCTCGGTGCCCGCGAGGCCTTCACCGAGGGCCGCAGCGTGCGGCAATGGCTGGAGCATCTCTACGAGCCCACCCGCCAGGCGCTGACGGCGATGGGCCGGCCGGCACCGGACTTTGCCGCGTTCTGGAGCGGGGAGGGCATCGACCTGCCGCAACTCTCCGACGATGGCGGGCGGCTGCGCGCTTTCCGCGACGACCCCGAGGGCCGGCCGCTGCCGACGCCGAGCGGCAGGCTCGAGATCGCCAGCGAGACCATCGCCGGCTTCGGCGAGCCGGACTGCCCGGGGCATCCGACCTGGCTCGGTCCTATCGCCGTTCCCGACGCGGCCGCCCCCTTCGTGCTGATCGCCAACCAGCCCCGCACGCGCCTGCACAGCCAGTTCGACTTCGGCGGCCACAGCGACGGCGCCAAGCGGCGTGGCCGCGAGGTCGCGAGCCTGCACCCGGAGGATGCGGCCCAACTCGGCCTGGCGGAGGGTGACATCGCCCGGCTGTTCAACGAACGCGGCGCCTGCCTCGCCGCCGTGCGGCTGACCGACGGCATCCGTCGCGGCGTGGTCCAGCTCCCGACCGGCGCCTGGTATGATCCCGCCGACCCGAGCGAGGAGAAGTCGCTCTGCGTGCACGGCAACCCCAATGTGCTGACGCGCGACATCGGCACCTCGGCGCTGGCTCAGGGCTGCACCGGCCAGCTCACCACCGTGCAGATCGAGCGCTACACCGGCAATCTGCCGCCGATCCAGGCCCACGACCCGCCGCGCATGGCCTGAGCGCGAACGAGCGCAGCACAACGGCAGCAGGCTGCCGCGCGCCCGTCAGCTGACGCGACGGGTGCGATGGACTCGAGCGCGGTCGCGCAACGACCGGCTCGCGTCGGCCACCCTCATTTCTCGACGTCGAGGGTCGCCCAGCCGCTGGGCCGGTTCGTCGGCGGCAGGCTGGCCCGGTCGGTCTGCGACCGCAGGATATGCGCCTTGGCCAGCATATGCGCCGTCACCGGGGCGGTCAGGAACAGGAAGATCGTGATCAGCAGTTCGTGGAACGAGATATGGGCGCCGGCGATCGCGAAATACAGCATCGAGGCGATCAGCAGCGAACCGATGCCGAGCGTCGTCGACTTGGAGGGCCCGTGCAGGCGCCGCATCAGGTCGGGCAGCTTCGCCAGCCCGAAGGAGCCGACGAGCAGGAAGAAGGCTCCGATGAGAATCAAGGCCGTGACGGCCGCTTCGCCGATCCAGTGCATGCTGCGTGTCCTATTCGATCACATTGCCACGGAGCAGATATTTGCAGAACGCCACGGTCGTGACGAAGCCGACCATGGCGATCAGCATCGCGGCTTCGAAATAGATCGTCGTGCCGTAATAGATGCCCAGCAGCACGATCAGCCCGATCGCGTTGATGACCATCGTGTCCAGCGCGAGGATGCGATCCGTGACGTCGGGGCCGATCGCCAGCCGGTACAGATTGAGCAGGATGGCGACGCTGGTGGCGATCAGCGCGATCAGACAGGCGGTTGCGATCATTCGAAGATCCTCTTTAGCCTGCGCTCGTAGCGCTGCTTGATCTGGGCGATCGTCGCCTCCGCCCCGTCGGTCTCCAGGCAGTGCACGAGGAGGGCCCGCCCGTCGGCGCTGACATCGGCGGAGACCGTGCCGGGCGTCATCGTGATCGTCCCCGCGAGCACGGTGATCGCCTCCGGCGACTTCAGGTCGAGCGGCAGGGTGATGAAGCGCGAGTGCAGGCTGTCGCCACGACGGAACAGGATGAGCGACGCGACCTGGATGTTGGAGACGACGATGTCCCAGAGCACGACCAGCATGAACTCGATCATCATCAGCGGCGCACCCACGCGCGGGCGCCCCGGCCAGTAGGCGCTGGTGGCGAGCGGAATCAGGATGCCCAGGATCAGCCCCAGCACCAGATGTCCGAAGGTCACCTCATTGGCGAGCAGGACCCAGACCGCGACGATCCAGACCGACAGCAGGGGGTGGGGGAACACGCGCAGAGCCATGGTCTAATTCCCCCCCGTGCCGGCGCCGGCGGCGGGCGACAGCACCGCGCGGACATAGCCGGCCTTGTCGAGCAGCTGATCCGACGTCGCCGCAAAGGCGCGGGTGAACGGGCCGGCGCCCAGCGACAGCGCCGCCGTGGCCGCCAGCAGCAGGGCGATGACGACGAGCGGTACGAGGGTGATCCCGGTCAGGCCGGGCGCCTTCGCGACCGCCGCTCCACCCGCAGACGGAACTGGCTCGCTGTTGTTCCAGAAGATCATCGAGCCGGCGCGCGCATAGCCGATCATCATCAGCAGGCTCGCGCCGAGCATGACCGCCCAGATCAGCGGTGCCTGCGGCGCCTGGCGCGTCGCGTCGAGGATCAGCAGCTTGCCGATGAAGCCCGACAAGGGCGGCATCCCGACCATGGCGATGGCCCCGAGAAAGAACATCGCCCCCAGCAGCGTCTCGTTGGCGATCGCCGGCGCGGGTTCGAGCCTGTCGAGTTGCTGGCCGCGCCGCTGGGAGATCACGTCGACGAGCAGGAACAGGGCGGCGCCCGTCAGGGTGCTGTGCACGAGGTAGGAGAGCGCCGCCGTCGTGCCGGGACCGTCGAACAGCCCCACCGCGATCAGCAGATTGCCCATGGAGGCGACGACGGAGAAGCAGACGAGATCGCGCAGATTGCGGCTGGCGAGCACGCCGATGGCGCCGACGATCAGCGTGACGATTGCCGCCGGAATCACGATCGGCGCGACCATGGCGGCCAGCGGCCCCGCATCCGCGCCGAAGATCAGCCCGTAGACGCGGATGATCGCATAGGCGCCGACCTTGGTCATGATCATGAACATGGCTGCGGCCGGCGCGGATGTCGCCGCGTAGGCGCTGGGCAGCCACCAGTGCAGCGGCACCAGCGCCGCCTTGGTCGCGAAGACCGCAAACAGCAGCATCGCTCCCGTCTTCAGCAGCGCCTGGTCGTCCGCGGACACGGCCGCGACCTTGCCCGCCAGATCGGCCATGTTGAGCGTGCCGGTGATCGCGTAGATCAGGCCGACGCCGAACAGGAACAGCGTCGAGGCGATCAGGTTGATCGCGACATAGTGGAAGCCCGCCTTCAGCCGCGGCGCGCCGCCGCCATGCAGCATCAGCCCATAGGAGGCGATCAGCATGACCTCGAAGAAGACGAACAGGTTGAACAGGTCGCCGGTCAGGAAGGCGCCGTTGACGCCGAGCAGCTGGAACTGCAGCAGGGCATGGAAATGCCGCCCGCGCTTGTCCCAGCCGGCACAGGCATAGACCGCCACCATCAGCGCCAGCGCCGCACTGAGCAGCAGCATGATGGCCGACAGCCGGTCGAGCACGAGCACGATGCCGAAGGGGGCCGGCCAGTTGCCGAGGAAATAAGCCCGCGGCGTGCCGTCGCCGGCGAGCACGAGCAGGCCGATGGCCAGGGCCAGCGCCAGAATGGTCGAGGCGACCGAGACGACGCGCTGATGCTTGAGGTGATGCGGCAGCGCCAGGATCAGCAGCGCTGCCGTCATCGCCGGCAGAACCGTGGGCAGGACGATCCAGTTGTTCATGATGGCAGCCGAGCCTTGTCTTCGTCGGTCCGGACCCGGGCCGCGTCGCCCTCGCCGGACACAGCGAGATCGACCTCGTCGCTTCCCGACTCCAGGAAGCCGCGCAGGGCGAGCACCACGATCAGGGCCGTCATGCCGAAGGAGATGACGATCGCGGTGAGGACGAGCGCCTGCGGCAGCGGGTCGGTGTAGGCTGAAGCCAGCGCGCTGATGACCGGCGGCTGGTTGATCGTCAGGCGGCCCATCGCGAACAGGAAGAGGTTCACCGCGTAGGTCAGGAAGGTCAGTCCGAGAATGACCGGGAAGGTCCGAGCGCGCAGCAGGAGGTAAATCCCCACCGCCGTCATCACGCCCGTGGCGCTGGCGACAAGCAGTTCCACGTCAGACCTCCTTCGCCACGGCCGTGTCGGCGTCGAGCACGATGTCCATCGGATGGTCGGTGGCGGGCGAGCGCTCGGCGCGCTGCTGGACACGCGAGATCTGCGACAGCGACAGCAGCACGGCACCGACGACGGCGAGGAAGACGCCGAGATCGAAGGCCATCGCCGTCGCCAGTTCGAACGTTCCGACGAGGGGAAGCGAGAAATAGTCGAAAGAGCTCGTCAGGAAGGGGCGCCCGAACACGAAGGAACCGATGCCGGTCAGGCCGGCGATGACGATGCCGGCCCCGATCATCGCCTGGGAGTCGAGGCGGGCGCGGGCATTCGCCCAGACATAGCCGCTGGCCATGTACTGCATGATCAGCGCCATCGCGACGACGAGACCGGCGATGAAGCCGCCGCCCGGCAGGTTGTGCCCGCGCAGGAAGATGTAGACGCCCACCGTCAGCGCCAGCGGCAGCAGCGCCCGCGTCGCCACCACCAGCATCAGGGGGTGGGCGTCGCGAGCCTCTTCCGCGAAACGGATGCTCGCCAGCCGGCGCGCGGCCGCCCGACCGAAGGGGTGGTCCAGCAGCGCGAAGATCGCCAGCGCGGCGATGCCGAGCACGATGATCTCGCCGAAGGTATCGAAGCCACGGAAGTCGACCAGGATGACGTTGACGACATTGGTGCCGCCGCCCCCGGGCTTCGACTGCTCCAGATGATAGGTGGAGATGGTCTCGAAGCCCCGTGTCATCACGGCATAGACCAGTCCCGCGGCACCGAGGCCCGCCACCGTCGCGATGCCCGCATCGCGCCAGCGCAAGGCGAGGCTGCTCTGTTTCGGCGTCGTCTTCGGCAGCAGATTGAGGGCCAGCAGCAGCAGAACGGTCGTCACCACGTCGACGGAGATCTGGGTCAGCGCGAGATCCGGCGCCGAGAACTGCAGGAAGGCGAGCGAGACGACCAGGCCGACGACGCTCGTCAGGATCAGCGCAAAGACGCGATCATGGTGGCGCAGCGCCGCCACAAGGCTGGCCCCGACGAGTGCGAACCAGGCCACGACAGCCTGCAGCGACATCGGCAGCGTGGCCCGCGCGCCGCTCCCATGTGAGGCACTCCAGAACCCGCCGGCCGCCGGCACGAGCACGGCGGCGAGGATGACGACGAAATAGAGCTGCAGCGATCCGGTATGCGAGCGCGCGATGCTCCAGCCGGCCCCCGCCACCAGCCGGCGGATGACGCGATCGAACAGCGTCTTCGCGTCGGGGCGCGGCAGGGACAGACGGAAAGCCTCGACCCGGCGATAGGCGAGGAACAGGGCCGTGCCGGCGATGAGCGCCGCGATGCTGACCAGCAGGGCCGGTGTGACCCCGTGCCAGAGCGCGAGGTAATAGGAGGGCAGCGGACCGCCGATGACGGCCATCGCCGTGCGCGCGACGATCGGCCCGGCGATCAGCGCCGGCAGGAGCCCGATCGCCACCACCAGCACGACGAGCACCGCAACCGGCAGCCACATTCCCGCCGGCGGATCATGCGGGTGGGCGGGGTAGTCGTGCCGCTGCGGACCGAAGAAGACCGCGACCGCCAGCCTGACCGAGTAGGCGACCGAAAACAGCGTCGCCAGACCGACCAGCACGGGGAACAGCCAGGGAATGCCGGCATAGGAGGTCTGCAGGGCCTGCTCGAGCATCATCTCCTTGGACAGGAAGCCATTCAGCGGCGCGATGCCTGCCATTGAGGCAGAGGCGATCAGCACCAGCGTCGCGGTGATCGGCATCAGCGTCATGAGACCACCGAGCCGTCGGATGTCGCGCGTGCCGGTCTCGTGGTCGACGATGCCGGCGCCCATGAAGAGAGCCGCCTTGAAGGTCGCGTGATTGAGGATGTGGAACACCGCGGCCACCGCCGCCATCGGCGTGCCGAAGCCCAGCAGCATCGTCATCAGCCCGAGATGGCTGACGGTGGAGAACGCCAGCAGCCCCTTGAGGTCATCCTTGAAGATCGCGATCCAGGCCGCCACCAGCATGGTGACGAGACCCACGGGCGCCACGATCAGGAACCAGGCATCGGTGCCGGCCAGCACCGGCCACAGGCGCGCCAGCAGGAAGACGCCCGCCTTCACCATCGTGGCTGAATGCAGATAGGCCGACACCGGCGTCGGCGCCGCCATCGCATGCGGCAGCCAGAAGTGGAACGGGAACTGGGCCGATTTTGTGAAGGCGCCGCCGAGGATGAGCAGCAGCATCGGCAGATAGAGGGGCGAGGCCTTGATCAGATCGCCTCGCTGCAGGATGACCGACAGGTCGTAGGATCCGGCGATGTTGCCCAGCATCAGCATGCCGGCGATCAGCAGCAGCCCGCCGCCGCCGGTGACGACCAGCGCCATCCGTGCGCCCTGCCGCGCTTCGGGCAGGTGCCGCCAATAGCCGATGAGCAGGAACGAGGTCAGGCTGGTCAGTTCCCAGAACACCAGCAGGAGCAGGATGTTGTCGGACAGGACGACACCGACCATCGCGCCCTGGAACAGCAGCAGATAGGCGTAGAAGCGCCCCATCGGGTCGTTGCGGCTGAGGTAATAGCGCGCGTAGACGATCACCAGCAGGCCGATGCCGAGGATCATCGTGGCGAAGAACAGGCCGAGGCCGTCGATGAAGAACGAGAACGACAGCCCGAGCTGCGGCAGCCAGTCCAGCCGCGCCTGGACGATCTCGCCACGATAGACGGCCGGCGCATGCGACAGCAGCAGCGCGAGGGCGAGCAACGTCGCCAGGCCCGTCACCACGGCGCAGACATTCCGGCCAGAGCGGATCGTCAACGGAGGAAAGACCGCGGCGAAGAACGGCACCAGCGGGATCAGCCACAGATTCATATAACAACGGCCCCGTCGATCATCGTCGCGACTTTATAGACAGTAATTGGCTCTTTTAGCATTTGTCGAGATATAGCATGGCAGCCGGGCTCAATATTGTGAAACGTAGCGACATGATCCGGTCGGCCCTGATGGTGATGGGCTGCCCATCGCGGCTGCGATCAGTGAATCGGCGAGAATGGCTTTGGCACGACGGACGTCCCGCGAGGGACCGACAGCCCTGAGCGGTGTGAAGGGAGAGTGGTCGGCGAACGGCATGCGGTCCGTGCGGGAAGCCCGCCGCAAACAATCAAGAGCAGTGGCGCGCGATGGCCTCAGGGTCGGCATAGGGCACGAGTCTCCGCGCTGGCGGCCCGACCGGCGCAGTACCTGCCCCGTCCGCTCGGAGGACGAAGCACCCGGTAGGCGTATACGATCGATGGCTGAAGCCTGCAACAGGCGCATCGAGCCGCCCGTGTCCGTCCCATGAACATGGGCTGTCGCCGCAGGCTGCCCCCGGCTAGGATCAACCGGCCCTGACAGGCGTGGGACCGGCCGTGGTGGGGTACCGGCGTCAGGGCAGGGGGGGCAGGCGGCGGATGATCGAGGTGCTGCTCGTCGAGGATGACGCGCCGACGCGCTGGCGCCTCCAGGACGCGCTGGGGGCGACCGAAGAATTCGCCGTCACCGCTGCCGCGACCGTCATGGAGGCCCGGGCCCGCCTGTCGGAAGCGGCGCCGCGCGTGCTGCTGACTGATCTGCAACTGCCCGACGGCCATGGCCTCGACCTGATCCGTGAGACGCGGCAGCGTCATCCCGAGACGGAGATCATGGTGATCTCGATCCTCGGCGACGAGGAGAGCGTCATCGCCGCGATCCGCCAGGGCGCCACCGGCTATCTTCTGAAGGACGCCTTCCCGACCGACATCGCGGCGACGGTACGCGACCTCGTCGCCGGCCATTCGCCGATCTCGGCCTCGATCGCGCGCTTCATCGTGCGGCGCACGCAGGCGCAATCGGACGCGGTCCCGGCCCCGCAGGGGCTCAACACGGCACGGCTGACGCCGCGCGAGATCGACATCCTCTGGGGCATCGCCAAGGGCTTCAGCTATGCCGACATCGCCGGGCATCTCGGCCTGTCGCGGCAGACGGTGCCCGGCCACATCAAGAACATCTACCGCAAGCTCGAGGTCAACACGCGCGGCGAAGCGGTGTTCGAGGCGCTGCAGCAGGGCCTGATCCGGCTGTGAGCACGGCGTCGGCCGAGACGGAGTCACGCCCGGTGGCGCCTCTTGGCGCCCCCCGGCTGGCGCTGCGCCTGCTCCTTTATCTCGCGCTGCAGGCGCTCGTCGTGGTCGGCTGTCTCGGGCTCGCCGCCCTGCCGACGCCGGAGCCCCCGCCGCGCTGGCAGCTGACCGAGGCGCGGCTGGAGCCGCCGGGCGCGGCGGTCAGCCTGCCGCATCATCACGGCTCCCGCTTCACGATGGCCGATCCGCCCCGTTATGGGCTGGCCTTCGACAGGCCGCCCGGCCTGCCGGAGGAGCCCTGGTCGGTGCTGCTGCCGCGCTTCACCAACGGCGTCGCAGTCGCGGTCAATGGCGTCGAGATTCTCGACAGTCGCCGCAATCCGGCGGCGAACCGGCCCGATAGAAGCTCTCCCGAGATCGCGGTGATCCCGCCCTCCCTGCTGCGGGAGGGCCGCAACGAGCTGACGGTCAGACTCTTCGTCTGGGGGCCGCTCACCGGCTTTCTCGACCGCATCCATGTCGGCCCGGACGCCGTGCTGCGGCCGGCCTATGATCAGCGCGTCCTCCTCTTCGTGACACTGCCAGTCGTTCTGGCCGCCTGGCAGAGCATCCTCGCGGTCATCCTGGCCATGATGTGGCTGATGCGACGCCACGAGCCTGAATACGGAGCGCTCGCCGCCTCGATGGCGATCGGCGTGATGCAGACCTTCATCTCCGCGCCGAGCGGCCAGTCGCTCTATGCCGGGCTCAACGCAGTGCTGATCGCTTCGGCGCCGCTGGAGAGTGCCTTCGGGGTGCTGTTCTTCGTGCTGTTCCTCGGGCTGAGGCTGCCGCGGATTGCCGTGCTGCTCTTCCTGCCCGGCCTGATCATCACCGCGACGGGCCTGTTCGGTGGGCCCGGCCCGGTGCGCACCGCCTATCTGATGCTCGGCCCGGCGACCGTGGCATTCTGTCTGGTTCTGATCGCCGTCCTGGTCGCGCTCGCTTTCCTGCAGCGTCGGGACGCGATCAGCCTCGTGCTCGGCAGCGCGGTCACGGTCGTGCTGTTCTTCTGCGTACACGATATCCTGTCGATCCTCGACATCGCGCCCGACCGGCGGATGTTCTTCTCGCGCCTGTCCTATTCGGCGATGGTGATCGCGATCGGCATCGGGCTGACCTGGCGCTTCGCCCGGGCGCTGAACCAGGTCGACAGCTTCGCCGGCCGGATGGTCACGCTCGTGCGCGAAGCGGAGGACAAGCTGCGCGCGACCCTGGCGCTGGATGAGGAGCGCGCGCGCGCCATGGCCCTGGCAGGCGAGCGGACGCGGCTGATGCGCGACCTGCATGACGGACTCGGCGGCCAGCTCGTCAGCATCGTCGCGCTGAGCGAGCGCCAGCGAGCCGAGCCGATCGGCGAGGCGGCGCGGGCCGCGCTGAAGGATTTGCGACTCGTCATCGACGCCATGGACGACATCGGCGGCGATCTGATGCTGGCGCTGGGGGCGTGGCGGGAGCGGATCGCGGCGCAGTTGCGCGCCCACGGGATCGCGCTGGACTGGCGGGTGCTGCCGCCCCAGGGGCTGCCCGTCCATCCCGAGTTGCGGCCCGGCCATGTCATCCAGATCATCCGCCTGCTCGACGAAGCGGTGACCAACGCGGTTAAACACGCTGGGGCCGGCACGATCACGGTCGAGATCGAGACCGTCGCCGCGGCGGACGGTGATCGCGGTCGCATCAGCGTACAGGACGACGGCCGGGGCTTCGACGCCAAGGCCGGCAGCGCCGCCCCGCCCTTGGCCGGGCGGGGCCTCGCCAATATGCGCCGACGGGCCGAACGCTGCGGCGCGCAACTCGCGATCGTTTCGGGCGCGGAGGGGACCCGCGTGACGCTCGACCTTCCGGGCCGCTTCGCCGATCTCGAAGCGCCCGGCGATTGAGCCGCGTTCAGCGGCGCCCGACGCGGTTGACCGGGCCGCCGCGATTGGCCGGCGTTCCGGGGCGGACGCCGACGCCGCGCGCGCCGGCGCCGACCCCGCGATAGGGCGTCGCAACCGCTGCCCGGGCGGCCGGGGCGGCGACCACGGGCGCACCGACCACGACCGGCGCGGGGCGGACGACGACCGGCGCGGGGCGGGCGACGCAGCCCTTCGGCACGCCCACCGTCTTGCAATAGACCACTGCCTCGGCCGGCGCGGCGCCCAGCGTCAGGCCCGCCAGCGCGGAAAGCGCGGCCAGGCCGAGGCCGCTGCGCGTGAACTCTGGAATGCGAACCATCGTCTGGTGCTCCCTGCATTGCCCGTCTGCGGCCCGGCCGGACGGCCACGCTATCGCGACGTCGCTGCAATCTGAGGCTGTCGGCCTGCCGCCGGTATCCCATGAAGATGGGGTGGCGGGGCCTCGCCCGCGGTGGCGTGATGCGCGCGGCTGACGCATCGGAAGCGCGTGGTGCGGCTGGCCGGAGGGAGGATTCCATGCCGGGCGAACCAGCCATGCCCGTCGCCGCTGCGGCGGCTGACAACGTTCGAAGCGGCATCGCGCCGCTCGATGCCGTGCGGCGCCTCGTCGAGACCGTCGACCGGGAGATCGTTACCGCCCTGACGATCCTACCCGGCCTCCCTGGCGAACTGATGACCGTGGCCGAGCGCGGGTGGCCGGAGGCGGCGACCGCGCTTCCGGTGACGCTCGGTGTCTGCCTGGTCGTCGCCCTGGCCTATGTCGCGACGCGCAGCGCCCTGGCGCAGGCCCGGCTGCGGGCCGGGGCGGCTCGCAGCGCGCTCGCGGGCATGGCGGGTCTCGCCGGCCTCGAAATCCTGGCGCTGCTGGCGGCGGCGCTGGCCGGACGCGTGCTGCTGGTGCGGGGGCTCGGCATCCTGCCGGGCTCCGAGGCGCTGCCGCGCGAGATGGTGATTGCGCTGGTGCGCTGGCTGATGGGGCTGACGCTGCTGATCATCCTGTTCCAGCCTGTGATGAAGCGCTTCCGGCTGGCGCGGGTCGATGACGCGGGCGCGCGCAAGGCGGTGCGCCGCTTCGCCATCCTGTTCGCGATCGCCCATCTGCACGCGGTCCTGCTCGCCTCGGCGCAGCGGTCGGGCCTGAGCGGCGACGCCGCCAAGCTGATCTCCGGCCTCGTCGCCACCGCGCTGACGGCGGGTGCGGTCCAGATGTTCGTGTCGCTGGGGCGCCATGGCATTGGTGCCGGGGCGAGGCTGCTGGCGATCGGGCTGAGTGTTCTCGCCCTCGTGTTCTGGCTGTGGGGCTGGGTCAGTGGTGCCTTCGCGCTCTATCACGGCGCCGTGGGGACGATCGTGGTGCTGCTGCTGGCGCTCGCGCTCGACCGGGCGGTGGCCGTCAGCATCCGTGATTCGCGCCAGCCGGCCGAGATGCGGCAGCTCTTCGTGCTGCGTGTGGTCATCGACAGCCTCGCGGCGGTGATGATCCTGCGGATCGGCCTCGAATTCTGGCTGGTCGGGGCCTTCGGCTGGCTCCCCGCCGATGGCGCACAGATGCTCGGCTATCGGCTGAACTTCGCCTCGATCGTGTTCGTGCTGGGGGCCGCCTGCGCCGCCCTCGTGCATGTCTGGACCGAGGCGGCGCTCACGCCGACGGAAGCCGCCGGCACGGCGCAGGAGCGGGATGCGCGTCTCGCCCGGCTCCCGACGGTCCTGCCGATCCTGCGCGCCACCACGATCACGTTGATCTGTGTGGTGTTCTCGCTGGTCGGGCTCTCGGCGCTTGGCGTCGACATCACCCCGCTGATGGCAGGCGCCGGCATCGTCGGCCTGGCGATCAGCTTTGGCTCGCAGGCTCTGGTCAAGGACATCGTTTCGGGGGTGTTCCACATCGTCGACGACGTCTTCCGGATCGGCGAATCGGTCGAGGTCGGCGCCCGACGCGGCCTGGTCGAGCAGATCAACCTGCGCAGCATCCGCCTGCGCGAGGAGGACGGCCGGCTCCACACCATTCCGCTCGGCGAACTCGGAGCGGTCACCAATCACAGCCGCAAGCTGGTGCGCCTCAGCGTCACGATCGCGCTCGACCGCGCGCCGGACCGCAACGACATCATGCTGTTCACGCGCCAGGCCGCCGCCGCGCTGCGCAGCGAGCCGCCGATCCGTCAGGCCATCGTCGGCGACATCGCGGCCAAGCTCGACGAGCCCACGGAGGGCGAGAACGCCGCGTTGGTGCTGGCCTTCAGCATCGGTGCCGCGAGCGCCGAGCGTGGCCGGGCGCTGATCCAGCGGCTGGTCGAGGAGGCGATCGACGAGCTCGCCATTCCCGGAATAAGCCGCAGCGTCACCGTCACGACGGATGCGCTGTCGAGTGCCGTGCCCGTGGCGGAGGCCGGACCCCGGGCTGCCGCATGAGCGCTCCCCATGAACATGGCATGGGCGGGGCAGGTGCATCGCGCCATTCTTCCAGGGCGCTCCGGTCGTGCGACCGCAGGGCGACTGCCATCCGAGAGGATCGACCCATGAAGACATCGCTGTTGCTCGCCTGCGCCCTGCTGGCTGCGGGCACCTCCTTCGCTGGCGCCCAGTCGGGCCCGACGCGGGCCGAACAGATGGCCTGCCGCTCGGATGCGCAAAAGCTCTGCGCCTCCTTCATCGGCCAGCCGCAGCCGATGAATGGCTGCCTGCGCGACAACAAGGCCAAACTCTCGGCCGATTGCCGCAAGGTGGTCGAGGCACGCGGCGGCTGACCGGCGGCGCCAGAAATCGACGTCGGCGGGGGGATAGCGATGCGATGCATGCTGGGCCGGTTGGCTCTGACGGGGATCGCGTTTGTGGCGCTGGCGGCAGGGGGCTGCGCCGGCCCGGGTCGGGGTTTGCTGGTGCCGGTGGCGAAGCCGCCGGCCGAGGGCAAGACCCGCACGGTGCTGGCGGTGACGACACGGAGCCCGGCTCCCGATCAGCCGGGGCACCTCTTCTCGGGCGAGCGCGGCGATACGGCGCGCTATGCCAGCCTGACCCTGTCGCTGCCGAAGGGGCGGGCGCCGGGCTCGGTTCCGACCGATGCCGAGAGCCCCGACCCCGACAGGCATATCGCGCTCATCGCGGCGCGCGAACTCGACGCCGCCGGCTTCGCCGGGTTCGCGCGCAGTGAGCTGAAGACGCGGCGCCGGGCGCTGGTCTTCACCCATGGCTACAACACGCAGTTCGACGAGGCCGTGGTGCGCCTCGCCCAGATCGTCGACGACACGGGCTATGCCGGCCTGCCGATCCTGTTCAGCTGGCCCTCGCGGGGCGAGGTTAGGGATTACGGCTACGACAAGGATTCGGCCAATTTCAGCCGGGACGCGATGGCCGATCTGCTGGCGCAGGTGGCGCGCGACCCGGGTATCGAGGGCATCGACGTCTTCGCGCATTCGATGGGCAACTGGCTGACGATGGAGACGCTGCGGCAGCTCTCGATCGCGGGCGACCAGAAGACGCTGGGGCGGCTCGGCACCATCGTGCTGGCGGCGCCCGACATCGACATGGACGTGTTCCGCACCCAGATCGCGCGGCTGCGGCCGCTCACGTCCCGCATCGTGCTTTATGCCTCAAGGGACGATTATGCGCTGGGCCTGTCGCGGCGCCTGTTCGGCGGCAAGATCCGCGCCGGCGAAAACACCGATCTCGGCCAGTTCCGCGGTCTCGGTATCGAGGCGCATGATCTGTCGCAGGTCGCCGGCGGAATCGGCCGCAACCACAACAAGGCCTTCGGGGACGGCACGACCATCGCCGCGATCGGGCGGGCGATCTCCCAGGGCGCGGGGTCTGCCCGGCAGGAGGGATCCTCCCTGAACGAGCGCATCGAGACCTTCGGCCGCTCCGTGACGCTTTTGGGTGACGCCCTCATCCCCGGTCCACCCCTGTGAGGATCCCGGTGACCAACCACTCCATCTCCTTCTGGCTGACGGCCATGTCCGCGCTGCTGGGCCTCGCCGCCGTGCTGGCCGGCTGCAACGACAAGACCGCCGCCTCCGCGCCGCCTCCGGGCGAGGTTCGCGTGGCGGCGCCGGTCGCGCGGCCGGTGACGCGTTATCTCGAGCTCACCGGCCAGACCGCGGCGGCGAAGCGGGTCGACCTCGTGGCGCGGGTCTCGGGCACGCTCAGCGAGATCCGCTACAGCGACGGCGCCGCCGCGAAACAGGGCGACGTGCTCTTCGTGATCGAGCCGGACAATTACCGGCTGAGCCTGCAACTGGCCGAGGCTGCCGAGGCCCAGCAGAAGGCGCTGCTGGTTCAGGCCGAGGCTGATCTCGCCCGCCAGAAGCAGCTCGCCCAGCGCCAGGCCGCCTCGGAGGCCGCGCTCGACAGTGCGCTCAGCCGGCGCGATTCGACCGCCGCTGCCCGCGAGCAGGCCGCCGCCCAGGTGGCACAGGCGCAGCTCAACCTGGCCTATACCGAGGTCAAGGCGCCCTTCGACGGCACCGTCTCGGCCCATCTCGTCGACCAGGGCGCGCTGGTCGGCGTCGGCGGGCCGACGCTGCTGGCCTCGATCGTCCAGAGCGACCCGATCAAGGTGCGCTTCTCGCTCGACGAGCAGACCGTGCTGCGGATCCGCGAGGCGATGCGCCAGCGCGGCCTGACGCTCGCCGGGCTCGGCAGCATCCCCGTCGAGATCGGGCTCGACACCGATGCCGGCTATCCGCATGCCGGCCAGCTCGATTATGTCGCGCCGGAACTCGACATGGGCAGCGGGACCCTGGCGGTGCGGGCCTCTGTGCCGAACCCCAAGGGCGTGCTCTTGCCGGGGCTTTATGTCCGCGTGCGGCTGCCGCTGCAGAAGGACGTGCCGTCCCTGCTGGTGCCGGAGGCGGCGCTGGGTGCCAGCCAGACCGGGCGCTATGTGCTGGTCGTGAACGGGCAGGACGTCGTCGAGCAGCGGCCGGTCGAGATCGGCGAGGCGAGCGAGGGGGGCTTGCGCGTCATCCGCGCCGGCCTGTCGGCTGGCGACCGCGTCGTCGTCGGCCTGATGCAGAACGCCATTCCCGGCAGCCGGGTGCGGCCCGTCACCGACGTCGCGAAGGCCGCGCGCTGATGGCCAAGTTCTTCATCGAGCGGCCGGTCCTGGCCAATGTCATCGCGGTCCTGACCGTCATCCTCGGGCTGGTGGCGCTGCTGCGGCTGCCGGTCGCGCAATATCCCAACGTCGTGCCGCCGACGGTGCAGGTCACGGCGCGCTATCCCGGCGCCAGTGCCGCCGTGATCGCGCGCGAGGTGGCGCTGCCGATCGAGCAGAAGGTCAACGGCGTCGAAGGCATGATCTACATGTCCTCGACCAGCACCAGCGATGGCCTCTACACGCTGACCGTGACCTTCGCGATCGGCACCGACGCCGACAAGGCGCAGATCCTGGTGCAGAACCGCGTTGCCGCGGCGCTGCCGCAGCTGCCCTCCGTGGTCCAGACGCAAGGGGTGCAGACCAACAAGCGCTCGACCGCGATCCTCCAGATCGTCGCGCTGACCTCCGACCGGGCCGGGCATGACAGCCTGTTCCTGTCGAATTTCGCGACGCTGAACCTGCTCGACGAGATTGCGCGGCTGCCGGGCGTCGGCGCCGTCAACGTCTTCGGTGCCGGGCAGTACGCGATGCGGATCTGGCTCGATCCGCAGAAGATGCAGCTGCGCGGGCTGCTCCCGGCGGACATCGTCAACGCGGTCAACCAGCAGAACCGCTCGGTCGCCTCCGGTCAGCTCGGCATGGCCCCGACCGCCGGCGACCAGGCCTTTCAGACGACGCTGTTGACGCCCGGCCGGCTCGATGAGGTCGAGGCCTTCGAGGCGATCATCGTGCGGGCCGACGGCAACCGCATCACCCGTCTGCGTGACGTCGCCCGGGTCGAGCTCGGCGCTCAGGCCTATGGCCAGGATTTCCGGCTGAACGGCCAACCCTCGGCCGGGCTCGCCATCTTCCAGCTGCCGGAGGCGAATGCGCTCGAGGTGGCGAAGCTCGTGCAGACGCGGATGACCGCGCTCTCGGTGCGCTTCCCGGAAGGGATGGGCTGGAGCGTACCCTTCGACACGACGCGCTTCGTCGAGGCCTCGCTGGGTGCGGTCTACAAGACGCTGGTCGAGGCGGCCGTGCTGGTGCTGCTGGTGATCCTGATCTTCCTGCAGGACTGGCGCGCGACGCTGGTGCCGGCGACCACCGTGCCGGTGACGATCATCGGCGCCTTCGCGGCGATGGCGGCGCTCGGCTTCACCGTCAACATCTCGACGCTGCTGGCGGTCGTGCTGGCCATCGGCATCGTCGTCGACGACGCCATCGTCGTGGTCGAGGGCGCCGCCCATCACATGGAACGGGGCCTGAGCCCGCATGACGCGACGGTGCGGGCAATGGAGGAGCTGATCGGCCCGATCATGGGCATCACGCTCGTCTTGATGGCGGTGTTCCTGCCGGCCGCCTTCCTGCCGGGGCTGAGCGGCGAGATCTACCAGCAATTCGCCCTGGTGATCGCCGCCACCGCGCTGATCAGCGCCGTCAACGCGGTCACGCTGAAGCCCGCGCAATGCGCGCTCTGGCTGCGGGCGCCCAAGCCCGTCGCGCAGCGCGCCTGGATCTACCGGATGTTCGAGCGCGGCTACGGCGCCTGCGAGCGGGTCTATGTCGGGCTGGTGCGCCGGTTGGTCGCCCGCAGCGCGGCGGTCTTCACGGTGACGCTGCTGCTCGTCGGGGCCTCCGTCTACGCGCTGAGCCGCATCCCGACCTCCTTCCTGCCGGTCGAGGACCAGGGCTACATGATGGTCTCGGTCCAATTGCCGGACGGGGCTTCGCTGTCGCGCACGACGGCCGCCCTCGACGAGGTCACCAGGCGGGCGCGCGCCGTGCCGGGCGTGGACAAGGTGATCGCGATCGCCGGCCTCTCGGCGCTCAACGACAATGCCAGCCTCGCCAATGCCGGCGTCGCCTATGTCATGCTGACCGACTGGAAGGCGCGCAGAAAGGGCGAGGATCTGCTCGGCCTCTATGGCGCGCTCAACCGGGCGATGGCCGATCTCGAGGATGGATCGGCGCTGGTGCTGCCGCCGCCGCCGATCCAGGGCATCGGCAACGCCTCGGGCTTCACCATGAAGGTCGAGCTGCGCGATGGCAGCTTCGACTATGCCAAGCTCCAGCGCCTCGCCGACGCCATCGCCGAGCGGGCCCGCGCGCAGAACAGCTTCCAGGCGGCGCGCAACACCTTCAGCGCCCAGGCGCCACAGGTGGAACTGGCGATCGACCGCACCAAGGCCGAGGCGCTGGGGATCTCCTTCGGTGCCGCCACCGACGCGCTCGGCGCCTATGTCGGCTCGGCCTATGTCGGCCAGTTCAGCAAGGGCGGCCGCGTCTTCCAGGTCTTCGTCCAGGCGCAGGCCGAGGCGCGGATGGAGGCCGAGGGGCTGCGGACGCTGAAGCTGCGCGCCAGGAGCGGCGAGATGGTGCCGCTCGGCGCCATCGCCGACATCCGCCCCGGCATCGGGCCGTCGCTGATCAGCTTCCACAATCTCTACCCGGCGGCGACGCTGATCGGCGCGCCCAACCGCGACGTCAGCTCGGGGGAGGGGCTCGACATCCTCGCTGAGATCGCCCGCCAGACGCTGCCGCCCGGCATGGGCTATGAGTGGGCGGGGCTCTCCTATCAGGAGAAGGAGCTGGCCGGGCAGGTCTTCCTCGTCTACGGCTTGAGCCTGCTTCTGGTCTATCTCGTGCTCGCCGGCCAGTATGAGAGCTGGATCGCGCCGCTCGGCATCATCCTCTCCGTGCCGCTGGCGCTTCTGGGGACGGCGGGCGCGATGCTGGCGCTCGGACTCTCCAGCAATCTCTACACCCAGATCGGGCTCGTGCTGCTGATCGCGCTCTCGGCCAAGAATGCAATCCTGATCGTCGGCTTCGCCCGCGACCTGCATCTCAAGCAGGGACGGCCGCTGGCGGAGGCGGCGGTCGAGGCGGCGCGGCTGCGCCTGCGGCCGATCGTGATGACCTCGCTCGCCTTCATCCTCGGGCTGGTGCCGCTGGTGCTGGCGAGCGGGGCCGGCGCCAATGCGCAGCGCTCGATCGGCTTCGCCACGCTGACCGGCATGATCGGCTCGACCCTGCTGACCGTCGTGGTCGTGCCGTCGCTCTTCGTCGTGCTGCAGAAGCTGGAGAGCCGCTGGCGCCGCGGCAGCGATGCCGCGCCGGTGGCGCACCAGCCGGCGCATGGCGTCGGGCACCGCTGACGGCCTCGGTCCATGTTCGGGACGGATGCGGTTGCGCTCGGCCCTGACGTGGATGCTCGCGCCACCGCCGGACCGCGGGCGCCACCCCCTGCCGACCCCGCTTGCCGGGTGAATTTCCTTAACCCCGTCCGTTTACCATGACGGAGGGGAAGTCGCCGACTCGTCTCGCCTTCCCGAAGAGGTGGGGATGGCGGACTCAACGACGTTGTCGATGTTCCGGAGCGAGGCTCTGGATGCGCGCGGCCGCATCGAGGCTTTGCCAACGACGATGCATGTCACCGACAGCTGGACGCGCGCCGTCATCGCCGGCGTCGCCCTGACCATCTGCGCGGCCCTGGTCGCCAGCACCCAGGTGGTCGTGCCGATCCAGATCCCGGCCAGCGGCGTCGTGGTCGACCGCTCGGGCTATCTGTTGACCGCCGTGCCGGCCTCGGCGGGCGGCTTCGTCGAGGCGCTCAAGGTCCGCGCCGGCGACCATGTCGTCAGGGGCCAGGAGATCGGCCGGCTGACCCTGCCCGAGCAGTCCGAGACGATCACCCGCCTGCGCGGCGCGCTGGAGGGGCTCAGGCGCGACGATCTCGCCATGGCCGCCCTGGCCGAACAGGACCGGCGCAGCGAGCAGGCCGTGCGCGACAAGAATGCCGCCAATCTCGACTCGCGGATCGCCAGCCACGACCAGCGGATCGGCTGGCTGCAGCAGCGCCAGAGCGCCGAGACCGAACTCCTGCGCAAGGGCATCTCGACCGAAACGCGGATCCTCGCAGCCCGCATCGCGCTGCAGGAGGCCGTGGCCGAGCGCGACCAGATGCGCTTCGAGCGCGCCTCGCTGCAATCGGCCGCGCTCGAAGCCGAGGCGCGGCGCGAACGGGAGCGCCTGGGTCGCTCTCTGAAGATCGAGCAGGCGTCGATTGATCTCGCGGCGGCCGAGGCCAACCAGGCGGTTCGCCAGGTCCTGAGGGCGCCCGTCGACGGTATCGTCGCGGAGGTCCCGACCCGGGTCGGCGAATCGGTCTCCAGCGGGGAGGCGATCGTCGTCGTCATGGCGCAGGAGGGCGGCCGGGCGGAGGATCTCGAGGCGGTGCTATTCGTCCCGCTCAGTGCCGGCAAGCGCGTGTCACCCGGCGACCGTGTCCTGCTCGCGCCGGCGTCCCTGACCCAGGGCGAGCATGATCGTCTGCTGGGGCGGGTCGGCGCGGTTTCCGCGACCGTCGCGACGCGGGACGCGCTGCGCTCGACGCTCGGCAGCGACCAACTTGCCGAGCTGGCCGCGCGGGAGGGGCCTGTCTTCCGCCTCGTGATCGAGCTGGAGAAGCGCGACGGCGACCCGAGCCGTCTGGCCTGGACCTCAGGGGAGGGCCCGAATCTCGCGCTCAGCCGGGGCACGCCCGTCTCGGCGCAGATCACGACCGAGCACAGCAGCCTGCTCTCCCTCGCCCTGCCGGCATTGCGGCGTCTGTTCGATCCGGCTCCCTCGCCCTGGACGGACCGCAGCTGATGTCTCTCTTTGGCGGCACTCCCGTCATTCTCCAGATGGAGGCGACCGAATGCGGGGCGGCCTGCCTCGCCATGGTCCTGGCCGCTCATGGCCGACCGATCACGCTGGAGGAAGCCCGCGTCGCCTGCGCCACCGCCCGCGACGGCGTCGATGCCGCCCGTCTCGTCGTCGCCGCCCGCAGCTTCGGCCTCGAGACGCATGGGCTGCGCCGCGAGCCCGAGGACCTCGCGGCTCTGCCCATGCCGCTGATCCTGCACTGGAACTTCGACCATTTCGTCGTTCTCGACCGCATCACCCGTGCCGACTTCGTGATCCTCGATCCGGCCTGCGGGCGGCGCATTGTCGACCGGGCCGAATTCGGACGCTCCTTCACCGGCATCGTGCTGCGTTTCGAGCCGGGCCCGGGTTTCGAGCGCCGGCATGCGCGCCGCACCACGCTAGGCCTGCTTCTCGACGAGGCCCGGCGCTCGCCGGATGCGATCGCGCTGACGGCCCTGCTGGGGCTGGTCGGCATCGTGCCGGCTCTGGCACTGACGGCCGCGATCGGTGTCTTCGCCGACCATGTCGTCGGCCAGTCTCGCTTCGCCTGGGCGCTGGCGCTGCTCGGCGCGATTCTCGCCACCGGCCTGCTGCAGTTCGGTCTCGCCGTGCTGCGCGAGCGCATCGTCGCCGCCCTGCGCAGCAAGATCGCGACGCATGTCGCTGTCGGAGGCTTCTGGCGTGCGCTGCATCTGCCGGCCTCCTTCTTCGCCCAGCGCAGTGCCGGCGAGATCGTCTCGCGCCTGCGGCTCGGTTCGTCCGTGGGCGAGGTCGTCGGCGGCCCCCTCGCACGCCTCCTGCCGGACGGCGTCCAGGCGCTCGGCTATCTCGCGGTGATGGCCCTGTTCTCGCCGCTTCTCGCTGTGGTCCTCGCTGGCGTTTGCTGCGTCAACCTCGTCTCGATGACGGTGCTCAGCCGGCGCGTGGCTGCCGCCAATGCGGCCGCACAGGTGGCCGAGGGCGCCGCGGCAGGCATTGCGACCGCGGGCATGGCGGCTCAGGAAACCTACCGCCTGCACGGCCGCGAGCGGGTCCTGGTCGAGCGCATTGCAACGGCGGAAGACGTGGCTCTCGATCGCGAGCAGCGCATCGGCGTGCTGCGGGCCATCGGTCTCGCGGCGCCCGCAGCCTCCGGTCTCGCCATGACCATCGCCGTGCTGACGGTCGGCGCCCTGCTGGTCATGGATGGCGTTCTGACACTGGGCGGGCTGATCGCCTGCCAGATGCTCGCGGGCCTCATCAACGGGCCGGTCGTCTCGCTGGCGGCCGCGATGCCGCATCTCCAGGAAGCGGGGGGCGCCTTCGCGCGGATCGACGATCTGCAGCGTTACCCGCTGGCGCGCGCCTTCGAGCCTGAGCGGCAGGCGCATGAGCGGAGCCCGTCGCGGATCGCAGGGCATGTCCGGCTGGAAGGGGTTTCCTTCGGCTTCGCGCCGGGGCAGCCGCTCCTGCGCGACATCACGCTCGACATCCCGCCGGGGCGCCTCGTCGCGATCCTGGGTCCCTCCGGCTCCGGCAAGTCCACGCTCGCGCGCATCATCGCCGGGATGACCGATCCGGATTCCGGAAGCGTCCTGCTGGACGGGCTCGGCCTGGAGGAGTGGCCACAGCCGCTGCTGCGCCGCACGCTCCAATATGTGCCCCAGCAGTCGGCCGTCTTCTCGGGCTCGCTCGACGAGAACCTGCATCTCTGGGATCATGCCATCCGCCAGCAGGACAGCGCGCGGGCGATCCTCCAGACCGGGCTGCATGGCGTCGTAGCGGCGCGGGCGCATGGCATGCACTCGCCGCTCTCGAGCCATTCTCCGGCGCTCAGCGGTGGGGAGGTTCAGCGCCTCGCCCTGGCCCGGGCGCTGGCGCGGACGCCCAGCGTGCTGGTGCTCGACGAGACCACCAGCGCACTCGACTTCGCCGCCGAGGCGGAAATCCTGGACCAGCTGCGCCTGAGCGGTGCCACGGTGATCGTCGTCACCCACCGCGCCGGCACGGCGCTGCGTTGCGACGACGCCATCCTCCTCGAACAGGGCGCAATCGTCGCCTGCGGTGCGCCGGGCGCGATTCTCCTGCGCGAGACGATCGCCGCCGGCGACCGCTCGCCCTCGCCGCAGGACCGGGCCGACGCGCGGCTCGCCGTCGGAGGAGCAACCCGATGAGCATGACTGCGCTTCTCGACGGCGAGGCTCCGACACGGGGCAGCCGGGCGGAGCCGAACGAACTGGGCGCCCGTCTCGACCGGATCGAGCGGCTGCTGGACGACCGCTTCAGCGATGCCGGCGACGACGCCGTGCTCGGCGCCCTCGACATCGCAGCCCGCGCCCTTGGCACGACATGGCCGAAGCTTCCGGCTCCGGCGACCGACGAGCCCCTGGACACCGCGCTGCACCGTCTCGGCGAGCAGGGCGGGCTGCTGGCGCGGCCCATGGCGCTCGACGATCGCTATCTGGCCTCCGGCACCGGTCCGGTGATCGGCCGGCGTAGCGACGGAGCCGTTCTGGCGCTGGTTCGCAAGGGGCGCGGCTGGCTGGTGCACGAGCCCAGCGGGCCGGCTGCGCCGCGACCCCTCGATCAAGACTTGCGAAAGGCGCTGCCCGCGAGTGGTTTCCAGATCGGCCTGGCCTTGCCGGCGAAGGCGCTCACTACGCGCGAGCTGCTGGCCTTCGGCTGGCGGAGTGTCCTGCCGGATCTCGCAGGCTATGGGCTGCTGACGGCCCTGGCGGGCCTGGTCGCGGCCCTGATCCCGGTGATGACCGGCGCCATCGTCGGGACGGTGGTGCCGGGCCGCGAACTCGGCCTGCTGATCGACATCGCCCTGTTTCTCTGCGTGCTGGCGGCCATGAACGTCGCCGTCAGCATGGCCTCGCAGCTGGCCCTGCTGAGAATGCGCGGCCGGCTGGGTTCGATGCTGCGCGCGGCCGCCATCGACCGCGCGGTCCGGATGCCGGCGGGCCAGCATGCACCCGTGCCGCCGCCGATCATGGTGCTCGCCATCCGCGCCGTGGAAGGCTGGCATCGCGGGGTCTGGTCGCTCGGCCTCGGGCTGGTCGCCAGCCTGCTGATGGCGCTGCCGAGCCTGTTCGTAATGGCGACGACGCTGCCGGGCGCGGCGCTCGCTGTCCTGGTGGCGGGAGGCCTCGCCTTCGCGGCCGCCTGGCTGATCGGCCGGCGCCAGCAGGCGCTGATGATCGCTCCGGGCCCCGGCTCCCCGGTGAGCTGGATGGCGACCGCCTACGAGACCTTCTTCAACATCGACACGGTGCGCGCCACGGCCGCCGAGACGGCGATGTTCAACCGCTGGGCGGCCGGCTTCGCGAGCCTTCAGGTCAAGCAGCTTCGATCCGCCAGGCTCGGCGCCTGGTCGGCAGGCATCGGCGCTGCGGTCGAAAGCCTCTTCATCCTGGTCGCGATCGGCGCCGTCGTGCTCGCGGGCGCGCTGACCGAACCCGACCGGACGATCTCTTTCGTCGTGGCTGCGGGCGTGGTCGTCGGAGCCGTCTCCGCGATGATCGCCAGCGCGTCGGAACTCTCCATGCTCGCCCTGCAGCGCCGCATCGCCCGGCCGCTGCTGCTCGGCGTGCCGGGCGTCGAGGCGGATGGGGAGCCCCTGGCGGACCCGCAAGGCGCCGTCTCGATCGTCTCGCTGAGCTATCGCCACGACGCGTCCAGCCCCGCCATTCTCCAGGACGTCGATCTGGCCGTCGCGCCGGGGCAGTATGTCGGCATCGTCGGCCCCTCCGGCTCCGGGAAGTCGACGCTGATCCGGCTGATCCTCGGCCTGACAACGCCGGAGGCGGGGGCGGTCTTTCTCGACGGCGTCGATACGCGCAAGCTCGACATGGCGGCATTGCGGCGCCGGATCGGAATCGTCGGGCAGGGCGCGAGCCTGTTCCCGGGAACGCTGCGCGACAATGTCGCCCTCGGCGCCGGCCTGCGGGACGCTGAAATCTGGGACAGCCTGCGGCTGGCCGGAATCGATCGCGACATCGCCGCCATGCCGCTCGGGCTCGGCACCGTGATCGGCGACACCAATCCCATGCTATCGGGCGGGCAGGTCCAGCGCCTGCTCTTCGCCCGGGCCATCGCGACCCGGCCGAAGCTGGTGATCCTCGACGAGGCGACGAGCGCGCTCGATCCGGCGGCGCAGGCGACCGTCACCAACACCATCCGCGAACTCGGCATCACCGTGATCGCCGTGGCGCATCGCCTCGAGACGCTCCAGAGCTGCGACTGCATCTACATGCTGGAGCGCGGCCGCATCGTCGAGAAGGGCGGCTTCGACGAACTCGCCAGCGGCAGCGGGCCCTTTGCCGCGATGCTCGGGCGGCAGGGCTGAGGCGATCAGCCGGGACGGGCCGTCAAGCCTTTTTTCACGATGAAACGGCGAAGCGCTGCGCAGGGGCGCGCCGGCAAGACTTTTTTTGGCCCTCTTCCCTAACGTCGCGGGGCTGCAGAAGGCAGCGCCGACACCCGCGGGCGCCGGCTCGGGCACAGGACAGACAGAGGGACCCACAGCGATGCAGACCGCCAAAGCCGCCGCCCCGCTCCCGATCGACGAGCTGGATCTCGATGCCCTCAGCAAGGTCTCCGGCGGCACCCGGAGCCAGGTCTCCGGCCCGGATACGAGCGCGATGCTCGACGCGGTGCATGCATCCGACGGCCCGCATCCGCTCGAGGCGGGGCACGGCCCTGTGGTCGAGAACCCCGTGCACAGCGCGCAGGCGCATCTCGCCCACACCCTCAACGCGACGGTGATCCCGCAGGGCGAGGCGCACACCTCGGTCGCGACCCATGCCTCCACCGGTGGCCCTGATGCCCATGTTTCGGCCCAGGCCGGCGCGGGCGCCTCGGCGAGCGCGCATCACGACGGCAGCAGCGCCAGCGCCTCCGCACAGGCCGGCGCGAGCGCGTCCGCCAGCGGCCATGTCGGCAGCGGCCCCGTTTCGGTCGATGGTCACGCCGAGGCCCAGGCTTCGGCCGGCGTCAGCGGCCATGTCGGCGTTTCCGGCAGTTCCGCCGATATGCAGGGTTCGGCCCATGCCGGCGCATCCGCCAGCGGCGACGTCACCCGGACCGTCGATGCCGGACATGGCGTTAAGGAGACCGATACGGCCTCGGGCACGGTCTATGCGAAGGCAGGCGCTGATGATTCCCAGAGCGCCCAGTTCGGGCATGGCAGCTATGGCGCCTCCTCCAGCGGCGGAGCTTTCGCCGGTGTCGGGGCCCAGGGCAGCGAGAGCGCCTCCCTCGACGTGAAGGGCGTCACCGTGACCGACAAGGGCGGCGTCACGGCCGGCGCCGAGGTCGGGATCAATGGGGGAGCCCATGCCGGCTATTCGGATCATCATCTCAACATCGGTGTCAGCGGGGCCGTCGCGGCCGGGCTCGGCCTCAATGTCGATCTGAACGTCAGCATCAACACCAAGGGGATCGAGGACGCGGGCAAGGCGGTGGGCGAGGGCACGGTCGTCGCCGCCCATGCGGTCGATCATGCCGCGACCGAGGCCGGTCATGCGGTCGCCCACACGGCCGAGGCTGCCGGACGCGATGCCGAGCATGCCGCCTCGGCCGTGGGGCACGAGGCCGGCCACGCCGCCCATGAGGTCGGTCACGCGGCTCATGAGGTCGGCCACGCGGCGAGTCATGCCGCCCATGAGGTCGGCCATGCCGCCAGCAGCGCCGTCCATCATGCGGCGCATGCGGTGAAGCACTTCTTCCACCACTGGTGAGGGCGACCGGGGATGGTGAGGGCGACCGGGGAAGCGCCGCTCAGGCGCCGTCCCGCTCCGCCGGGACGCTCCGCCCCGGCGCTATGACACCGGCCGGGTCGAGCGCCCGTGCGAGGCGCCGCAGGACGGTGCCGTAGCCCGCATCAGTGCCCGCCGGCCGCAGGCCCGGATGAGCCAGCCGGAAGGCATGGTAGCCGCGATCGGCCAGCGCGGTCGCAACCCGTCCATAGACCGCGAGCGATTCGCGATCGGCTTCGTCGTCCGCACGGTCCCAGGCCAGCGAGACATAGCCGTGAAGCGCGCGCCCGGAGACCGCCTGGGCGCCGAGCGCGGGGAAGAAGGCCCGCGGCCCCACCGCCTCGGCCAGCAGGGCCTCGACCTCCCGCAGCGCCTCCCCGGAGAAAGGCAGCACGGGGCACAGCCACAGGAACCCGCAGCCGTCCCTGTCGGGATCGAGGGGCTCGCCGATCGGGCCGGACTTGGCGGCATAGACGCTCGCCAGATTGCCGCCATGGCTGAAGCCGGTTAGGAACGTCTCGAGCCTGTCTCCGGCGTCCGTGCGGTCCTCCATCATCTCGATGTGCGACGCGAGGCTCTCAAAGCTGCGCCGGATCGCCGCGATCCTCGCCTCGAACACGTCGCGGTGATCGCTGGCGACGATCAGCGACAGGCCCCAGCCGCCGGCGTCCCGCATCGCTGGCACCAGCGCGTCCCGCCCGAGATGCAGCGAGGACAGCCGCTTGGCCTGGTTCCAGATCGCGACGTCGTAGGCGTGCAGGATACCGCTTTCGATGAGCCGCCGCAGGACGGGCAGGGCGAGGTCGAGCGCGGCTTCGGTTGCGATCTCGACGAGCAGGGCCGCTGAATGGTCGAGCGTCGGGTTGAGCGCGATCCGCCCCGACAGAACCACCCCGAGGCTCGACTGGCTGAACAGGCCCTCCATCAGCGGGCCGGCCGGGCGCCCATGCAGTCTCGCCGAGATGCCTGCGCCGAAGCGACCATGGCCGGTGCGGATGCGCTCGCCGGTCGAGAGCGCGATGTCGAGATCGAACAGGCCGGCGTGACGGTCCCCCATCGGTCCGGCCCCGTCGCCCCGTTCGAGGGCGTTGGCCAGCACGCTGGCATCGAGCGGCCCGCCGAAGCTGGGAAGGTGGTAGCGCAGTCCCTCCGCCTTCAGGCGCGCCTGAAGCTGCGAGAAGGTGACGCCGGGCTCGATCCGCGCCGTCCCGTTCGCCATGTCGATGTCGAGGATGGCGTCGAGCCGCGAGAGATCGAGGATCGCCGCATCGACGACGGGCAGCCGCGAGCCCAGCCCCCAGTTGCGTCCCCGCGAGAGCGGGTGGATGGGCTGGCCCGTCTGTCCCGCGATCGCGACCGTGCGGGCGGCCTCGGCGGTCGTGGCGGGGCTGACGATGGCGAGCGGGCGCGCCGGCCAGGGAAAGGTCGCGTCATGCCTTTCCTCGAAGGCGGGCCGGGAGGCCGCGATGCCGGCCGCGGCCAGCGCTGCCAGGAATGCGTCGAGCCCGGCTGCAGGGTCAGACATTCTCGCCTCGCATTCCCGTCCCGCCGCCCGGACGCCACGGGACGGTGAAGCGATTCCCGCCTGCGCGAAAGGTGGCTCAGAACAGCCCGGAGACGAGACTGACCGTCAGCCCCAGCACGGTCATGTTGAAGAAGAAGGCATAGACCCCGTGGCAGAGCGCGGTGATGCGGATCGACCGCGAATGGATGCTGATATCGGCCGTCGAATTGGCCAGCCCGATGACGAAGGAGAAATACAGGAAGTCCGACAAGGCGAGCTTCTGCGGATCACCCGGGAAATCGAGCCCGCGTTCCGAGTTGAGCAGGTCGCCGGTCTCCCGGGCGCTGCCGTTGAAGTACTGGTTGGCGTAGTGGATCGCGAATTTGAAGTGCACGAAGGCCCAGGTCGTCAGCACGGTCGCGACCGTCAGGGCGATGTGCTCCGGCAGCAGCATGCCGGTGTCCTTCTTGACCAGCATCAGCTCGATCAGGACCGCCCCCAGGCTGATCGCGGCCGCCACCACCGAGGCCGCCAGGGTGAACAGGCGGCCCTGGTCGCTGGCCGAGACGAGGTCGCGCAGGGGATAGCGCGCATTGTGCGACAGGGCGATGGTGCAGGCCATGAACAGGAAGGCCGCCGCGTTCCAGCCCAGGAGGGCCCGCGTCGCGGTGCGCAGGCTGTCCGGCAGCGCCAGCGCCAACAGGACGCCGGCGAGCAGGCACAACAGGATCCGGGCATGCGGCCCGGTGTGCCGGCGTGCGAAGACGGGCGCGCTGCGCGGCAACTGCGAGTCGAACGACGTCATCTGGCTTCGTCCCTTCGCCGCAGGGCAGGCCTGCGACAGTCCGGGCTCATCATGCGCGTTTTGGGTATCCAACGTCTTGCCGTTGCGGCAGCGACTTCGCGGCAGGGTTGCCGATCGATGAATCGCAGCCGCCGCGGCGCCCAGCGGCCTTCACACGTTTGTTACCGCCGGAACCATCAGCCCATCCGTTCGTACGGTTCAGAGTTCCTCGAACCAAAGGCACGCCGTCCGAATGACCTACCAACATGCCCGGCTCGACCGCCACCGCCCGATCGAATTATTGTCGTCGGCCCTGCTGTCCTTTCCCGTGGCCTGCTTCACGCTGACGGTACTGACCGACATCGCGTATTGGCAGACGCTCAATCTGCTCTGGCTGCATTTCTCGGAATGGCTTCTGTTCGCAGGCCTGGTGTTCGGTGCGCTCGCTCTCGTGGTGCTGGCGATCGACTTTGCCATCAGCCGGGTCCGTCCCGCCTGGCCCGCGGTTCTCGCAGGCATCGGGGTGATGCTGCTCGCCACCCTCAACAGCTTCGTCCACACGGCCGATGGCTGGACTGCGGTCATGCCATACGGGCTCGCCTTGTCGGCGCTGACGGTCGTCGCGATGGTTGCAGCCGCCTGGCTGGGAGCACGTCATGGTTGAGAACGCTCGCCTGCCCCTCGTCGCGCTCGCCTCCGGATGCCTCGTGCTGGCGGGCTGTAACGACGAGAATTTCGATGTGTCGAAGCAATACGGGCCCAACCCGGTCCTGCCTACGCCGACATCGAGCCTCCTGCCGGCTCTCAAGGTTGCCGAGGTCGTCGGCTGGCGCGACGGCCAGACGCCGCGCGCGCCCGACGGGTTCGTGGTCACGCCCTTTGCGAAGGACCTCGCCAATCCCCGCACGGTGCATACGCTGCCCAATGGCGACGTGCTCGTCGTGCAATCGAAGGCTCCGCCCGGCAAGCCCATCAACCGTCCCAAGGACATCATCCGCGATTTCATCATGTCGATCTCTTCGGGCGGCTCGGAAGGGCAGCCGGAGACCAACCGGATCACGCTCCTGCGCGATACCGACCGGAATGGCACGGTCGACGAGCGCGTCGATCTGCTGACGGGCCTGAATTCGCCCTTCGGTGTCGCCTGGCACGAGGACACCCTCTATGTGGCCGCCGCCGATGCGATCCTGAGCTACCCCTATGCGCTCGGACAGACCGCGATCACGGCGCAGCCAACCGTTCTGACGCCGCTGCCCGGCGGGCCGATCAATCATCACTGGACCAAGGATCTGGCTCTCAGCCCCGATGGCCGCTTCCTCTACGCCTCGGTCGGCTCCAATTCCAACGCCGCCGAACGGGGGCTCGAAGCCGAAAAGGGCCGCGCTGCGATCTGGCAGGTCGATCGTCGGACGGGGGCCGCGCGCGTCTTCGCCTCGGGACTGCGCAATCCCAACGGGCTGAACGTCCATCCGGAAACCGGAGAGCTCTGGACGGTCGTCAATGAGCGCGACGAACTCGGACCGGATCTCGTCCCGGATTATCTGACGTCCGTCCGCGAAGGTGGCTTCTACGGTTGGCCGTGGAGCTATTTCGGCCAAAACGTCGACCAGCGCGTCGTCCCGCCGCGTCCCGATCTCGTTGAAAAGGCGATTTCTCCGGATTACGCGCTGACGAGCCATGTCGCGGCGCTGGGGCTTGCCTTCACCCATGATTCCGCGATGCCGGCCGCGTACCGCAACGGCGCGTTCGTCGGAAACCGCGGCAGCTGGAATCGCAACGCTTTCAACGGCTACAAGGTGATCTTCATCCCCTTCGAGAATGGTCGCCCATCCGGCATGGCGCAGGATGTCGTGACGGGATTTCTCGATGGCGATCAGGCACGGGGGAGGCCGGTCGGCCTGGCGATGGACGGCACGGGCGCGCTGCTCATCGCCGACGATGCCGGCAACACGGTCTGGCGCGTCGCGGCTGCGGACGGATCCGTTACCCCGCAGCCGATCCCGACGGATCGCGTGACGGCCGAGGCCGGGGCAGCGCCCCAGAATGCAGCCGGAACGGCTCCGGTCCTGCAGCGCTCCGACGCGCCGGCCGCCGGCGAGCGGTCCGCACCGCCGCAGACCGACATTGCGCCGGCGATCGGCCCGGAAGACGGGGTCGGGGCGCCGGGCGGGACGAAACCACAGGCCCCGTGAGCCCGTATCGGCTCGCGTGCCGTTCCCTGAGACCGCGCCAACATGGCGCATGTCTGCACCGGACCCGGGAGCGGGCCGGCGCGTTGATCCATCATCACTGAAAGGAGACGTCATGACCTGGGAAACTCCCATCATCGAAGACATCGCTTGCGGCATGGAAGTCACGGCCTATGCGCCGGCGACCGAGAGCCACGAGATCGCCAGCCTGCCCGCGCAGCCGACCGCTGACACGCAGGCCGACTGACGATCGATGAAGGCCGTCGTCCTCGGTTCCGCTGCGGGCGGCGGCTTTCCTCAATGGAACTGTCGCTGCGCCAATTGCGCCCTGGCCTGGGCGGGTGACCCGCGGGCATCCTGGCGCACGCAATCCTCACTCGCTCTTGTGGGGCGCGATGGTGCAATCCTCGTCAACGCGTCGCCCGATATCGGGCAACAACTGCGCGCGACTCCGGCTCTCTGGCCGCAGTCCGCGCGGCACTCCCCGATCAGCAAGGTTGTCTTGACCAGCGCGGAGATCGATCACGTCGCCGGTCTGCTTTCGCTGCGAGAGCGCCATGCCTTCGAGATTTGGACGCTGGACCCCATCCGCGCGGCCATCGCGGATAATCCGATGCTGCAGCCTCTCCAGGCGAACTGGGTCTCGCTCCGCCCCGATGACCCGATCCCTGCCGGAGAAGAAACCGACATGATGCTGTTTCCGGTTCCCGGCAAGCCACCGCTTTATCTCGAGACGCCCGAACCCGTGACCGGGAGCGAAGACGGCGAAACCGCCGGTCTGGTGGTGAGCCGGCTCGGGACCCGTCTCGTCTACATTCCCGGTTGTGCGACGCTCAGCGCGGAGGTCCGCCGTCACGCGGAGCAGGCCGACATCGTCCTGTTCGACGGGACGCTGTTCCAGGACGACGAGATGCGCCTGTCAGGAGTGGGCGAGAAGACCGGCCGACGGATGGGGCACATGCCGATGACGGGCCCGGGCGGCTCGCTCGACTGGCTCGCGGCGCTCAAGGCGTCGCGCAAGATCTACACCCACATCAACAACACCAACCCGGTGCTGATCGAGGGCTCGCGCGAGCGCAGGCTCGTCGAGAGCGCCGGCGTGGAGATCGCCCGGGATGGCATGGAGATCCCTCTGTGAGCCTGCTTTCACCTGACGCCTTCCTGGACAGGCTCCGCGACGTCGGAGCACGGCGGTATCACGACCGGCATCCGTTCCATCGGCGTCTTCATTCCGGGCTCTGCAGCAAGGGCGAGGTGCAGGCCTGGGCGCTGAATCGCTACGCCTACCAGGCCGCCATCCCGCGCAAGGACGCGACGCTCATCGCACGCCTGGACGATCCCGCTCTGCGGCGGGACTGGCGCCAGCGCCTCGTCGACCATGATGGCGGGGCCGACGGCGAAGGCGGCATCGAGCGCTGGCTGCGCCTGTGCGAAAGCCTGGGATTCGCGCGTGCGGATGTCGTCGCGTTCAAGGGCGTGCTGCCTGCGACGCGGTTCGCGGTCGGCGCCTACATCGAATTCGTGCGGGAGCGTCCGCTGCTCGAGGCGGTGGCGTCGTCGCTGACCGAACTGTTCTCGCCACAGGTGATCAAGACGCGCGTCGCGGGCATGCTCGCGCATTACGACTTCGTCAGCGCCGAAAGCCTGAGCTATTTCACGGCCCGGCCGGAGCAGGCGTCGCGCGACGTCGAGAGCGCTCTCGCCTATGTGAGGGAGCATGCGGCGACGCCGGCCGCTCAGGAGGCGGTGGTCGCGGCGCTGGAATTCAAATGCGACGTGCTCTGGGCAATGCTCGATGCGCTCGACCATGCCTATGGCGAAGCAGGGCAGATTCCGCCCGGCGCCTTCGAGCCCGTTCCGTGACCGGTACCGAGGCGAAACCGCGGCTCGCGACAGGCGTGCGCCTCCGGGAGGATCGCGTCCGGGGCGGGCATCATCTGCTGGCGCCGGAGCATGTGCTGCGCATCAATGCGTCGACCGCCGCAATCCTCGCGCTGTGCGATGGGCAACGCTGCCTGCGGGAGATCGTCGATCACCTCGCGCGCGACTATGCAGCCGACCGTGCCCGGATCGAACGCGACACCCTGGCGCTGATCGACGATCTCGCGACCCGCCGCATGGTCGAACGATGAGCGCCCCGGCCCCCTTTGCGCTGCTGGCCGATTGACGCATCGCTGTCCGCTGGCCTGTCCGTACTGCTCCAATCCGCTCGAGCTGGATGGCAGGTCCGACGAGTTGACGACCTCCGATTGGATCCGCGTCTTCGAGGAGGCATCGGACCTCGGTGTCCTGCAGCTTCATCTTTCCGGCGGCGAGCCGGCGACGCGCCAGGATCTCACCGAACTCGTCGCTGCCGCGGCACGGCACGGCCTGTATTCGAACCTGATCACCTCCGGCATCGGCCTCGACCGGACAAGACTGGTCGCGCTGGCGCAGGCGGGGCTCGACCATGTCCAGCTTTCGATCCAGGACACCGACGAAGCCAACGCCGACCGGATCGCCGGGTTGGCCGGCTCGCATCAGCGCAAACGCGTCTTCGCCTCCATGGTCACCGAGGTCGGGTTGCCGCTGACGATCAACGCCGTCCTGCATCGCGGCAACCTCGCGCGCATGGCGGCCATGGTCGACGAGGCGATCGGCCTGGGCGCGCGCCGGATCGAACTGGCGCATACGCAGTATTACGGCTGGGCCGCGCGCAATCGCGAGGCCCTGATGCCGGACATGGCCGACGCTGTGGCGGCGAGCGCGAGCGTCGCCGATCTCCGCGACCGCACGGCCGGCCAGATCACCATCGAATACGTCCCGCCCGATCATTTCGCGCGCTATCCCAAGCCCTGCATGAACGGCTGGGGCCGCCAGTCCTTGAACGTCACGCCCCGCGGACTGGTGCTGCCCTGCCATGCCGCACAGACGATCCCCGGCCTGTCGTTCTGGAACGTGCGCGACCGCTCGCTTGCGGAGATCTGGCGGGAATCGCCGGCCTTCAACGCCTTTCGGGGCACCGACTGGATGCGCGAGCCGTGCCGGAGCTGCGAGCGCCGCGAGATCGACTTCGGCGGCTGCCGCTGCCAGGCGATGGCGCTGACCGGGGATCCCCGCAACACCGATCCGGTCTGCGTCCTGTCCCCGCTCCACGACCGCGTCGAGGATCTCACGACCGCCGCGCGGGTCGATTCATACGTCATGCGCGAACGGCCCGCCAAAGCCGCGGCTCGGCCGCGCAAGGATTGACGTCGAGCGCGGAGCGCCGGATGAGGGCCTGCCGCTGCCGGGGAGGGCGCCTCGATGTCTTCTCCATCGATCACAGGCTCATCGTCGAGATCGATGGGCCAGCATGGCTGGGAAGCCGAGCGCATGGCTGAGATCGAGCGCTTTGGCTTCACGGTGATCCGCTTTGGGAATGCCGAGATCATCAATGACCGGGATGCCGTTTTGGCTGCGATCCGCAAGGCGGCCGGCGGCTCGCGCGGGCCTCAAGCGGCGAGAGCAGTCCCTTGCAACTCTCATTTTGCCTCATCTGCTACACCAGCGGTTGCGGTGGCAGGCGGAAGACCGACGACCCTCAGGGCCAAGCCCGTGGGTGAGCCTGGGTCTTCGCCTGCCGATCCATCGACCCCGAACAGACGCTTGGGCCGCTCGTCGCGAAGCCCGCTTGCGCAAGGATGGGACAGGATGGACGCCACCGTCATTGTTGGAATCGACGTGTCGAAGGACCGCCTGGACGTCCATGTCCGGCCGGTAGGAGAAGCCTTTTGCGTCAAGCGGGACGGCGACGGGATCGCCGCTCTGGTCGAGAGGCTCCGCCCCCTCGATCCGGCCACCCTCGCCGTTGGGACAACGGGCGGGTTCGAGACGGTTGTCGCGGCGGGGCTGGCTGGCGCGGGCCTGCCTGTGGTCGTGGTCGACCCTGCGCAGGTGCGCGCCTTCGCCAACGCGCTGGGCAAGCGCGCCAAAACCGATCCGATCGACGCCGCCGTGATCGCCCATTTCGTCGAGGCGACCAAGCCGGCAGTGCGGCCCTTGCCGGACGAGGCGACACAACTCCTCGCCGATCCACGCGCCATCCCTAGGCCGTCGTCGTCACGATCAGCTTTTGAAACCAGGTCGAACTGATCCAGACCCCTCGCTTGCGGGCGTATTCCCGGAAGGTGCCGACCTCCTCGAAGCCGCATTTGCGGTGCAGGGCGTTGGATGCCGGATTGGGCTGCGCGACGCCGGCGACCGCCAGATGCACCTCCTCCATTCTCAGGATGTCGAAGAGCGCGGCATAGAGCCTCGCGCCCAGCCCGGCGCCATGACAGTGCGGCTGCAGATAGATGCTGGTTTCGACGGTCGTATCGAAGGCGGGCGTCGGTCGATAGCGGCTGCTGTAGGTGCAGCCGAGGAGCCCCGTCTCGTCTTCGGCGACGAGGAGCCGATAGCGTCCGGTGCCGTAGCCCTCGAACCAGGATCGACGCCCCTCGACCGTCTGTAGCTCGGTCGTGAACAGGGCGTTGGTCTGCTCGATGTAGTGATTGGCGAGAGCGACCAGGGCCGGAAGGTCGCTCTCGCGGGCAGGCCTGATCGAAACAGGGCGTGGTGTCATGGATGTCGAACGGTCCTCTCGGCCGGATCTCAGGCCGCCTCTGCGGCGCCGAGCGTCAGGATGCGCTTTGCCAGCCTTTCTGCCAACGCGGCTTCATGCGTGACCATCAGAAGGCCCAGGCCGCGCTCGCGGACAGCCTCGATCAGGATGGTGAAGACATCCTTCTGGCTCACCGGATCGAGACGCGACGTCGCTTCGTCGGCGAAGACGAAGACCGGGTCGAGCAGCAGGGCGCGCAGGATCGCGAAGCGCTGCAACTCGCCACCCGACACCTCGCCCGGGCGACGATCGAGCAGCTCCCGCCCCAGTCCGAAGCGATCCATGCTCGCCTCGGCCTGCGTCCAGGCGAGCCCGTGCCGCCTGAGCAGGTCGCCGAGACTGTGTCGCAGCATCTGGTGCGGGGCGAAGGCGGCCGGCGGGTCCTGATAGAGCTTCTGGAAGCGGGTCGGCGCCAGGCCGGCCGCGCGTTCCACCTCTCCCTTGTCGGGTGCAACGAGGCCGAGCAGGATGTTGCCGACCGTCGTCTTGCCGCAGCCGCTGGGGCCGACGATGGCGACGATCTCGCCCCGCCTGACCGAAATGTCCAACCCGTCGAAGAGGGCCCGTTCGCCAAACCGCTTGGAGAGCCCGCTTGCCGAGACCACGGCCTCGCGCGCCGCGGGTAGCGGGAAGCTTGGCCATTGCGCCGGATCGGCGCCGATCAGGGCACGGGCGTAGGCGTGGCGCGGCGCTTCCAGAACCTGCTCGGCGGGACCGAACTCGACGAGCGCGCCGTCATGCATGACCCCGACCATGCCGCCGAGCGCGGCCGCGACGGCGATGTCATGCGTGATGGTGAGCAGCAGGCGACCCTGCGCCACCTCGCGGCGCAGCCTTTCGACCACGCCGTCGCGCAGGGCCGCATCGAGCCCCTTGGTCGGCTCGTCCGCGATCAGCAGCGGGGCGCCTGCGGCATGGGTCACGGCAATGGCCGCACGCTGGCACATGCCGCCCGAGAGCTCGTGCGGATAGGCCTGGGTGCGATCGCCCAGCCCGACCTCGGCGAGGTCGGAACGCATCCGCGTCGCGGAGTCCGCCGACCCGAGGCCGTGCAGGTATCGGTGGACCTCGCCGACCTGTCCGGCGATGGGCATGGTCGGATCGAGCGCGAGCCAAGGCTCCTGCGGCAGGATGGCGATGGCCCGGCCCCAGCGGGCCCGAACCTGCGCCGGCGTCGCGGCGAGAAGATCCTGCCCATCCAGCGTGATGACGCCCCGCGCCGACAGGCCGGGCGGAAGACTGCCCATGATGGCATGGGCGACGAGCGACTTGCCCGAGCCGCTGGCGCCCAGCAGCGTGACCGGGCGGCCCTGTGCGAGCGTGAAGGCCACGTCGGAGACGATCGTCGTCTCGCCTGCCGCAATGCTGAGATCGGAGACCGTCAGGGTTTGGAACCGCAAGGGCGCGTTCATCGGACCTCGCTCCGCGTCGCGAGCTGGAGTCCCAGCACCAGCAGGAAGATCAGGATCCCAGGCATCAGCACATGCAGCGGCGCCTCGGCGTAATAGGGCAGAAGCTCCACGATCATCGCGCCGAGCTCCGGCGTCGGCGGGCGCAGGCCGACGCTGATCGCGCTCAGGGTCGAGATCGCGATGATCGCCGTCGACATGGCGAAGGCCGACAGCGTGATGAGGATCGGCGCGATCTCGGGCAGCACCAGGCTGCGCAGAATGTACCCGGTGCCGAAGCCGAGAAGCCGCGTCGCCTCGACATGCGGCTGCTTCAGCACGCCGGCCGCCGTGACGCGGGTGACGCGGTAGAATTCGATCCAGAGGGTCAGCGCCAGGCCGAGATAGAGCGGCCCGAAGGTGCCCGGGGCGAAGGCGAGCAGGATCAACACCAGCAGCAGGCCCGGCAGAGCGAGCAGCACGGTCGACACGAGGTCGAGGCTGCGTTCGAGCCAGCCGCTGCGCCAGGCGGCGAGGAGGCCGAGCAGGATCCCCGGCACAGCGGCCGTTGCGACGGTGAGCAGGGCCATGCCGAAGGACAGCCGGGCCCCGTAGGCGAGACGGGCCAGCATGCTGCGGCCGTAATGGTCGGCGCCCAGCCAGAAATCGGCTCCCGGCGGAGCGAGGCTGGCCGCGAAATCCTGATCGGTCGGATCGACGGTGACGAGCAGCGGCCCCAGCAGCGCAAACAGCGCGAGCAGGCCCAGCAGCGCGAGGCCGATCATCCGCGACGCAGACAGCCGGGTGCGGCGCGAGAGGGGAACGAGGGTGGCGTCGGCGATGGTCATGAGCGTCTGGGCCTGGGGTCGAGCCAATGGCAGGCGAGGTCCACCGCCATCGCGATGACGACGAAGAGCAGGCCCATGGCGAGCGCCGTGCCCTGCACCATCGGCACGTCGCGGGCGATCACCGCATGGACCAGCGCATGGCCGATGCCGGGGATGCCGAACAGCGTCTCGACGACGACGACGCCTTCGATGAGATAGATCGCCTGCAAGGCGAGATAGGAGACGACGGGGATGGCGGCGTTGCGCAGCACGTGGCGGCGCACGACCACCGGCTCGGGCAGGCCCTTCAGCCGCGCGAAGGCCAGATAAGGCGTGCGCACCACGGCCGCGACGGCATCGCGCGCGACGCGGCTCGAGACGGCGGCGAGACCGAGCGCGAGCGTGAGTGCCGGCAAAGCGAGATCGCGCCAGGTGCCGTAGCCTGCCGGCGGAAACAGGCCGAGCAGCATCGCGAAGACCAGGATCAGCAAAAGCCCGAGCACGAAGGGGGGCAGCGAACGCAGCACGATCGCCCCGGCCAGCGAGGCGTTGTCGACCCAGCCGCCGCGCCGCAGTCCGGCCAGCAGCCCGAGCGGCGGGCCGAGCAGCAGCGAAAGCACGAGCGCCGATCCTGACAGCCAGAGCGTGGCGCCGAGCTGGATGCGCAACTCCTTGGTGATGGGCACGCCGGTGACAACGGAGTGTCCGAGATCGAGCCGCGCCAATTGCCCCATCGACGTGCCGAGCTGAACCAGGACCGGCTGATCGAGACCGAGTTCGCGACGAACGACCTCGGCGGCCTCCGTGATATTGGCGTCCGGCCCGTAGCGGCCAGCCGCGATCCGCATTGCAGGGTCCCCCGGCAGCGCGCGCACGAGCACGAAGCAGAGGATTCCCACGACGAGGACCACCAGCCCGGCCTGGAGCAGCCGGGCGAGAACGAGACGCTTCATCCTCACTGCGCCCAGCGGATGGAAGCGAGCCCGTAATTCACCTCCAGCGGGTCGATGCGCAGGCCGGTGACGCGCTTGTTGGCGACGATGGCCAGCTCCGACCAGGTCACCGGAATGCTAGGGAGCTCGCTCTGGAGGATCGCGATCGCGCGATTCTGCATCGGCGCACGCGCGGCGGGGTCGCTGGTCTGCGCCATCGTCTCGACCAAGGCGTTGAGCTCGTCATTGGACCAGCCGGTCGCGCCCCAGTCGCTGCCGCCGGATTTGTAATCGTCGCGCAGCGTGCCGATAGCGTCCGGCACGATCGAGTAGAGCCGCGAGACGAGGCCCATTTCCAGGGTGCCGTCCTTGTGCCGCGCCGGGATCTCGGAGCTGTTGCCGACCGAGACCTTGGCGTCGATGCCGACCTGCTTCAATTGTGCCTGGATCGCCGTGGCGATCGGCGGCAGCTCCGGCCAGCTCGCATAGGTCAAGAGCGTGAAGGAGAAGGGCTTGCCGTCCTTCTGCAGGATGCCGTCGGCACCCGGGCTCCAGCCGGCCTCGGCCAGCAGAGCCCTCGCTGCCGCCAGATCACGCTTCAGCGGCGGCAGCTCGGGATCGTTCCAGCCCGCGAGCGCCTTGGGGAAGAGTTGTGTCGCAGCGAGATCGGCGTTGCGGAGGATGACGCGCGTGATGCCTTCGCGGTCGAGCGCCGCGCTGATCGCGCGCCGCACCCGGACATCGCCGAACAGGGGCGAGGCGGCATTGACCTTGAGCAGCCGCGTGCGGGGGATCGTGGCGATGCGGACATCGAGGCTGGGATTGCGCTTCAGCCGCTCCACCGAGACGGGCAGCATCGAGAAGACCAGATCGGCCTCGCCGCTCTCGGCCATGAGGGCGCGTGTCTCGCCTTGGCCGACCGCCTGATAGCTCACCTCGTCGATGCCCGGCTTGGCGCCGTTCCACTCGGTCGCAGCTTCGAGCTGCATGTTGAGCGGCGGTGTCAGGCTCCTCACGCGATAGGGCCCCGAGCCGACGATGCGCTCGACCTTGCCCGATGGCCCGAACGAAGACGGGGCGAGGATGATGGTCGTGAAGTTCACAAGATAGGCCGGCAGCGCCGCGAACGGCTTCGACAGGCGAATGACCACGTCCTGCCCGTCGGGTTCAACGCTCGCGATCGGCGCTTGGCTCAACACGCCCGCGCCGCCATGAACCTTGCGCAGGATCTCGGACACGATCGCCGCGGTGACGGGGCTCCCGTCGTGGAAGCGCGCTGCGTCGCGGAGACGGAAACGCCAGGTCAGGCCGTCCTCGGCAGCGGACCAAGACATCGCCAGGCCCGGGGCGAGCTTGCCGTCGGCATCGACGGAAACGAGCGTCTCGGCCACCTGCATCCGGCTGAAGACGTAGCCGGACTGCGCCGGATCGATCCCGGCGATCTCCCACGGGCCGACGACCTTCAGCGGCTTGGCCGTGGCGAGACCTGTCATCGACAGCACCGCGACGGCGATCGCAACCCATCTGCTCGACACAACACAGCTCCATGAAACGTTATAATGTTGCGATTACCGCTGAAGCGACGACTATGCAAGGCTTGGTAGGCGGCAAGGACATGATGATTCCCCGAGACACAGCGAGAATGGGCCTCCGTTCGCTCCCCTTCCTCCGTCTCTGGACCGGAAGCACCGCATCGAGCTTGGCCACCTGGGGATTTCCCTTCGTTCTCGGCCTCGCGGTGCTCGAGGGCATGATGTCGCCGACGCTGCTGGGCAGCGCGCTGGCGGGGCGGACGCTGGCCTTTCTGGTGGCGTTGCCGATCAGCGGCGTGCTCGCCGACCGGTCGGATGCGCGCCGGGTGATCGCGGTGGCGAGCGCGCTCGCAACGATCGGGGTGATTCTCGTCGCTCTGGGTCTGCTTCAACCGCAGGCCGAGATCAAAGCCGCGGCGGTTCTGATCGGTGCGCTGCTGGCCGGGGCGGGACAGGGGGCGTGCCGGCCGGCCTACCAGTCGATGGTCCCCGCCATCGTTGCCGTCGACGATCTCCAGGGCGCGAATGCCGCGATGAGCATTTCGGTCCGCGTCACGGGGCTGCTCGGCCCGACTCTGGCGACGGCGATCGCCGTCACCTGGAGCGCCAGGGCCGCGCTGGTGATGATCGCCCTTCTCTGGGTCCTCAGCGCGCTGGCGCCGCCCCGCGCCCCGTCCGCCGCCACGTCGGGCCCGACGCACGCCGCGCCGCTGTCGCATTTCGGCCGGCAATGGCTCGAAGGCCTTGCCGAGGCGCGGCGGCACCGCTGGTTTCTCGCCGGTCTCGGAGCGCTGACCGCCGTCATCGCCGCCGGCTATTCCGTCACGGCGGTGCTGCTGCCGATCATCGGCGCCCAATCCTCGCACGGTCCGGCCCTGCTGGTCTGGTGCATGACGGCCTATGCCTGCGGCGCGTTGCTGGCGGCTCTCGTGATCAGCCGCTGGCGCCCCCAGAACCGGGGCTGGATCGCCCTGGCGGGCCTGGCCCTGTATGGGCTGGTTCCTTTCAGCCTGACGATGCCGTCGTCGCTGCTTGTTCCCACCAGCGCCTTCTTCCTCGCCGGGGTCGGCATCGAGATCTTCAACGTGTTGTGGTTCTCGGCCATCCAGCGCGAGATCCCACCCGACCGTATCGCGCGTGTCTCGTCGATCGATTTTCTGATGTCCTACGGACTGGCGCCGCTGGGGCTGGTCGCCATGGTCCCGCTCGTCGAGGCCTTCGGCATCATGCCGGTGCTGCTCGGCGCAGGGGCCCTGTGCATGGCTGCGCCGCTGGCGGCGGCGGCGGTCGCATCAAGCCGCGCCTTTTCGGAGAAGCCCCAGGTTGGGATGGAACGATAAGACCAGCTGCCGGGAAGGCTGCGCGTTGGCGATGCTGCGACGCTTGTCCCTCCGCGGGGCCTGTCGTCAGCCGCCCGAGGCGCCGCCGGCAATCGCGATCGGCTTCCCGCTGACCGGCAGGTCGAAAACTTGTTTCAACGTGTCGAGCGCTGACTCGCGATGCGGCCGCTTCGCTCTCGTCGAGAGGTTCCGCCATCCGGGATCATCGAAGCAAACGCCGGGACATGGTGACGTCCAATCGTCCAGGGGCAACATGAGACCTCCGCTGTCGACGTCGCACGCCTGCATGTCCGGAACGAGGCTGACGACGTTCGCCAGGCATGGAAGATTGCGTGGCCTCCAGCAGGGGTGGCGCCGTTCCGCATTCTATCCTGTTTTCGCAAGATCAGGCCTGGCGAAGCTGCGAGTGGGGATCGAGGATGTCGCGCAGCCCGTCGCCCAGAAGGTTGAGGCCGAGCACCGTCATGAAGATGGCGAGGCCCGGGAAGATCGAGATCCAGGGCGCTGTGGTGATCTGGTCGCGCGCGTCGGAGAGCATGCTGCCCCAGCTTGGAAACGGAGGCCTGATGCCCAAACCCAGGAAGGAGAGCGCAGCCTCCGCCAGCACCGCGCCGCCCATGCCCAAGGTGCCGATCACGATGATCGGACCTGCGATGTTGGGGAGAATTTGCGTCAGCATGATCCTGGTATTGCTACTGCCAAAGGAGCGGGCGGCCTCGACATAACCCTGCTGCTTGACCGAAAGCGTGGCGGCCCGCGAGAGCCGGCAAGTGTATGACCAGTTCGTCAGGCCGAGCGCGATCAGGAGGCTGGTCAGGCCGGGCTGCAGGATCGCCATAATCGCGAGCGCGAAGATGAGCGACGGGATCGACAGCATGAGATTGGTCAGGCCATTGACGACATCGTCCCACCAGCCGCCGAAATAGCCGGCCGACATGCCCAGCGCCACGCCGATCACCGTATTGATCAGCTGCGAGACAATGCCGACAGTCAGCGAGATGCGCGCGCCGTAGAGCACACGGCTGTAGATGTCGCGACCCTGCGCATCGGTCCCGAACCAGAACTCGACACCGGGCGGGACCTCGGCATTCATCAGGTTGGCGTCCATCACCGGGTCGGTATGGGCCAGCCAGGGCGCAAATGCCCCGCCGACGACGACGGCAGCGAAAAGGGAGCCGCCGATCCAGAGGTTAGCCCGGAATTTCATCCTGTTTCCTGTGTGTTTACGTGTACTTGATGCGTGGATCGATCAGCGCGCAAAGCACGTCCACGATGATGTTCACGATGAGGAAGAAGAGCACGAGGAGGAGAATGCAGGCCTGAACCACCGGAATGTCGCGCAGCGAGACGCTGTCGACCAACAGCGATCCGATGCCGGGCCAGGCGAACAGCTTCTCGATGACGACGGCGCCCCCCATGATCGAGCCGAACTGCAGGCCCAGCGTCGTCAGCACGATCACGGCCGCGTTGCGCGCCACATGCCAGCGCATCACGCGAACCTCGCTGTTGCCCTTGGCGCGCGCGGTTCGGACGAAATCGGCATTCATGACCTCGAGCACGGCTGCCCGCGTCGTCCGCGCCAGCAGGGCCAGCGGCGCCACGCCGAGCGCCACGGCCGGCAAGACGAGATAGCGCAGATTCCCGTCGCCATAGCCAAAGCTCGGAAACCAGCCGAGTATCAGCGCGAAGCCGTACATCAACATCAGTCCAAGCCAGAACTGCGGCAGCGACAAACCCGAGACGGCGACGATCATCGATTGAATGTCGAGCCAACCGCCCGGCTTCAGCGCCGCCAGAAAGCCGAGCGGGACGCCGAAGACGATTGCAAACAGCATCGCGGCCATCGCCAATTGCAGGCTCGGCCAGATCCGCTCCAGCAGCGAGTTGATCACAGGCTGGCGCGTCCTGAACGAGGTGCCTAGATCCAGCGTCATCAGCTTGCCGACATACTTCGCAAAACGGACATGGACGGGATCGTCGAGGCCGAACTGCTTGTTCATCCGCGCGACCTGTTCAGCATCGACGACCGTGCGGCCATCCGCCATCTGCGTCGAGGCGAAATCACCCGGTATGACGCTGAACATCACGAAGATCAGTGCCGCAACGGCAAGCAGGATGGGCACCGCCTGGAGCAGGCGTCGAACGACGTAAGGCAACATCGGACACTCCTCGCCATAGACGCCCGGCGGCTCAGCCGCCGGGCGTCGGGGCTCAAGGCTCTGAGCGAGCTTACTTGGCCGCGGGCGACGTCTCGTCGACCCACAGATCCTCATAATACTGCAAGGCGAGTTCGGTCGCGTTGGGCTGCAAGCCATGCAGCCAGGGCTGATGCGCCAAAACGGCCTTGTTGTAGTTGAAGAACCAGACCGGTGCCTCTTCAAAGAGAATGGCGTTGGCTTTCTTGAGGATCTCGTTGCGCTTGGCGAGATCGTCGGTCGCGCCGGCTTCGTCGATCAGCTTGTCGACCTCGGCATTGCTGAAGGTCGTGTAATTGCAGGAGCTGCGCGGGGTCTTGGAGTGGAAGCACTTCATCTGGGTCAGCGGATCGGGCCCGGAGGTGTTGGACCAGATATAGGCCTGGAAATCCCCCTTCGCGATGATTCCGCCGAGCGCCGAACCCTCGACAGGCTTGACCTTCACCTTGATGCCGACCTTGGCGAGCATCGGAATCGTGGCCTCGACGATCGGAATGCCCCAACTTTCGTTCGGGCTCGCCGTCCATTCGAACTCGAAGCCGTCGGGGTAGCCGGCTTCCGCGAGCAACTTTTTGGCCTTCTCGGGATCAAAGGCGTAGGGCTTCAAGGCCTTGTCATAGGCAGGCGAGGACAAGGGCAGCCAGCTGGTCGCGCGATAGGCCTTGTTGCGCACGAGGCGCGAGATGATGAGGTCGGCGTCGATCGCATGGTTGATTGCCTGGCGCACACGCTTGTCGGAGAACGGCTTGTGCGTCGGGTTCATGCCCATGTTGCGGGTGAACACCTCGGCGACCTCGAGGATGCCCTTCTTGAGGTTCGCGTCGGCCTGGTAGGCGACGTATTGGGCCGGCCCGAGGATCGAAACGTCGATTTCCTTGTTGCGGAAGGCGACGTCACGCGCAGCGGCCTCGCCCATCGGCGAGATCACCAGCCGGTCGGCATAGGGCTTGCCGGCGACGTAGAACTTCTCCCAGCGCTCGAAGACCATGCGCGAGCCGGGGATATGCTCGACGAATTTGAACGGCCCCAAACCGATCGGCTTGTTAAAGAAATTCGGGTCTTGGGCTTCCTTTGCCGGGAAGATCGAGGTGGTGGCGGTGCGGAACAGGAAGCCCGGCTCGCCCTTCTCGATCAGCGAGATCTCGAGCGTGAAATCGTCGATCTTCTTCAGCCCGGAGATGTCCTTGGCCGTGCCGTTCTGGACGTCGAGCGCGCCTTTGATCCGCCGAATGAACGCCGCGCCGGGGTAGTTCTTGGACGCGTCCATCAGGCGCGTATAGCTCCAGATGATGTCGTCGGCCGTCATCTTGCGGCCATTGTGGAACAGCGCGTCGTCACGCAGCTTGAAGGTGTGGACGAGGCCGTCTGCGGAGGTGCTGACGCTCTTGGCCAGTTCCAGGACCGGCTTGTTGCTGGCCGAATCCCATTTGTAGAGCGAGCGATGCAGCGCATAGCCGTAGATCTCGTCCTGGACCGAGTTCGAGACATGGCTGTCATTGCTGACGAAGGACGTCGCATAGGGCGCGGTGAAGCGGATCGTCCCGCCCTTGCGCGGCTCCTGTGCCTGCACCTGCGCTTGCAGCATGAACGCCGACAGCGTCAGTGCCGTTGTGAAAACCAGTTTCTTGAGCATTCCGACGTCTCTCCCTTTTGTGCCGCATGGCCCGCGCGTTCATCGCCGGGCTGCGGCTTTCGTTGAAGCCCCGAGCATCCGGCCGGATGCTCGAAGCCGGTATCCCGTGATCAGTGGGTGGCTCCCTCACGCTCGAAAACCACCTCGCCGCCCCGGATCGTCAGATCGCAGCGCGTGTCGTTCAGGATCTCGTGAGGCTCGGCGGTCAGCAGATCGCGTGAAAAAACCGCGATATCTGCCAGATAGCCTGGAATGAGACGGCCTTTCACATGCTCCTGCTTCTGCGAGAATGCGCCGTACTCCGTGTAGGCCTGCAGCGCCTGCTCGGGCGACACGCATTCGCGCGCGTCCATCACCGAGCCGCGCCAGGTCTTGCGGGTGATCATGGCGTGGAAGTTCGGAAACGGGTTGGGGTCGCAGACCGGCGCGTCGCTCCCGGTCGCGGGCTTGAGGCCGAGCTTGAACCAGGTCCCCAGCGGATAGCTCGGCAGGCCGCGCTCCGGGCCCAGCACCTTCACATAGGCATCGCCAAAATCGTGGATGAAGGCCTGCTGCGGGCAGGGGTAGATGCCGGCCTCGATCATCCGCTCATGCTGCCGCGGAGTCGAGAAGCCGCAATGCTCGATGCGATGGCGCCGGTCGGGATCAGGGTGTGCGGCGAGTGCCTTTTCATAGGCCGTGATCAATTGTTCGATCGCGGCATCGCCGATCGCATGGCAGGCGAGCTGGTAGCCCTTTTCATGGGTGTTCATCACCTCGCGCTCGAGATCGGCATCCTGCTTCATCTGGACGCCTGTCGTCTGGTCCTGGCCGAGATAGGGCTGCGACATCCAGGCCGTGCGGCCACCGGCCGAGCCATCGAGGAAGAGTTTGACCGCGCCGATCATCAGCATGTCGTCGCCCGTGCCGGAGATCAGCCCCGCCTCATGGCATTGCGGCACGATCGAACGGCCGTCATCGCCGAGCAGGGTCAGCCAGGTCCGCACCGGCAGCCGGCCGTCACGCTTGGCCCGGTGATAGGCGGCGATCTCGGCAAAACCCGCCTTTTGGCCGACGGCCGCATCCATGCAGCTGGTGATGCCGAGCGACAGCAGGTAGTTTCCGGCGCGCTCGATCCCGGCGACGAGCTCCTCCTCGCTCGGCACGGGGATGGCGGCGCGTACCTTGGCCGATCCGTTTTCGGCAAGGAGCCCAGTCAGCCGCCCGTTCTGCTGCTCGATCAGCCCGTCGGAAGGTGCCGGCGTGTTCTCGTCGATGCCCGCGAGCGCGAGCGCCTGCGAGTTGCAGATCCAGATATGGCCGCAGGCGCGCACCAGCACGACCGGGTTGTTCGGCGAAGCACGGTCCAGTTCCTCGCGATACGGATGCCGGCCGACATCGAGCTTCGTCTGGTCGTAGCCGCGCGACATGATCCATTCGCCGGGCCTGGCCCTTGCGGCGCGGGCACCGATCGCGTCGAGCAAGCTGTCCAGAGTCGGGGCGACGGCCGGTTTGGAATCGACCCAGTCCATGGTCAGGCCGAGCGAGATCAGGTGGAGATGGGAATCGTTCAACCCGGGCGTCGCGAGCCGGCCCTTCAGTTCGATGACGCGTGTCGCCGGTCCCACGAGCGCGGCGATCTCGGCGTCGCGTCCGACGGCCAGCACCCGGCCCTGCCAGATCGCCAGCGCCTCGACCGTGCCCTCCTCATACCCGCACCAGATCGGGCCGTTGCGCAGAACGATGTCGGCTTGCACTGTCATGAACGCGCCCCGCGCGCCGGGACATGGGCCTTAAACATCATCGTTGTTCCTCCTGTCGCCTTGTCGCCGCCGGCGCTTGGTGGCCGGTCCTCCTCAGATATCGTCGAGCGGAAAGATCGGCCTGCGCACCTTCCGGTAGGGCCGCTCCTTGAAGTTGCGGGTCGACAGCGCGCCCGTGTCCACTTCCAGCACGTCTCGCGAAATCGGTTCGAAAGCGGCCCGGAAATGCTGCATCGATTTGACGATCAGCGTCGCTTTGCGCAGCGGATCGACGCCGAGCGAGGTAAACTGGGCAAGGTCCGTCGCCTGGCCATTATGGGTGATGACGATGATCTCGACATCGTCGACGCGCAGGAGAGCCGAGAGCCCGTAATGGCGAAACACGCCACCCGCCATCGGACCATAGCACAGGAAGCGGCCATCGGTCAGCGCCACGACATGCGCGTCGAGGTCGAGCGGGCCCCCGCCCATACTGGGATCGATTTTGCCGCCGAGCTTTAGCCGCACCCTGTTGCCGACGCCGGCCGCCTGCGCCGCCAGGGCCGCTTCGGGATCGCGGATCGCGTGAAAGCCGACATTCTTCAGCCCGGCCTCGAGCACGGCGCGCAGCAGCGTCGTCGCGTCGCCATAGGCGCCCGAGCCTGGATTGTCGGAATAATCCGAGATCACCAGCGGCTTGCCGCCCGTCAGGCCCCCGGCCTCGGCTTCGCCGGCCTTGGCGCGGGCCATGGCCTCAGCGAGCGGCGTGAAGCTGATCGATGAGAAATGCCGCTGCTCCCAGGCATAGTCCATCATCTCTTCGGCGATGGCCTGAGCCCGGGCGCGGTCATCGGCGGTGACGACCACGGAAGGGCCGATGTCATGCACGTCGGCCGAGGAAAAGCCGGCCTGCACGCTGACCACGAGTGCCTCGCCCGAGGCCTCGATCGCGTCGGCGCGCCGCAGCATCTCCTTGAAGGGCGGCGAGGTTGTGCGGCCGCCGTCGAGTGCATAGAGGATCGGGCGGCGCGCCACCGCGCAGACCGGCGCGATGGCACCGGCCATCGCCTTCTCCAGAAGCTCGGCCGCCTGCCAGGTCCGCTCATACATGTCGACATGCGGATAGGTGCGGTAGGAGATCAGCGCATTGGCGCTGTCGGCCATCGCCTGCGTCAAGGTGGCGTGCAGATCGAGCACGGCCATGATCGGGATGTCGGGGCCGAGGCGCCGACGCAGGCGCGAGAGCAACTCGCCTTCGCCATCGTCCGAGCTTTCCGTCGCCATCGCGCCGTGGAGATGCAGCAGCACGCCATCGACGCCCTCGCTGGCATCCAGGATCATGCCGGAAAACAGCTCGAACGCCGCATCGGTGACGCGGCCCGACGGGTTGGCATGCGCCGTCAGCGGGTGGACGAGGCTCCAGCCGAACCGCTCTGCAGCCTCGAAGGCCGCACCCATCGCCGTCCGCGTGCCACGAAAGGCCGGCGGGATCGCGTCGCCGACCAGAACGCCGGCATGGCGGAACGTGGCCTCGTCGGTGAGCTGAACACTGAACGTGTTCGTCTCATGCATGAACTCGGCAATCAAAACCCGCCGCATCTCATCTCCCTGTCGACCGGATCACTTTTGCTTCGGATCCTTCGGCCCTGTTTGGACGATCGTCTCGGCTGTCACCAACTCTCAAAGGCGCATGCGCTCCCCCCAATCGGATGCTTGCCGATCAGCGGGGATTGTGCTTGCCGCGCCCTCAGGCCGCCCGGTCGAACGGGCGGCTGTCGGCGCCGGGCAGGTCCTGGTCACGCGCATAGACCTTACCGAACCGGTTGCTGAGAAGGGCGTCGAGCCCGATATCCTCCTGCCGGATAAAGCCGCTCTGCGGCAGCGCGCCCTCGGCCAGCAGGTCGAGCACCGTGCAGATGCCCGCCGCGGTGGTGATCTGGATGGCGCTGCGCATGACGCCTTCGATGCGACCGCTATAAACCTTGTGAGCATAGGTCTGCTGGACGAGGCGGCCATTCTTGTGGCCGCTGGCGGCGACGAAGACGATGACGACGTCCTGCAACGTGCTGGGCAGCGCGTTCTCGAAGATGTCCTTCAGTACGTCGCGCCGCTCGGCGAGGCGCAGATCCTGCAGCAGCGCCTTCATGATCGCGGCATGGCCGGGATAGCGGATGGTGCGGTAGTTCAGCGTCCGGACCTTGCCTTCCAGCGTGTCGCACAGCGTGCCGAGACCGCCCGACGTGTTGAACGCCTCATAGGCAACGCCGTCCAGCGAGAACGCGTCGCGCTCCTCGAGCGCGGGCACCAGCACGCGCTCGCCGTTGACGATCGCCTCGCAGGGCTCGCAATACTCGTTGATGATGCCGTCCGTGCTCCAGGTGAGATTGTAGCCGAGCGCGTTGGACGGATATTGCGGCAGCGCACCGACCCGCAGCTTCAGCGAATCCAGCGTATCGAATTCCCGGGCGAGATCGCTGGCCACGATCGAGATGAAGCCGGGCGCCAGTCCGCATTGCGGAATCAGCGCGGACTTGGCCGTCGCAGCCAGCTCCTTGACCCGCCGGGTGCTCGCGACATCCTCGGTGAGGTCGAGGTAATGCACGCCGAGCGGGGCCGCGGCTTCGGCGATCCGCGTCGTCAGCGCGAAAGGTGCCGCACTCAGCACCGCGAACCGCCCGCTCAACAGCCGGCGAAGCGCAGCATCGTCGGCTATGTCGGTGAGCTGCGTCGAGACGTTGGCGCCCGTGCGGATCGTCTCGAGTTGTGACCGCGATCGGTCCGCCACGACGACGCGGTAATCGCCCGATGTCCCCAGCAGGTCGGCGATCGTCGCTCCGATATTTCCCGCACCGACCACCACAATATCGCGCATCGCATCAGCTCCCGGCCATCTCGATCTCATCGTTGCCCGGCGCTTCGTCGAATATAACCCCCACTTACGACAAAAAGCTCGCTAGTTTCCGGCAGTCTGCCGTATGGAATTGACACTATGACGATCGATCACGCTGACCGCTCCCTTCTCGCCCTGCTGACGGAGAACGCCCGGGCACCTGTCGCCGAGCTGAGCCGAAAGCTGGGCTTGTCAAGAACCACGGTGCAAAGCCGCCTCGAGCGACTCGAGCGCCGCGGCGTGATCGCGGGCTACACGACGAGATTGTCCGAGGAGCATGAGAAGGGGCTGATCAAAGCCCATGTCCTGATCACGGCAGGCCCCAAAGGCGCGTCCAAGACCGAGGCTGAACTGCGCAAGATCGCCGAAGTCCAGGCGCTCTATTCCGTCAGCGGACATGTCGACATGATCGCCGTCATCGCGGCGCCATCGATCGGCGAACTCGACCGCTTGATCGACCACATCGGCGCTCTCGACGGCGTCGAGCGAACGATGTCGTCGATCATCCTCTCAACGCGGATCCAACGTTGAATATCCGAATGTTCGAACAGAACCGCGATTGGAAGCGGACAGTCTATACGTCATGAATGGGCCAATCTTGAGCACTCGTCTTACCGAAGCATCAAGAGCCGCCCCGGTTAGCACCACGACGAGTGGTTCGGTCTTGAGGCATAGGGGCCCTCCGACCTTGATTGCCTTGTTCAGGCGGAGCCCACGCCGAGTAGCGCCGGGGGCAGGGCGCTTATCAATCGAAGGTCCAAAACCGAATCGCGACAGCCAGGTCGTTGACGCAACTCACAACCGTGGCAGCACGAAGTGACGGATCAGAATGAGATTGGACGCCCGGCCATAACCGGGCGTCCGTAGATCGATTGCGGAACTCGACCGACAATCGCGGCAACACTATGCCTTTCTGCACAGTTTTTTGCCGGCTGCCTCTCACGAACACCCAGTCGTCGAACCACAAGTATTGCACTTCAAACACGTGCCATTCCGCACCAGCGTGAAGTTGCCGCACTCGCCGCAGGAATCCCCGACATAGCCCTTCATGATCGCCTCGGCGCGCCGCTCTGAGGCGCTCGGCTGGGCGGCGGGGGCGGAGAAGCCGAGCTTGGCCATCTCGGCCTCGCCGAAGCTCTCCTCCTCCTTCAGCGCGGTTGCGCCGACGGTGGCGAAGGCGGTGACGGTGGCGCCGCCGCGGGCCGTCGTTTCGGTGCCGGTCGCGAGGCCGGCGCCGCCCTGGATGGCGTGGAAGTTCATCGGCTTGCCGCGGCGGAAGCCCGTCGAGGCCAGCGGGCTCGAGGTGATCGGCGCCACCGTCTCGGGCGCCTTGTCCTGGCCGACGCCGCCGCCGATCACGTCATGGCCGATCTCGCTGGGGTCGATATGGGCGAGGTCGTGCCGGCCGAGATAGGAGATCGCGAGTTCGCGGAAGACATAGTCGAGGATCGAGGTCGCGTTCTTGATCGACTGGTTGCCCTGCACGAAGCCGGACGGCTCGAAGCGGGTGAAGGTGAAGGCCTCGACATACTCCTCCAGCGGCACGCCGTATTGCAGGCCGAGCGAGACCGCGATGGCGAAGTTGTTCATCATCGCGCGGAAGGCGGCGCCCTCCTTGTGCATGTCGATGAAGATCTCGCCGAGGCGCCCATCGGCATATTCGCCGGTGTGGACATAGACCTTGTGGCCGCCGACGACCGCCTTCTGGATGTAGCCGGTGCGGCGGGCGGGCATCTTCTCGCGCTCGCGCACCACCTTCTCGACGATGCGCTCGACGATCTTCTCAGCGACCTGGGTGGCACGCGCCGTCATCGGCTGCTGGTAATGCGCCTCGACCGCGTCGTCCTCGTCCTCCTCGTCGCTGATCAGCGCCGAGTTGAGCGGCTGCGAGAGCTTGGAGCCGTCGCGGTAGAGGGCGTTGGCCTTCAGCGCCAGCTTCCAGGACAGCATGTAGGCGTTCTTGCAGTCCTCGACGGTGGCGTCGTTGGGCATGTTGATGGTCTTGGAGATGGCCCCCGAGATGAAGGGCTGGGCCGCCGCCATCATGCGGATATGGCTCTCGACCGAGAGATAGCGCTTGCCGACGCGCCCGCAGGGATTGGCGCAGTCGAAGACCGGGTAGTGCTCGAGCTTGAGATGCGGCGCGCCCTCCAGCGTCATCGCCCCGCAGACATGGACGTTGGCGGCCTCGATCTCGGCCTTGGAGAAGCCGAGGAAGGGCAGCAGCTCGAAGCTCATGTCATTGAGCTTCTCGGCCGGGACCTTGAGCGTCTGGGTCAGGAAATCCTCGCCCAGCGTCCATTTGTTGAAGACGAACTTGATGTCGAAGGCGGCCTTCAGGTCCTTCTCGATCGCGTCGATCTTGTCCTGGCTGAAGCCCTTGGCCCGCAGCGAGCCATGGTTCACGCCCGGAGCCTGCGCCAGCGAGCCATGGCCGACCGCATAGGCCTCGATTTCGGCGATCTCGCTCTCGCGATAGCCCAGCGCCCGCAGCGCATCGGGCGCCGCCGCGTTGATGATCTTGAAATAGCCGCCGCCGGCCAGCTTCTTGAACTTCACCAGCGCGAAATCGGGCTCGATGCCGGTGGTGTCGCAATCCATGACGAGGCCGATCGTGCCGGTCGGCGCGATCACGGTCGCCTGGGCGTTGCGGTAGCCATGCTGCTCGCCGAGCGCCAGGGCGTTGTCCCAGGCGATGCGGGCGCGCTCCGACATCAGCGTCGAGGAGCCGCCGAGTCGGGCCAGCGTGCCGTGGTCGAGCGGGACCGGCGTCACCTCCAGCCCCTCATAGCCGGTGGCCATGCCATGGGCGGCGGTGCGGTGGTTGCGGATGACGCGCAGCATGTGGCTCGCGTTCTTCTTGTAGCCGGGGAAGGGGCCGAGTTCGCGCGCCATCTCGGCCGAGGTCGCATAGGAGACGCCGGTCATGATCGCGGTCAGCGCGCCGGCCAGCGCACGGCCCTCGTCGCTGTCGTAGCCGAGGCCCATGGTCATCAGCAGGCCGCCGATATTGGCGTAGCCGAGGCCGAGCGTGCGGTACTCGTAGGAGAGCTCCGCGATCTCCTTCGACGGGAACTGCGCCATCGTCACCGAGATTTCGAGCACGACGGTCCAGAGCCGGCAGAGATGCTCATAGGCCGCGACGTCGAACTCCTTGCTCTGCCGGTCGTAGAACTGCAGCAGGTTGGCGGAGGCGAGGTTGCAGGCGGTGTCGTCGAGGAACATGTACTCCGAGCAGGGATTGGACGCGCGGATGCGGCCCGACGCCTTGCAGGTGTGCCAGTCGTTCATCGTCGTGTTGAAGTGCAGGCCGGGATCGGCGCTCGCCCAGGCGGCGTAGCCGATCTTCTCCCAGAGGTCGCGGGCCTTGAGCGTCTTGGTCACCTTGCCGGTGGTGCGCCCCGTCAGGTTCCACTCGCCGTCGTTCTCGACCGCGCGCAGGAAGTCGTCGGTCAGCGAGACCGAGTTGTTCGAGTTCTGGCCGGAGACGGTGAGATAGGCCTCCGAATCCCAGTCCGTGTCGTAGATATCGAACTGGATGTCCTTGTAGCCCTGCCTGGCGAACTGGATGACGCGCTTGATGTAGTTGTCCGGCACCATCGCCTTGCGGGCGAGCTTGATCTCGCGCTTCAGGGCCGGGTTCTTCTCGGGGTCGAAGCAGGAGTCGCCTTCGCCCTCGCAGTTCACGCAGGCCTTGAGCACGGCCTTCATGTGCTTCTGGACGGTCTTGGAACCGGTGACGAGGGCGGCGACCTTCTGCTCCTCCTTCACCTTCCAGTCGATATAGGTCTCGATGTCGGGATGGTCGACATCGACCACGACCATCTTGGCGGCGCGACGCGTCGTGCCGCCCGACTTGATCGCGCCGGCCGCGCGGTCGCCGATCTTGAGGAAGGACATCAGGCCCGACGAGCGGCCACCGCCGGCGAGCTTCTCGCCCTCGCCGCGCAGCATCGAGAAGTTCGAGCCGGTGCCCGAGCCGTACTTGAACAGGCGGGCTTCGCGGACCCAGAGGTCCATGATGCCGCCCTCGTTGACGAGGTCGTCCTGCACGCCCTGGATGAAGCAGGCATGGGGCTGGGGATGCTCGTAGCTCGACTTCGACTTGGTCAGCTTGCCGGTCTTGTAGTCGACGTAGAAATGGCCCTGGCTCGGACCGTCGATGCCATAGGCCCAGTGCAGGCCGGTGTTGAACCATTGCGGCGAGTTCGGCGCGACGCGCTGGGTCGCGAGCATGAAGCGCAGCTCGTCATGGAAGGCAGCAGCATCCTCCTCGGAGGTGAAATAGCCGCCCTTCCAGCCCCAATAGGTCCAGCAGCCGGCGAGGCGATCAAACACCTGCTTCGACGAAATCTCCGAGCCGGAGCGCTCGCCCTCGGGCAGGGCGGCCAGCGCCGCCTCGTCGGCGACCGAGCGCCACAGGAAGGAGGGGACGTCGTTCTCCTCGACCTTCTTCAGCCGCGCCGGCACGCCGGCCTTGCGGAAATACTTCTGCGCGAGCACGTCGCTGGCGACCTGCGACCACGACTCCGGAACCTCGATGCCTTCCAGCCGGAACACGATCGAGCCGTCGGGGTTGCGGATCTCGCTGACGGCGGATCGGAAGGGAATGGCGGCGTAAGGCGACTGTCCTGCGGAGGTGTAGCGGCGCTCGATGCGCATGATCCGTCATTCCCTGATGCTTGCCGCGGGCGGGTCACGCCTCGCGCGGCCGGTTGATCACCGGCTCCTGATGTCAGCCCAACTCGGTTTTGATGCCCCGTGGACGCGCAGGCGTTCTGTCCCGCCCTGCTTCGTCCGGTTGCGGCCAGACAGGCCGCGCACGCCGTCCCGGCGCCACCTTGCCGGTGTGCCGCGAAAACCGCCTCGACCCCTCTGGAAACTCATGGCGCGGGTGTCGAAAGGCGTCTCCGCCGGCCGTCACGCGACTGTCAAAACCTAGTCCCGGACGGGCTCTTCCGTCAAGGATTAGTGCGCCGCTTCCCTGTCAGACACGACATCTAGTGCCCATCTGTGAACTCAGGGGATAAGTTTCAGAGCGTCCGACAAGCCTCGGAAATTCCACGCAGAATCGCAAGCGCCCGGCGGCGTTGCGGCGACCGCCGGCCACCTCCGGACCGCTCAAATGCGCGAGAACATGGTTAGCTGTGGCTTTCCTGCCATGACCCGCCGGGCGCCTTCGAGGCCGGCCTTCGCATCCGGAGCAAACCGCCAGCAGGCAAAGGCCTTTTGGCGCACTCCGGTGCTGCGAATCGGACCGCCGTCGCGACGGCCTGCCATAGGGCCGCCGAAGCGAATCGACCGAGCCGTCCAGGGCCGACCGTGCCCGTGTCCGAAACCTGTGGACACTGGACAGGGCCTCGCACCGACGCCATAAGTCGCGCCAACGACGGTTCGCGCCGCGCGCGGCCGCTGCCCCCTTTCGCGGGACGAGCACGATGAAAGACTGGCTGCTGCAGATCTTCACCTGGTGGAACGGCCAGACCATCGGCACGCGCTTCCACACCTGGCGCTTCGGCGAACGCGTCGGCGAGGACGAGTTCGGCAACGTCTATTTCCGCACCAAGGGCGGCGTGAAGGACACGGCGCTCGGCTATCAGCGCCGCTGGGTGATCTACAGCGGCGAGGCCGAGGCGTCGAAGGTTCCGCCGGGCTGGAAGGGCTGGCTGCAGCACACGGTCGACGTCGCCCCCTCTGAGGAGCGCTACGAGCCGCGCGACTGGCAGCAGCCGCACCAGCAGAACTGGACGGGTACTGCGCTGGCCTACCGTCCTAAGGGCTCGATCCTGTCGGAGGGCGAGCGCCCCGCCGCCACCGGCGACTACGAGCCCTGGACGCCGGGGCGCTGACACGGTTGGCCTGAGCGCCGGCGATGCGGGTCGCCATCCAGACCCAGGGCTCGCGCGGCGACGTTCAACCCTATGTGGCGCTGGCATGCGGGCTTCTCTCCGCCGGCCATGACGTCCAGCTGGCCGCGCCCGAGGCGTTCTCCGGCTTCGTGCGATCGCATGGGGTTTCCTTCGCCCCGCTGCCGGGAGACATGCTGGCGCTGATCGACACGCCCGAGGGCAAGGCCGCGATCGCCGGCGGGCGCGGTTTCAGCGCAGGCCTGAAGCTGCTGCACCGGATCCGGCCGCTGATGCGGCATCTGCTCGACCGGGAATGGGACGTCGTGCGCTCCTTCGCACCAGACCTGATCCTGCATCATCCCAAATCGCTCGCCAGCCCCCATCTGGCGGAGAGGCTGTCCATTCCCGCGATTCTCGCTTCACCTCTGCCGGGCTTCACGCCGACCACGGCCTTTCCCAGCCCCCTACTGCCAGTGCGCTCGCTGGGTCCGCTCAATCGCCTCAGCCATCGACTGGCAATCCAGGCCGGCGCCATGCTCTTCGGCAAGACGATCCGCGCCTGGCGTCGCGGGACCCTCGCGCTCCCGTCATCACCCGCTGGACGCGAGCCCTCCGCGGGCACGCTCTACGCGTACAGCCGCCATCTCCTGCCGGTTCCCCGGGATTGGGGCGACGATGTCCTCGTCTGCGGAAACTGGTTCCTGGACGGCGGCGACTGGCAGCCGCCGCTGGCGCTGAGGCAGTTTCTCGCCGCCGGCGAACCGCCGATCCATGTCGGGTTCGGCAGCATGCCGGGGCTCGATCCGGAGCGGCTGACGGCCATGGTCGTCGAGGCCCTGGCCAAGGTCGGCCGCCGCGGGCTTCTCGCGACGGGAGGAGGCGCGCTAGAGGTAGGCGACGCTGCGCCCCATGTGCACCTGATCGACGACGCCCCGCACGACCGGCTCTTCGCGCATGTGGCGGCGAGCCTGCACCACGGCGGCGCCGGTACGACCGCGGCCTCGCTGCGGGCCGGCCTCCCCACGATCATCTGCCCGTTCTTCGGCGACCAGCCGTTCTGGGCGCGCAGGGTCGTGACCTTGGGCGTCGGTCCGCCCAGCCTCGACCGACGGAGCCTGTCGGTCGCCGCGCTCGCCTCGGCCTTCGCCGCCACCGCCGATGCGGATATGCGCCGCCGGGCTGCCCTGCTCGGCGAAGCCATCCGCGGGGACCGCGGCGTCGCTGATGCGATCGCGTTCATCACGGCCCGCACGGCCCTGTGGCACGCCTGCCGGGCGTGAAACGCCGGGCGGCGGAGGGCCTGCACCGCAACGCCCTTTTTCCGCTGCGATTGGCGTGTTACTGCGCGCAGACGCGGGCAGGGCCCGCCGCCGCAGAGATTCGCCACACACCCATGCCGTCGCCCTCCCGCTTTCCGCCCTTGGCCGGCCTGCTTTCGACCGCGTTTCTGTCGCTCGTGCTGACCGGCCCGGCCGCGGCCGACCGCATCCGCAACCCGACCGCCGTCTTCGCCGGGCTCGACAAGATCACAGGCCGGATCATTTCCTTCGAGGTCGCGGTCGACGAGACCGTGCAGTTCGGCGCGCTGCAGCTGACGCCGCGGGTCTGCTGGACGCGCCCGCCCACGGAAGCGCCGCAGACGACGAGCTTCACCGAGGTCGACGAGGTCACCTTCAACAACGAGTACCGGCGCATCTTCACGGGCTGGATGTATGCCGCCAGCCCGGGCCTGCACGGCGTCGAGCACGCGATCTACGACGTCTGGCTCACCGACTGCAAAGGCGGCACCGAGCTGGTGGTCGATCCCAAGGAGCCGGAGGCTCCGCTGCCGGACGAGCCGCGCCGGCCGCGCAACCCCGCCCGCGACGTCAACCAGCAGCCCGGCCTGCCGCCCCCGGGCGGACGCGGCGACATTCTGACGCCGCCGGGCCAGCGCATCGACGTAGCCCCGCCGCAGGGCGTGCCGGTTGCGCCCCGCCAGGCGCCCAGTCAGCGTTTCTTCCCGACCAATCCCGGCCGCGACCCGACCGGCGGCAACTGAGCCCGCTCACGCGGCCGAGACACTCGCGACGGCCTGTGCGCCCGAGACGAGCCGACCGGGCGCCCAGACGGCCGCATTGCCCGGCGCCGCCAGCGCCCGCTCGAGCAGCAGCTGATAGGCCGCGCGCGGCACTTCCTGCGTGCCGAACTGCGCCAGATGGGCGGTCTGAAACTGCGCATCGAGCAGGCGGTAGCCGCCCAGACGCAGCCGCGCCACAAGATGCACCAGCGCGACCTTCGACGCGTCGGTCTCGCGGTGGAACATGCTCTCGCCGAAGAAGGCCCCGCCCAGCGCCAGGCCGTAGAGCCCGCCGACGAGCCGACCCGCGCGCCAACACTCGACGGTATGGACATGGCCGATGCGGAACAGCGCACCGAAGATGTCCCGGATGCGGCGGTTGATCCAGGTGTCGGGGCGGTCGGCCCTCGGCTCGGCACAGGCCGCGATCACCGCGTCGAAATCGCTGTCGACCCGGATTTCGAAGCGCTCCGAGCGGACGGTTCGCGCCAGTCGGGACGAGAGATGGAAGCCCTCGAGCGGAATGACGCCGCGCAGATCCGGCTCGACCCAGAACAGGTTCGGGTCGTCAGCCGTCTCCGCCATCGGGAAAATGCCGGCGGCATAGGCACGCAGCATGATCTCCGGCGTGATCTCGGGCGTCCGTACGGGGATGGAGCGGGCCTTCATCAGGGCAGGGGAGCGCGGGCTGGCGTGGGAGTCAAACGAAGATGATGGCGCGTCATGGTCGGGCATGAGCCGACCATCTCGGGACACGAAATCGCAATCCTGCGGGAGAGATGGTCGGGTCAAGCCCGACCATGACGGATGGCTTCAGGCGCCGCCGGTCTCGTCCATCCCGCCGGCGGCGAGAAACTTCTCGAGCCAGTGGATGTTGTAGTCGCCGTTCAGGATGTCCGGGTTGCGCACCAGCGTGCGAAACAGCGGCAGCGTCGTGTCGACGCCGTCGACGACGAACTCGTCGAGCGAACGGCGCAGTCGCATCAGGCATTCGGCGCGGTTGCGGCCATGGACGATCAGCTTGCCCACCAGCGAGTCGTAATGCGGCGGGATGACGTAGCCCTGATAGGCCGCCGAATCGACGCGCACGCCAAGGCCGCCCGGCGTGTGGAAGGAGACGATCTTGCCGGGCGACGGCCGGAACGTCGCATGGTGCTCGGCATTGACGCGGCATTCGATGGCATGGCCCTCGATGACCACGTCCTTCTGCTCGATCGAGAGCGGCATGCCGGCGGCGATCCGGATCTGCTCGTTGACGAGGTCGATCCCGGTGATCATCTCGGTCACCGGATGCTCGACCTGGATGCGCGTGTTCATCTCGATGAAATAGAACTCGCCCTCCTCGTAGAGAAACTCGATCGTCCCGGCGCCGCGGTACTGCAGCTTGGACATCGCGGCTGCGCAGATCGCGCCGATCCGGTCGCGCTCGCCGGCGTTGAGGGCAGGCGAGGGGCCTTCCTCCCAGACCTTCTGGTGGCGGCGCTGCAGCGAGCAGTCGCGCTCGCCGAGATGGATCGCATGGCCCTTGCCGTCGCCCAGCACCTGGATCTCGATATGGCGCGGCTTTTCGAGATATTTCTCGATATAGACCGCGTCGTCGCCGAAATTGGCCTTGGCCTCGGTGCGCGCGGTCGAGAGCGCGACGGACATCTCGTCCTCGCTGCGCACGACCTTCATGCCCTTGCCGCCGCCACCCGACGCTGCCTTGATGATGATCGGGAAGCCGATCTCGGCCGCGATCTTCAGCGCCTCGCCGTCATCGGTGACGCCGCCTTCCGAGCCCGGAACGCAGGGAATGCCGAGCGCCTTGGCGGTGCGCTTGGCCTCGATCTTGTCGCCCATCGAGCGGATATGCTCGGCCTTGGGGCCGATGAAGGTGATGTCGTGCCGCTCGAGGATCTCGGCGAAGCGGGCATTCTCCGAGAGAAAGCCGTAGCCGGGATGCACGGCGTCGGCGCCGGTGATCTCGCAGGCCGCGATCAGGGCTGGAATGTTGAGATAGCTCTCGCGGGCGCTCGGCGGGCCGATGCAGACGCTCTCGTCGGCGAGGCGCACATGCATGGCGTTGGCGTCGGCGGTGGAATGGACCGCGACCGTGGCGATGCCGAGTTCCTTGGCCGCGCGCAGCACGCGCAGCGCGATCTCCCCGCGGTTGGCGATCAGGATCTTGTCGAACATCTTGCGCTCGCCGTTCGCCGGGCCGCTCACTCGATCACCAGAAGCGGCTCGCCATATTCGACGGGCTGCCCATCCTCGACCATGATCGCGACGACCGTCCCGGCGCGGGGCGCGACGATGTCGTTGAAGGTCTTCATCGCCTCGACCAGCAGCACGCGCTCGCCCGCCTTCACGACGGAGCCGATCTCGACGAAGGGCTTGGCGTCCGGCGAAGGCCGGCGATAGGCGGTGCCGACCATCGGGGAGGGCACGGTGCCGGGATGCGCGGCGGCGGCCTTCGCATCGGTGGGCACAGCCGGGGCAGCGGCGGCCGGCGCCGCGGCGAGCACCGGAGCGGCGGCCGCGGGCACCTGGACGGTCGCCGTGATGGTGCGGGCGACGCGCACACGCAGATCGCCCTTTTCGACCTCGATCTCGGTGAGATCGGTCTCGTTCAGGAGCTGCGCGAGTTCGCGGACCAATTCGGGGTCGATCGGGCTCTTGGTCGCCATGGCGGGTTCACCGTCTTCGTGGTCTTGGGGGGGCGCGAGAAAGGCGCCCGCGTTTCATGAAAAAAGCCGGTCAGGCCGGCTTCGCCGCCCGCTTCTGCAGAAGCGGCACGATCGCGTCGAAAGCAAGGTCGTAGCTGGCCACGCCGAAGCCGCAGATCACGCCGACGCAGACCGGGGCCATGTAGGAATGGTGCCGAAACTCTTCGCGGGCGTGGACGTTCGAGACATGGACTTCGATCGCCAGCGCATCGGTGCCCTTGATCGCATCGCGCAGTGCGACCGAGGTGTGCGTGTAGGCGCCGGCATTGATGACGACGCCCGCACCGGCCAGGCCGGCCTGCTGGATGAAGGTGACGAGCTCGCCCTCGTAATTGGTCTGCTTGAACACGAGCTCGACGCCGGCGGCCTGCGCCCTGGCCTTCAGCCGCTCCTCGACGCCCGCCAGCGTCACCGCGCCATAGGTGGCGGGTTCGCGGGTGCCGAGCAGGTTGAGATTGGGACCATTGAGGACGTGGACGGCGACCATGGCGCAGGTGTTTCCGGCGCCGCCCAAGGCGGCGGACGCCGCCCTCATAGACGCTGCGGGCCGGCAGGGGAAGCCTGCCGGAGCGTCAGGCGCACAGGGCCGTCAGCCGCTGCAGCTCGTCCTGCCGCATTTGCGCACGGCCTCGATCTTCTGCTTGAGGGCCGGGGCACCGACCGCCCCGAAGACGACCTCGTCGCCGAGGATGAAGGCCGGCGTGCCGGTGAGGCCGAGCCGGTCGCCCAGCGCGATCGTATCCTCGATCACGCCCTTGGTCTGGGCCGACTCCATCTCCTTCTTGAGCCGCTCGATGTCGGCGCCGGCCTCCTTGGCGACCTCGAGCGCCTTGGCGGCGTTTATGCGGCCTTTCGTGGCCATCAGCTTGTTGTGGAAATCGAAGTACTTCTGCCCCTGGAGCTGCGTCATCGCCGCCACGGCGACGCGGCTCGCCTCGACCGAATCGGGCCCGAGGATCGGGAAGTCCTTGATCACCACCCTGAGCTTGGGATCCTCCTTCACCAGCGCCCGGACATCCTCGACCGCCCTTTTGCAGAAGCCGCAATTGTAATCCATGAACTCGATGATGGTGACGTCGCCCTGCGGGTTGCCGACGATCGCCGACGTCGCCGGATCGGTCAGGCGGGCCTTCTCCGCGGTCACCGCGCCGCGCTGCGCATCGGCCTGCGCCATGGCGTTGCGCCGCTCGAGTTCGATCAGCGCCTCCTGGATCAGCTCGGGGTTCTGCAGCAGCGTTTCGCGAATCAGCCCGACGACCGCCTTGCGCTGCTCGGCCGTGAGGCCCTGCGCCGGGGTCGTGCCCTGCGCCAGCACGGGCGCGGCGGCCGCGGCGAGACCCAGGCCGAGGGCCAGGGCCGGCAGCAGGCGGGCAAGCCGCCGGGGCAGGGTGGAAAGGGCCATCATGTGTTCCTTCTCGGTTCCGGCGCCGCCGGCTCTGGTGCTGGGTCGCTTCTCGACGCTCCCGGCGCGGGCGTCAATTCACAGCTTTGCCACCGGTTGCGGGGCGCAGACGGCTCGGCTACGTCCGCCCGCACGCCAACCCGCCCGGGACGAGACGATGCCAGACAGCGCCACGCCATCCGCCCCCGGCCCGCAGGAGAGGCTCCAGCCGGCGGCCCGCGCCGCGCGTGTCCAGCCCTTCATCGTCATGGACGTGATGAACCAGGCGGCCGCGATCGAGCGCGGCGGCGGCTCGGTCGTCCATATGGAGGTCGGCCAGCCCTCGGCACCCACCCCGGCCTCGATCCGAGCCGCGGCGAGCCGCGCGCTCGAGCATGGCCGCATCGGATACACCCAGGCGCTGGGCACGGATTCGCTGAGGGCTCGCATCGCCCGACATTACGGCGAAGCCTATGGCGTCGATGTGGCGGCCGAGCGCGTCGTCGTCACCACCGGCTCCTCGGGCGGCTTCATCCTCGCCTTTCTCGCCTGCTTCCAGCCGGGCGCGCGCGTCGCCATCACGGCGCCGGGCTATCCGGCCTATCGCAACATCCTGATCGCGCTCGGGCTCGAGCCGGTGGCGATCGAGGTCGGCCCCGAGACCCGCTTCGCCCTGACGCCGGAATTGATCGCCCGCGCCCATTCGGAGAAGCCGCTCGCCGGCGTGCTGACGATGAGCCCCGCCAATCCGACCGGCGTGGTGATGGCGCCCGACGCCATCGCCGCCGTCGCGACCGAATGCCGCCGGCTCGGCCTCTGGTACATTTCGGACGAAATCTATCACGGGCTGACCTATGACCAGCCGGCGACGACGGCGCTGTCGGCCGACCCCGACGCGATCATCGTCAACTCCTTCTCGAAGTACTACTGCATGACCGGCTGGCGTGTCGGCTGGCTGGTCGTACCGCAGCGTCTGGTGCGCACCATCGAGCGGCTGCAGCAGAACCTCTCGATCTCGGTGCCCTATCTCAGCCAGGTCGCGGGCGAGGCGGCTTTCGAGGCGACCGCCGAATGCGAGGCGATCAAGGCCGGCTATGCGGAAAACCGTGCCTATCTACTGGAGGCGCTGCCACGGATCGGGCTGGGCGATTTCCTGCCCGTCGACGGCGCCTTCTACGTCTATTGCGACATCGGCCGATATTCCAACGATTCCATGAGCTTCTGCCGCGATGTTCTGAATGGCGCCGGCGTTGCGATCACGCCCGGGCTGGATTTCGACGAAGGCCGCGGCGCTCGTACCATCCGGCTCTCCTTCGCAGGCTCGCTGGGAGAGTGCGAGGAGGCGGTGGCGCGGATGGGGGCCTGGCTGCGGCAGCGGGCCTAGCCGGCGCTTGCCAAGCCCTACCCGGCCGCGTCAAATCCCGGGTGACGCTGGGGAGTGTGACGGGATGGCCTCGGGATTTGTCGGTCGCGGACTGATCGCGGCGGTCGGGGCTTGGGGCCTCGTCCTGGCAGCGGCGCCGCCAAGCGGGGCGCAATCGCCGGCGCAACCGACCGTGGTGCTGACGCTGACGGGCGACGAGGCGCCCGAAACCGTCAACCGCATGGTCGAGGCCCTGTCGCGCGAGGGGCGCCAGGTCGAGATCCGGATCGGTGGTGCTCCGGGCGCGGCGAAGCCGGCCTCAGCGTCATCCAAGCCGCAGCCGCCATCCAGGGGCGAGACGCCGACCGACACGGCGGCCCTGTCCTCGACTGCGCAGGTCGAAGCCTTCGTCGATCATCTGGTCGAGGGTGTCGATTACGGCGTGGCCTCCGTCCCCCGCATCGGCGATCTCGCGGATGACTGGAAGCGGGCCTGGCAGGCCAGGCGCAACGGCCTGACCGACCTCTCTGCCGAGATGCGCCTGGCACTCATCCTCGCCCTGGCGCTGGCGGCGGCCGGCCTGTTCCGCCGGGCCAGCGCCGGCTTCTTCGCAGCCCGGATGCGCCCGCAGGGACCCGAATTCACGCCACGGCTGATCGCATCGTTCTGGGGCCTCCTGCAGGACGTGGCGACGGTCGCGCTGGCGCTGGTGATCGCGAGGCTGGCGCGCAATGCCTGGCTGCCGGAGCCCGACATCGCCGCGGCGACGCTCACAACGGTGGCGAACGGCGCCGCCATCGGCGCGCTCCATCTCGCCGTCGGCCGCTTCCTTTTGTCTCCCGGCGTGCCGGAGCGGCGCATCATGCCGCTGCCACGGGCGGAGCGGCATTTCGGCTTCCTCGTCTTCTATTCCGTGGTGACGCCCCTCATCATCGTCGCGCTGCTGCTGGCGGGCCGGGTCGGCTCCGGGCCGCAGCCGCTGGCGGGTCTGCTGATGGTGACCGGCCTGATCGGGGTGGCCTTCAAGCTGTGGTGGTTCCACGACATGCGCGGGGACCTGGCCGCGCTGATCCTGAAGGGATCTCCGGAGCCCGGGCCCTGGCGCCGCCTGATCGCGCGCGCGGCGCCCTGGTTTTACATGGCAACCGCGCTGGCGCTCTGGGCCGTGGGACGGGCCGCCGCGATGATGTCCGACGGGGGGCGCTGGGCGGAAGCCGCGGCCCTGACCCAGACGGCGATCGTGATCATTCCGATCCTCGCCGTCGGCATCGGCAGCTGGCTCGACTGCCGGGCCGCCCGCCACGCCATGGCCGATGGTGCGACACCCCTCTCGCTGGCGACCGGAGCGGCGCTGCGCGCGGCTGCGGTCGGCATTCTCTGGGCCGCCGGGTTCTTTGTCCTGGCACGGCTCTGGGCGGGGCTGCTCGTCGGTATGAGCACCACGCAGTTCACCGCCTTCTCGCGGCAGGCGGCGGGCGTCGCCGTCTTCGCCTTCGCCGGCTGGGTGGCGCTCGTCTTCCTGCGCGTCTTCTTCGACGCCTGTGCGCCGAAACCCCGTGCCTCCGGCCACGCGGAAGAGGAGGAGGGCACCGGCGACAGCGTTCCCTCCCGTCTCGCGACCGTGCTGCCGGTGCTGCGCGGGGTCGTGCTCGGCGCGGTGCTCGGCCTCACCATCCTGATCGTGCTGTCGCGCATGGGCGTCGACATCGGCCCGCTGCTCGCCGGCTTCGGCATCCTCGGCCTGGCGATCTCCTTCGGTTCGCAGGCCCTGGTGCGCGACATCGTCTCCGGCGTCTTCTTCATGCTGGAGGACGCCTTCCGCGTCGGCGAATATGTCGACACCGGGCGGCTGAAGGGCACGGTCGAGAAGATCTCGCTGCGCTCGATGCAGCTGCGCCACCAGAGCGGGCAGATCCACACCATTCCCTTCGGCCAGATCCAGCAGCTGACCAATGCCAGCCGCGACTGGGCGACGATCAAGTTCAATGTCCGGCTCGATCACTCGGCCGATATCGAGCAGGCGCGCAAGACCATCAAGAAGGTCGGGCTGGCGCTGCTCGAGGACCCCGAATTCGGGCCGCATTTCATCGCCCAGCTCAAGATGCAGGGCGTCGCCGACATCACCGACAGCGCCGTCGTGATCCGGCTGAAGTTCACGGCCAAGCCGGCCCAGGCCTCGACGCTGCAGCGCGAGGCGCTCAAGCGGGTCTATCGCGCGCTGAACGAGGCCAAGGTGCCCTTCGCCTCGAATCTCGTGACGGTGCGCGGCGGGGAGGGCGGCTCGGCCTCGGGTGCTGCCGCGATCGCCGCCGTGCCACCGCCGAGCCCGCTCGCGCCAGCGGCCGGCTGATCGCCACTCTGCTCAAGAAAAAGGCCGCTGCGGTGTCCCGCAGCGGCCCTTGTTTCGTCAGCCTCGGCCGGCCAGCTTGTTCCACCAGCCGCCGCGCTTGGGGCGGTCGGGATCGGGCGGGGTCAGCACCACCGCGACCGGCTCCTCGATGACGCGCGGCGCGGGAGCCGGGGCAGGCTCGGGTTCCGCAACGGGAGCGGCCTCGACGGCTGCCGGAGCGGGAGCCTCGGGCGCGGCAACCGCCGCGACCGGCTCGGCGGCGTCGCCACCTTCGGTGATCGGCACGACCTTCTTGCGCGAGCGGCTGCGCTTGGGCTTCTCGGCCTCGACGGGCGCGGCCTCGACCTCGGCAGCAGGCGCTTCGGCGGTGACCGTCTCCGCGGCGGCTTCGAGCGGCTGCTCCGCCTCGCCCTTGGGCTTGCGGCTGCGGCGGGCGCGCTTCGGCTTCTCTTCGGCAACGGGCTCGGCCGGCACCGGCTCGGCGTCTGCGGCAGCAGGCTCGGCCGCGGTCACGCGATCCTCGGCCTCACCCTCGGCAGACGGCTCGTCACCGTCCTCGTCGCCCTCGTCATCGCCGCCATCGGCCTCGTCGCTGCCACCGTCGAGACGCACGCCATTGGCGTCACGCTCGCCGCCACGCCGACGCCGCCGCCGACGACGACGCTTGCGTCCGCCTTCGCCACGCTCGCCCTCGGGACGATCTTCGCCACCGGCCGTCGCGACGGCCTCTGTCACGCCGACGTCGTTTTCGGCATCGAGCGCCTCGGCTTCAGCCGCGGCGTCGAGCGCGTCCTCGTCGAGGTCCGACAGCACCGCTTCCGCCTTGATCGTGGACGGAATGATCCGGCCCTCATTGCCGACGAACTCGCCGCGCTCGACCTCGAAGTAGCGGGTGCCGAGCAGCGTCGCATCGGTGTTGATGGTGACGGCGATGTTGAAGCGCGCCTCCAGATCGGCGAGATGCGCGCGCTTCTGGTTGAGCACGTAGAGCGCGACCTCGGGACGCGTCCGGACATTGAGGTTGTGCGAGGCGCTCTTGATCAGCGTCTCCTCCAGCGCGCGCAGGATCTGCAGCGACACCGAGGAGGCCGAGCGCATCATGCCGGCGCCGGCGCAATGCGGGCAGGGCACGGAGGAGCTTTCGAGCACACCGGTGCGGATGCGCTGGCGCGACATCTCGAGCAGGCCGAAGGCCGAGATGCGGCCGACCTGGATGCGGGCGCGATCGTCCTTCAGGCACTCCTTGAGCTTCTTCTCGACGGCGCGATTGTTGCGGTTCTCCTCCATGTCGATGAAATCGATCACGATGAGACCGGCGAGATCGCGCAGGCGCAGCTGGCGGGAGATTTCCTCCGCCGCTTCGAGATTGGTCTTGAGTGCGGTGTCCTCGATGTTGTGCTCGCGGGTCGAACGCCCGGAGTTGATGTCGATGGCGACCAGTGCTTCCGTCTGGTTGATGACGATGTAGCCGCCGGACTTCAGCGTCACGGTGTTGGAGAACATCGCGTCGAGCTGGCTCTCGATCCCGAAGGAGGCGAAGAGCGGCGTCTGCTCGCGATAGGCCTTCACGCTCTTGGCATGGCTCGGCATGAGCATGCGCATGAAGTCCTTGGCCTCGCGATAGGCCTCGTCGCCGGCGACGTGAACCTCGTCGATGTCCTTGTTGTAGAGGTCGCGGATCGAGCGCTTGACGAGGTTGCCCTCCTCATAGACCAGCGCGGGGGCGACGGAGGCGAGCGTCAGCTCGCGCACGCTCTCCCACATCCGCATCAGATACTCGTAGTCGCGCCGGATCTCGACCTTGGTGCGCGAGGCGCCCGCCGTCCGCAGGATCAGGCCCATCCCCTCGGGGACCTCGAGCTCCTGGGCGATTTCCTTCAGACGCTTGCGGTCTTCCGTATTGGTGATCTTGCGCGAGATGCCGCCGCCCTTGCCGGTGTTCGGCATCAGAACCGAATAGCGGCCGGCGAGCGAGAGATAGGTGGTCAGCGCAGCGCCCTTGTTGCCGCGCTCTTCCTTGACGACCTGCACCAGGATGATCTGGCGGCGCTTGATCACCTCCTGGATCTTGTACTGGCGGCGCGAGCTGCGCTGCGGGCGCTCCGGCATGTCGTCGAGGGCGTCGCCGCCGCCGAGCTGCTCGGGCTCATCGTGATCGCCGTCTTCGTGGCCGTTCTCGTCGCCCGAATCGTCCGACTCGCCCGCGTCCTGGCTGTTGTCGTCCTGGCCTTGGTCGTCGTCCTCGGACGGCGCGCGGGCCTCGGCTGCGGAGGCATCCTCACCGCCGGTGGTCTCGAAGGTCAGCGGCGCCGCGTTCTCGACCGAATCCTCGGAAGCCGATTCGGCGATGGTCGGGGCGAACTGCTCACCGAAGGCCGGAGCGCCCTCACTGACCATCGCGGCTTCCTTGCCGTCGGTCTCGACGGCCTCGGCGCTGACGGTCTCGTCGGTCGCTGCCTTCTTGGCGCGCCCGTCACGGTCGCCGCGGCGGCCGCGGTCGCGGCGGCCGCGCTTTTCGCGCTTCTCCTCGTCGCGCTCGTCCTCCCGGTCGGCGCGGGCCTCGTCGGCCAGCAGCGCCTGCCGGTCGGCGACCGGGATCTGGTAGTAGTCGGGATGGATCTCGGAGAAGGCGAGGAAGCCGTGGCGGTTGCCGCCATATTCGACGAACGCCGCCTGGAGCGAGGGCTCCACGCGCGTCACCTTGGCGAGATAGATGTTGCCCCGGAGGGGTTTGCGGCTGGCAGCCTCGAAATCAAATTCCTCGATCCGCGATCCGCGGACCACCACGACCCGGGTCTCCTCCGGGTGGGTGGCATCGATGAGCATCTTGTTGGCCATAGGTACGTTCCATGGGCGCGGCCGCCAACGATACCCGCCGGGCTGCGGACAGAGGTCCGCGGCCGCGGGCAGGGGCGCCGCGCTGAAGCCGGCGAGCGCCGGCATGTTGCAGGAGCAAAGGCCGGCGAATGCCGGCATCTGGGACGGGGAAGTGTTCGATCGAGACAGAAGAGCGGCTCGGGAAAGCCGGCCGGGCGAAAGCCCCGGCGCAGTCCCGCAGGTATTGACGATTCACCGTTGAATTATGCGGCGTCGTATGCCCCGACATCTGTCCTGACCTGCGGCCCACCTGCCTCGGAAGACGAGGCGCACCGCGTTTGCACGCTCGCGAGACGCTGGCCTGATGCTGTGGAACACGGGCACCGGGCGCCGGCCGTCCGCGGACGATCCATTGTGGTTGCCCTCTTGCAGTCGAACCCCGGACGCCGACGGGTCAACGAACCCGGATGCGCACCATGGGCGGCCCTGCAAGGCAACCGTCCCCATTACAGACAGGTGACCGTGATTTGCAAGTCACATCGCGTGGCAGCCGCCGCGCGGCCTGCGCAGCCCGGTTCACCGCAGGGCTGCCTCGTGGTAACGGCCTGTTAGGAAGTCGCGTCGCTATGGTTAAGCCTTGGTGACGACAGCTCGGGAAGATGGACCTGACGCCTCCCTCGCTCATGGCCAGAATTGCGGCGCGGACGTTCCGGCTGCTGCGCCCCGCCTGTCTGGGACTTGGCGTCCTGGCCGGTCTGTGCGTCCTCGCGCCGGCACTGTCGAACAACCGCCCGCAGAACGACTTTCCGGTCGCCACCGATGCGAAGCTCGAGCAGATCGGCGAAACCGTGCGCCTGACCATGGCGCTCTCACGCCCGCTCGAGGTGAAAGCCTGGGTGCTGTCGGGCCCCGATCGTGTCGTGATCGATCTGCCCTCGACCAATTTCCAGGTGCAGCCGGCTGTCGCGCGCAGGAGCGTGGGCATGGTCGGCGCCTTCCGATTCGGTCTGTTCACGGCCGACCGCGCCCGCATCATCATCGACCTGACCCAGCCGGCCGTGGTCGCGAAGGCCGAGTCGCGTCCGGTGCGCGGCGGCTTCGGCGAACTGGTCGTCGAATTACGGCGCGCCAGCCGCGCCGAGTTCGCAGCCGCCGTCGCGCAGGCGCCGCCGCCCGAACCCGCCCCCGCGACGGCAGCCCCCGTGCCGCCCAAGCCGACGGGCGAGACGCGCCAAACGGTCGTGATCGACCCCGGCCATGGCGGCATCGACCCCGGCGCCGTCGTCGCCGCGATCGCCGAGAAGACCGTCGTGCTCGCCTTCGGCGCCAGGCTGAAGGAGCAGCTCGAGGCGAGTGGGCGCTACCGCGTGCTGATGACGCGTGAGGACGATCGCTTCGTCCCGCTGGCGGAGCGTGTCGGCATCGCCCGGGCGGCCGGCGCCGATCTCTTCATCTCGATCCATGCCGACTCGCTGGCCCAGGCCCAGGAGGTTCGCGGCGCCACGGTCTACACCGGCTCGGAACGCGCCACCGACGCGGAAGCCGCGCGTCTCGCCGCCAAGGAAAACCAGGCGGACGCGGTGGCGGGACTCGATGCGAGCGAAGACACGCAGGACGTCGCCGGCATCCTGATGGACCTCGCCAAGCGCGAGACCCGCACCTTCTCCTCGGTCTTCGCGCGCAATCTCGTCGAGACGCTCGGCGGCTCGGTGAAGATGCACAAGGTCCCGCTGCGTTCGGCCGGGTTTCGTGTCCTGAGCGCGCCCGACGTCCCCTCGGTGCTGATCGAACTCGGCTACATGTCGAGCCCGAAGGACGCCGAGCTGCTCAATTCCGCCGAATGGCGGGGCAAGGCCGTGAATGCCGTCGCGGCGGCAGTCGATGGCTATTTCCTGTCCCTGCGGGCACCCGTCGGCAGGGCGGCCGACAACCGCCGTTGACGGTGGCGGCGGCGAGCAGCGCCCGACGTATCGTCATGTGGTCGCGAAGCCACGGTTTGGCCATGTGCGTCATGTTATAGAACTGATTTGAAGAAGGCCGTCCGGCTGCGCTGGCGGCGGTTCACGAAGCAAGGGCCGGGGCCTGAAATGCGGTTTATCCTGCGACTGTTCGGTTGGTTGTTCGCCGCTGGCGCCATTGCCTTCGTGATCGGCGCCGCCGTCGCGGGTGCCCTGCTCTGGCACTATTCGAAGGACCTGCCCGATTCGGCGCAGTTGCGGAACTACGAGCCGCCGGTGATGACCCGGGTCCATGCCGGCGACGGCTCGCTGATCGCCGAATTCGCGCGCGAGCGCCGTCTCTATCTGCCGATCCAGGCCGTTCCGAAGCTGGTCATCGACGCCTACCTCTCCGCCGAGGACAAGAATTTCTACAAGCACTTCGGCGTCGATCCGGAAGGTCTGGTGCGCGCCGCGATCACCAACTTCCGCAACCGCGCCGCCGGCCGGCGGCCGCAGGGTGCCTCGACCATCACCCAGCAGGTGGCGAAGAACTTCCTCGTCGGCTCCGATCAGAACATCGAGCGCAAGATTCGCGAGGCGCTGGTCGCGCTGCGAATCGAGGCGACCTATTCCAAGGACAAGATTCTCGAACTCTATCTGAACGAAATCTATCTCGGCGCACCCGCGCCGGGGCAGGGCAGCTATGGCATCGCCGCCGCCGCGCTGAACTATTTCGGCAAGTCGGTCCATGAGCTGAATCTGCATGAGGCTGCCTATCTGGCCGCCCTGCCGAAGGCGCCGACCGACCTGCACCCCTTCCGCAACCGCGAACGGGCCATCGAGCGCCGCAACTACGTGATCGACCGCATGGTCGAGAACGGCTTCGTCGGCCGCGAGATCGGTGACCAGGCGAAGAAGCAGCCTCTCGGCGTCAATCCGCGCACCGTCTCGCCCAATAATTTCGCCGCCGGCTATTTCGCCGAGGAGATCCGCCGCGAGCTTCAGGACCGGTACGGCGAGAAGAAGCTGCTCGAGGGCGGCCTGTCCGTTCGCTCGACCGTTGATCCGAAGATGCAGTTGATGGCCCGCAAGGCCCTCGTCGACGGCCTGGTGCGCTTCGACGAGGCCCGCGGCTGGCGCGGCGCGATCCAGAAGCTCGAACTCTCCGCCCGCGACTGGGGGCTGGCCATCGGCGAACTGCCGGTGCTCGGCGACGTCGCGCCCTGGCGCCTCGCCGTCGTGCTCGATGTGGCGGCCGACAGCGCCCGTCTCGGCCTGCATCCGCTGCGCGAGACGTCAGGCCTCCTCAAGAACGATCGCGAGACCGTCACGCTCGGCGCCGAGGGCGTCAAGTGGACGCGCAAGGGGCGTGTCTCACAGGCGGTCGCCGTCGGCGACGTCGTGTATGTCGAGCCGATGGAGAATCGCCCCGGCCAGGTGCGCCTGCGCCAGCTCCCGGAGGTCAACGGCGCGATCACCGTGATGGACCCGTTCTCGGGCCGCGTGCTGGCCATGGTCGGCGGCTTCAGCCACGACCAGTCTGAGTTCAACCGCGCCACGCAGGCGATGCGGCAGCCGGGCTCCTCCTTCAAACCCTTCGTCTACGCCACGGCCCTGGACAACGGCTACACCCCGTCCTCGATCGTCCTCGACGCGCCTGTCGAGATCGACCAGGGCGGCGGGCTGGGCATGTGGCGGCCGGACAATTACGACGGCAAGTCGACCGGCCCGCGCACGCTGCGCTACGGCATCCAGTTCTCCAAGAACCTGATGACGGTGCGCCTCGCGAAGGATGTCGGCATGCCGCTGATCGCCGAGTACGCCCGCCGCTTCGGTGTCTATGACGACATGCTGCCGGTGCTCTCGATGTCGCTCGGCGCCGGCGAAACCACGGTCATGCGGATGACCGCCGGCTACTCCATGCTCGTCAACGGTGGCCGGAAGATCAGGCCGACGCTGATCGACCGCATCCAGGATCGTTGGGGCGCGACCATCTTCCGGCACGACCAGCGCATCTGCGAAGGCTGCAGCGCCGAGAAGTGGGCCGACCAGCGCGAGCCGCGCCTGATCGACAACCGCGATCAGGTGCTCGACCCGCTGACCGCCTACCAGATGGTCTCGATCATGGAGAGCGTCGTCAACGCCGGCACCGCGACCGTGGTCAAGTCGGTCGGCAAGCCGCTCGCCGGCAAGACGGGCACGACCAATGACGCCAAGGACGTCTGGTTCGTCGGTTTCTCGCCGGACCTCGCCGTCGGCGTCTATATGGGCTTCGACAAGCCGAAATCGCTCGGTACCTCGGCCACGGCCGGCCAGTATGCCGCGCCGATCTTCCGCGATTTCATGATGGCCGCGCTCAAGGACAAGCCGGCAACGCCGTTCCGCGTCCCGGCCGGCATCAAGCTGATCCGCGTCGACCCCAAGACGGGCATGCGCGCCGGCGGCGAGGGCGGCATCCTCGAGGCCTTCAAGCCTGGCACCGCACCGCCCGACAGCTATTCGGTGATCGGCGCGGCCGGCGACGGCCTGACGCCCTTCAGCGTGGCGCCCGGGGGCGGCCGCGCCGTCGGCTCCGGCACCGGCGGGCTCTACTGACCTCCGCGCCCGTCTCGGGCGTGCCCTGCCAATGAGCATGACGGTTGCGCCCGTCATGCCGTTTACAGCGGACCCGTTCCCTTTTATCCCGACGCTAGCTTCATCAAGGCCTTTTGCATGCGCCCAGAAATCCAGACGCAACTCGACAACGCCAAGCAGTCGATCGGACTGCTGAGGAGGCATCTTTGACTGGGATCAAGCCCAGCGCCGCCTCGCTGAACTGAATGCCCTCTCGGAGGGCCCCGACTTCTGGAACGACGCCGACGCCGCGCAGAAACTGATGCGCGAGCGCACTTCGCTGGAAACCCAGATCGAGGGCATCCTCAAGCTCGAGCGCGACCTCGACGACGCCCTGACTTTCATCGAACTCGGCGAGATGGAAGGCGACGCCGCCTCGATCGCCGAGGGCGAAGCCGGTATCAAGACGATCGAGGTCGAGGCCGCCCGCCTGCAGGTCGAGACCCTGCTGTCGGGCGAGGCCGACATGCTCGACACCTATCTCGAGATCCATCCCGGCGCGGGCGGAACCGAGAGCCAGGACTGGGCCGAGATGCTGCTACGCATGTATCGGCGCTGGGGCGAGCGGCGGAAGTTCAAGGTCGAGACGCTCGAATACCAGGACGGCGACACCGCCGGCATCAAGTCGGCGACGCTGCAGTTCAAGGGCCACAACGCCTATGGCTGGCTCAAGACGGAGAGCGGCGTGCACCGGCTCGTGCGCATCTCGCCCTTCGATTCGAACGCGCGCCGGCAGACTTCCTTCGCCTCGGTCTGGGTCTACCCGGTCGTCGACGACCGCATCGTCATCGACATCAACGAATCGGATTGCCGGATCGACACCTACCGCGCCCAGGGCGCGGGCGGACAGCACATCAACACGACCGATTCGGCCGTGCGCATCACCCACATCCCCTCGGGCATCGCGGTGTCGTGCCAGCAGGAGCGCTCGCAGCACAAGAACCGGGCCAAGGCGTGGGACATGTTGCGCGCGCGCCTCTACGAGGTCGAGCTGAAGAAGCGGGAAGAGAAGGCCAGTGCCGAGCAAGCCTCGAAGACCGATATCGGTTGGGGCCATCAGATCCGCTCGTATGTGCTCCAGCCCTATCAGCTGGTGAAGGACCTGCGCACCGGCGTCGCTTCCACGGCGCCCTCGGAGGTGCTGGACGGCGCGCTCGATCCTTTCATGGAAGCCTCGCTGGCGCAGCGCGTCTACGGGACCGAAGTCGAGGTCGAGGACATCGACTGACCAGTCGGCGCGTCCCGAGCGGGCTCGCCTGCAGCATGACGCGCCGCCTTGCGATTTCCGCATTGGGGCCTGATCGATTAGCGTCCTGCAGCCCCGTCGCGGAGCCGCCCATGACGCTGCCCAACCTCATCACCGTCGCCCGGCTGCTGATGGTTCCCGTCGCGATCATGATGATCCTGGACGGGCGCTGGCTGGCGGCCTTCCTGGTCTTCGCCCTGGCGGGGCTGTCGGACGCGGTCGACGGCTATCTCGCCCGCCGTTTCGCCATGGCGAGCGACCTCGGCGCCTATCTCGACCCGATCGCCGACAAGGCTCTGATCGTCTCGATCTATGTCACCCTCGCGTTCGTCGGGGCGGTTCCGCCCTGGCTGGTCGTCCTGGTCGTCTCCCGGGACCTCTTGATCGTCTCGGCGGTGATCCTGTCCTGGATGATGAGCAGGCCGCTGCCGATCGCCCCGTTTTCCGTCAGCAAGCTCAACACCCTGGCCCAGATCCTGTTCGCGGCGCTGCTGCTCGGCTCACGCGCTTTCGGCTTCGAGCCGGGGCTCGCGATCGCGGTCGGCTCTGGCCTTGTGGCGCTGTTGACGCTCGCCTCGATGGCGGCCTATCTCGCCTTCTGGCTGCGCCACATGGCGGCGTGAGGGCGGCACGCTCCCGTCCCCGGCGCGGCGTTTATCCGCGGGTCTTGGAACCTTCACTCCGCCGCTCCATTTGTCGTCGGCACCACCGGATCCGCGAAAGGCCAGAGATGACACTGCAACGCCAAATCGGGTTCTGGCTGCTGTCGCTGGCGGTGCTGGTGCTGTTCCTCGTCGTGTTCCGCGACGTCCTGCTGCCCTTCATCGCGGCGCTGGCCCTGGCCTATCTGCTCGACCCTCTGGCCGACCGCCTCGAACGCATCGGGATGAGCCGGCTCGCAGCGACGATCGTCATCCTCGTCGTGTTCCTGATCATCTTCGTGCTCGCGCTCGTGTTGCTCGTGCCGCTGCTCGGCCAGCAGCTCGCAGGTCTGGTGGCGCGGCTGCCGGCGGACGCGCAACGCCTCCAGACGCTCGTGCTGGAGCAGGGCGGCCCCTGGCTCGAGCGCTTCGGCGGTACGAAGCTCACCGAGGAGGCCCAGAACTCGCTCGGCAACCTCGTCGGCGAGGCGACCAAATGGGTCGGCAGCGTGCTGCAATCGCTCTGGACCGGCGGCACCGCCATCGTCGGCGTGTTCTCGCTGCTCGTGCTGACGCCGGTAATCGCCTTCTACCTGCTGGTCGACTGGGACCGGATGATGACGACGGTCGATGGCTGGCTGCCGCTCGACCACCGCGAGACGATCCGCGGCCTGCTGCACGAGATGGATGTCGCCATCGCCGGATTCCTGCGCGGCCAGGCCCTGGTTTGCCTGCTGCTCGGCCTCTTCTACGCGGTCGGCCTGAGCCTGCTCGGCGTGAATTTCGGCGCTCTGATCGGCATCATCTCGGGGCTGTTGTCCTTCATCCCCTATGTCGGCTCGCTGACCGGGCTCGTGCTGTCGGTCGGCGTCGCCATCGTCCAGTTCTGGCCGGACTGGACGTGGCCGCTCGCGACGCTCGCCGTCTTCGCCGCCGGGCAGTTCCTCGAGGGCAACATCTTCCAGCCGAAATTCGTCGGCGACTCGATCGGCGTCCACCCGGTCTGGCTGATGTTCGCGCTGCTCGCCTTCGGCTCGCTGTTCGGCTTCGTCGGGCTGCTGCTGGCGGTGCCGCTGGCGGCGGTCATCGGCGTGCTCTGCCGCTTCGCGCTGAGGCAATACCTCGCCAGCAACATCTATCACGGCGGCGATGCGACCAAGGCCGCTGTCGTGCAGGCCCGCCTGGACGCCGATGCCTGAGCAGCCGGGCCGCCCGCGCCAGCTCGCCTTCGACCTGCCGGTCGACAGCCGCCACGGCGTCGAGGACTTCCTGATCGGGCCCTCGAACGAGGTGGCCTACGGGCTGGTAGAGGCCTGGCCGCACTGGCCTGAGGCCTGGCTGCGACTGACCGGGCCGGAAGGCGCAGGAAAGACCCATCTCGCCGCCATTTGGGCCCAGCGCGCCCATGCCTGGACCGTGTCGGCGGCGGAGGTGGTGGATGCGAAGGTGCCGCATCTCGTCTCCGGCGGGGCGCTGGTGATCGAGGATTGCGACCGCGGCCTGAAGGACGAGGCAGCGCTGTTCCACCTGATGAACGCGGTGAAGGCGCGGGGAGGGCATCTCCTGCTGACCGCCCGGGCGGCGCCCGACCAATGGGGGCTGCGCGTGCCGGATCTTCTGTCGCGATTGCGGCTGGCGCCGGAGGCCCGGATCGAGCCGCCTGACGACGCGCTGCTGCGCGCCGTTCTGGTCAAGCTCTTCATCGACCGTCAGCTGGTCGTCGACACGGGCCTTATAGACATGCTGGCGCTGCGGATGGAGCGCTCCTTCGCGGCGGCGCGCGCTCTGGTCGATCTGCTCGACAGGCTGTCGCTCGAGCGCGGGCGCCGCGTCACGCGCCCGCTCGCGACCGAGGCGCTGGAGCGCCTCTGCGCCGAGGATTGAGCCGTCTCAACCGAGACGGCGCGGAGCGGTCTCGACGGGGAGGGCGACGAGCCGCGCATGCATCGCCTCGACCAGCAACTCATGGGCCCGGTTGGCGATGGCATCGAGAGACGGCGTCTTGACGAACATGGCCGCCGCCTTGGCGTTGAGCTGCTCGCGGCTGGGCAGGACGGGCAGCTGCCAGCTCGATGCATCCCATTGCGCCCAGGCCTCGGCAGCCTGGTTCTGGATCTCCGCGAAGCGATCCCCGGCGCGCTCCTGCAGATCGGCCAGCGCCGCCCGCAACTCGGCGAGCGTCAGGCTCGGCCAATGCAGCTCGGGCAGGGCGGGGGTCGCCGCATAGGCCTCGCGGAAGGCGCTGACCACCCGATCGACCGGAACGGAAGCCGCCAGCCGCTCGGCCGAGCGCTCGATCACGCGCGGCGGCAGCGCCTGCGAGCGCTCGATCACGGCCTGCGGCGGCTGCTTCAGATCCCAGACGAGGCGCAGCTTCGAAAGCCCGAGGATGATGTAGTAGGTCGGGTCGATCTGCCACCAGCGGAACCCCTGGCGGACGCTGTATTGATAGGCGTGGTGGTTGTTGTGCCAGCCCTCACCCATGGTGATGATGGCGAGCCACCAGTTGTTGCGGCTCTCGTCGCCGGTCACATAGTCCTTGTCGCCATGCACATGGGCGAGCGAGTTGATGCAGAAGGTGGCGTGATAGACCGCCACCGTCGACCAGAAGAAGCCGACGAAGAGTCCGGCCCAGCCGTCGATCACGTAGCAGAGCACCGCCAGCAGCACGGCCGGCATCAGCTCGAAACGGTGCAGCCAGCGCAGCTCCGGGAACTTCGTCAGATCCTGAATCGTCGAATCATCGAAGACGTGATGGTCGCGGCTGAAGATCCAGCCGACATGCGAATAGGCGAAGGACGTCTGCACCGGCGAGTGCACGTCATGCTCGGTGTCGGCATAGCGGTGGTGATGCCGGTGCTTCGAGGCCCACCAGAACACACTCTTCTGCGCCGTCGACTGCGCCAGCACCGCCAGCAGGAACTGGCCGAATCGGCTGGTCCTGTAGGTGCGATGCGAGAAATAGCGGTGGTAACCGCCGGTCACGGCGAACATCCGCAGCCAGTAGAGGCCGATCGCGAGCCAGACCGAAGTCGGGGTGACCCCGCTCCAGAGGGCACCGAAACAGGCCAGATGCGCGAGAACGAAGGGAATGGCGGACGGGTAGACGATGTCGCCATCGTCACGATGGGAAGAACTGCTCAAAACGGCCTCTGTCGAATCCAGGCGGCGCAGGCTCGGCCGCCCGGGGAAGTGAACCCCGCGGCGCCACGAAACAGGACCGGGCAGCGCCTTGCAAGAGGGCCTGGCGACGCAGGCGCATCCGCCGCTCCCTCCAGCCGGAAATGACATGGTTGTCATCGAACCGTCACGCTACGGTGGCTGAAGACGCGCAAGGAGACCAACGTGGCCAGAGCAGCGACCGGAACGAGTGCCAAGCGCATGAACACGCAACCCAGCGTCATCGAAGCCGCGCCTGCTGCTCCCGCCGAGGAGCAGACGCCTCTGCGCGAATCGCCGGCTCGCTTCATGAACCGCGAACTGTCCTGGCTGCAGTTCAACCGGCGGGTGATGGAGGAGGCTTCCAACCGAAACCACCCGCTGCTCGAGCAGCTTCGCTTCCTGTCCATCTCGGCCGCCAATCTCGACGAGTTCTTCATGGTCCGCGTCTCGGGCCTGCGCGAACAGCTCAAGGCGGGCGTCGTCACGCCGAGCCAGGACGGGTTGACGCCGGCCGCGCAGCTCGCCGAACTGGGCAAGGCCGTCGCCGCGCTGACCGGCGACCAGCAGGCGCGCTGGGTCGAGCTCAAGCGGGACCTGCACGACAACCGGATCCATCTGCTCGGTCCCGGCGACATCGGCGCGGCCGAGCGCGTCTGGCTCGAGGATTACTTCCTCAACTACGTCTTCCCGGTGCTGACCCCGCTGGCGATCGACCCGGCCCATCCCTTCCCCTTCATTCCCAATCTCGGCTTCACCCTGGCGCTGGCGCTGGAGCGGGTCAGCGACGGGCGCCAGCTCGATGCGCTGATCCGCGTGCCGATCAAGATGGACCGCTTCATCGAGTTGCCCGATCTCGCCCGAGAGGATCTCCGGCGTTTCATCACGCTGGAGGACGCGGTCTCGCTGTTCATCGGCAAGCTGTTCCCAGGCTACGACGTGAAGGGGACCGGCTCGTTCCGAATCATCCGCGACACCGATCTCGACGTCGAGGAGGAGGCGGAGGATCTGGTCCGCGTCTTCGAGACCATGCTGAAGCTGCGACGGCTGGGCGTCGTCATTCGCCTCGAGATCAGCACCGGGATGCCGCCGCATCTGCGCAAGCTGATCATCCGGGAGCTGAAGGTCGACGAGGACGAGGTCGTCGAGGTCGAGGGCATGATCGGGCTCAGCGAACTCGCGCAGCTCGTCGGCGTCGATCGGCCGGACCTGAAGTTCAAGCCCTACAACGCCCGCTTTCCCGAGCGCATCCGCGAGCATGGCGGCGACTGCTTCGCCGCCATCCGCCAGAAGGACCTCCTGGTCCACCACCCCTATGAGAGCTTCGACGTCGTGGTGCAGTTCCTCGAGCAGGCTGCCCGCGACCCCAACGTCGTCGCGATCAAGCAGACGCTCTACCGGACCTCTGCGAACTCGCCGATCGTCAAGGCGCTGACAGAGGCCGCCGAGGCCGGCAAGTCGGTCACCGCCCTCGTCGAGCTCAAGGCGCGCTTCGACGAGGAGGCCAACATCCGCTGGGCCAAGGAGATGGAGCGGGCCGGCGTGCAGGTCGTCTACGGCTTCATCGAGCTGAAGACCCACGCCAAGCTGTCGCTGGTCGTGCGGCGCGAGGCCGGGCAGCTCGTCACCTACTGCCATATCGCGACCGGCAATTACCATCCGATCACGGCACGCATCTACACCGACGTCTCCTTCTTCACCGCCGATCCGGAGATGTCGCAGGACGTGGCGCGCGTCTTCAACTTCATCACCGGCTATGCCGAGCCGGCCGAACTGGAGAAGATGTCGGTCTCGCCGGTCGGGCTCAAGCAGCGCCTGCTCGACGACATCGCCGAGGAGATCGCCCATGCGAAGGCCGGCCGCAAGGGCGCAATCTGGGGCAAGTGCAACTCGCTGGTCGACCCCGTCATCATCGACGCGCTCTATGATGCGAGCCAGGCCGGGGTGGAGATCGATTTCGTCGTGCGCGGCATCTGCTGCCTGCGGCCGGGCGTGCCGGGCCTCTCGGACAACATCCGGGTCAAGTCGATCATCGGCCGGTTCCTGGAGCACACCCGCGTCTATGCCTTCGGCGGCGGCCATGGTCTGCCTTCGGCCAAGGCGAAGCTCTACATCTCCTCGGCCGACCTGATGCCGCGCAATCTCGACCGGCGCGTCGAGGCGCTGACGCCGATTTTGAACCCGACGGTCCACCAGCAGTTGCTGGAGCAGATCATGCTGGCGAACTTCCTCGACAACGAACAGAGCTGGACGATCTTGCCCGATGGCGGCTCCCGACGCATTGTCCCGGCGCCGAACGAAGAGTCGTTCAACGCGCATAAGTACTTCATGACGAACCCGAGTCTCTCAGGACGTGGCAAATCTCTCTCCAATTCCAGCCCCCGCTCCCTCTCGCGCCGCGGAGGACGCAAGGGCTGACGCGAGGACCGCGCCCGGCCGTCTCGGACTGGGAGCCGGAACGCTCGCCATCGTCGACATCGGGTCGAACTCCGTCCGTCTCGTCGTCTACGAGATGGTGGCCCGAGCGCCCGCCCAGGTCTTCAATGAGAAGGAGATGGCCGGTCTCGGCCGTCAGGTCGCGACCACGGGCCGCCTTTTGCCCGACGCGATCGAGAAGGCGATCGGCGCGCTGGTGCGCTTCCGCATCCTCTGCGAGGCGATGAATGTCGGCGAGATCCGCGTCATCGCCACCGCCGCCGCGCGCTATGCCAGCAACGGGCCGGAGTTCATCGCCCGGGCCGAGGCGGCGATCGGCCAGCCGATCGAGCTGATCTCGGGCGACCGGGAGGCGGTGCTCTCGGGCCTCGGCGTCCTCTCCGGCTTCGACAACCCCGATGGCGTCGTCGGCGATCTCGGCGGCGGCAGCCTCGAGCTGATCCCGGTATCACGCGGCGGGGTCGGGGAGGGGGCGAGTGTCCCGCTCGGCGGCCTCGCCTTGCTCGACCGCTCGAAGAACTCGCTCAAGCTCGCCGAGAAGATCGTCAAGGACGAACTCGACAAACTGCCGCAGATCGACGCGATGAAGGGCCGCGATTTCTATGCCGTCGGCGGCACCTGGCGGGCGCTGGCAACGCTGCACCAGCACCAGGTGCGCTATCCGCTGAACGTCATGCATGGCTACACGCTGTCGGCCAAGGACGTGGCCGACTTCGTCAAGCTGGTCGAAAAGGCCGACCTGACCGCGCTGCCGGCGATCGACGCGGTGTCCTCGGCACGGCGTCCGCTGCTCGCCTATGGCGCGCTGGTGCTCGACGAACTGATCAAGCGCGGCAAGCCCCGCGCCGTGATCATCTCGGCGCAGGGCGTCCGCGAAGGCCTGCTGCACGAGCAGCTCTCGGAGGAGGAGCGCGCCGCCGATCCGCTGCTGCGCGCCGCCCGCGACTATAACCATCTGCGCGCGCGCGACCCGCGTCACGCCGCCGAACTCATCGCCTGGAGCCGCACCATCCTCGAAACGGCGGGGCTGGCGGGTGACGAACCCTCGCCGCGACTGATCGAGTCGGTCTGCCTGCTCTCGGACATCGGCTGGCGCGCCCATCCCGATTATCGCGGCGAGCAGAGCATGAACGTCATCGCCCATGCCTATTTCACCGGGATCGACCATGTCGGCCGCGCCTTTCTGGCGCTGGCCATCTTCCATCGCTACGCCGGGCTGAAATCGGACTCCCCCGCGGCCAACGCGCTGAGGGCGCTGCTGCCGCCGCCGATCCTCGACCGGGCGCTGCTGCTGGCGGCGGTCTTCCGCGTCGCCTATCTGCTGTCGGCCGGCATGGCGGGGCTGCTGCCGCGCATGCCCGCGGCCTGCGTCGACGGGCGCCTCGTGCTGCGCCTGCCCGAGGATCTGGCGCCGCTCGCCAGCGACCGCGTGATCGGCCGGCTCAAGCAACTCGCCAAGCTTCTCGGCCGCGACTGGGAGATCGCGCGGGCCTGAGCGGCCCCCGCTTCAGCCGACCACGACGCGGCCACGCTGGATGCGAAGCCCGAGCGCGCCGCTCTTCAGCGCCAGGGCCTTCTCGCCGAAAACCTCGCGCCGCCAGCCCTGAAGCGCGGGCACCTCGGCCTCATCGTCGGAGGCGATGGCTTCGAGATCGTCGGAGGAGGCGATGATCTTCGGCGCGACCCGCTCCGCCTCGGCCACCGCCTTGAGCAGCACCTTGAGCAGGTCGAGAACGGCGCCGTTGCCGCCACGCCCCCGCTCCCGCTCCAGCCGGGGCAGGGTCTTGGGATCGAGCGCGAGCCCGCGCTCGATCGCCGCCAGAACCTCGCCGCCCGAACGGGAGCGCTCGAAGCCGTTGGGCACGGAGCGCAGCTCGGCCAGCGCCTCGACCGAACGCGGCGCCCGCGCCACGATGTCCATCAGCGCGTCGTCCTTGAGCACGCGCTGGCGCGGCACGTCGCGGTGCTGCGCCTCGCGCTCGCGCCAGGCCGCCAGCTCCATCAGCACGGCCAGTTCCTTCGGCTTGCGGATGCGGCCCTTCAGGCGCTGCCAAGCGTTCTCCGGCTTGACCTCATAGGTCGCCGGCGAATTGAGAACTGCCATCTCCTCGGCGACCCAGCCCTCGCGGCCGGTCTGTTCGAGGTCGGCCTTCAGCGCCAGATAGATGTCTCTGAGATGCGTGACGTCGGCCTCGGCATAGACGAGTTGCGCCTCGTTCAGCGGACGCCGCGACCAGTCGGTGAAGCGCGAGGATTTGTCGATACGCGCCTTGGCGAGGTCGTTGGCGAGTTGCTCGTAGCCGACCGAGTCGCCATAGCCGCAGACCATGGCCGCGACCTGCGTGTCGAAGAGCGGGCTCGGGAGCACACGGCCGAGCATCCAGACGATCTCGAGATCCTGCCTTGCCGCATGGAAGACCTTGACTGCGGCCTCGTTGGTCATCAGCTCGAAAAACGGGGCGAGGTCGAGCTCCGGCGCCAGCGGATCGACCAGCACCGCCTCGTCGGGGGAGGCGAGCTGGATCAGGCAGAGCTTGGGATAATAGGTCGTCTCCCGCAGGAACTCGGTATCGACCGTGACGAAGGGGTGGCTGGCGAGGCGCGCGCAGGCGTCGGCGAGGTCGGCCGTGGTCGTGATCAGGTTCATGCTGTCGGCTTAGCGGACGAACCGGTTGGCCGTCGAGTCCATCGCTCGGACGAGCGACCCGCGTGGTGGGTCTGCAGTCGGTTCGCTTCATCGTAAGCAGTCTTGATTCCGCCTTGGTCTACGAGTTACTTTTTTACAGAGTTGGCTGGGGGGTGTGATGACGACTGTAGAATTACGGCTAGCGGCGGTTGTTGTGTCGGTCGCATTTTGTTGGCCGGCGATGTCTCAAAGTATTCCATTCAACAACAGTGTCACTCTCAAGGTTGGCCAGAGTATTTTATTAAAGGGCGTGCGAGGCGATAGTTGCGGCGATGCGCCTGCGGCTTGGGGTCGAATCGCTGGTGGCTTGCCTCCCTCGACAACTGGGCGGTTTTCGGACGGCGGAGTTGGAACGGTGGAGAGCCGATTCTGCCGTGGGTCGACGCCGGCGCGCGGGGTGCGCTTTACGGCCACGAAACCGGGCCAAGAGACTCTGACCATTTACCAGGACCGGATCACGATCACCGTGCAGTAGCCTTCCGGTCGAGGCGCGGATAACGACGATCGAGGCTGCGGCAGATTGAGGATTTCTGCCGCTTTGTCTTGACAAGAGCAGGAGGGGGCGAGACTGACGCGCTCAATTCCTGGCAGACGGACATCTCGATGCATCGCTACCGTTCCCACACCTGCGGCGCCCTTCGCGAGAGCGACATCGGCTCGCAGGCCCGTCTCTCCGGCTGGTGCCACCGCATCCGCGACCATGGCGGCGTGCTCTTCATCGACCTGCGCGACCATTACGGCATGACGCAGGTCGTGATCGACCCGGATTCGCCGGCCTTCGCCACCGCCGAGACGCTGCGCTCGGAATGGGTCGTGCGCATCGACGGCAAGGTCAAGGCGCGCCTCGCCGGCACCGAGAACGCCAACCTGCCGACGGGCGCCGTCGAGGTCTTCGCGACCGACATCGAGGTGCTGGGCGCGGCCGGCGAACTGCCGCTGCCGGTCTTCGGCGATCTCGAATACCCCGAGGACACGCGGCTGAAATACCGCTTCCTCGATCTGCGCCGCGAGAAGCTGCACAACAACATCATGCTGCGCACCAAGGTCATCGACTCGATGCGCCGGCGCATGAAGGATTCGGGCTTCTCGGAATTCCAGACGCCGATCCTGACCGCCTCCTCGCCGGAGGGCGCGCGCGACTTCCTGGTGCCGAGCCGCCTGCATCCGGGCAAGTTCTACGCGCTGCCGCAGGCGCCGCAGCAGTACAAGCAGCTCCTGATGATGGCGGGCTTCGACCGCTACTTCCAGATCGCGCCCTGCTTCCGCGACGAGGACCCGCGCGCCGACCGCCTGCCGGGCGAGTTCTACCAGCTCGACGTCGAGATGAGCTTCGTCGAGCAGGAGGACGTGTTCGCGACGATGGAGCCGGTGATCGGCGGCATCTTCGAGGAGTTCGGCAACGGCAAGTCGGTGACGAAGAACTGGCCGCGCATTCCCTATGCCGAGGCGATCGCGAAATACGGCTCGGACAAGCCGGATTTGCGCAACCCGCTGGTGATGCAGGACGTCTCGGAGCATTTCCGCGGCTCGGGCTTCAAGGTCTTCGCGCGCATCCTCGAGGACGAGAAGAACCGCGTCTGGGCCATTCCCGGACCCAAGGGCGGTAGCCGCGCCTTCTGCGACCGGATGAACTCATGGGCTCAAGGGGAAGGCCAGCCGGGTCTCGGCTATCTGATGGTCAAGGAGGACGGCGAAGGGCAGGGGCCGATCGCCAACAACATCGGGCCCGAGCGCGTCGCCGCGATCATCGCCCAGATGGGCCTGCAGCCGGGCGACGCCTGCTTCTTCGCCGCCGGCAACCCCGACAAGTTCTACAAATTCGCCGGCGCGGCCCGCAACAAGGTCGGCCAGGAACTCGGGCTGATCGACGAGAACGCTTTCGCCTTCGCCTGGATCGTCGACTTCCCGATGTTCGAGTACAACGAGGACGAGAAGAAGGTCGATTTCTCGCACAACCCCTTCTCGATGCCGCAGGGGGGACTGGAGGCGCTGAAGAGCGAGGATCCGCTCTCGCTCAAGGCCTTTCAGTACGACATCGCCTGCAACGGCTTCGAGCTGGCCTCGGGCGGCATCCGCAACCACAAGCCCGAAGCGATGGTGAAGGCCTTCGAGATCGCCGGCTATGGCGAGGAGACGGTGATCGAGCGCTTCGGCGGGATGTATCGTGCCTTCCAGTATGGCGCGCCGCCCCATGGCGGCATGGCCGCCGGCGTCGACCGCATCATCATGCTGCTCGCCGGCGCCACGAATCTGCGCGAGGTCGCGCTGTTCCCGATGAACCAGCAGGCGGTCGACCTGCTGATGGGCGCGCCGGCCGAGGCCTCTCCCAAGCAGCTGCGCGAGGCGCATCTGCGCATCAACGCGCCCGAGAAGAACGGCTGATCGAGATGACCGCTTCCGTTCCGGCGCGCGCACTCGCGCTCGCCTGCCTCGCGGCGCTGCCGCTCTCGGCCTGCGTTTCCGGCCCGGCCAATCCGAGCGCGTCCCGCGCCTCGGAACTGGCGAGCCTGGTGTCGCGCTCCGTCGCCTGCCGCGCCGGGGCCCCGAAGCGCAGCACGCTCGACGGCTTCATCGCGGCCGAGAAGGTCCGCGGCGCCACGCCCGAGCAACTCGCCTCCGCACGCTCGACCTATGTCACGGTCTCGGAGGCGGAGACGATCAACCAGGGCATCAAGCCGCGCGCCTGCGACGCCGAGGAGCGCGCGGAGGTCCGCGAGAAGATGACGCGCATCCGCGCCGGCGATTTCAGCGCCCTCTGACGTCCCGCGATGGCGCCATGACGCTTCCACCAACGCTCGCAGCCCTGTCGCTGACGCTCGGCCTTGCGTCGTGCACCACGGCGGGGCCTTTGCCGGGCACGCCGGAATTCGCAGCCGCGCAGGTGTCGCGCGCCTATGATTGCGGCCTGCGGGTCGATCGCGGGCGGGTCGTCGGCCGGATGCCGCAGGACGAGCGCCGCCGCTTCGCCATGGCGAACGCCGTCTTTGCGGTGAAATCCTACAGGGCGCCACGGGCCTGCGATGCGGCAGAGCGCGCCTCCGTGCAGCGCGATGTCGCGGCGCTGGCCCGGCGCTGAATTCGCTTGCCTCGGATCGGTCATCGCGGCCACAAGGCGCCGATGCCCGCCGCGAGCCTGATCACCGCCATCGTCGTCAGCCATGACAGTGCCGAGGTTCTGCCGGCCTGCCTGTCGGCGCTGGCTGCCGAGGGGGTGCCGGCGATCGTCGTCGACAATGCCAGCGGCGATTCCAGCGCCGCGATCGCGGGCGAGCAGGGGGCGATCTTCATCGCCAGCCCGCGTAACGAGGGCTATGGCCGCGCCAACAACCGCGGCGTCGCCGCCAGCGCCACGCCCTTCGTGCTGATCGTCAATCCGGACGTCGAGATCCGGACAGGCGCCGTCGCGGCGCTGCTCGAAGCCGCGGAGCGCTATCCGGACGCGGCTCTCTTCGCCCCGCGCATCGTCGAGCCCTCGGGCCGCATCTTCCTGCAGCCGCGCTCGCTGCTCTCGCCGCCTTATCTCAACCGCAACGGGGCAATGGCGATCCCCGAGGGCGACGCCTGCCTGCCCTTCCTCTCGGGGGCCTGCCTGCTGGTCCGCCGCGACGTCTTTCTGGCGCTTGGCGGCTTCGACCCGGCGATCTTCCTGTTCTACGAAGACGACGACCTCTGCCGCCGCCTGCGCGACGCCGGCCACGCGCTGGTTCATGTCCATGCCGCGGAGGCCGGCCATGGGCGAGGGCGTTCGAGCGCGCCCTCAATCACGCGCCGCTTCAGGGCGCGCTGGCACCTCGCCTGGTCGGAGGGCTATGTCGCCCACAAATACGGCCTGCCACCGCCATCCGGCGCCAGGATTCTCGAAAACCTCGCAAAGGCAGTGGGTTACGGCCTGATCCTGCAGCGCGACAAGATGGCCGCCCATGCCGGCTCCGCGGCCGGCGCACTCGCCTGGCTCCGCGGCCGCTCCGCGCTCGCCCGCGAAGGGCTGGAGGGATCGCCATGACCAGGCTCCCGGGCGTCAGCGTGGCGCAGGGCCTGGCGGGTCCGCACAACAATTTCGGCCTGCTGCGGCTCGTGCTGGCGCTCGCCGTCGTCGTCTCGCACGCCTTCAGCGTCGCCACCGGGCGTATCGAGGATGAGCCGTGGGCGCAGACGACGGGCTTCACGCTCGGCGAACACGCGGTCAACGGCTTCTTCGCGATCTCCGGCTTCCTTGTCACGATGAGCTATGACCGTCGCGGCTGGCGCGACTATCTCGTCTCCCGCACGTTGCGGATCGCACCGGGCCTCGTGGCCGCGACGCTGGTCGTCGCGCTCGGCCTCGGCGCGGCGATGACCCGGCTCGATCTCGGCGCCTATCTGACCGATCCGCAGCTTCGCCGCTTCATCACGGGGACGCTGACGACCTTCAAGAGCGCCTCGGCGCTGCCCGGCGTCTTCGACAAGAACCCGCTGCCCTTTCCGATGGGGACCGTCTGGACGCTGAAGTACGAGACGCTGTGCTATCTCGGCGTGCTCGTCGGCGGGCTGCTGGGCCTGCTGGGCCGGCCGAAGCTGGCGCTCGCGGCCGGCGGCCTGCTGCTGGTCGCGACGCTGCTGCGCGAGATCGTAACGCCCGACGGCCCCAAGGGCGTCGAGACCGCGCTGCGCCTGCCGCTGATCTTCCTCGCGGGCGGGCTGATCTACCTGTTCCGGGATCGTGTCCCCCTGTCCCTGCCGGGGCTGGCGCTGGGTCTCGTCGCGCTCGCCCTGCTGTCGCCGACGCCGCTCTACAAGCCCGCCCTCTATCTGGTGACCGCCTGGGGCGTGCTGGTGCTCGCCCTGGCCCCCGCGCTGACCCGGCGGCGCAGCGAGCCACCCTCCGACCTGTCCTATGGCGTCTATCTCTATGGCTGGCCGATCCAGCAGGCGAGCCATGCCCTGTTCCCCGCTGCCGGCGCGATGACGCTGTTCTGGCCGGGACTGCTCGTCACGCTCGCGATCGCCTGGCTGTCCTGGCACCTGGTGGAGAAGCCGGCGCTCGGCCTCAAGCGCCGGTTGATCGCTTCAGAGCCGCCGCCGCCGCGAGATCCGCGGCCCGGCCCGACATCAGGAGCGGCAGCAAGTCCGTGACCGCCTCGCGCGGCAAATCCCACCAGCGGCTGGCCAGCAGATCAGCCACCTGAGCCTCGTCGAAGCGCTTCCGCAGAACGCGTGCCGGATTGCCGCCGACGATGGCATAGGGCGGCACGTCCCGCGTCACCACCGCCCGCGCCGCCACCACCGCACCGGTGCCGATGGTCACGCCGGACAGGATCATCGCCTGCGAGCCGAGCCAGACGTCGTGACCGATCGTGACGTCGCCGCGCGTGGTGTGACTGCCCGCGATGCCGGCAGCCTCCGGCCATAACCCCGGCAGTTCCGGAAACGGATAGGTCGTCGCCCAGTCGGTGCGGTGGTTGCCACCGAGCAGGATCTCGACGCCGTCGGCGATCGAGCCGTAGCGGCCGATCGTCAGCCGGGCCCCGCTCTCCGGAAAGCGAATCTTCGGTCGACCATAGGTCCAGGCGCCGACGGCGATCTGGCCCGGACGTCGCCCGATCAGCTTCGCCAGATGAAGCCGGGTCTGGTTGTGCGGGTTGACGCGCTTGCGCAGCAGCCCCCTGGCGACCGGCGGGAGCCCCGCCCACCAGGCCGCGAGCGGGCCTGGTCGCCACGACAGATCATCCGGCGGCAGCCGATCCGCCGCGTCGAGCGGTTGCGTCACCGCGCTTCGGCCTTGAGGTCGATCTTGTCGAGGATCTCGGTCGGGTCGGTGAGGGTGATCACGTCGGCCAGGCCGAGCCCGCTCGCCGACCTCGCCTTGGCCTCGAGAATCAGCGTCCCCGGCCGGGCGACGAAGCGCGACACCGCCGCCGTCAGCGCCTTGGCGGCGTCGGACGGCCCGAGGATCGAGGCGAGCCCCAGACTCGCGATCATCGCGAATTGCTGGCGCATCTCCTCGGGCTTGCGCCCGGCCTTGCGGGCCTCGTTGGCGATCAGCTTCTCGACGAGGCCGAAATTCTCCAGCTTCGCCGTCAGGCCACGGGCCGTGGCGCCGAGTGCCGCGACCTGAGCCAGAGCGACGTCGTTCGAGAACAAATCCTTGGTGACGTTGCCGAGCGTCGCCGACGCCTCGAGCCGCGCCAGCCCTTCGCCGCCGAGCGCGATCTGCCGGATGACGAGTTCGCTGCGCGCAGCCTCCCAGGCGAGGTCGATCCGCGCATTCAGGTCGAGCGAGCGGATGCCCATGGCGATCAGGTCGCGCGCGGCGGGGTTGCCGGCCCCCTCGGTGATCGGCGCGACCAGCTTGTCGAGCGTCAGGGCGAGGCTCGTCGGGATGCCGTTGAGCTGCTCGCCGGCCTTCAGTTCGAACAGCCCGAGGCCGACGCGCACCGGCTGGCCGCCCGGCAGCATCGGCGGCGCCTCGACCGACAGGCCGGTCATGCGGATCGTGCCGATCGTGGGAATGTAGCGGCGCCAGTCGATGGTGGCGTTTGCGTCCGTGGACTTCGCGAGATCCTCGCGCAGCGCCTTGATCACCGGGCCGTAGGAGAAGCCGGCATAGCTGATCGAATCGACCAGGCCCTTGGCCCCGCCACCGGCGAACTGCAGTCCCTCCATCACGAAGCCTGATTTCGCCGGCGTATCCTCGCCATAGGCGATGCGGGCGATCTTGACGTCGACCGGTCCGGGATTGCCCCCCGGCTTGGCTCCTGGCTTCGCCCCGGGCCTGGCGGCCTGGGGCTCGACGACGGTCATCGTCATGTCGCGGATCTCGCCGCTGCCGTAGTCCACCCGGTCGTAAAGCGCGAGCAGCGACTGCCCCATGCGCTTCTCGGCCTCGCGGCGTGCGGGATCCGGCTTGCCGCCGGGAGGCGTGACCTCCTCGGACATCGCCATGACGCGGCCGAGCAGGTCGCCCAGCGGCTCCTCGCCGACGGCGGCGGCGAAATTCCGTCCGACCATCCTGCCCAGCGCGATCTTGCCGGCCGGCCCGAGGTCCATCGTGTAGCCGTCCTGTTCGAAGCGCCCGAACAACGGCCGCATCGGCTCGCTCTGGCCGGGCTGGGTGCGCTCGGTCAGGACGCGCGCGGTCTGGCGCATGTCGAATGCCTCGAAGGCCATGCGCAGCAGCGTGCCGGTGATCTTGCCGGACGCGGGGCTTTCCCCGGCCAACGAGCCTCCGGCGGATTCGCCGCGCGCGATGCGGCCGTCGCGGAGGTCCGTCAGGCGCACGTCGCGATAGGTGGTGACCTGCTTCTGCCGGCCCTGGCTATGCTCGAAGACGAGTTCGGGCGCGGTGATCTCGGTCGCGGAGACCCGGTTGATCCGCGCCACCGCGCTCTCGCTGCTCTTCATGTCGAGAAGCGCGCGGAAGGCCTCGCGGTCGAGGCTCGCGCCCTTGACGATGAGCCGGGGCGCCGAGATCGCCATGCCACCGAAGTCGAGGCGGACATTGTCGAGCTGGAAATCGGCCGCCGCGGCCGGCAGCGACAGCACGAGCAGGCAGGCGGCGAAGGCGGCGCGAAGCGGGCGGCGCGGGCGCGGAGCGGTCATGACGGTCTCCTGATGTGTGGCGGCGACCCTGCCCCAAGCCGGCGGTGAAGAAAAGCCGAGCCGCGCGGACATGCTGACGAAAGGCTTGCATCCTGACGAAAGGCTTGACCGCTTGGGGAGCTTGGACGCCATCTGTCGCAGATTCGCCATCTGCGCCGTCATAGCTTTGCAGGATGCGCAACCCGAACCGCCCCGCAGCCGGCGCTCCCGGAGACACCATGCCGATCCAGGCCCGAACCCGTTCGTTTCTCGCCGGTGTCGCCGCCGCCGGCCTTGCGCTGGCCGCGACCCTGAGCCTGGCGCTGCCGGCGCGCGCGGCACCGCCCCTGACCCTCGCCCAGGCCGCGCCGAAAGGCCAGGCGACGGCGCTCGAGGCGCTCTCGATCGTCAGCGGCTACAAGCGCCACGCCTTCCAGGTCGAGGTGATGCGGACGCCCGAGCAGCGGGCGAGGGGGCTGATGCACCGCCGCCATCTGCCCGCCGACCGCGGCATGCTGTTCGATTTCGAGCGCACCGAACCGGTCGCGATGTGGATGGAGAACACCTACATCCCGCTCGACATGCTGTTCATCCGGGCCGATGGCACGATCGCGCGCATCGCCGAGGACACGGAGCCCCTGTCGCGGCGGACGATTCCCTCCGGCGAGCCGGTGCTCTCGGTGCTCGAGGTGAATGGCGGGGTCAGCCGCAAACTCGGCCTCAAGCCGGGTGACCGAGTCGAGCACCCTTTGTTCAGGCGCTGATCGCGGGCCTCTTTCGCTTGCGGCGCAGCCAAGGGACGTGATAGCCAACCGCCACGCGTGGAATGGCCAAGTCGGGGTATAGCGCAGCCCGGTAGCGCATCTGCTTTGGGAGCAGAGGGTCCCAGGTTCGAATCCTGGTGCCCCGACCATTCCGGGCGTCTCGCAGTCGGACCTGTCCCGGCGGCGGGTCGTGTCAGACGGCCAGGATTTCAGGTGAGCGTCGAGCGAGAGCCATGACCGCACGCATCTATCGCCCCGCCCGGACGGCCATGCAGTCCGGCACCGCCAAGACCGAGCGCTGGCTCCTCGAATATGAGCCGGAGCAGCCGCGCCAGATCGAGCCGCTGATGGGCTGGACCTCCTCGGGCGACATGAAGAGCCAGGTCAAGCTCTGGTTCGACAGCGAGGCCGAGGCCGTGACCTACGCCACGCGCAATGGCATTCCCTTCCGCGTCGAGCAGCCGCAGGAGCCCCTGCGCCGGACGGTGGCCTATTCCGACAATTTCAAGTTCTCGCGCCGCGGACAGTGGACGCATTGAAGGTTTGACGGAGTGAGGGCGTCCGCCCTTGCTCCCCATGAGACGGGCGAAGGCCTCGGCCTTCGTCTTCGGGCCCGTAGCTCAGATGGATAGAGCAGCAGCCTTCTAAGCTGCTGGTCGCTGGTTCGAATCCAGCCGGGCTCGCCACTCTTTCTGCTGTTTCACGGCGTCGTCGTCGCGGGCGCACCCGCAGCCTGCAGGAGCCGCCTTACTCCTCGCGGCCCCAGTTGCGCAGCCGCCGGATCGCAGCGACGGGGTCTGGGGGGCGGCGCTGCCACAGTCCGTGCAGCAGCCCGCCGAGGAAGAAAAGTCCGAAGCTCGGCAGCGCGACCGCGATGGGTGCCGTGACGACGCTCATGGCGCAACCGCCGGAATCGCCGGCGCCGCATTTCGGATCGAAGATGATCGCGCCGAGGACGAGGATCACGACCGCCAGCGGTCCGATCAGCAGGCCCCAGAGGCCGGTGCGCAGCGCCTTGAGGAACAGCCGGCCCATGTCGCTTCTCCCGGAGACGCCTGGCTGGCGTGCCCGCGCGATGCTGTCACGGGGCGGGCGCGAGGTCCATGCGCTTGCCGCGACGCGGCATGCGGCGTAAACCGCGCCGGCCGTCGCTGGCGGCCTTCGCCTTGATCATGCCCGAAAGACCGGTCATCGCCGCGCCGTCCCGCGGGTGAGACCGCCCGGCCTTTCCGGCCCCAAGCCAGTTGCGATCGCTGCGGTCGCGAGGATGTCCATGCCGTCGCTCACCTCCGCGCTCGACCGTCTCGCGACGCTGGCCTGTGCCAGCCACGCCCGCGCCTGCGCGTTCCTGGTGCTGCTGTCGCTGGCCGCCTTCCTGCCGGGCTTCCAGACGCTGCAGCCGCTCGACCGGGACGAACCACGCTTCGCCCAGGCGAGCAAGCAGATGCTCGAGACGCGCGACTTCGTCGATATCCGCTTCCAGGACGAGGCGCGCCACAAGAAGCCGGTCGGCATCTACTGGCTGCAGAGCGCCACCGTCGCCGCCGCCGAGGCGCTGGGCGTGCCGCAGGCGCGCACACAGATCTGGCTCTACCGCATTCCCTCGCTCATCGGCGCCATCGCCACGGTGCTGCTGACCTACTGGGCGCTGCTCGCTTTTGTGAGCGCGCGGATGGCGCTGCTCGGCGCCTCGCTGATGGCGGCCTGCGTGCTCCTCGGCGTCGAGGCCCGCATCGCCAAGACCGACGCGCTGCTGGCGGCCTGCGCCGTCGCGACCATGGGCGCGCTGGCGCGGACCTGGCTGGACTGGACGCGTTCGCTCGCCTTCGTCCCGAGTTCGCGCAACTGGCTGGTGTTCTGGGGCGCGACGGCGCTGGGGCTGCTGCTCAAGGGCCCGATCGTGCCGATGGTCTGGGGGCTCGCCGTCCTCGTCCTCAGCCTGCGCGAGCGCAGCGTCCGCTGGCTGGCACCGCTGCGCTTCGGTCGCGGCCTGCTGCTGTGCCTCGTCGTCGTCCTGCCCTGGTTCCTAGCGATCGCCTGGAAGACCGGCGGCAGCTTCTTCGCCGAGAGCGTCGGGCAGGACATGCTCGGCAAGGTCGCCGAGGGGCAGGAGAAGCATTGGGGGCCGCCGGGTCTCTACCTCCTGATCTTCTTCGGAACCTATTGGCCGGCCGCCGCCTTCGCCGCCATGGCCGTGCCCTTCGCCTGGGCGCGCCGGCGCGAGCCGCAGGTGCTGTTCCTTCTGGCCTGGATCGTGCCGTCCTGGCTCGTCTTCGAGGCCGTGCCGACGAAGCTGCCGCATTATGTGCTGCCGCTCTATCCGGCCGTGACCGGGCTGCTGCTGCTCGCGCTCGTGAATGGCGGGATCGACCGGTTCCGGCGCGGCTCCGTCGCCACGGCGCTGCTGGTGGTGATCGTGCCGCTGGCCCTGACCGGCGTCATCGTCGCGGCCAACTGGTCGCTCGACGGCACCATTCCCTCGCTGGCCCTGCCGTTCCTGCTGCTGGCGCTCCTCGTCGCCGCCACGGTGGTGGCCGCCTTCCGCCGCAGCGACTTCGAGGGCGCGCTCTGGCGCGGGGTCGTGGCGAGCCTGCTGCTCGGGCTCGGGGTCTACGGCTTCGCGGTCGAGAGCCTGCGCGCCTTCAAGCTCTCGCCACGCCTGGCCGAGGCGGTGCGTTCCGTCGGCTGCACGGACCCGGCGGTGATCACCGTCGGCTACCGCGAGCCGAGCCTCGTCTTCCTCGTCGGCACCGATCTCGCCATGGGTCCGGACGGCGCCGCCGCCGCCGCCTTTCTGGCCCAGCCCGGCTGCCGGGTCGCGCTCGTGGAAGCCCGCCACGCCGCCAGTTTCCAGGCCGCGCTGCCGGCCACCGGCGTGACGCCCCGGCTGGTGACGACGCTGCGCGGCTTCAACCTCAATGGCGGCCGCCGCCTCGAGATCGCGGTCCTGGCACGGCCATGACCACCCTGCCGTTGCGCCACGCCTGAAAGTTCCTTGCCCTGTCGGCCGCCCTGACGCAGGTTGCGGGCCGTTTTTCCGGATGATCGTCTGTTGACCGACCCGCTCCCGCCGCCTGAAACCGCTTCGCCTGCGCCGCTGCTCAGCGTCGTCGTGCCCGTCCGCAACGAGGTCGGCAATGTCGGGCCGCTGGTCGCCGACATCGAGGCGGCCTGCCGCGGCCTCGCCGCCTTTGAGGTGATCTACGTCAATGACGGCTCGACCGACGGGACGGCGGCGGCGCTCGCCGCGCTGGCAACCGAGCGCCCCTGGCTGCGGATCGTGACCCACGCACAATCCTGCGGGCAGAGCGCTGCCGTGCGCAGCGGCGTGCGCCATGCCCGCGCGCCCATCGTCGCGACGCTCGACGGCGACGGCCAGAACGATCCGTCCTTCCTGCCGGCCATGCTGGCGGCGCTCCAGCAGGCCGGGCTGCAGGCGGGGCTCGTCCAGGGCCAGCGGGTCGGCCGCAAGGATACCGGCTTCAAGAAGCTGCAGTCGCGCATCGCCAACGGCGTGCGCGGGCGCTTGCTGAAGGACGGTACCCGGGACGCCGGCTGCGGGCTGAAATGCTTCCGGCGCGAGGCCTATCTGGCGCTGCCCTATTTCGACGCGCTGCACCGCTTCATGCCGGCGCTGATGGTACGCGAGGGCTACCGCGTCGTGCATCTCGACGTGCGCGACCGGCCGCGCCTCAGCGGCGTCTCGAATTACGGCTTCTTCGACCGGCTCTGGGTCGGCATCCTCGACCTCGTCGGTGTCTGGTGGCTGATCCGCCGCCGCCGGCGCGTGCCGCAGATCGTGACGGAGGCGCAGCCATGATCATCTCGATCGGCCATGCCGTCTCGGACTATCTCTACGACGTCTTCGTGCTGAAGTTCGACTTCTGGCTCGCCTTCGGCATCGTCGCGCAACTGCTCTTCACCGCCCGGTTCCTCGTCCAGTGGCTGGCGAGCGAGCGGGAGGGCAACTCGGTGATGCCGCTCTCCTTCTGGTACTTCTCGATGGCCGGCGGGCTGATGACCCTGATCTACGGTATCGTCCGGCGCGAGCCGATCATCATCATGGGCCAGGCGCTGGCGATGGTGATCTACACCCGCAACCTGGTGCTGATCTTCCGCAACAGGCGCCGCGAGCGCCGTTCCGCCGAGTGATCAGGCGCCCCAGTCCCGCTCACGCCGCCGCGCGCAGCCGGGCGAAGCCGGCGTCGAGATCGGCCTTGAGGTCGTCGAGGTCCTCGAGGCCGATATGGATGCGGATGGTCGGCCCCTTGAAAGCGGGCGTCGTCGCCGTCCGGTAGGCCCGGCAGTCGAAGGGCAGGACGAGGCTCTCATAGCCGCCCCAGGACGCCCCCATTCCGAACAGGGTCAGCCCGTCCAGCATGGCCGCGACCGCCGTCATCGAGACCGGCGCGAGCTCGAAGCCAAACAGCGAGGAGGCGCCGGTGAAATCGCGCTGCCAGAGTCCGTGGCCGGGGTCCTCCGGCAGCGCCGGGTGCATCACCCGCGTGACCTCGGGCCGGGCCGCCAGCCACTGCGCCATGGCGATGCCGGCGGGCATCTGCTCCTTCAGGCGGATCGCCATGGTGCGCATGCCGCGCAGCGTCAGGAACGCGTCCTCGGGGGCAATGATCACGCCGAGCTGTTCCCAGCTCGCCCGCAACTGCCTGTAGAGGTCAGGAGTCCGCGCCGAGATCGTCCCGATCAGCACGTCGGAATGGCCGGCATAGTACTTCGTCCCCGCCTGGACGGTGATGTCGACCCCGGCCCTGTGGCTGTCGAAGAACAGGGGTGTCGCCCAGGTGTTGTCCATCATCACCAGGATGTCGCGGGCATGGGCCGCCGCCACGATCGCCGGAATGTCCTGCATCTCGAAGGTCTGGGAGCCGGGGGCCTCGGTCCAGACTGCGCGCGTGTTCGGCCGGAACAGCGCTGCGATGCCCGCACCGATCGCCGGGTCGTAATAGGTCGCCTCGATGCCCATCCGCTTCAGCATCGTCGCGCAGAAATTCCGCGTCGGCCGGTAGACGCTGTCGGTCACCAGGACGTGATCGCCGGCCGACAGGAAGGCGAGGAAGGGCAGGGTGCAGGCAAGCAGCCCCGACGGCGTCACCACCGTGCCCGCGCCGCCCTCGATCGTGTTGCAGGCCGCGACCAGCGCGTCGATCGTCGGGTTGCCCTGGGTGCCGTAGGTGTAGCGCGCGCGCCGCGCCAGGAAGTCCTCGGTATTGGGGTAGACGACGGTCGAACCCCGCTGGATCGGCGGGTTGACGAAGCCGTAGCTGTCGGCCGGATCGCGCCCCGCCATCACCAGACGGGTTCGTTCGCCAAGGCGCGCAAAATCGGATTCAGACAGCTTTTTCATCGAAACGGTCGCCGGGACAGCGGTCGGGAAGGAGGCGGGAAGGCTTGACCGCCCCCACAAACTCGCATGTGATGTATGCAGTGGACAAGGGGCGGCGTCGCAAGATGCCTCGGCTTGACGCTCATACGGGGCTCTGGCAATCGACGGACGGGATGTCGCTCAATTTCTGTGCACCGAGCGGACGACGATCCGCGAGTGACGAAACCGACGGTTCCTGCCGTCCGATATCGGGCAGGCGCACTTCAACGGGAGAGAGTTCAATGAAGAAGTACATGACGGCCGCCGTCGCGGGGCTCGGTCTGACGCTGGCGGCGACCGCCGCGACGGCGCAGTCGCCCTCGACGCTGGCTCAGGTCAAGCAGCGCAATCAGGTCATCTGCGGATCCAACACCGGTCTCGCCGGTTTCGGCGTGCCGGACGGCCAGGGCCGCTGGAGCGGCCTCGACGTCGATCTCTGCCGGGCCGTCTCGGCCGCGATCTTCAACGACCCGGAGAAGGTCAAGTTCATCCCGCTGTCCTCGAAGGACCGCTTCACCGCGCTGCAGTCGGGCGAGGTCGATCTGCTCGTCCGCAACTCGACCTGGACGATGTCGCGCGACACCCAGCTCGGCATCCTCTTCGCCGGCGTGAACTATTATGACGGCCAGGGCTTCATGGTCCGCAAGAAGCTGGGCGTGAACTCGGCCCTGCAGCTGTCGGGCGCCTCGATCTGCACCCAGCAGGGCACCACGACCGAGCTGAACCTCGCGGACTTCTTCCGCTCCAACAACCTGAAATACGAGGTCGTCGCCTTCGCCTCGTCCGACGAGACGATCAAGGCCTATGACGCCGGCCGCTGCGACGCCTTCACGACCGACGCTTCGGGCCTCTATGCCGAGCGCCTGAAGCTGACGGCGCCCGACGAGCACATGATCCTGCCGGAGATCATCTCCAAGGAGCCGCTCGGCCCCTCGACCCGCAACAATGACACGGTCTGGTTCAACCTCGTCAAGTGGACCCACTATGCCATGATCAATGCCGAGGAACTCGGCGTCACCAAGGCGAATGTCGACGAGATGCTGAAGTCGCCCAATCCGGAGATCAAGCGTCTGCTCGGGACCGAAGGCAAGTTCGGCGAGGCGATCGGCCTGACCAATGACTGGGCCTACCGGATCATCAAGCATGTCGGCAATTACGGCGAATCCTTCGAGCGCAATGTCGGCGCGGGCTCGCTGCTGAAGATCGCCCGCGGCCAGAACGCGCTCTGGACCAAGGGCGGCCTGCAATACGCTCCGCCGATCCGCTGAGCCTGATCTGACGGGCGCCGGCTTTCAGAGCCGGCGCCCGCTTTCGTCGATCGCGGCAAGGCCGCGAATCCTGGGAGGAACGGGGGACCGAGGGGCTTGGTCCGGGACTTGCTAGCTCATCGAGAACGGGAGCAACCCGTTCCGCCAACAGGGGAAAACACGAATGAAGACCTTTATCGCTGCAGCGCTGGTCGCTGCCGCAACGTCCGTTTGCGTCGGCGGGGCGCAGGCACAGACCGGGCTGCTCGGCCAGATCAAGAGCAAGGGCGTGCTGACCTGCGGCGTCGGCCCCGGGCTCGCCGGCTTCGGTATTCCCGACGCCCAGGGCAACTGGAGCGGCCTCGACGTCGATCTCTGCAAGGCCATCTCGGCCGCGATCTTCAACGACCCCAACAAGGTCAAGTACGTCCCGCTGTCCTCGAAGGACCGCTTCACTGCGCTGCAGTCGGGCGAGGTCGACCTGCTCTCGCGCAACACGACCTGGACGATGTCGCGCGATACGTCGCTCGGGCTGAACTTCGCCGGCGTGAACTATTATGACGGTCAGGGCTTCCTGGTCCGCAAGAAGCTCGGCATCGATTCCGCGCTCAAGCTCGCCGGCGCCTCGGTCTGCACCCAGCAGGGCACCACGACCGAACTGAACCTCGCCGACTACTTCCGCGCCAACAAGATGAAGTACGAGGTCGTCGCCTTCGCCTCGGCCGACGAGACGATCAAGGCCTATGAATCCGGCCGCTGCGACGCCTTCACGACCGACGCCTCCGGCCTCTATGCCGAGCGCCTGAAGCTCTCGGCCCCGGCCGACCACATCGTCCTGCCCGAGATCATCTCGAAGGAGCCGCTCGGCCCTGTGGTTCGCCATGGCGACGACAACTGGCTCGACGTGGTGAAATGGACCCACAACGCCATGCTGAACGCCGAGGAACTGGGCGTCACCAAGGCCAATGTCGACGAGATGCTGAAGTCCGACAATCCGGAGATCAAGCGTCTGGTCGGCACTGAGGGCAAGTTCGGTGAGGCGATCGGCCTGTCCAATGACTGGGCCTACCGGATCATCAAGCATGTCGGCAATTACGGCGAGTCCTTCGAGCGCAATGTCGGCGCCGGCTCGCTGCTGAAGATCGCCCGCGGCCAGAACGCGCTCTGGACCAAAGGCGGCCTGCAATACGCCCCGCCGATCCGCTGATCGACGGCTTTCCACGGCGAGAACGGCCGGGCGAACCGGCGGCAGCCCCGAGCCGCCGCCGGTGCGCCAGCCGCAATGACAACGAAAAAAGGGCGTAACAGGTGTCGAGCATTCCGACCGATGCGGTCAAACCCGGCAGGGCCTCGCTGTTCTACGATCCCAAGATCCGGGGCTATGTCTATCAGATCGCGCTGCTGGCGGTCGTGGCCTTCCTGATCTGGTCGGCCGCCTCGAACGCGATCGAGAACCTCCGCGCCCAGAAGATCGCCTCCGGCTTCGGCTTCTGGAACAACGCGGCCGGCTTCGACGTCAACCAGAAGCTGATCCCCTTCAGCGCCGCCGCCTCGACCTATGGACAGGCCTTCTGGGTGGGCCTGCTCAACACGCTGCTGGTCGCTTCGATCGGCATCGTCCTGTCGACCTTTCTCGGGTTTTTCGTCGGCGTGGCGCGGCTCTCGAGCAATTGGGTGCTGGCGAAGCTGGCGATGATCTATGTCGAGGTCATCCGCAACCTGCCGCTGCTGCTGCAGCTCTTCTTCTGGTACAATGCGGTGCTCAAGCCGCTGCCCGACGCGCGCAATTCGATCGCGCTGCCCGGGTCGATCTTCCTCAACAACCGCGGCCTGATCCTGCCGAATCCGCAATTCGGGCCCGCCTTTCAGGCGGTGGTGATCGCCTTCTTCGTCGCCGTCGTGGTGGCGTTCGTGTTCTATCGCTGGTCGAAGACGCAACAGGCGCGCACCGGAACCCAGTATCCCAACGGCCTGATCACGCTCGGGCTGATCCTCGGCGTGCCGCTGCTGGTGTTCTTCATCGCCGGGAGCCCGCTCTCCTTCGAACTGCCGCAGCAGGGCCGCTTCAACCTGACCGGCGGCCTGCAGATCTTCCCCGAATTCGTCGCCCTGCTGATCGGCCTGACCACCTATACCGCGGGCTTCATCGCCGAGGTCGTCCGCGCCGGCATTCTCGCCGTCTCCAAGGGCCAGACCGAAGCCGCCCATGCGCTCGGGCTGCGCCCGGGGCCGACGCTGAAGCTGGTCGTGATTCCGCAGGCGATGCGGGTCATCATCCCGCCGCTGACCTCGAACTATCTCAACCTGACCAAGAACTCGTCGCTGGCGGTGGCGATCGGCTATCCCGATCTCGTCCAGGTCTTCACCGGCACTGTCCTGAACCAGACGGGGCAGGCGGTCGAGGTCGTCGCCATCACCATGGCGGTCTATCTGACGATTTCGCTCGTCACCTCGCTGTTCATGAACATCTACAACCAGCGCATGGCGCTGGTGGAACGGTGAGGGCGCCCCGATGACCGACGCGACACTCGAAAACGCCCCCCACGCCTTCGTCCGCAAGCAGAACCTGGAGCAGGAGGCGCCGCCGCTCTCCGTGGCGGGGCCCCTGGCCTGGGTCCGCAACAACCTGTTCTCGGGACCGGTCAACAGCTTCATGACGCTGATCTGCGTCTATGTGGTCGCCACCAGCCTGCCCGACCTGATCCGCTTCTACTTCATCGACGCGGTCTGGAGCGGCACCAACCGCGACGCCTGCCTCGCCGACAAGGTCGGCCGTCCCGTCGGCGCCTGCTGGGCCTATGTCGCCGACCGTTTCCAATACTTCATCTACGGCTCCTATCCGGTGTCGCAGCGTTGGCGCGTGAACACCGTGTTCCTGATGTTCGCGCTGGCTGTCGTCTGGATGCTGTGGGACCGTGCTCCGCTGAAGAAGCTCGGCGCGTTTTTCTTCTTCGTCGTGATGCCGCTCGGCGCCTATGTCCTGCTGGTGGGCGGGGCGGGCGCCGAGGGCGTCCTGCGCACCGTGATCATGATCACGCTGGCGCTGGCGATGCTCTATCTCGTCCTCTCCTTCGTTCCCGGCCTCGCCCGCTTCTGGACGCCGGCACCGCTGCTCGAGGTCGAGATGGCGGCGACGCCCCTGCAGCGCTTCCAGAGCCCCAAGCGTCTGATCCTGCTCGCGCTCGTCGTCTTCGGCCTGATTGCGGTGTTGGCGGACACGGCGGGGCTGCCGCGGGCCGATACCGGCCTCTGGGGCGGCATCATGGTCACCTTCCTGATCGCGGCGGTCGGCATCGTCTTCTCGCTGCCGCTCGGCGTCCTGCTGGCGCTGGGGCGCCGCTCGCGGCTGCCGATCATCCAGCTCCTCTCGGTGATCTTCATCGAGTTCGTGCGCGGCGTGCCGCTGATCACCGTGCTGTTCATGGCCAACACCATGCTGCCGCTCTTCGTGCCGCAGGAATGGTCGCCCGACCGCCTGCTGCGCCCGCTGATCGGCGTCGCCCTCTTCGCCGCCGCCTATATGGCCGAGGTCATCCGCGGCGGCCTGCAGGCGATCCCGAAGGGCCAGTACGAGGGCGCGATGTCGCTAGGCCTCGGCTACTGGCAGATGATGCGGCTGATCATCCTGCCGCAGGCGCTGCGGATCGTGATCCCCGGCATCGTCAACACCTTCATCGGGCTGTTCAAGGATACGACGCTGGTCACCGTCGTCGGCATCTTCGACTTCCTGCGCACCATCGAGGCGACCCTGGTCGATCCGACCTGGGCGACGCCGACCACCCGCGCGACGGGCTATGCCTTCGCCGCGATCTTCTATTTCCTGTGTTGCTGGGGCATGTCCCGCTACTCGATCGCGGTCGAGCAGCGGCTCGCCGCCGGCCAGAGACGCTGAGAGGGACCACGATCATGGCAATGGCAGACACCCGGGCGGACACCCGCCCCGCGGCCCTCAAGCCGACCTCGCTCAACACCCCGACGGCGGTCGAGATGGTCGGCGTCAACAAATGGTATGGCGAGTTCCACGTGCTGCGCGACATCAACCTCAAGGTCGAGCGCGGCGAGAAACTCGTCATCTGCGGCCCCTCCGGCTCCGGCAAGTCGACGATGATCCGCTGCATCAACCGGCTGGAGGAGCACCAGAAGGGCTCGATCATCGTGGACGGCACGGAACTCACCAACGATCTCAAGAAGATCGACGAGATTCGCCGCGATGTCGGCATGGTCTTCCAGCACTTCAACCTGTTCCCGCACCTGACCATCCTCGAGAACCTGACGCTGGCCCCGATCTGGGTGAAGAAGCTGCCCAAGAAGGACGCTGAGGAAATCGCGATGCACTATCTCAAGCGCGTCAAGATTCCCGAACAGGCGCTGAAATACCCGGGCCAGCTCTCCGGCGGCCAGCAGCAGCGCGTCGCCATCGCCCGCTCGCTCTGCATGAGCCCTAAGATCATGCTGTTCGACGAGCCGACCTCGGCACTCGACCCCGAAATGGTCAAGGAGGTGCTGGACACCATGGTCTCGCTGGCGGAGGAGGGCATGACCATGCTCTGCGTCACCCACGAGATGGGTTTCGCCCGTCAGGTCGCCGATCGCGTCATCTTCATGGATGCCGGCCAGATCGTCGAGATGAACAAGCCCGACGCCTTCTTCAAGAACCCGCAGCACGAGCGCACCAAGCTCTTCCTGAGCCAGATCCTGCACTGAGACGGGCCGTTTTCCTCGTCGCCGCCGCGCCTGACGCAGCGGCGACACCGGGGAACAAGGACCGCTGGCCGAGGTTGTCCTCCCACATCGGAGGATAACCATGAAACGCTTCATTCCTGTTCTGCTGGCCACCCTGGTCGCCACGGGCGGAGCCTACGCCCAGTCGATCAACATCGGCCCTCGTGGGGTCGAGGTCGACCCACGTTCGCCGCGCGATCGTGCGATCGAACGCGACATTCGTCGCGAGGAACGGGCCCGCGAGCGGGCGCGCTACGACCGCACCCGCGACCGGCGCGATTGCCGCACCGTCACGACGATCCGCGAGACACGTCGCGGCGAGGTCCGCAGCACCGAGCGCGTCTGCGACTGACCCCGTCGGACAATCCCGTGAAGAGCCCGCCGCACCATCCGTGCGGCGGGCTCTTTCGTTGCGGTGAGCGGGCGCGCCGCCACCGCCTACTTGCTGTCGCGCGCCGCGACCGCCGTATCGGGGAAGTCCGAAAACAGGCCGTCGATCCCGAGCGCGAAGAACGCCTTGTATTCGGCCGCCGGATCGCCCTTGAAATCGGAGGCCAGCCGCTTGGGCTCGTTGCGGAAGGTCCAGCTGTGGACCTGCAGGCCAGCCGCCCTGGCGTTGCGGACGACGTCGGTCGGCGGGAGCAACACGCGGTCGCGCTCGTCGATCGCGCCGTCCTTGTTCAGGTCCTGCGGCTTGCCGTCGGCACCGATCACCTGCTTGCCCGCCATGAGATAGGGCTTCCAGGGCGCGACGCCGTCGGCATAGGTCGCGATCTCCTTGAGCCCCTCTGCGGTGACGAGGTCCTTGAAGGTGCGCTTGTCGCCGGTGACGACGAAATCATAGGGCTTGTCGAACGGGGCGGCGAGGATGATGCCGCCATCCTTGTCGACACCGTCGGCATCGACCAGCTGGAACAGCCGCACCTGCGTCTTGCCGCGCAGGTATTTGAGATTGGCGGTCTCGAAGCTCTGGATGATGACGGGGGAGGTCTTTTCGGTCCATCCCGCGGCCCTCAGCGAATTGAGCAGCCGGTCCTCGAGCGGCAGGCCGATGGCCGCATGGAAGATCGGGTGCTTCGTCTCGGGATAAATCCCGACCGTGCGGCCGAGCCTAGCGCTTTCCGACTTCGCGAGATCGATGACCTCCTGGAAGGTCGGGATCTGATACTTGCCGTTATGCGACTGGTCGCGATCGGCGAAAGCCTGCCTGGCGCGCAGCGTCTTGATTTCAGCAAGGGTGAAATCCCCGGCGAACCAGTCGGTCGTCTCGACACCGTCGACGCGGCGCATGGTCTTGCGGCTGGCGAATTGGGGCCGGCTGGAGACGTCGGTCGTGCCGCCCAGCATCGGCTCGTGGCGGGCGATGAGCACGCCGTCCTTGGTCGCGACCAGGTCCGGCTCGATGAAATCGGCCCCTTGGGCGATGGCGAGCCGGTAGGCTTCCACCGTATGTTCCGGCAGATAGCCACTGGCCCCGCGATGGCCGACGATCAGCGGCTTCTGGCCGACCGGCGCCGGCACGGCGGCCTGCGCGAACACGCTTGCGGGGGCCGCGACGGTGAGAACGATCGCCAGTCCCGCGGTCATCAGCAGCTTCGTCGTCATGGCGTCGATCCTCGTCGCGTTCGGTGGGAACGCCATCCATGATCGGGCGATGTGACAGGCCGTTGAACCCGGTGCTCGCCGTCCCGCGAGGGCCTGGCGAGACCGGGCCGAATAGCGAAGGCCGCCTCAGCGGCGCCCGCTCTCCAGGGTCGTCTTCGCGTCCGTCCGCTTGGCCGGCGGCGTTAGGTCGGGCGCGGGCTGCGTGGCGCAGGCCGCCAGCGACAGGGCAAGGACGGAGGCGAGAATGATCTGGCCGGCGCGCAACATGAAAGTCACCTTTTGTAGAGGGCAGTGTTGCCTCGTCTTTCAGCCTGTGGAAGGAGCGCGTCAAGGGGATCTCGTCGGGCGCGCCATGACTGTGCGTCATGATGGAATTCGTCCAATCTCGCTCTGCGTCGGCGCTTCGCCGCCTCTGTTTCCGGAACCGCTCACGCCATGACGCCCGCCGCCCGCATCAGCGCCGCCATCGAGGTGCTGGACGACATTATCCAGCGGCGCCGGCCGGCGGCCGACGCGCTCAAGGATTGGGGGCTGTCGCGCCGCTTCGCCGGCTCGAAAGACCGGGCCGCGATCGCCTCGCTCGTCTATGACGCGCTGCGCCGGAAGGCCTCCAGCACGCATGTGATGGGGTCGGACACGCCCCGCGCTTTGATGCTCGGCATGCTCGCGCGCCAGCGCGGCCTCGATCTCGAGCAGGTCGCCGCGCTCTGCACCGGCGAGCACCACGCGCCCGCGCCGCTCGAAAGCGAGGAGGTCGATCGGCTGGTCGCACTCTCGCTGGCGGACGCGCCGGACTGGGTGTGTGCCGACGTGCCCGAATGGCTCTGGCCCGGCTTTTCCAGCGCCTTCGGGAACGAGGCCGTCGCGGAAGGCGAGGCTCTCGCCGGGCGCGCGCCGATCGACATCCGCGCCAACCGGCTGAAGACGACCCGAGAGACGCTGGCGGGCGAACTGGCCCACGCCGCTCCCGAGCCCGGCAGCTGGTCACCCGATGCGCTGCGCTTCCAGCCCGGCGCGGACGGGCGAGGGCCCTCGCTCCAGGCGGAACCGGCCTTCTTCGCCGGCGGCTTCGAGATCCAGGACGAGGGCTCGCAGCTGGTCACCCTGCTCTCAGGGGCAAAGCCCGGCCAGACGGTTGTCGACCTCTGCGCCGGAGCGGGCGGCAAGACGCTGGCGCTGGCGGCGCTGATGGCCAATAGCGGCCGCCTGTTCGCGACCGATCTCGATGCGCGCCGGCTGGCCCCGTTGCATGAACGGCTGGCACGCTCGGGCGCCTCCATCGTCGAGATCCGCATCCCGCGCTCGCGCGGCCACGAGCCGCTGGCCGAGATCGAGGGCCAGGCCGACCTCGTCCTGGTCGACGCTCCCTGCACCGGCTCGGGCACCTGGCGGCGCAATCCGGATGCGAAATGGCGCGTCCGCCCCGGCGCGCTGGCCGAGCGCGTCAAGGACCAGGCCGAGGTGCTGGCGCGGGCCGCGAGGCTGGTGAAGCCGGGCGGGCGCATCGCCTACATCACCTGCTCGGTCCTGCCCGAGGAGAACGATGCGGCGATCGAAGCCTTCCTCGCCCGCAACCCGGGTTTCGCCGCCCTGGCTCCCGCCGGGATGCTGGCCTCGGAACACGGCGATTTCAGCCTGCTGGCGCGCTTCGCGACGGCCCGCGGCCTCCAGCTCTCGCCCCGCCGCACCGGCACCGACGGCTTCTACCTGGCCTGTGTGCGGCGCGGGGACTGAACCCGCGCGACAGCCGTTGCGTGCCATCGCGCGATGGCTTAACCGGGCGCCATGACGAGCGCTCAGCCCCATCACGACTCCATCCTGATCATCGACTTCGGCAGCCAAGTGACGCAGCTGATCGCGCGGCGCATCCGCGAGATCGGCGTCTACTGCGAGATCGCGCCGTTCCAGTCGGCCTCCGAGGCGTTCCAGCGCCTGAAGCCCAAGGGCGTGATCTTCTCCGGCGGGCCGGCCTCGGTTCCCGACGAAGGCTCGCCGCGCGCGCCGCAGGAGGTGTTCTCCACCGGGCTGCCGGTGCTGGGCATCTGCTACGGCCAGCAGACCATGGCGCAGCAGCTCGGCGGCACGGTCGAGAGCGGACACGCCGCCGAATTCGGCCGGGCCGATGTCGAGATCGTCACGCCGTCGGCGCTGTTCGAGGGCATCTGGGAGGAGGGCGGCCGTTACCCGGTCTGGATGAGCCATGGCGACCGCGTCACGCAGCTCCCCGCCGGCTTCACCGTCAAGGCGACCTCCGAGAACGCCCCCTATGCGGTGGCGAGCGACGAGGCCCGGCGCTTCTACTCGACCATGTTCCACCCCGAGGTCGTGCACACGCCCGATGGCGGCAAGCTGCTGCGCAACTTCGTCGTCACCATCTGCGGCTGCACGCCGGACTGGAGCATGTCGGCCTATCGCGCCGAGATGCAGAAGAAAATCCGCGATCAGGTCGGCCGCGGCCGCGTCATCTGCGGGCTCTCGGGCGGCGTCGACTCCGCCGTGGCGGCCGTGCTGATCCACGAGGCGATCGGCGACCAGCTCACCTGCGTCTTCGTCGATCACGGGCTGATGCGGATGAACGAGGCGGAGGAGGTCGTGCGCCTGTTCCGCGACCACTACAACATTCCGCTCGTCCACGTCGAAGCGGAAGAACTGTTCCTCTCCGAGCTCGCCAAATGCGGCGCCGATCCCGAAGCCAAGCGCAAGACCATCGGCCGGCTCTTCATCGATGTCTTCGACGCCGAGGCCGCCAAAATCGGCGGCGCCGATTTCCTCGCCCAGGGCACGCTCTATCCCGATGTGATCGAGAGCGTCTCCTTCTCGGGCGGGCCCTCCGTCACGATCAAGAGCCATCACAATGTCGGCGGCTTGCCCGAGCGCATGAAGATGAAGCTCGTCGAGCCGCTGCGCGAGCTGTTCAAGGACGAGGTGAGGGTGCTCGGCCGCGAACTCGGCCTGCCCGACGCCTTCGTCGGCCGCCACCCCTTCCCGGGGCCGGGTCTGGCGATCCGCTGCCCCGGCGAGATCACCAAGGAGAAGCTCGACATCCTGCGCAAGGCGGATGCGATCTATCTCGACGAGATCCGCAAGGCCGGCCTCTACGACGTAATCTGGCAGGCCTTCGCCGTGCTGCTGCCGGTACGCACCGTCGGCGTGATGGGCGACCACCGCACCTACGACCATGTCTGCGCGCTGCGGGCCGTGACCTCGGTCGACGGCATGACCGCGGATTTCTACCCCTACGACATGGCCTTCCTCGGCCGCACGGCGACGCGCATCATCAACGAGGTCAAGGGCATCAACCGCGTCGTCTACGACATCACCAGCAAGCCGCCCGGCACGATCGAGTGGGAATGATCCGCCCCGCGGCCCCTGAGGCCGGCGGCGTCCAAGGACCGGCACGATGATGAGCCTTCCCTTTTTCGGCCTGCTCGCCGGCTTCGGTTGCGTCCTGGCGGGGCAGCGCGGCGCCGCGCTGCTGCTCTGGGCGGTCTCGATGGTGGTGATGCTGGTGCTGTTCCGGCTGCACGTCACCGATGCGCTGACGATCGTGCTGTGAGGCCGTGCCGATGACCCCGTCGATGGCCCGCACGCTCAACGCCTTCGGTCTGCTCGCCGTCAGCCTCGTGCTGATCGCCGCCTTCCTCGACCAGGTCCTGCTCGGCGAACTGCCATGCCCGCTCTGCCTGCTGCAGCGCGTCGGCTTCATGGGGGCGGCGCTGGGGCTGGCCTTGAACGTCAAATTCGGCCCGCACCCGGGGCATTACGGGGTGGTGATCCTCTCCGCCTGCTTCGGCGGCATGGTCTCGATCCGCCAGATCCTCGGCCATATCGTCCCGGGCACCGGGACCTATGGCAGCGCCATCCTCGGCCTGCACTATTACAGCTGGGCGCTGCTGATCTTCGGCGCCATCGTGCTGGGCTGCGCCGCGCTGCTGTTCTTCGAGCGCCAGTTCGCGGAACCCGAGGCGGCGCCCGCACGCGCCACGACCTTCGGGATCGCGATGATCGTGCTGGCTGCCGCGCTGGCTCTCGCGAACGGCGTCTCGACGGTGCTGGAATGCGGCGCCGGCCTGTGCCCCGACAACCCTGTGGCTTACGAGCTGCTGCAGGGATTGAAGGGACCCTGATCGAACCCGCTTGCCAAACCGCGCGCCCGGCGGCAATGACTGCGGCAGGGAAGGGTGGCCGAGTGGTTTAAGGCAGCGGTCTTGAAAACCGCCGTGGGTGCAAGCCCACCGTGGGTTCGAATCCCACCCCTTCCGCCAAGCCGATCCGCATTTCGCACTCGCCCTTCTTCCCCTGATAAAGGTCGACCGCTTCTGCGCCACCCGCACGCAAGCGTTATGGGCCGTGACCTCCCGGCCACGCCCGCCTGAAAAATGGCGGCGCTGTGGAGTGGGTTGACAGGCGCCGCATTTCCGACACCTTTGTGCCCGCTCAAGGGAGGGTGGGATCAAGCCCGTTAACGCTGTCGCGACTCGTCGCCTGGCGCTAACGATCCCTTAACGTGATTGATCGAAAACTCTGGCTTCGCCGCTGTCGCGGCTTGGCCGGCCTTGGCGAGTTTTCGGCGCAGAAAGCGGAACGACGGAATGATGCGAGGCGCTCGCCCTTCGGCACCGGACACCCTTTCCGCCGCGACCGATCCGGGCTCCGCCCCGTCTTCCAGACCCGCCACCCGTGCGCTGCGCCTCGGCTGCGTCGCGCTCGCCGGCCTCTTCCTCGCCAATTGCGCCAACGACCAGGTCGCGCGTCGCGGCAAGTCGAAGGAGATCGGCGCCTTCCCGCAGGCCAAATACGGCCCTGCCAGCCCCCGCGTCGTCGCCGAGGGGCAGGAGGTGCCGAAGGGCGGCGGCCGCCAGATGATCGGCAAGACCTATTCCGTCGCCGGCAAGCGCTACACCCCTTACGACAAGCCGGTCGGCTACACGGCGGTCGGCACTGCCTCCTGGTATGGCGAGGCCTTCCACGGCCGCAAGACGGCCAATGGCGAGGTCTATGACCGCCACGGCATCAGCGCCGCGCATCCGACGATGCCGCTGCCGGCCTATGCCCGCGTCACCAACATGCTCAACAACCGCTCGATCATCGTGCGCGTTAACGACCGCGGCCCCTATCATGGCGGCCGGGTGATGGACGTGTCGCAGAAGACCGCCGAGGCGCTGGCCTTCCGCCATCTCGGCACGGCCCGGATCAAGCTCGAATATCTCGGTCAGGCCTCGCTCGCCGGTTCCGACGACAAGCTGCTGCTGGCGACGCTTCGCACCGACGGTCAGCCCGCCTCGATCCCGGGCACCAGCGCCCGCACCATGGTCGCGAGTTCCGCCGCCGTCGGGACGGCCCGCTCGCGCAGCGCCGATCTCGACGATCAGCCGGCCGAGATCGCCCCGGAGCCGGCCTCACGCGCCCCGCAGGCCGCACCGCCCGTCGCCCAGGCCTATGCGCCGCAGGGCTTCACCACGGCTTCCGCCGAGACCGTTCGCACGATTTCGCCGGCCACGCCGGTGGCCGCCAGCCTGGTCTCGACCGGCGGCGTTCCAGTCCGCGCCGCGCCGCTGCCGCCCAGCCGCCCCTTCGATCTCGACACCATCGCCAACGCCGCCACCCCCGTCATGGTGCCGGCCGTGCTGCGCCAGACCCTGCCGCCGAGCCGCGCCTCCGTCGCCAGCCTGTTTGCGGCGCCCGAGCGCAGCCCGACCCAGCGCTTCTCGGCCTCGCATCCGCTCAACAAGGCGCTCGTGCCGCAGAACCTGCAGCCGCTCTCCAGCCGCTGACGGCTTTGCGCCTTGACCGGGCGCACCCTGCTCTGCTTGAGATCAGGCATGAGTTGCTTCAGGTTGTTCGCTGAGCATGTGGTCCGCCCCTTCCTGGGGCGCCTCAATCCGTCTGCTGCGGCCTTTGTGGTCAGCATGGCGATGCTGCTCTCGGCGCCTTTCGTCGCGCAGGCCCAAAGCTTCCAGTCGGCCGCGCCCTATGCCGTCCTGCTCGATTCAGCCAGCGGCACCGTGCTCTACGAGAAGGCCGCTGACGAATTGATGGCGCCGGCGAGCATCGCCAAGGTCGCGACCGCGCTCGTCGCCTTCCAGGAGATCGCCCAGGGAAGGCTGACGCTCGACAGCGAAATCTCCATCTCCGAGAACGCCTGGCGCAAGGGCGGCGGCGTGTCAGGCGGCTCAACCATGTTCGCCCAGCTGAACAGCCGGGTGAAACTGGACGACCTGCTGCACGGCATCATCGTGCAATCCGGCAACGACGCCTCGATCGCACTGGCCGAGGCGGTGGCGGGCGACGAGGCGACCTTCGCCCGGATCATGACCGAGCGCATGCGCGGCCTCGGCCTGCCGAAGTCGGTCTTCCGCAATTCCACCGGCATGGGCGATCCGCTGCAGAAGGTCACGGCGCGCGAGATGGCGCTGCTGTCGGACCACATCATCAAGACCTATCCCGAGCATTACCGGATCTTCGGCGAGCGCGAGTTCACCTGGAACAAGATCCGGCAGCAGAACCGCAACCCGCTGCTGGCGATGGATATCGGCGCCGACGGGCTCAAGACCGGCAACATCGACGAATCCGGCTTCGGGCTGGTCGGCTCCGCCGTGCAGAACGGCCAGCGCCTGATCGTGGTGGTGAACGGCCTCAAGACGGCGCGCGACCGCGCCAACGAGGCCCGCAAGCTGCTGGAATGGGGCTTTCGCGCCTTTGAGCCGCGCCGCATCTTCGAGGCCGGCGACATTGTCGGGGAAGCCAGCGTCTTCGGCGGCGAAAAGGGGCGTGTCGGTCTGAAGGCGAAGGGCCCCGTCAGCCTGCTCTTGCCGCGCGGCAGTAGCGAGCGCCTCAACGCCCGCATCGTCTATCGCGGCCCGCTGACCGTGCCGGTGGAGGAGGGGGCCGAAGTCGCCCGGCTGGTCGTCACGCGCGGCGACGTCAAGACGCTGGATATTCCGCTCTACGCGGCCGAGACGGTTCAGACCGGGACCCTGCAGAGCCGGGCGCTCGACGCGCTGATGGAGGCGGCGACCGGCTGGGTCCGCAAGGCCCTGAGCCGCAGTTGAGCCCGGGCGTGGCAGCGGGGCGCTTCATCACGCTCGAAGGCGGGGAGGGGGCGGGCAAGTCGACCCTGGCGCGGGCGCTGAAAGAGCGCATCGAGGCGCTCGGCCTTCACGTGACGCTGACGCGTGAACCCGGTGGTTCGCCCAAGGCCGAGGCGATCCGGGAGGTCATCCTGTCCGGGCAGGTCAAGCGCCACGGCCCGTTCGTCGAGGCGCTGATGTTCTCGGCCGCCCGCATCGACCATATCGACCGCCTGATCCGCCCGGCGCTGATGCGGGGCGACTGGGTGATCTGCGACCGCTTCATCGATTCCACCCGCGTCTACCAGGGCGCGCTCGGGCAGATCGAGAACGGCCTGCTCGCCGAACTCGAGGCCGTGACGGTCGACGGCCTGCTGCCGAACCTCACCCTGATCCTCGATCTCGACCCGACGGTCGGTCTCGCGCGCGCCGCGCGCCGCCGAACACCCGGCGAAGGGGCTGATCGTTTCGAGGGGGAAGCGCTGGCCTTCCACCGCCGGCTGCGCCAGGCCTATCTGGCGATCGCCGCGGCGGAGCCGTCGCGCTGCGTCGTGCTCGATGCGGCGCAGCCGCCGGCGGCCCTCGCCGAGGCGGCGTGGCGGGCGATCCGCGAGCGCCTGCCGACGCCGCAGCCGGCCTGAGATCGGGGCTTGCCCCGCCGCCGGCCCCGGCCCAAAGACGGGGACGGTGTGACGAAGGACCGACCATGCTCCCCACCAGCGACGAACCCGACCGCCTGCCCAGCGCGCCCCATCCGCGCGAGACGCTGGCGCTGATCGGGCACGCCGCGCAGGAGCGCGCCTTCCTGGCGGCGCTGGCCTCGGGCCGCATGCATCATGGCTGGCTGCTGGCCGGCCCGGAGGGCATCGGCAAGGCGAGCTTTGCCTATCGCGCCGCCCGCTTCGTGCTGGCGGCGGGCGACCCGACCCGGCGCGCCTCTTCGGCCACGTCACTGGCGATGCCGGAAAACGACCCGGCGACGCGCCGGATCATGGCGCAGTCGCATCCCGACCTTCACCTGCTGCGCCGCATCCCGAAGCCCGACGGCAAGGGCTACACCAGCAACATCCCGGTCGATGCGGTCCGGCGCGTCCTCGACCGTTTCGGCTCGAGTGCCGCCGAGGGCGGCTGGCGGGTCTGCATCGTCGATTCGGCCGAGGACATGGACCGCTCCGCCGCCAATGCCCTGCTCAAGCTGCTGGAGGAGCCGCCGCCCCGCGCGCTGTTCCTGATCGTCGCCCATGCCCCGGGGCGGATGCTGCCGACGATCCGCTCGCGCTGCCGGCTGATGGGCTTCGCGGCGCTGGACGAGGGGCAGGTCGCCGAAGCCGGCGCCACCGCGCTGCGGCGGATGGGAGGGCCCTTCGACGAGGCGGCGATCGCTCGGGCCGCCCGCCTCGCCGACGGCTCGGTGCGTCGCGGACTGACCTATGTCGATCCCGAAACCCTGGCTCTGGTCGAGGCGGTGCGGGCGCGGCTCGACGCGCTGCCGCGCCTCGATCTCCCGGCGCTGATGGCGCTGGCCGAGGACGTCGCCGGCAAGTCCGGGGAAAACGACTTCGCCATCATGGTCGAGACGGTGCAGAGCTGGCTCTCCGACCATCTCCACGCGCATGCTGCAGCGCAACCGGCACGTCTTGCACCGCTGGCGGAGGTATGGGACAAGCTGGGACATGCGGCCCGCGACGTCGAAACCTACAATCTCGACCGCCGCCCGCTGGTGATGACCCTGTTTCATGATCTGTCGGATGCGGTTGCCCGCTCGCGCGCAGCGTGAAGCGAACCTCCGGATCGACGATGGCGACCGCCCCGAAATTCTATCTGACGACCGCGATCCACTACACCAACGGGCCGCCGCATATCGGCCACGCCTATGAGATGGTGGCGTCCGACGCGATCGCGCGCTTCAAGCGGCTCGATGGCTACGACGTCTTCGCCATGACCGGCACCGACGAGCACGGCCAGAAGGTGCAGCGCACGGCGGAGCAGAACGGCCAGTCGCCGAAGGCCTTCGTCGACGGCATCGCCGCCCGCTTCCAGGAGATGGAGCAGCGGCTGAACTGCTCCTTCGACCGCTTCATCCGCACTACCGACGCCGATCACCTGCCCTCGACGCAGGAACTTTGGCGGCGGATGGAGGCCAATGGCGACATCTACCTGTCGAAATATGCCGGCTGGTATTCGATCCGCGACGAGGCCTTCTATGCCGAGGAGGAAACCACGCTCCTGGCCGACGGCACACGTCTGGGCGGACAGGGCACGCCGGTCGAGTGGGTCGAGGAGGAGAGCTATTTCTTCCGTCTGAAGGCCTATCAGGAGCGGCTGCTCAAGCTCTACGAGGAGGTGCCGGATTTCGTCTCGCCGCCGACGCGCCGCAACGAGATCGTCTCCTTCGTGAAAAGCGGGCTCGAGGACCTCTCGATCAGCCGAACCACCTTCGACTGGGGCCTGCCGGTCCCGGGCGACGCCAAGCATGTGATGTATGTCTGGGTCGACGCGCTCAACAACTACGTCACCGGCACGGGCTTCCCCGATCCGCAGAACCCGCGCGCGCATTACTGGCCGGCCGATGTTCACATCATCGGCAAGGACATCGTGCGCTTCCACACGGTCTACTGGCCGGCCTTTCTGATGTCGGCCGGGCTGCCTCTACCCAAACGCGTCTTCGGCCATGGCTTCCTGCTCTCCAAGGGCGAGAAGATGTCGAAGTCGCTCGGCAATGTCGTCGACCCCTTTGGGCTGGCGGATGCCTATGGCGTCGATCCGCTGCGCTATTTCTTCCTGCGCGAGGTCTCCTTCGGCCAGGACGGCAATTACAGCCACGAGGCCATCGTCGGCCGCATCAATGCCGACCTCGCCAACGACCTCGGCAATCTCGCGCAGCGCTCGCTGTCGATGATCGCCAAGAACTGCGAGGGCAGGGTGCCGCCTTGCGGCGCGCTGAACGAGGGCGACCAGGCGATGCTGGCGCTGGCCGACGCCGCGCTGGGCAAGGCGCGCGAGGCGATGACCGACTTCGCGCTGCATGTCGTGCTGTCCGAAATCTGGGCCGTGGTGGCGGAGGCCAACCGCTATTTCGCCGCCAACGAGCCCTGGCGCCTGTCCAAGACCGATCCGGCCCGGCGTGACACCGTGCTCTACGTCACCGCCGAGGTGATCCGGCAGGTCGCAATCCTCGTCCAGCCGGTGATGCCGGCCTCGATGGCCAAGCTGCTCGACCTGCTGGGCGTCCCGGCCGAGACGCGCGATTTCGCCGTGCTGGGCGAGGGCGGTCGTCTGGCCTCCGGCACAGCCCTGCCGGCGCCGAGTGGCATTTTCCCGCGCTATGTCGAGCCCGAAGGCGGCGAGGCCGCCTGATGCTGATCGACACGCATTGCCATCTCGACTTCCCGGATTTCGCCGAGGAACTCGAGGCTTACGTCGCCCGCGCCGAGGCGGCCGGCGTCGGCCGCATGGTGACGATCTCGACCCGGGTCGCACGCTTTTCCACCTATGCGGCCATCGCCGAGCGATTTTCGTCGGTCTGGTGCAGCGTCGGCACGCATCCTCATGGCGCGCATGAGGAATTGGACGTCACCGCCGAGCAGCTCGTGGCGCTCTCGGCCCATCCGCGCTGCGTCGCCATCGGCGAGGCGGGGCTCGATTATCACTACGACAAGAGCCCGCGCGAGGCACAGGCGCAGGGGTTGCGCGTCCACATCGCCGCCGCGCGCATCACTCAGCTGCCGCTCGTGATCCATGCCCGCCAGGCCGATGACGACATGATCGCGATCCTGCGCGAGGAGATGGGGAAGGGCGCCTTCCCCGCCATCCTGCACTGTTTCACGGCCGGCGAGGCACTGGCGATGACCGGGGTCGAACTCGGCCTCTACGTCTCCTTCTCGGGGATCCTGACCTTCAAGACCTCCGAGGAACTGCGCCGCATCGCCCGAATGGTCCCGCAGGACCGCCTCCTCGTCGAGACTGACGCGCCCTATCTCGCGCCCGTCCCGTTCAGGGGTAAGCGCAACGAGCCGGCCTATGTCGTTGAGACCGCGAAGGTTCTTGGCGAGACGATCGGCTTGACCTTCGACGAGGTCGCTACCCTGACCACGGCCAATGCCCGCCGCTGCTACTGGAAGATGGACCACGCCGCGCCGCTGGCCCAAGTCGCCTGAGGACGCCGCCATGACTGCAGCCGCCACGAGCCTGACGGTGACGATCCTCGGCTGCGGCTCGTCCGGCGGCGTGCCGCGTCCGGCCCTGGGCTGGGGCGACTGCGACCCGAGTGAGCCGAAGAACCGCCGGCGCCGCTGCTCGATTCTCGTCGAGCGCAACGGCCCGTCCGGCACGACAAGGGTTCTGGTCGACACCGCACCGGATCTGCGCGAGCAGCTGCTGGACGCCGGCATCGTCCATCTCGACGCCGTGCTGTTCAGCCACGACCATGCCGATCACACCCATGGCATCGACGACCTGCGCTCGCTCGTGCTGCACAACCGCAAGCGCGTGACGATCCATGCCGATGGCCGGACCGCGGCTTCGCTGATGCAGCGCTTCGGCTACATGTTCGAGACGCCGCCCGGCAGCGCCTATCCGCCCGTCCTCGACCGGCTGGGACTGGAGGCCGGCACCAGGCTGACCGTCGACGGCGCCGGTGGCGCCATCGCGACGCTGCCGGTCGCCGTCGAGCACGGCCCGGACTACGAGGCCCTGGGCTTTCGCTTCGGCGATCTCGGCTATGTGCCCGATGTCAGCCTGATCCCGCCCGCGGCCAAGGAGGCCCTGAGCGGTCTGCAGGTCCTGATCCTCGACTGCCTGCGCGAGACGCCGCATCCGAGCCACTTCAACCTCGACCAGTCGCTCTCTGCCATCGCTGAACTGCGGCCGCGCCGCGCGATCCTGACCAATCTCCATTCCGATCTGGATTACAATCGACTTCGCAACCGCTTGCCGTCGGAGATTGATGTCGCGTTCGACGGCATGAAGGTCTCGATCCAAGCCGCTTGAGAGCCTTGCCAGCCTGTCGGGATGACTATTTGGTTCCAAAGAGTGCGGTTTGGCGACTGTTGTCCAGTAGAATTTTCGAAATTCTGCTCATAAATCAATCGATTAAATCCAAAACAAGATGGAACGCGTGTTGCAACAGCTTTTTGAATGCCATCGTTGCAGAGAGCGTCACCGAGTTACAACATGCAGGATAAGCTGGGGAGCGAATCCAATAGGAAACTTTTTCTTTTTTGTTGCATTGGTGTTGCCCACTAAAGACAGGCGCTGAGTGAGTGCTTGTGGCAGCCTTTGCTCGACGGTTAGAGCGGAATCCTATCAGGTTGCGTCGTACCCTGCCGCGCTGAAGTAGTTTGCGCACTCGGCGGGCGGGAAGAGGTCGATGATGCGGCCGATGGTGTCCCAGAGGGCGCCGATGGTTCGCTCGGC